>Ga0181344_1000002_pt1 | contig 432260 bp, 435 predicted proteins | sample Su13VDMLBDD_FD_130098 | JGI IMG/M metagenome (GOLD analysis project Ga0181344, IMG submission 130098) | Freshwater viral communities from Lake Michigan, USA - Su13.VD.MLB.D.D | ecosystem: Environmental > Aquatic > Freshwater > Lake | place: USA: Michigan | collected 2013-07-15
ACGCGCAGCCCCGCCCCCCCCCCCCCCCCCCCGCCCGGCCCCCCGGGGGGGGGCGGCCCCCCGGGGGGGCCCGGGCGCGGCCGGGGGCGGGCCCGGCCCCCCCCCCCCCCCGCGCGCCCGGGGCGGGGGGGGGGGGGGGGGGGTGGGCTGCGCGTCACGATCCTGCCGGTCGTTCAGGACAGAACGTCGTCGCAGCGACCGCAGACGCCGGGATGCTTGTGCGTGCCCACATCGGGCAGGATTTTCCAGCATCGCTGGCATTTCTCGCCCTCGGCCGCCTCGAAGACCACGCCGATGCCGGGGGTTTCTGCCATCCGGAAAGCCTCGGCCGGCGCGGGATCCAGGGTCAGCGACAGATCCGAGGTGATGCACACATCCGCGAAATCCACCGACTTCAGCGCGGCCAGCATGTCCCGGTCCTCGACATGGACGACCGGCGCGGCCTCCAGGCTGGCGCCGATGGTCTTGTCGCTGCGCTTGACCTCCAGGGCCGCCGTCACCACGCGGCGGGCGCGGCGGATATGGTCCCATTTCACGGCCAAGGGCTCGTTCAGCCAGTCGGCCGGGGTCGCGGGGAAGTCATGCAGATGCACGCTGTCGTCGTATGACGGAAAGCGCGACAGCCACACGTCCTCGGTCGTGAAGGGCAGGATCGGGGCCAGCCAGGTGACAAGCCGGTGGAACAGGATGTCCAGCACCGTCCGCGCGGCGCGCCTGCGCGGGCTGTCCGGGGCGTCGCAATAAAGCGCATCCTTGCGGATGTCGAAATAGAAGGCCGACAAATCCACCGTGCAGAACTGGAACAGCGTCTGGAACACGCCCTGGAAGTCGAACTGGTCGTAGCCCTTGCGCACCGCGTGATCCAGTTGCGCCAGACGGTGCAGCACCCACTGCTCCAGTTCCGGCATCCGGGCCGGATCCAGCTTCTCGGCATCCGTGAAACCGTCCAGCGCGCCCAGCAGGAAGCGCAGCGTGTTGCGCAACCGGCGATAGCTGTCGGCGGTGCCCTTCAGGATCTCGGGCCCGATCCGCTGGTCGGCGGTGTAATCCGCCTGCGCCACCCACAGCCGCAGGATGTCGGCACCGTATTGCTCGATCACCTTTGCCGGGACAACGGTGTTGCCCAGCGACTTGGACATCTTCATGCCCTTCTCGTCCAGGGTAAAGCCATGCGTGACCACGTTGCGGTAAGGCGCCCGCCCCTTGGTCGCGCAGCCTTGCAGCAAGGACGACTGGAACCAGCCGCGATGCTGGTCGGTGCCTTCCAGATAAACGTCGGCGATCCCGTCCGGCGCCCCGTCCGCCCGGTCGCGCAGCACGAAGGCATGGGTCGAGCCGCTGTCGAACCACACGTCCAGCACGTCCATCACCTGGTCGTAGTCTTCGGGGTTCACGATGCCGTCCAGCACCCGCGCCTTGAAGCCGTCGCGGTACCAGACATCGGCGCCCTCGGCTTCAAAGGCGGCGATGATTCGGTCGTTCACCCGCTGGTCGCGCAGCAGGAAGTCGCCGTCGGTCGGTTTCGCGCCGCGCCGCACGAAGCAGGTCAGCGGCACGCCCCAGGCCCGTTGGCGCGACAGCACCCAGTCGGGGCGGTTTTCCACCATCGCGTGGATGCGGTTGCGTCCGGTCTGCGGCCACCATTTCACCAGCTTGTCGATGCTGTTCAGCGCCCGCGTGCGGATCGTGTCGCCATGCGCGCCCATGCCGTCGGCCAAGGGCTTGTCGATGGCCGCGAACCATTGCGGCGTGTTGCGATAGATCAGCGGCGCCTTGGACCGCCAGCTGTGCGGGTAGGAGTGCTTGATCTTCCCCTTGGCCAGCAGCGCGCCCGCATAGGCCAGCTGCCTGATGACGCTGACATTGGCCGGGCCGTCCTTGCCGTCCGTCTGGATGATCGCCTCGCCGCCGAAGATCGGCAGATCCTTGCGGTAGCTGCCGTCGGGTTCGACATTGTAGGTCATCGGCAGCCTGTATTTCAGGCCATGCTGATAGTCGTCGTCGCCGTGGCTGGGGGCGGTATGGACAAAGCCGGTGCCCGCGTCGTCCGTGACGTGATCGCCGGGCAGCAAAGGCACGTCATAGTCCCATTCGCCATTGCCGCCCTCGATGCCGCGAAGGGGGTGGCACAGCACGGCCCCCTCAAGCTCGGATGCGGGAACATCGGCCACGCGCTGCCAATCCTCGATCCTGGCGGCCTTCATCACGCCGTCCGACAGGGCATCGGCCAGCACCAGCAACTCGCCCCGCTGCGCGGTCGCGCCCTCGGCCACCGCGCCCACCTGATACAGGCCATAGGCGATGCCCGGATTGAACGCGACGGCCCGGTTCTGCGGAATGGTCCAGGGCGTCGTGGTCCAGATGACCACGCTTGCGGGCTTCTTCTTTGCCCAAATACCCTGCGACGATCCCACCCGGAACCGCACCCAGATGGTATGGCTGGTGTGGTCCTTGTATTCCACCTCGGCCTCGGCCAGGGCCGTCTTTTCCACCGGCGACCACATCACGGGCTTGCTGCCCTGATACAGCGATCCGTTCATCACCAGCTTCATGAACTCGGCCGCGATCACCGCCTCGGCGTGGAAATCCATCGTCAGGTAGGGATCGTCCCATTTCCCGGTGATGCCCAGACGCTTGAACTCGTCGCGCTGGATGCCGATCCAGTCGGCGGCGAAGCGGCGGCATTCCTGGCGGAATTCGACCACGTCCACGGCGTCCTTGTCGCGGCCCTCGGCGCGGTATTTCTCCTCGATCTTCCATTCGATCGGCAGGCCGTGGCAGTCCCAGCCGGGGACATAGCGCGCGTCGCGGCCCATCATCTGGTGGCTGCGCACCACGATGTCCTTGATCGTCTTGTTCAGCGCGTGGCCGATATGCAGGTGCCCGTTCGCATAAGGAGGGCCGTCGTGCAGGATAAAGGGCGCGCGGCCTTCCGCACGTTCGCGCAGGCGGTCGTAGATGCCGATGCGGTCCCAGCGGGCCAGCCATTCGGGCTCGCGCTGCGGAAGGCCCGCGCGCATCGGGAACTCGGTCTGCGGCAGGAAAACGGTGTCGCGGTAGTCGGGGGCGTCGGTCGCGAGGGTGGTATCGGCGGGCGTATCGGCGGCCATGGGGGCATCCTTCGGGGGACAGGTTCGGACATGCGGCGACCCGGCGGCGCGAAACCTCACGCCGCCGGGTTGCTAATTCGGGGTCCGAACGCCAGAAATTCCATGCCGCCCTCTATAGAAAGCCGCCCGCGTGCCCGCAACCCTGACCGACGATGCCCTGAGCCGCCGCCGCAGCGCCGTGTCGCGCTTCGTCCGCGACCGATACGGCCCGCGCGGCACCCTGCGCCTGCACCGCGCGGCGCTTGGGCTGGACCTGCTGCGCGCGCCGGTCAACGTGATGCTGTCGCCGGTCTTCCTGCTGACCCGGCTGGGGGCCTGGCTGCTGTCGCGGCTTGGGGCGAAACGCGCGGGCGGCTGGCTGGCAAGGCGACGGGTGTTCCTTCCCTCGGACATGGGCCGGGTGATCGAGGCCGATCTGCTGGTTCTGATCGCCGACCTGGACGCCCGGGGCATCGGCCCCGGCGCCCCGCCTGATGCCGTCCGCCGCGAAGCCGCGGCCCTGGCCGAAACCCGCAACGCCGTGTCCGAGATCACCACCTCGCTGATCGTGCTGGCCGGGGGCTGGCTGCTGTTCAACCGCGCCACGCCGGGCATCATCTCGCTGGCCGGGCCGCTGGCCGAGATCCGCGCCCATTCCACCGCGGTCGGCGACTTCCTGCTGGGCGACCGCCTGGGCCGGGCCTGGTACTGGGCCTTCCCCGTCGAGTTGTCCCCCTGGGAGGTGATCGGCACCGGCATCGCCCTGGCCGTGGCCGGGTCGCTGGTCACGACCTTCGCCGGGCTGATCGCCGACCCCCTCCAGCTTTGGGCCGGCACCCATCGCCGCCGCATCCTGCGCCTGCTGGACCGCCTGGACCGGGCCGCGCCCGCCGGGGGGATCGAGCGCGAGCACCTGCTGGCCCGCGCGGGCGACCTGTCGGACGCCGTGCTGATGCTGTGGCGGAACTTGCGCTAGCCCCTGTTCAGCCGCGCCCGCGATACCCCGCCACGCCTTGGTCCGGCAGCCACAATCCCGCAGGCGCCGCGCCCGTCTGCCAGAACACGTCGATGGGCATCCCGCCGCGCGGACACCAGTATCCCCCGATCCGCAGCCATTGCGGCGCGATCGCCTGAACCAGCCGTTTGCCGATGCCCACCGTGCAGTCCTCGTGAAAGGCGCCGTGGTTGCGGAAGCTGCCCAGGAACAGCTTCAGCGATTTCGACTCCACCAGCCAGTCGCCCGGAACATAGTCGATCACCAGATGCGCGAAATCCGGCTGGCCGGTGATCGGGCACAGGCTGGTGAACTCGGGCTGCGTGAAGCGGACGGCATAGGTTTCGCCCGCCTGGGGGTTCGGAACGCGCTCCAGCACGGCCCGGTCGGGGCTGGCGGGCAGATCGGTCTTGGCGCCAAGCTGGGTCAGCGCATCGGTGTAGTGGGACATGGGGCATCCTTTCAAGCGGCGCGTGGCGATAGCAGCCGCCGCCCCCTGCGTCAAACCGCGCCTTGCGCCCTGCCCGCCCCCGCGCCACATAGGCGCCATGATCCCGCCCCGCTTCGATGTCAGCGCAGACCAGATCGGCCAGGTCGTCGCCGTCTTCTACGGCGCCGTTCGCCGGCACGAGGTGCTGGGCCCGGTCTTCGCCAACCACGTTTCCGACTGGCCCGCGCACGAGGCCAGGATCGCCGCCTTCTGGCGCAACGCGATCCTTTACGAACGCAGCTACGACGGCAGTCCGATGCGCGCGCACATGCGGGCGGGCGACGTGCGCGCCGATCACTTTCCCGTCTGGCTGGCGCTGTTCGACGAAACCCTGCGCCGCACCCTGCCCCCGGACGCGGCCCGCGCCTGGTCCGCCCTGGCCCACCGGATCGGCCAGGGCCTGCGCATGGGGGTCGAGGACATCCGCCCCACCCCCGGCGGCCCGCCTGTCCTGCGATGATGGCCTGCGCTAGCGCCGCGGCGGGCGCGCCTTGTAGGTCGGCAGGCTCCAGCCCAGCAGCAGGCTGCCCGCGCGCAGGGCGATAACCACCAGCCCGCAGAAGATCAGCGCAACCGGCCGGGGCATCCCGACCCCGATCAGCGCCACGGCCACAACCGCGCCCCCGAAGGTCGCGGTGACGTAAAGCTCCTTCTGCTTCAGGACCAGGGGCAACTCGTTGCCCACCACGTCGCGGATCAGCCCGCCGAAGGTGCCGGTGACAACGCCCATGGCGACAACCACCACCGGGCTTGCCCCGGTTTCCAGCGCCAGGCCGACACCCGCAGGCACGGCCACCGCCAGGGCGAAGGCGTCCAGCCAGACGATCAGGCGATAGCGGCTTTCGAACAGATGGGCGGTGAAGAACACCAGCACCGCGGCCCCCGCCGTCAGCAGGACCAGTTCGGGCCGCTGCACCCAGAACACCGGATCGCGGCCCAGAACAAGGTCGCGCACGGTGCCGCCGCCGATGCCGGTCAGCGTGGCGAAGAAGATGAAGCCCACCAGATCAAGCTGCGCCCGGCTGGCCACCAGCGCCCCGGTCAGCGCGAAAACCAGCACGCTGGCGTGATCCAGCCACGGGACAAGCCCCGCCAGCGTCACCCCGCGGCCTTCGCGGGCTTGAAGGGCGCCATGCCGCCGCGCGCCAGTTCGTCGGCGCGTTCGTTCTCGGGGTGCCCGGCATGGCCCTTGATCCAGGCCCATGTGACCTTGTGTCGCCGCTGCGCCTCGTCCAGGCGCTGCCACAGTTCGGCGTTCTTGACGGGCTTCCTGTCGGCGGTCTTCCAGCCGTTCCGCTTCCAGCCGTGGATCCACTGGGTCACGCCGTTCTTCACATAGGCGCTGTCGGTGGTGATGGTGATCGCGCTTGGCCGCGCCAGCACCTCCAGCGCCGAGATCGCCGCCATCAGCTCCATCCGGTTGTTGGTGGTCAGCGCCTCGCCGCCCGCCAGCTCGCGCTCCTTGACAACGGTGTCGCCGTCCATCGCGCGCATCAGCACGCCCCACCCGCCGGGGCCGGGATTGCCGCTGCACGCGCCGTCGGTCCAGGCGAAAAGCTCAGCCATCCAGCCCCACATATCCCGGCAGCGCCGCGATCCGGTCCAGCCAGCGGCCAACCGCCGGAAACCGCGCCATGTCGAAGCCGCCCCGCGCTCCCGCCGTGTGGGTATAGGCGTAAAGGCAGATGTCGGCCAGGCTGACCGCGTCGCCCGCCAGCCAGTCGCGATCCGCCAGCCGGTTCTCCATCACCCGCAGAACGGCATGTCCCCGCTCCAACAGGTCGGCAAGGCGTTCCGGCGTCGCCTGCGCGGCGCGGTCGGGATACCACAGCAGCGCGGCGCGGACGGCGACAACGGGTTCGTGGCTGTATTGTTCCCAGAACATCCAGCCCAGCATCTGCGCGCGGGCCACGGGGTCGGCGGGGATGAAATCCGTCCCCTCGCCCAGATACCACAGGATCGCGTCGGATTCGGCCAACATCGTCCCGTCGTCCAGGCGCAAGGCGGGCAGCTTGCCATAAGGCAGCAGGGGCTTCACCTGGGCCAGGGCGGCCGATCCGTGCTCGCAATCGACCAGATCGACCGCGCGCCCCAGCAGCGCCAGCAGCAGCCGCAGCTTGTAGCTGTTGCCCGACGAGGGCATGGAATAAAGCCGCATCAAGCCTCTTTCACCTTTGTCCAAATATCCCGGGGGTCCGGGGGCTGGCCCCCGGTCTGCCTGTCAGGCGGTTTCCCGCAGCACTTTCGGCACCTTGAACTCGACATTCTCCTGCGCCGTCTCGACGATTTCCACCGTCACGTCGTAGCGGCCGCGAAAGGCGTCGATCACCTCGTTGACCAGCACCTCGGGGGCGGACGCGCCCGCGGTGACGCCCACCGCGCGGGCGCCCTCGATGGCCCGCCAGTCGATCTGGTCCGCGCGCATCACCAGCTGCGAATAAGCGCAGCCCGCCGCCCGCCCCACCTCGACCAGGCGCCTGGAGTTCGAGGAATTCGGCGCCCCGATCACCAGCAGCGCGTCGATCTTGGGCGCCACCGCCTTGACCGCCGCCTGGCGGTTGGTGGTGGCATAGCAGATGTCCTCGCGCGCGGGACCGGCGATGGCGGGAAAACGCGCCCTCAGGGCCTCGACGATCTCGGCGGTGTCGTCGACCGACAGGGTGGTCTGGGTGATAAAGGCCAGCCGGTCGGGATCGCGCGGGCTGATGCGGGCCACATCGGCGGCCGTCTCGACCAGGATCACCTCGCCCGGGGGCAGCTGGCCCATGGTGCCCAGAACCTCGGGATGGCCTTCGTGGCCGATCATCACCATCTGCAACCCTTCGCCATGATGGCGCGCGGCCTCGTTGTGGACCTTGGTCACAAGGGGGCAGGTCGCGTCCACATGGATCATGTTGCGCCGCCGCGCCTCGGCGGGCACCGCCTTGGGTACGCCGTGGGCGGAAAAGATCACCGGACGGTCGTCGGGCACCTGGTCCAGTTCCTCGACAAAGACCGCGCCCTGGTCGCGCAGACTGTCCACCACGAACTTGTTGTGGACGATCTCGTGGCGGACATAAACGGGGGCGCCCCATTTCTGCAACGCCATCTCGACGATCTTGATCGCACGGTCCACGCCCGCGCAGAACCCGCGCGGCGCGGCCAGATAAAGCATCAGGGGTGGTTTCGCGTGTTCCATGCCACCGAGGTAGCGCGCCGGGACCGTTTCGTCCAGCCGCCAGGCCGTCACGAACCGGCAACCGCCAGCAGCCCCTCGACATCCAGATGCGCTTCCAGATGATCCGCCAGACCGTCCAGCGCCTGATCCACGCCCGCCGCGTATCCCGGTTGCGAGCGCGCGCCCAGCCGGGCAAGGAAAGCCGCGCGGAACCCGTCGTCCGAGAACAGGCCGTGCAGATACGTCCCCGCGATCCGGCCATCGGCGCTGATCGCGCCGTCGGGACCGGGGACATGGGCGAAGGGCCGCGCGCAGTCGGGGCCGAAGCTGCGGCCCATGTGGATCTCGTATCCCGTGACCGGCTGGCCCAGGGCGGTGCCGGTGACGCGTTCCAGCCGCTTGTCGCGGGCCATCGCGGTGTCCACGTCCAAAAGGCCCAGGCCCGCGACCTCGCCCGGCGCGCCGTCGCAACCCAGGGGATCGCGGATCGCCCGGCCCAGCATCTGAAACCCGCCGCAAAGGCCCAGAACGTGCCCGCCGCGCCGGACATGGGCGGCCAGATCGACATCCCATCCCTGCGCCCGCAGAAAGGCCAGATCGCCCAGGGTCGATTTGGTGCCGGGCAGAACCACCAGATCGGCATCGCCGGGAACGGCCCTGCCCGGCTCCAGCATGGTCAGCCGCACGCCCGGTTCGGCGGCCAGCGGATCCAGATCGTCGAAATTCGCGATCCGCGACAGGCACAGGCAGACCACATGCAGCCCCTCGCCCCGCGAGGCGCGCAGGTCCACCGCGTCTTCGGCGGGCAGGCGGTGCGCGCCGGAAAACCACGGCACCACGCCGAAGCCGCGCCAGCCGGTGCGCCGTTCGATCATCTCGTATCCGTCGTCGAACAGGCGCGGATCGCCCCGGAACTTGTTGACCAGAAAGCCCCGGATCATGGCCGCGTCGCCCGGGTCCAGAACCGCCCGGGTGCCGACGATCTGCGCGATCACCCCGCCCCGGTCGATGTCGCCCGCCAGCACCACCGGCACCCCAGCCGCGCGGGCAAAGCCCATGTTGGCGATGTCGCGGGGGCGCAGGTTGACCTCGGCCGGGCTGCCCGCGCCCTCCACGATCACCAGGTCATGGGCGGCGGACAGCCGTCCGAAGCTCTCCAGAACCCCCGCCAGCAGCCGCGGGCGCAAGGCGGCGTAATCGCGCGCCTCGGCCCGGGCCACCGCGCGCCCGTGCAGGATCACCTGCGCGCCGGTGTCGGTTTCGGGCTTCAGCAGCACGGGGTTCATGTCGACCAGCGGCTCCAGCCCGCAGGCCTGCGCCTGCAACGCCTGCGCCCGGCCGATTTCCCCGCCGTCCGCCGTCACCGCGGCGTTGTTCGACATGTTCTGCGGCTTGAAGGGCGCGACCGACAGGCCGCGCCGCCGCGCGGCCCGGCACAATCCCGCCACCAGCAGCGACTTTCCGACATTCGATCCGGTGCCCTGGACCATCAGCGCGGGCATGGGTTTCTCTTGCTTGCCATCATCAACCCGGATGACTAGATAGGCGCGTCCGAAAGCGAAAGGCCCCAAGCCGTGGAAAACGTCGTCCTGACCATCCATCTGATCCTCGCGGTGCTGCTCACCGGGGTGGTGCTGCTGCAACGATCCGAGGGCGGCGGGCTTGGCATGGGCGGCGGCGGCGGCGGCGTGATGACCGGCCGTCAGGCGGCCAACGCCCTGACGCGGCTGACCTGGATCTTCGGCATCGCGCTGTTTGTGACCTCGATCGCGCTGACCATCATCGCCGCGCGGCAGGTGTCGAACAGTTCCATCATGGACCAGTTGGGCGTGCCCGAAAGCCGTCAGGATTCGACCCTGCCGCAGGTGCCGGCCTATGTGCCGCCGCCCTCGACCGGGACGGCTGGCGATCCGCTGACCCCGCCCGCGCCGGAAGCCGCCGACACGCCCGCGCCCCAAGCGGCCCCAGCCCCGGCCCCGGTTCCTGCCGCGGAACCCGCGATCCCGCCCGCGGCCGAGACCCCGGCGGCAACCGCCGCGCCCGAGACCCCGGCGGCACCCGCAGCGCCCGCGCCGGCGAACTGACCCGCACTACAAATTGGGGCGGCTGAACCCGCCCCCACATCAACTTGCGGTTCCTTGCGGCCACGGGGCGAATCGGCTATAGCTTGACTCCCGTGATGCTGGCCGCCGGACGGTCCGCAATCAGACAGACTTTGCGAAATCACGGGGGCCTCATGGCGCGTTACATCTTCATCACCGGCGGCGTCGTGTCCTCGCTCGGCAAGGGCCTGGCTTCGGCGGCACTGGGCGCGCTGTTGCAGGCACGGGGCTTCACCGTGCGGCTGCGCAAGCTGGACCCGTACCTGAACGTCGATCCCGGCACCATGTCGCCCTTCGAGCATGGCGAGGTCTTCGTGACCGACGACGGCGCGGAAACCGACCTGGACCTGGGCCATTACGAACGCTTCACCGGGGTCGCGGCGCGGCGCACGGACAGCGTGTCGTCCGGGCGCATCTATTCCAACGTGCTGGAAAAGGAACGCCGGGGCGAATACCTGGGCAAGACCATCCAGGTCATTCCGCACGTCACCAACGAGATCAAGGACTTCATCTCGATCGGCGACGACGAGGTCGATTTCATGCTGTGCGAGATCGGCGGCACGGTGGGCGACATCGAGGGCCTGCCCTTCTTCGAGGCGATCCGCCAGTTCATCCACGAACGCCCGCGCGGCCAGTGCATCCTGATGCATCTGACGTTGCTGCCCTATCTGTCGGCCTCGGGCGAACTGAAGACCAAGCCCACCCAGCACAGCGTCAAGGAACTGCAATCCATCGGCCTGGCCCCCGACGTGCTGGTTTGCCGCAGCGAACACCCGATCCCGGAAAAGGAACGGGCCAAGATCGCGCTGTTCTGCAACGTCCGCCCCGATGCCGTGATCCCCGCCTATGACCTGAAGACGATCTACGAGGCGCCCTTGGCCTATCACCGCGCGGGCCTGGACCGCGCGGTGCTGGACGCCTTCCAGATCAGCCCCGCCCCGCGTCCCGACCTGTCGAAATGGGAGGACGTGATGGATCGGCTGGAAAACGCCGAGGGCCAGGTGAACATCGCCGTGGTGGGCAAGTACACCCAGCTCGAGGATGCCTACAAATCCATCGCCGAGGCGCTGACCCATGGCGGCATGGCCAACCGCGTCCGCGTGCGCGCGGACTGGGTGGACAGCGAGAAGCTGGAAGGCGAGGGCGCGCATCTGCTGGACGGCTACCATGGCATCATCGTGCCCGGCGGCTTTGGCGAGCGTGGCACCGAGGGGATGCTGGCCGCCGCGAAATACGCGCGCGAGAAGAAGGTGCCCTATCTGGGCATCTGCCTGGGCATGCAGATGGCCGTGATCGAGGCCGCGCGCAACCTGGCCGGAATGCCCGACGCGGGGTCCGAGGAGTTCGACCACGAGGCGGGCAAGACGCGCTTCACGCCCGTGGTTTATCACCTCAAGGAATGGGTGCAGGGCAACTATACCGTCCAGCGCAAGGTGACGGACGACAAGGGCGGCACCATGCGGCTTGGCGCCTATACCGCCGTGCTGGCGCCGAATTCGAGAATCAGCGAGGTTTATGGCGGCGCGACCGAGATCGAGGACCGCCACCGCCACCGCTACGAGGTCGATGCGACCTACCGCGAGGCCCTGGAACGGGCCGGCCTGTGCTTTTCCGGCATGTCGCCCGACGGCAAGCTGCCCGAGGTGATCGAATATGCCGACCACCCCTGGTTCATCGGCGTGCAGTCCCACCCCGAACTGAAGTCGAAGCCCTTCGACCCCGCGCCGCTGTTCGCGGGTTTCGTGCGCGCCGCGATGCAGGAAGGGCGGCTGGTGTGAACGCGTGAAAACCCCTTGATTTCGGCGAACGGCTGGCGACTGTTGTTTGCAGTGTCATCAAGGGGATCGCAGGTGGCGGTCAATACGAGTACCTGGGTCTGGTATGACCCCAAGGACCGCTATGTCCTGGCAAGCGGGTCGCCCACGAATTTCAGCCGCAGCGTTCAGAACGGCCCCGGCGTCCAGCTGGACCGCCTGACGGAAAACGCCTTCTGGACCGAGGTGAACGGCGACAACCGGATCGAGGACCGCGACGGGCAGGATGGCGGCGGCGGCGCCTTCAACGCCCCCATCGGCGAGGGGCTGACCATCGACGGCAGGTTCAGCCAGCTGTCGACCTATGCGGTGTTTCCGGCCACGGTGACGGCGGCGGACGGCCGAACCATCGCCAACCTGGCGCTTGCGGCCTATCAGTTCCCCGACACGACCATCGCCTTTCGCCTGGAGGACACCGCGATCCAGGCCCTGAGCCTGGCGGGGATCGGCCGCGGCGCGATCCAGGCGGTGACGATCACCGGGGGTCCGGTTCATTCCCGCGGCGTCACGCCCTCGGGCCATGACGACGCCTTTCCCTGCTACACCCCCGGCACGCTGATCGAGACCGATGCCGGTCCGCGCCCGGTTGAATCGCTTCGCGCGGGCGACAGGGTGTGGACGCGGGACCACGGATTCCAGCCAGTCCTGTGGGCGGGCATCCGGTGCATCGCCCTGCCCGCCGATGGCAGCCGCGACCACCTGCGCCCGGTGCGCATCGCCCCGGGGATCCTGGACCGCGCCGGGGGCGGGCTGCTGGTCTCGCCCCAGCACCGGATCCTGCTGCATTCGCGGATCGCGCAGCGGATGTTCGGAACGATGCAGGTGCTGGTGCCTGCCAAGGCCCTGCTGGATCTGCCCGGGGTCACGCTGGCGACCGGCATCGCCTGCGTCACCTATGTCCACTTCGCCTGCGCCAGCCACCAGATCGTGCGCGCCAACGGCGTTCTGAGCGAAAGCCTGTATCTGGGCAGCCAGGCCCTGCTCACGCTGGGCGCGGCGGCCCGGGCCGAGATCGCGGCGATCTTTCCCGGCCTGGACAGCCCCGTTCCCGCCGCGCGGCTGGTGGGCGTCGCGCAGGCCCGCAGCCTGATCGCCCGTCACCGGCGCAACGGGCGGCCGGTCCTGGCCGCCTGACCGGGGCGGGACCGGCGGCTTCTAGGCCTCGGCCGACTGCTGTTCCCGCGGCGGGCGGCCCACGATGTCGCGCAGGGCGTCCAGTTCGATGAAGTTGTCGGCCTGGCGGCGCAGGTCGTCGGCGATCATCGGCGGCTGGCTGCGGATGGTCGAGACAACCGAGACGCGCACCCCCTGGCGCTGCAAGGCCTCGATCAGGGGGCGGAAATCGCCGTCGCCGGAAAACAGCACCACATGGTCCAGCCGGGGGGCAAGCTGCATGGCGTCGATGGTCAGTTCGATGTCCATGTTGCCCTTGACCTTCCGGCGGCCCATCGTGTCGGTGTATTCCTTGGCGGGCTTCGTCACCACGCAATAGCCGTTGTAGTGCAGCCAATCGACCAGCGGGCGGATCGGGGAATAATCCTCGCCCTCCATCAGGGCGGTATAGTAGTAGGCGCGCATCAGCTTGCCGCGTCGGTCGAACTCCTGGCGCAGCAGCTTGTAGTCGATGTCAAAGCCCAGCGCCTTTGCCGAGGCGTAAAGATTGGCTCCGTCGATGAAGATCGCCAGGCGATCATCCTTGTAAAACATTATGGTTGCCTTCAATGGGACTGCTCGTCGGACAAGCACCCGCCGAGAACGAGGTCAGGGGTATCGGTCCATCCGCCCCCATTCATAGAACGAACCCGTACCCATGCAAAACTTGTCTTTCGGTATCATTGCCTTAGGCGCCAATCTGCCGTCGGGTGCGGGCGATCCCGTGCAGGCGCTGCGCAGGGCCATGGAAATCCTGCACGATCAGCCCGGCATTTCAATGGCCTCGGCCAGCCGCATCTGGCGCACGCCGGCCTTCCCGCCGGGGTCGGGGCCGGACTATGCCAACGCCGCGGCGGTGATTCGCACCACCCTGGCGGGGCCCGGCCTGCTGGCCCGCCTGCACGGGATCGAGGCGGATTTCGGCCGCGACCGCCGCGCCGGGCGCTGGTCCGCGCGGGTGCTGGATCTGGACCTGATCGCGCTGGACGGCCTGATTCTGCCCGACCCGGACACGCTGCGCCGCTGGATCGCCCTGCCGCCCGACCGCCAGCGTGTCGAAACGCCCGGCGCGCTGATCCTGCCCCATCCCCGCTTGCAGGACCGCGGCTTCGTGCTGGCCCCCTTGGCGGAAATCGCGCCCGGCTGGCGTCACCCCTTGACCGGCAAGCCCGTGTCGCGGATGCTGGCGGAGCTTGGTCCCGACGGGTTGTCGGGGATGACGCCGCTTGCGCCCGGCAGCGGTGTGCGCCATGCTTGACAATTCCGCATCTGGCGTCCAGAACCTCGGTTTCGCCCCGGATATCCGATTCGCAACTGCACAGGTGAGTATATGGCCCGCGTAACGGTTGAAGACTGCGTTGACAAAGTCCCGAACCGCTTTGATCTGGTGATGCTGGCCTCGCATCGCGCACGGGAAATCGCCGCCGGCAGCCCGCCCACCGTGGACCGCGACAACGACAAGAACCCGGTCGTCGCCCTGCGCGAGATCGCCGAGGAAACGCAGCCCGTGGACGAGCTGCGCGAACGCATGATCGAATCGACCCAGACCCAGATCGAGGTCGACGAGCCCGAGGAAGACGCGATGGCCCTGCTGCTGGGCGCCGAGGTGGACCGTCCCAAGCCCGCCGACGAGGAATCCGAGGAGCGGATGCTGCGCATGATGCTGGAAGCCAACCAGCGTTGACGCCCTGAGGAACGAGGTCTTCGGCAGGACATGATCGACGTCGAAGACCTTCTTGCGCTGGTCCGCAACTACAACCCGCGCAGCAACGCCACCCTGATCCGCGACGCCTACGAATACGGGATGCGGATGCACGAGGGGCAGTTCCGCCATTCCGGCGAGCCTTATTTCACCCATCCGATCGCCGTTGCCGCCATTCTGACGGAAATGCGGCTGGACGACGCGACCATCGTGACCGCGCTTCTGCACGACACGGTCGAGGATACCCGCTCCACCAAGGATGACCTGGCCAAGACCTTCGGCCCCGAGATCGCCGAGCTGGTCGATGGCGTGACCAAGCTGACCAACCTGGAACTGTCCTCGGCGCAGTCCAAGCAGGCCGAGAATTTCCGCAAGCTGTTCATGGCCATGTCGCGCGACCTGCGCGTGATCCTGGTCAAGCTGGCCGACCGGCTGCACAACATGCGCACCATCCGGTCGATGCGCCCCGAAAAGCAGGTCAAGAAGGCGCGCGAGACGATGGACATCTATGCGCCCCTGGCCGGCCGCATGGGCATGCAGTGGATGCGCGAGGAGTTGGAGGATCTGGCCTTCAAGGTCATCAATCCCGAAGCGCGCAATTCCATCATCCGCCGCTTTGTCAGCCTTCAGCGCGACGGAGGCGACATCATCGGCCAGATCACCGCCGACATCCGCGTCGAGATGGAAAAGGCAGGGGTCGAGGCCGATGTCTTCGGCCGCGCCAAGAAGCCCTTTTCGGTCTGGCGCAAGATGCAGGAAAAGCAGCTCGCGTTTTCGCGGCTGTCCGACATCTATGGCTTCCGCATCATCACCCGGTCGGAAATGGACTGCTATCGCGCGCTTGGCGTGATCCATCACCGCTGGCGGGCCGTGCCGGGGCGCTTCAAGGATTACATCAGCCAGCCCAAGTCGAACGGCTACCGGTCCATCCACACCACCGTGTCGGGCCGCGACGGCAAGCGGGTCGAGGTGCAGATCCGCACCCGGCAGATGCACGAGGTGGCCGAATCCGGGGTTGCGGCCCATTGGGCCTATCGCGACGGCACCCGCACCAAGAACCCCTTCGCGGTCGATCCCGCCGAATGGATCGACAGCCTGACCGACCGCTTCGAGGGCGAGGACCACAACGAGTTCCTGGAAGCCGTCAAGCTGGAAATGTATCAGGATCAGGTCTTCTGCTTCACGCCCAAGGGCGACGTGATCCAGTTGCCCAAGGGCGCCACGCCCATCGACTTCGCCTATGCGATCCACACCCGGCTGGGCAATTCCTGCGTCGGCGCCAAGGTGGACGGGATCCGCGTGCCCTTGTGGACGCGGCTGAAGAACGGCCAGTCGGTGGACATCATCGCCGCCTCGGGTCAGCGCCCGCAATCGACCTGGCTGGACATCGTGGTCACCGGCCGCGCCAAGGCCGCGATCCGGCGATCCCTGCGCGAGGAAGACCGCGACCGCTTCATCCGCCTGGGCCGCGAACTGGTCCGCGTCAGCTTCGAACATGTGGGCCGCAAGGTCACCGACAAGGCGCTGCGCACCGCCGCCAGGCAGATGGGCCTGGCCGATGGCGACGAGCTGCTGGCCCGGATCGGCAGCGCGGAAAACTCCGCCAAGGAGGTGCTGCAAGTCCTTTGGCCCGACCTGGCGGCCCACCAGGACGAGATCGACGGCGCCCGCCCCTTCGCGGGGGTCGAGGCCGATGCCGATTTCAAGCGCGCGCCGTGCTGCAACCCGCTGCCGGGCGAACGCATCGTCGGCATCACCTATCGCGGCAAGGGCGTGGTGATCCATGCCATCGACTGCCCGGTGCTTGCCGAATTCGAGGACAGCCCCGACCGCTGGGTCGATGTCCAGTGGCGCGCGGGCCGCCATCCGGCAGCCTATTCCACGCTGCTGAGCCTGACGATCCGCCACGACGCGGGCGTCTTGGGCCGCATTTGCAGCCTGATCGGCGCGCAAGGCGCCAATATCTCGAACCTTGAATTCATCGACCGCAAGCCCGATTTCTACCGCATCGAGATCGAGGTCGAGTTGCGCGATCAGGAACATCTGCACAATCTTTTGACCGCGCTGGAGGCGGAAAGCGACGTGGCCCAAGTTGCGCGCATCCGCGACATCGGCATGAAACCCTGATACGGGCCTGGGCATTCGGTCAGCGGGGGATTGCAACGGTGTTCAAGCGCAGCAAGCCGCGCACATACGGCCAGATGATCACCGAACTGGTTTATCCCCGAGGCGGCATCCGCCGGGGGACCACCTATCTGTGGCACCGCCTGCGCCGCCTGCCCGACCAGCCGCACCGGATCGCCCGCGGCATCGCGGCGGGGGTGTTTCTGTCATTTTCGCCGCTGCACGGCTTTCACTTCATTGTCGCCGCGCTTCTTTGCCTGGCGATCCGGGGCAACGTGCTGGCGGCGTTCGTGGGCACCTTCGCGGGCAATCCGCTGACGACGCCCTTTATCGCCCTTGGCGCGGTCGGACTGGGGCGGACGCTTCTGGGCCTGCCGGGCGACATGTCGCCTCAGCGGATCTTCCGTGAATTCGCCCATGCCACGTCCGAGACATGGCACAACATCATGTCCGCCATCGGACCCGGCCCGACCAGTTGGAGCGGCTTGTCCGAGTTCTGGCACGAGATCTTCCTGCCCTATGCCGTCGGCGGAGCGGTGCTGGGCGGGGTGGCCGCGGCCTTGTCCTATTACCTGACGATTCCCCTGGTGCGCCGCTATCACCGGCGCAAGTCGCAGGCGATGGCCAAGCGCATCGCGCGCGTGCAGGGCGCGGACCGGGACCGGCGTCCCTAGCGGCGTCTTGCGCCTGCCACATCCCCGCTGCACGGCTGTCACCTTGGCCGGTTAAGGGGTCGGTTCGTGTCGAAACGAGGGACCACCACCCATGCGCCTTGTTCTTGCCCTGCTGGCCTGCTCGGCCGCCGCCCCCGCCCTGTCCGAGGAGACGTTTCCCGCCACCCTGGCGGGCCACGCCATCCTGCCCGCCTTCACCATGGTGACGCCGCCCTCCGACGCGCCGCGCGACCTGTGGGTGTCGGGCAAGTTCACCGGCGCGCGGCGCAACGAAGATCCGATGACGGTCGAGGGCGACGTGGGCAAGGCTTACGGCGGCCACAAGACGGGCATCTCGCTGCCCTTCATCGGCCAGCCGGTGCAGGGCATGTCGGGTCTGGCGATGAACCGGGACAACGACGGCAGCTGGTTCGCCCTGACCGACAACGGCTTCGGCAGCAAGGTCAACAGTCCCGACGCGATGCTGTTCTTTCACCGCATCCAGCCCGATTTCGCCGGCGGCCGCGTGACGCGGCGGGAAACCGTGTTCCTGCGCGATCCCGACCGCAAGGTGCCCTTCCGCATCGCCAACGAGGGCACCGACGGCCGTTATCTGACCGGCGCCGACTTCGATCCCGAAAGCATCCAGTTCCTGAACGGCGAGCTGTGGATCGGGGACGAGTTCGGCCCCTTCGTTCTGCGCGTCGCGCGAGACGGGCAGGTGTTGTCCGTCCACCGGACCATGCTGGACGGCAAGGCGCTGTCCGGGCCGGACACGCCCGGCGTCGTGGTTCCCGCGCAGCCCAGCGCGGATTTCCAGGTCCAGCGGTCCGGCGGCTATGAAGGCATGGCCCTTCAACCGGGAACGAACCTGCTTTGGGCCATGCTGGAAAAGCCCCTGCTGGGCGAGGGCGGCCGGCCCGAGGGCGATTTCCTGCGCGTGATGACCTTTGACACGAGGGCAGGCGGCTGGACCGGCGACAGCTTCCGCTTGCGCCTGTCCGAAGGCGCGACGGCCATCGGCGACTTCAACTTCATCGACGAAACCCGCGCCCTGGTGATCGAGCGCGACAACGGCGAAGGCGACGCCGCCCGCGCCTGCGCCGAGGGCGCGGCGGACCAGTCCGCCTGCTATCCGCAGCCCGCGCGGGTCAAGAACGTGGTGCTGGTCGATACCGCAGGCCTCGACGCCGAAGGCTTCATCCGCCGCATCGGCCATGTGGACCTGCTGGACATCGCCGATCCCGACGGCAAGGCGGCCCGGGGTCTTGCCACGAACGGCCGCTTCGCCTTTCCCTTTTTCACCATCGAGGACGTGGCCCGCGTGGACGGCACGCATATCCTGGTCGCCAACGACAACAACCTGCCCTTTTCCGGCGGGCGAGAGATCGGCCGGGCGGCGGACAACGAATTCATCCTGCTGTCGGTGCCCGAACTGCTGGCGGCGCGCTGACATGGCCCGCGGGGGACTTCACGTTCCCTGCGGGCCGCATGGCGGCAGGCGTTCGTCGCTGAACAGGCGCCACCGGACGTTTTTCCCGGCGCGCGCCGCCCTGCAGGAATGTTCGGGCGGATGAAAGGTCAGGTCCGGGCCTGCGCCAAGGCCTCCAGATAGGCCGCCGACCACCAGCCCACGTCGCGCTCCACCACGCAGCGCAGCAGGGCGGCGTGGCGGGCTTGGCGTTCCTCCAGCGGCATGTCGATGGCCTGCTGCATGGCCTGGGCCATTTCGCTGGGGTCATGGGGATTGATGATCAGCGCCTCGGGCATCTGTTCGGCGGCACCGGCGAAGCGGGACAGGATCAGCACGCCCGGATCGGACGGATCCTGGGCGGCGACGTATTCCTTGGCCACCAGGTTCATGCCATCGGCAAGCGGCGTGACCAGCCCGATCCGCGCCTGGCGGAACAGGCCCGCCAGCTCGTTGCGCGGGATCGGGCGGTGGATAAAGCGGATCGGGGTCCAGTTGACGGTCGCGAACTGGCCGTTGATGCGGCCCGCCAGATGTTCGGTTTCCTCGCGGATCTGCTGATAGGCATCGACCGATTCCCGCGTCGGCGGCGCGATCTGCAACAGCATCACCTGTTCGGTCAGGGAAGGATTGCCGTCCAGCAGCGCCTGAAAGGCCCGGAACCGCTGCGGAATGCCCTTGGAGTAATCCAGCCGGTCCACCCCGATCATGATCTGCGCGCCGGTCAGGCTGCGCATCCGGTCTTCCTCGCGGGCGCGCTCGGCCTCGGCGATGAAGGCCCGGGCGTCGATGCCGATGGGAAAGACGCCCGCCCGCATGTCGCGCCCGGCGATGCGGAAGCGGTCGTCGGACAGTTGCGCGAAATCCGACAGGCTGCGGGCGCTGGCGGCGAAGTTGTCCAGGTCGCGCTGCGCCTGGAAGCCCGCCAGGTCGTAATGGGACAGCCATTCGAACAGCTCGTCCGGGTTGGGCAGGGTCGCGCAATCGGTCGGCCCGGGAAAGGGAATATGCAGGAAATGCCCGATCGGGGCGGTCACGCCCAGCTTGCGCAGTTCCTGCGCCAGGGGGAACAGCTGATAATCCTGCACCCAGATCCGGTCGTCGGGCCTCAGATGCGGGACCAGCAGCCGGGCGATGCGTTCGTTCACCCGGCGATAACCTTCCAGGTATTCCGGCAGGATCCGCATCAGATCCGCGCGGCCATGGCAGACCGGCCACAGGACCGAATTGGAATAGCCCAGGTAGTATTCTTCGTGATCCTGCGGCGTCAGGTCGAAGGACGCCCGCCCAAAGGCCGCGCCTTCGTGAAACGCCAGGTCGTCGGCGGGATTCTCGACCGTTTCGCCGGAAAAGCCGACCCACAGCCCGCCCGAGCTTCGCAGCGCGTCCTCCAGCGCGACGACCAGCCCGCCCGAGGGATTGTCGCCCAGCGGAATGCGGTTCGACACGGCAACCAGGCGCGCCATCAGCGGGCCTCCGCCAGGGCATCGTCCAGCCAGCGCGCCAGCGCGGCGGGATCGTTCAGGCGATAACGGGCCACCGTCTCGCCCGCGCCGATCTTGATGCCGAAGCCGCCGCGGGACTGGGCATGCGCCATCGCGGCTTCGTCCGTCAGGTCGTCGCCCGCGTAAACGGGCACCCGCCCGGCAAACGGGGCCACGGCCATCAGCCGGTCCAGCGCGCCGTCCTTGCCGGTGCCCGACGGGCGCAGCTCGACCGCCATCTTGGCGGGTTGCAGGACCATGCCGGGATGGGCATCGGCCAGTTGCCGCATCACCTCCTCGACCACCGGGCGCAGCGACGGGTCGGCGCGGTAATGCAGCGCGACCCCGTGGGGCTTGGGTTCGACCAGGATCGCCGGGCTGCCCGACACGGCCTTGGCGGCGGCGCGGTGCAGGGCCTCCAGGTCCAGATCGACCGCATGCGTCGTTTCGATCAACTGCCCGTCCAGCGACAGTTCCGCCCCGTGGCTGCCCGCGATGGCGCCGGGGAAATCAGGCAGGAAGCCCCGCAGATCGGCGATGTCGCGGCCCGATACCAGCGCCACCGCGCCGCCCAGCCGGTCATGCAGCCGCGCCAGGCGCCGGGCCAGGCCGGGCGGGATCGCCACCGCGTCGGGACGCGGCGCGATATCGACCAAGCAGCCGTCGAAGTCCAGAAACAGGGCTGCGTCGGCAGGCAGATCGGGAAGGGACGGGTCGGGCGGCTGCATCGGCGCGCATTCTCCTTTGCAACGGATTCGCAACCCAACCCCCCAACCCCCCGATGGGTTCGCCACGGCGCGCGTTTTTCCGCCGCGTCAGGGTTGCTCCGCTTTGGCGCCCGCGCCATCGTCGCGCCAAAGCCGGAGGAATTCATGCTGCCGCCCATCCTGTCCGCCCTGCGCATTCCCGTTGTCGCCTCGCCCATGTTCATCGTTTCGGGGCCGGAACTGGTCATCGCGCAGTGCAAGGCGGGCATCGTCGGCAGCTTTCCGGCGCTGAACGCACGCGAGAAGGACGGCGAGCCCCCCCTGCTGGACGCCTGGCTGACCCGCATCGCCGAGGAGCTGGACCGCCACAACCAGGCCAATCCCGACCGTCCCGCCGCGCCCTTCGCCGTGAACCAGATCGTCCATCGCTCCAACGCCCGGCTGGAGCGCGACATCGAGATCTGCCACCGCCACCGCGTGCCGATCTGGATCACCAGCCTGGGCGCGCGGGCCGAGGTGAACCATGCCGCCCATGACTGCGGCGGCATCGCGCTCCATGACGTGATCAACGACGTGTTTGCCCGGAAGGCCATCGACAAGGGCGCGGACGGGCTGATCGCGGTGGCGGCGGGCGCGGGCGGCCATGCCGGGCCGCTGTCGCCCTTTGCGCTGGTTCAGGAAATCCGCGACTGGTTCGACGGGCCCCTGCTGCTGTCGGGCGCCATCGCCACGGGGCGCGCGGTGCTGGCGGCGCAGGCCATGGGCGCGGATCTGGCCTATGTCGGCAGCCCCTTCATCGCTACGGCCGAGGCCAACGCGCCGGAAGACTACAAGCGGATGATCGTGGACAGCGGGGCGATGGACATCGTCACCTCGTCGCTGTTCACGGGGGTGTCGGGAAATTATCTCGCGCCTTCGATCCGGGCGGCGGGGATGGACCCGGACAAGCTGGACAGCGCCGATCCCTCGTCCATGAATTTCGGCGGCAATGCGGCCAAGGCCAAGGCCTGGAGCCAGATCTGGGGGTCGGGCCAGGGCATCGGGGCGGTGCGCGACATCGTGCCTGCGGCCACCCGGATCGACCGGCTGGCCGCCGAATACGCGGCAGCCAGGGCGGCAATCTGCGGCTGACCTTTGCGAAACCGCCGCGGCCTTCCCATATGGGGTCGGACAAAGGACCAGCGGAGGACAAGCATGGCCTATGAAAAGACCGCCGACGCCCTGGCGCGGCTGACGCCCGAGCAGTATCGCGTCACCCAGGAAAACGGCACCGAACGCGCCTTCACCGGCGAATACGACCACCATTTCGAACCGGGCATCTACGTGGACGTGGTGTCGGGCGAGCCGCTGTTCGCCTCGTCGGCCAAATACAACTCGGGCTGCGGCTGGCCCGCCTTTACCAAGCCCATCGACGGCAACGTGACCGAACACCGCGACGTGTCCTACGGCATGGTCCGCACCGAGGTGCGGTCGAAGCACGGCGACAGCCATCTGGGCCATGTCTTTCCCGACGGCCCGCGCGAGGCGGGCGGGCTGCGCTACTGCATCAACTCGGCCGCGCTGCGCTTCGTGCCCCGCGACCAAATGGAGGCCGAGGGTTACGGTCAATACCTGAACCAGGTCGAGGAGACGGCACGATGAGCGAACGCGCGGTTCTTGCGGGCGGCTGCTTCTGGGGCATGCAGGATCTGATCCGCCGCCTGCCCGGCGTGATTTCCACGCGGGTGGGCTATACCGGGGGCGAGGTCGCGAATGCCACCTACCGCAACCACGGCAACCACGCCGAGGCGATCGAGGTGATCTTCGACCCCTCCATCCTCAGCTATCGCAAGCTGTTGGAGGTGTTCTTCCAGATCCACGATCCCACCACGCCGAACCGGCAAGGCAACGACATCGGGCCCAGCTACCGGTCGGCCATCTATCACGTCAACGACGAGCAAAAGCGCGTGGCCACCCAGACCATCGCCGACGTGGACGCATCCGGCCTGTGGCCGGGGCGCGTGGTGACCGAAGTCGAACCGGTCGGCGATTTCTGGGAAGCCGAGCCGGAGCACCAGGACTATCTGGAACGCTTCCCCAACGGCTATACGTGCCATTTCCCGCGCCCGAACTGGGTGCTGCCCAAAAAGCGCGCGACGGTGTAAGGCCTCAGGCCCGGCCCGACGCGGCGGACAGCAGCGACGGGTCGATGCCCTGAGCGCGCAGGGCGCTTTGCCATTTGTCGTGATGGGCCGCACCGAAGATCAGATCCTCGGCGCCGTCGCCCGTCAGCCAGCCGTTCTGCATCATCTCGGCCTCGAGCTGGCCCGGCCCCCAGCCGGCATAGCCGAGCGCCAGAACGGCGGATGCCGGACCGTGGCCATGGGCCAGGTCCTCCAGGATGTCGCGGGTCGTGGTCATGGCCAGCGTCCGGCCGATGCGCAGCCGGCCTTCCGGGTCGTCGCCATGTTCGGGAACGTTGTGCAGAACAAAGCCGCGCCCGGGTTCCACGGGGCCGCCAAAGCGCACCTCGATCCGCCGGGCCGAGCCATCGGTGGGGATGCCAAGCTGTTCCAGCAGGTCGCCGAAGTCGATTTCCGGCAGGGGGCGGTTCAGCACCAGACCCATGGCGCCCTCGTCCGTATGGGCGCAGATCAGGACCACCGAGCGTTCAAAGCGCGGATCGGCCATGCCCGGCATGGCGATCAGAACCTTGCCGGTCAGGTTGGTCTGCCCGCCCTCGTCGGAAAGACGGCGTTCGGGACTGCGGCCGCGCGGTTCGGGGATGCTGTTCATCGGGTCTCCTTTCCGTGTTAGATCGGACCTTGGGCGCGTTGTTGCAAGTGCCGCGCGGCATTGTGACTTCATCCCGCCGCCGACAGCCGCTAGCCATGACCCATGATCCGCATCGTTCTTTCCCTTGCCTGTCTTGGCCTGTCGGCCCTGCCCCTGGCCGCCGAAGGCCCGCCGGGCCTCGTGGCCGCCCGCATCCTGCCCGGCTGGACCCAGCCAGACGGAAGCCGCGTGGCCGCCATCGAGTTCCAGTTGCAGCCCGGATGGAAAACCTATTGGCGCAGCCCGGGCGACAGCGGCTTGCCGCCGGTCTTCGACTGGTCGGGGTCGGCCAATCTGGGCGATGTGGCGCTGCACTGGCCCGCGCCGCAGGCCGTCTCGTCGGGCGACGGCCTGGCGCTTGGCTATCACGACCGGCTGGTGCTGCCCTTCACGGCCAGCCCCGCCGATCCCGGCCGGCCGGTCGATCTGGCCGTGGCGGTGGATTTCGGCCTGTGCAAGAACATCTGCGTTCCCGCCCATGTCGCGCTGCGGGCGGATGCGGCGGGCGCCGCGCCCGACCCCGCGATCCTGTCCGCCCTGGACCGGGTGCCCGATCCCGCCCCCGACCGCCCCGATTGCGATCTCCGGCCGATCGCGGACGGAATGCGCGTCACCGCCACCCTGCCCCGTTCCGTCACCCTGGCCGCCATTGAGCTGGCGGACGGCGATGCCTGGGTGTCGAGCACCCGCCTGGACGCAAAGCCCGGCGGGTCGGTCCTGACCGCCGATATCGTCCCCCCCGAGGCCGCGCCCTTCGATCTGCGCCCCGACCGGCTGGTCTTCACCGTGATCGGCGAGGGCGGCGCGGTCGAGATGCGGGGCTGCGCCGGATAGGCGCGTGTTCGCACGCACCTTGCCGTTCTTGCGGTCCGTCAGCGCCCGCCCTGTCCTTCCAGCCGCGCCGACAGCGACAGCAGATCGGCCCAGGCTTCGCGCTTGGCCGGAGGGTTGCGCAGCAGATAGGCGGGGTGCGTCATCGGCAGGGCGGGACGATCGAAGGCGGTGGTCCAGTTCCCCCGCAGCCTCAGGATGCCGCGCCGGCCCAGTCCCGCGTCGCAGGCGATGTTGCCCATCAGCACCACCAGGTCGGGCGCGGCCAGTTCGATGTGGCGGCGCACGAAGGGCAGGCTCATCGCGATCTCGTCGGGCTGCGGGTCGCGGTTTCCGGGCGGCCGCCAGGTCAGGACGTTGGTGATATACAGCGCCTTTTCCGCATCGACCGCCCGGCGCGACAGGCCGATGGCGTCGAACATTCGGTCCAGCAGCAGCCCCGCGCGGCCCACGAAGGGGCGGCCCTGGCGGTCTTCCTCGTCCCCCGGGGCCTCGCCCAGGATCAGCAGGCGGGCCGCCGGGTTGCCGTCGGCGAAGCAGAAATTCCGCGCGCCCTTTTTCAGCTCGATCCCGTCAAAGGACTCCTGCGCGGCGGCCAGCGCGTCCAGCGTGTCGGCCCCGGCCGCAAGGGCTTCGGCCTGGGCCACGCGGGCGGGCAGGTCGTCGCCTTCCGGCTCCAGGCGCAGGACGGCGGCAGCGGCGGTGGCGGCGGCGGGCGGCGGGGAAACATCCGGCCGCGCCGCCAGGTCGAAGCGGTCCACGGGGGCGTCCCCCACGGGTTCGTCCACGCCCATCTCGGCCTGCCATTCCAGCAGGGCCAGGGCGGTTTCCGCGTCAAGCGCGATGCCGTGCCAGTTCAGGGGATCCACGCGCTAATCCACCACCAGCATGTAGCCCGTGCCGCGCACGGTTTGCAGGAACCGCGGCTCCCTCGGGTCGGGTTCGATCTTGCGGCGCAGCCGGGTGATCTGCACGTCGATGGCCCGTTCGCTGTTCTCGGGCTCGTCTCCCGCGCCGCCCCGGCCCAGATCCTCGATCAGGTCGGCGCGGCTGACCGGCTCGCCCCGGCTGGCGGCCAGACGGCGCAGCAGCGCCTGTTCGGTGCCGGTCAGGCGCAGGTGATTCTCTCCCTGCCACAATTCGCCCTTGTCGATGTCGTAGCGCAGCGGGCCAAGCGTCAGGAACTTGGGCTGATGCATCTCGGGCGCGGGGATGCGGCGCAGGATCGCATTGATGCGCAGCAGCAGTTCGCGCGGCTCGAAGGGCTTGGGCAGGTAATCGTCGGCCCCGACCTCCAGCCCGGTGATGCGGTCTTCGGTGTCGCCGCGCGCCGTCAGCAGCAGGATCGGCGTCGCCAGGGTTTCGCGCAAGGACCGGGTCAGCGCGAAGCCATCCTCGCCCGGCATCATCACGTCCAGCACGATCAGGTCGAATTCCAGCCCCGCCAGCAGGCGGCGGGCCTGCGCGGCGTCGCGGGCCTGCGTCACCAGAAAGCCGTTCTTGCGCAAAAACCGGCCCAAAAGCGCGCGGATGCGTTCGTCGTCGTCGACGATCAGCAGATGGGCGTCAGTCTGGCTCATGGCGGGCCTTTATTCGGGCAGATCCTTCATGGACTGATACTGCGCCCGCGTCTCGGGGTCCATCATCGCCTCCAGCACCTGACGAAAGCCCGCCACCGCCTGCGGCCCCGCCGCGCGGTAAGCCTGGCGCATCCGCGCCCGCTGCGCCTCGGACAGGCGGCGTTCCAGGGCGGCGCCCTTGTCGGTCAGGAACAGCAGCCGTTCGCGCCGGTCGCGGCGGCCCACGCGGCTTTCAACCAGCCCGTCCTCGATCAGCGTGCGCAGCACCCGGTTCAGCGACTGCTTGGTCACGCCCAGCACCGCCAGCAAGGACGTGACCGTCAGCCCCGGATCGCGGTGGATGAAATGCAGCGCCCGGTGATGGGCGCGGCCGTAATCCAAGTCGGCCAGGATCAGGTCGGGATCGGCGGTGAAGGCGCGATAGGCAAAGAACATCGCCTCGATCCCGCGACGCAGCTTCTCGTCGGTCAGGAACAGCAGATCCTCGCCCATCATGCTGTGAACGCGCAGCGTCTCGGCCATCATGTCACCCTTTGTCCAATCGCCTCCCTGATAGGGCAGCGATGTTGACTTTCCAAGATTCGATTGCTAGCCGTCAAGGGCTTCGCGCAACAAACGGGCCGGCACCGGGCAGGCCCGCGCAAGAAACGAAAAGCCCGGTCCTGAATTGGAGAGAACGATGACGGGCGCATATGACGATCGCGACGGCAAGATCTGGATGGATGGCGAACTGGTCGACTGGCGCGACGCGAACGTGCATATCCTGACCCATGCCCTGCATTACGCCAGTTCGGTCTTCGAAGGCGAGCGGTGCTATGACGGCAAGATCTTCAAGGGTCACGAGCATTCGCTGCGGCTGATCGAATCGGCCCGGCTGCTGGACATGGACTCGCCCTATGCCGCCGCCGAGATCGACGCCGCGAAGGACGCCGTGCTGAAGGCCAACGGCTTCACCAACGCCTATGTCCGGGCGGTGATGTGGCGCGGGTCGGGCCCCGACATGGGCGTGTCGGCGGCGCGCAACCCGGTGCGCATGGCGGTGGCCTGCTGGGAATGGGGCAGCTATTACGGCGACGCCAAATGGCAGGGCGCGAAACTGGACGTGGCCAAGTGGAAGCGTCCCTCGCCCGAAACGATCCCGACCGCCGCGAAGGCCGCAGGTCTTTACATGATCTGCACCATGTCCAAGCACGCGGCCGAGGCCAAGGGCTGCTCGGACGCGCTGTTCATGGACTGGGAAGGCTTTGTGGCCGAGGCGACCGGCGCCAACATCTTCTTCATCAAGGACGGCGAGGTCCACACCCCGCTGGCCGACCGCTTCCTGAACGGCATCACGCGCCAAACGATCATCCAGATGCTGAAGGACAACGGCACCGCCGTCCACGAACGCCGCATCAAGCCCGAGGAGCTGGCGGATTTCCAGGAATGCTTCCTGACCGGAACGGCCGCCGAGGTGACGCCGGTCGGCCAGATCGGCGACTGGCATTTCCAGGTGGGTCCGACGACCCGCAAGGTGGCCGAGGATTACGAGCGGCTGGTGCGGGCCTGAGGAAACGGGAGGCTGCCCCGACGGGGCGCCCCTTGCCTCACGCGGTTCCAGGGTGCGTGCAGGCACGCATCCTGCTGGCCGGGGGCGGGGGCGTTCACGGCGAACCTGTCCCAGGCGGCAGAGGCGGCCGGAAGCACGCCCGGCAACAAAAAAAACCGCCGCCCTTGTCGGACCCGAGGCCAGGACCGACGCGCGCGGCATGGGTTTTGGATCAGTGCCGCCGGTTCTGGCCGCGGGGGCCGACGCTTAAGCCTGCCCGGGCGGAACGGACTATCCGCCCGATGTCCAAGCCGCTGGTCCGAACGGGCCGAACACGCCGGTCGCGGCGCCCTTGCAGCACTTGCCGCAGGAACTCGCGCCGGCCCGGCGGCAAAGCTTCGTTTTCGGCATCGGGACGCCAGCGCATGTGGTGGTCGCGCGATTCATGGCAGCGGTTGCCGCCTGGAAGGGGGCACGGCACGGCCAGGACCGCGCCGGAATGGCCCGGGCCGCGTTCCGGTCCTGGAAGCGGCGCTTGTTCCGGCGGATGGTCGTCCCGCCCCTGTCGAAAGGCCGCCCTTTCCCGGACGGCCCCAGGTTCTGCCTAACCTTGGAACTCTCAACTCATCTGCCCGCGCTCGATGCGCGCATACTCCATGACCCTGCGGTTCTCCTCGCTCCGCATCTGCGGGCGCGACCGCAAGGCCTCGATGGCGGGATGCGTGCCCGATTCCCGCTCGTGGCGGGTGAACTCGCGCAGGCGGGTGGTTCCCTTGTCTTGGGGCTTGTCGCTGATCTTCTTGGTCATCTTGGGCCTCCTTCAACAGGTGGAGGCCCTATATAGGGCCGAATCGGCCCAAACCCAAAGCCTTTAAGCGGCCTTGATGCCCTGGGCGGCGGCCAGAACGGCGTGCAGCGCCACCGGGTCGTCGTTGGCGCGCAATTTCGCGCGCAGGTCCGTGTCGCGCAGGGTGCGGGACACCAGCGCCAGGGCCTTGAGGTGATCGACGCCGCTGGATTCGGGCGCCAGAAGGCCAAAGATCAGATCGACCGGCTGACGGTCCACCGCGTCGAAATCCAGCGGCTTTTCCAGCCGCACGAACAGCCCCACCACGCGGTCCAGCCCGTGCAGGCGCGCATGGGGCAGCGCCACGCCCTGGCCGACGCCGGTGGGACCCAGGCTTTCGCGTTCTTGCAGGGCGTCCAGAACCTCGGTGGCGTTCAGGCCGTATTCTGCATGGGCCAGTTCCGCCAGTTCCTGAAACAGCCGCTTCTTCGAGGTCACCTGACCCAGGGAACGAACCGCGCCGGGTTTGAGGATTTCGGTCAGCAGCATGGCTTTCGTCTTTCCAATGTTCAAGCGCCCCCGCGCAGGATGCCGGGGGCGGTCTGGGTTTTCCGGTCAGGCGTCCTGTCGGGCGGCGTCAGCCGTTCCCGCGCGGGTCGATCCATCCCACATTGCCGTCTTCGCGGCGATGGACGACATTGACGCCCCCGTGCTTTTCGTTCCGGAACACAAGCAGCGGCGTTCCGGCAAGTTCCATCTGCATCACCGCGTCGCCGACCGACAGGGTCGGCACGCGGGTTTCCATTTCCGCGATGATGATCGGTTGCAGGCCGCTGTCCTGCGCTTCCCATTCATCCTCGTCAGCGGCCAGCACATACATGCCCGCCTGGGCGAATTCAACCGGCCCGGTTCGGTCCTTGTGGTGATCCTTCAGGCGGCGCTTGTAGCGGCGAAGCTGCTTGTCCATCTTTTCGCGGCAGGCCTCGAAGGCGGCATAGATCTCGGTGGCGGAACCGCGCGCGGTCACGTTCAGGCCGGTGGACAGATGCACCACGGCGTCGCACAGGAACTGGTGGGCGTCCTTCGAGAAGGTGACCGTGGCATCGGTCGGGCGCTGCGAATACTTGTCGACCGTTTCGCCCAGTTCCGTCTTCACATGCGTCGAAAGCGCATCGCCGATGTCGATCTGTTTTCCGCTGATGGTGTAGCGCATCGTCTTTCCTCTCGATTGCCCGTTCTCGCATGCGCCGGCCCGTTCATAGCAGCCGGCATGCGGCGGAAACGGGGTTGGCGGAATGCGGTTCCTGCCGCACCCGCATGAGTCAATTTGGTGACAGCCGATCGGTTCTGTCAACGGGGCGCACATCCGCGTGAGACGATTTCGCCCAACCCGTCAGTTCAGGCGGAAACCCTCGCCCAGGTATACCTCGCGCACGCGGGCGTCGGCGACGATCTGGTCGGTGCTGCCCGACATCAGGACATGGCCGTCGTGCAGGATATAGGCGCGGTCGACGATGCCCAGGGTTTCGCGCACGTTGTGGTCGGTGATCAGCACGCCGATGCCGCGCGATTTCAGGTCATGGACCAGGCCGCGGATCTCGCCCACGGCGATGGGATCCACGCCTGCGAAGGGTTCGTCCAGCAGCAGAAAGCTGGGATCAGAGGCGAGACAGCGCGCGATCTCGACCCGGCGGCGCTCGCCCCCCGACAGCGCCAGGGCGGGGGCCGCGCGCAGGTGTTCGATGGAAAAGTCGCCCAGCAGCTCCTCAAGCCGGTCGCGGCGGTGGCGGGGATCCTCGTGGACGACCTCAAGGACGGCCATGATGTTCTGCTCCACCGTGAGGCCGCGAAAGATCGACATTTCCTGCGGCAGATAGCCGATGCCCATCCGCGCGCGGCGGAACATCGGCAGGCGGGTGGCGTCCTGGCCGTCGATCAGCACCTGCCCAGCATCGGGCGGCACCAGCCCCGCGATGCAGTAGAAGCAGGTGGTCTTGCCCGACCCGTTCGGACCCAGCAGGGCCACGACCTCGCCCCGCGCCAGATCAACCGAAACATCGCGGATCACCGGCCGGTTGCGGTAAGCCTTGCGCAAGCCCCGGACCTTCAAACCGTCGCCCGTGCGCCCCGCGGCCCCTCGCATCAATTGCCGCCCGGTTGCAGCACCGACCGCACCCGGCCCTGGACCCGCGCGGTGCCCGATCCCAGGTTCACCTCCATGCGGTCGCCGGTCAGCACGTTCTGCCCCTGGGTCAGCACCACGTCGCCCGTCAGCGTGACATTGCCCGATTCCACGTCATAGGTCGCCGCCTGCGCCTCGGCCGCGTCGGCGCCGGACACCAGCGTCACGTTGCCCGTGGCGTCCAGGGACCGGATGCGGTTCCGCCCGCCTTCGGCATAGATCACCCTCACGCGGTCGGCGGACAGCCGCATCTCGCCCTGGCCGATCACGACATTGCCGGTGAAAACCGCGCTGCCGTCGGCCTGGTTCACGGACAGGTCGTCCGCCGCGACCTCGACCGGGGCTTTGATGTCGGCGCGGATTCCCCCAAAGGTCACGTTCTGCGCGACAGCCGGCGGGGCGGCCAGGATCAGGGCTGTCAGCAGAGGGCGCAGCATCGGCATGTCCTTTGGTGGTCAGGGCTGGTATATCAGACGGACATCGCCCGAGAAATTCAAGATCAAAGCATCCTCGCCCTTGCCCGGCGCAAGCTCCATCCGCTGCGCCGAAAGGGTTCCGAAGGGCCCCTCGGCCTTTACCCCGTTCCCGGCGGCGATGCGGGACCGGTCCGTTTCCGCCTCGACGCTGCGGGCGTCCAGAACCCAGCCGGACGAGGTCGTCATGCGCACCCCCCCGTCCAGCCGGATCGCGCCGTCCGCAAGCCCCGCCCGGGGCGCGGTCAGGTCGGCGCGCAAGCCGTCTGGACGCTGCCAGTCCAGCCGCAGGTCCTGCGCTTGGCCGCCGCCCGGGCCAGGGGCGGCCTCGGTGGCGCGCAGGATCAGCCGGGCGCCGTCATCCGTCACGCCCGCGTATTCGGGCGCCACCAGGCGCGGATCGCGGGCCATCGCCTCGGCATCCACATCGGCATAGGGGATCTGCGATTCGCTGTCGCCCCCGCGAGAGAACAGGAACAGCGTGGACAGCATCGCCAAGGCGGCCAGCGGCAGCAGGACGCGCAGCCAGCGAACGATGCGGGTCCGGTTCATCGCCTAGACGATCCCGGCGCGAAGGCAGTCGTGGATATGCAGGATCCCCTGCGGCATCCCCTCCGCCACCGCGAACAGGCAGGTGATCTTGCGGTCCTGCATCTGCGCCAGGGCGGATTCGGCCAGGGCGTCCGGCGCGATCACGCGAGGGTCCGGGGTCATCACCTCGGCCGCGCGGTGATCCAGCAGCCCCTGCATGTGGCGGCGCAGGTCGCCGTCGGTGATGATGCCCGCCAGACGCCCCGCCGCATCGGTCACGCCGGTCACGCCGTAACCCTTCTGGCTGATGACCAGCAGCGCCTCGGTCATGGGCGCATCCTCGGCCACCAGGGGCATGTCGCGGTGCATCAGGTCGGCCACCTTTGTCAACCGCGCGCCCAGCTTGCCGCCAGGATGAAAGGTGCGGAAATGCTCGGGCGTGAACTGCCGGTGCTCCATCAGCGCGACCGCCAGGGCATCGCCCAGGGCCAGCGTCATGGTGGTCGAGGTCGTGGGCACGATGCCGTTGCCGCAGGCCTCGGGCGCGGCGGGCAGCACCAGCGCCACGTCCGCCTGCCGCAGCAGGGTCGATCCGGGCCGCGATGCGACCCCGATCAGCGGAATCTCGAAACGTCGGGTATGGGCGATCAGGTCCGCCAGTTCCGGGGTTTCGCCGCTGTTCGACAGCACCAAGGCCACATCGGCCTGCGTCACCATGCCCAGGTCGCCATGGCTCGCCTCGGCCGGATGAACGAACTGCGCGGGCGTCCCCGTCGAGGCCAGCGTGGCCGCGATCTTGCGCCCGACATGGCCCGACTTGCCCATCCCGGACACGATCACCCGCCCCCGCGCCTGCACGATCAGATCGACCGCACGGGAGAAATCCCCGTTCAAGCCCTCGGCCAGGACCGCAAGCCCTTGCGCCTCGGTCAGAATCACCTTTCGCGCCGTCTCCAGATAGTCGCTCACGCTGCTGCCTTCACCTTTGTCCAAATATCCTCGGGGGGTCCGGGGGGCGAAGCGCCCCCGGCTTGCCCGCCTAATGCTGGAAGATGTCGTTTTCATTTCCCCAGCCCAGCAGGTCCAGATGCGCGCGGGCGGGCAGAAAGTCGAAACAGGCCTGCGCCAGGCCCATGCGGTTTTCCCGCCGCAGCCGTTCCTCCAGCGCATCCTTCAGCCTGTGCAGGTGCAGCACGTCGGATGCCGCGTATTCCAGCTGCGCATCCGTCAGATCCGCGGCCCCCCAGTCGCTGGTCTGCTGCTGCTTGCTGACATCGACGCCCACCAGTTCGTTCAGCAGGTATTTCAGCCCGTGCCGGTCGGTATAGGTGCGCACCAGCTTCGAGGCGATCTTGGTGCACCAGACGGGCGCGGTCACGACGCCAAAGGCGTTTTCCAGCGCGGCGATGTCGAAGCGGCCGAAATGGAACAGCTTCAGCACCTTGGGGTCGGTCAGCATCCGGCACAGATTCGGCGCCTCGGTCTGGCCGCGCTCGATCTGGACCAGATGGGCGTCCCCGTCGCCCAAGGACAGCTGCACCAGGCACAGCCGGTCGCGGCGCGGATCAAGGCCCATCGTTTCGGTGTCGATGGCCACCACCGGGCCAAGAACCAGACCTTCGGGAAGGTCGTTGGGATAAAGATGTATGCTCATCGCGATTGTACGTCCGGGCCAAGCTGCGCTGGCGCCTCTCTCACCAGAAAGCGGCGCGGCATTCCAGTCTTATTCGCTTGAACCGGGCCAAAGCGGCAGAATGGCCGGGGGGATCCCCCCGGCCCGATCGGGGCGTCAGGACGATTGCGCGGCCTCGACGGCCATCATGCAGGCATCCTCGTCCCCTGCGGCAAGCGCGTCGCGCGCGGCCTGGATATGGGCCTCGCGGGCCGAGGGATCGGCGCCGGCGGACCCGGCCGCCTGTTCGGCCGCGGTCGGCTGGCCTTCCTGTTGGGCCTGGGCATCGGCCCCCGACATCGCCACGCCCGGCTGCTGGCCACCCGCGGCTTCCAGGGGCGTGTGGGAACCGTCCTTGGCGATCCCCTCATTCCCCTCGGCCGCGGCGGTGTCCGTGGCCGCAGCGCCCGATGCCGCCCCGCTCGACGAGGCGGTGTCCGTAGCCGCAGCGCCTGATGCCGCCCCGCCCGACGAGGCGGTGTCCGTGACCGCCGCGCCCGATGCCGCGCTGTCGGTCGATGCCGCGCTGTCGGTCGGGGCCGCGCTGTCGGTCGGGGCCGCGCTGTCGGTCGGGGCCGCGCTGGTCATGCCTGCCGCCTCCGCCGTGTCCGCGGCCTGCGATGCCGCCGCATCCGCGCCCGCCGCGGCATCCGGGGCGCTTTCCAGCGGCGCCAGCGATCCGTCCTTGGAAATGCCCTCGGCCGCGGCGCCGCCTTCGGTCAGCCGCGCCAGTTCGGCGGCGCAATCGGCCTGGGCGGAAACGGTTGTCAGCGCCAGAAAGGCCGCGCCGACAAGCCCTGTGGATATGGGTTTCATCTGATCCTCCCGGATGATGTGAGCGCCTTCCCCTTGCGGCGCATGGCCCGAAACGCATCGCCGTCGGCAATGTTCCCTATCCGGCAGGCCCCATGACTTAAGTCATGGGGCGCAAGGCCTGCCAGGCCGCCATGAAGTCCCGCGCCCGCTGCCCGGTCGTTGCCGCATCCTGCCCGGGCCTGTAGAGCGCCGATCCCAGTCCGAACCCGTCCGCCCCGGCCTGGACATAGTCTGCCATGGCGGCCGGGCCGATGCCCCCCACCGGCAGCAGACGCGCCCCGCGCGGCAGAACCGCGCGCATGGCCTTGACGGCGGCGGGGGGGATCATCTCGGCCGGAAACAGCTTCAGCGCGGCGGCTCCGGCCTCCAGTGCCGCAAAGGCCTCGCTGACGGTGCCCACGCCGGGGCAATAGGCCAGGGACAGCCGCCGGGCCTCGGCGGCGACGCGGGGGTCGAAGTTCGGGGCGATAACGATGCGGCCCCCGGCATCGGCCACGGCGCGCACCTGATCGGGGGTCAGGACGGTGCCCGCTCCGACGATCGCATCGGGGGCTGCGGCAACCATGCGCCCGATGCTGTCCAGCGGATCGGGCGAGTTCAGCGGCACCTCCAGGACCGTGAAGCCCGCGCCGGTCAGGGCGGCGGCGGTATCGGCGGCCTCGTCGGGGCGCAGGCCCCGCAGGATGGCGATCAGCGGATTGGCGGCGAAGGCCGTGTCGAAGTCGATCATAACAGTTTCCCCATTCGGGCGATTTCCCAAAGCCCTCGCTGCGCCATGCCCGGAGGCGCGATCCGCGCGTCGATGCCCAGCACCGCGAAGGCCGTCCGATAGCGCAGCGCCAGATCGCCCCGCCCGATGATCGTGACCGGCCCGGCGGCGGCGCGCGCGCCCTGGGCGACCTCGTCCCCGATCAGCAGGCCCGACAGGTAATCCGCGATGTCCCCGGGGGCCAGCCGGTTCATCAGGGCCAGCGTTCGGGCGCTGAAGATGCGTCCCAGCAGCGCCCCGTCCTGCCGACCGGCCTCGACCCCGCGGCGGAAGGCATCGGCGCTGCCCGCGCCCGGCCGGATCAACCGGCCCAGGATGGTGTGGTCGCGCAAGGCCGCGAAGACCTCGCCCGTCATCACGGTGCGGAAGGCGGTCAGCTGGCCGCCCCCCGCTTGCGCCCATTTGCTGTGGGTGCCGGGCAGAACGAACAGGCCGTCCGTGCCGCCGCCCGCCAGATGGCCGATGATCTCGGTTTCTTCGCCGCGCATCACGTCGGGGGCGGGGCCGTCGGGGCCGCTGACGGCTCCGGTGACGAAGTGGATGCCCTGGTGCAGGGTCAGGCTGGCGGCCAGGGCGCGCGCATCCAGCGGCAGGGGCAGATAGGGCGTCTCGACCCAGCCGTTGCGGCTGGTGATCATGCCGGACGCGATGATCGGCGCGGCTCCCAGCCAAGGGCCGATGCTGTCGTCGATCGCCTGCCGGAAGCCGCCCGGCAAGGCGGCCGCCGCCAGGATGCCGGGGCCGTCCGCGACGGTTTCCAGAACCTCGCCCCCCGCGCCCATGCGCCAGGCCCGAAAGGACGTGGTGCCCCAGTCGATGCCGATCAGCGCGGTCATCGGGAAAACCTGTAGGCCGTGCGGTGGCGGTAAACCTGCCCGGGGCGCAGGATCGCATCCGGGAAATCCGGCCGGTTCGGCGCGTCGGGCCAGCCCTGGGTTTCCAGCGCCACGCCCGCAAAGCGGCCGTAGCGGCGTCCATCCAGCCCCGCCACCCCGTCGAAATGCGCGCCGTCATAAACCTGCAAGCCCGGCTGGTCGGTCTCGATCCGCATGCGGATGCCCGATCGCCCGGTCAGCTCGGCCACCACGCGAGGCGCGGCGGGACCGTCCGACAGGCAGAAGTTGTGGTCGTATTCCCCCGGCATGATCGCGCGCGCCTGCCGGAAATCGAAGCGCGTGCCCGCCACCGGCGCGGTTCCCGGCAGCGGGATCAGGTCGTCGTCCACGGGCAGATAGCGGTCCGCCGCGACGCGCAGCCGATGCCCGCGCACATCGCCCCCGCCGTCGAGGTCGAAATACCCGTGATGCGCCAGGTTGCAGGGCGTCGCGGCGGCGCTCCGGGCCGACAGATCGAAGATCAGCGCGCCGTCCCGCAGGGCGATGCCGGCGCGGACGGTCAGGGTGCCCGGAAAGCCCATGTCCCCATCGGGCAGCACCAGCAAGAAGGCCGCGCGGTCGTCCCGCGCCTCCTCCACGGTCCACAGATGCCAGAACGTTCCCCGCGATCCGCCGTGCAGGGTGTGGCGGTCCCGGAAATTCGCATCGGTGCGGTATTCCCGCCCGTCCAGCGCGAACCGCGCCCCCCCGATGCGATTGGCGAAGCGGCCCACCACGGCACCCATGTAAAGCCCGTCGCCCAGATAGTCCGCCGGGTCGGGGCAGCCCAGGACCAGGGGATGATCCACCCCCTCCATCCGCAGGTCCTGCACGGTCGCGCCCAGGGTCAAGACCTGCGCCGTCAACCCGCCGCCGCGCAGCGTCAGGCGATCCATGCGGCGACCATCGGGAAGCGTCCAGATCACAGGATCACCCGGGGCTCGGGCAATCCGGCCAGGCCGGTGTCCAGCAGATAGGTCATGCCCTGCGCCTCGTCGGGATCCTCGATCCCGTCCAGGGCGGTTGTCACCAGAAGCTGCGACAGGCCCGGGCCGCCGAAGGCCGGGCAGGACGAATGCTGCCCGCCGACCTTCCATTCATGGGTCCGCTTGCCGTCGGGATCGAACCGCATCACCGCCCCCTGCCCCCAGATAGCGCAGCAGAACCCGCCGTCCGCGTCGATCACCGCGCCGTCGGGCGACCAGCCTTGGGCGGAAAGATCCAGAAACACCCGCGGTTCGCCCGCCGGCCAGCCATCCGCGTCCAGCCCCTGCCGCCAGACGATGCCGCGGTCGGTGTCGGAATAATGGACCGTCCGCCCGTCCGGCGAAAAGCAGATCGAGTTCGGGATGGTGATGGGATCCACCAGCTTGCGGACCTCGCCGCGGCAGAACCGATAAACCGCCCCCGACCCGGCTTCGCCGTTCCGCCCCATGGTGCCGAACCAGAACCCCCCCTGCCGGTCGGCGCGCCCGTCGTTGGACCGGGTGGCGGGGTTCTCGGCCTCGACCGCCGCCACTTCGGTCAGCGACCCGTCCGCCAGCGACAAAACCGCCAGCCCCGTCTCGGTCGCGACCAGCAGCCGGTCCCGGTCGATCCAGCCCGCGGCCGAGGCCATGCGGTCGAGGCGCCATTCGACGGGCCTGCCATCGTCCTGCGACAGCAGACGCCTGCCCAGGATGTCGAACCAGAAGAACTGCCGGCGCTCGGGATGCCAGAAGGCGCCCTCGCCCAGCCGGCATTGACGGGTGTCGTGGATCATCGTGCCCCCTTGGCAAGCCGCATCTGCGACAGTTTCAGCAGTCCCTTTTGCAGAAGGATGAAGGCCAGCAAAAGGATCCCGATGACGATCTTGGTCCACCAGGACGACAGGCTGCCGTCGAAAACGATATAGGTCTGGATCAATCCCATGGTCAGCACCCCCACAAGCGTGCCGAACATGTAGCCCGCGCCTCCGGTCAGCAGCGTGCCGCCGATCACCACGGCGGCGATGGCGGTCAGTTCCGTCCCCACCGCCGCCAGCGAATAGCCCGATCCGGTGTAGATCGAAAACACGATCCCCGCCAATCCGGCCATGGCGCCGGAAAAGGCGTAAACCAGCACCGTGGTGCGGCCCTGGCGCACGCCCATCAGCCGCGCTGCGGCCTCGCCCCCGCCCAGGGCATAGACCGACGCGCCGAAGCGCGTCTTGTGCGCGACGATCATGCCAAGGGCGAAGGTCAGCACCATCACGACGCCGATCAGCGTCAGCCGCCCCTTGCCGGGCATCAGCCAATAGGCCCCTTGCAGCGCCTGGTAGAACGGATGCTGGATGGGAACCGAGTCGATCGACAGGATATAGGCCGCCCCCCGCGCCAGGAACATGCCCGCCAGCGTGACGATAAAGGCGGGCATGGCCAGCCGGTCGATCAGAAAGCCCATGCCCGCGCCGAAGGCGGTGGTCAGCGCCAGCAGCAGAACGAAGACCGCCAGCGGATGCAGCCCGGTGTCGCGCAGCAGGACCGCGATGAAGACGCCGGAAAAGGCGATCACCGATCCCACCGACAGGTCGATGCCCCCCGACAGGATCACCAGGGTCATGCCGACCGCGACGATGCCCAGATAGGCGTTGTCCGTCAGCAGGTTGCCCGCGACCCGCGTGGACAGGATGTTCGGGAATTGCAGCCAGAAGACCGCATAGGCCAGCAGGAAGATCCCGATCGTGACATACAGCGGCAGCGCGCGGGTGTTCATGCCTGCCCCTGCTGCGTGGCCTCGCGCTGCGCGCGGTGGCTGTCGCGCCACAGCCGCCATTCGGCGCCGATGCGCGGCGATTGCAGGACCAGGATCGTCAGGACCAGCCCGGCCTTGATGATCAGGTTGTATTCGGACGGAAAGCCGATCAGGCGGATGCCGATGCTGATGGTGGTGATGATCAGCGCGCCGATCACCGATGCGGCGATGGAAAACCGCCCGCCCAGCAGCGAATTGCCGCCGATCACCACGGCCAGGATCGCGTCCAGCTCCAGCCACAGCCCGGCATTGTTGGCGTCCGCCCCGCGGATGTCGGCGGTGACGATCAGCCCGGCAAGGGCGGCGCAAAGACCCGAGGCCGCATAAACCGCCATCAGCAGCACGGCGGCATCGACCCCGGCCAGGGTGCTGGCGCGGCGGTTGACGCCGACGGCCTCGACCAGCAGGCCAAGCGCGGTGCGGCGCATCAGGACCGCAACGGCGACGGCGGTGGCGATCCAGATCGCCGTCGGGACCGGCAGACCCGCGACCGTGCCCGACCCGATCCAGCCGAAACCGGGATCGGTAAAGGTGAGGATCCGGCCTTCGGTGATCAGCTGCGCCACGCCGCGGCCCATGGTCATCAGGATCAGCGTGGCGACAAAGGGCTGGATGCCGACAATGGCGACAAGCGCGCCGTTCCACAGGCCCGCAAGCACGCCCGCCCCAAGCGCCAGGATCAGCGCGGCGGGCAAGCCCCACCCGGCGGCCACGGCCGCTGCCGCGACCGCGCCGCAGATCGCCATGATCGTGCCGACCGACAGGTCGATGCCGCGCGTGGCGATGACCAGAGTCATGCCGACGGCCAGAAGGGCCACGGGGGCGGACCGCTTCAGCACGTCGATGACCGGCCCGACCAGGCGGCCATCGTTCATCTGGATGTTCAGAAAGCCCGGATAAAGGACCGTGACCACCGCGACCAGGGCGGCAAGGGCGATCAGTTGCGGGGCAAGGCGCTTCAGCATCCCGATCATGCGGCCTCCGTCGCGGCGATGGCCTGCATGATGCGGCGGGGCGCGATCTCCTCTCCCGCCAGTTCGGCCACATGGCGGCGGTCGCGCAGCACGATCACGCGGTCGGACACGGCGATCAGCTCGTCGATCTCGCTGCTGATGACCAGCAGCGACATGCCCTGTTCCGTCAGCTGGCGGATCAGCCGGACGATTTCCGCATGGGCCCCCACGTCGATGCCGCGCGTGGGTTCGTCCAGGATCAGGAAGCGGGGGTTCATCGCCAGCCAGCGGGCCAGAACCACCTTTTGCTGATTGCCGCCCGACAACTCGCCGACGCGCTTGTCCCGGCCCGCCGTGCGGATGTCCAGCCGCTTGACATAGTCGTCGGCCAGCCGGTTCTGCTCGGCTCGCGCAATGGGCCGCGCCCAGCCTCGCCGGGCCTGAAGGCCCAGGATGATGTTTTCGCGCACCGAAAGGTCGGCCACGATGCCGTCGGTCTTGCGCTCTTCGGGAACAAGGCCGAAGCCCGCCGCGATGGCCGCGCGCGGGCTGCGCAGGTCCAGCGGACCGTTCCGGTCGCGCGCCGCGCCCGAATGGGCGCCCAGCAGGCCGAACAGCAGTTCGGCGGTCTCGGTCCGGCCCGATCCCAGCAGGCCGGCCAGGCCCACGGTCTCGCCCTGCCCCACGGCCAGGTCGAAAGGCTCGATCACGCCGCGACGGCCCAGGCCGCGGAAATCGAGCATCGGCGGGCGGGAACCGCGCGCCGGAACCCGATGGCCGGCCGAGGCCTCCAACTCGCGGCCCAGCATGTGTTCGATCAGCCGCACGCGGTCCAGGCTGGCGGTTCCGGCGGTGACGATCCTGCGGCCGTTGCGCAGAACCGTCACCCGGTCGGTCAGATCGAACACCTGGTCCAGGAAATGCGACACGAAGACGATGCCCAGACCGCGTTCCCGCAGCCTTCGCACCACGTCGAAGACCATCCGCACCTCGGCCGCGTCGAGGCTGGCGGTCGGCTCGTCCAGGATCAGCACCTTGCCCGACAGGGCGACCGCGCGCGCGATGGCGATGATCTGCTGGATGGCGACGGAACAGGTGCCAAGATCGCGGTCCACGTCCAGCGACAGCCCGTATTCGGACAGCATTGCACGGGCCTGGCGGCGCATCGCGCGGCCGTCGATCAGGCCCCAGCGGCGCGGTTCGCGCCCGAACAGCAGATTCTGCGCGACGGTCAGGTTCGGCAGCAGGTTCACTTCCTGGTACACGGTGCCGATGCCCAGTTCCTGCGCATGGGCGGTGGAACGGGGGTCGATGGGGGCGCCGTCCAGCGTCACCGTGCCGCCGTTGCGGCGATAGGCGCCCGTCAGGCACTTGATCAGCGTGGACTTGCCCGCGCCGTTCTCGCCCAGCAGGGCATGGACCTCGCCCGCGCGCAGGTCGAAGTCCACCGCGTCCAGCGCGCGGGTGCCCGGAAATGTCTTGGTCAGCGACCGGATGGACAGCAGCATGACGCCCCCTTCGTCACGGAAGCCGGGCCGCGAAACGGCCCGGCACCGGATCAGTAGCCCAGGCCCTTGCGGCGCTCGTATTCGCCCGCCGGATCGTCGGCCTGCGTGAACAGCCTCGATTCGGTCTGGATGAACTTTTCGGGCATGGTGCCGTCGGCCCAGTAGGCCGCCAGCGCGTCAAAGGCGGGACCGGCCATGTTCGGCGTCAGTTCCACCGTGGCGTTCGCCTCGCCGTTGGCCATGGCCTGGAACAGGTCCGGCACGCCGTCGATGGACACGACCAGGATGTCGCTGCCCGGCTTCAGCCCGGCCTCCTTGATGGCCTGGATCGCGCCCACGGCCATGTCGTCGTTGTGGGCATAAAGCGCGCAGATGTCCTTGCCGCCGTTTTCGGCCTGAAGAAAGCTTTCCATCACCTCCTTGCCCAGGGCGCGGGTGAAATCGCCGGTCTGGCTGCGCACGATGGACAGGTTCGGGTGGTCCTTGATGGCGTTTTCGAAGCCGGTCTTGCGGTCGATGGCGGGGCTTGATCCGGTGGTGCCCTGCAATTCCACGATGCGGCATTCGCGGTCGCCGACCTCTTGGGCCAGCCATTCGCCCGCGACCTCGCCCTCGTGGACCAGGTTCGATCCCACGGCGGTCAGATACAGGTCGTCGGAACTGTCCACCTGCCGGTCCAGCAGGACAACGGGGATCTCGGCCTCCTTGGCTTCTTGGAGGACGGAATCCCAGCCGGTGGCGACAACCGGGGCCAGCAGGATCGCGTCAACGCCCTGCGCGATGAAGGACCGGATCGCGGCGATCTGGTTTTCCTGCTTCTGCTGCGCGTCCGAGAACTGCAACTGAATGCCGCGCTCCTCGGCCTGCTGCCGGGTCAGCGTGGTTTCCGCCGCGCGCCAGCCGGATTCAGATCCGATCTGCGCGAATCCGACGGTTTCGCCTTCGGCCTGGGCGCCGGTGGCGGCCAGCGCCAGAAACGCCGCCGTGCCCAGCAGGGTCTTGATGGTCATGGTTCTTCCTCCCTTTCGAATGAACGGGGCCGATCCTCCACCGGCCGATCGGTGCGGGGCGCTAGAAGCCCCGCAAATCCTCGGGCAACAGCGCCTCGGGGATGTTCTGGTAGCAGACCGGGCGCAGGAAGCGGCGGATCGCCATGGTTCCCACGCTGGTCGCGCCGAAATTGGTGGATGCGGGATAAGGGCCGCCATGAACCATGGCATCGGCCACTTCGACCCCGGTGGGCCAGCCGTTCGCCAGGATGCGGCCCGCCTTGCGTTCCAGGACCGGCATCAGGCGGCGGGCCAGTTCCATGTCGCCGTCGTCCAGGTGCAGGGTGGCGGTCAGCTGGCCTTCCATCGCGCAGGCCACGTCCAGCATCTGGTCCTCGCCCGTGACGGTGACGATCACGCCAAGCGGGCCGAACACCTCCTCGGCCAGGGTGTGGTCGCGCAGGAACTCCTCGGCCGTGGTCTTGTAGACGGCGGGCAGGGCATTGCGGCCCTGGCTTTCGCCTTCGAAGACCGGCGTCGCCACCCCCGCCGCGCGGTTGGCGCCGGCGCGATAGGCCTCGGCGATGCCGTCGGACAACATCGTCTGCGGCCCGATCTTCGCCAGGGCATCGCCCGCCGCCTTGGCGAAGGCCTCGGCCAGCACGCCCTTGGGCATCACGATCAGGCCCGGATTGGTGCAGAACTGGCCCGCGCCCATGGTCAGGCTGCCCGCCCAGCCTTCGGCCAGCCTGGCCCCGCGCGCGGCCAGGGCCTGCGGCAGGACGAAGCCGGGATTGATGCTGCCGAGTTCGCCGAAGAAGGGGATCGGCTCGGGGCGGGCGGCGCACAGGTCGAACAGCGCGCGTCCCCCCCGCAGGCTGCCGGTGAAGCCCACGGCCTTGATCAGAGGATGCTGCACCAGCGCCGCGCCGACATGGTGCGTGTGGCCGTGGATGAAGTTGAAGACGCCGGCGGGCATTCCGGTGGCCTGAACGGCGGCATGGACGGCCTCGGCCACGATCTCGCCCGTGGCGGGATGGGCGGGGTGGCCCTTGACGACGACCGGACAGCCCGCCGCCAGGGCGGAGGCGGTGTCCCCGCCCGCCGTGGAAAAGGCCAGCGGAAAGTTCGACGCGCCGAACACCCCCACCGGGCCGATGGGCCGCTGGATCAGCCGCAGGTCGGGGCGCGGCAGGGGCTGGCGGTCGGGCAGCGCGGGATCGTGGCGGCGGTCCAGGTAATCGCCCTTGCGGATGTGATCCGCGAACAGCCGCAACTGGCCGGTGGTGCGGCCCCGTTCGCCGTCGAGCCGCGCTTCGGGCAGGCCGGTTTCGGCCGTCCCAGTGGCGGTGATCGCCTCGGCCCGCGCCTCGATTTCATCGGCGATGGTGTCCAGAAAGCGCGCCCGGTCTTCGCGGCTGGTGACGCCAAAGGCGGCAAAGGCATCCTCGGCAGCTTGCGCCGCGCGGTTGACCAGATCGACCGTGCCCGCGCTGAACTCGTGCGCCGTGCCTTGGGCGGGGGCGGACCGGAAGGTCCCCTCGCCCGTCAGCCATTCGCCTGCGATCAGATGTTTGCCGTGCGGGGTGAAGGTCATCGTCATGTCCTCAGAAATGAAAGTCCGCGACGGTGTTCCGCCGCCCGAGGGTGAAGGCATCGGCCACAAGCACCATGGGCGCAAGGTCCGCGTCCGACTGTCCGCCGCGCACCAGGTCCGCCATGCGGGCGTAAAGCGCGGGGTATTCGCCCATGATGTCGTCGGCGCCCCGCACATGCCGGCCGCCGATTTCCAGCCGGTTGCCGCCCATGCGCAGCGCCATCGGCCCGGCCCCGGTCTGGAACTCCATGTCCCAGGTCTGCGGGCCTTGCTGGCGGAAGTCGAAATCCGCGCTGATCGCCTGGCTGAACTGAAGGCGCGCGGCGATCGGCGCCTGCCGGTTCGCCGGAACATCCAGGTCGGCGGACAGCAGCCGCACCGGGTCGGGCAGGATGGCGGTCAGGATCGACAGGGCGTTGATGCCGGGGTCGAAGACGCCCATGCCGCCCGCCTCGAAGATCCAGTCCTGGCCGGGATGCCATTTGCGCACGTCCTCGCGCCAGGTGATCCGGCCTTCGTGGACGGTCTTGCCCGCCAGCCAGTCGCGCGCGGCGGCCACGCCCAGCGCCATGCGCGAATGCCAGGTGGCATAGATCGTGACGCCTTGTCGTTCGGCCAGATCGCACAGCGCATGAACCTCGGCCAGGGTCGCGCCGGGGGGCTTTTCCAGCATCAGGTGGCGGCCCGCGCGCAGCACGGCTTCGGCCACGGCATAGCGCGGAACGGGCGGCAGGCACAGGCTGACCGCGCCGATGTCGGGCCGCGCGTCCAGCATGGCGGCGATGCCGGTGAAGGCCTCGACGCCTTCCACGGTGCCGTGGCGGCTGACGGTCGCGGCCAGTTCCCAGTCGGGGCTGGCCTCCAGCGCGGGAACGTGCTGGTCCAGCGCGATCTTTCCGATGCCGACAAGCGCGATCTTCATCAGTGGCTGTCCCTTCCGACCGGATTGCCCCGGCAGCCTTTCAGGAAGTCCAGATCCGCGCCGGTGTCCGCGCCTTCCACATGGGCCTGGTGCAGCCAGGCATAGCCGCCGGTCGGAACCTCGTGCGTGGGGCGCCACGCGGCCAGGCGCGCGGCCAGTTCCGCTTCGGGGATGTCCAGGTGCAGCCGCCGGTTCGGCACGTCCAGTTCGATGAAATCGCCGTCGCGGACCACGGCCAGGGGGCCGCCCGCCGCCGCCTCGGGACTGGTGTGCAGGACCACCGTGCCATAGGCCGTGCCCGACATGCGGGCGTCGGAGATCCGCACCATGTCGGTGATGCCCCGGCGCAGCACCTTGGGCGGCAGGCCCATGTTGCCCACCTCGGCCATGCCGGGATAGCCCTTGGGACCGCAGTTCTTCATCACCATCACGCAGGTCTCGTCGATGTCGAGATCCTCGTCGTTGATGCGGGCCTTGTAGTCGTCGATGTCCTCGAACACGACCGCACGGCCGCGATGGACCAGCAGATGCGGGCTGGCGGCCGACGGCTTCAGCACCGCCCCCCTGGGCGCAAGATTGCCGCGCAGCACCGCGATGCCGCCCTGGGCCATCAGCGGGCGGTCGGCGGGCAGGATCACGTCCTCGTTCCAGTTCACGGCGTCCTTGACCTCGGACCAGATCGTGCCGCCGCTGACGGTCAGCGCGTCCTTGTGCAGCAGCCCGGCGTCGCCCAGCCGTTTCAGCACGACCGGCAACCCGCCCGCGTAAAAGAACTCCTCCATCAGGTATTGCCCCGACGGCATCAGGTTCACGATGGTGGACACGTCGCGGCCGCAGCGGTCCCAGTCGTCCAGGGTGATGTCCACGCCCACCCGGCCCGCGATGGCCAGCAGGTGGATCACGGCGTTGGTTGACCCGCCAATGGCGCCGTTTGTGCGGATGGCGTTCTCGAACGCCTCGCGGGTCAGGATGTCGGACGGTTTCAGGTCGTCCTTGACCATCTGCACGATCCGACGCCCGGAAAGCTGCGCCATGACGCGGCGGCGGCTGTCAACGGCAGGGATCGCGGCATTGCCCGACAGCGCCATGCCAAGCGCCTCGGCCATCGACGCCATGGTCGAGGCCGTGCCCATGGTGTTGCAGGTGCCGGTGGAGCGGGACATCGAGGCCTCGGCCTCCAGGAATTCCTCCTGCGTCATCTCTCCGGCCTTCACGGCTTCGGAGAATTTCCACAGATGCGTGCCCGACCCGACCCGCTCGCCCCGGAAATATCCGTTCAGCATCGGCCCGCCGGTGACGACGATGGACGGAATGTCGGTCGAGGCCGCGCCCATCAAGAGCGACGGCGTGGTCTTGTCGCAGCCGACCAGCAGCACCGCGCCGTCGATGGGCTGGCCGCGCATGGTTTCCTCGACCGCCAAGGCAGCAAGGTTGCGGAACATCATCGCGGTCGGGCGGAAGGTGTTTTCGGACGCCGAGAACACCGGAACCTCGACCGGAAAGCCGCCCGCCTCCCACACGCCCGCCTTCACCTTTTCGGCCAGTTCGCGCAGGTGGCCGTTGCAGGGCGTCAGATCCGCCCAGGTGTTCAGGATGCCGATCACCGGGCGGCCGTCGAACAGGTCGTGGGGCCAGCCCTGGTTCTTCATCCAGCCGCGATGATAGATCGTGTCGCGCGAGGTGCCCCCATACCAATGCTGGGAACGGAGCTGGCGGGGCCAGGGGGCGGGTTTGAAGGTCATGGCAGCCTCTAGAGAGTGGCGACGGCGACAGGGGTTTCGCCGTTCCGCTGGTCGAGCGGGTTCGAAAGCGGCAGTCCGAAAGCCGGGGATTCGATCTGGAACACGTCGCCCGCCTGCACCTTGATGCCGTCGGCGAATGACAGGGTGGCGGTGCCGAAGAAATGCACGTGCACATCGCCCGGCTGGCGGAACAGGGCGTATTTGAAATGGTGATGTTCCAGGTTCGCCAGGGAATGCGACATGTTGGATTCGCCCGACAGGAAGGGCTTTTCCCAGATCGCGCGGCCGCCCCGCAGGATGCGGCTGGTGCCCTCGACATGCGGGGGCAGATCGCCCACCAGCATCTCGGGGCCGTAGCTGGCGGGCCGCAGCTTGGAATGGGCCAGCCACAGGTAGTTACCACGTTCGGTCACGTGGTCCGAGAATTCGTTGGCCAGCGCGAAGCCCAGGCGGAAGGGCGTGCCGTCCGGGCCGATCAGGTAAAGGCCCGCGATCTCGGGCTCCTCGCCCGCGTCCAGCGCGAAGCCAGGGGACACCAGCGCCCCGCCGGGGGCGACCGCGTTGACGCCGTTGCCCTTGTAGAACCATTCGGGCTGCACGCCGACCGACCCGCCCTGGGGCTTGCCGCCTTCCAGGCCCATGCGGAACATCTTCATGCTGTCGGTCAGCGATTCCGCGTCCGATTTGGCGTGCATCGAATTGCGCGTGGCGGCGCTGCCCAGATGCGTCAGCCCGGTGCCGGTCAGGTGCAGATGCGCCGGGTCGTCGTGATCCAGCGGCAGCAGGACGCGCCCGTCCGCCAGGGCGGCGGCCAGATCCACCGCCTCGCCCTGCCCGCGCGCCTTGACCTCATCGGCCAACCTGCGGCCGGCGGCGATGGCGGCCTGCGCCAGGTCGCGGGTGGATGCCGCGCCGGGCACGATCCAGGCCCTGTCGCCAGTCCGCGCGGCGACAGCCCGGTCCCCGCCGGGGCTTTTCAGTTGCGACAGAAACATGGCTCAGCCTTGCTTGTTCTTGTTGTAAACGTCGAAAATCACGGCGGCGAGCAGCACCAGCCCCTTGATGACCTGCTGGTAGTCGATGCCGATGCCCATGATCGACATGCCGTTGTTCATCACGCCCATGATCAGCGCGCCGACCACGACCCCGATGATGCGTCCCGATCCCCCCGCCATCGAGGCGCCGCCGATGAACACCGCCGCGATCACATCCAGTTCGAAGCCCACGCCCGCCTTGGGCGTGGCGCTGTTCAGGCGCGCGGTGACGATCATCCCCGCCAGCGAGGCCAGCACGCCCATGTTGACAAAGGTGAAGAACACCAGCCGCTCGGTCTTGATGCCCGACAGCTTCGCCGCCTTCTCGTTTCCGCCCAGGGCATAGATGCGCCGCCCGGTTGTCGTGCTTTCCGTGAAGAACGCATACAGCACGATCAGCACCGACATGATCAAGAGCACGTTCGGCAGGCCCCGGAAGCTGGCCAGCTTCCAGCCCACGAACAGCAGCGCGATCACCACCACCGCGTTGCGCGCCCAGAAGAAGCCCGAGGGTTCGGGGGCGATGCCGAACTCGGCCTCGCGCGCGCGGCCCCGGATGCCCGCCCAGACGATGGCGGCGGCGGCCACGGCGACCAGGATCAGCGCGGTGTAGTTCGGCTTGTCCGCCCCGAACAGGTCGGGGATGAAGCCGGTGGACAGCGCCTGGAACGAGCGTTCGAACGGGCCGATGTTCTGGCCGCCCAGCAGCCACAGCGTCAGGCCCCGGAACACCAGCATCCCCGCCAGCGTCACGATAAAGGACGGGATGCGCCAATAAGCGATCCAGTAGCCCTGCGCGGCGCCGATCACCCCGCCCACAACCAGCACCATGGGGATCACCAGCAGCACCGGCAGGTCGTATTGAACCAGCAGCATGGACGCCACCGCCCCGGTGAAGGCCGCGACGGACCCCACCGACAGGTCGATATGGCCCGCGACGATCACCAGCAGCATCCCCAAGGCCATGATGATGACGTAGCTGTTTTGCAGGAACAGGTTGGTGATGTTCTGCGCCGACAGGAAATCCACGCCCTGAACGGCGCGCACGATGATGAAGAAGAACAGGACGATGGCGATCAGCGCCAGCATCATCCCGTTCTCGCGCAGGTGGCTGCCCAGATGGGCGCCGATGCCCGTCGCGGCGGGCTTGTTGGTCTCGGCGGTGCTCATGCGGCCTCCCCCTTCATTCCGTCTTGCAGGATCAGGGCCATGATCCGTTCCTGGCTGGCCTCGGCGCGGGTCAGTTCGCCGGCGATCCGGCCCTCGTTCATGACATAGATGCGGTCGCACATGCCCAGCAGCTCGGGCATCTCGGAACTGATCATCACGACGCCGTGGCCCTGCCCCGCCAGTTCGTTCATGATGTTGTAGATCTCGAACTTGGCGCCCACGTCGATGCCGCGCGTGGGTTCGTCCAGGATCAGCACCTTGGGGTCGGTGAACAGCCACTTGGACAGCACCACCTTCTGCTGGTTGCCGCCCGACAGGTTCACGACCCGCTGGAACACCGTGGGCGTGCGGATGTTCATGGCCTTGCGGTATCGCTCGGCCACCTGCTGTTCGCGGCCCCGCGACAGCACCGCGCCCTTGGCGATGCCTTCAAGGTTGGCCAGCGAGATGTTGCGCAGGATCGGCTCGTCCAGGATCAGGCCCAGGGCCTTGCGGTCCTCGGTGACGTAGGCCAGGCCGGCGTCAATGGCCTTGGACACGGTGGACAGGTCGGGCCTGGCGCCCGCCAGGCTCACCTCGCCCTTGATGTCGCGGCCATAGGAGCGGCCGAACAGGCTCATGGCGAATTCGGTGCGACCCGACCCCATCAGGCCCGCGATGCCCACGATCTCGCCCTTGCGCACGGACAGCGACACGTCTCGGATCACCTGGCGCGGCTGGTCGGGGTGCATCACGGACCAGTTGCGCACCTCCATCAGCACCTCGCCGATCTTCGGCGCGCGGTCGGGATAGCGATGCGCCATGTCGCGGCCCACCATGTCGCGGATGATGCGGTCCTCGGTGATCTCGCTGCGGTCCAGGGTGGACACGGTCGATCCGTCGCGGATCACGGTCACGCGGTCGGCCACGCGGCGGATCTCGTTCAGCTTGTGGCTGATGATGATCTGGGTGACGCCCTGGGATTTCAGCTCCAGCATCAGGTCCAACAGCTTTTGGCTGTCGTTTTCCTGAAGCGCGGCGGTGGGTTCGTCCAGGATCAGCAGGCGCACGTTCTTGGCCAGCGCCTTGGCGATCTCGACCAGCTGCTGCTTGCCCACGCCCAGCTTTTCGACCCTGGTGGTCGGCGCCTCGGTCAGGCCGACCTTTTTCAGCAGCGCCTCGGTCTTCTGATAGGCCAGCGGCCAGTTGATCACGCCGCCGGTGGCGACCTCGTTGCCCAGAAACAGGTTCTCGGCCACCGACAAGAGCGGCACCAGCGCCAGTTCCTGATGGATGATGACGATGCCCGCGTGTTCGCTGTCGCGGATGTCGCGGAACCGGGCGGGCTTGCCGTCGTAAAGGATCTCGCCGTCGTAGCTGCCATGGGGATAGACGCCCGACAGCACCTTCATCAGCGTCGATTTGCCCGCGCCGTTCTCGCCGCAGATGGCGTGGATCTCGCCCTCCCGGACCGACAGGTTCACGTTGCTCAGCGCCTTGACGCCGGGAAAGGTCTTGGTGATGCCCTGCATCTCGAGGATGGCCGTCATCGCGTTCCTCCCTTCGGAACGCGGCCCCGGGCAGCGCCGGGGCCGCGACGCATCACTTCAGCTGGTCTTCGGTGTAATAGCCCGAATCGACCAGAACCTCGCGCCAGTTCTCCTTTGTGACCGGCACCGGCTCCAGCAGATAGGACGGGACCACCTTGACGCCGTTGTCATAGGTTTCGGTGTCGTTGATCTCGGGCTCGGTCCCTTTCAGGACGGCATCCACCATGCCGACCGTCACGCGGGCCAGTTCGCGGGTATCCTTGAAGATGGTGGAATACTGCTCGCCCGCCTCGATGGATTTCACCGACTGCACCTCGGCGTCCTGGCCGGTGACGATGGGCATCTGCATGTCGCCCGACCCGTAGCCCACGCCCTTCAGCGACGACAGGATGCCGATCGACAGCCCGTCATAGGGCGACAGCACCCCGTGGACCTGCTTGTCGGCATAGTTCGAGGACAGCAGGTTGTCCATCCGCGCCTGCGCCACGGCCGGATCCCATCGCAGCGTGCCAACCGTTTCCATGCCGGTCTGGCCCGACCCGATCACGATGGAGCCGTCGTCGATCAGCGGCTGGATCACCGACATCGCCCCGTCATAGAAGAAGAAGGCATTGTTGTCGTCGGGGCTGCCGCCGAACAGTTCGACGTTCCAGGGCTTCGCGTCGGGGAAGCGTTCCTTCAAGCCGTCCACCAGCGTGGTCGCCTGCTGGACGCCGACCTTGAAGTTGTCGAAGGTCGCGTAATAGTCCACATGTTCCGACCCGCGGATCAGCCGGTCATAGGCGATCACCTTGATGTCGGCGGCGGCGGCGTTTTCCAGCGCGTTCGACAGGGTGGTGCCGTCGATGGCGGCGATCACCAGGACGTTCACGCCCTTGGTGATCATGTTCTCGACCTGGGCCAGCTGGTTCGGAATGTCGTCCTCGGCATATTGCAGGTCGGTCTCGTAGCCGGCTTCCTGCAATTGCTTGACCATGTTGTTGCCGTCGTCGATCCAGCGGGCCGAGGATTTCGTGGGCATCGCGATGCCGATGGTTTCGGCCATGGCGCCGGTCGCCAGCCACGAGACCCCGATCGCCAGCGCGACCGCAGCGGTTCTGAACTTCATCTGTATCCTCCCCTGGCGCGGCGTCGCCGGCCGCGCATCCTCCATAGGTCAGAAAGATGTAGCGCAAGGTCTTCATGCCGGTAAAATGATAAAATCGGCAATCTGCATACCGGATCGGATATGTCCTTCCACGCCCTGAAACCGGCCCAGCTTCGGTTGATCCACGAAGTCGCCCTGCACGGCCAGTTGCAGCTGGCCGCCGAGTCGCTGGCGATGACCCAACCCGCCGCATCGCGCATGCTGGCCGAGGCCGAACGCCAGATCGGCGCGCCCTTGTTCATCCGCCAGCCCAAGGGCATGGAGCCGACCGAGATCGGCACAACCGTTCTGCGCCGCGCCCGCGTGATCCTGCGCGAGATGGCCAGCATCGAGGCCGACGTGCGCGCGCTGCGCGGCGGCTATGCCGGGACGGTGCGGGTGGGCGCGGTGACGGGCCCGGCGATCAGCTATCTTGTCAGCGCGATCCGCCGCATCAAGGAGGAAAGCCCGGGGGCCGACATCACCGTGGACGTGATGCCGTCGCGCGACCTGCTGCTGCACCTGGCCGCCGGAGAGATGGATTTCGTTCTGGGCCGGATCCTGCCCGAATTCGACAGCGACAGCTTCAACATCCTGCCCATGGCGGATGAAAAGGTGGCGCTGATGGCCCGGGCCGACCATCCGCTGGCCCGCGCCCGGCTGGTCACGCTGACCGAACTGGTGGGCCAGGAATGGATCATGCAGCAGCGCGGCGCCCCCATCCGCGAGGCGACGCTGGCGGCCTTTGCGGGCGTCGGCCTGTCAGAACCCGACAACATCGTCAACAGCCCCTCGCTTTTGCTGACCATCGCCTATCTGGCGCAGTCGAATGCGATCACGCCCGTGTCGCGAGAGGTCGCCGAACTGCTGATCCAGCCGCCGGTCGGGGCCGGGTTCACGATCCTGCCGACGCCCCGGCCGATCCGGGTGTCGCCCTATTTCCTGCTGGATCTGAAACGCCGCCCCTTGTCGCCCCTGGCGAAGCGGCTGCGGGACGCGGTGGCGCAGATGTCGCGCAGCCCCATCAGGAACGCGGCGGCGCTGTGACCTGCCTGCGCCGCGCGATCTCGTAGGCGATGGCGCCGATCACCGTGGCCGCGATGATGACCAGGGCCAGCGCGTTCACGGCAGGCGTCAGGCCGGTGCGGACCTTGGTGGCGATGAACACGGTCAAGGGCGTTTCAAAGCCGCGCACGAACAGGGTGGTGTTGTAGTTCTCCACCGATTGCAGCACCGCCAGCCCGCCCGAGGCCAGCAGCGCGGGCCGCAGAAAGGGCAGCAGCACGCGGCGGAACACCATAGGGCGGGACGCGCCCAGGCCAAGGGCCGCTTCCTCCTGCGTGCGGTCGAAGCGTTGCAGGCGGGCCATCACCATCAGCATCACATAGCAGATGATGAAGGTCGTCTGCGCCACCACGATCAGGGCGATGCCTCCGCCGACGCCCGCCTGCCGCCACAGGATCAGCGTGGAAATCCCGATCACCACCCCCGGCGTCAGCAGGGGCGAGACCATCACCGCATAGGCGAAGCCGCGCGCCCGCGCGTGCAGCGTGGTCAGCACCAATGCGGCGGCGGTGCCCACCGGCAGCGCCACCAGCACCACGAAAAACGCCACCACCGCCGAGGTCCGCAGCGACCGCCACATCGCCGCATCCGCCCACATGGCGGAAAACCAGTCCAGCGTCGTGCCCTGCCAGGGGATCACGGTCGGAAAGCGGCTTTCGTTGAAGGCCGCGATCCCCATGATGAGCAGCGGCGCGAACAGGTAAAGAACAAAAACCAGCAGATACAGGACGAACAATCCCCGGAAAATGCGGTCGGCGGTCACTTCGCCACATCCGTCAGGTTCACGCGGAACACCCGCAGCGTGACCAGCACCACGGCCAGGCACAAAACCAGCAGCGTCAGCGCATAGGCCGCGCCCCGGTTCCAGTCGCCGCCCTCGAAGAACCAGTTGTAGATGATCTCGGTGAACCAGCGGCTGCCGGGCGACCCCAGCAGCGCGGGCGCGACATAGGATCCGGCGGCCAGCATGAAGGTGAAGACGCAGCCCGTGGCGATGCCCGCCTTGGCATGGGGGATGACCACGCGCCGGTGGATGCGGACGGTTCCCGCGCCCAGGTCGCGCGCGGCCTCGAGCTGCGACTTGTCCAGGGATTCGATGGCGTTGTAGATCGGCAGCAGCATGAACAGGATATAGGCATAAACCATTCCCGCCAGCACGCCGCCGTCGCCCTGCCAGCGGACCGGCGCGTCGATCAGCCCGATCCCCTGCAACGCCGCGTTCAGCGGCCCGCGATAGGCCAGCAAGATGAACCAGGCCAGCGTCCGCAGCACCTCGTTGATGAAAAAGGGGATGATCACCAGCATCAGGGCCACGGACAACTGGCCCGGCGTCGCGCGCTGCGCCATCCAGAAGGCGACCGGATAGCAGACGGCCAGCGTCAGCGCCGCGACCAGCGCGCTGGCCCAGACCGTCTTGAAAAAGATCGCGCGATGCACGCCCTCGTTCGCCAGATACAGGAAGTTGTCCAGCGATCGCACGTCCCGCGGCCCGCCCTGCTGCAAGGGCGGCAGGTTCGGGCGCAGGGCATAGTCGATCATCATCAGGTTCGGCGCCAGCACCATCGCCGCCAGCCAGACCAGCACCAGCGCCAGGAAGACCGTTGCCAGCCCGCCCCCGAAGCGCGCGTAAAGATCACGCATCCGCCAGAACCACGGCATGTTCGGGGGCGAATGAAAAGCTGGCATCCGTTCCCGGCGCAGGCGCGTCGGCCAGCCGCGTGGACGGAACCGCCGCCGTCAGGGCCGCCCCGTCGGGAAACTGCCCGTGGACCAGGGCAAAGGCCCCTTCGAAATCCATGCGGCTGACGCGGGCGCGCAAGGTGTTGGGGCCGACGCCCGGCATCAGCGCCTCCGGGCGGACATAAAGGGTCGCGGCCTGCCCGATGGCGACCGCACCCTGCGCGCGCCCGTGCAGCGGACCCAGGGCGGTATCGACGCGGGCCATGCCCTCGCCCATGGCGCCGACGCGGCCCGGGATGGCGTTCGTCTCGCCCACGAAACGGGCCACGAAGGGGGTGGCGGGATTGTCGTAAAGCTCGCGCGGCGTGGCGACCTGTTGCAGCAAGCCGTTGCTCATCACCGCCACGCGGTCCGACATCGCCAAGGCCTCGGACTGGTCGTGGGTGATATAGATGAAGGTGACGCCCGTGCGCCTTTGCAGAGCGCGCAGTTCCGCCCGCATGTGCTGGCGCAGCTTCAGATCCAGCGCCGACAGCGGCTCGTCCAGCAGCAGCACGCCCGGTTCGACGGCCAGCGCGCGGGCAATGGCGACCCGCTGGCGCTGACCGCCCGACAGTTCGCCCGGCATCCGGTCGCCATAGCCCTCCAGCGCGATCAGGCGCAGCAACTCATCCGCCCGCTTGCGGCGCTCGGCCCGGCCCATGCCCCGCGCCTCCAGCCCGAAGGCGATGTTCTCCCAGACCGGCATCAGCGGGAACAGCGCCAGCGACTGGAAGATCATCGCGGTCGGCCGCTGGTTCGGGCCAAGCCCGCGCATGTCGCGCCCGCCGATCAGCACGCGGCCCTCGGTCGGCTCCAGAAAGCCCGCGATCATGCGCAGGATGGTGGTCTTGCCGCAGCCCGACGGCCCGAGGATGGAAAAGAACTCGCCCGCCTGAACGGCGAAGGACACGCCGCTGACCGCGCGCGTGGACCCGAAGCTCATCCCGATCCCGTCAAGCTCGACCGAATGCGACATCCGTCCCCCGTTGCGTCAAAGGCAGGGGGTCTGCCCCCTGCCCCGGTTTGTCAGGCCGACAGGAAACGGTCCTGGTATTCGTTGCGCTTGGTCACGTACCAGTTTTCCTGGATCGGCCACCACCACAGCTTGTCCAGCGCGTCGCCCGGATAGGCGGCGGCGAAAAAGGCCTTGGCCTGATCCGACAGCAGATCCGCCGATCCCACGGCGGTCGAGTTGATCGCCGTCGCGTTGGTGTACATCGCCCCGGCTTCCGGGGTCAGAAACCAGTTGATGAAGGCATAGGCGTTGTCCAGGTTCTCGGCCCCCGCCGGGATCGACAGCCCTTCCATCCAGGCCAGCGCGCCTTCCTTGGGCGCGACGAAGCCCACCGGCAGCCCTTCCCTGGACAGCGCGGCGGCGGTCGAATCCCAGGTCTGGCCGATCGCCGCGCCGTTGACGCGGAAGGCGCCCTGGGCCTCGTTCTCGTTGTTCCAGAACTGGATGATGTTGCCCTTGCGCGCCACGGCCTCGGCCAGGATCGCGTCGAAGATCTCGACCTGGGCTTCGGGCGTCTTGAAGGCGTCCAGCAGCGGGCGCGGCAGCTTGCCCTCGGCTTCCAGCCACAGGCCCAGGCCCACAAGCGCGGAATGGGCGCGCACCGTCGCCTTGCCCGCCGCCGATTCACCCCAGATGTCGCCATAGGAGGCGCTGCCGTATTCGAGCGGCATCTGGTCGCGGTCGAAAGCCACCGCCTCGGTCCCCCAGTCGGTCGGCACCTGATACCGCTTGCCGTCCACCACCGCGCCCAGATTGGTCGAGTTCTCCCAGGCCGAGGGCAGCACCTTCGCCACCTCGATCTTCGATTCGTCCAGGGGCTGGACCAGGCCGAACTCGACATAGTTCGGCACCCGGTCCACGGTCGGCCAGATCAGGTCGAAGCCCGCGCCGTTGTTGGCGCGAAGCTGGTTCAGCAGTTCGTCGTTGGTGCCATAGGGCGTGTAGTTCGGCTTGATCCCGGTGGCCTTTTCAAAGGCGCCCAGGATCTCGTCGTTCAGATAGCCCGCCCAGGCGAAGATGTTCACGGTGCCCGTCCCTTGGGCAAAGCCCGGCCGGGCGACCAGCGGCGCGGCCAGCGCGAGGCCCGCGGCGGCGCCCGCGCCCTTCAGAAGCCCGCGGCGATCAAGTCTGCTCATGTTTACCAACCCCCGATAGCGCCGCCCGGCCGGGCCTTGCCCGCAGGACGGCAGGATCCATGACCGGCCGCCCGGGGGCGCCGGTCAATCGGCGTGAAGCATATCCCGGCCATGTGACAGGTCAAAGACTCTTTGATCTTCCACCGGAAAAGCGGGCTGTTCTAGTGGCGCGACAGCAGGGCGGCGGGCCGGGACCGGGCCAGGGCCTGGGTGATCAGCCCGGTCAGCACCGCCTTGATGATGTCGCCGGGAACAAAGGCCACGACCAGCACGGCGCATTCGGCCAGGGTCTTGTCCAGCGCGATCGACATGCCGACGATGCCGAAGGCATAAAGCACGACAATGCCGCCGAGGATCGAGGCCAGGGCGACCGTCACCGCCAGCGACCCGCTGCGCAGCCGCTCGACGATCAACCCGGTCACGAAAGCCGCGACCGGCCAGCCCAGGAAAAAGCCCGAGGTCGGGGCGACGAATGCGCCAAGCCCGCCGCGCCCGCCCGCCAGAAGCGGCAGGCCAAGCGCCACCAGCGCCATGAACAGCAGCACCGCCAGCGCGCCGCGTTTCGCCCCCAGGATCGCGCCCGCCAGCATGACGCCCATGCTTTGCGCCGTGATCGGCACGCCAAAGGCCAGCGTCAGACTGGGAACCAGCCCAAGGGCCGCGATCAGCGCCGCGAACAGCGCGACCCGGGTCATGTTGCGTTCCATTCTCTCAGTCCCTCCCATCAGGAATGTCGTTCAGGATGCCGCCCCGCGCGCGCAGGGCCTCGGCCACGTGATCGGCGTCGTCCAAGGCCAGCGCCGCCATCGGCATCACGATCCGCCAGCCGGGCCTGCGCCGCGACCGGGCGCGCCAGGACAGGGCCAGCCGCTGGCCGTTTTCCACCAGCATCGGGGTAAAGCGCAGGACCATGGCGATGGCAAGCGTCACCGCGCGGGTGGGCAGGCCCAGGCGGCGCAGGGGCGCCAGCAGCCCCGTCAGCACGGCGATCATGTCGGTCAGCCGCGTGGTCATGGTCACGAAATTCGCCAGCGCCAGCGCGGCCAGCAGGCGCAGGGCGATAACGATGCCCGCCTGCGCCTGGCCGGTCAGCCCGTGCCACAGCCCGATCAGCAGCAGAAACGGCCAAAGCATCCGCAGATGCCGCAGCCCCTGCCGCAGGAAGGTCGGGCCTGCCGTCAGATACAGCGCCAGGATCGCCAGAAGGGCCATGGCCAGCACCCCGGGCCTGTCGGTCAGGAACAGCGCCACCGTCAAGGCCGACAGCGCCAGCAGCTTGCCCCCCGCCGGAATGCGGTGCGACCAGGTTTCAGCAGGCGAGGTGAGCGAGATCATCAAGGCCCCCCCAGTCCCGCATCTGCGCCTCGAACCGGGGCAGCACCGCGTCCGGCGGGCCGTCGGCGATCAGCCGCCCCCCGTCCAGCCATAAAATCCGGTCAAAGCCGCGAAGCTGGCCCGGATCGTGAGTGACCATCACCACCTGGGCCGCGATCCCGTCCAGATAGCGCATCAGTTGCAGCCGCGTCGGGATGTCCAGGCCCGAAAAGGGCTCGTCCATGACGATCACCCGGGGCTGCATCGCCAGCACGGACATCAGGCACAGAAGCTGTTTTTGCCCCTGCGACAGGCCGTGGGTGGCGGCGCTTTCCCAGTGGGCCTTGCCGAAGCGGTCCAGCATGGCCCGGGCCGCGGCCTCGGCATCGCGCTGACGCCGGCCCTGCTGGGTCAGGCCAAAGGCGATTTCCTCGAGAACGGTGGGAAAGATGATCTGGTGATCGGGATTCTGGAAAATGATTCCGACACTGGACAGCGCGGCGCGGCGGTCGGCGGCCATGTCGATCCCGCCGATCCGGGCCCGACCCGCATCCGGCGCGATCAGCCCGGCAATCACCCGCGCCAGCGTCGTCTTGCCCGAGCCGTTGCGCCCGACCACGCCCACGCGCGGTTCGTCCAGCCGGGCCGAGATCCCGTCCAGCACCGTCCGGCCCGCCATCGCCACGCCGATGGCCTGCAACTCCACACTCATCGCCCGCCGCTCCGGGCGGGCCGTTCTTCGGGTCGTGATCCCATCTGCCCAAGGCTTCCGCTGCGTCCACCCCGCGCATCTGCCCCGGAACGGGTCTTTCATGCAAGCCCGATGCCTTACTGATAGCTGCGCACCAGGGCCCCCGCGATCATCGACCAGCCGTCCACCGCGACAAAAAAGGCCAGCTTGAAGGGCAAGGACACGACCACCGGCGGCACCATCATCATGCCCATGGCCATCAGCACCGCCGAAACCACCAGGTCGATGATCAGGAAGGGCAGCGCGATCAGAAAGCCGATCTCGAAGGCGCGCTGGATTTCGGACAGCATGAAGGAGGGGATCAGGACCGACAGCTGCCCGCTGCGGTCGCCGCTGCCCGGCGCGATCTCGGCCAGGCCCGCCAGGGTGTCGGGATCGGTGCGCGCGGCCATGAAGTCCTGGAAAGGCACGATGCCGCGGCGGATCGCCTCGCCCAGGGTGATGGCGCCGTCCTGCAAGGGGGCGCCCGCGACGGACCAGGCCTCGCGCAGAACCGGGTCCATGATGAACCAGGTCAAAAACATCGCCAAGGCGACGATCAGCATGTTCGGGGGCGAGGATTGCAGCCCGATCGACTGGCGCAGGATCGACAGCACCGTGACGATAAAGGGAAAGCAGGTGATGGTGATGGCGATGCCCGGCGCCAGCGACAGCGCCGTCAGCGTGCCCACCAGCAGGATCGCGTTCTGGCCAAGGCCTTGACCCAGCTGCCCCGCGATCTGGCCCAGCCCGTCCTGCGCCAGGGCCGCGGCGGGCAGGAACCCCAGCCCCGCCGCCAAGGCGTATCTGCGGATCATGCGGCGCCGGGAACGGGCAGGATCCGCACGCAAAGCCGGTCCTCGGCCGAGCCGTCCGCCGTCAGCTCGCCCCGCGCGATGACCTTGTCGCCCACGCAGATCTCGACCCCCTCGTCGATGGACTGGTCCAGCAGAAGGATGTCGTCGGGCCGCAGCGCCGACAGCTGCGCGACGGTCTGGCGGGTGCGGCCAAGCCGCACGGTCACCTCCACCTGGATGGCGTCGGTGTCGATCAGGTGGTTCAATGCGTCCATGATGCTTCGTCTCCGTCCGGTTTGGGCCCGTTGATTTCGGCCATCAGCGCGCGGATGCCCTCGGCCACGCGCGCCGGTTCCAGTTCGATCCGGCCGCCTTGCAGCGACAAGGCGATGCGCTCGGATTCCGATTCGGCGACATCGATGCCCTCCAGCCCGCAATCGGCGAGGCAGCGCTCCACCATGGCGCGCAGCGACGGACCGCAGGCGATGGAGGCGCGCAGCGGGGACGCCAGGCGCGACAAGCGCAGCAGTTCGGCGCTCAGCGCCGCTTCCAGACGGCGCGATTCCGCGGCGGGGGCCAGGCAATCGAGGATCTGCGTCAGGATCGGGGCCAGCGCATCCACCGCCTCGCGGCGCAGCTCGGCCCGGCGCGTCTCGTCATCGGCAAGCGCCCGGGCCAGCCGGTCCAGCCCGGCGCTCAGGGTGCGGGCCTGTTCGTCCGCCTGGCGGGCGGCGCCTTCGGCCAGTCCGTCCGCATAGGCCTGGTCCAGCGCCTCGCGGCTGAAGGTCAGGGCCGCCCCCTGCGCCGCCACCGCGGCACCGAAGGATTCGAGTTTGAACACGGCAAGGGTCACAGCGCATTCTCCTTGTTGTCGATCCAGCCGGTCAGGATCTTGACGCTTTCGTCATGGCGTTCCTTCATCATGTTGCGCAGCCGGGCGACCGGATCGCCGGGGGGCAGCGCCAGCTGTTCGGGCGCGCGGGGGGCGGGCTGCGCGGCGGCCACGGGTTCCGCCACGGCCTCGGTTGCGGGCAGGATCGTGCCGGTCAGGGCGGGCGCGTCCAGCGCCGGGGGGCTGTTGTCCAGCGCGGGCCGGGCACGGCCCTTCAGAACCGGGCGCAGCACCAGGAACACCACCGCCAGCGCGAACAGGCCGATCATCAGGATCCGCGCCAGGCCGTTCAGCTCTAGCCGGTCCAGAAAGCCGGGCGCGGCGGCGGTTCCGGCCTCGCCCAGGCCCGCGAAGGGCAGCGACTTGACGGTGATCAGGTCGCCCCGCGCCTCGTCATAGCCCACCGCCGAGGCCACCAGTTCGCGCAGCACGTCCAGTTCGGCCTGCTGGCGCGGCACCATCTGCACCTCGCCTGCGGCGGTCTCCTCGGGGACGCCGTTGACCAGCACCGCAACCGTCAGCCGCCGCGTGGCTCCGGGCTGGCGCGACACCTCGCGCGTCACCCGCGTGACCTCGTAATTGGCCTGCTGGCGGGTTTCCTGGCGGTTCGCCTCGGACCGGTCGCCCTGGGCCTCGTTCCCGTCGGGCAGGTTCGAGGCCGCGGTCACCGCACCCGATCCCGTGCTGTTGCTTTGATCCGTCGTTTCCTCGGTCACCTGCGAGATCATCGCCCGCCCTTCGGGATCGAAGCGCTGCTCGGTCAGCATCTCGGTCTCGGTCACCACGTCCAGGTTCAGCTCCACAATGGCGTTGCCGATGCCGACATGGGGTTCCAGGATGCGCTCGACATTGCGCTTCATCTCGGCCGCGCGGTCGGCGCCGGGCTCATCCTCCCCCGAGGCGACGATGCCGGTCCTGGTGTCGATCACCGTGACCGATTCGGGCGCCATGCCCGGCACGCCCGAGGAGATCAGGTATTTCAAGGCAGCCGCCTGGTCCCGGCTGACCGCCTGGCCGTTGGTGCCAATGGTGACGGAGGCGCTGCCCTTGCCGTCGCGGCGATAGCCGCGCCCCGATTCGATCGCCAGGTGGACGCGCGCGGTCTTCACGTTGGGCAGGGCCAGAATGGTGCGGGCCAGCTCGCCTTCCTTGGCGCGCCAATAGGCGGCGTCGAACATCTGCGAGGTCGTGCCGAAACCCGACATGCCGTCCAGCAGCTCGTATCCGGCGCCGCCCGCGGCGGGAAGGCCTTGCGCGGCCAGATCCATGCGCAGCTTGTCGCGGCTGGCGGCATCCACCCAGATCGCATCGCCGCGCACCTCGTAGGCCACGCCCGCGCGTTCGATCCCGGCCACCACCTCGCCCGCCTGGGCGGAATCCAGCCCGCCGTAAAGCAGGCTCATCGCCGGGCGGTTCGCCACCCAGGCAAAGCCCGCGACGGCCAGAAAGGTTGTCAGAAAGGCCGCCACCAGGATGGCCTTCTGTTGTGAGCTTCGCTCGTTCCAATAGTCCTGCAATTTTTGCAAAACCGGCCCCTTCGAATCAGCGTCAGGTTCTTTCGTCCCGCCTTTGATGACATGGCCCGCGTTAAGATTCGGTTAGTCGCGAAGTGCTAATTCCGTCTTGTCACGACGGAGAATCACCATGACCGATGCGACCGCCGCCGCCGATCCGCCCGCCAAGGCCTCCGGCAAGAAGAAGCTGATCCCGATCCTGGCCGCCGTGGCGCTGGCGGGGGGCGGCTTCGCCTCGACCTATCTGGGGCTGTGGTCGCCCGCCGCGATGCTGGCCCCCAAGCGGGAAGCCCCGGCCGTCCCCGCGACCGTGTTCGTCGCCGTTCCGGTAATCGAACTGGCCATTCCCGGCGGCTCGGGCCGGAGCCTCGTTCTTGCCGCCAGCATCGAGACCGACAGCGCCCACAAGGCCGAGGTCGTGCATCTGATGCCGCGCGTTCTGGACGCCTTCAACGCCTTCCTGTCGGGCATCGACCCGGCCGCCTACGACAAGCGCGGCGTGCTGGAGATCATCCGGGCCGAGCTGGTGACCCGGTCGCGCTATGTGCTGGGCAACGAGGCCCTCAAGGATTTGCTGATCACGGAGTTCCGCTTCAAATGACCCTGGACCATGCCTTTCAAGCCGCGCTTCTGGCGGCATCCCTGGGACTTGGCACCTTCTGCCTGATCCTGTCGCGCAGGTTGCGGCGGCTCAATGACCTGGAAACAGGCCTGGGCGGCGCCATCGCCGTGATGGCCTCCGAGGTGGACAGGCTGGAACGCGCCATCCGCAGCGCCAAGAGCGAGGCCACCGAGGCCGGCGAGACCCTGTCGCGCGAGATCGCCGCCGCCCGCAAGGAGCGGGCGCTGTGGGATCTGCGCCAGAAGATCACCCAGGCCCAGGCGGCGCCCGCCGTCCCCGCCCCGGTCGTGCCGCTGCGCCGGCTGCGCAAGCGCGTGGTGGCCGCCGATGCGTAGGCCCCTGCTGGCGCTGACCCTGGCCTTTGGCCTGCCCGCGGGCGCCGCGATCTGGCAAGGCGGGGACCTGTCGCGGCTCTTCGCGGCCCGGGCCAGTTCGGGCGATCTGCTGCAAGGCTGCACCGATGTCCCCGAGGCCGTGGCGCTGGCGACCGAACTGCGCGACCGCGCCCTGCGGATCGAGCGCTACATGGAGGCGCTGGAAACCAGAAAGGCCGAGATCGCCGCCGCCGAGGCCACGCTGCGCGCCCGTGCCGGCGAACTGCGTCAGCAGAAATCCGGACTCCAGTCGCGCCGCAACGGCGCGTCTCAGGCGGTGCGCGAGGACATCGACCGCCTGATCGCCGTTTACGACCAGATGAAGCCCGCCGAGGCGGCTGCCGTCCTGACCAACCTGCCCCCCGATTTCGCGGCCGAGATCCTGATGCGCGTCCAGCCGGAAACCGGCGCCCGCATCATCGCGGCGGTCGAGCCGCGCCAGGCCGCGCTGCTGACCGCCCAGATGGGCGCGCGCAGCGCCCGGAACGACTGAAGGAGAACGCCCATGTTCGGCATCGTAGGCATCGTCGTGACCTTTGCGATGGTTTTCGGCGGCTATATCCTCGCCGGGGGCAAGATGGGGGTGATCACGCATTCGCTGCCCTTCGAGATGATGATGATCGGGGGCTCGGCCGTCGGATCCTATCTGCTGACCAACGACAGCCACACGCTGAAGCATACGCCAAAGGGGATCATCCAGGCCTTCAAGGGCGCCAAGTGGACCGAATCCGACCACCAGGACGTGCTGTGCCTGATGTTCCAGCTGCTCAAGATCGCGCGCGAGAACCCCGTCGCGCTGGAACAGCATATCGAGAACCCGGCGGAATCGCCGATCTTCACCGCCTATCCCCGGCTTCTGGCCGATCACGACGTGGTGTCGCTGATCGCCGACACGCTGCGCTCGGCCAGCCTGAACTATGACGATCCGTATCAGGTCGAGGAGATCCTGGCCCGCCGCCTTGCCGGTCTGCGCGAGGATTCGATGCATGTCCCCCACGCGTTGCAGAACGTGGCGGACGCCCTGCCCGCGCTTGGCATCGTTGCCGCCGTTCTCGGCGTCATCAAGACCATGAGCGCGATCGACCAGCCCCCCGCCGTCCTGGGGGGCATGATCGGCGGCGCGCTGGTCGGCACCTTTCTGGGCGTGTTCCTGGCCTATGGCTTCGTGGCCCCGCTGGCAGGCCGGCTGGGCGGCGTCATCAAGCAGGATCTGGCCTTTTTCGACGTGATCAAGTCGGTGCTGATCGCGGGCCTTCACCAGCACGCCACCAACCTGTGCGTCGAGGTCGGCCGCCAGGCCGTGCCCGACCATGTGCGCCCCAGCTTCGACACGTTGGAAGCCGCGCTGCGCGACCTGAAGAAGGCCGCGTGATGATCGGGGCGCTGGTGATGGTGATGGGACTCGCGGGCACGGCGTCAGCCGATCCGGCCCTGCTGCCCCCTGCCGCGGCCCTGGCCGACGAGGCGACGGCCTGGCTGCTCGAGGGCGAATCGCTGCCCCCCGACTATCGCACGCGCTTGATGCGCATGCCGCCCGAGGCGCGGCTTCAGGCGCTGGTCTTCCTGCGTCGCACGGGCCTTTTGACGACGGACCCCTGGACGCTGTCCGATGTGCTGGATCCCGCGCCCGCCGATACAGGTGACGAATGAGCGCCGCCTCCCGGCTCAGATCGCTCGACGCCTCGGTTCTCGTGACCGGGGGGCTGGTGCTGATCGTCATGTCGATGGTGATCCCGCTGCCGCCGGCGATCCTAGACTTCGGCTTCGCGCTGTCCATCGCGGCGGCAACGCTGATCCTGGTGATGGCCTCGCTGGTGGACCGGCCGACCGATTTCCAGGCCTTTCCCATGCTGCTGCTGGTCACGCTGGTGATCCGGCTGTCGCTGAACGTGTCGTCCACGCGGCTGATCCTGACCCAGGGCCAGACGGGCCCCGAGGCCGCGGGCCACATCATCAACGGCTTTGCCAGCTTTGTCGCGGGCGGGTCGCTGATGGTGGGGATCACGGTCTTCGCCGTGATCTCGATCGTGAACTTCGTGGTCATCACAAAGGGTTCGGGCCGCATGGCCGAGGTCGCGGCGCGCTTTGCGCTCGATTCGCTGCCGGGCAAGCAGCTGGCCATCGACGCGGATCTGAACGCCGGCGCCATCGACCACCAGGAAGCCAAGGCCCGCCGCCTGCGCGACCAGCAGGAGATCAACTTCTTCGGTTCGCTGGACGGAGCGTCGAAATTCGTCAAGGGCGACGCGGTGGCGGGCATCGTGATCACGCTGGTCAACCTGCTGGTGGGCCTGGGCATCGGCGTCGTGGCGCACGGAATGCCCGTGGGCGAGGCGATGGCCACATATTCCCACCTGACCATCGGCGACGGCCTGGTGGGCCAGATCCCCGCCGTGATCACCTCCATGGCGGCGGCGCTGCTGCTGTCGCGCGGGGGCGCGACCGAGACCACGGCGCGGCTTTTGTCCAGCCAGCTGATCCGGAGCTGGCAGCCTGCCGCCGTGGTCGGGGCGGCGATGCTGCTGATGTCCTTCGTGCCCGGCATGCCGCGCCTGCTGTTTCTGGCGATTGCCGGTGCGCTGGCGTTCAGCGCCTGGCGGCTTTACCGGAAAGGCATCCTTCCCGTTCTGCCCGAACCCGCGGCGGAAACCCCCGCCCCCCGCCCCGCCGCCCGCATCGGCGACGTGCTGGACACCGACGAGATCAGCGTCGAGATCGGCAGCGACCTGGTGCTGATCGCGCTGGACCAGGCGCGGGGCCTGGGCAGCCGGGTCACCAACCTGCGCATCCACATCGCCCGCGCCTACGGGCTGATCCTGCCCGACGTGCGCATCACCGACACGGACGACCTGCATCCCGGCGATTACCAGATCCGCATCCACGGCGTCGTGCGCGGACGCGGCAGCCTGCGACCGGGCGCGATCCTGGCGCTTGGCCCCGATCACGTGCTGCAAGGCCTGGCCGGCGATGCGGTGCGCGAGCCCGTTTATCTCAGCCCCGCGCGCTGGATCGACCGCAACGCCCAGGACGACGCCGCCACGCGCGGCGCCACCGTCGTGACCCCCATGGAGGTTCTGTCCACCCATCTGATGGAGGTCGTGAAGGCCAACCTGTCCGCGCTGCTGACGCTGGGCGCCATGCAGCGCCAGATCGAGGAGCTGAAGACCCTGTCCGACAGCGCGCGCGCCGAACGCAACCGGCGCTATTTCGACGGCATGATCCCCGACAAGGTCTCGCCCGAAACGCTGCTGGCGGTTCTGCGCGCGCTTCTGGACGAAAAGGTCTCGATCCGCAACCTGCCGCTGATCGTCGACGCCATGGCCGAGTTCCGCGGCATCGAGTCGATCGAAACGCTTTACGAACTGGTGCGCAAGCGGCTGCGCGGCCAGATCACCCAGCAATACAGCGATCCGGCGGGCGGCATCTCGGCCCTGCAACTGCACCCGGCGTGGGAGGCCGAGTTCGTCCGCGCCGACAGCGAGACCGGCCGCACGGGCGGCGGCGCGATGACCCCCGCCTTGTCGCGCAAGCTGCTGGAAGCCGCGCGCCGCGCCCTGGCGGCGGTGGAGCCGGCGCTGCAAACGGTGCTGGTCGCCCCCGACCACCGGCGCCGGATGCTGCGCGCGGTTCTGGGGTCGAACGGCATCGCCATCCCGGTGCTGGGGCTGGAGGAGATCGACCCCGGCGCGGAGCTGCGGCTGGTCGGCACCATCGAGGTCGGGTGATGGGGGACCAGCTTGCCCAACTGCTGCCGGGGTTCGGCTGGTCCTGGGTGCTGGTCTATCTGCGCGTGCAGGCGCTGGTGCTGGTGCTGCCCGGCCTGGGGGAACGCGCCATTCCTGTCCGCGTCCGCGCCGCCGCCGCCCTTGCCGTCACGCCGATGCTGGCCGGGCTGGTCCCGCCTGCCGCCGAGCCCGGCGGCCTGTTGCCGATCCTGGGCCAGGCCGCGGGGGAAACGCTGATCGGACTGGCCGCGGGCATGGGCCTGCGGCTGCTGGCCTTGTCGCTGGACATCGCGACCTCGGCTATCGCGGCCACCGCGTCCTTGTCGCAGCTGGTCGGCGGCCAGAACGAGGCCGCGCCCCATCCGATCGGCAATCTCGTCCACCTGGGGGGGCTGGCGGTCCTGATGGCGCTTGGCCTTCCGGTGATGCTGGTGCAGCTGATGGCCGACAGTTTCGCGGTCTGGCCCCCCGGCGGCTGGCCCGATGCGGAGGGCCTGGCGGCCGAGGCGATCCGCCTTGTCGCCCGCAGCTTCTGGATCGCCATGCTGCTGGCCTCGCCCTTCACGCTGGGCGGCTTCATGTTCCAGGCGTTGTCGGGCGTCATCAACCGGGTCATGCCCGCCCTGCCGGTGATCTTCATCGGCTCGCCCGCCGCGATCATGCTGGCCCTGGCGGCCCTGGCGCTGCTGGCGCCGGTGCTGGTCGGGCTCTGGGCCGACGCGATCCTGGGCCATGTCCTGCCGGGCGCGCCATGAGCGAGGAGAACGACGACAAGCCTTTCGAGGCTTCGGACCAGAAGCTGCGCAAGGCGCGCGAAAAGGGCGACATCCCCCGGTCGGCGGAACTGAATGTCGCCGCCATGTATCTGGGCGCCTGGCTGGCCTTCGCGGTGGGCGCGGGCCTTGCGGTCAGGGCCTGGCTGTCCATGGCGACCCGCGCCCTGGGGGCCGAGGGCTGGACGCCGGGCACCGCGGCGGCGACCGCAGCGGCTCTTGGCCAATACGCCGGATGGGCGGTTCTGGGGCTGGCGGCCGTGCCCGCGCTGGCGATCCTGGTGGCGCTGGTGGCGGTGCGCGGGCTGGTCTTCGCTCCGCAGAAGCTGGCCTTCGACCTGAACCGGATCAACCCGATGAAGACCGCCGCGCAGAAATTCGGCAAGTCGGGTCTGGTCAATTTCGCCATCTCGCTGGGCAAGGCGGCGCTGGTCTGCGCGGGCGGCTGGTTCCTGTTCCGCAGCCTTCTGGGGCATCTGGCGGCAAGCCCGCTGGCGGGCGACCGCTGGACCGCGGATCTGGGCGTCATTCTGGGGCGGGTGCTGGCCCTGGCGCTGGCGATCTCGGTCCTGTTCGCGGGGCTGGACATGGGCTGGCAGTGGTTCGACCACCGCCGCAAGAACCGCATGACCCGCAAGGAGATGGAGGACGAGTTCAAGGAGTCCGAGGGCGATCCGCATTTCAAGGCCGCCCGCCGCCAGCGCGCCGTGGACATCGCCACCAAGCAGATGCTGGCCGACGTGGCCCGGGCGGACGTGGTGATCGTGAACCCCACCCATTACGCCGTGGCGCTGGAATGGAAGCGCGGCAGCGGGCGCGCGCCGGTCTGCCTGGCCAAGGGCACCGACGAGGTCGCGGCCCGGATCCGCGAGCGTGCCCGGGAACACCGCGTGCCGATCTTCCCCGATCCGCCAAGCGCCCGCGCCATTCACGCCACCGTCGAGATCGGCCAGGAAATCCGCCGCGAACAGTTCGCCGCCGTCGCCGCCGCGATCCGCTTCGCCGAAAAGATGCGCGAAAAGGCGAAAGCCGGATGGTGAGAGGCACATGACAAAGGAAAGCGACAGGCTGGCGCAGCTCGAACGCATCGCTCGCATCAAGGCGGAACGCGAACTGAAACGCTTCGCGGCCTTCAGCCTGCACATGGCGCAGGCGCAGAACCACGCGGGCGCCATGCGCACCGCCCTGGACCAGAGCTATCGCAGCACCGCGCCCTTGTCGGTGGCCGAGGCGCGCATCGCCAACGCCCAGGCCGGCCGCAGCGCGCGCGAATTGCGCCAGGCCGAGGCCGAGGTCGCGCGGATGCTGCCGCGTTTCGACGCTGCCCGCCGCGACGCCGCCCGCGAATTCGGCCGGGCCGAGGTGCTGCTGTCCTTGTCGGCTTTGCGCCGCGCCGATGAAAAGGCGCCGCGCTACTGACCATGCCTTTCGCGGGGCGATGTTCGCATGGCGCGGTGCGGTGGCGTCGGGCGGGGCTTAACCCCCTTTCAGGCCCGGCGTGGCCGGACCAGGCAGCCCCGGGGGCGGCGAAAGCGGCTGCCCGGGCCGTCAGGCAGGGCGAGGCTCGACCCCATCATCGGCCGGCCGGGCGCAGCGGCACGGGCCGGCGAATGATCATTGATCGGCCTGCCCCGGGCCCATCGACTCCAGGTCGATGTCCACCCAGACCAGCCGGTGGTCCGAGGCAGCCTCGACCGCCGGCGCCAGCGGATCGCCCGGCGCGGGCCAGACCACGCCGCTGCCGGTGACGCGCAAGGTCTTGGCGGGCAGAATGTAGTCCACGCGCAGGTTGCCCGGGCCGGCGGGATCGAAGACGCCCGTGTCCAGCGCCGGATCGCCGCGATGCCCCGCGTTGACGCCGGTCTGTTCCGGCTGGAAAGCCCCCCTGGGCCGGGGATCCTGCGCGTGATCCAGCAGCGCCATCATCGCCTCGGGCCGTCCCTCGCCGTCGGCCAGATCCAGGTTCGGATTGCCCGCCAGCACAAAGGGTGCAGCGGGCAGGTGGCGCAGCCAGAAGGCGGCCTCGTCATGGTTGCGGCGGCCGTTGCGGTCCTCGGGGCCGTCGAAGACCGGAGGCGTGGCCGACCAGGCCAGCAGGTGCAGCGCGCCCCGTTCGGTCAGCACCGGCACGTCCCAATGCGCGGTCGAGGACAGGCGCTGGACCGCCGCCGCGTCGGGCGCCAGCGGGGGCATCAGTGCGCCGGGCAGGTCGCGCCACAGGACCGCCGAATGATCCGTCGCGGATCCCAGCGGCAGGCGCGACAGGATCGCCATGCCGTTCTGACCGGAAAACTGCCCGAAGCCCTGCGCGTCTTCGGCCCCGCCCCGCCGCCCATCGCCATTCGCGTCCAGGCCGGTCGGCATGCCGCTGTTCGGGCGGGCGGCAAAGCGGTGCGGCATGGGATGGCCCGCCTGTTCCAACGCCTCGGCAAAGGCGGCCAGCGCCAGCCCCTCGCCATCCCAGTCGATCCCGGTCAGCACGATCACGTCGGGCGCGGCGGCGGCGATCACCTGCGCCGCCGCCAGCACCTGCGGATCGGCCCGGCGGATGTCGCGCAGCAGCAGGCCCGGCCCCTTGCGGGTCAGGCCGGGGTCATAGGTCGCCACCCGCAGATCCTGCGCGGCGGCCCCGGTGGCCAGAAAGGCCGTCACGATCCAGACAAAGGCTTGCATCGCGCAGGAATTGCACGGGCCGCGCCCCGTGCCAAGCCCCGGACCGACATGCCTGCCGGCCCTTGCGCGGCGCGCCGGGCTTGCGGGCGTCCGCACCGCAAGCAGGCCCCGTCCAGATGCAGGACTGCGACGCCGCCGGGCAACAGGTGGCAACAGATTGCCCAAGGATCAAAGCCGGACTTGCATTTGCGCCAGAAGCAAACATGTGATGCCGCGCAAACGCCCCCTGGCCCCGAGTTCCCATGTCACCCCATCGTCCAAGCCGCCGTCACCTGTTGCAAGCCGCCCTGGGCAGCGGGGCGTTTCTCCTGCTGCCGCATCCGGCCCGGGCCCAGGGAACGGCAGGCGGCGAAAGCCTGCCCTTTTCCTTTGATCTGTTGCGCGGCATGGCGCGCGATCTGGCGGCCAAGCCCTATGCCGCCCCTGAAATCGCCGATCCCCAGATCCTCGATCAGGTGGATTACGACCGCCACAACCAGGTCCGCTTCCGCCCCGACCGCAGCCTGTGGCAGGGCCAGGGCGACATCTCGCCCGTGCAGGCCTTCTTTCCCGGCATGTATTTCCGCAATCCCGTGCGGATCCATACGCTTGAAAACGGCATGGCGACCGAGGTGCCCTTCTCGCTGGACCTGTTCGAGATCCCCGAGGGCAATCCGGCCCGCCAGCTGACCCGCACCAAGGGCTTTGCGGGCTTCCGGGTCCAGGACGCCAGAACCGGGATCGACTGGATGGCCTTTCTGGGCGCGTCCTACTGGCGCACCTCGGGATACAGCGGGCAGTTCGGCCTGTCGGCGCGGGGGCTGGCCATCGACACGGCGATCCCCGACGGACCCGAGGAATTTCCGCTGTTCACCCAGTTCTGGCTGGAACCTGCCCGGAACGGCGACCTGACCGTTTATGCGCTGCTGGACAGCCCGCGCGCGACCGGCGCTTACCGGATCGAATCGCGCCGGGGCAACGGGGTCGCGCAGGATGTCACCGCCACGGTCTTTCTGCGCGACGCCGTGGAACGGCTGGGGATCGCGCCGCTGACCTCGATGTTCTGGTTCGGCAAGAACACGCCCCATGTCTCGCCCGACTGGCGGCCCGAGGTGCATGATTCCGACGGGCTGGAGATCCTGGCGGGCAACGGCGAACGCATCTGGCGGCCCTTGAACAACCCGCCGGGGACAATGGTGAACAGCTTCGCCGCGCCCTCGGTCAAGGGGTTCGGGCTGATGCAGCGGGAACGCGATTTCGCGCAATATCAGGACGACGGGGTGTTTTACGAGAAACGCGCCAGCGCCTGGATCACGCCCAAGGGCGATTGGGGCGACGGCGCGGTGGTGCTGGCGGAGCTGCGCACCGACGACGAGATCCACGACAACATCGTGGCCTTCTGGCAGCCCGCCGGCCCGACCGCAAAGGGCCAGCGGCACGATTTCGCCTATCGCCTGGATTGGGTGCGCGACAACCCGGCGGTCAGCCCCATCGCCCGTTTCATCGCCACCCGTCTTGGCGCGGGCGGCATTCCCGGCCAGCCCCGGCCCAAGGGCGTGGTCAAGGTCGTCTGCGACTTTGCCGGGCCGAACCTGAAGGGCCTGGACCGAGAGGACGGGCTGACCTTGTCCGTCTCGACCGGGCAGGCGCAGGTGTCGAACACCGCGGTTTACCCGGTTGTCGGCACCGACTATTGGCGCGCGCTGTTCGACCTGTCCTTTGCGGAAACCGGCACGGCGCCCATCGACCTGCGCGCCTATGTCGATCAAGGCGGCACGGCGATGACGGAAACGCTGATCCTGCAACTGTTCCCGTCGCAGTTGCGCGCCCTGCTGGCCCGTTCCCCATAAGCGGTGCCCTGTCCCTTGGGGCGCGCATCAGTGCGCCAGCATGTCCGCCACGATCCCCCGGGCATCCAGCGAAGCCGGATAATAGGTGGGCCAGTTCGTCACCTCGGCCAGCAGGGCGGCGCGGTCGTCGCCCCAATACAGGTGGAAATGGTCCGACGGCTCGGGCGCGATGCGGTGGTCGCTGAACTGGATGAAGCGCGGCGCGGCCGGGTCGCCCCCGGCCTTCCTGAAGACGAAGCGCACGCCCCGGTTGCCCTTGGCATAGGTCAGGATCTCGAACCCGTCGCCTTCATACCGGCCTTGCGCCGACTGCCCGCCCCTGTGTCCGTGTTTCCCGAGACCCGCTCAGCGATACAGATCGCCGAACCGGTCGCGCAGCAGGTTCTTCTGCACCTTGCCCATGGTGTTGCGCGGCAGTTCGTCCACGAACAGCACGCGCTTGGGCTGCTTGAACTTGGCCAGCCGCCCGTCAAGCGCCGCCAGCACGTCCGCCTCGGTCAGGGCGTCCGTCCCGGTCGGCACCACCACCGCCGTCACCCCTTCGCCGAAGTCGCGGTGCGGCAGGCCGATCACGGCGGATTCGACCACGCTGGGAAGGGCGTCGATCTCGGCCTCGATTTCCTTGGGATAAACGTTGTAGCCGCCGGTGATGATCAGATCCTTGCCGCGCCCGACGATGTGCAGATAGCCGCGTTCGTCGAACTTCCCCAGATCGCCGGTGACGAAGAACCCGTTCGGGCGCAGTTCGGCGGCGGTCTTTTCCGGCATCTGCCAATAGCCCTTGAAGACGTTGGGGCCGCGCACCTCGATCATGCCGATCTCGCCCCGGGGCAGTTCGGCGCCGGTTTCGGGATCGGTCACGATGATCTCGACTCCCGGCAGGGGCAGGCCCACGGTTCCCGCGATCCGGTCCCCGTCATAGGGGTTGGACGCGTTCATGTTGGTTTCCGTCATGCCGTAGCGTTCCAGGATCGCGTGGCCGGTGCGGGCCTGCCATTCGCGGTGCGTTTCCGCCAGCAGCGGCGCCGAGCCCGAGATGAACAGCCGCATATGGGCAGTGGTGTCGCGGTTCAGCCGGTCGTCCTGCAACAGCCGGACATAGAAGGTGGGCACCCCCATCAGCACGGTTGCGCGCTCCATCAGCGCGATGACCCGGTCGGGGTCGAATTTCGGCAGGAAGATCATCGAGGCGCCGGAAAACAGCGTCACGTTGGTCGCCACGAACAAGCCGTGCGTGTGAAAGATCGGCAGCGCATGGATCAGCACGTCATCGGCGGCATAATGCCAGGCGTCGCGCAGGGCCGTCGCGTTGGACACCAGGTTGCCGTGGGTCAGCATCGCGCCCTTGGACCGCCCCGTCGTCCCCGAGGTGTAAAGCAGCGCCGCCAGATCGTCGGCCTTGCGCGGGACGGTGGCGAAATCCGGCGCGGCGCCGGCGGCGGCCTCCGTCAGGCTGCCCTGCCCGCCCGCGTCCAGCGTGACGATCCGCGCGCCTGCCCGGCTGGCGGCGTCGCGCAGGGCGTCGGCCCGGGCGGGATCGCAGACAAGCACCGCGGGGGTCGCGTCGCCGATGAAATAGTCGATCTCGGCGGGCGTATAGCCGGTGTTCAGCGGCAGGAAGACCGCGCCCGCGCGCAGGGTCGCCAGATACAGGATGATCGCCTCGACCGACTTTTCCACCTGCGCCGCCACCCGGTCGCCGGGCCGGACGCCCAGCGAGACAAGGGCGTTGGCCATGCGGCCGGCGCGCCCGATCAGGTCGCCATAGCTGATCCTCTCGCCCCCGGCGGTCTCGATGGCGGCGGCCTGCGCGTCGGCGATGCCGGTTTGCAGGATGTCGAACAGGTTGGCGTTCATGGCTTTTCTTTCTTGGTCGTGGTTTGTGCATCGGCCAGGTGGCGGCGCACCGCATCTGATGCGGCGATGTCCGTGCGTTCGGCGAAAGCCTCGTGGTTGGCCTCGATCCGGCTCGGATCGTAAAGGTAGTTGACCATCAGCCCGTGCGATTGCTTCAGGCCGTTGGCCGACACGTCGCCCCCGAAGTTCAGCCGCTCCAGGCAGGCGCCGTTGCCCAGGTGAAAGCGGGCGACGGGATCGACCGCGCGGCCCTTGGCGTCGCGGGCGCGCAGGAAATAGATCGCGGCCGCCGTCAGCAGCGGTTCGCGCAGCGCCTGCGCCGCCTGGGTGTCCACATGCCAGCCGGGCTGGTCCAGGGGCTTCAGCGCGGCGCGCAGGCCGTCGTCCAGCATGTCGCCCCCTTTCCGCGCCTGCGCCAGCCAGGCGGCAAAGCCCGGAACCGGGGACAGGGTGACAAAGGTTTGGATGTTCGGCAACTCGGCCTTCAGTTCCTCGACCACCTGCTTGATCAGGAAGTTGCCGAACGATACCCCCGCCAGCCCCTTCTGGGTGTTCGAGATGGAATAGAACACCGCCGTGGTGGCCTGATCCGCGTCGATGGGGGTGCGGTCCAGATCCAGCAGCGGCGCCACCGTTTCGGGAATGGCCCTGGTCAGCGCGACCTCGACGAAGATCAGCGGTTCGTCCACCAGCTGCGGGTGGAAAAAGCCGTAGCAGCGCCGGTCGGTCGGTTGCAGGCGGTTGCGAAGGTCGTCCCAGTTCTGGATGGCGTGGACGGCCTCGTAGCGGATGATCTTTTCCAGGATCGCGGCGGGGGTGTTCCAGTCGATATGGCGCAGCACCAGAAAGCCCCGGTTGAACCAAGACGCGAACAGATGCGCGAAATCGCCGTCCACCCGGCGCAGAACGGGGTTGTCCCCGAGGTGGCGCAGCAGTTCCTCGCTCATCCGCACAAGGGCCGCCGTGCCGCCGGGGGCGAGGTTCAGGCGGCGGAACAGTTCCTGGCGGCGGGGTTCGGCGGCCCGGTGCAGGGCCTCGATGGCCTCGGCGGAACTGGGGTCGCGCTGAAGGGCGGCCAGCGCCTTCTCGACGGCGGTGCCGTCGGGTCCGAAACGGTCGGCCAGCGTTGCCAGGAAGTCCAGGCGCTTGCCCTCGTCGGCTTCCTCGAAGGCGGTGACAAGGGCGCGGGCCAGGGCCACGCCCGAGGCCTCGCCCCGGCGCGACAGCAGCAGCTCGCCCATCTCGGGCAGGCCGGGGGGCGCCGTCACCTGCCCCGCCGGATCGCGCCAGCGCAGCAGGGCGCGGCCCCGGTCGGTCAGCATCTCGAACAGGTCTCCGAAGCGGCTTGGGCGGGGGGTCTGCACGGTCCTGGTCACGCTTGTCTCCTGTGAAAGGGTGCCGCCGGATCAGCCCGGCAGCACGACGAAGATCAGCCACAAGACCACCGGGGCGAGAACCGTCACAATGGCGCCATAGCTCAGCAGCTTGCGGAAAAAGGCCTGCCGGTCGGTGCCATGGGCATTGGCCAGCACCAGCGCGCCGTTGGTGGAAAACGGGCTGACATCGACAATGGTGGACGCGACCGCCATTCCGGCGATAAAGCCGATCGCGCCGACGCCGCTTTCGCCTTGCAGGAAGGGCACCGCCAGCGGGATCAGCGAACCCAGCACGGCGGTCGATGACGCAAAGGCCGACACCACCGCGCCGATGAAGAACAGCATCAGCGCGGCCAGCATGGGCGAGGCCATGCCCGCCACCGATTCGCCCACGAAGTCGATGGTGCCCATCCCTTGCAGCACCGCGACATAGGTGCTGACGCCGGTGATCAGCATGATCTCGGGCCAGGCGACCTGGGCCATGGCGCGTTTCTGCATGGTCGGGTTCCACAAGGCCAGCGCCAGCCCGATGGTCAGCGCGACAAAGCCGATGTCCAGGTTGAAGGCCAGCACCAGCACCGCCAGCAGAACCAGCCCGGCCAGGGTGAAGAACTGATAAGGGGTGCCGTCGGGCTGGTCGCCTTCCTCGACCTCGGCCACGAGGCGGTTCGAATCGCCGCCCGCTTCCTTGCTCACGCGCCTGGTCAGGGCCTGCGCCTCGCTGTCGCCGAAGATCTGCGGGCCGGTGGCGGCGCGGGCGATCTCGACATGGGGGACGCGCACGGCCTCGATGGTGTCGCGGGCCGACATCAGGCTGCGGCCGCCCAGGAAAACGAACAGGATCCCCGCCACCGCCGCGTTCACCAGAAAGCTGGCCGCAAAGGTGGTCAGCGCCGACAAGGGCAACCCGGCCTCCTGGACGACGCCGTTGGTGATGCCGCCATAGATGCTGATGGGCGAGAACCCCCCCGCCTGCGCGCCATGAACCACCATCAGGCCCATCAGCAGCGGGCTGATGTGATACCGGAAGGCAAAGCCAAGCGCGATGGGCGCCACAATGGCGACCGCGCCGGGGCTGACCGCGCCCACCGCGGTCAGCAGGGCCGAGATCCCGAACATGATCCAGGGGATCGCGCCGATGCGGCCCTTGACCGCGCGCACGGCCATGCGCACCAGCCAGTCGATGGTGCCGTTGTTCTGGGCCAGCGCGAACAGCCAGGTGATGCCGACAAGGGTCAGGAACAGCCCGCCCGGAAAGCCCGCGATGATGTCCTTGGTCGCCTGCCCGGCCAGCAGCGTGCCGACCAGAAAGGCCCCGACAAAGGCCAGAACGCCCATGTTGATGGGCCAAATGGTCGCAACCACGAACATCAGCACAAGGGCATAGATGGAAACAAGATGTGGTGTCATGCGGCTCTCCCCTTTTCCTGCATGAACGGCGTCGGGGATCCGCCTCCGCACGAATCCTCCTCCCGCAGGTCTTATACCGCTTGCCGAAAATGATGTATATAACAGAAGCGGTGATGGATGTTTCAGTGGACCTCGGCTAGGATGGCCGCACGGAGGATCAGCCCCTTGTCCAGCGTTCCGAACACCCTGCGCATCCGGCGCGCCCTGGAAGACGCCATTGTCCAGGGCCGTTTCCTGCCCGGCACCCGCCTGGATCCCGAGGCGCTGGAGCGCGAATTCGACTGTTCCCGCACCCCCATCCGCGAGGCGTTCCAGCAGCTGGAAGCCTCGGGCCTGGTGCGCGTCATGCCCAAGCGCGGCACCTTTGTGACGCAATGGTCGCCCGAGGAACTGGCCGAACGCTTCGAGGTCATGGCCGAGATCGAGGCAAGCTGCGCCCGCCTGGCGGCCCGGCGGATCAGCGAGGCCGAGCTGGCCGCCCTCCGGCAGGTGCATGACGACTGCCGCCGCCTGGCCCTCGCCGGCGAGGTCGAGGCCTATTACCACCGCAATTCCGACTTTCACCACTGCATCTACCGCGCCACGCACAACATGTTCCTGACGCAGGAAGCCGCCCGGCTGCACGCGATGCTGCAACCCTACCGGCGGATGCAGTTGCAGGTCCGCCATCGCATCGGCCGCTCGTTCACCGAACATGACGCCATTGTCGCGGCGATCGGGAACGGCGATGCCGCGGCGGCGGCCCGCGCGCTGCGCGATCATGTCATCGTGCAGGGCGACCGCTTTCACGACCTGATCGCGGCGATGCGGCAGACGCTGGCCTAGAACGCAGGGCGGGCTGCCCCCTTTGCAGGGTTCAGCCTTGGCCGCGGCGGCGGATCAGCCGGAACAGGATCGGCGCGCCGGTCAGCACCAGGATCACCCGGGCGATGTGATGGGCCACCACAAAGCCCAGATCGGCCCCCGCGATCAGGGCCAGCATCGACATTTCCGCCTGCCCGCCCGGCATAAAGGCCAGAAAGCCCTCGACCGGCGGGGCAAGCCCGGTCAGGGTCACGAATTCCGTCACCGCCCCGGCCAGGACCGCCAGGATCAGCACGAAAACCGCGCCGCCTGCAACGGTTTCGCGCAGCTCGCGCAGGGTCACGCCGACATAGCTCACGCCGATGCTGATGCCGATCAGGAACTGCGCGGCCAGCAGCGCCTCGCGCGGGGGGCGCATGTGCAGGATGCCCGCCAGCGACAGAACCGCCGCGACGATCAGCGGCCCCAGGATCGCGGCGCCGAACAGGCCGATCCGTTCAGCGCCCTTCCAGCCGACAATGGCCGCGGCGGCCATGATCAGAAGCTCGGACGGGGGGATGTCCCCGGCGGGCTGCCCGACCGGATGGGTCAGCTCGACCCCGTAGACGGTCACCAGCAGCAGCGGCCCGACCAGCATGATGACCAGCAGCCGCGTGACATGGACCAGCGAGACCTGGCGCACGTTGGCCCCCGCCTCGGCCCCGAAGATGGTCATGTCGGCCGCCCCGCCCGGCATGGCGGCATAAAAGGCCGTCACCAGGTCGAAACCGCAGAAGCGGCGAAAGAACGGCACGCCGACCAGGCCGATGGCGGCGATGTAGAACGGGACGATCGCGACCGAGGCCAGCATGGACGGCAGTTCCGCCACAAGCGCGGGCGTGACCGCCGCACCGATGGCCACGCCCAGCACCGACCGCGCAGCGACCGAGATCTGGCCCAGGCCGATCAGCCGAACGCCTGCCAGCGCCGCCGCCAGCGAAGCCACCATGGGGCCGAACAGGAAGGGCAGCGGCAGGCGCAGCAGCCAGAACAGCCCGACCCCGACCACGCCCACCAGCACCGTCGCCGCCTGCCGCGCGCGCCGACCGTCTGCCCTTTCCATCCGCACCCTCGTTCAGACCTCGTTCCGGCCTGACGCCAGGATGCAGAACAGCGTGATCACCGCCGCCGCCGCCATGTAGTAGCCGACATGGGCCAGGCCATGGTTCTGCTGCAACCAGGTCGCGGCATAGGGCGCCAGCGAGGCCCCGAAGATCCCCGCGAAGTTGAAGGTGATCGACGACCCGGTATAGCGCACCCGCGTCGGGAAAGGCGCGGCCAGCGCGGCGCCGATGACGCCATAGGTCAGGCCCATCAGGAACATGCCCATTGTCACGAACAGGTAAAGCCCGCCCTCGCCCCCGCCCGTCAGCGGCGCCAGAAAGAACGAAAAGCCGCCGATCAGCACCGTGACGACGATCAGGAAGGGCCTGCGCCCCACCGCATCCGCGATCCTGCCCGCGACGGGGATCGCGATGCCGAACACGACCGAGCCGTAGATCTGCATCAGCAGCGCGTCGGTAAAGGCGATCTGGCGCACCTTGACGTTGTAGGACAGCAACCAGGCCGAGCAGATGTAGAACAGCACGAAGGTCACCAGCGCCACGAAGGTGCCCAGGAACAGGCTGCGCTTGTGGTTGCGGAACAGCTCGACCACGGGAACGGACACGCGCTGGTCGCGCTTGACGGCCTCGGCGAATTCGGGCGTCTCGGTGATCGACAGGCGGACCCACAGGCCCATGACGATCAGAACGATCGAGGCCAGGAAGGGCAGGCGCCAGCCCCAGGCCAGCAGGTCGTCCTGGCTCATGAAATGCAGAAGCACCCAGAAGAAGCCCGAGGACAGGAACAGCCCGACCGGCGCGCCAAGCTGGGGGAACATGCCATACCAGCTGCGCTTTCCCTCGGGCGCGTTTTCGGTCGCCAGCAGGACCGCGCCGCCCCATTCGCCGCCCAGGCCGAAGCCCTGGCCGAAGCGGCACAGCGCCAAAAGCGCGGGCGCGGCGACGCCGATCTGCGCATGGGTCGGCAGCAGGCCGATGGCGACGGTGGAAATCCCCATCGTCAGCAGCGCCGCGACCAGCGTGGCCTTGCGCCCGACGCGGTCGCCGAAATGGCCAAAGACGATCGCGCCGAAGGGACGCGCGAAAAACGCGATGGAAAAGGTCGCAAAGGACGCCAGCAGCGCCGTTGTGGCGTCCGACGCCGGAAAGAACAGGGTCGGAAAGACCAGCACGGCGGCGGTCGCATAGACGTAGAAGTCGAAGAACTCGATCGTCGTGCCGATCAGGCTGGCCAGCAGCACCCGCGCCGGAGAGTTGACCGGGCTGCCGGCGCGCGCCGCCAAGGGCGCGGAAATCGTCTGATCAGTCATCGTTCATTGATCCGCTTGTTGCATAAAGGCCCGGCATCGCGGCAGATGCCGGCGCGGGGCCTGCGCTAGCGCAAACCCTGCGCAAGGGGAATGCCGGACGTGCCCGAAATTGCGCGCGCATGGCGGGTTTGCGGCCAAGGATTGCCCCGGTGGAGGGGGGGGCGGCGCCTGTCCGGTCAAGGGGCGGGCCAGGCGCGCTCCTCCGCCTCGGCCAGCTTTCCAAGGATGTCCTGGATTTGATACGGCTTGGTGGCGACCGGAATGTCCGAAAAGCTGTCGGGCAGGTCGAAGTCGCTGCCATAGCCGGTGGCGAAGACAAAGGGGATGCCCCGGCCCCGCAGCCGTTCGGCGACGGGCAGCGAGGTCTCGTCCGCCAGGTTGACATCCAGCACCGCCAGATCGGGCGGATCGCGGTCGATCACCGTCAGCGCCGCCTCGACCGAGGCGGCGCGCCCGCTCACCTCCAGCCCGTGGTCCTGCAACTCGGCCTCCAGGGACAGGGCGATCAGGGTCTGGTCCTCGACCAGCAGCACGCGCCGCCCGGCCAGCGGCGCGGCGGCAGGCCCGGCGGATGCGGCGCGGCCCGCGCGCGGGGCGGCCTGGACCCCGGCATGGCGCACGAAGCGGGCGGGCAGCATGAAGCGGGCGGCCACGCCGGTGGGGCGGAACTCGATCCGGCTTTCGCCTTCAAGGTCGAAGGGCAGCGATTGTTCCACAAGGGCGGATCCGAAGCCCGACCGCACCGGCGGGGTCAGCCCCTCCATCCCGCCTTCGGTCCAGTCGATGCGGCAGTTCCCGTCCCCGTCGAGGTGCCATGAGACCGACAGATGCCCGCTGGCCCGCGACAGCGCGCCGTATTTGGCGGCGTTTGTCGCCATCTCGTGCAGGATCAGCGCCATGACCGAAAAGGCCCGCCCGTCCAGGGCCACCGCCGGGCCGTCCAGGCGGATCGCCCGCCCCTCGCCCGCATAGGGGCCAAGCTCGGCCGCCAGAAGATCGCCCAAAAGGCCGCCCTCGTCGTCGCGGACGATCTGGTCATGGGCATAGGCCAGCGCCTGGATGCGGCCGCGCAGCGATCCGGCATAGCCCTCCAGCGTCTCGCCCTCGGCCGGCTTGCGGCTGACCAGGGACTGGATGACGGCCAGGATGTTCTTGACCCGGTGGTTCAGTTCCCGGTTCAGGACGCGCTGGCGCACCTCGGCCCGGGACCGCTCGTCGGCCAGCATCTCGCTGCTGAACAGCAGCACCTCGGCCACGGCGATGCGCAGGGCCTCGGCAAAGCGGCAATCGGCCTCGGACCAGGGGTGGCACTTGTCGCGGACGGTTTCCTTCCAGATCGCGAAGCTCTTGCGCGGGGTCAGGCGGTCGCCGAACCGGCCGGTGTCGTAGGTCTTGTTGGGATCGCCGCCCCAGTCCAGCGTTTGCACGGCTTCCTTGCGGAAATAGAACATGAAGTCGCGCGGCCGCCGGGACAAGGGAATAACCATCGCCCCGGCGGCCAGCCCCCAAAGCGCGGCGGCATCGGGCAGCAGGGCCATCAGATTGTCGGTGTGGAACACCTGCCCTTCCGGCAGATCGAGCGCCAGCGCCAGAAGGGGCGCGGCCTCGGTTTCGGACGGGGCGTGGCCCACGGCGGTCCAGTGGCCGTCGAACCACATGGCGACGCCGTCGGCGGGGATCAGCTCGGCCAGGTGCGGCAGGCGGTCCCGCAGGGCGGGGCCCGCGTCCTCGGCCCGGACCGCGTTGGCCAGCAGTTCGTCCAGCGCCCGGCGGGCGGCCAGTTCGGCATCGCGCGCGTGCCGGCGGTGCAGCGCGTCCAGGTGCATCGAGAAGAACTCGCCCACCATTTCCGCCGCCGCGCGGTCCGCCATGTTCAGCACCTTTGGCGCATAATGATGGCAGGCGATCAGCCCCCACAGCGCCCCGTCGATGATGACCGACACCGACATGGAGGCGGCCACCCCCATGTTGCGCAGGTATTCGCAATGGATGGGCGAGACGCTGCGCAGATGGGCATAGGACAGGTCCAGCGGCCCGGCCTGCGGCTCGAGCGACAGAACCGGGACGGGCGCATAGGACGCGTCGCCGATGACGCGGATCGGGTTTTGCAGATACAGGGCGCGCGCCTGCCGGGGGATGTCGCTGGCCGGGAAATACTGGCCGCGGAAGCTTTCGTGGCAGTCCAGCTTGGCCTCGGCCACGACCTTGCCCGCGCCGTCCTCGCCCAGCTGATAGATCATCACCCGGTCATAGCCCAGTTGCGCCTGGATCAGCGGCGCGGCCATCTGGACCAGCCGGTCGGCGTCCGAGATGCCGCGCAGGCGTTCGACCACCGTGCGCGACAGGCTGATCTGCCGGCCAAGCCGGCTGGCGGCGGGCTCGAACTCGATAACCGTGCGGCTGTCGTGGCGGTGGATGGTGGCGTCCAGCGCGCGGCCGTTCACGTCCAGGCCGAAGACCACCGCCGGGCGCGGCCGGTTCCCCGAAGTGGCCAGCGCGTTCAGCAGCGCGTGCGCCGGCTCGCCGCCGATCGCCTCGGGCAGGGGCAGGTCCAGCGGCAGGCCGGGCAGGCCCAGCATCGCGGGGGCGTTTTCCGAACAGAACAGGATCCGCCGCGTGCCGTTGTCGCAGGCCAGCAGGCAGCCGTGCGGCTGAATGCTGCCGGGGATATGGATCGGCTCGCGGTCGCAATTGGTCAGGTCGATCGGCTGTCCGGCAAGCGCGGGATCAAAGGCGGTGTTGTCGTTCATGCAAGGGCTTTCACGCCATAGGCGCGCAGCGCCAGGCCGAAAACGGCGCGCGCGGCGGCGGTTGCCTGGGGCGCGGAAAAACCGCCCGCTTCCAGCCAGGCCAGAAAATCGCGCCAGCGCGCGGGGGATGCGGTCTGCGCCGCCAGATGCCGCGCGCCGTGATCGGGGCCGAAGCCCAGGGCCGCCGCGCGCCGCGCCAGCAGGCGCCCGCCAAGCGCCGAGCCTTCCAGCACATAGCAGGCCGCCGCCCGGGCGGCAGGGGTCGGCAGGGGCGACGCGTCGGGCGTGGCGGGCACGGGCAGGCGCAGGTCGGCCAGATCCTGCGCGATCAGGGGCGCCAGGGGCTGGATCCGCCACCCCTCGACCTGCGCCAGTTGCGGCTCCAGCGCGGCGCGGAAGGCATGGCTGCCCGCCAGAAAGGCGGCATAGGCTTTGGCATCGCCAAGACCGCCGATGTTCCGGTCCAGCGTCTCGTGCAGGTCACGCGTGGCCTTTGCCAGAGCGCGACGGAGTGTGCCGTCTTGCATCGATCCCGTGCCACATTGCAGATATTGCACAAGACATAGCGGGCATTGCGGAAAGGCCGCAATAGGGGTTTTTCGGGCCTCCGCTTAAGGAATGTTAAGCATTCGCGGGTCAATAGCCCTTCCGGCGATCCACCAGATGCAGAACGGGACGGCCCGCCATGGCGCGGCGCAGGTTCTCGACCGCGACGGGCGCGGCGGTTTCGGGGCGCGTCTCGGCGGCGATATGGGGGGTGACGGTGACCCGGGGATGGGACCAGAAGCGGTGGTCCGGGGGCAGCGGCTCGACCCGGAACACGTCCAGCACGGCATGGGCCAGGCAACCCCGATCCAGAGCGGCCAGAGCCGCGGCGTCGTCCAGCACCGTGCCCCGGCCCGGGTTGATCAGCCAGGCCCCCCGCGGCAGCAGCGCCAGCCGGTCCGCGTCCAGAAGGCCCCGCGTCTGCGGGGTGTCGGGCAGCAGGGTGATCAGGATCTCGGCCCCGGCCAGCGCCCGGTCCAGCCCGTCGGGGCCGAAGACCTCGACCCCCGGGACCGCCCGCCCCGAGGCGCTGAAGCCCGCGACGCGAAAGCCGATGCCGCCCAGCATGGCCGCCACGCTGCGGCCCAGTTCTCCCATCCCCAGGATCGTCACCTGCCGCCCGTCCGCCAGAGGCGGCGTCAGGCCGTTGCGCCAGGCGCCGTCCTGGGCATAGGCGTCCATCCCCAGATGCGCGCGCAGCGTCCAGCCGGTGCAGTATTCCGCCATGCCGCGCGCCAGCCCCGGATCGACCATGCGCGCCAGGGGCTGCGTCAGGGTCGGGTTTGTCACGATGCGCTCGACCCCGGCCCAAAGGCTTTGAACAAGCCGCGCGTTCACGAAGGGCGACAGGTCGTCGATGGGACCGCCCGGCGCATAGATGATCGCGTCGATGCCGGCCGGGTCGGCGTCGCGCACCAGTTCCATCTCGGGCGCAAGGCGCGTCAGGACGGGCGCCCAGTCCGGCCAGATCGCGTCGGGGGCGGCGAACAGGACGCGCATCGTCATCGTGGCCCCATCATCGCGGCCCCATTATCGTGGCCTGTGGACATGGGCGGCCTGCACCAGCCCGAAGCCCAGCAGCAGGATCATCAGCGAGGTGCCGCCATAGCTGACCAGCGGCAGGGGCGATCCCTTGGCGGGCAGCATCCCCATCACGGTGGCCATGTTGATCGCGAAATACAGAAAGAACGTGCCGCTGATGCCCACGGTGATCAGCGCGGCGAACCGGTCGCGGTTGGTCAGCGCCGAATACAGGCAAAAGCCGATGATCAGCGTGTAAAGCCCCAACAGCGACATCGCGCCCACGAAGCCGAACTCCTCGGCCAGAACGGTGAAGATAAAGTCGGTGTGCTTTTCGGGCAGGAAGTTCAGCCGCGACTGCGTGCCCTGCATGAAGCCCCGGCCCGACCAGCCGCCCGATCCCAGGGCGATCTGGCTCTGGATGATGTTGTAGCCCGCGCCCAGGGGATCGGCGGTCGGGTCCAGAAAGGTGTCGATGCGGCGGAACTGGTAGTCCTTCAAAAGCTGCCAGTCGGTGCCCCGGCTTTCCAGCACGGTCGCCACCAGCCCCACGGCGGCGGCGATCACCACGCCGAAATACCACAAGGACACGCCCGCCGCGAACATCACGATGCCGCCCCCCGCGACCAGCATGATCGAGGTGCCCAGATCCGGCTGGATCAGCACAAGCCCGGTCGGCGCCAGGATCAGCACCACCGGGATCAGCACCCACAGCGGGCGCGACACGCGGTGGGGCGGCAGCCAGTCGTAATAGGCGGCCAGCAGCAGCACCTGCGAGATCTTCATCAGCTCGGACGGTTGCAGGCGGATCGGGCCGATGTCGATCCAGCGCTGCGCGCCCATGCCGATGGTGCCCACCAGTTCCACCGCGACTAGCAGCAGCACGCAGCCGACATAGGCGGGGATGGAAATGCCGCGCCAGAACCACATCGGCACAAAGGCAAGCGCGATCATGATCACCATGCCGGCGGCGAAACGGTACATCTGCGGCTCGGCCCAGGTATCGACCCGGCCGCCCGCGACCGAGATCAGCATCAGGAACCCGATGGAGGCCACCGCGGCGATCAGGAAGACCAGCGGCCAGTTCAGATACAGGATCTTGCGGATGCCGGTCGGGGTCTGGGCGACGGTATAGTCGAGATAGGACATGGCGATCAGGCCCGCGTCAGACGGGGCGCATCGGGCGCGAACAGGTGCATGGCGTTGTGGCGTTCCTCCATCGCGGCGCGCTGATCGTCGGGCACCGCGTCCAGCGGCGGCAGGCCGCCGTTCAACGCATACAGCATGATGTCGCGGGCGACCGGCGCGGCCACCGCCGAGCCGCCGCCGCCATGTTCCACCACGACCGCCGCCGCATAGCGCGGCGCGTCAAAGGGCGCATAGCAGACGAACAGCGCATGGTCGCGGCGTTCCCAGGGCAACTGGTCGTTGGACACCACGCCCCGCGCCCGTTCGGCGGCGGTGATGTTGCGGACCTGGCTGGTGCCGGTCTTGCCGGCCATGCGCCAGTCCTCGCGGATGATGCGGGACCGGCGGGCGGTGCCGCTGGCCGAATTCATCACCTCGTCCATGCCCAGGCGGGCGACGCGCAGATGCGCGGGGTCGATGTCCAGGGCCGGAAAGTCCGGGACCGGCTGGGGCACGCCGTCGATGGCGCGGACCAGCCGGGGCTTCACCTCGCGCCCCGAGGCGATGCGCGCGGTCATCACCGCCAGTTGCAAGGGCGAGGCCAGCACATAGCCCTGCCCGATCGAGGCGTTGAGGCTGTCGCCCACCTGCCAGGCCTGCCCGTGCCGCGCCTGCTTCCAGGCCCGGTCCGGGGCGATCCCCTCGGCCACCGCCGACATGGGCAGATCGTGGCGCTGGCCCAGGCCCAGCTTGCGGGCCATGGCGGCGATCCGGTCGATGCCGACCTTTTGCGCCAGTTCATAGTAATACACGTCGCAGCTGTGCGACAGGCTGGTCACGGCATCGACGCTGCCATGGCCGCCCCTGCTCCAGCAATGGAAGCGGCGCCCGCCCGCCGTGGTGTAGCCGGGGCAGTAGAAGCGCGACCCCGCGTTGATCACGCCCGCCTCCAGCCCGGCCAGCAGCGTGACCATCTTGAAGGTCGAACCGGGCGGATAAACGCCCTGCACGGTCTTGTCGGCCAGCGGGCGGTGGTCATGGTTCATCAGCGCCCTGTAGTCGGCCGAGGAAATCCCCCGCACGAACTTGTTGGGATCGAAGGAGGGCGAGGAACAGATCGTCACGACGTCGCCCGTCTGGGCGTCGATCACCACGGCCGCGGCGCTTTCGGCGCCCATGCGCTGCGCGGCGTAGTTCTGCAACTGCGCGTCGATGGTCATCTGCACGGTCGCGCCCTGCTCGCCTTCCTGGCGCGACAGCTGCCGCATCTCGCGGCCGGCGCTGTTCACCTCGACCCGGCGCTGCCCGGCCTTGCCGCGCAGGTGATCCTCCATCCGGGCCTCGAAGCCGACCTTGCCCAGCTGGAACTCGGGCAGCATCAGGACGGGATCGGGGTTCTCGATCTTGGACAGGTCGTAATCCGAAACCGGCCCGACATAGCCCAGCACATGCGCCAGATCGCCCGCGCGCGGATACACGCGCGACAGGCCCGATTCGGGCGTGACCCCGGCCAGCGCGGGGGCGTTCACGGCGATGGAGCTGAACTGTTCCCAGGTAAGGCGGTCGGCCAGAACGATGGGCGTGATCGCGGTGCGCCTGGAAAACTCGTTCAGCAGTTCGGCCATGCGGGCGTCGCTGATCGGGATCAGCTGGGCCAGGCGGCGCAGCACCGGTTCCACGTCGCCGCCCGCTTCCTCGCGCGTCAGGGTGACGCGGTAGTTCTGCTCGTTTCCCGCGATGACGATGCCGTTGCGGTCGTGGATCAGCCCGCGCGCGGGCACCAGCAGGCGGATCTTGATCGAGTTGCCGTCGGCCAGCATCCGGTACTGCTCGGCATGTTCGACCTGCATGGAGCGCAGCTTCAGCGCCAGCGTCGTGACCACGCCCAGCTGGATGCCCGCCAGCATCAGTCCCCGACGCGTCAGGCCGCGGCCGCCTCCGTCGGTCTTGCGGGGCTTGCCGGTCATCGCGCGGCCCTTGTCTGCTCGGCCTCGCCCGGGGCGATGCGGCGCAACCCGATCAGCGCCCGCGCCGCCAGCACCACGGGCGGATAGGCGGCAACGGTCGCGATATAGTGCAGGATCACCTGGCCCAGGGCCGGAACCGGCATCATGAACAGCACCTGTATGATACGATAGCCCAGCATCATCATGCCCATCAGGACGGCGATGCGCAGCCATTCAACCACGAATGGCCCGTCGCGCCAACGCCCTTCACGCAAGCGTGCGGCCTCGGACCCCAACAGCACGATGGCGGGCCAAAGGCCCAGGGGATGGAACAGCACAATGTCCTGGACGACGAAAACCAGCGCGATCACCGGGGCCGCCAGCTGGTCGGGACGGCGCAGCACCCAGGCAAGCGTCAGGCACAAGCCCAGGTCGGGACCGGGCAGCCGCACCCCGCCCGCCGACAAGGGCAGCAGGCGCAGGAACAGCAAAACCGCCATTGCCGCGCAGAACAGAACCGTGCCGGCCAGCACCGGCCTTTTCATCACTCGGTCCCCGTGGCCAGGGGGTCGGACGCCGCCGCCGCCTCGACCGGCGATGTCGGCATCTGCGGGCCGATGAAGCCCCGCTCGCCCGGGGTGATGACCGCGTCCGAATCGGCCACGGTTTCCGCCGGATGGGACCGCAGCACGCGCAGGAATTCCAGCCGCCCGTAATCGGCGGCCATGCGCAGCCGCATCCGCCCGTCGCTGCCCTGCACCACCTGCCCCGCCAGCAGCCCCGGCGGGAACACGCCCCCGTCGCCCGAGGTCACGACCCGGTCGCCGGGCCGGACGTTGTCCGGCGTCTCGATGAAGTCCAGAAAGGGCAGCGGCGTGTTGTCGCCCGTCAGCAGCGCCCGTTCGCCCGAGGGCTGGATGGAGACGGGAATGCGCGAGGACGGATCGGTCAGCAGCACCACCCGGCTGGTCCGCTTGCCCACGCCCGAGATGCGGCCCACAAGCCCCAGCCCGTCCATGGTGGCCCAGCCTTCGACGATGCCGTCGTCCGCGCCCACGTTCAGCAGCACCGACTGCCGGAAGGCCGAGCCGCTGTCCACCATCACGGTCCCGGTGACGCTGGTCAGCGCCGGGTCGATGCGGACCTTGTTCAGCGCCATCAGCTTGGAGTTTTCCTGTTCAAGCTGAACCGCGGCTTCCTTCCAGGCCTGCATCTTCTGCAACTCTCGCCGCAGTTCCTGGTTCTGCTGGTAGATCCGGGCATAGGACTGGAACCCGCCGATCATCTGGCCTGCCTGCGTGACGGGGGCCATGGCCCAGTCGAAGGACGGCACCACCCGGTCGACGATGGCGATGCGCATCGCCTCGGCCCGGGGGCTGTCGATGCGCCAGAACAGGAACAGCGCGATCAGAACAAGCGTCATCAGCGCGATCAGCACGCGCCGGACGGGTGTGGCGAAATCTGGTCCCTTGCGTGCCATTCACGCAGCCTTTTTCCGGGCCGCCCTTCAGCTGTCGTAGTCGATGACGTGGCGCAGCTGCTTTTCGTATTCAAGCGCCTTGCCGGTGCCAAGCGCAACGCAGTTCATCGGCTGGTCGGCCAGCGTGATCGACAATCCTGTCTGCTCGCGCAGCGCCAGATCCAGATCGCCCAGCATCGCGCCCCCGCCCGTCAGGATCACGCCCCGGTCCACGATGTCGGCGGCCAGATCAGGGGGCGTGGCTTCCAGCGCGACCATCACGGCCTCGCAGATGGCCTGCATGGGTTCGGCCAGCGCCTCGGCCACCATGGCCTGGCTGATCTCGATTTCCTTGGGGATGCCGTTCAGCAGGTCGCGGCCGCGCACCATGATCGTGGCGCCGCGCCCGTCGTCGGGCATCCGCGCCGTGCCGATAGAGGTCTTGACCCGCTCGGCGGTCGATTCGCCGATCAGCATGTTCTGGTTGCGACGCAGATAGTTGATGATCGCCTCGTCCATCCGGTCCCCGCCGATGCGGACCGAACGGGCGTAAACCACGTCGCCCAGGGACAGCACCGCCACCTCGGTGGTGCCGCCGCCGATGTCCACCACCATGGAGCCAGTGGGTTCGGTGATGGGCATTCCCGCGCCGATGGCCGCCGCGATCGGCTCCGCGATCAGCCCGGCCCTGCGCGCGCCCGCCGACAGCACCGACTGGCGGATGGCGCGCTTTTCAACGGGGGTGGCGCCATGGGGCACGCAGACGATGACCTTGGGCTTGGAAAAGCCGCTGCGCTTGAACACCTTCTTGATGAAGTGCTTGATCATCTGCTCGGCGCTGTCGAAATCGGCGATGACGCCTTCGCGCATGGGCCGGATCGCCTCGATGGAACCGGGGGTGCGGCCCAGCATCAGTTTCGCGTCCTCGCCCACGGCCAGCACCTGCCGCTTGCCGTCCTTGACGTGATAGGCCACGACCGAGGGCTCGTTCAGGATGATGCCTTTGCCCTTGACATAGATCAGCGTGTTCGCCGTCCCGAGGTCGATTGCGATGTCGGTCGAAAACAAACCGCCGAATGCCATGCCCGTTATCCTTTCGCGCCGGTTTCACCGGCTGTGCCTGTTTCTTGCATTGCGCCATGGCCACGACGCGCAGGGGCGCACGCGGCGGTGCCACCATATAGAATCCTCCGGGGCGGCTTGAAAGCCCCGTTCAAGCATTGCCGCCGCGAAGGACAGGCAGGCCCCGGACGCATGAAAAAGGCGCCCATGACCGGCATGGGCGCCCTTGCGCGGGTCGGTTGGCGTCAACGGGCCTTGCGGCGGCGGCGCAGGAAGGCCAGGGCGGCCAGACCGGCGGGCAGCAGCGCCGCGCCGGCGGGCAGCGGCACCGGGGCGGGCTGCGTTTCGGCCACGGCATTGCCCGGCACGGCGATGTTGTAGGTCAGGCCACCATGCGACGTGTGGGTGTTGAACAGCATCAGATAAAGCGCGCCATCGAAATCGTCGCCCAGCGTCAGCGTATAGGTGAAGTCCTGGCCGCGATTCCAATGCTCCATGCTGAAATTGGCCAGATCGGTTCCTTCCCACGCGCTGTATTGCAGCGGCGAGAACTTGTAGAGCACCCGCCCGCCGGACGAGAAGCTGTTGTTCGACGTGTCGCCGGACACCTTGGGCGCGAACGACAGCGTGACGGTCTGGGCACCCTTCCTAAGCGAGGTAAAGGCAAGGATGTCATGATCGTTCTGCCACCCCCATGTGCCGGAAATGCTGTCGTTGCCCTCGGCAACCACCGTCGGGTTCGTCCAGTCGGCAGAAAATTCGCCGAAAGTTCCTTCGTTCAGCGTTGCGGCGGCGGAAGCACCCGCCGACAAAAGCGAAATCGTGGCGGCAAGACAAAAAGCTCGCATCTTCATCCTCGTGAACCGGCGCCCATGCGCCGCAAAACAATACCATAAAGACGCGACAGCCTTTTGCCTGCCACATCCGACACATTCGCCGTCAGTTTTGCTGATGATCGAAGTGCGGCCTGTATCGCACCGGTTAACGCATCCGTCAATCTGCCGGCACACGCATGACGGGTATCTTTTTGTACAGGGTTATTGCATGCATCCCTGCAACCGTCGGGGCCGGGGTGCGATCCGAATCAGAATGCCGCACCCCGCCTGTTCTTCGTGTCAGTGCGAATACATGCTGATTTCCTTGCCGTCCTTGCCCGCGCGGGTGCGCCGCACGATCAGGTGGTTCAGCGCGCCCACATAGGCCTTGACCGAGGCCAGGATGGTGTCGGTGTCGGCGGCCTGGCCGTTCACGATGCGGCCGTCCTCCTCCATCCGCACGGACACGGTGGCCTGCGCGTCGGTGCCCTCGGTCACGGCATGGACCTGATACAGCTTCAGCATGGCGTTGTGCGGGAAGATCTGCTTGACCGCGTTGAAGCAGGCATCGACCGGGCCGTCGCCCGTGGCGTGCACGGTCTTTTCCTGCCCGTCCACGATCATGGTCAGATCCGCCGACTGCCCGTCGCTGCCGCAAACGACGCGCAGGTGCTTGACCTGCAAGTGATCGTCGCCGGTATTGGCCGAGGCGTCCTGGACAAGCGCCACGATGTCCTCGTCGTAAACCTCTTTCTTGCGGTCGGCGAGCGCCTTGAAGCGGACAAAGATGTCCTTCAACTGGTTGTCGCCGACATCATAGCCCAGGTCGGCCAGCTTGGCGCGCAGCGCGGCGCGGCCCGAATGCTTGCCCATGGCGATGTTGGTCTCGTTCAACCCGATGTCGGCGGGGCGCATGATCTCGAAGGTCTCGACGTTCTTCAGCACGCCGTCCTGGTGGATGCCGGATTCGTGCAGGAACGCGTTCTTGCCGACGATGGCCTTGTTGAACTGGACCGGAAAGCCCGACACCTGCGCCACCCGGCGCGAGATGCCCATGATCCTGGTCGTGTCGATGCCGGTGGTGAAGGGCATGATGTCGTGGCGCACCTTGAGCGCCATCACCACCTCCTCCAGCGCGGTGTTGCCGGCGCGCTCGCCCAGGCCGTTGATGGTGCATTCGATCTGGCGGGCGCCGGCTTCCACGGCGGCCAGGGCGTTGGCGGTGGCCATGCCCAGGTCGTTGTGGCAATGGGTGGCGAAGACCACGTTTTCCGACCCCGGCACGCGCTCCAGCAGCATGCGGATCAGGTCGGCCGATTCGCGGGGGGCGGTATAGCCCACGGTGTCGGGGATGTTGATGGTGGTCGCGCCTGCCTTGATGGCGATTTCCACCACGCGGCACAGATAGTCGTGTTCGGTCCGGGTCGCGTCCATGGGCGACCATTGCACGTTGTCGCACAGGTTGCGGGCATGGGTCACGGTCTGCTCGATCCGCTCGGCCATCTGGTCCATGTCCAGGTTCGGGATCGCGCGGTGCAGGGGCGAGGTGCCGATAAAGGTGTGGATGCGCGGGCGGCGGGCGTGCCTGACCGCTTCCCAGCAGCGGTCGATGTCGGGCAGCTGCGCGCGGGCCAGGCCGCAGATCACGCTGTTCTTCGCCTGCCGGGCGATGGCGCTGACGGCGGCGAAGTCGCCTTCGGACGCGATGGGAAAGCCCGCCTCGATGATGTCCACGCCCATCTCGTCCAGCATCTGGGCGATTTCCAGCTTTTCCTCGTGGGACATGGTGGCGCCGGGCGACTGCTCGCCGTCGCGCAGCGTGGTGTCGAAAATGACGACGCGGTTCTTGTCGGTCATGGGGATGCTTTCTTACGGAGGTTCTGTTGCTGGGATGGCCCGGGCACGTCCTGGCTGAGCGGCGGCCCGGAGACCCGCTCAGCGCAGCGTAAGAAGCAGCAGACCGCGGAGGTTCACGGCCAGACGCGCGCCAAAGGGCGCGGTCGGGGCGGCGGGAATGTCCAGCATCCGGGTCATGGCGGGACTATGCCGTCATGGGTGCGGTTTGAAAAGGGGAAATTGCCCTGGGGCTGCGGCCCGAGGATCACCATCCGCGACCAGGCATTCTTCTCGAACAGGACAGCGACGCGTTCCGGTGACCTGCAATCCGAATGAAACCCCTGCTTCAGGTCCATCAAGCGCCATGAGATCGAAAGGTTAGCAAGCATCTTGCCTTTGCGATCAAACAGACCGACGCGAATAACACCGTTATCGCTGAAGTCCTGATCCATCTGGCCGATCAGGGCCGCATTGGGGGTCTCTTCGAACCCCGTATCGAAACAGGGCGCGACAAGGCAGACCGTCGCGGCGTCGGCCAAAAGGATGCGATCCAGCGTGACCGAGACACCTTTGGTGCGCAGGGTGCGAATGGCGGCACGGTCGAAAGGCCATGGGGCCGCGCCAGCAACCATCCGATCAGACCGAGCCCCGGCAAGCCAAAGACACCAGCGGCAGGCTTGGAAAGGCTCCCCGCAAATGCGGCCGGGTCATCACGCCGCCCCCCGGGCCTGGTCCAGATCGTCCAGCACCTGCCGCAGCCGGTCCCGGTCGGGCGCGGGCAGTCCGTCCAAGCCCCTTGAAACGGCGATCCGCAGTTGCGCCGCCGCCGCCTGCCGCGCGGTGTCCGGCCCGATGCGGGTCAGCGCGTCCAGCGCCTTGACCAGGCGGGTCAGCACGTCGATCTGGCCCGCCGCGTCGCGGGCGATCAGGCGGAAGGCGTCGTCGTGGATCTCGTCGTAACGCAGCGGCGGCACGCGCAGCCGGGGGTATTGCGCCCGGTGCAGTTCCGCCTTGTGCCAACCCTCGGACCACAGCGTCAGCAGCCGCACCTGCCTTCCAATCACGTCGATGGCGGTGCCGGGGTCGTTCACGGCGGGGGACAAGGCGCGCAGGGCGACCTCGGCCAGGGCGATGATGCCGAAACGCGGATCCTGGTCGAAGGACCGCGCCGGGGCAATGGTGAAGGCGCGGCGGATGGCGGCGGCCAGATCCTCGGTGACGGGCTGGTCCACGATCACGGCCAAAGGGGTGCCGTGATACAGGAACGTGCCGGGAAGGACGCGGATGTCCAGGCGGAGGTCGCGCTTTTCGCAAAGGTCGGACAGCGCGGCGGTGTCGATGAATTCGACATAGCCCACCTGGTCCGACAGGACGGCGGGCGCGGTCGGCGCGTCGGGGGGCAGCGGGCGGCCGCCCAGGAAGGGCAGATCCAGCCGTGCCTCCATAGACCGGCGGGTGGCCTCCTCCAGCCGGTCGATGGTGTCGCCCACCCGGCCCAGCTTGGTCAGCTGGTGGATCCAGCGCAGCAAGGCCAGCACGATCAGAACGATCACCAGCACCGTGGTCACGAACAGCAGCGCCCGGCCCTGCGGGCCGTAGACGCTGACCCGCAGCGCGACCAGGCCGACGATGCTGAACAGGAATGACCCGATAAAGGTCGCCAGCACCGACTGGATGAAGTCGTCCTCGGTCAGCAGGCGGGTGGCGCGGGGCGTGGCGTTCGAGGTGGCCGACCCATAGGCCGAGGTCAGCGCCGTGACCGAGAAGGTCGTGACCGCCAGCATGGACGAGGCGATGACGTTCAGCAGGCTGTCGATCGCCTCGGCGCTGATGTCGATGGGCAGCGGCCAGGGCAAATAGATGGCCAGGGTGGCGGCAATGGCCGCGAACACGCCAAGCACCGCATAAAGCGAGACGCGGACCCACAACGTCCGGCGCAGCCGCGACAGGATCCAGCGCAGCCGGGACATGCTAGGGGATCCACCGGACCTTGGTCAGGTCGTTGGCCTGCGTGGGGGCGTTTTCCCACAGGCCCTCGATCCGCGCATCGGCCACGCCGGTCTTGGCTAGCTGGAACAGAAAGGCGTTGACGTGATCGCGGGCGATCATCTCTTGCGCCTGTTTGTACAGGTCGCCGCGCTGCTGCGGCGTCACCGCCGCCTGCAACCGGTCCATCAGCGCGACGAACTCGGGCCGGGCATAGCGGAAGTAGTAGTCGGGCCGGGCGTAGATGTCGATGTCCAGGGGCTCGGTATGGCTGATGACGGTCAGGTCGAAGTCGCCGTTCTTGAAAACCGTTTCCAGCCATTGCGCCCATTCCATGTTGTCGATCCGGGTCTGGATGCCGACAGCGGCAAGCTGGGCCTGCACGATCTCTCCGCCCCGCCGGGCGTAAGGCGTGGGCGGCAGGGCCAGGCGCAGGGCGATGGGGCCGGCGCCCGCCTGGGCCAGCAGGGCCTTGGCCTTTTCGGGGTCGTGATCCGAAAGGCCGGTCAGGTCCACGTAATCGGGGTGATGGGGCGCGAAATGGCTGCCGATGGGGGTGCCGTAGCCGAACATCGCGCCATCGATGATGTCGGCGCGGTTGATCGCATGGGCGATGGCCTGGCGGACCTTGATGTCGTTCAAGGGCGCCCGAGCGTTGTTCATGGCCAGGATCGTCTCGCCCTCGGTGGTGCCGACCATCACCTTGAAGCGGGGATCGGCCTGCAACTGCGGCAGGGTTTCGGGCGCGGGATAGTTCGGAAAGGCGTCCACGTCGCCCGCCATCACCGCCGCGAAGGCCGCCGAGGGGTCGGGGATGAAGCGGAAGGTCGCCGTTTTCAAGGCGGGCTTTTCGCCCCAGTAGCCGTCAAAGGCGGACAGCACGATCCGGTCGCCCTGCACCCAGCGGTCGAACCGGAACGGGCCGGTGCCGACGGGCGTCGTCGCAAGGCCGGAGGCGCTGGCCGGATCCAGCATCACCGCATCGCCCCAGGCCATCTTGAAGGGAAAGTTGCCGTCGGGCGCCGCCAAAGTCACGCGCACGGTCAGCGGATCCAGGGCCTCGACCGCTTCGATGCCCTGGAACAGCACCTTCTGGGCATTGGTCGAACCGGGCGCCCGGGCGCGGTCCAGGGTGAAGACCACGTCGCCCGCGTCGAAGGCCGCGCCATCGTGGAAGCTCACGCCGTCGTGGAGGTGGAAGACATAGGTGCGGCCGTTGTTCTCGACATCCCAGCGTTCGGCAAGGGCGGGTTCGATGGTGCCGTTGGGGCCGAAGCGGGTCAGGCCTTCGAAGACATTGGCGTAGACGACCTCGTCCGTGGCCGCCGCCGCCCCGCCGGTGGGGTCGAGGTTCGGCGGCTCCAGCACCATGCCCAGGGTGATGGCGTCCTGGGCGTTCGCGGGAAGCGCCAGCAGAACCAGCGCGGCGGCGGATTTCAGAAGATCACGCATGGTCGTCCCCTTCAGGCGCGTTCGGGCATCAGCTGCTGCGCGGCCCCCGCCAGCAGCAGCCACAGCGAGGTCACGACCAGACCCCAGTTGGCCCAGCTGTCGGGGTGAAACTCGACCCAGGCGGCGCGGGCGGCAAAGACGCACCACAGGATCGCGATCGGCAACGAGACCGCCCGCCAGCGTTCGGTGCGGACCGGGTGGATGAACTTGATGGGCAGAAACATCGCCACCGTCAGCGCCACGATGATCAGAAGGATCACCGTCCAGTGCGGGTCGGTCGCGAACAGCACCAGCACCACCATGTTCCAGCAGCCCGGAAAGCCGGAAAAGCTGTTGTCCCTGGTCTTCATCCGCGTGTCCGCGAAATAGATCACGCTGCCGTAAACGATGACAATGATCGCGAACCAACCGGTCCAGCCGGACAGCAGGCCCGACTTGAACAGCGCATAGGCCGGAATGAACACATAGGTCAGATAGTCGATGATCAGGTCCATCAGCACGCCGTCGTAGTTCGGCGAGTGGATCTTGACGTCGTAGCGCCGCGCCAGCGGGCCGTCGATGCCGTCGACCACCAGGGCCACGACCAGCCACAGGAACATCAGCGACCACTTGCCCTCGACCGCGGCGAGCATCGCCAGCATGGACAGAACGGCGCCGGTGGCGGTCAGCAGGTGGACGGACAGGGCTTTGTGTTGCGTCTTCATGGGCAGGTTCTGGCAGCTTGGCGGGGATCACGCAACCGTGCTTGGACCCTCAGCGCAGGATCGGAGGGCCTTTCGGCCGGCTTGGCGGCTCGGCGGGCGGGGTCAGGTCGAAGCGCAGGACGCCCGCGGGCAGCGCGGAATCGGTAAAGCTGACATCGACGCCGCCGGGCTGCGGGGGCAGAAAGGCCAGCGTCTCGGCCAGGGCCTTGGCGATGGCGGGCTGGTGGGCGGGATCGGCGCCCGCGACCAGCACGACATGGCCGTTCCCCGCCCCGGCAAGCGCCGCGCCTGCGATCAGCCCGCGCATGTCGCCCAGGCGTTCCGCCAAGGGTTTCGCCAAGGCCTCGATCACGGCGGGCGCGGGCGGGATCAGGCGCAGGCGGGCGTCTGCCGGTTCGGGCGCGGCGGAAAGCGCGCCGGTCAGCCAGTCCAGCATGGCCGCGTCCAGCAGCATTTCCGACGGATGGCCCGGATTGACCAGCAGCCCGGCGCCCCCGGATTTCAGCAGGCCCGCCAGCACCCGCCCCGGCATCGCCGCATAGGCCACGGGACCGCCGAAGAAGCCCGCCAGCCGGTCCTCGGTATCGCAGGCCAGGGCCACGGGGCCGGCGTCCAGCGGAAAGATGCGCAGTTCCACCCGGTCGTCCGCAGGCTCGGCCGCAAGGGCCACGGCCAGTTCGGTGTCCGCCAGCCGCGACAGCATCCGCGCGCGCTGCGGGGCGTCTGCATCGTGGAAGGGATACGGGGCAAGGTCGTCAAGCGCGGTCATGGCGGGCCTTTCGGCGAAAAGGGCATGACCCTGCCCTAGGACGGCCGTGGCGGATCGTCCAGCCCCCGGTTGGCCGGGGGATCAGGACATCCTCGGGTTTCCCCGCCCGCGGCGGGGGGCGGGCGCTGGCCGGGCCTTCCAGGCCCGGCGGCGTCGGGCCGACGCGACGTGGCGAAGACGGCGGCCTTTGCCGGTCCAGGCCCGGGGCTGACGCAAGCGTGATTCCGCAGCGACGGCGGGGGCGTCCATATATGGGCCATGAACCGCCGCGCCCTTCTGCTGACCGCCAGCCTGTCCCCGCTGCTTGCCGCGTCCGCCCTGGCGCAGGCGCGCCTGTCCCCGATCCTCGACGATGCGGAGCGCCTGGAAAACCTGCGCGCCATCGCCGTCTGGCGGGGGGGCGGGGAAATCGCCGCCCGGGGCTATCACGGCTTTACCCCCGACAGTCCGACCAACATCAAGTCGGCGTCGAAGTCGATCATCTCGGCCCTTGCCGGGATCGCCATAGACAAGGGCGAACTGGACGGCCCCGACCAGCCCATCGCGCCGATCCTGCGCGACGCGTTGCCAGCCGATCCCGACCCCCGCCTGGCCCGGGTGACGCTGGGCAACCTTTTGTCCATGCAGGCTGGGCTGGAACGGCAGTCGGGCGCGAACTACGGGGCCTGGGTCAGCAGCCGCAACTGGGTCCGCGCGGCGCTGGCCGCGCCCTTCACCCAGGATCCGGGCGGACGGATGCAGTATTCGACGGCCTCGACGCATCTGGTTTCGGCGATCCTGACGCGGGTGACGGGCCGGTCCACGCTGGATCTGGCGCGCGACTGGCTGGGCGCGGTGCCCGGTTTCCGCATCACGGGATGGGAGCGCGATCCCCAGGGCATCTACCTGGGCGGCAACCAGATGGCGATGAGCACGCGGTCCCTGCTGGCCTTCGGCGCGCTTTACGCCGACGGGGGCCGCGCGGGCGGGCAGCAGGTCGTGCCCCAAGGCTGGATCGCCGAAAGCTGGCGGCCGCGCACCGCGTCGATCTTCAGCGGGCAGGGCTACGGCTATGGCTGGTTCATCGGTCAGGCCAGCGGGCGTCCCGTGCGCTATGGCTGGGGCTATGGCGGGCAGATGATCTATGTCTTTCCCGCGGCGGGGCGCCAGCCCGCCGTGGCCGTGGCCGTGACCTCGGACCCCGACCAGCCCTCGGCGCGGACCGGGTATCGCAACGACCTGCACCTGCTGGCCGACCGGATCGTGCAGGCGGCATAGGGACAGGCCCCGGCGCCGGGAACAACCGCGCCCCGGCGGCGGTTGACCCCGCATCCCCTGCGCAGGAGGTGAGGATGCCCGACCCCGACAAGGATCCCGACAAGAACATGGACGACAAGAACATGGACATGGACCAGACCACGCGCCCTTCGCTGCGGAAAGGCGACGGCCCCGTCGAACCGTCCGGCAGCGCGCGCCAGCCCCGATACGACCGCAACACGACCCCCGACGCCGCCAGCGGCGACCCGACCGAATAGCGGCTTGGGGGGCGGTCGTCAGTCGACGATGTCTGCCGCCTGGAAATTGCCCAGGTTGCCCAGCAACTGCCCGATCAGCGAGATCTCGGTCACGCTGCCGTCGGTCACGCGGCGCGACAGGGTGACGACGCGGCCGCGTTCAAGCCCGAAGCGTTCGACATTGGTGACAACGCCGTCGGGGGCGAAGGACACGGCCACGACCTCCCGGCTGATCTCGCGCGGCTCCAGGGCGCCGTAATGGCGCCAACGGGAACCGACGTAATACCAGCCCGAGCCGGTCAGCAGGCCCTGCGCCGAGGGGCGGCCGATCAGGCCCTGCAACTCGTCCACGGTGGTCTGACCGACGACGACCTGCGACAGATCCTCGGGCGCGGGGATGAAGCCGTGGTTGCGATACACCGGCGCGCAGGCGGCAAGGCCAAGGACGGCCACGAAAGCCAGAACCATTAGATGCCGGATGGCTGTCATTCCGTCTTTCCTTTGCGCAGGGGCTGTTGACGCGGCCCGCCCGGCTTAGCAAACTCGGGCACCGCGCTCAAGAATGACAATCCCGCCGCGGGGTTGGCGCCGATCACACCGGCGGCAATCCCGCCGGCACCGCCCCCGAGGCCCGCCATGAACAGTCCCGCCCCGCAACCCGAACGCCTGCGCACGGCCCATCTGAACCCGCGCGCGCCGACCCCCTTTTCCCTGACGCCCGAAGCGCCGCGCTGCGCCGCCATCGCGGCCGAGCTGCGCATCGACGCGCTGTCGCAGCTGTCCTTCGAGGGCGAGATCCGCGCCGAGGGGGGCGACGCCTGGGCGCTGAAGGGCCGGCTGCGCGCCCGCGTGACGCAGCCCTGCGTGGTCACGCTGAAGCCCGTCAGGACCATCCTGGACGAACCGGTCGAGCGCCACTATTCGCCCCACCTGACCGCGCCCGAGGGCGACGAGGTCGAGATGCCCGACGACACGCTGGAGCCCTTGGGCCAGTTCATCGACCTGGCCGCCGTGATGATCGAGGAACTGGCGCTGGCCTTGCCCGAATACCCCCGCGCCGAAGGCGTGGCCTTCGACGCGGCGCCCGCCGATCCCGCGCCGGACACCCGCCGCCCGTTCGCCGGTCTCGACAAGCTGCTGCGCGGGGGGGGCGCGGATTAGGCGATTCCCCCGGCTGCCGCGCCACCGTGGCCTCCGCGCCACAGGGGGCCGGGTTTTCGCCGCCGGAACGCGGGCGGCGCTGGCGCAAACCGCGGCTTGCGGCGCAATAAGCCGGGCCTGCCCCGCCGCAAGGGGTTGCGGGCGGGGCCGTCATGGCGTATCTGCGCGGTTCATTTACGAATTCAATCCCAAAGGGTGCGCAAGGACGCATGCGCGTCGCACCCCGCCAAACCCGAGGTTGTGACATGGCTGTCCCTCAGAATCGCGTTACCCGGTCCCGCCGGAACATGCGCCGCGCCCACGATGCCCTGGTCGCCGGCAACCCCAACGAATGCTCGAACTGCGGCGAACTGAAGCGTCCGCATCACGTCTGCCCGTCCTGCGGCCATTACGCCGACCGCGAAGTCGTGGCCCAGGCGAACGCCATCGACCTGGACGACGACGCGGCCTGAGCCGGGTTTGGCATCCGCGCCAGATGACCGACCGTGACGTGACCCATCGTGAAACGCCTGCCTCCGGCACCGGGGGCGGCGTGGTGATTTCGGTCGATGCGATGGGCGGTGATCGCGGCCCCGCGGCGGTTGTCGCGGGCATGGCCGAAAGCGCGGCCAAGAACCCCGAGATCCGGTTCATCGTGCATGGCGACGAGGCCGAGCTTCGCCGCCTTGTCGGGCGCAGGAAGGCGCTGGCCGGACGCTGCGACATCCGCCATGCCGGGGGCGTCGTCACCATGGACGACAAGCCCAGCCAGGTGGTGCGCAAGGGCGACGGCACGTCCATGTGGTCGGCCCTCGAATCGGTCAAAACGGGCGAGGCCGGAGCCGCCGTCAGCTGCGGCAACACCGGCGCGCTGATGGCCTTGTCGATGCTGCGCCTGCGCAAGCTGCCGGGCGTGAACCGCCCCGCCATCGCCTGCCTGTGGCCGTCCTTGAACCCGCAGGGCTTCAACATCATGCTGGACGTGGGCGCCGACATCCGGGCCGATGCGCATGACCTGCTGCAATATGCGCTGATGGGCGCATCCTACGCCCGCAACGGCCTGGGCCTGGCGCAGCCGCGGGTCGGCCTGCTGAATGTCGGGACCGAGGAACACAAGGGCCGGGCCGAACTGAAGCAGGCCCAGGATCTGATCATGGCCGCGACCGAGGCGGGGCGGTTCGATTATGTGGGCTTCGTGGAAGGGGGCGACCTGCCCTCGGCGCGCGTGGATGTGATCGTCACGGACGGTTTCACCGGCAACATCGCCTTGAAGACCGGCGAAGGCACGGCCAAGCTGGTCGGCACCCTGCTGAAGGACGCCTTCGCGAATTCGATCATGTCCAAGTTTGCCGCCCTTCTGGCGATGACATCCCTCAAGCGCCTGCAAAAGCGGATCGACCCGCGACGCGTGAACGGCGGAATCTTTCTGGGCCTGAACGGCACGGTTGTGAAATCGCACGGCTCGGCCGATGCGACGGGCGTGTCGGCGGCGATCAAGCTGGCCTTCACGCTGGCGAAATCGGGCTTCCAGGACCGGCTGGCCGCGCGCGTGGCGCAGGCCGCCGTTGCCGCCGCCCCAGATGCCGAGGCCGCATCGTGACGCTGCGTTCCGTGGTGCGCGGCACCGGCCATTACCTGCCCGAACGCGTGGTCCCGAACAGCTGGTTCGAGGAACGGCTGGACACGACCGACGACTGGATCCGCACCCGCACCGGGATCGAGCGGCGCCATTTCGCGGCCGAAGGCCAGGCCACCAGCGACATGGGCCTGCGCGCCGCGCGGGCGGCCCTGGACAGGGCGGGCCTTGGACCCGACGACATCGACGGGATCGTTCTGGCGACCTCGACCCCCGACCACACCTTTCCAGCCTCGGCCACGATGATCCAGTACGGCCTGGGGATGACGCACGGCTTCGCCTATGACGTCCAGGCCGTTTGCGCGGGCTTCGTTTTCGCGCTGGCCAATGCGGACGCGATGATTCGCGGCGGCATGGCCCGGCGCGTCCTGGTTATCGGATCCGAGACCTTCTCGCGCATCATGGACTGGTCCGACCGCGGCACCTGCGTGCTGTTCGGCGACGGCGCGGGCGCCGTGGTGCTGGAGGCGCAGAACGGCGAAGGCACCAGCGACGACCGGGGCATTCTCGCCAGCGACCTCAACAGCGACGGCCAGTACCGCGAACTGCTTTATGTCGATGGCGGCGTGTCCACCACCGGCACGGCGGGGCAGTTGCGGATGCAGGGCAACCTGGTCTTCCGCCACGCGGTCGAGAAGCTGGCCAAGACCGCCCATATCGCGCTGGACAAGGCCGGGCTGACGCCCGCGGACGTGGCCTGGCTGGTGCCCCACCAGGCCAATGCGCGGATCATCACGGCAACGGCGCAGAAGATGGGCCTGCCGATGGACAAGGTGATCCTGACGGTGGCCGACCACGGCAACACCTCGGCGGCCTCGATCCCGCTGGCGCTGTCCGTGGCCGACGGCCAGGGCCGTTTCAGCCCCGGCGACGTGATCCTGACCGAGGCGATCGGCGGCGGCCTCAGCTGGGGTTCGGTCGTCCTGCGCTGGTAGGCGGCTATTTCAGCTGCGAATCCTTGCTGGCGCGCCGGTTGATGCCGCCGGACGGGCGCCGGGCCTTGTCGTGCCCGGACTGGCATTCCACGCAAAGCCGCACGCCGGGAACGGCGCGGCGCCGCGCCTCGGGGATCGGCTCGTCGCAGTCGATGCAGGTGGCGGCGCTTTCGACGGCGGCAGCGACGCGGCCCGCGCGCAGGCGGGCGCGGGCCACGGCCTCGGCCGTGGTGATCTCGATCTGGTCGTTGACCGCGTCGTCGCGGGCCCATCCTCCGGCCATTTTCCTGTTCTCCGGCTTGGCGGAAAGATAAGTCCGGCGGCGCCTTTTTCAACGTCCGCCCTTTTCCGCCGACCCCCGCAGCGGCCGATCCGGCGACCCGTGCTGGAACGAAAAGGCGCGCTTCTCGTTGACAGGCGAAAGAATTGCCACCATCCTTGTGAAATCAAAGGGGAAAAGTCATGAGTGACAAGACGCTGACTCGGATGGACCTCGCAGAGGCCGTCTTTCGGGACGTGGGTCTTTCGCGTCACGAATCCGCCCAGCTGGTCGAATCGGTGCTTGAACACATTTCCAACGCGCTTGTCAGGGGCGAACAGGTGAAGATCTCGTCCTTCGGCACCTTCAGCCTGCGCGACAAGAACGAACGCATCGGCCGCAATCCCAAGACGGGCGAGGAAGTGCCGATCACCCCCCGCCGCGTGCTGTCCTTCCGCCCCTCGCATCTGATGAAGGACCGCGTGGCGGCCGGAAACAAGGGCTGAGGGGCGGTTCGGACCGAATGACGAAGGGCGCAGACGCATTCCGGTCGATTGGCGAGGTCGCAAGGCTCCTGGGCGTGGCACCCCATGTGCTGCGCTATTGGGAAACCCAGTTCCCGCTGCTGAAACCGATGAAGCGCCCCGACGGGCGGCGCTATTACCGCCCCGAGGACGTGCGGCTGGCGGCGGGCCTTTGCACCGTGCTGCGCGACGAGGGCCTGACGATCCGGGGCGCCAAGAAGCTGCTGGCCCGCGACCGCGGCGCCACTGTCCGCGAACGCGGGCAAGAACGGCTGGCCGGTCTCGCCGACCTCGACGAGGCCGACGAGGCCGACGAACTCCTGCCCGAGACCGACGGCCCCGAAGTCGAAGGCGATGGGGCGCTTCATGGTCCCAGGTCGCGCCATCGCCGCCGCAGGACGGCACCGGGCAAGACGCCGCTGTCGGGATGGCTGGCCGATGTGGTCGCCCTGAATGCCCGCCTGCGCGATCTTCGCCCCGCCGATGCCGCCGCGCCCCGGCAGCGGGCGACGCTGGCCCGTTTGCGCGAGGCCCTGGCGCGGATTTGCTGACATTCCCGGGTCGTGACGCGCAGATTTCCGCATCGCGGCCCTTGTGCAGCGCCGCCGGATCGCTCTATACGGTGCGCGTCGGGCCGTGGCGCAGTCTGGTTAGCGCGTCCGTCTGGGGGGCGGAAGGCCGCGAGTTCGAATCTCGCCGGCCCGACCATTTCGAAAACGCCCATCCCTTTGCGGGGATGGGCGTTTCCGCATGAAGGGGACTGGCATGAACGGCGTTCTTCCCGACAGCGGCATCCGCGATCTGATCCAGAGCGGCGCGATCACGGCGGAGCCGGCGATCATCCCCGAGCAGATCCAGCCCGCCAGCCTCGACCTGCGGCTTGGAACGGTCGCCTATCGCCTGCGCGCCAGCTTTCTGGCCGGACGGGGAAGCCGGGTGATGGACCGGCTGGCCGACCTGCGAATGCACCAGATGGACCTGACGGGGGGCGCGGTGCTGGAACGCGGCTGCGTGTATCTGGTCCCGCTGCTGGAACGCTTGTCCCTGCCCGCCGGCCTGACGGCGGTCGCCAACGCCAAGTCCTCGACCGGCAGGCTGGATCTGCTGACCCGGCTGGTGGCGGATGGCGGCACCGAATTCGACCGCCTGCCGGAAGGCTATGACGGCCCCCTTTACGCCGAGATCTGCCCGCGCAGCTTTTCGGTGCTGGTCCGCCCGGGAATGCGGCTGAACCAGTTGCGGCTGCGGCGCGGCCAGGCGGTGCTGACGGATGCCGAACTGCGCGACCTGAACGCCCGCGAGCCTCTGGTGGGCGGCCCGGCGCTGATCGACCAGGGCCTGGGCTTTTCGGTCGACCTGAAGCCCGCCGGCGGCGATCTGGTGGGCTATCGCGCCCGTCCCCACAGCGGGGTGATCGACCTGGACCGGATCGGCGCCTATGAGGCGCGCGACTTCTGGGACGAACTGCGCACGGCCGACGGCCGCCTGATCCTCGACCCCGGCGCCTTCTACATCCTGGTCAGCCGCGAATCGGTGGCGATCCCTGCGGATTACGCGGCCGAGATGGCGCCCTATCTGGCCATGGTGGGCGAATTCCGCGTCCATTACGCGGGCTTCTTCGACCCCGGCTTCGGCGTCGGCACCGCAGGCACCGGCGCGCGCGGCGTGCTGGAGGTCCGCTGCCACGAGGCGCCCTTTGTCCTCGAACACGGCCAGGTCGTGGGCCGCCTGGTTTATGAACGCATGGCTGCCCGTCCCGACCGGCTTTACGGCGCGGGCATCAAGTCGAACTATCAGGGCCAGGGCCTGAAGCTCGCCAAGCAGTTCCGCTAGGGCTTTTCACCTTTGTCCATACATCCCACGGGGGTCCGGGGGTGTGAAACCCCCGGCCTTCGGGGGCTACAGCGTCCCCGTCTGCCACAGCCGGACCTTCAGCCCGCCATGCGCCACCACCGGCCCGGATTCCAGCGGCAGCCCGGTCGCCTTGGCCAGTCCCCCCTCGCCGGTCACGATCCCCACGCGCCAGCCCCCCAGACGTTCCTTGAACACCTGCCCCATCGCGGCGTGCAATCCGAACAGCGGACCCTTGTTGCCGATGCGCGCGCCGTAAGGGGGGTTCACGATGACGATGCCGGGCGGCCCGTCGGGGCGCTGCAACTCGCCGATGGCGCGGCATTCGAAGCGCGTCAGCCCCGCGACCCCCGCCCGCTCGGCATTCACCTGGCTCATGCGGATGGCGCCCGCATCGCGGTCGCTGCCGAAGAACTGCGGGGGCGCGGGGCGCGGCGAGGCGGCGGCCCGCATGCCTTCCCAGCCAGCGGGATCGAAGCTGGCAAGCTGCTGGAACCCGAAAGCCCGGCTGCGGCCCGGCGCAAGGCCCGCCGCGATCTCGGCCGCCTCGATCACGAAGGTGCCCGACCCACACATCGGATCCAGCACCGGCTGGCTGCCGTCGAACCCCATGGCGCGCAGGAACATCGCGGCCATGGTTTCGCGCATCGGGGCCTTGGCGACGGCTTCCTTGTGGCCGCGCTTGTGCAGCGACTCGCCGGTCGTATCGAGGCTGATCGTCACCAGATCGTCCTCGATCCGCGCCTTGACGACCAGGGCGGCGTCGGGGGCCAGGGGCGCGCCCAGTTCCTCGGCGATGGCACGCTCGATCCGCTGGGCGGCGGCGCCGGCGTGATAGATGCGGCTGGCCTTGCAGGCGGCTTCCACCCGCACCGGCACGTCGCGCCGCAGAACGGACGCCCAGGGGAACTTCCGCGCCCGCTTGTCCAGTTGCGCCAGATGCAGCGCGCGGAACTGGCCCACGCGCGCCAGCACCCGCGTGGCGCCGCGCAGCCACAGGTTCGCGCGCCACACGTCCGGCCAGCCGCCGGTGATCGTCACGCCGCCCGGCTGCACCACCGGTTTCCAGCCAAGCTCCGCGGCTTCGGCGGCCAGGGGCGCCTCCAGCCCGGGCGTCGCCACCAGAAAGATCTCGAATCGGTCATCCATCGCGCAGCCCTAGCCCGGCCGCGCGGCAAAGGCGAGGGTCAGCGCCCGATGCGGCGGGTCAGGCGGGCGGCCTGACGGGCGCGCTTGACGCCTGCGCGCATGTCGCGCGCCCGCTTGGCGGAAACCTTGGCGGGCTTGCCGCCGGATTTCGCGATCCGGCCGATGCCCTTGTTGATGCCCCAGGCCATGGCGCGGCGGGTGATCATGCGGGTCAGCATGTTGATGATGGAATCAAGGCTCATGCGGTCGGTCGTCCTCGAACAAATCCTCGGCAAAGGAGGCCGCAGCGATATTGTCATCCTCGTCCCCCGCGGCAAGGGGGGCGCGCAAGCCTTCGGCCGGCGGACGCGCCTCCAGCAGGCCCGCCGCGCGCAGTTCGGCAAGCCCCGGCAGGTCGCGCGCGGATTCCAGGCCGAAATGATCCAGAAAGGTTTCCGTCACCACGAATGTCGCGGGCCGTCCCGGAGTCATCCGCCTGCGGCCGATGCGGACCCATTCCATCTCGATCAGCTGGTCCAGGGTGCCGCGCGACACGGCCACGCCGCGGATTTCCTCGATCTCGGCGCGGGTCACGGGCTGGTGATAGGCGATGATCGCCAGCGTCTCGATGGCCGCGCGCGACAGGCGGCGCTGTTCCACCGTTTCCGTCTGCATCAGGAAGGACAGATCCGGCGCCGTGCGGAAGGCGTATCCGTCGCCGATCCGCTCCAGCACCACCCCGCGCCCGGCATAAGCGCGGCGCAGCCCCGCCAGCGCCTCGGCCGGATCGCAGCCCGCGGGCAGGCGACAGGCCAGTTCGCGCACCGTGACCGGGCGGGACGAGGCGAACAACAGCGCCTCGACCATGCGCTCCTGCTCGGCCATGGAGGGGGGGATAGCGGGCGCGATGGCCGGGGCGGCTTGGGTCGGGGGGGCTTGATCGGTCACGGCTGGTCGGGCGTCGGGGGTTTGCGGCGAAAGCGGATCGGCGCGAAAGGGTCGCTTTGCCGTATCTCGATCCGGCCCTGGCGCGCAAGCTCCAGCGAGGCGGCAAAGGTCGCCGCCGTGGCCGACCGGCGGCGCGCGCCCTTGGCGTCCCAGCCTTCGGGCAGGAAGTCGGACAGGTCCGTCCAGTCGCCCGCATAGCCGATCATCCCGCGCAGCCGTTCCAAGGCCTGCTCCATCGTGAAGACATCGCGCCGGTCGAAGGCATAAGGGCGGAACTCGCCGCGGGTCTTCAGCCGGGCATAGGCGCGCATCAGGTCGATCAGCCCCGCCTGCCATTCGGTGCGCCGCGTCCGAGCGACCGTTTCGGGCGCGCCGCGTGGAAACCGGCCGATCCCCAACCGGTCGCGCGCCATCAGCCGCGCCGCCGCCTGGCGCATGGCCTGCAGGCGCTCCAGCTGAAAGGCCAGGTGGGCGGCCATGTCCTCGGCGGTCGGGCCTTCGATTTCGGGGTCGGGGGGCAGAAGCAGGCGGGACTTCAGAAAGGCCAGCCAGGCGGCCATGACAAGGTAATCGGCGGCCAGTTCGATCCGCAGCGCGCGGGCCTGTTCGACAAAGGCCAGGTATTGCTCGGCCAGATGCAGCACCGAGATCCTCATCAGATCGACCTTCTGCACCCGCGCCAGCGTCAGCAGCAGATCCAGCGGGCCTTCGTAGCCGTCCACATCGACGATCAGGGCCTCGTCCGCGCGGCGCTGCGCCACGGTCTCGGCGTCGGGAACGGCGCGCAGATGGGGGATGTCGGATCGGGTCACGGGTTTTTTCGCCTTGGGCGGGGCGGCAAGGTGGGCGGGGCGGCAAGGGTCGGCCAGGGCGGCAGCCCTGTCAAGCGGGGATCAGATCAGGCGGTGGCCGCCGTCAGGCTGCGCCATTCGGCCATCAGGGCGGCCGGATCGCTGTCAGGCGGCGCGCGGCGCTGCGCCAGCGCGGCGGCCGCGCGGCGCCGTGCCTGGGGCGTCATCGCCCCGGCGGCGGCGGCGACCCCCTCCATGCTGGCGATCGTGCCGTTGCAATGCAGCACCAGGTCGCAGCCCGCGGCGATCGCGGCCGCCGCGCGTTCGGGTTCGGACCCCGAGAGCGCGTTCATGGTGATGTCGTCGGTCATCAGCAGCCCGTCAAAGCCGATGCGGTCCCGGATCAGTCCGATCATCCGGGCCGATGCCGTGGCGGGCGCGTCGTCCAGCGCGGTGAAGCGGATATGCGCGGTCATGCCCATGGGCAGGTCGCGCAGGGCGCGGAACGGGGCGAAGTCCATCGCGTCCAGGTCGTCCGGCCCGGCCGTGACGGTGGGCAGGCCGTGATGGCTGTCGGCCATGGCCCGGCCGTGGCCCGGCATGTGCTTCATCACCGGCAGGACGCCCGCCGCCAGCATTCCGTCGGCGGCGGCCCGGCCAAGGGCGGCAACGGTGCCGGGGTCCGCGCCGAGACAGCGGTTGCGCAGGAACGGATGGGTGTCGTCCTGCGCCACGTCCAGCGTGGGCGCGCAGTTGCTGTCGATGCCCGCGGCGCGCAGCTCCCGTCCGATCAGGTGATAGCGCAGCCACATCGCGCGCGGCCCGGCCGCGGCCTGATCCAGCGGCGCGGGCCAGTCGGTCCAGTGGGGGCCGCGCAGACGCTGGACCCGGCCGCCTTCCTGATCGACGGTGATGACCGCATCGCGCCCCACCGCATCGCGCAACTGGCCCGTCAGGCGGCGCAGCTGGCCGGGATTGTCCACGTTGCGCCCGAACAGGATGAATCCCCAGGGATCGGCCGCGCGGAAAAAGTCCCGCTCGGCCGCCGTCAGCGCGGTTCCGGCAATGCCCCCCAGGATGGTGGCGTTGGCAGGCATCAGTTCAGGGCAAGGCAGTCCGTGCCCGCCGATTTCAGGGCGGCGCAGAACTGGCGGGCTTCGGAAAGCGAATCGAAGCCCGCGACGCGCAGCCGCCAGAAGGTGCGGCCATTCGACTGATGCTGCTGGATGACCTGCTGCTTGCCGCCGAAAACGACATGCTTGTTCATCAGCCGGTTCCATTCGCTGGCGGCGATGGCGTTGCTGTCGAAGGCGCCCAGCTGGACCTGCGGGCCGCTGGCCTGCGACACGGCCGGGGCCGCCTCGGGGCGGTCTTCCGGGGCCTCGGCCGGGCGGCTTTCGGCAGCCACGGGGCGGGCATCGGTGGCGGTGGTGCCGGCGGAAGCCACGCGGGTGATGCGCGGGCGCGGCGCGGGCCGGGTCGAGGCGGTCAGCACGCCGGGATTGGCCTCGGCCTGGGCCTGGACCAGGGCCTCGGCGATGGCCGCGGCCTGGGCGGGGGCGCCGTTCTCGTCGGTCAGGGCCTCGTTCACGGGGCCTTCGCTGGCGGGGGCGTCGATAATGGTGGCGTTCTGCACGGCGCTGTCGGCCAGGGCCAGCCGCTGGGCCTCGGCCTCGGCCCGGGCTTCGGCAAGGGCGCGGGCCTCGCTGTCGGACAGCGGCACGATGGGATCGCCCGCAAAGCTCAGCGGAACCTCGGGGGAGGTGGCAGGCTCGCGGGCGGTGGCGCCCAGCTGGCCCATGGCGACATCCTCGTCGGACAGGCCCACGGGCGCGGGGGCGATGGCGACCTGCTGGGCGGGCTGATGCTCGACCCCCTCGGCCACGGTGTTGACCGCATAGCCGGTGTAGTTGGTCAGCTCGCCGCCGGGTTCGGAAGGCGCGGTGCGGGCATCGCCCACGATGGCGCGGATCACCGGAACCCCCGACACGTCGCGCGACACCAGCTGCCAGCCCCAGACCATCAGCCCGACCATCAGCGCCACCGACGCGACCGCGCCCAGGTAATGGGTCAGCCGCGCGAAGCGGGCCGTCAGGCCCTCGCCGGTCTGCCCGTCCCCGCTTGGCCCGGCCTGGTCGTCCCAGCCACGCTGATCATACGAGAATTCGCGCTTCACCTTGTGACGCGAGAACACATAGCCGCCTTCGCGGTAATCCATCACTGCCATAGCCTGCCTGCCTGCCGGTTGATCCGACTTGAACTTGACTGCCCGTTCCGACCGGCTGGGGCGCCTTGTATCTCAGCGCATTTCCTTGGCCGGCGTGACCCCAAGGATAGCAAGACCACTTGAAATAACAACGCCAACTGCACGCACCAGCGCGATTTTTGCTTGCGACGTGGCCGGATCGCCATCCTGCACGAAACGCAGGGACGTGTCGTCGTTGCCGCGATTCCACAGCGAATGCAGGTCGGAGGCGATGTCGTACAGGAAAAACGCCACCCGATGCGGCTCGTGGGCGCGGGCCGCATGTTCGACAAGCCGGGGCCATTCGGCAACTTTCCGCGCCAGATCCAGTTCCGCCGGATGCGCCAGAATCGCCAGATCGGCCGCAGCCAAAGCCGAATCACTCACGTCGATGCCTGATTCGGTCGCCCGGCGCAGCACCGAATGAACCCGTGCGCTGGCATACTGGACATACCAGACCGGGTTGTCCTTGGACTGTTCCAGCACCTTGGCGAAGTCGAAATCGAGCGCCGCGTCGTTCTTGCGCGTCAGCATGATGAAGCGGGTCACGTCGGCGCCCGCTTCCTCGACCACGTCGCGCAGGGTGACGAATGTGCCCGCGCGCTTGGACATCTTGAACGGCTCGCCGTTCTTGAACAGCTTCACCAGCTGGATCAGCTTGATGTCCAGCGGCACGCGCCCGTTCGACAACGCCGCCACCGCCGCCTGCATCCGCTTGACGTAACCGCCGTGATCGGCGCCGAACACGTCGATCAACTGGTCGAAGCCCCGGTCGATCTTGTCCCAGTGATAGGCGATGTCGGGGGCGAAATAGGTCCAGGCGCCGTCCGATTTCTGGATCGGCCGGTCCACGTCGTCGCCATGGGCGGTGGACCGGAACAAAAGCTGCTCGCGCTCCTCCCAGTCTTCGGGCAGCTTGCCCTTGGGCGGCTCCAGCACGCCGCGATAGATCAGGCCCATGGACCGCAGCCGCTCGATCGCGGCCTCGATCCGGCCGGTGCCGTAAAGCGCCTTTTCGCTGGAATACACGTCCATGCGGACGCCAAGTGCGGCCAGGTCGGCGCGGATCATCGCCATCATCGCCTCGGTGGCGAAATCGCGGACATCGGCCAGCCAGTCGGATTCGGGACGGTCCAGCAGACTGTCGCCGTATTTCGCCTTCAGCGCCTCGCCCACGGGGATCAGGTAGTCGCCGGGATAAAGCCCTTCGCGGATCTCGGGCTCCAGCCCGTTGGCCTCGCGGTAACGCTCATAAGCGGACCGGGCCAGCACGTCGACCTGAGCGCCGCCGTCGTTGATGTAGTATTCGCGCGTCACCTCATGGCCGGAAAACGACAGCAGGTTCGCCAGCGCATCGCCGAAGACCGCGCCGCGCACGTGGCCCACGTGCATCGGCCCCGTCGGGTTGGCGCTGACGAATTCCACGTTGACCCTTTGCCCCGCGCCGATAGCCGAGCGTCCGAACGCCGCGCCTTCGCGGATGGCGGCGCCGACCACGCCCTGCCAGACGGCAGGCGACAGGCGCAGGTTCAGAAAGCCCGGCCCCGCGACCTCGGCCGCCGCGATGCGGGGGTCGGTCAGGCGGGCGGCCAGCCGATCGGCGATCTCGCGCGGCTTCATGCCCGCCGGTTTCGCCAGCACCATCGCGGCGTTGGTGGCCATGTCGCCATGGGCGGGATCGCGCGGCGGCTCGACCGCGACATTGGCGAAATCAAGGCCCCGGGGCAGCTCGCCCGCCTGCGTCATCTGGTCCAGCGCGGCCAGGACGACGCCGCGCAGATCGGTGAATAGGTTCATGGTCGCTTTCCTGACTGTCGCCCGCCGGTTACCGCCTGGAACGGGGCATGGTCAACCGAAAGCCCCCGGAACGGGGCCATTTACGCAAGGTTTCCGGGCGAAAACATTGACGTGGCCGCCCGCTTGGTCTAAGTCGCTGCATGGCCCGCATCCGGCGGGCCGGCTGAGGGGGCGTTCGAGTCTTGCGTCCCATTGCAGGCCGCACCAGCCATCCGGGCAACGCGGCAATGGAACGCATCGCGCCAGACAAGCGGCGCGCAAGTCTTGGAAAGCCCCTGAATGACCAAATTTTCCGATCTGAAGCTGGACCCCAACGTCCTGAAGGCCGTGTCCGAGGCCGGGTACGAAACGCCGACGCCGATCCAGGCCGGCGCCATCCCGCCCGCGCTGGAAGGCCGCGACGTGCTTGGGATCGCGCAGACCGGCACCGGCAAGACGGCCAGCTTCGTGCTGCCGATGATCACCATGCTGGGCCGCGGCCGGGCGCGCGCGCGGATGCCGCGTTCCCTGGTGCTGTGCCCAACCCGCGAGCTGGCCGCCCAGGTGGCCGAGAATTTCGACACCTATGCCAGGCACACCCGCCTGACCAAGGCGCTGCTGATCGGCGGCGTCAGCTTCGGCGAACAGGACAAGCTGATCGACCGGGGCGTGGACGTGCTGATCGCCACGCCGGGCCGTCTGCTGGATCATTTCGAACGCGGCAAGCTGCTGCTGACCGGCGTGCAGATCATGGTCGTGGACGAGGCGGACCGGATGCTGGACATGGGCTTCATCCCCGACATCGAACGCATCTTCCAGCTGACCCCCTTTACCCGCCAGACGCTGTTCTTCTCCGCCACCATGGCGCCCGAGATCGAGCGGATCACCGACACCTTTCTGCACGCCCCCGAGCGGATCGAGGTCGCCCGCCAGGCCACCACAAGCGAGACGATCACCCAGAAGCTGGTCGAGCTGACGCCCTCGCGCCGGGATCTGGCCGCCAAGCAGAAGCGCGACCTGTTGCGCGCCCTGATCGACGCGGAAGGTGAGAAGGTCACAAACGCCATCATCTTCTGCAACCGCAAGACCGACGTGGACATCGTCGCCAAGTCGCTGGCCAAGCACGGCTATGACGCGGCGCCCATCCATGGCGACCTGGACCAAAGCCACCGCACCCGCACGCTGGACAATTTCCGCGACGGCAAGCTGCGCCTGCTGGTGGCCTCCGACGTGGCGGCGCGGGGCCTGGACATTCCCGCGGTCAGCCATGTGTTCAACTACGACCTGCCTTCCCATGCCGAGGATTACGTCCACCGCATCGGCCGCACCGGCCGCGCCGGACGCAAGGGCAGCGCCTTCAGCATCGCCACTCCGTCCGACGAGAAGTATTTGTCCGCCATCGAGAACCTCGTGAAGCAAACCTTGCCCCGCGCGCCTCTGCCCGAGGGCTTCACCCTGTCCGAAACCGACCGCAATGCCGGGCGCGAAGACCGCCGCGGCGGCCGCGACCGCGACAAGGGCCGGGGACGCGACAAGTCCCGCGGCCGCGACGAGGAACGGCGCGAGCCGCGCGAGGAACGCCCGGCCGAAGCGGCGCGCGAGGAACCGCGCCGCGAGGACCGGCGGGACGATCGCCGCGACCAGTCGCGCGACCGCCGGGGCCGCCGCGAAGACCACCGCGGCCCCGCGGTGGTCGGCATGGGCGATCATGTGCCGGAATTCATGCTGGTCGAACTGCGTCCGGCCCTGGCGTCCATTGCCGCCGAACCCGAGGAACGCGCCGAAAAGCCGGTCGAGGCCGTCGAGGCCGCCGCCCCGGCCGACAAGCCGCGCCGCGGCCGCAACCGCCGCAAGAAGGCCGATCCCCGGACCGACGCCGCGGCGCCCGCCGAGACGCCGGCAGCCGAAGCTGCCGAAGCCGTGACGGAAGTCCCGGCCCCCGCCGATCGGGACGAGCCCGCGGCCGAAGCCCCGGAGGCCGCGCCCGCCGAGACGGCAGCCGAACCCGCCGCCGGGACGTCCGAGGCCGATGCCCCCGCCGATGAGCCCCCTGCGGCCGAGCCGGTGGCCGCCGAAGCGCCCAAGCCCAAGCGCGTCCGCCGCAAGAAGGCCGAAGCCGAGGCTGCGGAACCTCCCGCCGAGCCTGCGGAAAAGCCTAAGCGCACCCGCCGCAAGAAGACCGAGGACACCGCCGAGGCGGAGGCCGCCGAAGCCCCCAAGCCCAAGCGCACCCGCCGCAAGAAGGCGGACGAGGCCCAGGCCGCCGAGCCTCAGCCCAACGCCGACGCGGACGCCTGATCGCCGCCCATGCGCGCCCTGACGGGACGAATGCCGCTGCGGCGGCTTGGGGTTGATCTGGCGCTTGGCCTGATCGCGGCCCTTGGCCTGCCGCCCTTCGGCCTCTGGATCGCCACGCCGGTGGCGCTTGCGCTGCTGATCCACCGCGCCGCCCGGACGGACAACGCCTTCTGGCCCCTGCTGGCCGGAGGCCTCGGCTGGTTCGGCCTGTCGATGAGCTGGATCGTCGAGCCGTTCCTGGTCGAGCCCGAAATTTATGGCTGGATGGCGCCCTTCGCGCTGGTCCTGCTGGCGCTTGGCGGCGCGCTGTTCTGGGCCGTTCCGGCGGGGCTGGCCGCACGCCTTGCACGCGGCGCCCCCCGCCGCGCCCTGGCCATTGGGGCGGCGCTGGTGCTGTCGGACTGGCTGCGCGGCTGGATCTTCACCGGCCTGCCCTGGTCGCTGACCGGCCATGTCTGGATCGACACGCCCGTTGCGCAAACCGCCGCCTGGACCGGGGCGATCGGGCTGAGCCTGATCACGCTGGCCCTGGCCGTTCTCCCCTCGCTGCTCCGCCTGCTGCCCGCCGCCGCCATGGCGCTGGCGCTGACCGGCGGGCTTTGGGCGGCGGGACTGGCGCGGCTCGCGCAGCCCCTGCCGCCGGACACGCGGACCGTTGTCCGCGTCGTCCAGCCCAATGCCGAACAGCGCCTGAAATGGGATCCCGAATGGGCAACGGCGTTCTTCCAGCGCCTGCTGGACCTGTCGGCGGCGCCCGGCCGGCGCGATCTGGTGATCTGGCCGGAAACGGCGGTGAACTTTCTTCTGGAGGATGCGGGTCCGGTCCTGCCCGCCATGGCCCAGGCGGCAGGCGCGCCGCTGGTGATGGGCATCCAGCGGCGGGACGGCAGCCGCTTCTACAACAGCCTGGTCACGCTGAACCCGGACGCGACGGTCGGCGTTCCCTATGACAAGTTCCACCTTGTCCCGTTCGGGGAATACGTCCCCTGGGGCGATGCGCTGGCCCGCGTCGGCATCGGCGCCTTTGCCGCGCAGCAAGGCAACGGCTATTCCGCGGGCCCCGGCCCGGCCATCATGTCCGCGCCGGGGGTGCCCCCCTTCCAGCCGCTGATCTGCTATGAAGCGATCTTCCCGCAGCACCTGCGCGAACTGGACCGCCGCCCGGCATGGCTGCTGCAAGCCACGAACGACGCCTGGTTCGGCCGGTTCTCGGGGCCTTATCAGCATCTCGCCCAGGCCCGGCTGCGGGCCATCGAATCCGGTCTGCCGCTGATCCGCGCGGCCAACACCGGGATCAGCGCGGTGATCGGCCCGCGCGGCCAGATCCGCCAGTCGCTTGGCCTTGGCGTCCAGGGCAAGATCGACGCCACCCTGCCCGCGCCCCTGCCCGAAACCTCGTGGATGGCCTGGGGCGGCGCCCCCGCCGTCCTGCTTGCCTTGGCCGCTCTCGCCGCCGCGCTTGTCCGCCGCAGGTCGGGCTGACCCCTTCTTCTTTGCACAAATACCCGCGGGGGAGTCCCCGTCAGGGGACGGGGGCGGCAGCCCCCCGCCCGCCTTCAATCCTTGAAGAACCGGCTGTCCTTGACCTGATCCCAGGCCCAGACGACCTCGGCCAGCCGATCCTCGTCCGAGCGGTCGCCGCCGTTCATGTCGGGATGCAGATCCTTGACCAGGGACTTGTATTGCTTGCGGATCTCGGCCCGCGTCCAGCTGTCCTTGGCCTCCAGGATGTCCAGCGCCTTGCGCTCGGTCGGCGGCAGCTTGCGGCTGGCCTTGGCGCGCGCCTCGGGCGCGGTGCCGTTGGCGCCCAGGATTTCCAGGGGGTCGCTGACGCCGTGACGCGCCCACTTGTCCTCTTGCGCGGCCCGGCCAAAGGGCTTGGTCGGGCGTTCCCAGACGGTGGCGTTGTCGATGAACTGCTGGAACTCTTCCTCGGACTGGCCCTGGAAATAGTTCCAGTTCGCGTTGTATTCGCGCACATGGTCCTTGCAGAACCAGAAATAGTCGTCCAGGTGCCGGGGGTTCTTGGGCGCGCGATACTGGCCGGGCTCGTCGCAGCCCTGCTTGTCGCAGATGCGGGTCGAGGTCTCGAAGGCGCCCGACATGCCGCGGCGACCCTTGTTCTTGCGCTTCTTGTCCTTCGCGGCCGAAATATCGAATCCGAACGGGTCGTTCCTGCTCATTGGGGCACCTTTGCGACTCGGAGGCGGCAGTTTAGGGTTTTTGACGCGACATGAAAGGTCTTGACGGATGATTGCCGACGAAATGCGCCAGAGGCTGGCCGTGCTGAACCCCACGCGGCTGGAGGTGATCGACGAAAGCGAAAGCCACCGCGGCCATGCGGGATACCGCGACGGCGGCCAGACCCATTTCCGCATCCGCATGGCCAGCCCCGCCTTTGCGGGCCTCGGCCGGGTGCAGCGGCACCGGCTGGTCCACCGGACCCTGGGCGACATCGTGGACCGCATCCATGCCCTGGCGCTCGACCTGTCCGAGGGGTGAGGCATCGGCGCCGACAGGCTTGCCGCCGCGGAAGGGGCCGCGTAAGACCCGGGCAAGCTGTCGCAACGAGGGATGGACATGACCGCGCCAAAGGATTTCAACGACCGGATGCTTTCGCTGGGCCTGGCCCGCGTCAGCGAGGCTGCCGCCCATGCCTCGGCCCGGCTGATCGGGCGCGGCGACGAAAAGGCCGCCGACCAGGCCGCCGTGAACGCCATGCGCGACCAGTTGAACATGCTGGACATCAAGGGCGTCGTGGTGATCGGCGAGGGCGAGCGGGACGAGGCCCCGATGCTCTATATCGGCGAGGAGGTCGGCACCGGCGAGGGCCCAGAGGTGGACATCGCGCTGGACCCGCTGGAGGGCACCACGCTGACCGCCAAGGACATGCCGAACGCGCTGACCGTGATCGCCATGGCCCCGCGCGGCACGCTGCTGCACGCGCCCGACGTTTACATGGAAAAGCTGGCCATCGGCCCGGGCTATCCGACCGACGTGGTCAGCCTTGAGATGTCGCCTTCGGAACGCGTCCGCGCCCTGGCCCGCGCGCGCGGCGTCGAGGACAGCGACATCACCGTCTGCATCCTGGAGCGCCCGCGCCACGAGGATCTGGTGGCCGAGGTCCGGTCCACCGGCGCGGCGATCCGGCTGATCACCGACGGCGACGTGGCGGGCGTGATCCACTGCGCCGAGGCCGAACTGACCGGCATCGACATGTACATGGGATCGGGCGGCGCGCCCGAGGGCGTGCTGGCGGCATCGGCGCTGAAATGCATGGGCGGGCAGATGTGGGGCAAGCTTCTGTTCCGCAACGACGACGAACGGGGCCGGGCGCGCAAGGCGGGCATCGCCGACCTGGACCGCATCTATGCGCGCGACGAGCTGGTGACGGGCGACGTGATCTTCGCCGCGACGGGCGTGACAAACGGCTCCATCGTGGCGGGGGTGAAGCGGGAACCGAATTATCTTCAGACCGAGACGATCCTGATGCGGTCGAAAACCGGTTCGGTCCGGCGGATGATCTATCGCAACCCCATCAAGTAAGGGGGGCTTTGCCCCGCCGCGCGTTCCGCGCGGCTCCCCAGGGTATTTGGACAAAGAAGAAGGTGCAGGCGTGACGTTTCTGGGAATCGAGCGATCGCTGACGAACCGGCGGTGGATCGGCCCGGACAGCGCCGCCGACCGCCTGGCCGAGGGGCTGGCGCAGCGCACCGGCCTGCCTCTGGCGGTCGCGCGCATCCTGGCCGACCGGGGGGTCGGAGCCGATGGCGCCGAGGGTTTCCTGGCGCCCCGGCTGCGCGACCTTCTGCCCGATCCCTTGTCCCTGCGCGACATGGGGATCGCCGCGGAACGTCTGGTCGCGGCGGCGGTGAATGGCGAACGCATCGCCATCTTCGCCGATTACGACGTGGACGGCGGCAGTTCCGCCGCGCTTCTGCTGGACTGGCTGCGGGGCCAGGGGCGGGACGCGACGCTCTATGTCCCCGACCGCATCGACGAGGGCTATGGCCCGAACGCCCCGGCCATGGCCGGGCTGGCGGCAAGCCATGACCTGATCGTTTGCGTCGATTGCGGCACGCTGAGCCACGACGCCCTGGCCGCCGCGACGGGCACCGACATCGTCGTGCTGGACCACCATCTGGGCGGGGAAACCCTGCCCCCTGCCCTGGCGGTCGTGAACCCGAACCGCGCGGACGAGGACGGAGCCCTGGGCCATCTTTGCGCCGCCGGCGTGGTCTTCCTGACCCTGGTGCAGGCGGGCCGCGTTCTGCGCGCGCAGGGGCGGCCGGAACCCGACCTGATGGCGATGCTGGATCTGGTGGCGCTTGCGACCGTGGCCGATGTGGCCCCCCTGGTGGGCGTCAACCGCGCCTTTGTGCGGCAGGGCCTGGCGGTCATGGCGCGCAGGCGGCGGCCCGGCCTGGTGGCGCTGTCCGACGTGGCGCGCCTGGACGGGCCGCCGGGCGCGTTCCACCTGGGCTTCCTGCTGGGGCCGCGCATCAACGCGGGCGGCCGCGTGGGCCGCGCCGATCTGGGCGCGCTGTGCCTGTCGTGCCGCGATCCCCGCGAGGCCGGGCGGCTTGCCGCCGAGTTGGACATGCTCAACCGCGACCGCCGCGCCATCGAGGCCGCCGTGCGCGACGAGGCCCTGGCCCAGGTCGAGGCCCGCGCGGATGCCGGCCTGTCCTGGGCGGCGGGCCAGGGCTGGCACCCGGGCGTCGTGGGCATCGTCGCCGCGCGGGTGAAGGAGGCGACCGACCTTCCCTCGGTCGTGATCGGGATCGAGGGCGGGATCGGCAAGGGATCGGCGCGGTCGGTTCCCGGCGTGGACCTGGGCCGCGCGATCCATCGCCTGGCCCATGAGGGCCTGCTGATCAAGGGGGGCGGACACAGCATGGCCGCGGGCCTGACCGTTGCCGCCGAGATGATCCCCGCCGCCATGGCGCGCCTTTCCGACCTGATCGCGGACGACCTGTCGCAGCGGACGGGCGCGCGCGACCTGCGCATCTCGGGCCTGATGGAATGCGCGGGCGCCACGCCGCAGGTCTATCGCCAGCTCGAGGATGCCGGGCCTTACGGCCAGGCCGCCCCTGCGCCGCGCTTCGCCTTTGCCGATCAGCTGATCGACAGCGCCGGCACCATGGGCGACAGCCACCTGCGCCTGTCCTTCCGCAGCGCGGGCGGTCCCGCAATGGACGCCGTGGCCTGGGGCGCGATGAACGGCCCGCTTGGCCCGGCCCTGCTGGGCGCGCGGGGCCGGCGGTTCCATCTGGCGGGCAGGCTGGATCTGTCCACCTGGGGCGGGCGCGAAAGGCTGCGCCTGCGGCTGGAGGATGCGGCCCCCCTCTGATCCCGTCTGGTCACCGCCCGAGCCCGCCGCTAACCTGCCCCCCGACACGGACAAGGGAAACGCGATGAAACTGACCTGGCTTGGACATTCCGGCTTTCGCCTGGAGATCGAGAATGCCGTGATCCTGATCGACCCCTGGATTTCCGGCAACCCGGCCTTCCCCGAGGACCGGCGGGCCGAGGCCATCGGCGGCGCCACCCACATCCTGCTGACCCACGGCCATGGCGATCATTCCGGCGACACGCTGGCCATCGCCAAGGAGCTGAAGATTCCCGTTGCGGGCATCTATGACCTGATCAGCAGCTGGGTCACGCATCACGATGTCGAGGGGATCGGCTTCAACAAGGGCGGCACCGTCGATCTGGGCGGGGCCAGGGTGACCATGGTGAACGCCAGCCATTCCAGTTCGCTGACCGGGGCCGACGGGCCGATCTACGCGGGCCACGAATCGGGCTACATGATCGCGGGCGAAGGGCATGTGATCTATGTCTCGGGCGACACGGACATCATGGCCGACATGGCCTGGATGGGCGAATATCACAAGCCCGACATCGGCATTCTATGCGCCGGCGGGCATTTCACCATGGACATGAAGCGCGCGGCCTGGGCGGCGCGGAAATACTTCGACTTCAAGACGGTGATCCCTTGTCATTACAAGACCTTCCCGCTGCTGGAACAGTCGGCGCAGGCGCTGATCGAGGGGTTGCCCGGCGTGCAGGTCATCGAACCTCGGGTCATGAAGGCGATCGCGCTGTGAGCTTGCAGTCCTTCGACGACCCGGCGGGCGGCGCCGATCATCCGGCGCGGCTGGCGCAGTTGCGCGCGCGTCTTGCGGCGGACGGCCTGGACGGCTTCATCGTGCCGCGCGCCGATGCCCATCAGGGCGAATACGTGGCCGATGCCGATGCCCGGCTGGCTTGGCTGACGGGCTTCACCGGCAGCGCGGGATTCGCCATCGTGACGCCAGACCGGGCGGGCGTCTTTATCGACGGCCGGTACCGCGTGCAGGTCAAGGCGCAGGTGGATCCGGCGCATTTCACGCCCGTGCCCTGGCCGGACACCAAGCCCTCGGACTGGCTGCGCGAGGCCCTTCCCGCGGGCGGCCGGCTGGGCTTTGACCCGTGGCTGCACACCCGGCAGGAAATCGAGACGCTGGAAAAGGCGCTTGCGGACAGCGGCATCGGCCTGATCGCGGCGGACCGGAACCCGCTGGACGCGATCTGGGCCGACCGCCCCGCCCCGCCGGTGGGACGCGCGCGCGCCCATGACGACGCGATTGCAGGCGAGACCTCGGCCGAGAAGCGCGCCCGCCTGGCTGCCCGACTGCGCAAGGAAGGCCAGGCGGCGGCACTGCTGACCTTGCCCGATTCGATTTCCTGGCTGCTGAACATCCGGGGCAGCGACGTGCCCAAGAACCCGGTCGTGCAGTCCTTCGCGGTCCTGTCCGACGACGGCCACGTGGCCCTGTTCGCCGATCCCGCCAAGTTCGACGACGCCCTGCGTGCGCGTCTGGGCAACGAGGTCGCGATCCTGCACCCGGACGGGCTGTCCCCCGCCCTTCTGGACCTGGAAGGCCCGGTCCGCATCGACCCCGCCACCGCGCCCGAGGCCGCCTTCCGCCTGCTGGAAAGCGCCAACACCCAGATCGCGCGGGCCGCGGATCCCGCGATCCTGCCCAAGGCGCGCAAGAACGCCGCCGAACTGGACGGAATGCGCGCCGCCCATGAACGCGACGGCGTGGCCATGGTGCGTCTGCTGGCCTGGCTCGACGCCCAGGATCCGGCCGGCCTGACCGAGATCGACGTGGTCGAGAAACTCGAATCCCTGCGCCTTGAGGCCGGGATCATCGACACCAGTTTCGACACCATCTGCGGCGCGGGGCCGAACGCCGCCTTGCCCCATTACCGCGTCACCCGCGCCACCAACCGCCGCCTGGCGCAAGGCGAGGTCCTGCTGATCGATTCGGGCGGCCAATATCCCGACGGCACCACCGACATCACCCGCACCGTGCCCTTGGGCGATCCGCTGCCCGACGCCGCTGGCCCTTATACGGCGGTCCTGCGGGGCATGATCGCCCTCAGCCGGGCGCGCTTTCCCGCAGGGGTGGCCGGGGCGCACCTGGACGCGCTGGCGCGCCAGCATCTCTGGGCGCGGGGGCTGGACTATGACCACGGCACCGGCCATGGCGTCGGCGCGGCGCTTTGCGTCCACGAAGGGCCGGTGCGCATCAGCCGCGTCAGCACCCTGCCCCTGGAATCCGGCATGATCCTGTCCAATGAACCGGGCTACTACCGCGAAGGCGCCTTCGGCATCCGCATCGAGAACCTGATCGCCATCGTCGAAACCGAAGCCGAACCGGGCCGCGCCATGCTGGGCTTCGAGACGCTGACCCTGTGCCCCATCGACCGCCGCCTGATCGACATCGCGGCCTTGTCGCGGGACGAGGTCGAATGGCTGGACGCCTATCACGCGCGGGTCCGCGACACGCTGTCCCCGCATCTGGATGATGCCACGCGCAGCTGGCTGGATCAGGCAACCCGACCGCTGGATGTGTCCCGCATAAGGGAAAAATGCTGAGCCTGCTCATTGGCCACCTGGAAAAGAAGGCCGCTGGCCGCCCATGGTTGCGGGGCCTGATAGCGGCAATTCTCGCAGCCTTGTGGGCCTTGTTCCTTTATGGATTGATGCCCAGGAAGTGAAACGGATCGAACAGGATCAATGATCGGATTTCGGCAGGACGTGCCGGGATCGCCCTGCCGCCGCATCCATCATTCTTCTTTGTGAAAATACCCTCGGGGGTCCGGGGGCAGACAGCCCCCGGCGGTCGCGGGACGCAAATCACAGCGCGTCCAGGATTCGCGCCGCTTCGTCCTTGCAGGCCGTCAGCGCCCCCCGATCCTCGCCCGGAAAGAACCGGGCGCGCACGGCGGTGGGCATCGGCGCGGGTTCGGCGATGACCACGCGCGGCCCGATCTGGGCGGCCTCGGCCTGCCAGCTTCGGGCAAGCCCGATCTGGCCCGCCTTGGTTGCCCCATAGGCCCCGAAGAACTTCTGCCCCGCACGGGGATCGTCGAAAAACAGCGCCGTGCCGCCCCGCGCGCGCAGCAGCGGCTCCAGCAGCGCGATCAGCCCGCGCGTCACGTCCATGTTGACCAGCACGGACTTCGCCCAGTCCTTGCCATCGACATGCGGCGCGGGCGCCAGGGGCGCCGCATGGACCGCGCAATGCGCCCACAGATCCAATCCGCCCCAGCGGCCCAGCACGGCCTGCGCCAGTTGCTGCATCGCGGGCGCCTCGGCCACATCCATGGGGGCCAGGGTCGCGCTGCCGCCCGCACGGCGGATGCGGTTGTCCAGTTCCTCCAGGCCCCCGACGGTGCGGGCCACCGCCAGAACGTGAAAGCCGCGCGTGGCCAGGTCTTCCGCCAAGGCGGCGCCCAAGCCGCGCGATGCGCCGGTCACCAGCGCGATTTTCGAATTCTCTGTCATGGCCGATCCCTTGCCACCGGCCCTGCGCCTTCGCAAGACCCGCCATGCAAAGAGGCCCCCGAAGGGGCCTCTGACACACTGCGACCGATCAGCGCGCGCTGACGTCGATGTAATCGCGCTTGCCCTCGCCCACGTAAAGCTGGCGCGGGCGGCCGATCTTGTTCTGCGGATCGGCGATCATTTCCTTCCACTGCGCGATCCAGCCCACCGTGCGCGACAGCGCGAAGATCGGCGTGAACATCGAGGTCGGAAAGCCCATCGCCTCGAGGATGATGCCCGAATAGAAATCGACGTTGGGATAAAGCTTTTTCGAAACGAAATACTCGTCCTCCAGCGCGATCTTCTCCAGCTCCTTGGCGACTTGCAGCGTCGGGTTGTTGTGGACGCCCAGCAGATCCAGAACCTCGTCCGCCGATTCCTTCATCACCTTGGCGCGGGGGTCGAAGTTCTTGTAGACCCGGTGGCCGAAGCCCATCAGGCGGAACGGATCGTCCTTGTCCTTGGCCCGGGCGATGTATTCCGGGATGCGGTCCACGGTGCCGATCTCGCGCAGCATCTCCAGGCAGGCCTGGTTGGCGCCGCCATGGGCCGGACCCCACAGGCAGGCGATCCCCGCGGCGATGCAGGCGAAGGGGTTCGCACCCGACGACCCGGCCAGGCGCACGGTCGAGGTCGAGGCGTTCTGCTCGTGATCCGCGTGCAGCGTGAAGATGCGGTCCATGGCGCGGGCCAGGGCCGGATCGACGTGGTATTTCTCGGCCGGGACCGAAAAGCACATGTGCAGGAAATTGCTGGCGTAATCCAGTTCGTTCTGCGGATAGACGAAGGGCTGGCCGATCGAATACTTGTAGGCCATGGCGGCGATGGTCGGCACCTTGGCGATCAGCCGGATCGCCGCGACCTCGCGCTGCCAAGGGTCGTTGATGTCGGTCGAATCGTGATAAAATGCCGACATCGCGCCGATCACGCCCACCATGGTCGCCATCGGATGGGCGTCGCGGCGGAAGCCGCGGAAGAAGTTGTGCATCTGCTCGTGCACCATCGTGTGCCGGGTCACGCGGCGCTCGAAATCCTCCATCTGCGCGGCCGTGGGCAGGTTGCCGTAAAGCAGCAGATAGCAGACCTCCAGGTAATGCGACTGCGCCGCCAGCTGCTCGATGGGATAGCCGCGGTACCACAGCTCGCCCTTGTCGCCGTCGATAAAGGTGATGGTGGAATCGCAGCTTGCGGTCGAGGTGAAGCCGGGATCATAGGTGAACACGTCCGCCTGCCCGTAAAGCTTGCGGATATCCAGCACGTCCGGCCCCTGCGTGGGACGAAGGATCGGCAGCTCGTATTCGGCATCGTTGATCTTGAGTGTGGCGGTCGTCGCGTCGGCCATCCAAAGCATCCTTTCCGGCTGGGCCCGGCCGACCTTTGCGTTCGCGGTGGCGACTTCGCGCGGGACGACCTGGCAAGTGGGGACAGGCGGTCAGCCTGCCAAATCCGTCTGGTCCTGAAGCCGGGCCAGCGATTCCTCGCGGCCTAGCGCCGTCATCATGTCGAACACGCTGGGAGTCGCCGTCCGGCCGGCCAGGGCGGCCCGCAAGGGCGCCGCCAGCTTGCCCAACCCGACGCCGTTTTCCTCGGCGACCCGCTTGGCCGCCCCCTCCAGCTCGTCTCGCGTCCAGCTAACATGCTGCACTGCGGCAGTCAACGCGGACAGCATACCACGGGATACCGTGTCCAGAGACCTTGACGCCTTTTCGTCCAGATCCACCGGCCGGTCGATCAGCGCGAAACGCGCCTGCTCCAGCAGCTGCGGCAAGGTTTTCGCCTTTTCCTTCAGGGCGGAAAGCACGGGCGCCAGCCGGTCCTTCTGATGCTGCGCCAGGGGGGCCGCGCCGGTGTCCTGCAAGAACCGGTCCAGCGCCGCCAGCAGTTCGGCGTCCGGCATGGCGCCGATATGATGCCCGCTGACATGTTCCAGCTTCTTGAAGTCCAGCCGGGCAGGCGCCCTGTTGATGCCCGACAAATCGAACCAGGCGCGGGCCTGGGCGTCGTCGAACAGCTCGTCGTCGCCATGGCTCCAGCCCAGCCGCGCCAGGTAATTGCGCATCGCCGCCGGGGGATAGCCCAAGGCCGCGAATTCGTGCAGGCCCACGGCGCCATGGCGTTTCGACAGCTTCTTGCCGTCCTCGCCGTGGATCAGCGGGATATGGGCGAAGACCGGGCGCGGCCAGCCCATCGCGTCGAAGATCTGCACCTGCCGGAAGGTGTTGGTCAGGTGGTCGTCGCCCCGGATCACATGGGTGACGGCCATGTCGTGATCGTCCACCACCACCGCCAGCATATAGGTAGGCGTGCCGTCCGAGCGCAGGATGACCATGTCGTCCAGCTGGTCGTTGGCAACCCGGACCTGCCCCTGCACCGCGTCATCGATCGCCGTTTCCCCCTCGCGCGGCGCCCGCAGGCGGATCGCATGGGGGCCGGCCGGCAGGTCGGTCGCGTCGCGCCAGGGGCTTTGGAACGGCTGGCGGGGATTGTCCTCGCGCCATGCCGCGATCTCCTCGAGGGTCGAGAAGCACTTGTAGGCCGTGCCGTTCGCCAGCATCTGACGGGCCACCTCGGCATGGCGGTCGCAGCGCTGGAACTGGCTGATCGGCTCGCCGTCCCAGTCCAGGCCCAGCCAGGACAGGCCCTTCAGGATGGCCTCGGTCGCTTCGGGCGTGGACCGGGCGCGGTCGGTATCCTCGATCCGCAGCAGGAACTTGCCGCCCCGGCCCCGCGCGTAAAGCCAGTTGAACAGCGCCGTGCGCGCCCCGCCGATGTGCAGGTATCCCGTGGGCGAGGGGGCGAAGCGGGTAACGATCGGCGTGTCTGGCATGGCGGCTTTCCTCGGGTCGGGCATTAACGCTTTGGTAAGCTGTCCATGCCATCGTTCGGGCGCAGGAATAGAGAAGCCGGCGCGAAAGGACAAGAATGGCCGCCTCGGGCGACATGACGGCATTGCCGGGCTTTTCCGGGACGCGCGCGGCCCCGCGCCATGCGGATGCGCGGCCCGCCAGGCAGGCGGCCACGCTGCGCGCGGGGCTGTTTGCCTGGGTGCCGGTCTGCCTGGCCGCCGGGATCGCGCTGTGGTTCGCCCTGCCCGTCGCGCCAGGGCGCGCGACGTGGATCGCGCTCGGGTTTCTGGCGGCCGCGGCGCTTGGGGTCGGACAACTGGCCCTGCCCTGGGCCGAACGCGGGCGGATCGGCTGGCCCCTGGCCGACGGGCTGCGGATCGGGGCGACCGCGCTGCTGCTGGTGATCGCGGGCTTCGGCCTGATCGGGCTGCGGTCGGCCATGGTTGCCGCCCCCGTGATGGAATGGCGCTATTACGGCCCGGTCGAGGGGCGGCTGGTGGAAATCGACCGCTCCGCCCGCGACCGCATCCGCATCACGCTGGATCGGGTGGTGCTGCGCGACACCGGCCCCGACCGCACGCCCGCCAAGGTGCGGCTGTCGCTGACGGACGGCACCGACCCGCTGCCGCCCTTGGGGCAGCGGGTGATGCTGACCGGCCATCTTGGCCCGCCCCCCGCCCCGGCATCGCCGGGCTCCTTCGATTTCCGCTGGCTCGCCTGGTTCGAGGGATTGGGCGCCGTGGGTTACACCCGCACCCCCATCATGACCGTCGAACCGGCCGACGGCGGCCTTTGGGCCATGCACCGCGCCCGCATGGCGATCAGCCGGGCGATCCAGGACGGCATCGGCGGGCAGAAGGGCGCGGTGGCATCCGCCCTGATGACCGGCGACCGCTCGGGGATCGCCGAAGCCACGAACGAGGTCATGCGGGCCTCGAACCTGTATCACATCATCTCGATTTCCGGCCTGCACATGTCGATGCTGGCGGGCTTCGTTTACACCGCGCTGCGCATGGCCCTGGTTCTGGCGCAGGGACTGGGGGCGCCCCTGCCGCAGGCCGTCCACAAGATCGCCGCGCTTGGCGCGTTGCTGGCATCCGCCGCCTATCTGTGGCTGTCGGGCGGCGGGGTGGCGACCGAGCGCGCCTTTGTCATGGTGGCGGTGATGCTGCTGGCGATCATGGCCGACCGGCGGGCCATATCCCTGCGCACCGTGGCGCTCGCCGCGACGATCATCCTGGTCTACAGCCCCGAGGCCGTGACCCATCCCGGCTTCCAGATGAGCTTCGCGGCCACGGTGGCGCTGATCCTGTCGGCCGGTCCCTGGTCGCGCATATCGCACCATCTGCCCTTCTGGCTGCGGCCGGTGGCGATGCTGCTGGTGTCGTCGCTGGTGGCCTCGGTCGCGACCTCGCCGCTGGCTGCGGCGCATTTCAACCGGATGGCGCAATACGGGCTGATCGCAAACCTTCTGGCCGTGCCGGTGATGGGCGCCCTGGTGATGCCCGCGGGCGTGATCGGCGCGCTGCTGGCGCCCGTGGGCCTTGCGGGTCCGGCGCTGTGGGTGATGGGCCTGGGGACCGCCTGGATGCTGCGGGTCGCGGAATGGGTGGCGGGCCTCGGCGGCGCGGTGGTGGCCCTGCCCCTGCCGCCCGGGCCGGTGATCCCGCTGATGTGTTTCGGCGCGACGCTGGCGGTTCTGTGCTGGCGCGAGGGGCTGACCGCGCGCCGTCCCGGCCTGCCGGGCGCGGGCTTCCTGGCGGGGCTGGCGATGCTGGCGGCATCCGGGGCGATCTGGCTGACGGCCAGCCGACCCCTGCTGCTGGTCGCCCCGGAAGGCGAGGCGGCGGGCCTGATGACCATGCAGGGCCGCGCCGTGTCCAAGCCTTCCGGCGGGGCCTTCATCGTCGAGACCTGGCTGCAAGAGGACGGCGAGGTCGTCACGCAAGAGGAATCGGCCGCCCGTCCCGCCTGGCAGGGCGACAAGCGCGACCGCATGGCCGCGCTGCCGGGGGGCTGGCAGGTCTGGCATTTCACCGGCAAGGGGGCCGAGACGCGGGCGCCCGCCGCCTGCCTGCCGCAGCGGATCGTGGTCGTGGCGGCCAAGGTCGAAAAGGCCGACTGGCCCTGCGTGATGCTGGATCTCGGGCGGTTGCGGCGGACGGGGGCCGTCGCCGTCGATTTCGACGGCAACAACCCCGTCTTGCGCGGCGTCAACGACCTGCGCCGCAATCCGGGCTGACGCGGCTCAGATCCCGGCGTCGATGATCGCGCGGGCCAGAACCGGCACCGTGTCCCGGTTCAGCCCGGCGATGTTCAGCCGCGAATCGCCCACCATGTAGATCGCCGCGTCCGATTTCAGCTTCGCCACCTGCTCGGGCGTGGCCCCCAGGCGGGAGAACATGCCGCGATGCCGGCCGATGAAGTCGAAGCGGTCGCTGCCCGACAGGTCGCGCAGTTCCGACGCCAGTTGCGACCGCAGGCCCAGCATGGTGCCCCGGATCTCCTCGAGTTCCGCCGCCCAATCGGCACGCAGGGACTCATCGGACAGGATGGTGCTGACGATCCGCGCGCCGTGGTCGGGCGGGAAGGAATAGTTCTGCCGGTTCAGAAAAGCCATCGACCCCTGCGCCAGATCGCGCGCGGCGGTGTTTTCGGCCAGGGCGAACAGGATGCCGGTCCGTTCGCGGTAGATGCCGAAGTTCTTGGAGCAGGAGGCCGCGATCAGCGCCTCGGGCAGTCGCGCGGCGATCATGCGGGTGGCGGCCGCGTCTTCCTCCAGCCCGTCGCCGAAGCCCTGGTATGCCAGGTCGATCAGCGGGATCGCGCCGGATTGTTCCAGGATCGCCGCGACTTCCTCCCATTGCTCCATGGTCAGGTTGGCGCCGGTCGGGTTGTGGCAGCAGCCGTGCAGCAGCACGATGTCGCCCTTGCCCGCGCGGGCGATGTCGGCCTTCAGGCCGTCGAAATCGACGCCGCGGGTTTCGGCGTCGAAATAGCGGTATTCGACGAAGGGCAGGCCCATGAACTTCATGATCGACAGGTGGTTGGGCCAGGTCGGGTTCGAGACAAAGACCGTCGCCCCCGGATTGGCCAGGCGCGCCAGTTCCAGCGCCTGCCGGATCGCGCCGGTGCCGCCCACCGTCGCCAGCGACGCCAGCCGGTCGCCCGGCACGTCCTTCAGCACCATCCGCGCCATGGCGTTGCGGTATTCGGGTTCGCCCGCCAGCCCGGTATAGGCCTTGGTGGTCTGCGTGTCCCAGATCCGCCGTTCCGCCGCCTTGACCGCCCGCATGACCGGCGTGACCCCCTGCGGATCCTTGTAGACGCCGACGCCCAGGTCGATCTTGCCCTGCCGGGTGTCGGCCTTGAACTCCTCGATCAGCATCAGGATCGAATCGGGGGCTTGGGGTTGGAGGTTGGACAGCATTCAGGCGTCTCCGGTTGCGATGGGCAGGTCCGGGAAGCTGCCCCATTCGGTCCAGCTTCCGTCGTAAAGCGAGTGGTTGCGGTGCCCGATCCGTTCCAGCGCCAGGCTGAGAACGGCGGCTGTGATGCCGCTGCCGCAACTGGTGATCACGGGCTTCCCGAGGTCCACCCCGGCGTCCTCGAACGCGGCGCGCAGGGCGTCGGGCGATTTCATCGTGCCATCCGCGTTCAGCAGCCGTCCGAAGGGGACGTTGCGCGCGCCGGGGATATGGCCCGACCGCAGGCCGGGACGCGGCTCGGGCGCCTCGCCCCGGAAACGCCCGGGCGCTCGGGCGTCGACGATCCCGTGATCGCCCAGCTTGCTGGCCGCCGCCACCTGCGTCACGTCGCGCACAAGGCCCGCCTGGCGCTGCACGGTGATGTGGCGGTCGCGCAGAACCGGGGCCATGTCCTCGACCGGGCGGCCCTCGGCCTGCCACTTGGCGAAGCCGCCGTCCAGGACCGCCACGTCGGTCTTGCCCATCAGGCGGAAGGTCCACCAGACCCGCGCGGCGCTGCGCACGTCGGAATTGTCGTAAACCACGACCTGATGGCCGTCGCCCACGCCCATGGCGCGCATCCGCGAAACGAACATCTCGACCGGAGGGGCCATGTGCGGCAGGGCGGACCGCTTGTCGCTGATCGCGTCGATGTCGAAGAAGCGCGCCCCGGGGATATGGGCCGCGTCGTATTCGGCCCGCGCGTCGCGCCCGGTAGCGGGCATGTGCCAGCTTGCATCCAGGATGCGCAGGTCGGGATCGTTCCCGTGCGCCGCCAGCCATTCGGTCGAAACCAGCGTTTTCGGATCGTCCTGCATGGTCCCCCTCCGTCATGGCGCGGGACCGCTCTACAAGGGCGGCCGGGCTGGCGCAATGCTAACCCTGCTTCAGAAGCCGCTGCTTTTGCCGGTTCCAGTCGCGCTTGGCGTCGGTTTCGCGCTTGTCGTGGTTCTTCTTGCCCTTGGCCACGCCGATCTTCAGCTTCACAATGCCGCGGTGGTTGAAATACATCACCAGCGGGACCAGCGTCATCCCCTCGCGTCCGACGGCCTGCCACAGCCGCGCCAGTTCCTTGCGGCTGACCAGCAGCTTGCGCTTGCGTCGCTCCTCGTGGCCCCACACCCCGGCCTGCTTGTAGGCGGCGATATAGCCGTTGATCAGCCACAGCTCGCCGTCCTCGACCGAGGCATAGCTTTCGGCGATGTTCGACTGCCCGGTGCGCAGCGACTTCACCTCGGATCCGGTCAGGACGATGCCGGCCTCCAGATCGCTTTCGATGAAGTAATCGAAGCGCGCCCGCCGGTTTTCGGCGATGATCTTGTAGTTCTTGTCGGGGTCGTTAGCCATGGTGCTTTCAGATAGGCGCCGGACACCGTGCTGTAAAGGTGCACGAGAAAGGTGCACGAGGGTTGAAGGAAAAGGAACCGCCATGCTGGGACAGATCGCGTTCGGATCGGTTCTGATGCTGTGCAGCATCGGCATTGCCGGGCTGTGGATCTGGCTGCTGGAAACGGGCTTCGCCCGCTGGGAAGGCTGGTTGGTGCGCGCGCCGCACCGGCCCAAGCTGATCCTGATCGTGCTGGCCTCCAGCCTGGCGGTGCTGGCCATGGTCACGATGTCGGTCTGGCTCTGGGCGGGGGCCTTTCACCTGCTGTCGATCTTCCGCGACTTCGAGGAGGCGATGTACTTCGCGCTGGTGACCTTTACCACGCTGGGCTACGGCGACGTGCTGATGCCGCCCGAATGGCGCATCCTGGGCGGGCTGGCCGCCGCCAACGGGCTGCTGAGCTTCGGGCTGATGACCGCGCTGATGGTGGAATCCCTGCGCCACGTGCGCGTGCGCCAGATCGAGTTCACGAGGAATGGCGCATGAGGCCGGGGCCGCTGAACCTGATCACCGACATCGAGGGCCTGCGGGTGGGCAACGCCGCCGACCCGCGCCTGAAATCCGGCGTCACCGTGCTAACCGGCGGCGCGCCCTTCGCGGCGGCGGTTCACGTCATGGGCGGCGCGCCGGGCACGCGGGAAACCGATCTGCTGGCCCCCGACAAGCTGGTGGCGCAGGTCGATGCGCTTGTGCTGTCGGGGGGATCGGCCTTCGGCCTGGCGGCCTGCGACGGGGTGATGGCGGGCCTGCGCGCGGCGGGGCGCGGGTTTGCGGTGGGTCCGGCGCGGGTGCCGATCGTGCCGGGGGCGATCGTCTTCGACCTGCTGAACGGCGGGAACAAGGGGTGGAACGACAACCCTTATCCCGCGCTTGGGCGGGCGGCCCTTGACGCCGCCGCCGCCGATTTCGTCCTGGGCACGGCGGGCGCCGGGACCGGGGCCGCGACGGGGAACCTCAAGGGCGGGCTCGGCTCGGCCTCGGCGGTGCTGACGAACGGGCTGACCGTGGGCGCCCTGGTTGTGGTCAATGCGCTTGGGCAGGCGACCGTGGGCCACACGCGGCAGTTCTGGGCCGCGCCCTGGGAATTGGAGGCCGAGTTCGGCGGCCTTGGCCTGCCCGCCAGCTTTCCCGCCGCCCGGGAACCGGCCCCGATGAAACGGATGGGAGAGGCCACAACCATCGCCATCGTCGCCACCGACGCGGCCTTGGACAAGCCGGCGCTGCACCGCCTTGCCATTGCCGCCCATGACGGCATGGCCCGCGCGCTGGTGCCCAGCCACACGCCTCTTGACGGCGATCTGATCTTCGCGGTTTCGACCGGGGCCAAGCCGCTGGCGGATCCGGTGGCCGGTTCCTTTCTGCTGGGCCACGCCGCCGCATCCTGCCTGGCGCGGGCCATCGCGCGGGGCGTCCATGCCGCGACCCCGGCGCCGGGCGACCGGCAACCCTGCTGGGGCGACCCGGGCGCATGAAAAAAGCGGCGCATGAAAAAGGGGCGGCGCGCGACCGGCGCACCGCCCCATCAGAGAGAGGGTCGCCAAGAGGGAAGGCTTAGCGATGTTCGTTCAACGCGTACATCCCCCGCAGGTTTCACGGCATGCGCGACTTTTTGACAACCGCGACACGCGCCGCGTGGTCCGCCTTGGCTTTGACAACGCCCGGCCTGCGTGGTGATCATCGGCCGACCGCCTTTGGAGCCACAGCCATGACCAAGCATTCCACCGACCTGAAGACGCTGCTGCGCGACCCCTCGCTTCTGGAAACCCGGGCCTTTGTGGCGGGCGAATGGGCCGATGCCGCGGACGGCGCGACCTTTGACGTGATCAACCCGGCGCGCGGCGACGTGATCGCCAAGGTGGCCGACCTGTCCCGCGCCGACGCAGCCCGCGCCATTCAGGCGGCGCACGAGGCGATGAAGGCCTGGGCCGCCCGCACCGCCAAGGACCGCGCGGGAGTGATGCGCCGGTGGTTCGACCTGATGATGGCGAACCAGGACGACCTGGCGCGCATCCTGACCGCCGAGATGGGCAAGCCCTTCCCCGAGGCCAAGGGCGAGATCGCCTATGGCGCCAGCTTCGTCGAATGGTTCGGCGAGGAAGCCAAGCGCGTTTATGGCGAGACGATCCCCGGCCACATGCCCGACAAGCGCCTCACGGTGATCCGCCAGCCGATCGGCGTGGTGGGCTCCATCACGCCCTGGAACTTTCCGAACGCCATGATCGCCCGCAAGGCCGCGCCCGCGCTGGCCGTGGGCTGCGGCTTTGTGGCCCGTCCCGCCGCCGAAACGCCGCTGTCGGCGCTGGCGATGGCGGTCTTGGGCGAACGCGCGGGCCTGCCCAAGGGGATTCTGTCGGTGATCACCTCGTCGCGGTCCAGCGATATCGGCAAGGAATTCTGCGAGAACCCGCTGGTGCGCAAGCTGACCTTCACCGGCAGCACCGAAGTCGGCCGCATCCTGCTGCGCCAGGCCGCCGACCAGGTGCTGAAATGTTCCATGGAGCTGGGCGGCAACGCCCCCTTTATCGTCTTCGACGACGCCGACCTGGATGCGGCGGTGGAAGGCGCGATGGCGTCCAAGTTCCGCAACAACGGCCAGACCTGCGTTTGCGCGAACCGCATCTATGTCCAGGCCGGCGTGTATGACGCCTTCGCGCAGAAGCTGGCGGCGGCGGTGGACAGGCTGCGCGTGGGCGACGGGCTGGACGACGGCGTGACCACCGGCCCGCTGATCAACGAGGACGCCGTGGAAAAGGTCGAGGAACATATCCGCGACGTGCTGGACGGCGGCGGTCAGGTCGTCACCGGAGGCACCCGGATGGAGGGGCTGTTCTTCCGGCCCACGGTTGTCACCGGCGTCACCGACCGCATGAAGGTCGCGACCGAGGAAACCTTCGGCCCCCTGGCCCCCTTGTTCCGCTTCGACACCGAGGAGGAGGTCGTGCGGAAAGCCAACGACACGATCTTCGGGCTGGCGTCCTATTTCTATGCCCGCGACATCGGCCGCATCACCCGCGTGCAGGAGGCGCTGGAATACGGAATCGTCGGCGTGAACACCGGAATCATCTCGACCGAGGTGGCGCCCTTCGGGGGCGTCAAGCAGTCGGGCCTGGGCCGCGAGGGCAGCCGCCACGGGATCGAGGATTACCTGGAATTGAAATACATCTGCCTGTCGATATGACAGTTCGCAACGATTTCGGGCGTTTGCGGGAACGCAAGGGGGGTGCCGCGCATTGACAGGCGAAGGCCCCGCCCTTTCGGTTCCGGCGGGGTCGGTTGGAAAAAGGGGAAGTGCATGGAAGGTTTTGGCTGGATCATGTCGATCATCCTGGGGGCTATCGCCGGGTGGATCGCGGAAAAGATCATGAAGACCGACACCGGTCTGCTGATGAACATCATCGTCGGCATCATCGGCGCGCTGATCGGTAATTTCATCTTCGACGCGCTGATCGGCAGCAGCGGCGAAGGCAGCATCATCGGGCAGCTGATCGTTGCCGTGATCGGCGCCTGCATCCTGATCTGGCTGGTGCGCATGGTGCGTGGCCGCGCCTGATCGTCCGCCGGAAAACGAAAAGGCCGGTGCGGCGATCCGCACCGGCCTTTTTCATGGCCCTTCGGAAGGGGCGGATCAGCGCCCCCCGTCCTCGTCGTCCTCGTCCCGTTCGGGCAGGTTGAAGAAGCTGTCCGCATTCAGATCCGGCTCGGGGGTCTTGTCCTCGTCCCGCGTCAGCGTGAAGCCTTCCAGGCCCGCGATGGACGAAGGCAGGCGCGGCTCGTCGCTCATCGCCAGCGAGGTTTCGGTGCTGACCAGCTTGCGGCGTTCGTCATCGCTCATCACCTCGCCCGAACCGCCCTTCTTGGCGGCCTTCTGGACGGCGGCGTCCAGCTCGGTCTGGCGGCACAGGCCCAGGGCCACCGGGTCGATGGGCTGCATGTTCTGGATGTTCCAGTGCGTGCGCTCGCGGATCGAGGCGATGGTGGGTTTGGTGGTGCCCACCAGCTTGGCGATGGCCGCGTCGGGAAGCTCGGGATGGAACTTGACCAGCCACAGGATCGCATTCGGACGGTCCTGGCGCTTGGACAGCGGGGTATAGCGCGGCCCGCGGCGCTTTTCCTCGCCCTCGGCGGCGGGGTTGTGCTTCAGGCGCAGCCTGTAGGCGGGGCTGGCCTCGCCCTTCCTGATCTCCTCGGCGTCCAGCTGGTGCGAGGCCACCGGGTCATAGCCCTTGACGCCCACGGCCACGTCGCCGTCGGCGATGCCCTGCACTTCCAGCTCGTGCAGACCGCAGAAATCGCCGATCTGCTTGAAGCTCAGCGTGGTATTGTCCACCAGCCAGACGGCGGTCGCCTTGGCCATCAGCGGCTTGCTCATGTCAATCTCCTTCGCATGTCTGCCCCGAACAGCAGGTTTCAGGCCGGAAAAACGGCTTTGGCGGGTGCCATTCCTCGTTTTCGGGGGGAATTGGCCGGTGATATAGCGATTTCGAGGCGCGGGGAAAAGAGGATTCGCATCGGAACCGTGGACGCGGCCGCGCCGGGCAGGCATGGTGCGGTCATGAAGGCTGCTTTTCTTGTCCCCGTTCTGGCCGCGCTGTGGCCCGCCCCCGCCCTGTCCGACGGCGTGGCGGGCGAATTCGACTATTACATCCTGTCGCTCAGCTGGCAGCCCGCCTGGTGCCGGACGACCGGCGACGGGCGGGACGCCCCGGAATGCCAGAACGGCAGCGGCCGGGACTTCGTGGTTCACGGGCTTTGGCCGCAATACGAACGGGGCTGGCCCGATCATTGCGAAACCCGCGAACGCGACCCGTCGCGGCGCGACACGCAGGCCATGGGCGACCTGATGGCCCCCGGCCTGGCGCTTTACCAGTGGCGCAAGCACGGCCGCTGTTCGGGCCTTTCGGCGGCGGGCTACTACGCGGCCCTGCGCGAGGCGGCCGAGGCGGTCCGAACCCCCGCTGTTTTCGACGACCTGCCGCGCGACATCGCCCTGCCCCCCGCCGTGGTCGAGGACGCCTTCATCGAGGCCAATCCCGGCCTGACGGCGGACGGCATCACCGTCACCTGCAAGGCCGAGGCCCTGGCCGAGGTGCGCATCTGCCTGACCCGGGATCTGGAACCCCGCGCCTGCGCCCCCGACGCCCGGCGCGATTGTGCCCGTTCCCGGGTGCTGATGGAACGGATTCGCTGATTGCCCTGGAACCCCGCCTCTGCCGGCGGTCTTGAACACGCCACAACACGGAACAGCCTGGACGCGCCATGAAGGAAATCGAACTCAAGCTGCACCTGACGGACGCCGCCGCCCGCGCCATCGAGGCCGCGGGCGTGCTGCCGGGCAAGCCGAAGACGGTCGCGCAGCGGTCCCTTTACTTCGACACGCCGGACCGGGCGCTGGCAAAGGCGGGGCTGTCCCTGCGGATCCGAAAGGCCAAGGGCAAGCGCGTCCAGACCGTCAAGCAGGCCGACCGGGGCGCCGCGGGGGTCTTTGCCCGGCCCGAACACGAGATGGCGGTCGCGGACGACAGGCCCGTCCTGGACGAGGCCACGCCGGTCGCCCGCGTTCTTGGCGCCAAGGCGTCCGAGCTTGCGCCGGTCTTCGCCCTATCCGCGAACCGCCGGATCTGGACGCTGGAGGAAGGCGGCGCCCGCATCCTGGCCATGATCGACCGGGGCGAGATCACGGCGGCCGACCGCCACAGCCCGCTTTGCGAATGCGAGCTCGAGCTGGTCTCGGGTCCGCCCGGCGCGCTTTTCGCCGTTGCCCGCCGCCTGGGCGCGGTGGCGCCGGTCAGGCTGGGCGTCCTGACCAAGTCCGAACGCGGCTATCGCCTGACGGGCTCCCTGCCCGTGGCGGTCAAGGCCGAGGAAGTGGCGCTTGACCGGGACATGACGGCGGCGCAGGCCTTTCAGCGGATCGTCCTGTCCTGTCTGCGGCAATTCCGCCTGAACGAGGATCTGCTGCTGGCCACCCGCACGCCCGAGCCCCTGCACCAGGCGCGGGTCGCACTGCGCCGGTTGCGGTCGGCCTTTACCATCTTCCGGCCGATGCTGGGCACGTCGGGCACCGCCCTGCGCGAGGAGTTGCGCTGGCTGGCGGGCAGCCTGGGGGATGCGCGCGACCTGGACGTGCTGCTGCCCCGCGCGCCGCGCGGACCGTTGCAGGACCGCATCCGCGCGGGCCGCGAGGCGGCCTATGACGCGCTGGCGGGGACGCTGGCGTCGGACCGCGCCCGGGCGCTGATGCTGGATCTGGCGGAATGGGTCGGCGGGGGCGACTGGCTGTCCGACCCGGACACGCGGGCCATGCGCGACAGCGACGCGCAGGATTTCGCCGCCGCGGCCTTGTCGCGGTTCCGGCGCAAGGTGAAAAAGGGCGGCCGCGATCTGGCGCATCTTGAAGACGAGGCCCGGCACGAATTGCGCAAGGACGCCAAGAAGCTGCGCTACGCGGCGGATTTCTTCGCGCCGCTGTTCGCGGGCGACCGGCGGAAAGGCCGCAGGCGATTCGGCGCGGCGCTTGCGGATTTCCAGGACCATCTGGGCGCGCTGAACGACCTGGCCGCGGCGCCCCTGGTGCTGGACCGCCTGGGCCTGGCCGACATGCCCGGGGCGGCGGACCTGGCCGATGCCGTGGACCGCGCGCCCCTGCTGGCTGCGGCCGAAAACGCCCACCGCGCCCTGGTCCGGGCGGAACGATACTGGACCTGAGGTCAGGCCGCCTCGTCCGCCACCTTCAGGACGATCTTGCCGATGTGCCGGCTGCTTTCCATGCGCCGATGCGCCTCGGCCGCGTCCGCCAGGGCGAATTCGCTGTCGATCGTCACCCGGACCGACCCGGCCGAGACCAGCGGCCACAGCCGCTTGCGCAGGGCCTCGGCGATCTCGGCCTTGGCGGCGTCCGACTGGGGGCGCAGGGTCGATCCGGTGACGGTCAGGCGCTTGGCCATGATGGGGGCGAAGTTCAGCTCGACCTTCGGGCCTTCCAGAAAGGCGATCATCACCAGCCGCCCGTCCGGCGCCAGGGCCTTGACGTTTCTGGCGATGTAGCTGCCGCCCACCATGTCGAGGATCAGGTCCGCCCCGCCCTCGGCGGCGACGACCTTGACGAAATCGTCCGTCCGATAGTTGATCGGCGTGGCGCCCAGGGCGGCGATGGCCGCGCATTTCCCGTCGCTGCCCGCGGTGGCGAAAACGCGCGCGCCCAGGGCGCGGGCGACCTGGATCGCCATCATCCCGATGCCCGAGGTGCCGCCATGAACCAGGAACCGCTCGCCCCCGGCCAAACCGCCGCGCGTCACCACGTTCGACCACACGGTGAAGGCGGTTTCCGGCAGGCAGGCGCCTTCGCGCAGCGACAGGCCATAAGGGATGCGCAGCGCGTGGTCGGCATGGCAGGCCACGTATTCGGCGTAACCCCCGCCGGGCACCAGGGCGCAGACCTGTTCGCCCTTGCGCCAGCGGGTGACGCCCACCCCCATGCCCACGATCTCGCCCGAAACCTCCAGCCCCGGCAGGTCGGACGCATCGGGCGGCGGCGCGTAAAGGCCCTGGCGTTGCAGCACGTCGGGGCGGTTCACCCCGGCATAGGCCACGCGGATCAGGATCTGGTCGTGGCGCGGCACCGGAACCGGGCGCAGGGCCGGGCGCAGCATGGTGGCGTCGCCGGGGTCCGCGATCTCGACCGCGTTCATGGAATCGGGGAACATCGTCTCTCCTGGTCAGGGTCGTGTGCGGCCGGGCAGGTCGCGCGGGCGGGGCGCGCGGATCCAGCCAAATGCCATGCCGGCCAGCCTTTCCGCCCCGGGCAGCTTGCGCAAGCCGGATTTGATCTGTTCGAAGCGCATCACCCCGTCGATGCGGCGGTCGATGAAGGCGCGGGTCTCGGCATGGTCGGGCGAGGTGTCGCCCAGCCAGAACAGCACCGTGGCGCCGATCACCGCCGCCAGGGTCGCGCGCTTGGAATACCAGTTCACGTCGCGCGAGGTGTCGCCGAGCCCGGTCCAGATCACGTCCGCCGTTTCCCACACCAGCCGGGCCGCCAGCGCCGCGTTCTGCGGCAGGGACAGCGTGGCCGCCCCCGCGCGCACCAGTTCGGCATCGACCAGCATCAGCCGGCGCCAGATCGCCTCGGCCACGCGGTCGCGGAAGCGCCCGCCGGGCGGGGTCTGGGCCAGGCTGTCCCGCAGCATCGCGTCCGCGCGGCGGTGATAGGCGGCGGCCAGCCCCGCGCCGCCCTGGGGGAAATGCACCCGCGCCAGGTCGGGCGACATGTTCAGGTCGCGCGCCCCGGACAAAAGGGCGCGGTCGTTCATCCCCTCGAACGGGACATGGGTCAGGGCGGCGTCAAGAAGCGCGTCGCGGTCGGTCCGGGTCATGAAACAGCCTCCGTCTGGACAAGCGCGCCCGGCTTTGATAGGGGGGCGCATCCTGCAATCTTGCAACTCTAACCTAGGAAGGTGGTGACAACCACATGCAGGTCAACGTTCGCGACAACAACGTCGAACAGGCGCTTCGCGCCCTGAAGAAGAAACTTCAGCGCGAGGGCGTGTTCCGCGAAATGAAGCTTCGGCAGCATTTCGAAAAACCGTCGGTCAAGAAAGCCCGTGAGCAGGCCGAGGCCGTGCGCCGCGCCCGCAAGCTGGCCCGTAAAAAGGCGCAGCGCGAAGGCGCTCTCTGATCGCAGCGCGAAGGCGCTCTGCTAGACGACGCGATCCGCGTTATCTGCAAACCCCCGCAGCATCACGCCGCGGGGGTTTGCTTTCATCGCCACAGGTGCAGATCCAGCGCATCCGCCGTCGAGGGCACCATCAGCGAGCCGTGGTTTTCCCGCGGATAAGGGCGATACAGAACCTCCAGCCCGCCGACCCGCGACAGGATTTCCACCAGGGCGGTCGGATCATGCGGATGCCCTTGCCGCGCCCGCCCCGCCTGGGCGATCATCACCTGGATTGTCGGATCGACCGTTCCGCCCGCCGCCGCGACCCCTGCGGCGAAGGCCGCCGCCTCGCGCCGCGATTCGCCCGCGTTCCACCACACCGAAGGATCGGCGGCAACGAAACGCGCGAACAGCCGCGGGCGGCTGAACAGCGCGTGCAGCACGAACAACCCGCCCAGCGAATGGCCGTAGATCGTCATGTCGCGACGGTCGAGGGAATAGCGCCGGCCCAGTTCGGGCAGCAGGTCGCGCTCGATCATGGCCAGGAACGCGTCCCGCCCGCCGGTCTCGCGGTCGGCGGGGGCGGCGCGGTAAAAGGGGATCGGCACGACCGGCGCCATCGCGCGCGAGGTCAGGTCGCGCCAGCGGCGGTTCGCCCCCTTGTAGCCGATCCCGAACAGGATCACCGGCATCCGCGCCGCGCGGGCCTCGCGGTGGGCCCACAGATGGGGAAACGTCGTCGCCCCGTCCAGCGACAGGATCGCGGAATAGCCCTGCGGCGGCGGCGGGACATCCGGCAGGCCCACATGGATGCGCCATTGATCGCCGGCGGGGCCGAGGGCGAAACTGCTGGCGCGGGGATGAACGATCTCGGGGGGCGGGACGCGGCGGGGCTGCGCCAGGGCGGGGGCGGCGCCAGCCGCCGCCAGAAGGGCCAGCAGATGGCGGCGGCGCAGGCTCATCAGACCGGGATCGCGGTGGTGCGGAACACCGTGCGCAACGCGAACGACGAATGCATCTGCGCGACCCCCGGCAGGCGGGCCAGATGCTGGCGGTGGATGCGGGCGAAGTCGTCGGTATCCTCGACCACGATCTTCAGCAGGTAGTCGGCGGTCCCGGCCATCAGGTGGCATTCCAGCACGTCGGGAATGGCGCGCACGCCTTTTTCAAAGGCCTCCAGAACCTCGTCGGCCTGGCCGGACAGCGTTATTTCCACGAAAACGGTGGTCTGGCGGCGCAGCTTGCGGGCGTCCAGCAGCGCGACATAGCCGTGGATCACGCCCGCTTCCTCCAGCCGCTGGACGCGGCGGTGGCAGGCGGACGGGGACAAATGCACCCGCAGCGCCAGTTCGGCGTTGCTGATTCGCCCCTCTTTCTGAAGCAGGGACAGGATCCGGCGGTCTGTTGCATCAAGATCGGACATGGCGGGATATTCTTCGAAGAAACGTTCCGCCGCCAGAGGTTTTCCTTGTCCTGCCCGCCGTTCGGGCGGCAGCTTCGCAGCACCTTGCATCGGCCCCGTGCCAGACTGTCCGAAAACGAAGGGGGAGGAAGACGCCATGCAGATCGGCTGCCCGAAGGAAATCAAGCCGCAGGAATTCCGCGTGGGCCTGACGCCCGCCGCCGTGACCGAGGCCGCCTGTCGCGGCCACGGCGTGGTGGTGGAAACCGGCGCGGGCCTGGGCTCGGGGTTCACGGACCGGGATTATGCCGCCTCCGGGGCCAGCATCGCGCCGGACGCGAAATCGGTCTTCGATGCGGCCGACATGATCGTGAAGGTCAAGGAACCGCAGGCGGAGGAACGGCGGATGCTGCGCGACGGTCAGGTGCTGTTCACCTATCTGCACCTGGCCCCCGACCCCGACCAGACCCGCGACCTGCTGGAATCGGGCGTCACCGCCATCGCCTATGAAACGGTGACGGATGCGCGCGGCGGCCTGCCCCTGCTGGCCCCCATGTCCGAGGTGGCGGGTAGGCTGGCCCCGCAGGTCGGATCCTGGGCCTTGCAAAAGGCCAACGGGGGGCGCGGCGTGCTGCTGGGCGGCGTGCCCGGCGTGCGGCCCGCCAATGTCGTGATCATCGGCGGGGGCGTGGTGGGCACGGCGGCGGCGCGCGTGGCCGTGGGCATGGGCGCCAATGTCACGGTCACGGACCGGTCGGTGGCCCGGCTGTCCTATCTGGACGACATCTTCATGGGGCGGCTGACCACGCAGTATTCCAGCGCCGCGGCCACCGCCGAGCTGATCCGCGCCGCCGACATGGTGATCGGCGCGGTGCTGATCCCCGGCGCCGCCGCGCCCAAGCTGGTAAGCCGCGAGCAGCTGTCCGCGATGCAGCCCGGCGCGGTGCTGGTGGACGTGGCCATCGACCAGGGCGGCTGTTTCGAGACTTCGCGCGCCACCACCCACCAGGATCCGATCTATGAGGTGGACGGGATCGTGCATTACTGCGTGGCGAACATGCCGGGCGCGGTGGCGCGGACCTCGACCCAGGCGCTTGGCAACGCGACGCTGCCCTTTGTGCTGGCCCTGGCCGACAAGGGCTGGCGGCAGGCGGTGCTCGAGGATCCGCATCTGCGGGCCGGGCTGTCCACGCACGGGGGCCGCCTGACCTCGCCCCCCGTGGGCGAGGCCCTGGGGCTGGAGGCGATCACGCCCGATCAGCTCCTGGCCGGTTGACCGCCCTCAGGGCGCTTGCCCGTCCGGCCGGCGAAGGCCATCGCCTTGCCGTCACCGCCCGCGCCGGACTGGATGGACCCTTAAGGCCCGGCAGGCGCCCGCTTGCCGGTTCCGTCTGGCGGCGCGGTCGCAGGCGGGCGGGAAGACGCGCGCGTTTCCCGATCCCGCCGGGACCGCCGCGGATCTAAGGCCGGGGCAGCGGATAGTCCGAGGACCCCGACCGGTCGGCCAGAAGGTCGCGGATCTGGGCCAGCAGTTCTTCCTGGGTGGGGGCGGCCACGACGACCTCCTCCTGCTGGCGGACCGCCAGGCGTTGCAGGCGGTTCACGCCCTTGACCAGCAGGAACACCGCCCAGGCGATGATCAGGAAGTTCAGCACCGCCATCAGAAAGGCGCCATAGGCGAAGATCGGCGCCCCGGTCTCGCGGGCGGCGGCAAGGCTTGCATTCTCGGGGACGGCGATGTCGGTCGGCAGCACGAAATACAGGTTCGAGAAATCGACCCCCCCGGTCAGCACGCCGAGGATCGGATTGATGAGATCGGCCACCACCGAATTGACGATCGCGGTGAAGGCCGCGCCGATGATGATGCCGACGGCAAGGTCGATGACATTGCCACGGGCGATGAACTCTCGGAACTCTCTGATCATTGGCAGACTTTCCCATGTGACACGCGCCGCACCGGGCGCAAGGAAAGCATGCTGTCTGATCAATAAAAAAGCAATTCCGCGGATGAACTTGGCCCGCCCGCCGGGGCAGACGGGCCACGGCGCGGGATCAGTTCGCCTCGGCCAGCTTGCCGTCGATGATCTCCTTCATGTCCTCCCACGGCTGGTTCATGACCTTCTCGCCGCCGATGATGAAGGTGGGGGTCGCCTCGATCCCGTCGGCGGTGGCGTTCTGCTGAAAGGTCGCGATCAGCCGCTCGGCCTTGGCGGTGTCTTCCCAGCAAGCGGTCATCTGCTCCTCGGTCATGCCGGCCTTGAGCCCGATCTTGCGCAGGTTCGCGGCGATCTCCTCGCCCGTGCCGCCGGCCAGCCAGTCCTTCTGTTCGTCGAACAGCATGTCGGACACGGCATAGAACTTTTCGTCCCCGCCGCAGCGCGCGAGCACGCCCGCCCAAAGGCCCGGCTGGTCGAAGTAGACATCGCGCTGGATGAACTTCACCTTGCCGGTATCGACATATTCGGCCTTCAGCTTCGGCCAGGTCTCGGCATGGAAATTCGCGCAATGGCCGCAGGTGAAGCTGGCATATTCGATCACCGTCAGCGGCGCGTCGTCGGACCCCAGGCTGATGTCGGGCAGGGTTTCGGCCTGCGCGGCGGGCGCGGCCTCCTGGGCCATGGCGGCCGGAGCGGCAAGGGCGAACGCCAGGGCGGCTGCGGCAGAGCGGATCAGCATGGAAAATCCTTTCGGTGGTTCCGGTGTCGTTTGGTTGCGATGTTCAGCGCCAGCCGGGCCATCGCCTCGGCCAGGGCGGGATCCTCGAACTGGCGGGCGACCTGGTCGGCGGCCTGGCGGCTGGCCGGATCGGGCGCGGCGGGCCTGGCGGCCGCCGGGGCGAAGACGGCCTGGCCTTCGGCGAACCCGCTGGCCGCCGTCTGGGTCAGCACGATCCGCTGCACGGCGTTGTAGCCGTAGCAGGCGTTCACCCGGTCGCGCAGCTGCGGCAGCTGCATCTCGACAAGGGGGGCGACGGGGCCGGTGGTCAGCAAGGTCAGCGTGGCGCCGAATCCGCCGCGCGCGTGGCTGATGCGCACGGGCCGGGTCATGGCGGCAAGCTGGGGTCCGGCGATCTCGGGCCAGTGGGTCAGCAGGCGGGCGACGGCGAAGCCCCGCCCCTCGGCGGCCTTCTGCACCCGGTCCGCCAGAAGCGTCGCCGCCTGCTGGAAGCCGCGCCTGCGGCGGGCCATGGGGGTGCGGGGGTGGTCGGGCGATCGTGCCATCATTGCCTGTCCGGGTATCACCCCCATATCCTTAATCAGCCCCGCCCCCGGAGGAAAGCGGGGGATCGGAACAAGGGCCTGAATATTGCGTGACACAAGGGTGATCGCCCCGCAGCTTCTGGACTGGTATGACCGCCACGCGCGCGTCCTGCCCTGGCGCGTGCCGCCGGGGGGCGGCGGGGCAGACCCTTATCGCGTCTGGCTGTCCGAGGTGATGCTGCAACAAACCACCGTGGCGGCGGTCAGGGCCTATTTCGAACGCTTCACGGCGCTGTGGCCGACGGTCCAGGATCTGGCCGCGGCGGACGACGCGCGGGTTATGGCCGAATGGGCGGGGCTCGGCTATTACGCCCGCGCCCGCAACCTGCTGGCCTGCGCCCGGGCGGTGTCCGCCATGGGCGGGTTCCCGCAAACGCGCGACGGCTTGCGCGGCCTGCCGGGGATCGGGGCCTATACCTCGGCCGCGATCGCCGCCATCGCCCATGACGCGCCGGAAGCTGTGGTCGACGGCAATGTCGAACGCGTGGTGGCGCGGCTGTTCGCGGTGGAAACGCCCCTGCCCGCCGCCAAGCCCGAACTGGTGGCGCTGGCCGAAACGCTGACCCCGCAGCAGCGCCCCGGCGACTATGCCCAGGCGATGATGGATCTGGGCGCCACGATCTGCACGCCGCGCAACCCGGCCTGCGGCATCTGCCCGCTGATCCACCAGTGCGACGCCCGCGCCCTGGGCATCGCCGCCAGCCTGCCCCGCAAGGCGCCCAAGGCGGCCAAGCCCGACCGCGCCGGCATCGCCTGGGTGGCCCGCCACGGCGATGCCGTGGTGGTCGAGGAACGCCCGGCCAAGGGCCTGCTGGGGGGCACGCTGGCCTTCCCCTCGGCCCATTGGGACGGGCGCGACCTGCCGCCGCCCGGCGCCGCGGCGTGGCGAGAGATCGGCCATGTCCGCCATGTCTTCACCCATTTCAACCTGTCCTTGCAGGTGATGGCGGGCGATCTGGACGGCCCGCCCGCACGCGGCCGTCTGGTGCCGCTGCGGGATATCGACCGGGACGCCCTGCCCGGTCTGATGCGCAAGGTCTGGGATATGGCGCGCGCGGAAATCGCCGCGTAACATCGCGGGCATGAGCGATTCAACCCCAAGCAGATTGCCGCCCGCGGCGCCTTTCTGGATGTCCCTGGTCATGCTGCCGCTGGTCGCCCTGGCGGCGGCCTGGGGCGGATCGTGGTGGATGCTGCTGCCCGCCTATGCCTGGTATCTGACGACCGCCCTGGACGGCGTGCTGGGGCTGAACACTGAAAACCCCGATCCCCGGACGGAAACCTCTGCGCTGTTCTGGCACCGCGCCGTGACGGTGATCTGGTTTCCGCTGCAATTCGCCGCGATCTTCGGCGGGATCTGGTATGCGACCCGTGCAGGCCACCTGTCGGGCCTTGAAAAGCTGGGGCTGTTCTTCGGCGTGGGCGTGCTGTCGGGCACCATCGGCATGGTTTACGCTCACGAGCTTCTGCACCAGAAAACCGCCGTGGAACGCTGGATGGGCGATCTGCTGCTGGCTTCGGTGCTGTATTCGCATTTCAAGACCGAGCATCTGCTGGTTCATCACGCCTGGGTCTCGACCCCCCGCGACGCGGTGTCGGCGCGCTATGACGAAAGCTTCTACGGCTTTTTCTGGCGGGTGCTGCGCGACGGCCCCGCCAGCGCCTGGCGGGCGGAAACACGGCTGCTGGCGCGGGCGGGCCGCGGCCCCCGGGACCGGCGCAATCCGTTCTGGCGCTACGGGGCGCTGCAAGGCGGGATGGTCCTGCTGGCCCTGGCCCTGGGCGGCGTGCAGGGCCTGGGGCTGTTCGCCTTTCAGGCCTTTGTCGCCGTTTGGCAGCTCGAGGTCGTGAACTATGTCGAACATTACGGCCTGACCCGAAAGCATCTGGGCGACGGGCGGTATGAACCTATCCTGCCGCGCCACAGCTGGAACGCCAGCCACACGGCCTCGAACTGGCTGCTGATCAACCTCCAACGCCATTCCGACCACCACCGCAAGCCCGACCGGCGCTTTCCCCTGCTGCAAACCTATGGCGAGAACGAGGCCCCGCAGCTGCCCTTCGGCTATCCGGCGATGACCTTTGCCGCCATGATCCCGCCCTGGTGGCGGCGGCGGATGAACCCGCGCGTCCGCGCCTGGCGCAGGCGGTTCTATCCCGAGGTGACGGATTGGGGACCGTATAACCGGGGCGAGCTGCCGATGCCGCGCAATGCGCTGTAGAGATGAAACGGCGAAAACCGTCGCCTTCGCCACGCGATGCCCTGCCCATCAACGCCGCCGGGCCCCGAAGGCCCGGCCGGCGCCCGCCCCGCCCCCGCCCCCGCCCCGCCCCCGGCGGGCGCCGGCCTACTGCGGTTGTGGTGCGGCACCGTTTTCAATGGCGCTGTCGCACCTCGGCAGGGGAAACGCAGTGCGTGTCCAGTTCCCGCCCATGCGAGCTTGCGCCACGACCAACCTTGTTCCCGGGGCGACCCGCCGCGCGATCCACATCAGATCCCGCCTTGCAAAGGCGATGCACCCTTCGGTCCCGAAGCCCGGCCTGCGCCATTGATGCAGAAAGATCGCCGACCCCCGCCCCGGCACCGCCTCGGGCCAGTTCCAGTCGGTTGTCAGCACCAGGTCGTACAGCGGATCGGCCCGGCGCAGCCTTTCGTGGCTCGCCGCCAAGGGCGCGCGCGCGTGACGGTTGTATCCCGGATGGTCGGGGGCGTCGCACCACAGGTCGCCCGGGCCGATGGGTTGCGCCCATGCCGCAGGCCGCGCCAGGCGGTCGGGCCGGTACCACAGCCCGGTGATCCGCATCACCCCCGCAGGCGTGGCGCCATCCCCCTCGCGCTTGTCGCGCGCCACGCCGCGCTTGCCGATGCTGCACGGGAACAGCCGCCCGCGATACCGCACCCCCTGGGGCGTCAGCACCAGATCGTCCGGCCTCACAGCAGATGCCCCGACTTTTCGGCCTTTGTGTCCAGATACCCCTCGTTGAAGCGGTTGCGGCCGACCACCAGCGGCACGCGCTCGGTCACGGCGATCCCATGGCTTTCCATCATCGCCACCTTTCGCGGATTGTTGGTCATCAGCCGCGTCTGCGAAAACCCCATCCGCCGCAGCAGCGCCGCGCCGATGCGGAAATCGCGCTCGTCATCCTCGAACCCCAGGCGGTGATTGGCCTGCACCGTGTCGAAGCCCTGGTTCTGAAGCGCATAGGCGCGCATCTTGTTGGCCAGCCCGATCCCCCGGCCCTCCTGGTTCAGATACAGCAGCACCCCCTGCCCCGCCTGGCCCATGGTTGTCAGGGCCGCGTGCAGTTGCGGACCGCAGTCGCATTTCAGGCTGCCCAGCACGTCGCCCGTGAAGCAGGCCGAATGCAGCCGCGCCAACACCGGCGCGTCGCGCGGCGGGTCGCCGATCTCGATGGCGTAATGCTCGGCCCCGCCGTCGTCGGGGCGGAAGATGTGCAGGCGCGCGCGTTCCGCCGCGACCAGCGGCAGATTGGCGGCGGCGACCGGGGCCAAGGCGGCCTCGTGCGCCAGTTGCGCCAGCAGCGGTCCCGGCGCGACCTGCGTCAGACCCGGCAGGGGATCCGCCGCGACCACCAGCACGGCAGGCAAAAGCTGGGCCGATTTCGCCAGCGCCAGCCCGGCCAGATGCGGCGTGGCGTCGCCCTCGCGTTCGGTGAACAGCGGCCCTTTCATCGGCGTCATCAGATCGCCCGAAGGATCGGCCAGCGCCCGCAGCCAGGCGTGATCGGCGTCAGGCGGCACGATCACGCGGGCCAGCCCGTCGTCATAGGCCCGCGCCTTCAGCGTCTCGGCCCGCCGTTCGGTCAGCGCCAGCACGGGCCGCCCAAGCGCGCGGATCGCCTCCAGCCGCGCGGGCGCCAGCGTTTCCACCGCCGCGACCAGATGCCCGCCGATCATCACCGGCAGCCCCACGCGCAGATCGCTGCGCGCGCGCGACACGGTTTCGGCCAGGGTGGGGATCAGGCTCATCAAGGGTCCGGCAGGTTGAAACATTCTGAAACATAAGCGCCCTTCCCGACAACTCCATGTGAGATTTCCGACATGATGCTGGACGGGGCGGCGCGTCCTGCCCACCTGATCGCGCAACAAGCGAAGGGAGGCAACATGCCCGGACTGAAAAAGATCCTGCTGGTCGACGACGAGGAAGACCTGCGCGAGGCCTTGGCCGAACAGCTGATCGCCACCGACGAATTCGACGTGACCGAGGCGGGCACCGGCGCGGGCGCCGTGGACGCGGCCAAGGGCGCCATCTTCGACCTGGTGATCCTGGACGTGGGCCTGCCCGACACCGACGGGCGCGAGTTGTGCAAGAAGCTGCGCAAGCTGAACGTGAAATGCCCCATCGTCATGCTGACCGGCCACGACACCGACGCCGACACCATTCTGGGGCTGGACGCGGGCGCGAACGACTACATCACCAAGCCGTTCAAGTTCCCGGTCCTGCTGGCCCGCCTGCGCGCGCAACTGCGCACCCATGAACAGTCCGAGGACGCGATCTTCCAGCTTGGGCCTTATACCTTCAAGCCCGCGATGAAGATGCTGATCGACACGAAGGACCGCAAGATCCGCCTGACCGAGAAGGAAACCAACATCCTCAAGTTCCTGTACCGCGCGCAGGACGGCGTGGTGGCCCGCGACGTGCTGCTGCACGAGGTCTGGGGCTACAACGCGGGCGTGACCACGCACACGCTGGAAACCCACATCTACCGCCTGCGCCAGAAGATCGAGCCCGATCCCAGCAATGCGCGCCTGCTGGTGACGGAATCGGGCGGGTATCGGCTGGTGGCGTGACGGAGAGGCCCGGCGATTGCGCCGGGCCTTTTAGTGGACAGATACCCACCCTTACGGCGCAGGCTCGAAGCGCAGCACGCCTGCCGGACGCGGACCGGAACTCGTGTCCGACGGATGCGTAACGCCGTCCAGAACCGGCACCTCGGCGAAATCGAAGGGACTGATACCCTCGAGACAGGCCACATTGATGCCGAACTCCCGGGGGTTTGAACGCCTTTGGTGATGGGTGTAGATCCCGCAAGTCCTGCAAAAGTAGTGCTTCGCCGTGCCGGTGTTGAACTGATAAAGCGTAAGGTTATCCTCGCCGGCCAGGAACTGGATGTCTCCCAGCCTTGCCGAAACGGCAATCGCCCCGCGCATCCGGCAATAGGAACAGGTACAGCGGCGGATGGTGTTGAAGCCGTCCGCCAGATGGACCTGGAACCTGACCATGCCGCAGTGGCAAGCCGCGTTGAGCTTTCCGTCCTCGCTTGTCGCCATCAAAGCCTCCTGGTTTTCTTGCACCAGTCTGCAAGGGAATGTGTCGCCCGGCAACGCCTGTGCGCTCCGAGCGGAACCCGGCCGGGAAGCAGGCGTTGTAAGCACGAAGCCCAGTGGTCGGCGGATGCGGCCACGTCTCTCCCTCCCTTTCCCTGATGCCCCGGCGTTTTCCCGCGCCGGGGCTTCCTGTTGTCACCCCCGGCCATGCGGCGCGGTCCAGTCGATGTCCGGGCCGATGGGAATGATCCGGTGCGGGTTCACCATGTCGTGGCTGAAGTAGTAATGCCGCGTGAAATGGTCGGGCCGCACCGTCTCGGCCACGCCGGGCACCTGATACAGTTCCCGCGCCCATCCCCACAGGTTCGGGTAATCCACGATCCGCCGCCGGTTGCACTTGAAATGCGTATGATAAACCGCATCGAAGCGGGCAATGGTGGTGAACAGGCGCCAGTCGGCCTCGGTGATGCGCTCGCCGGCCAGATAGCGGTTCTGGGCCAGGATGCCCTCGATCCAGTCCAGGCTGTCGAACAGCGGATGGACGGCCTTGTCATAGGCGTCCTGGCTGGTGGCGAAGCCCGCCTTGTAGACGCCGTTGTTCACCGTGTCGTAGATGCGGTCGTTCAGATGCCCGATCGCGTCGCGGAGTTCCCCGGGCCAGTAGTCGTCGCTGTTGCCCGTCACCCCGTCAAAGGCCCCGTTGAACATGCGGATGATGTCGGCGCTTTCGTTGGACACGATCCGGTCCGTTTCGCGGTCCCACAGCACCGGCACCGTCACCCGCCCCGAGGCCTTGGGATGGGCGCGCAGATACAGCTTGTAGAGATAAGGCTCGCCGAACAGCCGGTCGCCCGTCGCGCCGTCGAAATCGGTGCGGAATTCCCAGCCGTTCCACAGCATGTCGGGATGGACGACGGAAACGTCGATGTGCTTTGCCAGCCCCTTCAGCGCCCGGAAGATCAGCGTCCGGTGCGCCCAGGGGCAGGCGTATGACACATACAGGTGGTATCGCCCGCTTTCCGCCTTGAAGCCGCCCTCGCCCGTGGGGCCGGGGCTGCCGTCGGCGGTCACCCAGTTGCGGTGCTTGGCGGTGTCGCGGACGAACTCTCCGCCGCTCGATCCGGTGTCGTACCATTCGTCCTTCCAGACGCCCTCGACCAGTTGGCCCATGCCTTTGTCCTCCTGTGACCGACAGGGCAACGGACCGCGCGGGCCTGCGGTTTCAGGCGATGGCCTGATCGCGCGTCTCGGTCCTGACCAGCAGCAGCGCCAAGGCCCCCAGCAGCAGTAGCGCGGCGAAGACGCCGATGGCAAAGCCGAAGCCCCGGGCGAAGACAAAGGCCAGCAGGCTGGGCGCAAGGATGCCGCCAAGCCGCGCCACCGCGCTGGCGGTGCCCATGCCGGTGCCGCGCAGGTGCGTGGGATAGAGTTCGGGCGTAAAGGCGTAAAGCGCGCCCCAGGTGCCCAGCAGCGCGAAACTCATCAGGATCAGCGCCCCCGCGACCATGGCGGTGCCGGCGGCCACCGTGAACAGCGCGCATCCGGCGGCGCTGAGCAGCAGAAAGCCCAGCAGCGTGGCGCGGCGGCCCACGGCCTCGACCCCCCATGCGGCCAGGGCATAGCCCGGCACCTGCGCAAGCGCCAGCACCACCAGGAATTCGTATCCGCGCACGAAGCCGAAGCCGTCGGTCGCAAGCTGGCCGGGCACCCAGACGAAGACGCCGTAATAGGACAGCGACACCAGGAACCACACCGCCAGCACGCCGACCGTCCGCGCCCGCAGCAGGTCCGAGAAGATCGAGGTCTCGGATCCCGTCGGAACCGCCGCCGGGACCAGTTCGGCATCCTGCGGCAGCGGCTGCATTCCGTTCGTCACCAGCACCTTGTCGATCACCGCCCTTGCGCCTGCTCCGTCCCCCTTGCGGATCAGGTACATGGGCGATTCCGGCACCCACAGCCGCAGGAAAATCCCGATCACCGCCGGGATCGCGGCCACCGCGAAGATCCACCGCCAAGGAGCCGCCGCCTCCTGGGCCACGGCGATCCAGGCCGTCAGCGCCACGACGACCGTGCCCACGGCCCAGAAGCCTTCCAGCCAGACCAGCCAGCGGCCCCGGTTCCGCGGTGGCAGGAATTCCGCCATCATCGCGTAATCCACCGGCAGCGTGCCGCCCACGGCCACGCCGGTCAGAAAGCGCAGCACCAGAAGCAGCGTGAAGTCCTGCGCGAACACCGACGCCAGTCCGAAGATCGCGTCCATTCCCACCGTCAGCACCAGGATGTTGCGCCGCCCGATCCGGTCCGCGATCCGGCCGAAGGCGAAGGCGCCCAGGAACATCCCCGCAAAGAACACCGTGCCGATCTGAAAGGCCGTCACCCGTTCGATCCCGAAGGTGGCGGCGACCGAGGGCGCGGCAAAGCCCACCGCGATCACCTGCATGGCGTCGGCGGCCCAGACCAGCCCGAAGATCCCCAGAAGCCGCCGCTGGAACCGTCCGGCCCCGCCGCGCGCCAAAGCCTCGTCCACCGTCAATCGCATTCTGTCCCCCTGGCTTGCCGGGGCATTGCTTAGCCGCAGTTTCCCCGATCACCAAGCGGCGATTGATGTTCCACGCTTTTTTCCTGCCGCCGCGTCAACTCGACTTTGGCCGCTCCCGCCGCTAGGGTCCGCGCCAAAGGAGCCTGCCGCATGTTCACCATCGCCACCTGGAACATCAACTCGGTCCGCCTGCGCGAGGGCCTGGTCGCCCGCTTGCTGCGCGAGGAGGCGCCGGACATCCTCTGCCTTCAGGAATGCAAGTCCCCGGTCGAGAAGATCCCCCTGGAGCAGTTCCGGGCGCTTGGCTACAACTGGATCGTGGCGCGCGGCCAAAAGGGCTACAACGGCGTGGCGATCCTGTCGCGCCTGCCGCTGGAAGATGCGGGCGACCGCGATTACGCGCGCCTTGGCCACGCCCGCCATGTCGCGGCCCGGCTGGAAAACGGCGTGACGATCCACAACATGTATGTGCCCGCGGGCGGCGAAATCCCCGACCGCACCGTGAACGAGAAGTTCGGCCAGAAGCTGGATTTCGTGGCCGAGATGCGCGACGTCTTTCACGCCGACAATCCGCGGAAGTCGATCCTGGTGGGCGACCTGAACATCGCCCCGCGCGAGGACGACGTGTGGTCCCACAAGCAGATGCTGAAGATCGTCAGCCACACCCCCGTCGAGGTCGATCATCTTCTGGCCGCCCAGGACGCGGGCAAATGGGTGGACGTGACGCGCCAGGACATCCCGGCGGGGCTGCTCTATTCCTGGTGGAGCTATCGCGCCAGGGATTGGGACGCCGCCGACAAGGGCCGCCGCCTGGACCACGTCTGGGCCAGCCCCGACATCGCCAATGCGGCGCATGCCAGCCGCATCCTGCGCCCCTGCCGAGGCTGGGACCAGCCCAGCGACCATGTGCCGGTGCTGGCATCCTTCGACCTTTGACGCCCATTCGTCTTCGCGCAGGTCTTTGCGGGGCTTCGAAGCGCCCTGGAAAAGGTCCGGCGGACCTTTTCCCGCGAAGAAGGGGCCGGCAGGCCCCAGGGGGGAGTGCGAAACCCCGGCCTTGCCGCCCCGAACAACCCTTCCCCTTCGGCGTTCCAACCCCCATATTGCCGCCAACCGTTCCGACCCGAACCATCTGGGGATCCCATGACCATGCTTTTCGACGGCGCGACCGACGCCCCCAAAACCGCCGATTTCATCAAGGACGTGACCGAGGCGACCTTCATGGCCGAGGTCGTGCAGGCCTCCATGGAGGTGCCGGTGATCGTCGATTTCTGGGCGCCCTGGTGCGGCCCCTGCAAGACCCTGGGACCGCAGCTTGAGGCCGAGGTCGCGCGCCACAAGGGCCGCGTCCGCATGGCCAAGGTCAATGTCGATGAAAACCAGATGATCGCCGCGCAACTGCGCGTGCAGTCGATCCCCACCGTTTACGCCTTTTTCCAGGGCCAGCCGGTCGATGCCTTCCAGGGCGCGGTTCCGCAAAGCCAGGTCAAGCAGTTCGTGGACAAGCTGGCCGCCCTGTCGGGCGACGACGGCGGGCTTGCCGAGGCCCTGGCCGCGGCCGAGCAGATGCTGGAGGAAGGCGCCTTCACGGACGCCGCCGAAACCTTTGCCGCCATCGCCGAGGAAGACCCCTCCAGCAACGACGCCTGGGCCGGCGTGGTCCGCGCCCATCTGGCGGCAGGCGATGCCGATGCCGCGCAGGCGGCGCTGGACCGGATCCCCGCCCCCGCCGCGACCAGCGCCCCGGTCGAGGCCGCGCGCGCCCGGCTGCACCTGGCCCGCCAGGCCGCCAAGGCCGGTCCGCTGGACGCCTTGCAGGCCCGGGTCGAGGCCGATCCCGACGACCAGCAAGCGCGGCTGGAATACGCCCAGGCCCTTCATGCCGCAGGCCAGGTGGCCGAAGCCATCGACATCCTTCTGGACAGCTTCCGCCGAGACCGCGACTGGAACGAAGGCGCGGCCAAGGCACAGCTTTTGACCATCTTCGACAGCCTCAAGCCCAACGACCCGCTGGTCCAGAAGGGCCGCCGCCGCCTGTCCTCGCTGATCTTCGCCTGATCCATGCTGTTCCGCTTCGATCTGCCCGCGCGCATCGCCCTGTTCCCCCTGCCCGGGGCGGTGCTGATGCCGCGCGCGCGGATCCCGCTGCACGTGTTCGAGCCGCGCTATCTGCAAATGCTCGACGACACGCTGAAGACCGACCACCGCCTGATCGGCCTGATCCAGCCCGAGGGTCAGAACGCTGACGGCGGACTGGCCGCCATTGGCTGCGCGGGCCGCGTGGTGGCCTTCTCGGAAACCGACGACGGGCGGCAGATGATCTCGCTGCGCGCCGTTTCGCGTTTCCGCCTGGCCGAGGTGAAGGACGGCTTCACCCCCTATCTGGTGGGCGAGGTGGACTGGTCCTCCTTCGGCCGCGACCTGAAGGGCCCCGAGGAGGATCCGGCGATGGACCGCGACGCGCTGTTCCCCCTCCTGCGCCGCTACATGGAGGCGCACGAGCTGTCCACCGACTGGGACGCCGCAGCCGAGGCCCAGGACGAGGCCCTGATCAATTCGCTGTCCATGGTGCTGCCCTTCTCGCCCGGCGACAAGCAGGCTCTGCTGGAAAGCCCGACCCTGGCGGATCGGCGCGAACTGCTGCAAGGGCTGATCGAATTCGCCCTGCATGGCGGCGACAACGAGGAACGACTGCAATGAGCCATCCCGACCACCCCGATGCCGGCCATCCCGGGTTCGACCGCCACATGCTCGAGGCGCTGGTCTGCCCCGTGACGCACGCGGCGCTGTCCTATGACGCCGCGCGGCAGGAACTGGTGTCGAAGGCCGCGGGGCTGGCCTTTCCGGTCCGCGCGGGGATTCCGATCATGCTGGTGGCCGAGGCCCGGCAGATCAAGGCGGATTGATGGTGGCCCCTTCGGACCCCTTTGTCGCCATCCGGGACGGGTTGCAGCCGCGCCTGCCCCTGTGGGTCAGGGGCGTGATCGTTCTGTGCTGCGCGATCCAGGGTCTGACGATCGCCGCCGACCTGTTGGGCTATCCCGTGGTCAGGCAGGCGGCCCTGATCTTCGGGGGCTTCTGGTCGCCGATCGTCTGGGCCGGGCACGGGGTCTTTCCCGGCCAGCTTCTGTCCATCTTCGTCACTTACGGCTTTCTGCATGGCGGGCTGCTGCACCTGGGCATGAACATGCTGTCGCTGGTGGCCTTGGCGCGGGAACTGAACCGCCTGATCGGCCCGCGCCGCATGGCGCTGGTTTATGCCGTCGCGCAGGTCGCCGCCGCCCTGCTGTTCGCGGCGATGACCCCCGACGGCGGGCCGATGATCGGCGCGTCGGGGGCGATCTTCGGGCTGGCGGGGGCGCTGATCGGCTTTGCCGCCGTGACCGGCTGGCGCCGCCGCCGTCCCCTGGGGCAGCTTTGGCGCGGCGTCGCGATGATGGTGGTGCTGAACGTGGCGCTGACCGTGCTGATGCCCTCGATCGCCTGGGAGGCGCATCTGGGCGGCACCCTGGCGGGCCTGGTCATGGGCGCGGCCATGGCCCTGACCCGCAGCCCGCGCTCCTCATTCTTCTGACGGCGTTTCCGCGCCTGCCTGCCCTTCCGCCGCGGCCAGGCGGCGCAGGGCCTGGCGGAACGGCTCGGCCGGAGCGGTTGCCAGCGAGGCGGCGGTAACGCCGGGATTTTGCGCAAGATGCTCGGCGACGATTTGGTGGCCCAGGCTGTGCCCGGTTCCCTTGCGCAGATCGCCCTTTCCGTTGAACCATCGGGCGTGGTCGTGATCGCGCCGCGCCCATTCGTTCATCGCCTGCCGCATCGCGCCCTGCGCAGGGCGGACGGCATCAAGGGCGTCCGGCTGCCCGCCCACGACCTGCAACACGAAATGTCCGGCCAGCCCCTCGCTGACCAGCGCCTCGCCCAGCGAACGGCCATAGCCCGGCCCGGTCCAGCGGACCAGATGCGCCGTCTGGCGGACCAGAACGCGGGCGTAGTGCGCGGGGTCGCAGCGGTCGGGGGTCACGGCGATCTCGATCACGCCGGGCGCGGGGCACTGGCCCTGGACCGCGCCATCGGCGGAACGGTCGGATTGCGGACGGACCACAAGATCGAAATCCGGCAGGTCGGCATGGTCCGACGCCCGCGCCACCGCTTCGCGGCTGGCGGCGCGCAGTTCCGACAGAACAGGCGTCAATTCCAGACGCGCGTTCAGAAAATGCAGGGTCCAGACGCTCATGACCGGCAACCTATACCGGAGCGCGGGCGGGCGCCAGCGCGGGCGCATGCACAAGATCATGGCGGATCGGCGAAGGCGTGCCAGGTTCGTTCCAGGGAACCGGCACGCAGGACCGCGGCGCGAGAGGTCACGGAAAGCCCGGAAAACGGGACGGAGGACATGATCATGCCCATGGACCTGGCGGACGACCCTGATCCTGATCCTGATCGCGATGGCCTTCGCCCTCACAGGCGCCCTCCGCCTGATCGCCTGGGCCTTTGCGCGACGGGGATCGAACCATTCGCGCCCGCCAGGCCCGTGGGCGAGATCTCAGGGCGTTTCTCGAAGCCAGCAGAACGCCTTTCCCCTTCCGCTTGTTGAGACCGAACAAGGAATTCGTCTACGCTTGCGGCCGGACGTCCCGCCAGCCGGGCGAGAAGCGGCCGGCGGATCCTGGAACATCACGCCAAGGAAGGAGGGTTATCATGAAAGCTGTCATCGCCATATTGCTCCTTTCCGCTCAAGGAGCATATGCCGCGTGGGATATCCGGCAATGCGCCGCGGATGTGAAAGACAGACACGGCATCAGAATCGAAGAAGCTATGAGGATTTGCGCCGGTTCCCAGGCAAAGCAAAGGGCACGGCGTCAGTGTGTCATCGAAAAGGTGAAAACCCAAGGCGTGACGCCAGAGACCGCTTTAAACATGTGCATGAACCGTTCGCAAAGATCGGATCAGTCGATCCAAGCTCCCCGGTTTGCCGTCATTCGATAAGCGGCAGTATCGTTCTTCAGGCAAAGCCGGGTCCATGGGCATTCCGGGCAGCCCATCGGCCGTGGCAGCAGCTTTCACGGTGCCCGGGCGAGCCTGCGGATCGGGGACCGGCGCTGATCCTGGGCGTGGACCGGCCGATGGAACATGATCCCCACGACGGCCTACATCTCCGGCGGCCCACATCTCCGGCGGCCCACATCTCCGGCGGCCCACATCGCCCGCGGCCGTCATCGCCCCCGATCTTTGCAAGGTCCGAAGGCTCACACCTCCGGCACCAGCACCTCGCGCTTGCCGACGTGGTTCGCCGCCGAGACCACCCCCTGCTCCTCCATCTGCTCGACCAGGCGGGCGGCCTTGTTGTAGCCGATGGCGAGCTTGCGCTGGATATAGCTGGTGGAACACTTGCGGTCCTTGGCGACGATCATCACCGCCTGGTCGTAAAGCGCATCGTCCCCGCCGTCGCCGCCCAGGCCCAGCACCGCGTCGATGTCGGAAGCCACCTCGTCCTCGGGGCCCTCGACCACGCCCGACTTGTAGGACGGCGGGCCGAAGGACTTCAGGTGCGTCACGACCTCCTCGACCTCCTCGTCGCTGACGAAGGGGCCGTGGATGCGGGTGATCCGCGCGCCGTTGCCCATGTAGAGCATGTCGCCCTGGCCCAGAAGCTGCTCGGCCCCTTGTTCGCCCAGGATAGTGCGCGAGTCGATCTTGGAGGTGACCTGGAAGGAAATCCGGGTCGGGAAGTTCGCCTTGATCGTGCCGGTGATCACATCGACCGAAGGCCGCTGCGTCGCCATGATCAGGTGGATGCCGGACGCCCGCGCCATCTGCGCAAGCCGCTGGATGCAGGCCTCGATCTCTTTTCCCGCAACCATCATCAGGTCGGCCATCTCGTCCACGATCACGACGATATAGGGGAAGGTCTCGGGCTTGAACTCCTCGGTTTCGAAGACCGGCTCGCCGGTGTCCTCGTCAAAGCCGGTCTGGACGGTGCGCTTGAACATCTCGTTCTTGGACAGGGCCTCGCGGACGCGGGTGTTGTAGCCCTCGATGTTGCGCACGCCCATCTTGGACATGCGGCGATACCGTTCCTCCATCTCGCCCACGACCCATTTCAGCGCCACCACGGCCTTTTTCGGGTCGGTGACGACGGGGGACAGCAGGTGCGGGATGCCGTCATAAACCGACAGTTCCAGCATCTTGGGATCGATCATGATCAGCCGGCATTCGTCGGGCGTCAGCTTGTACAGCAGCGACAGGATCATGGTGTTGATCGCGACCGACTTGCCGGACCCGGTTGTCCCGGCGATCAGCAGGTGGGGCATCTTGGCCAGGTTGGCCACCACCGGATCGCCGCCGATGTCCTTGCCCAAGGCCAGCGGCAAGGGCTGCGTGCCGTCGCCAAAGGCGCGGGACGCCAGGATCTCGCGCAGCAGCACCTTTTCGCGCCGCGCGTTCGGCAGCTCGATCCCGATCACGGTGCGGCCCGGCACGGTGCTGACGCGCGCCGACAGGGCCGACATGGACCGGGCGATGTCGTCCGACAGCCCGATCACGCGGCTGGCCTTCAGGCCCGGCGCGGGTTCCAGTTCGTAAAGCGTGACAACCGGGCCGGGACGGACCTCGGTGATCTGGCCCTTGACGCCATAGTCGTCCAGCACCGCTTCCAGCATCCGGGCGTTTTCCATCAGGACTTCCTCGGAGACCACCGCCTGGTCGCCCGCCGAGGGCGCGGTCAGCAGGTCCAGCGGCGGACGCTCGTAGGTGTCGAGCACGTCCTCGAAGGTCAGGTCCGGCCCGGCTCCCTCGCGCGCCGGGCGCGCGGGGGCGGGCTTCTTCACCGGCGGCATGGCGGCGCGCGGCGCGGTCGCGGGGGCGGCATCGGCCGGGGCCGGGGCCGATGCCGCCTCGCGGTCGTTTTCGCGCGTCAGGCGCGCCGCGACGACCGCCAGGACCGAGGGCTTGGCCCCCCGGGTGCGGATCGCGTCGCTGATGCGCCCGCTGACCTCCTCGGCCGAGGGCGCGTCGCCGTCGTAATCGGCGTCGCGCTCGATCAGTTCCGGCTCGGGCAGGTCTTCCTCCAGCTCGAAGGCGGGGGCGGCGGGCTTGCGGCGCGCGATGGTGGGCGCGCGCGGCGCCCGGTCCGGCGCGGCCTTGTTCTCGCGCCGCGCGGCCAGCCGATCCCTGATCCCGGCCGAGGCCGCCGCCCCTTGCCCGGCCGCCCGCACCGTCAGGTCAAGGGCGGTCAGCAGTCCGGTCACGAAGCGCCGCCAGAAGACGCGCAGCTCGGACCTTTCGAAGCCCAGAACGAAGGCCGCCATCGCCAGAACGCCCGCGGCGGCCAGCAGCCCGGCCAGGCGGATGCCGATCTGCGCCTTGACCGGCAGCAGGTTCAGCGTCGCGCCCATGATCATGTCGCCGAAATGCCCGCCCAGGCCATAGGATTGCTCCCATCCCGCGCCCGGCACCAGCGTGCTGCAATAAACCGAGGCCAGCGCCACCGCGATGGGCGTGAACAGCCCGCGCATGAACCGCTCCTCGCCCCGGTGCAGCATGAAGCGCAGGCCCCAGACACAGGCGGCAACGACCAGCATCCAGGATCCGTAGCCCGCGATCATCATCAGGGGCGAGGCGACATAAGCGCCGAAACTGCCAAGCGCGTTCTGCGCGGGTTCGTCGGTGGCGGACAGAAAGCTGGGATCCTCGGCCGACCAGCTGCCCAGCATCATGGCGATCACGATGCCCAGAACGATCAGAACCGCGCCCAGCAGCTCCTTGCCGCGCCGTTCCAGCGCCGCTTGGGTGGATTGGTCGAACAGCGGATCGCGGTGTTTTGCCTGCCAGCTTGCCATCGTCCCCTAGTCCTTCCCGCCGTTCGTTCCATCATACAGCACCGCGCGCAGCCGTTGCAGCGCCGGTTCCGTTTGTTCCGCGTCGGCCACCAAGGCCACGCGGATAAAGCCCTTGCCGGGATTGAGGCCGTCCACCTCTCGGGACAGATAGGCCCCCGGCAGCACCTGGATCCCCGCCTGCGCCCACAGGATCTTGGCGGCTTCCTCGCCATCCGGCACCGGCAGCCACAGGAAGAACCCGCCCTGGATCGGACGGTATCCGGGCACGTTGCCCAGCACCCGGTCGGCGATCGCGTATTTTCGTTGATACAGCGCGCGGCTGGCCGCCACATGCGCCTCGTCCCGCCAGGCGGCCTCGCTGACGGCCTGGGCGGGCAGCGGCAAGGGCGCCCCGGCATAGGCCCGCAGGCGGCGAATCAGGGCAATGCTTGCGGCGCTTCCCGCGACGAAGCCCGACCGCAGGCCGGGCAGGTTCGACCGCTTGGACAGCGAGTTGAAGATCACCACCCGGTCGGCCAGCCCCATCGCCGTCGCCACCGCCAGCGCGCCCGGCGGGGGGGCGTCACGCCAGATCTCGGAATAGCATTCGTCGGCAAAGACCAGGAAATCGTGCCGGTCCGCCAGGGCGATCAGGCATTCCAGATAATCCCGGTCCGCGATGGCCCCCTGCGGGTTGGCCGGCGAGCAGAGATAGGCGATGGCCGTCCGGTCCAGCACGGCCGGCGGCAGGGCGGCGTAATCGGGCAGGTTGCCGGTGTCGGGGGTGGCGGGCACGAAGACGGGCTCGGCCTGCACGGCCGCGGCGGCCACGGCATAGACCTGATAAAAGGGATTCGGGATCAGGATCGCGGGCCGCGCGCCGTTCTTGCGTTCCGGGCACAGCGCCAGCGCCGCGTTGAACAGCCCCTCTCGCGTGCCGTTCAGCGCCATGATGCGGTCAGGCGCCACGTCCAGACCATAGCGCGACCCCAGCCAGGCACCGATGGCCGACAACAGGCCCGGCGTGCCGTCGTTGGGCGGGTATTTCCCGAACCCCCCGATGCTGCCGGCCATCACGTCGGCCACGAATCCGGGCATGGCATGGCGCGGCTCGCCGATGGTCAGCACCGTCGGAGCCTCGCCGTCTTTCAAGCCCGGCTCGATGCCGGACAACAGCGCCCGCAAACGCGGGAACGCGTAGTCCGGCAGGTTCGAGAACCGCTCGGGGATCGCCATTCTGCCTCTCTTTCAGGGTCTTCGGCCCCGTTTATCACTGGAAACACTAGCGTGATCGCGCCCTTGCGTCCAGCGAAAGCCGGGCAGGAGGCCTTTCATCTTCGCGCAAACATCCTCGGGGATGGGTCCCGAAGGGACGGGGGGCAGACAGCCCCCTTCTTGCCGCCATAACCCACCGCCAGCGCAGTCTCGATCCCTGCCGCGACATGCAGCAGATGCCCGTCCCGCCCCGCATGGCCCATCACCGAAAGCCCGCAGGCGGGGTGCCCGGTGGGCAGCGTGCAGACCGGCAGCCCCAGCAGGTTGCCGATGCGGGTGTTGCGCAGGGTCAGGAGGTTCGCGCGGGCGAATTCGGCCCCGTCCGCCATCAGACGCGCGGCATCGGGCGGCAGGATCGGCACGGTAGGCAGCAGGATCGCGTCATGGCCCGAGGCCACCTCCTTGATCCACTTGCGCCGGATCCGCACCAGGCTTTCCCAGGCGGCGACGTAATCGGGGGCGCTGACATCGGCCCCGCCGCGGAAGCGGTCCAGGATCGGCTGCCACATCAGTTCCGGCGCATCCTCGATCTGCGCGCGCCAGATGCCATAGGCCTCGGGCGCGAACAGCGCGGGCGACAGCGGCATGGCCTTGGCCACCCAGTCCGAGGACAGCCGGGTGATCTGCGCGCCCGCCCGGGCCAGCCGGTCCACCGCATCCTCGAAGGCGGCGACGGGGCCTTCCTCGGCGTCCTCGAAGGGCAGGCCCTCCAGCACCATCAGGCGGCGCCCGGCGATGTCCGCGCCGGTCAGGTCGGCCGCCTTCGTTGCGGCCATCAGCGCGAACAGCTCGGCGCAGTCCTCGACCGTGCGGGCGATGGGGCCCACCACGTCGAACTTGCGGCACAAGGGCACCACGCCCTTTTCGGGCAGCGAATCATGCGTCGGCTTGAAGCCCACAAGGCCGTTCCAGGCCGCGGGCACCCGGATTGAGCCGCCCGTATCCGTTCCGATCGCCGCCGCCGCCAGACCCAGGGCCACCGACACCGCCGCCCCCGACGACGATCCGCCCGGCGCAAGGTCGGGGTCCAGGGCGTTCGGCGGCGTGGCCGTCCGGGGATTCAGCCCCAGGCCGGAAAAGGCCAGCTCCGTCATGTGGGTCTTGCCCAGGCAGATCGCGCCCTGGCGCGCGGCGCGGGCCAGCACAATGGCGTCCTTGCGCGGCACGCGGCCTTCCAGCAGCCTCGATCCGGCTTCCGTCACGGTGCCGCCGCTGTCGATGTTGTCCTTCCAGCTGATCGGCACCCCGTCCAGCAGCCCGCGGCGCTGTTCCAGCTTGGCCCGGTCATGGGCGGCCACGGCCTCGGACCGGGCGCGCGTCGCCGTGACGCGGGCATAGATGCGCTCGGCGTCGGGATGGGCCTTGACGGCGGCCAGATAGGCCTCGGTCTGGTCGATGGGATCCAGAAGCCCCGCCATGATCGCGCGCCCCTGCTGGGCCGCCGAGGCGCGCAGCCAGTCCATGCTCAGAAATCCACCGCGAGGCCGTTCTTTTCGTAATCGCCGAAGCGGACGGGTTCCGGCCCGTCGCGGCCGCCGTATTCCGGGGGCAAGGGCTGCGCGGCAGCGGCGGCCTTGCGGCGTTCGGCGGCCTCGGCCAGGGCGCGGATCGCCTCGGGCGGCAGGTCGGCCCGGTTGTCGTGCGAAAGCTCGCTCATGGAAACATCCTTCAACAAGGCGTATGGATCGCCATCAGTCTTTCAACAAGACATAGGCAAAGGAAAGCGGTTTGGCAAAGCAGGGCGTGGATATGGCTCGGTCGGGGGCATTGCGCCTGCTGGCGGGGGTGCGGGACGGGCTGTCGCTGGCGGACCAGACGGGCGCGCTGAAGGGCCTGGCGCCCGCCGACCAGGCCCGCGCCGGGCGGCTTGCGGCCGCAGTCCTGCGCCACCGGTCGCGCGCCGACGCGGTGATCGCCGCCCATGTCAGCCGCAAGCCCGCCCCGCAGGTCGCCGACGTGCTGCGGCTGGCGGTGGTCGAGATGCTGGAACTGGGCGGCGCCGCGCACGGCGTCGTCGATGCGGCGGTGACGCTGACGCGCGGGCTCGGCCACAAGGGCCAGGCGGCGGCGGGCATGGTGAACGCCGTGCTGCGCAAGGCGGCGGGCCATGGCGGATGGCGCGACCTGCCCCCGCAGCCGATGCCGGGCTGGCTGCGAGAGCCCGTCGCCGCCGCTCATGGCGAAGCCGTGTCCCTGGCCATCGAGGCCGCGCATGGGGCAGGCGCCCCGCTGGACCTGACGCCGAAGCCGGGCGTGTCGGTCGAAGGCGCCGAGCCGCTGCCGACCGGATCCCTGCGCATTCACGGCCCCGTGCAGGTCTCGGCCCTGCCGGGATACGACCAGGGCGGCTGGTGGGTCCAGGATGCCGCCGCCGCCCTGCCCGCCCGCCTGCTGGATCCCCAGCCGGGCGAGCGAATCGCCGATCTTTGCGCCGCGCCCGGCGGCAAGACGCTGCAACTGGCGGCGGCAGGCGCCCGGGTGACGGCGGTGGACATCAGCCCCGCCCGCCTCCGCCGCGTGGCCGATAACCTGAGCCGCTGCGCCTTGTCGGCCGAACTGGTCGCGGCGGACGCGCTCGACTGGCGCCCCGATGCGATCCCGGACGCAGTCCTGCTCGACGCGCCCTGCTCGGCCACCGGCACGATCCGGCGCCACCCCGATCTGCCTTTCCTGCGCGACGGATCGGGCATCCCGGCGCTGGTGGACCTCCAGGCCCGCCTGATCGACCACGCCCTGTCCCTGATCCCGCCGGGCGGACGGATGGTCTATGCCGTCTGCTCGCTTCTGCCCGACGAAGGCGAGGCGCAGGTCGCCGCCGCCCTGGCCCGCCATCCGGGACTCGCAGTCGAGCAACCGTCCCTGCCCGGCACCGATCCCTCCTGGATCACCCCCGAGGGCGGCCTGCGCACGCGGCCCGACCATTGGCCGGACCGGGGCGGCATGGACGGCTTCTTCATGGCGCGGCTGCGCAAGCCGGGCTGACCGGCTCCTGCTGCGGACTTGAAGTATCCTCGGGGGGTCCGGGGGGCGAAGCGCCCCCGGGCGGCGCCACTGGACCTTTGGCCTCCATGGCGCTAAGCCACCGCCGAACCAGATGCGAGGCCCCCATGTCCCGTCCCGTGCCGATCCGACGCGCGCTGATTTCCGTTTCCGACAAGACCGGGCTGATCGACTTCGCCCGCAAGCTGGACGCGCGGGGGATCGAGATCCTGTCCACCGGCGGCAGCGCGAAATCACTGCGCGACGCGGGACTGACAGTTGTGGACGTGGCCGACGCGACGGGCTTCCCCGAGATGATGGACGGCCGCGTCAAGACGCTGCACCCGGCGGTCCACGGCGGCCTGCTGGCGCTGCGCGACAACGCCGAACACCTGGCCGCGATGGAGGCCCACGGCATCGGGCCGATCGACCTGCTGGTGGTGAACCTTTACCCCTTCGAGGAAACGGTCGCAAAGGGCGCCGCTTACGACGACTGCATCGAGAACATCGACATCGGCGGCCCGGCCATGATCCGCGCCGCGGCCAAGAACCACGGCTTCGTCACCGTGATCGTGGATGTGCACGACTACGACGCCCTGCTGGCCGAACTGGACGCCAACAACGACCGCACCACGCTGGCCTTCCGCCAGCGCCAGGCGCAGATCGCCTATGCGCGCACCGCCGCCTATGACGCCGCCGTCAGCACCTGGCTTGCCGGCGCCATCGGCGAGGAAACGCCCCGCCGCCGCGCCTTCGCGGGAACGCTGGCGCAGCCCCTGCGCTATGGCGAGAACCCGCACCAGCAAGCGGCCTTCTATGTCACGGGCGACAACCGCCCCGGCGTGGCGACCGCGAAGCAGTGGCAGGGCAAGGAACTGTCCTACAACAACATCAACGACACCGACGCGGCATTTGAGCTGGTCGCGGAATTCGACCCGGCCCAGGGCCCGGCCTGCGCGATCATCAAGCACGCCAATCCCTGCGGCGTGGCGCGGGGCGATTCGGCGCTGGATGCCTACAAGCGGGCCTTCGACTGCGACCGGACCTCGGCCTTCGGCGGCATCGTCGCGCTGAACCAGACGCTTGACGGGGCGACAGCGGAGGAGATCGCGAAGATCTTCACCGAAGTGGTCATTGCGCCGGACGCCGACGAGGACGCGAAACGCGTCTTCGCCGCCAAAAAGAACCTGCGCCTGCTGACCGCCGGCGGGCTGCCCGATCCGCGCGCCGGCGGGCTGGCCTTCCGCCAGGTGGCGGGCGGGTTCCTGGTGCAGGGGCGCGACAACGGCCATGTCGGGCTGTCCGACCTGAAGGTCGTCAGCGGCCGCCAGCCTTCCGGCGGCGAACTGAACGACATGCTGTTCGCCTGGACCGTCGCCAAGCACGTGAAATCCAACGCCATCGTTTATGCCAAGGACATGGCCACCGTGGGCATCGGCGCGGGCCAGATGAGCCGCGTGGACAGCACCCGCATCGGCCGCCGCAAATCCGAGGACATGGCCGAGGCGCTTGGCCTTGCACAGCCGCTGACGGTCGGCGCGGTTGTCGCGTCCGACGCCTTTTTTCCCTTTGCCGACGGGATCGAGGCCCTGGCGGAAGCCGGCGCCCGCGCCGTGATCCAGCCCGGCGGGTCCATGCGCGACGACGAGGTGATCGCCGCGGCGGACCGCCTGGGTCTGGCGATGGTCTTCACCGGCCAGCGGCATTTCCGGCACTGATGCAGCACGAACTTCCCCTTGATCCGACGCCCCCGGCACCGGCCCAGCACCAGGCGCCCAGGACGCGCAGGCCCCGCGCGCCGAAAAAGCCCGCGCCTCCGGTTCGCACGAACATGCGGCTGGTGGCCTGGACGGCGGGGCTGATCTTCCTGCTGGACCAGGCGCTGAAATACTGGGTTGTCCACGTGCTGCAACTGGACCGCCTGCGCGAGATCGACGTGCTGCCGCCCTGGCTGAACCTGCGCATGGCCTGGAACCAGGGCGTGAACTTCGGCCTGATGGCGTCGGATACCGACATCACCCGCTGGATCCTGATCGCGGTCGCGCTTGTCATCGTGGCCTGGGTCTGGATCTGGATCTGGCGGTCCGATGCGGGACGCTTCGCCCGCGTGGCGGCGGGGCTGCTGATCGGCGGCGCGCTTGGCAACGTGATCGACCGGCTTCTTTACGGCGCGGTGGCGGATTTCCTGAACATGTCGCTGCCGGGATGGCAGAACCCCTACAGCTTCAACGTGGCCGACATCGCCATCTTCGCGGGCGCCATCGGGCTGGTTCTGGTGCCGCAGAAGAAGGAAGCCGGAAAGCCCGCCCGCAAGCCGCAGGCGAGGCCCGCCGACAAGACCCGTGACGGCACCGGAAAATCCGGCTAGAACGGGGCGCAACAAAGGCAAGGGGCAGAACATGCAGGCTTTCGTCAGGGGCATCGCGGCAGCGGCCGTTCTGGGGCTTTCGGCCTGCGGCAGCAACCAGCTGATGAACATCGAGACCGGCCAGAACAGCCCGGACGAATTCGCCATCCTGCCGACCCGGCCCTTGTCCATGCCGCCCGACCTGGCGCTGCTGCCCACCCCCACGCCGGGCGGGACCAACATCACCGACCCCAGCCCGAACGCCGATGCCGTGGCGGCCCTTGGCGGCAATCCGGCGCGGCTGTCCGACGGGGGCATCGCCGCCGCCGACGGCGCGCTGGTCGCCCATGCCGCGCGCCGCGGCAGCGACCCCGCCATCCGCCGGACGCTGGCCCAGGCCGATGCCGAATGGCGGTCGCGCAACAAGCGCCGCCCGCTGGAAGCCTTGTTCGGCACCACCGTGTATCAGCGCGCCTACCGCCCCATGGCGCTTGATTCGCGGACCGAACAGCAGCGCTGGCAACGCGCGGGGGCCATCACCCAGACCTCGCCCGCGCCCGTCGAGGAATGACGGCGGGCTTCGACCCTGCCCAACCCGGTTTCGGCGCGAACCCCTGGCCCGCTTATGCGCGGCTGCGGGCGGCGCCCGGCCTGCCCCTTTGGAACGGGTTCCGCCTGGCCGCGCGGTTCGCGGATGTGCGGGCCATCGCCTCGGACCGCCGGATGGTGCGGGGAACCGCGCTGTTCGCCCCCGAGATCCGGCGGCAGATGCAGGCGGCCGAGAATTTCCACGACATGCCGTTCCACGAACGCTTCGTGCAGACCTCGATGCTGGAACTGGACGGGCCGGACCACGACCGGCTGCGCCGGGCGGTTTTTCCCTTTTTCACCAAGACCCGGCTGGAAAGCCTGCGCTCCTTTGTCACCGGGTGGGTCGATGCCGCGCTGGACCGGCTGGTTGCGCGGGGCCGCTTCGACTTCATCGCCGATCTGGCCGCCCATCTGCCGGGACAGGTGATCGGCCATCTGATCGGCACCGATCCCGCGCTTGCCCCGCAGATGACGCGATGGTCCGAGGATACCGTCAGCTATTTCGACGTGAGCCGCCGCACGGCAGAGCGCAAGGCGCAGGCCGAAGGGGCGGTGCGCCTGTTCCACGACGCGCTGCTGGACCTCCATGCGGCCCGCCAGGCGCAGCCCCGCGACGACCTGATGACCGCGATGATCGGGGCGAAGAACGCGGGCCTGCTGAGCCATGACGAGCTGATCGCCACGATCATGCAGATCCTGCACGCGGGGCACGGATCGACCATCGACGTGATGGGCGGCGGGCTGCACGCGTTGCTGGCGCACCCGGACCAGATGGCCCGGCTGCGCGCCGATCCGGGCCTGATGCCGACGGCGGTGCAGGAAATGTTCCGCTTTGCCCCGCCGCTGATCTTCTTTCACCGCTACGCCGGCGAGGATCTGTCGATCTGCGGGCAGGCGTGGCCCAAGGGGGCGAAGTTCGGCCTGCTTTACGCCAGCGCCAACCGCGACCCCGAGGCCTTCCCGGACCCCGACCGCTTCGATGTGGCGCGCAGGCCGAACCTGCACTTGGCCTTCGGCGCGGGTCCGCATGTCTGCCTGGGCAACAACCTCGCGCGGTTGAACATGGAGATCCTGTTCGCCCGCCTGCTGGCCCGCACCCGCGCCATCGAACTTGCGGGCTCCGTCCCCTGGAAAACCGGCCTTCAGGCGCATGGCCCGCTGTCCCTGCCCATCACCATCGCCACACATTAGCGTCAGACAGGTTGCGCAATCTCCGGCGCCGGGCCAGATTTCCGCCCGAGCCCAAGGAGGTTTAGCCCCCATGCACCGCCCGACCCTGCCCGCGCTTCTGGTTCTGACCCTTGCCACCGCGCCCGCGCTGGCCGACATGCCCGAAGGCATCACCCATTTCACCCTGCCCAACGGCCTGGAAACCGTGGTGATCGAGGATCACCGCGCCCCCGTGGTCGTGCAGATGGTCTGGTACAAGATCGGTTCCGCCGACGAACAGCCCGGCAAGTCGGGAATCGCCCATTACCTGGAACACCTGATGTTCAAGGGCACCGACACGCTGGAACCCGGCGAACTGTCCAAGACCGTGACCGCCAACGGCGGTTCCGACAACGCCTTCACCTCCTATGACTACACCGCCTATTTCCAGCGCATCGCCTCGGACCGCCTGCCCCTGGTCATGGGAATGGAGGCCGACCGCATGGCCAACCTGCGCATCGGCGAGGACGACTGGCAGGCCGAACGCCAGGTCGTGCTGGAGGAACGGGCGCAACGCGTGGACAGCGACCCCGGCTCGCTGTTCGCCGAGGAGCGCAACGCCACCCTGTTCTACAACCACCCCTACGGCCGCCCTGTGATCGGCTGGCGCGCCGAGATGGAGGGGCTGACCCGCGACGACGCCCTGGCCTGGTACGACGATCATTATTCCCCGAACGAGGCGATCCTGATCCTCGCGGGCGACGTGACGCCCGAGCGCGCCCGCGAACTGGCCGAACGGTATTACGGCCCTATCCCCGCCAAGGGCGCCGCCGAACCCCGCGTCCGCCCGCAGGAACCCGTTCAACGGTCGCCCCGGCGGATGCAGATGACCGACCCCCGCGTGCCCCAGCCGGTGATGACGCGCAGTTACATCGCCCCCGAACGGAACCCCGGCGACCAAAAGGACGCCGCCGCCCTGACGGTGCTGGCGGAACTGCTGGGCGGGTCCATGCAGACCTCGGTTCTGGGACGGGAACTGGCGCTCAAGGGCAAGGCCCTGTGGGTGAACGCGGGCTATGACGGCTTTTCCGTCGATCCGACCAGCTTCGGCATTTCCCTGGTTCCCGCCGACGGCATGGCGCCCGAAGAGGCCGAGGCCGAACTGGACCGCGCGCTGGCGGACTTTCTGGAAACCGGCCCGGACCCCGCCGATCTGGACCGCGTCAAGACGCAGATCGAGGCCGCGCGGGTTTACACGCTCGATTCCGCGCATGGCCGGGCCTACGATTACGGGCAAGGTCTGGCGACCGGGCTGTCGGTCGAGGACGTGAACGACTGGCCCGACATCCTGGCCTCCGTCACCGCCGAGGACGTGATGGCCGCCGCCCGGCAGGTGCTGGGCAGCGAGGCCACAGTGACCGGCTGGCTGCTGCCCGCCGAGGCCGCGCAAACGCCCGCCGCCGCCCCCGCCGCCCCCGCCCCGACCGACACCCCGACCGACACCCCCAAGCCCGAGGTGCAAGGATGATCCGCGCCGCCATCGCCCTGTTGTTCGCCGTGCTGGCCGTGCCGGCCCATGCCATCGACATCCAGGAAGTCACCTCGCCTGGCGGCATCAAGGCCTGGCTGGTCGCCGACGACAGCATCCCCTTTGTCGCGGTGGAGTTCGACTTCAAGGGCGGCGCCAGCCTGGATGCCAAAGGAAAGCGCGGCGCCGTCAACCTGATGACCGCCACGCTGGAGGAAGGCGCGGGCAGCCGCGATTCCGTGGCCTTCGCCCAGGCGGTCGAGGATCTGGGGGCGCAGTTCTCCTTTGACGTGGGCGACGATTCGCTGTCGGTCGGGATGCGCGCCTTGTCCGAGAACCGCGACAAGGCCGCCGCTCTGCTGGCCGAGGCGCTGACCCAGCCCCGCTTCGACGATGCGGCGGTCGAGCGCGTGCGCGCGCAGGTGCAGTCGATCATCCGGGCCGAGGCGACCGATCCCCAAGCCATCGCCGCCAAGGAAATGTCCCGCCAGGCCTGGGGGGACCACCCCTATGCCACATCCATCAACGGCACGCGGGAAACGGTGGCCGCGCTGACGCGCCAGGATCTGGTCGCGGCCAAGAACCGCGTTCTGGCCCGCGACCGCGTGGTGGTGGGCGCGGCAGGCGATATCACCCCCGAGGAACTGGGCCTTTTGCTGGACAAGGTGCTGGGCGGCCTGCCGGAACGGGGCACCGCACCCTTGCCGGAACCTGCGCGGTTGCAGCTGACCGGCGGCGTCACGGTGATCGACTGGGACAGCCCGCAGACCGTTGTCAGCTTTGCCGGGCCGGGGCTGCCCATCGACGATCCCGATTACTTCGCGGCCTATGTGGCCAACCACATCCTGGGCGGCGGCGGCTTCAGTTCCCGCCTGATGGAGGAGATCCGCGAAAAGCGCGGGCTGACCTATGGCGTGGGCACCGCCCTGGCGACGGGCGTCTATGGCCAGACCTGGCAGGGCGGCATGGCGGGGTCGAACGCCACCACGGGCGAGGCCGTGGCGCTGATCCGGCAAGAATGGGACCGCATGTCGCAAGGCGTGACCGACAGGGAACTGGCCGACGCCAAGACCTTTCTGACGGGCGAATACCCCCTGCGCTTCGACGGCAACGGCAAGATCGCGGGGATCCTGGCCGGGATGCAGCTGATCGGCCTGCCCATCGACTATGTGAACACCCGCAACGCCAAGGTCGAGGCGGTCACCGCCGATGACGTGAAGCGCGTGGCAGGGCGGCTGCTGGATGCGGATGCGCTGCGCTTCGTGCTGGTCGGGCGGCCCGAAGGGATCGCGGCGACCGATGAGGCAGAGGCAAAGGCGGTGAACTGACCCGGGGGCTTGCGGAGCTTGCCGGCTTTTGTCCCGCGACGGCTCCGGCCGCGCCCGCCCGGGCAGTCACGCCCCCATTTGCGGAAACCCGATCCGACGGCCCGCCCTGTCGCGCGCCTGCGACGGGGGGCCAATCGGTCCGGGGAATGTTCGCCGGACATCCGCCTGCCGGACATCGGCCACGGAATCTCTGGCCCCGCTGTCTTGCCCCTGCTAGATTTGGACGCATGAACACCCACGCCCACCATATCCGGCCCGTCATCCGGCAGCTGGACGAGGCCACAGCCAACCGCATCGCGGCCGGCGAGGTGGTGGAGCGTCCCGCCTCGGCGGTCAAGGAACTGGTGGAAAACGCGCTGGACGCCGGGGCCGCCCGCATCGACATCGCCATCGAGAACGGCGGCAGGCGGCTGATCCGGGTCTGCGACGACGGCTGCGGCATGATGCCGGAAGACCTGCCGCTGGCCTTGTCGCGCCATGCGACCAGCAAGATCGACGGCTCGGATCTGCTGGCGATCCGTTCCTTCGGCTTCCGGGGCGAGGCGCTGCCCTCCTTGGGCGCAGTCGGACGGCTGACGATCACCTCGCGGACGCGGGGCGGCGAGGGCGCGGTGATCGCGGTGGCAGGCGGAAAGGTCGCGCCCGCGCGGCCCGCCGCCGCCAATCCGGGCACGATCGTGGAACTGCGCGACCTGTTCTTCGCCACCCCCGCCCGGCTGAAATTCCTGCGCGGCGACCGGGCGGAAACGATGGCCGTGGCCGAATGCGTCCGCCGCCTGGCGATGGCCGAGCCTTTCGTGGGCTTCACGCTGACCGCCGACGGCAAGGAGATCTTCCGCGCCGATGCCGAAGGGGGCGCGTTGTTCGAGGCGCTGAAAATCCGCCTGTCCCGCGTCATGGGCCGCGACTTCATCGACAACGCCATTGCCATCGACGCCGAACGCGACGGGCTGGTTCTGACCGGCTTTGCCGCGCTGCCCACCTATTCGCGCGGCGCGGCGGTGGCGCAGCATCTTTACGTGAACGGCCGGCCGGTGCGCGACAAGCTGCTGACCGGGGCGCTGCGGGCGGGATACATGGACGTGCTGGCCTCGGGGCGGCATCCGGCGGCGGTGCTGTATCTGACCTGCGACCCGCAGCTGGTGGACGTGAACGTCCATCCCGCCAAGGCCGAGGTCCGCTTCCGCGACCCGCAGGGCGCGCGGGGCCTGCTGGTCGGCGCCCTGCGGCACGGGCTGGCGAATGCCGGGCATCGCGCCTCGTCCACCCTGGGCGACGCGACGCTGGCGGCGTTTGCCGCCGAACCGGCGCCGCGCGCCTATCGGATGGACTACCGCCCCTCGGCCCCGGCGATCCGCGCCAGCCTGGATCTGCAAGCCCCCGTCGCGGGATTTGCCGAAGCCCCCTCGGCCCGCACCGAGGATCCGGCGCCGGTCCCGGCGGATGCCCCCCTGGGCGCGGCCCGGGCGCAGATCCACGAGAACTACATCATCGCCCAGACCGAGGACGGGCTGGTTATCGTCGATGCCCATGCCGCGCATGAACGGCTGGTTTATGAACGGCTGAAGGCCCAGGCGGCGGCCACAGGCATCGCCCGCCAGGCCCTGCTGATCCCCGAGATCGTGGATCTGTCCGAACCCGACGCCGCCCGCATCCTGGCGGTGGCGGCGGATCTGGCCGGCCTGGGCCTGGTGATCGAACCTTTCGGCGGCGGGGCCGTCGCGGTGCGCGAAACCCCCGCGATGCTGACCCGGCTGGACCTGCCCGCCCTGATCCGCGACATCCTGGACGATCTGGCGGACCAGGGCGCCTCGGACCGGCTGCGGGCGCGGCTGGATGCGGTCCTGTCGTCCATGGCCTGCCATGGCTCGGTCCGGTCGGGCCGGCGCATGGGGGCCGAGGAAATGAACGCCCTGCTGCGGGACATGGAGCGCACGCCCAAGTCCGGCCAGTGCAACCACGGCCGCCCCACCTGGGTCAAGCTGCGCTTGTCCGACATCGAGCGGCTGTTCGGGCGCAAGGATTGACCGCCGCCCCCAAGGGCGCGACAGTCGGCCCAATAAAGGAGCCGTGCCATGTTGCAGATCAGTCCTGAAAAGATCGCCCATATCATCATCCGCGCGCGCGAATACGACAGCGGCGTCAACCCTTGGGCGCATTCGGGCGGCAGGCGGCAGCACGGCGTCCAGAACGAGCTGCGCGGCTTCATCGCCAATCTCAACGAGGACGAGCAGGCCAGCCTGGTCGCCGTTATGTGGATCGGCCGCGAAAGCTTCGAGCCCGAGGAACTGGGCGAAGCCATCGAAACCGCCCGGATCGAGCGCACCACGCCCACCGAGGACTACCTGATGGGAGAGCCGCGCCTGGCCGACCTGCTGGAGGCGGGACTGGACGCCCTCGGCATCTCGCCCGAAGATGCCGAGGACGATCTGAACCGCCCCGTCTAGGACGCCTCTCCGGCGGGGGTGACGCGGATCAGCTTGCCGTTGTCCTCGTCGGTCAGCAGCATGATGGCGCCATCGCGGGCGACGGCCACTTCGCGCACGCGGCCGATGCCTTGCAGGTGCCGCGCCTCGCCCGTCACCCGGTCGCCGTCCAGTTCAAGGCGCACAAGCGCGCCCGCCTTCAGCCCGCCGGTCAGCAGGTCGCCCTGCCAGTCGGGAAACATCGCGCCGTCGTAAAAGGTCATCTGGCCCGGCGCGATCACCGGATCCCAGTAATAGACCGGCTGCTCGGTCCCCTCGAGCTGCGTGATCCCCTCGCCGATGGGTCCGCCGCTGTAGTCGATGCCATAGGTCACGCGCGGCCAGCCGTAGTTGCGGCCCGCCTGCGGGCGGTTCAGCTCGTCCCCGCCTTTCGGGCCATGCTCGATGGTCCACAGGCGTCCCTGGCCGTCCAGCGCCGCGCCCTGGATGTTGCGGTGGCCCCAGGACCAGATCTCGGGCAGGGCCTCGGCCACGCCGGGATCGCCCATGGGGGCGCCCGTTTCGGGGTCGATGCGCACCACCTTGCCAAGCGTCGTGGTCACGTTCTGCGACAAGACGCGCGCATCCGGGACGGATCGTTCGCCGGTGGTCACGAACAGCCCGCCCTGACCGTCATGGATCAGAACGGAACCGTAATGCTTGGTCGAATCCCAGGCGGGCTGCTGCTGCCAAATGACCTCGACGCCCTCCAGCGTGCCGTTGTCGGCCGACAGGGTGCCGGTGGCGACGGCAGTCGCGGTCTTGCCGCCGTCCCGAGGCTGGGCGAAGCTGATCCAGACGCGGCGGGTGTCCGCGAAATCCTCGGCAACGGTCACGTCCAGCAGCCCGCCCTGGTCGCGGGTGTCGATGTCCGGCAACCCGCCGATGGGGTCGGACAGGGCGCCGTCCGCGCCCACCATCCGCAGATTGCCCGCGCGTTCGGTCACAAGCCAGGCGCCGTCCGGCAGTTCGGCCAGGCCCCAGGGATGATCCAGCCCCTCGGCGATCACCGTCTGGTCCAGCGCCACGTCGCCTTCCAGCACCGGCGCGCGGGTCTGGTTCTCGAAGGCGGGCTGCTGGTCCGGGGCGTTGGGGGCGGCGGCGTTGAAATCCTGCGCCACGGCGCTTCCGGCAAGCAATGCCGCCGCGGCGGTCATGGCCGTCATGCTGGGAGAAAGTCGGGACATGCGAGTCTCCTGGATGTCGGGTGATCGCTGGCCGAACACCCCCGGGGGGCCGGCGTTCCGCCCCGCCCCATCACGTCTGTGTCAGGCCAGCCGCGCCATGCGGTCCTGGAACAAGGCGCCTGCCCGGCCCCATGGGCCTTCGTCGATCCGGTCCAGCCGCGCCAGCACCGGCAGAAGCTGCCGCGCGTAATCCTCGGAGCTTTCGCGCGGCAGCATCGAGGGCAGGTTGTCGATGGCCATCACGTCCAGGGGCGGATGGTCGGCCACCCGCAGCACCGGCTTGTCCCAGCCGGTCGTGCGGTCATAAACCCTGACCGGGGAAAAATCGCTGGTCGGATCGCAGGCCACGTCGCCGATGACCGTCAGGGCGCGGGCCAGGGTCGCGGCATCGGCGGGAACGAACACGGGCGCGCCTGGCTGGGCCAGGATCGCGTTGACGAACAGGTCATGGGCCAGAACCTCGGGGAAAGGGCCGCCATGGGCGGTTTCGGCCATGTCCCAGCGGGTGACGGGCACGTTCATCTCGGCCAGCAGGTCGGCGGCGCCGCTGCCCACGCGGCCCTTGGCGCCGATCACCAGGGCGCGCGGACGGGGACGGCCCGTGGCGTCCAGCTGCGCGCGGAGTTCGTCCAAAAGCCGCCCCTTGTCGGCTTGGGCGTGGACCGGCCCGCAGATCCCGCCCCGCTGCTGCGCCACCCAGGCCTTCAGGCTGACCGCCGCCCCCGCATAGCCCGCCCAATACCCGAAGGCCGCCAGGCGGCGGCCCGCGTCGTCCGTCAGGTATTCCAGGTCGTAAAGCCGCCCGCCCCCATCGGCGAACCGGCGCAGCAGAACCTGTCCCGCGGGCTGGCCCTTGAAGGCATGGCCGAACATGACGTGGCGATGGCGCAGGGGGGTGCCGTCCTCGGGCAGCTCCTTCAGACCGAAGATGATGGCGTCACCGGGCGCGGTGGGCCAGCTTCCCTCGGGCGCGACGGCGGCGCCCGCGCGGGCATAGGCGTCCGTCGGCAGCACGCGGCGGGGGCTGTCCTCGACCGTGACGGCGAACCCTTGGGCGATCAGCGAGGCCACGCCGTCGGGGGTGATGCCCACCCGGTCCTCGTTCGGGCGGCTTTCGGCCCGCACCCACAGATGTGTCATCGCCAGTCCCCGATCCCTGATTGCACGGCCTTCTAGCGCGCCCCGTCAGGCGGCAGAAGGGAACCCCGCGGGCGCTATGCGTGTTCCACCCCGTTGCCATTCCCGTGCCCGGAGTTCTTCCGATGATCCTCAGCCGCCGCGCCAGCCTGATGCTGGGCCTTGCTACCGTCAGCGCCGCCGTCCTGCCCAGAATCGCCCTGGCCCAGACCGCAGCGCCCACCTCGTTCGCTTATCCCGTCGAAGGGGGCCAGGTCACCTTTCATCCGGTCGATCACGCCTCGATGGTGGTCGAAACGCCGGGCGGGGTGATCTATGTCGATCCGGTGGGGGGCGCGGATCTTTATCGCGGGATGCCGCAGCCCTCGCTGATCCTGATCACGCACGAGCATGGCGATCATTTCGACCTGCCGACGCTGCAAGCCCTGCCCCCTGTCGCGATCATCGCCAACCCGGCGGTCCACGGGATGCTGCCCGCCGACATGCAGTCGCGCGCGACCGCCATGGCCAATGGCGACCAGGCACAGGCCATGGGCATGGGGATCGAGGCGGTGCCCGCCTACAACACCAGCCCCGACAAGCAGCAGTTCCACCCGCAGGGACGCGACAACGGCTATGTCCTGACGGTCGGCGGCAAGCGGTTCTATATCGCGGGCGACACCGAGGACACGCCCGAGATGCGCGCGCTGGACGGCATCGACGTGGCCTTCCTGCCCATGAACCTGCCCTACACCATGACGGTCCAGCAGGCGGCCGACGCGGTCGCGGAGTTCAGGCCGGTTTCGGTCTTTCCTTATCACCACCGGGGCAGCGACGTGCAGGAATTCGCCCGCCTGGTCGAGGCGTCGGGCGCGGGCAGCCTGGTCGTTCTTGCCGACTGGTATCCCCGCGGCGAGGGCTGACGCGTCTTTACCGTTGCGGCGGGGCAGGTTAGCAATGCGGCCATGCTGCGATACCTGTCTCGCCGGATGATCGTGATGGGGCTGAGCCTGCTTGCGGCCTCGGCCCTGATCTTTTCCGTGACCGAGCTTGTGCCGGGCGACCCGGCCAGCTTCATGCTGGGAACCGGCGCGCAGCCTGAAACCCTGGCGGCCTTGCGTCAGCAGATGGGCCTGGACCGGCCCCTGGCCCTGCGCTACGCGGCCTGGGCGGGGGCGATCCTGCGGGGCGATTTCGGCACCAGCCTCACCTACAGGACGCCGGTTGCGGGCATGATCCTTGAACGGTTGCAGGTCTCGCTGCCGCTGGCGCTGATGGCGCTGGCCCTGGCGGGTGCCATGGCGCTGCCGGCCGGGCTTTACGCGGCGGGGCGGCGGGGCCGGGCGGGCGGCAGGCTGGTGATGGGGGCCACGCAGCTGGGCGTCGCGCTGCCCAACTTCTGGCTGGCGATGCTGCTGGTGCTGGTTTTCGCCGTCAAGCTGCGCTGGCTGCCCGCGGGCGGCTTTCCCGGCTGGTCCGATCCCCTGGCCGCGCTGCGGTCCCTGGTCCTGCCCAGCCTGGCACTCGCCTTGCCGCAGGGCGCGATCCTGGCCCGCGTGCTGCGGTCGGCCCTGGTTGAAACCATGGGCCAGGATTATATCCGCACCGCCCGCGCCAAGGGACTGACCAGCGGCCAGGCGCTGCGCCGCCATGCCCTGCGCAATGCGCTGATCCCGGTGCTGACGATCCTGGGGATGCAGTTCAGCTTCCTGCTGGCGGGCGCGATCATCATCGAGAACGTCTTCTACCTGCCGGGTCTGGGCCGGATGATCTTCCAGGCGATCACGCAGCGCGACCTGATCGTGGTGCAATCGGCCGTGCTGGTGCTGGTCGCCGCCGTGATCGCCGTGACCTTTCTGGTCGATCTGGCCTATGCCGCCGTGGATCCGAGGCTGCGCCGGGCATGAGGACCGGTCCCGTTCTTGGCCCCGTTCTTGGCCCCGTTCTTGGCGCCGCGCTGGCCGGGCTGGCGCTGGCGGCGGCCCTGCTGTCGGCGGTCTGGACCCCTTACGATGTCGGCCAGGTGGCCATTGCCGACAAGCTGCAACCGCCCTCGGCCGCGCATTGGCTGGGAACGGATCATTTCGGGCGCGACATCCTGTCCATGGCGATGCTGGGCGCGCAAAGCTCGATGGCGGTGGCGCTGGCCGCGGTCGCCATGGGCCTGGGCCTGGGCGTGCCGCTGGGCCTGCTGGCGGCGGCGCGGCGCGGCGGCTGGACGGACGATCTGGTGATGCGCGGCAACGACCTGGTCTTCGCCTTTCCGTCCCTGGTCATCGCGATCCTGATCGCCGCGGTCCGAGGGCCGTCGGCGCTGAACGCGATCGTCGCCATCGGCATCTTCAACATCCCGGTCTTTGCCCGCGTCACGCGCGGGGCGGCGCTGCCGATCTGGGTGCTGGACTACATCCGCGCGGCCCGGCTGGCGGGCAAGGGCGCGGCGCTGATCAGCCTGCAACACGTCCTGCCCAACATCGCCGGCCTTGTGATCGTGCAGGCCACCATCCAGTTCAGCCTGGCCATCCTGGCCGAGGCCGGGCTGTCCTATGTCGGCCTTGGCGCGCAGCCCCCCACCCCCAGCTGGGGCCGGATGCTGGCCGAGGCGCAGACCATGGTCACGCTGGCCCCCCATGCGGCGGTTATTCCCGGCCTGTGCATCCTGCTGACGGTGCTGGGCCTGAACCTGCTGGGCGACGGCTTGCGCGACGCGCTGGACCCGCGGCTGCGGGTGATGCGGTGATCCGGCTTGACGGCCTGTCCGTCGCCATCGGCGGGCATCCGGTCCTGGACGGGGTGTCGCTGGATCTGGCGCCGGGCACCATCACGGGTCTGGTCGGCGAATCCGGCAGCGGCAAGTCGATGACCGCGCTGGCGGTCATGGGACTGCTGCCCCGCCGGGCGCAGGCCTCGGGCCGGGTGACGCTGGACGGGCGGTCCCTGCTGGACCTGCCCGAACGCGCCATGTGCCGCATCCGGGGCCGACGCATCGGCATGATCTTCCAGGAGCCCATGACGGCGCTGAACCCGCTGATGCGCATCGGCGACCAGGTGGCCGAGGTGCTGCGCCTCCACAAAGGCCTGGGCCGCGCCGCCGCGCTGGCCCAGGCCCGCGAACGGCTGGACCGCGTGGGCCTTTCCGCGCCCCGCTTTCCCCTGGCGCTGTATCCGCACGAACTGTCGGGCGGGCAGCGCCAGCGGGTCGCCATTGCCATGGCGATTGCGCTGCGCCCCGGCCTGCTGATCGCGGACGAGCCGACCACGGCCCTGGACGTGACCACGCAGGCGCGCATCCTGGCCCTGCTGAGGTCTCTGGCGCGCCAGGAAGGCATGGCTCTGCTGTTGATCACGCATGACCTGGCCGTGGTGGCGGGCATGGCCGACCGGGTCGCGGTCATGAAATCCGGTCGCATCGTTGAAAGCGGGCCCACGGGCGCGGTGTTCCGCCAGCGCCGACATCCTTATACGCGGCAGCTGTTCGCGGCCTCGCGGCACAAGCCCGCGCGCAGCCCGCGCCCGGCCGCCGCACCGCTGCTGGAGGTCCGGGACGCCCTGCGCGAATACCGCCTGACCGGCGGCAGCCTGCGCGCGCTGGACGGCGTCAGCCTGACGGTCGGGCGCGGCGAAAGCGTCGGGCTGGTGGGCGAATCGGGCTGCGGGAAATCGACGCTGGCCCGGGCGGTCCTGGGGCTTGATCCCTTGCAGGGGGGGCGGATCCGGCTGGACGGGCTGGATGTCGCCGCCGGTTCGCGGATGCCGCCCGGCCTGCGGGCGCGGATGGGGGCGGTGTTCCAGGATCCCTTCGGCAGCTTTGATCCCCGCTGGCGGGTCGATCGCCTGCTGGCCGAGCCGTTCCACCTGACCGCCCGTCCCGCGGACTGGCGCGACCGCGTCGGCGCGGCGCTGGCCGAGGTCGGGCTTGGGCCGGGCGACGCCCGCAGGTTCATCCACGAGTTTTCGGGCGGCCAGCGCCAGCGGCTTGCCTTGGCGCGGGCGCTGATCATCCGTCCCGCGCTGATCGTGCTGGACGAGGCCGTCAGCGCGCTGGATGTCCGGGTCCGGGCGCAGGTGCTGGATCTGCTGGCCCGGTTGCAGGCCGATCACGGGCTGTCCTATCTGTTCATCAGCCACGATCTGTCGGTGGTGCGCGGCATCGCCGACCGCGTCCTGGTCATGCAGGCGGGCCGCATCGTCGAGGAAGGGCCGCCCGAGCAGGTCATCGGCGCGCCCCGGCATGATCATACGCGGTCGCTGGTGGCGGCCATGCCGGAAATTCCGGCAGAATGGAGGCAGGGCCGACCGGGCGGGTCTGGGAAACATGCGCTTCCCCCGCCGCCGTGATCGGGTGCCATCCCGCAACCCCGGCAGGCCGGCGCCCGACGGGGGCGGGGCGGGCGCCGACCGGGCCTCGGAGGCCTGGCGGCACTTGTGATGCCGGCATCGCGTGGCGAAGGCGGTGGGCTTCGCCAGCCGGGGTCAGCTCAGATACCCGCCATCCGAATCGTCGCCCGATTCCCCGACCAGCTGGGCGAAGTCCGGCAGGACAATGGTGCGCTTGCCCTGAAGCTCGATCACGCCCTCGCGCTTCAGCGCGCTGATCTGGCGGCTGACGGTTTCCAGGGTCAGGCCCAGGTAATCGGCCATCGCCTCGCGCGTCAGGGGCAGCTCGATCCGCATCCGTCCGCCCGGCTCGCGCTTTTGCAGCGCCGCCTCGCGCCGGGCGATGATCGCGATGAACGAGGCGATCTTTTCCCGCGCCGTCTTGCGGCCCAGCAGCAGCATCCATTCGCGGGCCGCGTCCAGTTCGTCCAGCGTCATTTCCAGCAGCCGGTGCGCGACATGGGGCGTGGCGCGCATCATCTGTTCGAACGGCTTGCGGCGGAAACAGCACATCACGACCTTTGTCGCGGCCGTCGCGTGATAGGCGGCGATCTCGCGGCTTGGCCGGCCCAGGAAATCGCTGGGCAGCAGCAGGCCCACCATCTGCGTGCGCCCGTCCTCCAGCGTCTGCGTCAGCGAGGCCACGCCGCTGACCACCGATCCCACGAAGTCCATCCGGTCGCCTTCCCAGACGATGGGCTGGCCCGGCTCGAAGGCCCGGTAGAACTTCATGTCCTCCAGCAGGGCAAGCTCGTCGGTCTCGCAATGCGCGCAAACGGCGCGATAGCGGATCGGGCAGTCGCCACAGCGTTCCCCGCCGTCCTGGCCGGTGGATTTCTGGTTGATCTGGGTCAAGGCAATCTCGCGCGTTTCCGTCTAGAACCTACCGCCATGAGCAATGTTTCGCAACTGAAGCGGCTGGGCCTGTTCGACGCGCGCGTCCCGCGCTACACGAGCTATCCCCCCGCCACGCAATTCAAGAACGGCGTGAACGCCAGTATGGCCGCGGGCTGGCTCGATTCCATCCCTGATGGCGCGGCGATCTCGCTTTATCTGCATGTGCCGTTTTGCCGCAGGTTGTGCTGGTTCTGCGCCTGCCGCACGCAGGGCACCAAGACGCTGGATCCGGTGATCGCCTATGTGGACACGGTTCTGGCCGAGCTGGCGCTGCTGCGCCGCCACCTGCCGCGCGGGGTGCGCCTGTCGCGGCTGCACTGGGGCGGGGGCACGCCGACGCTGCTGCCGCCCGACCAGATGCGGCGCGTGGCCGAGGCGATCTTCGACGCGGTGCCGATGGCCGAAGGGGCGGAATTCTCGGTCGAGATCGACCCTTCGGAAATCGACGCCCCGCGCATGGCGGCGCTTGCGGCGGCGGGGATGAACCGCGCCTCGATCGGGGTGCAGGACTTCGATCCGAAGATCCAGGACGCCATTGGCCGCCGGCAGCCGTTCGCGCTGACCGGCCAAGCGGCCGACCTGATCCGCGGCCACGGCATCGCCAGCCTGAACGCCGACATCCTTTACGGGCTGCCGCATCAGGACCGGAGCCGCATCTCCGAAACCGTGCAGAAGCTGCTGGCCTTGTCGCCGGACCGGGTGGCGCTCTACGGCTATGCCCATGTGCCCTGGATGTCCAAGCGCCAGGTGATGATCCCCGAGGACGCCCTGCCCGGCAACGAGGACCGGCTGGCCCTGTTCAACACCGCGCGCGACCTGTTCGTGGCCGACGGCTATGCCGAGATCGGCATCGACCATTTCGCCCGGCCCGGCGACGGGCTGGCGGTGGCCGCGAAAGCGGGCCGGCTGCGGCGCAACTTCCAGGGCTATACCGACGACGGAGCCGAGGTTCTGCTGGGTCTTGGCGCGTCGTCCATTTCCCGCTTTCCGCAAGGTTATGCGCAGAACGCGCCCGCGACCGGGGCCTATACGGCGGCGGTTCGCGACGGGCGGCTGCCCGTCACGCGGGGCCATGCCTTCACCCCCGAGGATCGCTGGCGCGGCCGGATGATCGAATCGCTGATGTGCAATTTCAGGATCGACGCGGAGGAGATGGCGCGCGGCTACGGCCTGACGCCCGCCCGCTTGCAAGAGGTCTTCGACCCGGTGATCGGGCAATTCGGCAACATGGTCGAGGTCGGTCCCTGCGGCCTGCGCATCGCGCCCGAGGGCCGCCCGCTGGCGCGCATGGTGGCGAACATGCTGGACAGCTACATGGCCGCCCCGACCAGCCATTCCTCGGCGGTTTGACGATGCGGGCTGCGCGCTCGCACCCAGCCTAGGCGTGATCGCGGTTCTTGCGATCGGCGCAGCTTTCGGGCGGCTCGATTTCGATGGTGGAGTGCGGGATGTCGAAGCGGCGGGCCAGCATGTCCTTGGCCGCGCGGGTGACGGCGAAGGGGGCGTCGCTTTCGACAACCAAATGCACGGATGCCGCCACGCGTTTCTCGTCGATCTGCCACAGGTGCAGGTGATGGGCGCCGCTGACGCCCGGCAACGCGCGCAAGGCCGACAGGACCGCGCCGGGATCGCTGCCCGGGGGGGCGGCCAGCATCAGGGTGCGGAACACCGGCCCGATTTCCATGCCGATATGCCACAGGATCACGGCGGAAATCGCCAGCGTCAGGATCGGGTCGGCCAGATGCCAGCCAAAGGCCCAGATCAGCAGGCCGCCCCCGATCACGGCGACCGACACTGCCGCATCGGCCACGTTGTGCAGGAACGCCGCGCGGATGTTGGCGCTGTTCTTCGATGCCCGCCAGACCAGCGCGGCTGTGGCCAGATCGACCGCCAGCGCGAAGGCGGCTAGCCCCACCACCAGACCACCCGCCACCTGCGGGGGATCGGCCAGGCGGCCAAGCGCCTCGACGGCCAGCCAGAGCGATATGGCGATCAGCGCCAGATAGTTGACAAAGGCCGCGACGATCTCGACCCGGCCCCAGCCATAGGACCAGTCGGGCGTGGCCGCCCGCCGCGCCAGCCTGCGCGCGCCGAAGGCCAGCACCAGGGCCAGCGCGTCGGACAGGTTGTGGATGCCGTCCGCGATCAGCGCGGTGGAATCGGCGGCATAGCCGCCTGCGATCTGCGCGGCGGTCAGGGCAAGGTTGACAACGACCGCCCAGCCGATGGCCGCGTCGCCGCCCTGTTGCCCATGCCCGTGCCCATGCCCGTGTCCATGCCCATGCGAATGGTTGTGTGCGTGTCCCATCAATGCGCCTCGGCCCAGTTCAGCCCGTGCCCGGCATCGACGACCAGCGGAACGGACAGTTTCACGGCGGGATCGGCGGCGCCCTCCATCACGGCGCGGGCGGCGGCGATGAGATCGTCCACGGCGTCCTCGCGCACCTCGAAGACCAGTTCGTCATGGACCTGCAACAGCATCCGCGCGGGCAGGTGCGCCACGGCCGCGGGCATGCGGATCATGGCGCGGCGGATGATGTCGGCGGCCGCCCCCTGGATCGGCGCGTTGATCGCCGCGCGGCGCGCGCCCCCCGCCGCCGGGCCGGACTGGTTGATCCCGGGCGTGTTGATGCGCCGCCCGAACAGGGTGCGCACCGAACCGTCGGCCTTCGCATCGGCCAGCGTGCGGTCCATATAGGCGCGGATTTCAGGAAAACGCTGGAAATAGGTGTCGATGAAGTCCTGCGCCTCGGCCCGCGGGATGCGCAGGTTGCGCGACAGCCCGAACGAGGAGATGCCATAGATCACCCCGAAGTTGATCGCCTTGGCGCGGCGGCGGATCATCGGATCCATGCCTTCGACGGGCACGCCGAACATCTGGCTGGCGGTCATGGCGTGGATGTCGATGCCTTCGCGGAACGCCTGCTTCAGCGCCGGGATGTCGGCCACATGGGCCAGGATCCGCAACTCGATCTGACTGTAGTCGAGGCTGACGAGCCGGTGCCCTTCGGCCGCGATGAAGGCCTCGCGGATGCGGCGGCCTTCCTCGGTCCGCACGGGGATGTTCTGGAGGTTCGGGTCGGTCGAGGCCAGCCGCCCGGTCTGCGCGCCCGCGATGGAATAGCTGGTATGGACGCGGCCCGTGTCCGGGTTCACGAAGGTCGGCAGGGCGTCGGTATAGGTCGATTTCAGCTTGGAGATCTGACGCCAGTCAAGGATGCGCGACGGCAGGTCGTGGCCTTCGGCCGCCAGATCCTCCAGCACGTCGGCGCTGGTGGAAAAGGCGCCGGTCTTGCCGGTCTTGCCGCCGGTCATGCCCATCTTGTCGAACAGGATTTCCCCAAGCTGCTTGGGGCTGCCGATGGTGAATTTCTGGCCTACCAGGGCGAAGATCTCGTCCTCCAGCGCCGCCATCTTCTGGGCGAAGGCGCCCGACATGCGTTTCAGCACGTCGCCGTCGATGCGGATGCCCGCCATCTCCATGTCGGCCAGAACCGGCACCATCGGGCGTTCGGTCAGCTCGTAGCTGGTCGTGACGCGTTCGACCGGCAGCAGGGGCGCGAAATGCTGGTAAAGACGCAGCGTGACATCGGCGTCTTCGGCGGCATAAGGGGCGGCCTTGTCGATGGGCACCTGCCCGAAGTTGATCTGCGCCTTGCCCGTGCCGATCAGATCCTTGATGGGGATGCACTTGTGGCCCAGGTAACGTTCGGCCAGCTCGTCCATGCCGTGGTTGTGGGTGCCCGCGTTCAGCGCATAGGACATCAGCATCGTGTCGGCCAGGGGCGTCATGCGGATGCCGTTCCGGGCGAGGATCTTCCAGTCGTATTTGAGGTTCTGGCCGATCTTCAGGATCGCCGGATCCTCCAGGAGCGGTTTTAGCGCGGCCAGAACCTCGGCCAGCGGCAGTTGGCCCGCAACCGGCGCGGACTGGCCGAACAGGTCGTCCCCGCCCGCCATGTGGCCCACGGGGACATAGCAGGCCTTGCCCGGCGCAACGGCCAGGCAGATGCCCACAAGGTCCGCCTGCATCTCGTCAAGGCCGGTGGTTTCGGTGTCGATGGCGACCTGGCCGGTGTCGCGGATCATCTGCATCCAACGGTCCAGCCCGGCGCGGTCTGTCACGGTTTCATACAGGCCGCGGTCGATGGGGGGCAGGTCCGGGGCGGCGGGCGCTTCGCGCGGGGGGGCGGAAACGACGGCGGGCGCCTCGGCCCCCAGGCGTTCGGCGACGCGGGCGGTGAGGGTGCGGAACTCCATTTCCGACAGGAAGGTCAGCAGGGTGGGCGCGTCGGGGGGGCGCACCTCCAGGCTTTCCAGCGTGAAATCCAGCGGCGTGTTGCAGTCCAGTTCGACCAGGCGCTTGGAGATGCGGATCTGTTCGGCATGGTCGATCAGGGTCTGGCGACGCTTGGGCTGCTTGATCTCGTCGGCGCGCGCCAGCAGGCTTTCCAGGTCGCCGAATTCGGTGATCAGTTGCGCGGCGGTCTTGATGCCGATGCCCGGCGCGCCCGGCACGTTGTCGGTCGGATCGCCCGCAAGCGCCTGCACGTCCACCACCCGGTCGGGGTAGACGCCGAACTTGGCGAAAACCTCGTCCCGGTCGATGGGCTTGCCCTTGATCGGATCCAGCATCTGCACGCCGTCGCCCACAAGCTGCATCAGATCCTTGTCGCTGCTGATGATCGTGACGGTGCCGCCCGCATCGCGCGCCTTGCAGGACAGCGCGGCGATGATGTCGTCGGCCTCGTAGCCCTCGGTTTCGATGCAGGCGATGTTGAAGGCGCGGGTGGCGTCGCGGGTCAGCGGGAATTGCGGGCGCAGATCCTCGGGCGGCTCGGGGCGGTTGGCCTTGTAGGCGTTGTAGATCTCATTGCGGAAGGTCTTGGACGAATAATCGAAGATCACCGCCGCATGGGTGGGCGCGTCGTGGCCCCGTTCGTCGGAAACGTATTTCCACAGCATGTTGCAAAAGCCCGCGACCGCGCCGACCGGCAGCCCGTCGGATTTGCGCGTCAGCGGCGGCAAGGCGTGATAGGCCCGGAAGATGAAGGCCGATCCGTCGATCAGGTGCAGGTGGTGGCCCTTACCGAATTTCGCGCCGAAGCTGTCCATGAAAGCGGTCCTTGTGCCGAGTCTTCGGGAACCGTTTTGGCAGAAAGCCGCGGGGGGCGCAAAGGGGCACGGTCGGAACCGGGGGCGCTTCGCCCCCCGGACCCCCCGGGGTACTTGGACAAAGAAGAAGCGGCCGGATGCCTCAGTGCTCGTCGTGGGCGTGGTCGCGGTCGATCACGAAGCGCTTGTCGCAGTAGCCGCAATCGACAAAGCCCGTTTCGGGCGAGATCGCCAGCCAGACGCGCGGATGGCCAAGCCCGCCCGCGTCGTCGCCGTCGCAGGCGACCTTCCAGGTGGTGACGATCTGCGTCGCGGGCGCGGGCAGCTTGAGTTCGGCCAGGCTGGTCTGTTCGGTCGAGAGCGAGTTCTCGGGAATGATGTACTTCGTCATGGCTGGCCTTCTTGTGGCGGCGGGCGGCATCTGGTCTAACGCCCCATACCGCAGCGCCGCCTGCCTTCGCAAGCTGTCGCAACCCGCCAGGGGAGACCAGACCCATGCCAAACGCCATCGACATCACAGGGTTGCGCAAGACCTATGCCGCCCAGGGAAACGCGCCGGCCAAGGAGGCGCTGAAGGGGATCGACCTTGCCATTCCGGCAGGCAGCATCTTCGGCCTGCTGGGGCCGAACGGGGCGGGCAAGTCGACGCTGATCAACATCCTGGCGGGGCTGGTCAACAAGACCGCGGGCCGCGTCACCATCTGGGGCTTCGACCAGGACGTGAACCCGCGCCAGTCGCGCGCCGCCATCGGGGTGATGCCGCAGGAGTTGAACATGGATCCGTTCTTCACCCCCCGCGCCAGCCTGGAGGTGCAGGCGGGGTTGTACGGCGTGCCCCGGTCCGAACGCTGGACCGACGAGCTGCTGGACCTGGTGGGACTGCGCGACCAGGCCACCGCCTATGCCCGCAACCTGTCGGGGGGCATGCGGCGGCGGCTGCTGCTGGCCAAGGCGCTGGTCCACCGCCCGCAGATCCTGGTGCTGGACGAGCCCACGGCGGGTGTGGACATCACCCTGCGCGAGATGCTGTGGCAGAATGTCCGGGCGCTGAACCGGCAGGGGATGACGATCATCCTGACCACCCATTACCTGGAGGAAGCCGAACAGATGTGCGACGAGATCGCCATCATCAACCACGGCGAACTGGTGGTGCGGCAGGACACCCGCAGCCTGTTGTCGCGCGCCGACGGCAAGACGCTGGTTCTGGACACGGGCGGGCGCGTCGCCCTGCCGGCGCTGCCCCCGGGCGCGCATCCCGAATGGCGGGGCGACGGGCGGCTGGCGATCAGCTATCCGCCCTCGCGCATTCGGGCCGACCAGTTGCTGGACGCGCTGCGCGGCGCAAACATTCCCATCCTGGATGTCGCGACCGAGCAGCCGGATCTGGAGGACGTGTTCGTTGAAATGACGCGGGGCTGAGGCGTCGGCCGGATGGATGCCCGGCACGGGCGGAACAAACAAAACGCATGCGTTTGCCCACCCGCCTGCGACGCTGCCACCGGAAAAGGCCGCCATTCCGCGACCGCGGCGGGCCGGCGTCCGCCGGGGTGGGGACGGGCGTCGGCCGGCGGCGCAGGTGATGGGCCTTGCCCGAGGACCGGACCTCCGAGGTGGCTAGCCGCGCAAGGACACCATCGGCCCCATTTCCCGCCCGCCCATGATGTGCAGGTGGTAATGCGGAACCTCCTGCACGCCGTGGGCGCCGGCATTGGTGATGGCGCGGAAGCCCTGGCCGTTCTCCAGCCCCACGCCTTCGGCCCGGACCACCTCGGCGCAAAGACGCGTAAAGGCCGCGATTTCCGCGTCCGCGGCATTGGCGGCGAAATCGTCGAAGCTGACATATCTGCCCTTGGGAATCACCAGCACATGGACCGGCGCCTTGGGGTTGATGTCGCGGAAGGCCAGGGCGTGGTCGTTCTCGGCCACGGTGTCGCAGGGGATCTCTCGGCGCAGGATCCGGGCGAAGATGTTGCTGTCGTCATAGGCAATGGCCATGGGGCGTTCCTGTGGTCAATCGGTGAACAGATGCGGGGTCTGCGCCAGATCATGCGCGACGGCGGGGGAAACATCCAGAAAGCGCGCGATCGCCTCGGCATTGGCGGCGACGGAGCGTCCGGGGCCGATGGTGTCGAACTGCGCGAAGTCCATGTCGCGCAGCCGTTCGGCTTCGTGAGACAGGTCGCTTTCCACGATGGGCAGAAGTTGCGCGATCACCGCGTCGGGCGTCCCTTCGCCAACCAGGCCCACGCGGCGCACGTGGCCGCGCAGATAAGCCTCGTCGAAGTCGCTGTCGATGAACAGGATCCGCGTCCGGGTCCGGTCGCCCGCGAAATCCGCGATCAGCGCCAGGGCCGAGGGGTCGAGGCACAGAACCAACTGACGGGCGCCGAAATCGTCCAGAAGCAGCCGCACCAGCGCCCGGCGGTGCCGTTCCCGCTTGGCCACGGTCGAGGCGATGCCGCCCAGGTCGGGCAGCCCCGCGTCGCGTTCGTTGAAGATGTAGTCCACCGCCGGAATGCCGGTCAGCGCCCGGATGGCCGCGGTCAGCCGCTTGGCGACATGCCATTTCTTGGCAACGATCAGGCCGATCGCGTGGTCGCGGGACATGCCCTGGTCTTCCCAGAAACGCGGGGCAAAGCGGCGCCCGACACGGCCGCGCCCCGTCAGGAAGCGGAACAAGCGCGGCGCCTCGTTCGAGATGGCGAAGCCCACGCCTTCGGCCAGCCACAACGCGCCCAACCTGGCGCGCAGCTCCTGCGCGTCCGAGCTGATCTTGCGCGCGAACAGGTAGTCCTGGCGGATCAGCAGGTCGTAATGGTCGTTGTAGAAGGTGACCGGCATCCCGTAGTCGGTGAACATCAGGCAGGTGGGCGAGCGGCGGCGGATCTGGTCCTTGGGCACGACATGGGCGACAAGGGTCTGGAAAAAGGTCTCGTCCGGGATCCAGGTCGTGCGGAAAAAGCGGACCAGATCGGGGCGGTCGTCGATCAGCGCCAGAACGGCCTCGACCGTTTGGCGGCGCAGGCACCACCATTGCGACCCGATCATGATCTGAAGACCCCTAGGCAGCCTGCGGTCCAGACCCAGCCTTTGCTGCGTCTTCATGCTGGCATAGAACAGGCGCTTGTTCTTGCGTTCGTTGAACCAGTGGCGATAGATCAGCCGTTCCTCCTTGATGCCGGTCTTGATCCAGTCGCTGTCGAAGAAGTCGAAGGATTCTATATAGTCGCAGTCGTCCCGGTCCAGAAAGGCGCGCGCGTGTTCCGCCGACTTGATCGGCATGCAGTCGCCCGACAGCATGTAGAAATGCGTGGCCCGGGGAAAGCGGCGCTCGGCCTCGCGTAGGGCAGATAGGGTGGCGGCGACCAGCGACCATTCGCCCCAACCGCACCGGAACCGCCGGGGCGCGAAGGCCACGCCCGGCTCATCGGCCAGCGCCTGCCGGATCAGGCGGCAATCCTCGGGCGGGGCGCCGCGGTCATAGTGAATGACGACATGATCGCCCGTGGCCGTCAGACGCCGCGCCTGGTCCACCACGCCCCGGGGATCCTTGTGGGTCAGCAGGATAAAGACGATGCGGGCCATGGGGACGCGAATTCCCGGTCAAATCCTGTGGTATCGGACGGCGTTCAAATCTTGCGCCTGCCCTGCTAACCGTGTGTAAACGCCTTTGACGTGTGCCGGCAAGCCGGACTGCAATCTTGGAGAACGACCGCCAATGGGCTTTCCCGGTGTCTGGATGACCGAAAGCGAAAGCCTGATCTATCGGGTGGTGCCGAAATGCGCCTGCTCGACGATCGGGCAGATCATGTTCTATTCCGATCACGGCCGCTTCTTCGACGGCGACATTCACGATTCCACCGCCGGGCTGCACAAGTGGTCGCAGGACGGCAGCAAGCCCTTGATCGAGAATGCGGTGGCCCGGGGCGAGGCCATCACCTTCACCTGCGTGCGCAATCCTTACGCGCGGATCCTGTCGTCCTTTTTCGACAAGATCGCCGGCATCCAGCGCAACGGCAGACGCTATCGCGGCAATCTGGTGCCGCAGCTGGCGCAGCAATACGGCATCGACGTGGGCAGCCCGGACAATGGTTTCGACTTCGACCAGGTGGCCAGCTTCCGCCGCTTCCTGCTGTTTGCCCGCGACACCATCCGCTGGCGCCGCCCGATGGAACCCGACATACACTGGTCGTCCATGTCGGGCCATATCGCCACCTTTATCGCGAACGGCGGCCGCTACGACCGGATCTTCTTCACGGAGGACTTCGGCGCCGGCATGGCGCAGGTGCTTGGATCGGCCCGGACGCCGGTTCCCGTCGATCTGGACGCCGTGCCGCGCTTCAACGAATCCGAAGGCCACGGGCCCAGGCGGGCCCACGAGGTCAGCGCCTATTTCGACGACCTGTCGCGGCATCTGGTCTGGGAAATCTACAAGGACGATTTCCAGCTGTTCCGCTATGACTTCGACGATCCCGACAACAGGATGCCCCTGGGCGAGGTCGATCTGGACAGGGTTCACGCCAGGCTGGGCCGCTGAGGTTTGTGGCGGCCATCACTCCAGATGGCTTTCCAGGAACCACAGATCCTTGTCCACCGTGCGCGAGGCGGCGGTCAGGATGTCGGCAGTGTCGGCATCCCCCGCCTCGTCCGTGGCGTCGATGGCCGCGCGCAGCTTTTCGCCATGATCGCGATAGCGTTCCGACAGCGCCCGGATGTGATCCTCGGCCTTGGTCAGGTCGGTCGGGTATTCGGGCAGGCCGCTGTCCGCCGCGACCTTCTGCGCCGTGCCGATTGCGATGCCGTCCAGTTGCTGCACGCGCTCGGCCATGGTGTCGACATGGCCTTGCAGGTTGGCATGAAGCATGTCCAGCAGCTCATGGACCGCGATGAAGTTGCGGCCCTTCACGTTCCAATGCGCCTGCTTGACCGCCAGCGCCAACGCGATCGAATCGGCCAGCCGCCCGTTCAGTTCCGAGATCGCGGTCTTGCGGGCATTGTCGGTCAGGCCCTTCAGTTCGACAGCCATGGTCGGCTCCTTCCATTCCGTGTTGCGCGGTCCAACGGCGCGCCGCCGCCCGCGGTTCCGGCAAGGCCGCCATGCGCCAATGGAAAACGGCGCCCCTGCCGGTGCAAGGACGCCGCCCGAATGGTGCCGGCGATCGGCGGGAAGCGGATCAGACCGCGCCCTTGATGAAGGTCACCGCGTCGCCGACGGTCTGGATGGTTTCGGCGGCGTCGTCGGGGATCTCGATCCCGAATTCCTCCTCGAACGCCATGACCAGCTCGACGGTGTCGAGGCTGTCGGCCCCCAGATCGTCGATAAAGGACGCGGATTCGACCACCTTGTCCTCCTCGACGCCCAGATGCTCGACCACGATCTTCTTCACGCGATCAGCGATATCGCTCATGTCCTATCCTCATTCTCGCGGGCATCCGCCCAATTGATCCGCGGATACGCGATCCGCTTCGGCACAGGGCGGTTTCCCTGCTGCTCAAGGCCGGGATATAGCACCCGCTTGCCCTGTTGCAACCGCTTTCGCGTGCCGGCGCCCGCGTCAGACCATCGCCATGCCGCCGTTCACGTGCAGCGTGGCGCCGGTGACATAAGCGGCTTCGGGACTGGCCAGATACAGCGCCGCCGCCGCGATCTCGGCGGGCGCGCCCATGCGGCCCACGGGGATCTGGTCCAGGATCTTGCCCTTCTGGTCGTCGCTCAGCTTGTCGGTCATGGCCGTGGCGATAAAGCCGGGCGCGACGCAGTTGACTGTGATCCCGCGCGAGGCGACCTCATGGGCCAGCGATTTCGACATGCCGACCAGCCCCGCCTTGGCGGCGGCATAGTTGCCCTGCCCCGGATTGCCCGTGGACCCCACAACCGAGGTGATGTTGACGATCCGCCCCCAGCGGGCCTTCATCATGCCGCGCAATGCGGCGCGCGACAGGCGGAAGACGCTGGTCAGGTTCACGTCCATGACCTGCGCCCATTCCTCGTCCGACATGCGCATGAACAGGTTGTCGCGCGTGATGCCCGCGTTGTTGACCAGAACATCGACCGAGCCCATGGCTGCGGACGCGTCCTTGATCAGCCCGGCCGCCGCTTCGGGCTGCGACAGGTTGGCGGGCACCACATGCGCCCGCTCGCCCAATCGCGCCGCCAGCTCCTGCAACGGCCCCTCGCGCGTGCCGGACAAGGCGACGGTGGCGCCCGCGCCGTGCAGCGCCTCGGCAATGGCGCCGCCGATGCCGCCCGATGCGCCCGTGACCAATGCCGTCCTGCCTGTCAGATCGAACATGCCCGTTCCTTCTTCTTTGTCCAAATACCCGAAAGGCATCCTCAGCCCTTCAGCGCCGCGACATCCGCCGGAACGCCGACATTCCGCACGGCCGCGTCCCTGGCGATCCGCTTGATCATCCCCGACAGCGCCTTGCCGGCGCCGATCTCCCAGAACTCGGCAACGCCCGCTTGCGCCATGTTGGCGACGGATTCGCGCCAGCGCACGGTGCCCGTCACCTGTTCGACCAGCAGCCGCCGGATCGCGCCGGGTTCCGTGACCGCCTCGGCGCGGACATTGGCCACCAGCGGCACGGCGGGGGGCTGGATGTCCACGCCCGCCAGCGCCTCGGCCATCACGGCGGCGGCAGGCTGCATAAGCACCGAATGGAAGGGCGCCGAGACCGGCAGCATCAGCGCCCGCTTGGCGCCCGCCTCCTTCATCGCCGCGGCCGCGCGCTCCACCGCGCCCTTGTGACCCGAGATCACCACCTGCCCCGGATTGTTGTCGTTGGCGGCCTGCACGACCTCCTCGCCCGCGACCTCGCGCGCGATCCGGTCCACGGTGGCGAAGTCCAGCCCCAGGATCGCCGCCATCGCGCCCTGGCCGACCGGCACGGCCTCCTGCATGGCCTGGCCGCGCAGCCGCAAGAGCCGCGCCGCATCCTCCAGCGTCAGCGACCCCGCCGCGCACAGCGCCGAGTACTCCCCCAGCGAATGCCCCGCCACGAAATTCGCGTCCCGGATGGTGATCCCCTCGGCCTCCAGCGCCCGGAACGCCGCCATCGAGGCCGCCATCAACGCCGGCTGCGCGTTCCGCGTCAGCGTCAGCGTGTCGATATCCCCGTCCCAGATCAGGTCCGAGAGCTTTTCCCCAAGCGCCTCGTCCACCCGATCGAAGACCTCGCGGGCGGATGGATAGACCTCGGCCAACTCGCGCCCCATGCCGATGCTTTGCGCCCCCTGGCCGGGAAAAACGAACGCGCGCATGTGGGGGCCTCCTCGGAATGATGCTGGTGCGCAGGGATAGCGCGCGGGGGTCGGCGGCGCAACGGGGATGGGACGGACCAGCCGCCGGGCATGTGGCCCCCCTCAGATGTTCTTCTGCTGCCCCAGCTCCACCACCCGGTTCGACGGCAGCCGGTAATAGTTCGTCGGCTCCGCCGCGGACCGGTACAGCCGCACGAAGATCCGGCTCATCCAGTGGGGCATCAGCGTGCCCTTGCCCGACCGCAGCGTGCGTCGGTTCAGGAAGAACGAGGTGGACATGATGTCGAACTTCAACCCCTCGCGCTTGGCCTCGGCCAGGGCGCGGGGGACGTTGGGCTGCTCCATGTAGCCAAAGGACAGCCAGGCCCGCCAAAAGCCGGGGGCGATGTTTTCCAGGCGCAGGCGGGCGTCGTCGGGGACGCGGGGGGTGGTGGCGCTTTCGACCTTCACGATGAAGTTGCGCTCGTGCAGGACGCGGTTGTGCTTGAGGTTGTGCAGCAGCGCGGGCGGGGCCGCCATCGGGTCGGCCGTCAGAAAGACCGCCGTGCCCGGCACGATCACGGGGGGCGATTTCACCAGCTTGCCCGCCAGCAGGTCCATGGCGATGCTTTCGGCGGCCAGCTTGTCCTGCAACCGGCGCATCCCCTCGACCCAGATCAGCATCAGAACGATCGCGAAGCAGGCGAAAAGCAGCGGGATATAGCCGCCGTCCAGAAGCTTCATCAGGTTGGCCGAAAAGAAGATCAGCTCGATCCCCAGAACCGGCACCATCACGGCGGCGACCAGCGGCCATGTCCAGTTCCAGGCCCAGCGGAACACCACAACCGCCAGGATCGAGGTGATCACCATGTCCCCCGTCACCGCGATGCCATAGGCGCTGGCCAGCCGGGCGGAGGATCCGAAGGCCAGCACCAGCGCCGCCACGCCGATCATCAGCACCGCGTTGACCTTGGGCAGGTAGATCTGCCCCGCCTGGGTGTCCGAGGTGTACTTGATGTGCAGGCGCGGCAGCAGGCCCATCTGCACCGCCTGCGCCGCGACCGAGAACGCGCCCGAGATCACCGCCTGCGAGGCGATCACCGTGGCCGCCGTGGCCAGGATCACCAGGGGCACCAGGAACCATTCGGGCGCCATCAGGAAAAAAGGGTTCGACACGGTTTCGGGATTGGCCAGCACCATGGCGCCCTGGCCCAGATAGGACAGCGCGAGGGCGGGAAAGACCAGCACGCTCCAGGCGGTGCGGATGGCGCTGCGGCCGAAATGGCCCATGTCGGCGTAAAGCGCCTCGGCCCCGGTGACGGCCAGGAAGACCGAACCCAGAACCGGCATCGCGGCCATGCCGTAGTCGGTCAGAAAGCCCGCCGCGCGCAGCGGGTTCAGCGCCTGGAGGATGCGCGCGTCGTCGGCGATATGGCCCAGGCCCAGGATCGCCATGGTGGAAAACCACACCAGCATGACCGGCCCGAACAGCCGGGCGATCCGGTCGGTGCCGCCGCGCTGGACCCAGAACAGCACAATCACGATCGCCAGCGTCGCCGGCACCACCCAGGGTCCGAAACCCGGTTCGACCAGGGTCAGCCCTTCGACCGCGGACAGGACCGACATCGCCGGGGTGATCATGCAGTCGCCGAAGAACAGCGACACCCCCACGATCCCCAGCAGCAGCAGCAGCCGGCGCCGCCGCGCGTCGGGTCCGGCCTTCAGCGCGCCCTGCGCCTTGGCGACCAGCGACAGGGTGCCCCCCTCGCCGTTGTTGTCGGCGCGCAGGATCAGGATCACGTATTTCACCGTCACGATCAGCACCACCGTCCAGAACAGCAGCGACACGATGCCGATCACCGCCGTTTCGGGCAGGCCTTCCTCGCGCGCGTGGACAAGCGACTCGCGCAGGGCATAAAGCGGCGAGGTGCCGATGTCGCCGTAAACGACGCCCAGGCAGGCCAGCACAAGGGCGGGCGTCAGCTTCGACGGGGTATGGGGTTCACGCGCATGGTCCGCCGCAGACGGGCCGGTTGCGGCTTCTTCGCTGGCCATTCCGGCACTCCGACTGCGATTCCGCGGTGATATGCGCCCGTTGAGAGGGCGGTTCAAGAAAAATTTATCGCTCCGCCGTTCCGGCGTCTCGCAGGCATGAAGTCCCCGTTGACGCAAGGCGCGCTTGGCCCGAGGCTTCGGGGATGCGCAAGTCCTGGCCCGTCCGCCCGCTGCATCCCGTCGTGCCGTCGTTGCCGGTCTGGACCGGCCTTGCCCTGTCCGCAGGACTTGCGGCGGCGCTGGCCTGGATAACGGCGCGGACCCTCGGGGCAAGCGGGGCGGCGGGGGCGGGAACGGTTGCGGGCTTTCTGGGGGCGGCGGCGGGCATCGGGATCCTGATGCGGCGGCATTACCCGCATTCCCGCATGGGGGCCTGCAACATGGTCACGCTGGGGCGCGCGGCCCTTGTGTGCGCGCTGCTTGCCCCGCTTGCCGACGGCCGCGGTGCAGGCTGGGCGGCGGCCGCCGTGGCCGGGCTGGCGCTGGCGCTGGACGGGGCCGATGGCTGGCTGGCGCGCCGCGCGGGGCTTGTGTCGCGCTTCGGCGCCCGCTTCGACATGGAGGTCGATGCGGCCATGGCCCTGGTTCTGTCCCTGCACGTCCTGGTCGGCACGGCCCTGGGCCCCGAGGTTCTGCTGCTGGGCCTGGCCCGATACGGCTTTGTCGCGGCGGGGCTGGCCCTGCCCTGGCTGCGGGCCGACCTGCCGCCGAGCCTGGGGCGCAAGACGGTCTGCGTGGCGCAACTGGCGGCGCTGATCCTGCTGCAAACCCCCTTGCCGACCGAGACGCAGGCGGTCTGGCTGACGCGCCTGACCGTTCTGGCGCTGCTGTGGTCCTTTGGCCGCGACATCCTGTGGCTGCAAGGACGCCGGGGGTGAGGGCGCCGGTCCGGCCCGGCCTGCCGGGGGCGATCCTGGCGATCCATGCCGTTCTGGCGCTGCCCACGGCGCCGGGCCGGTTCGGCGGGGCATGGCTGGCCGTGGACGCGGACCTGCCGGTCCTGGTGCTGGCCCTGGCCTGGCTGGGCTTTGCCGGGATGGGCCTTGCCGGGCGGATCGCGGCCACCGGGGCCTTGTGGCTGCTGGCCGTGCAGAAGCTGGCCGATCTGGGCATGGGTCATGTCCTTGGCAGGCCCTTCGCCCCGGCTGCGGACCTGCCGCTGATCGGGTCGGGGTTCGAGGTTCTTGCAGGCGCCTTCGGCACCCCCGCGGCGGTGGCGGCCGCGGCGGGCGCCGTGGGCCTGGCCGGCGGGCTTGCCCTGGCCTTGTGGCGGGCCTGCGGCATTCTGGCCCGGCTGCGGCCCCGGCAGGCCGTGGCGCCTGCCGGGGCCCTGGCCGTTCTTGCCGTTCTTGCGCTCGTCCTGGGCGATCACCGCCCTTCCAACGGCGCCTATGCCCTGGGCAAGATCGCGGAAGCCCGCCAGATGCGGGCCGATCTGGGGAAACTGCGCCGGGCCGGCGCGCGTGACCCGTTTCAAGGCGCGCCCGGCCTGCTGGAGGCGATCAACCGCGACGTGATCGTGATCTTTGTCGAAAGCTATGGCCGCACCAGCTTCGACACGCCGTTTTACGCCGCCCGCCATCTGGAAACCCTGCGGCAGGCGCAGGCCCGGCTTGGTGCGGCGGGCCTTGCCATGCGGTCGGGCTTTGTCGCGGCGCCGACGCAAGGCGGGCAAAGCTGGCTGTCCCATGCGACCTTCGCCAGCGGGCTGTGGATCGACAACCAGACGCGCTATCGCGCGATCCTGGCCAGCGGCCGCGCGGGGCTGTTCCACCATGCGCGCCGCGCGGGCTTTCGCACGGCGGCGGTGATGCCCGCGATCACCCGCCCCTGGCCCGAGGCCCGGACCCTGGGCTTCGACCGGATCCTTGCCGCCGACGACCTCGGCTATCGCGGAAAACCCTTCAACTGGGTGACGATGCCCGACCAGTTCACGCTGGCGGCCACCGACCGGCTGCTGCGCAGGCAGCCGGACCGGCCGCGCCTGTTCGCGCAGGTCGCGCTGATCTCGTCCCACGCGCCCTGGGTTCCCGTGCCGCGCCTGCTGGACTGGGACCGGCTGGGCGACGGCCGGGTCTTCGACGCCATGGCCGCGGCGGGCGATCCGCCCGAGGTCGTCTGGCGCGACCCGGCCCGCGTCCGGCGGCAGTACCGCGACGCGCTGGACTACTCCCTGGCCACGGTCATGGACTATGCGCTGCGCCATGCCGCCGATCCGCCGCTGCTGATCGTGCTGGGCGACCACCAGGCGGCCCCCGCCATCGCCCTGGACAACCGGCCCGAGACCGTGCTGCACCTGATCGGCCCCCCATCCCTGGTCGACCGGGCCGCCGCCTGGGGGCTGACCTGCGGGTTGATCCCGCCCGGCACCGGCAAGGCCCCGCCCATGGACCGGTTGCGCGACCTGATCCTGGGCGGCTTCGGCACGGGCGGCGGGCCGGGTGCCGCCGCCCTGCCAGGCCATCCGGCGGACGATCCGGCGCCATTCGCTTCCACGAACGGGCGCGCCCCGGGGTCCATCGGAAACAGACCCGACCAAGCCCGGGAACGGCCCGCCCCGCCGCCGACGGGCGGGGGCAGGGCTTGCGAAGCCCGTCGGCGTTGAAGGCGGAGGCGTCGAAACGAACGCCAGGCGCCACGGGTCCGCGAAAGAAGAAGGGGGCCGCGCGGCCCCCTTTCCGTCGCATCCGTCCGGCGATCAGCCGACCAGTTCAAGCCCCGAAAAGAAGAACGCGATCTCCTCCCTGGCCGTTTCCGGCGCGTCCGAGCCGTGAACCGAGTTTTCGCCCACCGACAGCGCGAATTCCTTGCGGATGGTGCCCTCCTCGGCCTGGGCGGGGTTGGTCGCGCCCATCACCTCGCGGTTCCTGGCAATGGCGTTCTCGCCTTCCAGCACCTGCACCACGACGGGTTCCGAGGCCATGAACTCGACCAGCTCGCCGTAGAAGGGGCGGTCCTTGTGGACTTCGTAGAACTTGCCCGCCTGCTCGGCCGACAGCTTGATGCGCTTTTGCGCGACGATGCGCAGGCCCGCGTCCTCGAACTTGGCGTTGATCCTGCCGGTCAGGTTGCGGCGGGTGGCGTCGGGCTTGATGATGGAAAGCGTGCGTTCGATGGCCATGGGTCTGTCCCTTTGCTGTGGCAGGCGGGCCAGCCCCGCCCGGTCATGAAATCCGCGCCCGGTTATCAGGGATGGTATCTGCGGGCAAGGCAGGCATGATGCGCGCGAAACAGACGAAAGGCCCCCGCATGACCGACCGTCCCGCCGTTCCCGACCCCGCTCCGCAGCCCCGCCTGCGTCCCGGCCCCATCGCCATCGTTTTTGCCGCGGCGCTGCTGCTGGCCGCCGCCTGGCAGTGGTCGAACGTGCTGCTGATGGGCTTCGGCGCGATCCTGATCGCCATCGCGCTGCGGGCGGGGGCGGCCTTGCTGAACCGGCGCGCGGGCCTCGCCTTCAAGCCGGGGGTGCTGCTCTGCGCCCTTGCCGCCATTCTGGCCGTCGCCGGGATCGCGGCATGGGCGGGGCCGTCGATCTCGGAGCAGTTCCGCCAGCTGATCGGCAGCCTGCCCGACGCCTGGCGCCAGGTCGAGGACTGGATGGGCGAAAGCTCCGTCGGCCAGTTCCTGGAACGGCGGATGGAGAACGCCCAGGCCGGCGGCGGCGCGGCGCCCACGGGCAGCCTGCCCTCGGTCTTCGGCTATCTGACGGGAACGCTGACCACGGTTTTCGGCAGCCTGGCGAATCTGGTGCTGCTTGTGACGGTGGCGATCTTCCTGGCGCTGGACGCGCCGATGTATCGGGGCGGCGCGCTGCGGCTGGTGCCGCCCTTTTACCGCGCCCGCGCGGCCCGGATCGCCGATGAACTCGCCCGCGCCCTGGGCCGCTGGATGGGGGGACAGGCGCTGGACATGGTGCTGGTGGCCCTGGTCACGGGCCTTGGCCTGTGGCTTCTGGGCGTGCCGCTGGCGCTGGTGCTGGGCCTGATCGCCGGGCTGACCAACATCATCCCGGTGGTCGGCCCCTTTCTGTCGGGGATCCCGGCCGTGCTGTTCGCCATGACCCAGGGCTTCGAGTTGGCGATCTATGTCGCGCTTCTGTTCGTGGTCGTCCAGCAGCTGGAAGGCAACCTGCTGATGCCCCTGATCCAGCGTTTCGCAGCCGACCTGCCCCCCGCGCTGACGGTGCTGGCGATCCTGGCCTTCGGCAGCCTGTTCGGCTTTGCCGGGGTGGTGCTGGCGACGCCGCTGCTTTTGGTCTCGATCATCCTGGTCAAGCGCATCTATGTCGAGGATGTGCTGGGCGACCGGGAAGACGGCTAGATTTTTCCGCGCCTTTGCCGCGCCAGAGCGGTATGATCGCCCGAGCTGTTCCAGGGGCGCCACATGCAACCGATGCGAAAAGGCCGGTATCTGGCCCGGCTGGCCGAGACCTCCGCCGACCTGCGCGCCGCGCAGCGCCTGCGCTGGCTGTGCTTCGTGGCCCGCGAGGGCGCGTCGGACGCCGCCGCGCGGCTGGAGGCCGACGCCCTGGACGCCCGCTGCCGCCACGTGCTGGTGGAGGATGCGGCGACAGGCCGGCTGGCCTGCTGCTTTCGCTTCCTGCCGCTGGCGGACGGGGGCGACATCGCCCGCAGCTATTCGGCGCAGTTCTACGACCTGTCGGCGCTGGAGGCCTTTGACCGCCCGATGCTGGAAATCGGGCGCTTCTGCGTCCGCCCCGGCCTGTGCGATCCCGACATCATCCGCATCGCCTGGGCCGCCCTGACCCGCCTGGTCGATGAAACCGGCGTCCAGATGCTGTTCGGCTGCTCGTCCTTCATCGGGACCGAACCCGCCCCCCATGCCGAGGCCTTTGCCGTGCTGCGCGCCCGCCACCTCGCCCCCCGCCGCTGGTGGCCGCGCATCAAGGCGCCCCATGTGTTCCGCTTCGCCCGGGCGCTGCTGCCCGGCCAGCCCGATCCCCGGCGCGCCATGGCCGCGATGCCGCCCCTGCTGCGCAGCTATCTGGCGCTTGGCGGATGGGTCAGCGACCACGCCGTCGTGGACCAGGGCCTGCGGACCATGCATGTCTTCACCGGGGTCGAGATCCGGGCGATCCCCCCGGCCCGGCGCAGGCTGCTGCAAACGGCGGCGCATCGACCGGTTCCAACCCTGCGCGCCTTTTGAGCAGTCAGCCCTTTTGATGGGCAGGCCCGGCCCTGCCGCCTGTCCGGCAGGCATGGCCCGGACACGGCCCGATTGACCTTTCCGGCAGCGGGACGCCCTGTCGGGGCATGTTCGTCAGCGCCGTTCCCTTCCACCCCCATCAGCGCAGCCAGGGCGCCGCGCATGTGGTCATGGGGCCGCGCGGACTGGCCGATCTGGCGCAGCGCGGATCGGCCAAGGCGATGCTGCCGCGCGTGCCGGCGGGACCGCCGGAGATCGTGTTTCTCAACACGGCGGGCGGTCTGGCCTCGGGCGACCGGCTGTCCTTCGCGGTCACGCTGCGGCCCGGGGCGCGCGCGCTTGCCACGACGCAGACGGCGGAACGCGCCTACCGCGCCGAGGGTCCGGCGGCCCGCGCCGAGGTCCGCCTCGAGGTGGGCGAGAATGGCTGGCTGGACTGGCTGCCGCAGGAAACCATCCTGTTCGACGGCGCGCGGCTGGACCGGGACACCGCCGTGGATCTGGCCCCCGGCGCGGGCTGCCTGCTGGTGGAGATGATCGTGCTGGGCCGCCTGGCCAGGGGCGAACAGCCCCGCCGCCTGCACCTGCGCGACCGCCGCGTGGTGCGCCAGGGGGGCCGGACCGTTCATCACGACGCCATGGCCCTGGACGATGCCGCCCTGCCCCGGCTGGACGGCCCCGCCCTGCTGAACGGCGCGCGCTGCCTGGCGACGCTGGCGGTGATCGCGCCTCACGCGCCCGACCTTCTGGGCCCCGCCCGCGCCGCGCTGGACCAGCCGGGCGTCACATCGGCCGCCAGCGCGCCTCCGGGCCGGCTGGTGATCCGGTGCCTCGCCCGGGACGACTGGCCCCTGCGGCGGCAGGTCAACCGGCTGCTGACCATGCTGCGTCCCGATCCCCTTCCCCGCATCTGGCAGGTCTGACGATGAACCTTTCCCCCCGCGAACGCGAGAAGCTGCTGGTGTCCGTCGCCGCGATGGTGGCCCGCGGCCGCCTGGCCCGCGGCGTCAAGCTGAACCACCCCGAGGCCATCGCGCTGATCACCGATTTCGTGGTCGAAGGCGCGCGCGACGGCCGCAGCGTCGCCGACCTGATGGGGGCGGGCGCGCATGTGATCACCGCCGACCAATGCATGCCCGGCGTGCCCGACATGATCGAATCGGTCCAGGTCGAGGCCACCTTTCCCGACGGAACCAAGCTCGTCACCGTTTACCACCCCATCCGCCACGAGGCCTGAATGAAAAGATTTTCCATCCTTGCCGCCGCCGTTCTGTTGCCGCAGGCCGCCTTGGCCCATGTCGGCCATCCCGGCCGGGGCCAGTTCGCCGACGGCCTGGCCCATCCCGCCGGCGGGGCCGACCACCTGCTGGCGATGGTTGCGCTTGGGCTTCTGGCGGCCCAGATCGGCGGGCGGGCGATGTGGGCGCTGCCCCTGGCCTTTGTGGGCAGCATGGTCGCGGGCGGGCTTGCGGGCGTCGGCGGGCTGCCCTTTCCGGGGGTCGAGCCGATGATCCTTGCCTCCGTCATCGTTCTGGGCGCGCTTGTGGCCACGGCCGCGCGTCCACCGCTGGCGCTGCTGGCGCCGGGGGCGGCGGTTTTCGGCTTTGCCCATGGCTGGGCGCATGGCGCCGAAGGCCCGTCCCAGGGGCTGGCTGCCTATGCGGCGGGCTTCGCGCTTGCCACCCTGGCGCTGCATCTTGCGGGCATGGCCGCGGGCAAGGCCTTGAACCATGGCGCCCTGCTGCGCGGCCTGGGCGGCGGCACCGCCGTGGCGGGCCTTGCCCTGGCCATGGGGGCCTGAATGATCCCCGGCGAGATTCTGACCGCTCCCGGCGAGATCGTCCTGAACCAAGGCCGCGATCCCGTCGCCGTGATGGTGGCGAACACCGGCGACCGCCCGATCCAGGTCGGCAGCCATTACCACTTTGCCGAAACCAATCCGGCGCTGGAGTTCGACCGCGCGGCTGCGCGCGGCATGCGCCTGTCCATTCCCGCAGGCACCGCCGTCCGCTTCGAGCCGGGCCAGTCCCGCGAAGTCCGCCTGATCGCCTTTGCGGGCGGCCGGGTCGTGCAGGGCTTCCGCAAAGACGTGATGGGGGCGCTATGACCCGCCTGTCCCGCGCCGATTACGCCGCGCTTTACGGTCCCACCACCGGCGACCGCATCCGCCTGGCCGATACCGAACTGCTGATCGAGGTCGAGCGCGACCTGACCGTCCCCGGCGAGGAGGTCAAGTTCGGCGGCGGCAAGGTCGTCCGCGACGGCATGGGCCAGTCCCAGGTCACGCGCGCGAACGGCGCGATGGACACCGTGATCACCGGCGTCGTGGTTTTCGACCACCAAGGCATCACCAAGGCCGACGTGGGTCTGCGCGATGGCCGCATTGCCGGCATCGGCAAGGCGGGCAACCCCGACACGCAGCCGGGCGTCACGCTGATCATCGGGCCGGGCACGGAAATCATCGCGGGCGAGGGGCGTATCCTGACGCCCGGCGGCTTTGACTGCCACATCCACTACATCTGTCCGCAGCAGGTGGACCACGCCTTGCATTCCGGCGTCACGACCCTGCTGGGCGGCGGCACCGGACCCGCGCACGGCACGCTGGCCACCACCTGCACCCCCGGCCCCTGGCACATCGCCCGGATGATGGAGGCCTGCGCGGACCTGCCCGTCAACATCGGCATCGCGGGCAAGGGCAACGCCTCGGTCCCCGCGCCGCTGGAGGAACAGATCCGCGCCGGAGCCTGCGCGCTGAAGCTGCACGAGGACTGGGGCACCACCCCCGCCGCCATCGACAACTGCCTGTCCGTCGCGGACCGCATGGACGTGCAGGTGATGATCCACACCGACACGCTGAACGAATCCGGTTTCGTCGAGGACACGATGGCCGCCATCGCGGGCCGCACCATCCACGCCTATCACACCGAGGGCGCGGGCGGCGGCCATGCCCCCGACATCATCCGCATGGTCGGCATGGGCAATGTCCTGCCGTCATCGACCAACCCGACGCGGCCCTATACGGCCAACACGGTCGAGGAACATCTCGACATGCTGATGGTCTGCCACCACCTCGACCGCCGCGTCTCCGAGGACGTGGCCTTCGCCGAATCGCGCATCCGCCGCGAAACCATCGCGGCCGAGGACATCCTGCACGACCTCGGCGCGTTTTCCGTGATCTCCTCGGACAGCCAGGCCATGGGCCGGATCGGCGAGGTCATCATCCGCACCTGGCAGACGGCCTCGAAGATGCGCCGCCAGCGCGGCCGGCTGCCCGATGAACAGGGCCGGAACGACAACAAGCGCGCCCGGCGATACATCGCCAAATACACGATCAACCCGGCCATCGCGCACGGCGTCGGCGCCCATATCGGAAGCATCTCCCCCGGCAAGCGCGCCGACCTGGTGCTGTGGTCCCCGGCCTTCTTCGGCGTCAAGCCCGAGATGGTTCTGGTCGGCGGCCAGATCAGCGTGGCCCAGATGGGCGATCCCAACGGATCCATCCCCGTGCAGCCGATCTTTTCCCGCCCGATGTGGGGACATGCGGGCCGCGCCTCGGCCTTGTTCGTCAGCAGGGCGGGACTGGAAGACGGCGCGGGCGAGGGGCTGTCGAAGACCCTGATCGCGGTGGAAAACACCCGCAACATCGGCAAGGCCGACATGGTGCTGAACGACGCCATGCCCCGGATCGAGGTCGATCCCGAAACCTACGAGGTCCGCGCCGACGGACAGTTGCTGACCTGCGAACCGGCCACGGAACTGCCGATGGCCCAACGCTATTTCCTCTTCTGAGGGAGAACCGCCATGATCACCGCCACCAGCATCGTCCGAAACGCCCCCGGACCCTTCCAGGGCGAGGTTTCGCTGGATTACGAAGGCCGCCTTTTGCGGCGCAAGAAGCTGTCCTGCACGACGGATTTCGGCTGCGCCGACTTTCTGGTCGATCTGCCCGAAACGACCAGCCTCGAGGACGGCGACGCCTTTGAGTTGTCCGACGGCCGTCAGGTCGTGGTGCGCGCCCGGCCCGAACCCGTGATGGTGATCCGCGGCCATCTGGCGCGCCTGGCCTGGCACATCGGCAACCGCCACACCCCCTGCCGGATCGAGGCCGACCGCCTGATCATCCGCCAGGATCACGTGCTGGAGGCGATGCTGCGCAAGCTGGGGGCCGAGATCTGCCACAAGGACCTGCCCTTCCGTCCCGAAGGCGGCGCCTACGGCCACGGCCGCACCTTCGGCCATTCGCATGGCCCCCTGGACGAACACGCGCATGACCAACCCCCCGCCGAAGGCCACAGCCATTCCCATCACCACCTCGCCTGAGGCCGCGCGCCTGCATCTGGCGCAAGTGCTGTCGCCCGCCTTTCCGGTGGGCGGCTTCGCCTGGTCGCAAGGCCTGGAATGGGCGATGGACGGGGGAACCGTCACCCGCGCGACCCTGCCGCAGTGGCTGGCCGACTGGCTGGACCACGGCGCGGGCTGGACCGATGCCGTCTTGGCCGCGCTGTCCCTGCGGGCCACGGATCACGCGGCCCTGGACGATCTGGCCCGCGCGGCCTGCCTGACCTCGCAGCGCCTGGCCGAAACGGCGGAACAGGGCGCCGCCTTCGCCGCCAACATGGCCGCGCTGACCGGCCAGCCGCAGCCCGCGGCATGCCTGCCCGTGGCCTTCGGCCGCGCCTGCGCCGCGCTGCCCCTGCCACGCCCCGAGATCATCGCGGCCTTTCTGCAAGCCCAGGCCGCCTCGCTGGTTTCCGCCGCCGTGCGCTTCATGCCCCTTGGCCCGGTCGAGGGCCAGCGGATGCTGGCCGCCCTGCAACCGGCGATCCTTTCCGCCGCCGCCCGCGCGGCCGCCGCGACCGAGGCCGACCTTGCCGGCGCGGCCTGGGGCGCGGACATCGCCGCCATGCGCCACGAAACCATGCCCGTCAGGATATTCCGATCATGAGCGACAACCGACCCCGCCATGGACCCTTGCGCGTCGGCATCGGCGGCCCCGTCGGCGCGGGCAAGACCACGCTGACCGAACAGCTGGCCCGCGCCCTGGCCCCCCGCCTGTCCATGGCCGTCATCACCAACGACATCTACACGCGCGAGGACGCCGAGGCGCTGATGCGCGCCCAGGTTCTGCCGCAGGACCGCATCCGGGGCGTGGAAACCGGCGGCTGTCCCCACACCGCGATCCGGGAAGACGCCAGCATCAACCTGGCCGCCATCGCCGACCTGAATGGGGCCTTCCCGGACCTGGATCTGATCCTGATCGAATCGGGCGGCGACAATCTGGCCGCGACCTTTTCCCCGGAACTGGCGGACCTGACCATCTATGTCATCGACACCGCCGCGGGCCAGGACATCCCCCGCAAGCGCGGGCCGGGCCTGGCGCGGTCGGACCTGCTGGTGGTGAACAAGACGGATCTCGCCCTCCATGTCGGCGTGGATGCGGGCCTGCTGGAATCCGACGCGCGGAACGCGCGCGGTGCCCGTCCGGTGGTCATGGCGCAGCTGCGCCACGGCAAGGGCGTGAAAGAGATCGTCGATTTCCTGATCGACCAGGGCGGCTTGCAGCCCCGCGCCGCCTGAACCTGCCTGCCGCGCGGGCAGTTGCCCGCCATCCTGCCCGCGCGCGAACCACTTTCCGCATCCCCCCGGTCAAATCCGCCAGAAGCCTGTTCAGCCCCCCGAAAACCCGTCTTGCTGCACATGCGAGGGCCTTGCGCCTTCAGGAAAACAACAGGGGCACAGGGCCGAACGGCCGGGAAAGGTGATGATGACAAGACTGTCCGCGATGCTGGCGCTGACCACCGCCATGGCCTTGGCCACGGGCGCGATGGCGCAGAACGGCGAGCCGATCAGGATCGGCGTGCTGCATTCGCTGTCGGGCACAATGGCGATTTCCGAGACCACGCTGAAGGACACGGTTCTGATGATGGTCGAACGGCAGAACGCCAAGGGCGGCCTTCTGGGCCGCCCGCTGGAAGCGGTGGTCGTTGACCCAGCGTCCGACTGGCCGCTGTTTGCGGAAAAGGCGCGCGAGCTGCTGACCGTCAGCGACGTGGACGCGATCTTCGGCTGCTGGACCTCGGTGTCGCGCAAGTCCGTGCTGCCGGTGATCGAGGAGCTGAACGGGCTGCTGTTCTATCCCGTCCAGTACGAGGGCGAGGAATCGTCCAAGAACGTGATCTACACCGGCGCCGCCCCGAACCAGCAGGCGATCCCGGCGGTGGACTACATGGCCGAGGAACTGGGCGTCGAGAAATGGGCGCTGCTGGGCACGGATTACGTTTATCCGCGCACCACGAACAACATCCTGGACGCCTACCTGAAAGACAAGGGCGTGGCGGAAGCCGACATCTTCGTCAACTACACCCCCTTCGGCCATTCCGACTGGTCCAAGATCGTGGCCGACGTGGTGGCGCTTGGCGCGGACGGCAAGAAGGTGGGCGTCGTGTCCACCATCAACGGCGACGCGAACGTGGGCTTCTACAAGGAACTGGCGGCGGCGGGCGTGTCGGCCGACGACATCCCGGTCATGGCCTTTTCGGTCGGGGAAGAAGAATTGGCGGGCCTGGATACCGCGAACCTGGTCGGCCACCTGGCCGCCTGGAACTATTTCCAGACCGCCGAATCCGATGCCAACGCCGCCTTTATCGACGAATGGAAAAAGTTCATCGGCGACGAGGACCGCGTGACCAACGACCCGATGGAGGCCACCGTGATCGGCTTCAACGCCTGGGTCGCGGCGGTGGAAAAGGCCGGCACCACCGATGTCGATCCGGTCCTGGACGCCATCGTGGGCGTCGAGGTTCCGAACCTGACCGGCGGCACCGCCACGGTCCTGCCGAACCACCACCTGACCAAGCCCGTCCTGATCGGAGAGATCCGCGAGGACGGCCAGTTCGACATCGTCAGCCAGACCGAGCCCGTCCCCGGCGACGCCTGGACCGACTTCCTGCCCGAATCCGCCAAGCTCGAGGCCGACTGGCCGGGCCAGGACTGCGGCATGTTCAACACGGAAACGGACACCTGCGTGCAGGTCCAGTCGAACTATTGATCCCTGCCGGGGGCGGCCTTGTCCGCCCCCCAACCATCGGGAACGCGCCCATGATCCGCCCGCTGATCGTTCTTGTCCTGACGCTGCTTGCCGCGGCGCCCGCCGCGGCCAACCCCGCGCTGGAGGCGGTGATCGCCGGGAATCTGGACGGCATCGAACGCCCGTCCCGGCGCACGGTCGAGCCGCTGGTGGCCCAGATCGCCGCCACGGGCCCCGAGGGGCTGGCACTGTTGTCGGCCTGGGCCAACCGGTCGCTGGGCCTTGCCGACAACGGACGGCTGCTGATCGTGGACGGCGACACGGCGACAGATGCCGTCACGGGCCAGCCTGTCCCCAATGCCGATCCGAAGATGCTGCGTCCCAATTCGGGCGTGCGCGGCGTCATCGCGTCCGCCCTTGTCGCGGGCGAGATCGCCAGCCCCGACCCCGCCCGCCGCGCGAGCGCCCTGGCATCCATCGCCCGCGACGGCACCCCCGGGCATCTGGAAGCCCTGCGGACCGCCGCGCCCGAGGACGATCCGGCCCTGGCAGCGCAGCGCGAGCGTGTCACCAACCTGCTGGCGATCCGTTTCGACCCCGACCCCGCCGCCCGGGTCGCCGCCATCGAGAGCATGGCGGGGGACGTGGGCCTCGATTTCCGCGCCGCGCTGAACCCGCTGCTGGCGACGACCCGCATCGCCGCGCCCGCCGAACCCCAGGCCAACATCGCCCGCGAACTGGCCGTGGGCGACGGCGATTTCCCGCGCGAGGCCGCTATCGCCCTGCTGACCAGTCAGGCTGTCCTGCAACCTCGCCTGACCCCGGCCGATCAGCGCAACGCCCTTGCCGCGAACATCACGAACGGCGCCGTGGGCGGCATTCCGGTCGCGGATCTCTCGGACCCGGCCGCCCGCGACCGCGCCTACGAGGCGCTGGAGGCCGCGGGCCTCGTGCCCCCCGCCGCGACCGAGGCCGAGGCCGATGCCGCCATCGCCGCCAACCGCTTCTTCGAAACCTATGCCGAACCGGACCGCGACGTGACCGAGGCCGCCCGCGCGGCCCAGACCCGCGCGCAGGTGCGGCTGGCGGCGATGACCGGCCTCGACCTGGGGCTGGACGCGCTGTCCTTGGCCTCGATCTATTTCCTGGCGGCGATCGGGCTTGCCGTCACCTTCGGGGTGATGCGCGTCATCAACATGGCCCATGGCGAATTCATCATGATGGGCGCCTATACCGGCTATGTCGTCCAGACCCTGGTGGCCGACCGCACCCTGTCGCTGGTGGTGGCGCTGCCGCTGGCCTTCGCCGTGACGTTTGGCGCTGGCGTCCTGCTGTACCGGCTGGTGATCCGGCATCTGGCGCGGCGTCCGCTGGAAACGCTGCTGGCGACCTTCGGCGTCTCCATCGCGCTGCAACAGCTTGCCAAGAACATCTTCGGCACCCAGGCCCGCCCGCTCACCGCGCCCGCCTGGCTGGAAGGGGCGATCACGGTCAACGACGTGATCTCGATCAGTTCGATCCGGGTGGCGATCTTCGTGCTGGCCCTGCTGTTCCTGGGATTGTTCCTGTTCATCATGAAGCGCACTCGCCTGGGGCTGGAGGTCCGCGCCGTCACCCAGAACCCCGGCATGGCGGCAAGCATGGGCATCAACCCCGACCGCATCGCCATGATGACCTTCGGCCTGGGGTCCGGCATCGCGGGGATCGCGGGCGTGGCCATCGGGCTGTTCGCGCAGGTCACGTCGGAACTGGGCCAGCAATACATCGTGCAAAGCTTCATGACCGTGGTGGTGGGCGGCGTCGGCACCATCTGGGGCACGCTGGCGGGCGCGGGCCTGATCGGCGGGCTGTCCAAGGTGATCGAGTTCATGAACCCCGCCAACACGCTGGCCGCGCAGACCTTTATGATCCTGTTCATCATCATCTTCATCCAGTTCCGTCCGCGCGGCATCATCCCGCAGCGCGGCCGCGCGGCAGAGGCGCAAGCATGACCCCCCGGCCCTTCATCCTGCGAAACCCGTCCATCCTGGTGGTGCTGGCGGTCCTTGCGGCCTTTACAGCCGCCGTCACGCTGCTGAGCCAGGCCTACGGCACCGGCGCGATCCCGACATCGACCGTCAAGGTGCTGGGCAAGACCCTGTGCCTGGCGCTGGCGGCGGTCGCCATGGATCTGGTCTGGGGCTATCTGGGCATCCTGTCGTTGGGGCAGATGGCGTTCTTCGCCCTTGGCGGCTATCTGATCGGCCAATGGCTGATGTATGCGCGGACCGAAGGCATCGTCGCCGCATCCTTGGCAACGAACCCGATCCCGCCCACCCCCGCCGAGTTGCAGGAAGGCGTGGCGAACCAGATCTTCGGCGTGGTGGGGTCGTCCGACCTGCCGCTGGCCTGGTCCTTCGCCCATTCCCTGCCGCTGCAACTGGTGCTGGTGCTGGCGGTGCCCGGCCTGCTGGCGCTGGTGTTCGGCTGGCTCGCGTTCCGGTCCCGCGTGAACGGGGTCTACCTGTCGATCCTGACCCAGGCGATGACGCTGGCGCTGGCCTTGTGGCTGTTCCAGAACGACAGCGGCTTTCGCGGCAACAACGGGCTGTCGGGGTTGCAGAACATCCCCGGCCTGGACGCGGTGGATCAGGCCACGCTGTCGGTCTGGTTCCTGTGGGCATCCGCCGCCGCCCTGGCGCTGGCCTATGTGCTGGCGGCCTGGACCGTCAGCGGCAAGTTCGGCAGCGTGGTCCGCGCGATCCGCGATGACGAAACACGCGTGCGCTTCCTCGGCTATCCGGTCGAAGGGTTCAAGCTGGTGGTCTTCACCCTGGCCGCGATGATCACCGCCGTCGCCGGGGCGCTGTATTACCCGCAGGCCGGCATCATCAACCCGGCGGAACTGATGCCCATCGCCTCGATCTACCTCGCCGTCTGGGTCGCCATCGGCGGACGCGGGCGCTTGTATGGCGCGATCGTCGGCGCGGTGGTCGTGTCGCTGCTGTCAAGCTGGTTCACCGGGGGACGCGCGCCCGGGATCCGCCTGCCGAACTATACCGTCGAATGGGTGGACTGGTGGCAGGTGGCGCTTGGCCTGTGCTTCGTGCTGGTCACGCTGTTCGCGCCCAAGGGCATCGCCGGCATCGTCGATCGGCTGGGCGGATTGCGCCCGCCGCAGCGGCATGGCCGCGGCCTTGGTCCCGACCGGGGCGCGTTGCAGGAACAGGAGGCCAAGGCATGAGCGCGCTTCTGGAGGTGGACAGCATCTCGGTCAGCTTCGACGGGTTTCGGGCGATCAACAACCTGTCCTTCAACATCGGCGAGGCGGAACTGCGCGCCGTGATCGGCCCCAACGGCGCGGGCAAGACCACCTTCATGGACATCGTGACCGGCAAGACCCGCCCGGACAGCGGCGACGTGAAATGGGGCACGCCGCCGAAATCGCTTTTGCGCATGAACGAGGCGCAGATCGCGCGCGAGGGCGTCGGCCGCAAGTTCCAGCGTCCCACCGTGTTCGAGGACCAGACCGTGGCCGAAAACCTGACCATGGCGCTGAAAGCGAGCCGCAACCCCTTCGCGGTGCTGGGCTGGCGTCCGTCGCGCGCCTCGGCGGAACGCGTGGCGGACCTCGCCTCCGAGGTCGGGCTTGCCGCCCAGGTCGCGCGCAAGGCGGGCGAGCTGTCGCACGGCCAGAAGCAATGGCTGGAGATCGGGATGCTGCTGGCGCAGGAGCCGCGCCTGCTGCTGGTCGATGAACCCGCCGCCGGAATGACGCTGGCGGAACGGGAACAGACCACCGCGCTGCTGGTGCGGCTGGCGCGGACGCGGGCCGTGGTGGTGGTGGAACACGACATGGACTTCGTGCGCCGCCTGAACTGCAAGGTCACGGTGCTGCACCAGGGATCGGTCCTGGCCGAAGGGTCGCTGGACCACGTGACCCGCAATCCCGACGTGATCGAAGTCTATCTGGGGCGCTGAGATGCTGGAAGCCGCGAACCTGACCCTGCAGTACGGCGGCAGCCAGATCCTGCACGGGATCGACATTGCCGCCCGGCCCGGTTCCGTCACCTGCGTGATGGGCAACAACGGCGTGGGCAAGACCTCGCTGATGAACCTGCTGGCCGGACGGCATCCACGGTCGGGCGGGACCGTCCGCTTCGACGGCAAGGACCTGGGCCGGATCACCGCGCAGCAGATGGCGCGGATGGGCGTGGGCTATGTCCCGCAGGGCCGGGCGATCTTTCCCATGCTGACCGTGCGCGAGAACCTGGAAACGGGCTTCGCCTGCCTGCCCCGCGCCGAGCGCCGCATCCCCGACGCGATCTTCGACAGCTTCCCCGTCCTGGCCGAGATGGCGCACCGGCGCGGCGGCGACCTGTCGGGCGGCCAGCAGCAGCAGTTGGCCATCGCCCGCGCGCTGATCACCAAGCCCCGCGTCCTGCTGCTGGACGAGCCGACCGAAGGCATCCAGCCTAACATCATCGCGCAGATCGGCCGCGTCATCGCCGGTCTGCGCGACCGGGGCGACATGGCCATCGTCCTGGTGGAACAGTTCTTCGATTTCGCCTGGGATCTGGGGGACGACTTCCTGGTGCTGGAACGGGGCCGCGCGGTGATGCAGGGGCCCAAGGCCAGCCTGCGGCGCGCGGATCTGCACGCCCGGCTGGCCGGACACGCGGCGGCGTGATCAGGCCGCGGCCCGCATCCGCAGCAGATCGACCGCCAGGAAGAAGGCCAGGCTGATCCCCAGCACCGGCAGCCCCCAGCCAAACCCCGCCGCCAGGGCCGCCCAGAACAGGCGCTGCCCCGGTGTCAGGCGCCGCCAGGTGGCCCACAGCGGCTCGCCCCCGGCGGGACGGCGCGACCACCACATGCGGTATCCGTAAACGATCATCACCATCAGCCCCATCGCCAGACCCGCCATCAGCATCTGGTTCGCCACCCCGAACAGCACCCCCATATGGGCGTCGATGCCCCAGCGGATCAGCTTGGGGATCAAGGGAAAGGTCGCGAAATCGGCGCGGCTGGTGATCTGCAACGTGTCGGGGTGGATCGCCACGGTGTCGACCTGGGTGGGCCAGCTGCGGTCGTATTCGCGCACCACCCAGGCCTGGCCGGGCTTGGGCAGGCGGATCTCCATCAGCGGGGAATCGATGCCGCCCGCGCGGGCGGCGGCGGCCACGGCGTCCAGCCGGTCCAGCCGGTCCTCGCGCGCCGCAAGGCCGTGACCCCCATGGGCACCGTGATCGCCATGGTCCGAGGCGGGCAGCGCAGGACCCGCCAGTGCCGTGCTGGCGGATGGCGTGACCCAGCCAAGCTGCGTCCGCAGGGCGTCGATGCGCGCGCCGCCCGCCTGCGACCAGGTCAGCCCCGTCAGCGACACGAACAGCAACGCCAGCGACAGAACCACGCCGATGGCGGAATGCAGCCAGCGGCGGCGCTGCGGGGCGGGCATGGCGGCCACGGCCCGGCGGCGGCGCGGCCCGGTGGCCCACAACGCGACGCCGCCCAACACCGCGACCCACAGCCAGCTTGCCGCCAGTTCGCTGTAATAGCGCCCGAAACCGCCCAGCATCATGTTGCGGTGCAGGTAATCCAGCGCGATGCGGAAGGGCAGGATGCCCGAGGTGCCATAGGTGGTCAGCTCGCCCCGGACTTCCAGCGTGGCGGGATCGACGAACAGCGTCCGGTTCTCCGATTCGCCCAGCAAGGGATCCGAGAACATGATCCGCGTGGTGGTGCCCGGCGCGGTGGCGGGACGCACGGCCGACACCGCAAGATTGGCGCCCAGGGCGTTCCGCGCGGCCAGCGCCTGATCGGCCAGCCTGCGGGACGGGCCGGTGCTGCCGGTGTAAAGCGCGTCCCGGTACAGCCAGGATTCGACCTGCGGGGTCAGGACGTAAAGCAGCCCGGTCAGGGCGGCGACGAAGATAAAGGGGCCAACGAAAAGCCCGACATGGAAATGCATCCGCAACAGGAACGGACGCAGCGCGGTGCGGGCGGCATCGGCCCGCGCGGAATGGGTGATCTGTGACATTGGCTCGACCTGAAGAACAAGGGCATGTGCCACCCTGCGGGCGGCGCGGCTTTGGATTCAGATCAGGTGCGGCGGGCCGCGCTTCGGGACGGCGGGATCGCGCGCATGACCCGCAGCGCGGCGGATCTGCGGCAGGACGACCCGGGCCAGGATGCGCCGTTCAGCATCCAGCAGGGACGCCGCGACGGGCGGCAGGCCGATCGGCGCGGCCAGGTTGCACAGGGGACAATGGTTGGCCCGGTGGTCCGCGCCGTGATCGCCGCAAAGATCGTCCAGCGACCCGCCCGCCATCGTCCAGGCTTCCAGACGCAGATCCATCTCGGAAGGGACGGGACGCGCGGTCATGCCCGCCGCGAGGGCGAGGATGAGCAGGCCGATAAAGGCCAGATTCCACGGCTGACGGACCAGGCGGCGCATGGCGCAAGCGATGCACGATATGCCTCTGGCATGGCAAGATCGAAATTGCCGCAGGGGCGCGCCCGGAAAAGGGTCCGGCGGATCCCTTTCGGCGGCGGCGGACGGGCACATCCTTGGGTGGGCGATTCACGCTGCACCCTTGCCGCGACGCAAAGGCAGCGGCTTTCGCCATGAAGGCCCGCAGGGCTTCGCCAGACGCCGTGGACGCAAGCGGCGCTCCGGATGGATCGCGACGTTCTGCCAAAGGCCCGGCGGGCCTTGCGGCCGGCGCGGCCGGCTGTTCACGCAGGCATGCCGCCGAACGAAACGCAATGGCCGCCGGTCCTTTGCCGCCCCGGATGCGGACAGGCGGCCCGTGGCGGGATCTGCCCGACGGCCCGGCGGTTGGGGCCTTCCGGCGGTTCAGCGGCTGGCGCGAAGCTGATTGGCTGCAAGCGCGTGTCGATGCCCTGACGGACGGGCCGGACAATCCGGCGCGCTTTCGCCTGATGCCGGAAAGCCGCCGGGATGCGTCTGCGCCCGCAGGCCAGGCCGGATCCTCGCGGCAGCGGCCTGTCCCGCCGCACGCGTCGTCGCCGGCGATGAAACCCCGCGGGCCCAAGGGGCCAGCCTTATCTTTTCCGTTCCCACCGCCCCGATTCCTCGGACCAGTATTCCGCCGCCACACCCGCGCCGGTCAGCACGCGCCACTGGTCGTGCGCCCGCGCCGTGGCCCCGGCATCGCCGCCGTCGAAGATGATGCAGGCGCGCGACAGGGCCTCGCATTCGGCGGGCGCGACCTCGGCCCCGTCCAGCGCCATCAGGCAGGCGGGGCGGTTCGCGGCCGCCTGGCCCGCCAGCGTCAGCAGCACGGGCTGGCGCGCGTCGTGCGGCCCGCCCGCCAGCCCGTGCGGCAGAAAGCCGTCGCCCCCCCACAGATGCAGATCCAGCCGCTCCATCCGGGCCGGATCGGTGCCGCGCAGTTCCACATGCCATCCCGCCGCCAGCGACTTGCCGATCAGCACCGGCAAAAGGCTTTCGGCGGGCGAGCGGAGGAGGTGATAGAACAGCGCGTTGCACATCGGGGCTTACCGGGCCTCGTAGCGGTCGCGGATCAGGCGGTCCAGCGTCATCACCCCCCAGCCGGTCGCGCCCTTGGGGGCCAGATCGGTGGCCCCCGGCGGCAGCGCCACGCCCGCGATGTCGATATGCGCCCAGGGCGTGCCCTTGCGGATGAAGCGTTGCAGGAACTGCGCCGCCGTGATGGATCCCGCCGCGCGGCCGCCGGTGTTCTTCATGTCGGCCAGGCGCGACTTGATCAGATTGTCGTAGGACTGGCCCAGGGGCAGGCGCCAGGCGCCCTCGCCCTCGGCCCGGGCGGCGGCCAGGATGCTGTCGGCCAGCGCGTCGTCATTGGCGAAAACGCCCGCGTTGTCGTGACCAAGCGCGATGATCACCGCCCCGGTCAGCGTCGCCAGGTCGATCACGGCGGACGGGTCGAAGCGGGTCTGCGCGTACCACAGCACGTCGGCCAGAACCAGACGCCCCTCGGCGTCGGTGTTGATCACCTCGATCGTGTCGCCCTTCATGGATTTCACGATGTCGCCCGGACGCTGCGCCTTGCCGTCGGGCATGTTTTCCACAAGGCCCACCAGACCCACGACATTGGCCTTCGCCCGGCGCAGCGCCAGCGTCCGCATGACCCCCGCGACCACGCCCGCGCCACCCATGTCCATGGTCATCTCCTCCATGCCCGCCGCGGGCTTGATGGAAATGCCGCCGGTGTCGAAAACGACGCCCTTTCCGACCAGGGCCAGGGGCGCCTGGTCCCCGCCGCCGTTCCAGCGCATCACCACCACCTTGGAAGGGCTTTCAGACCCCTGGCCCACGCCCAGCAGCGCGCGCATGCCCAGGTCGGCAAGCTGGTCCTCCTCCAGCACCTCGACGGTCAGGCCGATCTCCTCCATGGCCTTCAGGCGGTCGGCGAAATCGGTGGTGGTCAGGATATTGGCCGGTTCGTTGACCAGATCGCGGGTGAAGAACACGCCTTCGGCCACCGCCGCGGCGTCCCGGGCGTTTCTTGCCAAGGCTTCGGGATCCCCGACCATGAAGGTCACGCGGGCCTTTTCGGATACCGGCTCGTCCGGCGCCTCGGGCGTGCTGTCGGCCTGGGCGTCGGCGATCACCGCATTGTCGGCCTCGTGGGTGACGCTTTGCGGGATCGGGTCGGCGCCCGCGTCCTCGCCCCCCTCGGCAGGCTTGGTCTGATAAACCGAGAAGTCGTAGCCCCGCAGGGCGATGCCAAGCGCGATCTCGTTCGCCAGCGGGTGATCGCCCGCCAGAACAAGGGTGTGCGCCTTTCCCAGCTTGGCGCCGATGGCCGCGCCCGCCTTGCGGGCCTGCGCCACGTCGGCGTCACGGGGCAGCGCCACCAGCATCAGCGCGTCCGCCGCCATGCCCGCCGGAAAGGCCAGTTCCAGCGCCGCGCCGGGCTTCAGGCCCTTGCCCGCCTTCGACGCCATCGCCCGCCGCGCCGCCTGGAGGGCCGCGTCCGGCAGGCCCGGCGGCAGATCCCCCCCCGGCTGGACGATCATCGCCACCCGTCCTTCGTGCCCGGCCAGACGGTCGGCGGCGGTTTCGGTGAAGGTGATTTCGACAGGGTGGGTCATCGCGTCCTCATCATTCTGCGGAAGAAAGCCTAGACGCCCCGCGCACCCTTTTCCAGAGCCGCCCTTGCCGCTAAGCAAGACGTGACCGCCGCCCCCGACATGGCTTCAAGGACAACCCCCGCGACATGCCCCGGATCAACCGCTACATTCTCGGCCAGTTGCTGACGCTGTTCGGGTTCTTCGCGCTGGTGCTGGTGTCGATCTACTGGATCAACCGCGCCGTCAGCCTGTTCGACGATCTTCTGAGCGACGGGCAGACCGCGCTGGTGGTGCTGGAATTCACGGCGCTGACGCTGCCGCTGGTGATCTCGGTCGTGCTGCCGGTCGCGGCCTTCGCGGCCACGGCTTATGGCACGAACCGGCTGTCGGGCGAATCCGAGCTGGTGGCGATGCAGGCGGCGGGATTGTCGCCCTGGCGGCTGGCGCGGCCGGTGCTGGTCTTCGGGGTCTTCGTGGGGCTGATGGTCGCGGTGCTGGTCCACGGGCTGGTGCCCCTGGCCCGCGCCCGGCTGGCCGACCGGCAGGCGGAACTGGCCCAGGACGTGACCGAGCAGTTTCTGCGCCCCGGCACCTTCCAGTATCCGGCCGAGGGCATCACCCTGTTCATCCGCGACACCGCCACCGACGGCCGCCTGCTGGATCTGTTCATCGAGGACGCGCGCGATCCCGCGAACCAGACCATCTACACCTCCGAGGAGGCCCTGGTCGTCCGGGCCGAAACCGGCCCCGTGCTGATCCTGCTGCGCGGCATGTCGCAGAACCTGCGGCAACGGGGGGACCGGCAGACGCTGGCCGTCACCCGGTTCGACGAATTCAGCTACGACATCGGCGCGCTGTTCGCCGGCGGCGGGCGGAAAGGCCGCGACCTGCGCGATTATGGCACGCTGCGGCTGCTGAACCCCGATGCCGCCCTGCTGGCCGCGACCGGGGCCAGCCCCGCCGATGCCCGCCGCGAGGCGCATGAGCGCATCGCCCAACCCCTTTTGTCGCCCGTCGCCGCGATGATCGGCTTTGCCACGCTGCTGATCGGCGGCTATTCGCGCTTCGGCGTCTGGCGGCAGGTCTTGTGGGCCATTCTGGGGCTGATCGCGGTGCAGTTCCTGACCAATGCCGCCGCCAATCAGGCGGGGCGCGACCCTGGGCTGTGGCCCGTCCTGTATGCGCCCGCCCTGATCGGCGCGGCGCTGTGCTGCGGGCTGCTGCGGCTAGCGGCCGGGCCGCGGCGGCTGAAGCGCCGGGAGGCCGCCGCATGATCCTGGCCCGCTATGTCGCGCGGCGCTTCCTGCGGTCCTTTCTGACCATCGCGGGGGTGTTCCTGCTGATCCTGCTGCTGATCGACATGATCGAGATGATCCGCCGCTTTTCCGACCGCGACATCGGCTTGGGCGGCGCCTTCGGGCTGGCGGCGCTGAACGTGGCCGCAAGCTTTTACTCGATCCTGCCGCTGCTGACCGTGCTGGCGGGGATCGCGCTGTTCCTGAACCTGGCGCGCACGTCGGAAATGGTGGCGATCCGCGCCTCGGGGCGGTCGGCGCTGAAGGTGGTGACGGCGCCCGCGATCACGGCGGTGCTGGTGGGGGCGCTGACCGTGGCCTTTCTGAACCCCCTGGTCGCCGTGACCGGCGCGCGCTTCGATCGGGCCGTGGCCGAGATCGAGCGCGCCAGCCGCCAGACCGTGTCCGTGGGCGACAGCGCGGTCTGGCTGCGCCAGGCCGTGGTGGAGGGATCCCAGGAAGCGGGCCAGATCGTTATCCGCGCCCGCCGCGCCAGCCCGGATGCGACGACGCTTTACGACGCGACCTTCATGGTTTTCGACGAAACCCTGGGTCCCGTGCGCCGGGTCGAGGCGCGCGAAGCCCGGCTGGTTCCCGGAAAGTGGGAACTGACCGATGTGCGCGACTATCCCCTGACCGAGGCGAACCCCCAAGCCGCCGCCGCGACGGCCGCGCGGATGGAGCTTGCCTCGGACCTGACCGCGCAGCGCATCCGCGAAGGCTTCGGCCGCCCCGAAGCCGTGCCGGTCTGGCAGCTGCCGGGCTTCATCGCGGGGCTGGAACGGGCGGGCTTTTCGGCGGCGCGCCACAAGGTCTGGTTGCAGATGGAACTGGCCCGGCCCTTTCTGATGGCCGCAATGGTGCTGATCGCCGCGGCCTTCACCATGCAGCATGTGCGGGGCAGGAACACCGGCGGGGCGGTGCTGCTGGCCTTCGGGGCGGGGATCGGGCTGTTCTTCCTGCGCAATCTGGCGCAGGTTCTGGGCGACAACGGCCAGGTGCCGCCCTGGCTTGCGGGCTGGACGCCGCCCCTGGTGGGCGGCCTGCTGGCCATGGCGCTGATCCTGGCGCGGGAGGACGGATGAAGGGCCACATCTTGAAGGCTTGGACCCTGGGGCTGGCGCTGCTGCCGGGGTTCGCGCTTGGCCAGACGGTGCTGACGCGGGATCCGGGCCTGGGCGCGGGCAGCATCGGCGGATCGGGCACCCTGGGGTGGAGCGACGAGGCCGCCCTTGCCCCGACCGCCGCGCCGCTTGGCAACAGCATCCTGGGCGACCGCACCCCCGGCGCCGCCCCTCTTCAGGCCGTCGCCCCCGATGCCGACGTGACCCTGCCCGGCCGCGACGCCGGGGGGCCGCCCGACGACGCGGCCACGGTGCTGGCCGACACCTTTGTCATACAAGGCGACCGGACGCTGATCGCGGCGGGAGGCGTGGTGGCCTGGTACCAGGGGGCGCGGCTGGTGGCGTCCCGCATCGTCGTGAACGGCGCGACGGGCGAGCTGACCCTCGAAGGCCCCATCCACCTGTCCCGCCCCGGCGCCGCCGACCCCGAGGCCGAGGCCGTGCTGATCGCCGATTCGGGCCAGATCGACCGCCGCTTGCAGGACGGCATCATCCGCGGCGCGCGGCTGGTGCTGGCGCGCGAATTGCAGCTGGCCGCGACCGAGCTGACGCGCACGGGCAACGGGCGCATGACCAACCTGCGCCATGTCGTGGCGTCGTCCTGCCAGGTTTGCGCCAGCGATCCGACGCCCTTGTGGGAAATCCGGGCGCGCAACATCACCCATGACGCCGAAACCCGGCTGATCACCTTCGACCGCCCGCAGTTCCGCGCCTTCGGCCTGCCCCTGGCCGCCGCGCCCTTCGCGCTGACCGCGCCCGATCCCACGGTGGAACGCCGCACGGGCTTTCTGCGGCCGGAATTCCGCACCACCTCCAACCTGGGCTTCGGCATCAAGCTGCCTTACTTCGTCACCCTGGGCGATCACGCGGACGTGACGGTCACACCCTATGTCTCGGCCAGCCGGACCCGGACGCTGGAGCTGCGCTATCGCCAGGCCTGGGCGAACGGCGTCACCGAATGGAACGGCGCGATCAGCCGCGACGACATCGAGCCGGGCGAGACCCGCGGATACCTGTTCGGCAACGCCCTGTTCGAGCTGCCGCGCGGCTATCGCCTGGGCGTGCAGGTGCAGGCGGCGTCGGACCGGGGCTATCTGCTGGACTACGACATCACCGAGGCCGACCGGCTGTGGAGCGGCTTCACCCTGGAGCGCGTGACCCGCGACAAGCTGTTCTTCGGACGGACCGGCAACTATCACTCGCTTCGCGACGACGAGAACAACGAAACCTCGCCCGCCCAGGTGGCCGACGTGATCTGGCAGCGCCGCTTCACCCCCGACTATATCGGCGGGGAAGGGCTGCTGGAATGGTCGGTTCACGCGCATCGCCGCCCTTCGGACCGGGACGGAGCGGGCCGCGACATCGCCCGCGCCTCGGTGGGCCTCGACTGGCGGCGCAGCGAGATCCTGCCGGGCGGCGTGGTCGGCGCGGCCCTGGCCGGGATCGACGCCGACATTTACCGCATCGCGCAGGACAGCCGCTATGACGACCTGGTGGCCCGCGGCGATCCGATGGTGGGGGCGGAACTGCGCTGGCCCCTGATCGGCGGCGCCGACGGCGTGACCCACATGGTCGAACCCGTGGCGCAGATCCTTTATTCGCCCCCGGGCCGCGACGACGACATCCCCAACGAGGACAGCCGCCTGATCGAGTTCGACGAGGGCAACCTGTTTTCCGACAACCGCTTTCCCGGATGGGACGCCCGCGAAAGCGGGCTGCGCGCCAATCTGGGCGTGACCTGGACGCGGTTCGATCCGACCGGATGGTCGCTGGCCCTGACCGGGGGCCGCGTGCTGCGCGCCGACCCGGACGAGGCCTTTCCCGATGACTCGGCCCTGTCCGGCACCAGCTCCGACTGGCTGGTTTCGGCGCAATACGACAGCGGCATCGGCCTTGCCATCGCCAACCGGGCGCTGTTCGACGACAATCTGGACATGTCGCGCAACGAACTGCGCCTTGGCTGGCTGCGCGACGACCTGCAACTGTCGGCGGGCCATCTGTGGCTGGACGGCGACAGCCGGGCCGAGGTCGAGCTTCCCGACATCAGCGAACTGGTCGCCAATGTCGGCTGGCAGATCCGCGCCGGCTGGTGGGGCCGCGCCGAAACCCGTTACGACTTCGCGGCCGACCGGGCGCAGCGCGCCTCGCTGGACCTGACCTATCGCAACGAATGCCTGACGGTGGACATGGGCGTGTCGCGCCGCTTCACCAGTTCGGACAGCGTGAACCCGGAAACCAGCGTCGGCCTGTCGGTCCGGCTGGGCGGCTTCGGCACCAGCCAGGACGACCTGCCGGGCACGGTGGCGCGCCGGTCCTGCATGCGCTAATCTTGCGCCAAGAAACAATACGAAGGGGCAGCAGATGCGGCATTTCCTTTCCGGCCTCGCCTTGGCGGCGACCCTGGCGGCAGGGCCAGCGCCGATCCTGGCGCAGAACCTGTTCGAGCCGGTGATCTACATCAACAATGCCGCCATCACCCGCTACGAGGTCCAGCAGCGCCAGGCGTTCATGCGGATTCTCGGCGCCCCCGGCACCACGGAAGCCGAAGCGCAGGACGCCCTGATCGACGACCGCCTGCGCAGCTTCGCAGCCCGCCAGCTGGGCATCGCGCCGACCGAGGAAGGCCTGCAGAACGGGCTGGAGGAATTCGCGGGCCGCGCGGGCCTGTCGGCGGCGGAATTCACCGCCGCCCTTGAGAACGCCGGCGTGGAACCCCAGGCCTATCGCGATTTCGTCAGCGCGGGCCTTGTCTGGCGGTCCGTCATCCGCGAACGCGTGGTCCCCCGGATCGAGGTTTCGGACGCCGAGGTGGACCAGGAACTGCGCCGCGCCGTCGAAACGCCGATCGTTTCCCGGGTGCTGATTTCCGAACTGATCATTCCCGCCCCGCCGGGCCAGGAACAGCAGGCGCTGGACCTGGGCCGCCAGATCGCCGGGGCCGATCTGTCGTCCGACGAATTCGAGGCCGCGGCCCGCCGGTATTCCGCCGCCGAATCGGCCGGCTCCGGCGGGCGGCTGGCCTGGGTGGACATCGACAACCTGCCCCCGGCCTTGCGCCAGGTCATCGGCGGGTTGCAGCCCGGCCAGACCACGCAGCCCCTGACCGTCGAGGGCGCGGTTGTGCTGTTCCACCTCCGCGACAGCCAGGGCACCCTGCGCCCCGGCGCAACCGAGCAGGTGATCGACTATGCGACCCTGCGCCTTGCGTCCGCGGCCGAGGCCGCGGCGCTGGCCGCGCGGACGCGCGGCTGCGACGACCTTTACGTCCAGGCCGGACAGGCGGCCCCGCAGGTGCAGCGCCAGACCGTGCCCCAAGGCGCCATCCCGGCGCTGATCGCCACGCGGCTGGCGACGATGGACGCGGACGAGGCGGGCGTGGTCGATTACGGCAACGGCGCGGATCTGGTGATGCTCTGTTCGCGCCAGCCCGCCCTGGTGGCCGGCATCGCGGATGACGTGGCCACCACCGCCCTGCCCCCCGACGGGGTCGAGGCCGCGGTGCCCGACACCGACGCCCTGCCCACGCGCGAAGCCGTCCGCGACGAGATCTTCAACCGCAAGGCCAATGCCGCGGCCGAAGCCTATCTGGCCGAACTGCGCGCCGACGCCGTCATCCGCCGCCCGTGACCGTTCGCCGCATCATCCTGACCTGTGGCGAGCCTGCGGGCGTCGGCCCGGAACTGGCTCCGCAGGCGTTGGCCTCGGGCGTCGATTTCGCCTGGATGGGCGACCCGCGCCACCTGCCCGCGGGCACGGCCTTCACCGAAATCGCCGCGCCCGGCGACCCGGTGCCTGCGGGCCGTCTGCCCGTCCTGCGCCACGACTTCGCCGCCCCCGCGGTGCCGGGCCGCCCCGACCCCGCGAACGCGGCGGGCGTGATCGGCGCGATCGCCCGCGCGGTGGATCTGGTCATGCGCCGACAGGCGGCGGCCGTCTGCACCCTGCCGATCAGCAAGCAGGCGCTGAAGGAAGGCGCGGGCTTCGCCTTTCCGGGCCATACCGAATACCTCGCCCATCTGGCGGGGGACGTGCCGGTCGTGATGATGCTGGCCTCGACCACGGTGACGCCGCCCTGCCGCGTGGTGCCCGCGACGATCCACATCCCGTTGCAGGACGTGCCCGCCGCCCTGACCGATGCCGTTCTGGAACAGGCGATCCGCATCACCCATGCCGCGCTGATCCGCGACTTCGGCATTCCCGCGCCCCGCATCGCGGTCGCGGGCCTCAACCCCCACGCGGGCGAGGGCGGCGCCATGGGCCGCCAGGAAACCGGCTGGATGGCCCCCCTGTTGGGCCGCCTGCGGGCCGAGGGCCTGGACCTGACCGGCCCCCTGCCCGCCGACACGATGTTCCACGCCCCCGCCCGCGCGCGGTATGACGCGGCGGTCTGCGCTTATCACGACCAGGCGCTGATCCCGATCAAGACGCTGGATTTCGAGGGCGGCGTGAACGTCACCCTTGGCCTGCCCTTTATCCGCACCTCGCCCGACCACGGCACGGCCTTCGACATCGCGGGCAGGGGGCTTGCCAGCCCCGCCTCGACCGTCGCCGCCCTGCGCATGGCCCGCGACATGGCGGCGGCGCGCGGCGCTTGATGCTTCTTCTTTGTCCAAATACCCATCCGAACGCGCCACGATGAGCACCATCGACGACCTGCCCCCCCTGCGAGAGGTGATCGCCCGCCACGAGCTGCGGGCGAAGAAGCAGCTGGGCCAGAACTTCCTGCTGGACCTGAACCTGACCGCCAAGATCGCGCGCCAGGCGGGCGACATGAGCCGATGCGACGTGCTGGAGATCGGCCCCGGTCCCGGCGGCCTGACGCGCGGTCTTTTGGCCGAAGGGGCGCGCCATGTCCTTGCCATCGAAAAGGACGCCCGCGCCCTGCCCGCCTTGCAGGAGATCGCCGACCGCTATCCGGACCGCCTGACGGTGATCCACGGCGACGCGCTGGAGATCGACCCCCTGGCGCACCTGACCCCGCCGATCCGCGTGGCGGCCAACCTGCCCTACAACGTCGGCACCGAATTGCTGATCCGCTGGCTGACGCCGCCCGACTGGCCGCCCTTCTGGCAGTCGCTGACCCTGATGTTCCAGAAAGAGGTCGCCGAGCGGATCGTCGCCGCGCCCGGCTCCAAGGCCTACGGGCGCCTGGCGCTGCTGGCCCAATGGCGGGCGGATGCGCGCATCGTCATGACCCTGCCGCCCGAGGCTTTCGTGCCCGCGCCCAAGGTCCATTCCGCGGTGGTCCACCTGACCGCCCTGCCCGCACCCCGCTTTCCCGCCGACCCTGCCGTCCTGTCGCAGGTCACGGCGGCGGCCTTCAACCAGCGGCGCAAGATGCTGCGCGCGTCCTTGCGGGGGCTGCATCCGCGAATCGAGACCCTGCTGGAACAGGCCGGGATTCCGCCCACAGCCCGCGCCGAGGAGATCGGCCTTGAACGCTTCTGCGCGCTGGCCCGCGCGCTGGACGCCGCGCGCCGGGGACACTGAAGCCAGAACAAGTGAAGCCACGGCCACTGAAAAGGGCCGCCGGCTGAACGCCGCGGCCCTTTTCCCTTATTCCTCGCTGGCAGCGGGCGTTTCCTCGGCCTCCGCCTTCGCACCCCCCTCGGGGGACTTGCGTCGGGTCCGGGGCGCGCGCGGCGGACTGGGCTTTTCGCTCCGCTCGCTCCGGGGCGCGCGCGGCGCGCGGCTGCGGGCAGGCTTGGCCGAGGCTTCGGGCGTCTCGACGGGACCGGCCGCCTCGTCCTCGGAGGTGGTCACGGCGTCCGGCAGACCCTCGGGCTGAACCTCGACACCTGGTTCCGGCTGGGGCGAGGGCTGCTCGTCCTCGCGGCGCTCGACCGGCGCCGGTTCCGGGCGCGGCTGTTCGCGGCTGCCCTGTTCGCGGGTGGCCTGATCGCGATGCTGATCGCGCGGACCGTTGTCGCGATAACCGTTCTCGCGCGGACCATGGTCACGGGCGCCATGGTCACGGGCACCATGGTCACGGGCGCCATTCTCGCGGTTCCCATTTTCGCGGGAACCGTTGTCGCGGCGGTTGTCGTCGCGCCCATGGGGTTCGCGCGCCGCCCCGTCGCGCTGCTGCTGGCCGTTGCCGCCGTTCGGCTGGCTTTCTCGGCCCTCGTCGCCGTCCTGGCGGTTCTGGTGGAACTGCTGGCGTTCGGCCATCTCGCGCTGCGCCTCGCCCAGCATGCGGGTGTAGTGCTCGGCGTGTTGCAGAAAGGCCTGTTCGGCCACGCGGTCGCCCGACAGCTGCGCGTCACGCGCCAGCGTCAGGTATTTGTCGATGATCTGCTGGGGCGTCCCGCGCACCTTGCCCTCGGGGCCCGAGCTGTCGAAGACGCGGTTGACGATGTTGCCCAGCGTGCGCTGGCGGTTCGACTTGTTGCGCGAGCGGGATTTCGATGATCTCATCAGTTTTGTCTGTTTGTGTTCCAGTTGATCCGGCTTTCCAGGGATCTGGACGGCTTCGCGGGCGGCGGCAGCGGTTCAAGGGGCTCGCCCTGCCGTTCAGCCCGCGCCTTGCACCCGAACGAACGCAGAGCGGCGTTCATCACGGAATCGGCTTTTTCCAGGCTGACCCGTGCCTGGGCATCGCTGCCCCCTGCACAAGGGCGAATAAACACGCCCCGTCCCCCCTGACAAGCGAAATCGTGACGAAAACCCGCGATTCCCGGCTTTCAGGCGGAAAAGCGTGCCAGGACGACACGATCCCGGCCATCCAGGTCGACGATCACGCGCGCCTCCGCCCCAGCAGCCGCCAGGATCGCGCAGACCGCCTCGCCCTGGGTCGGCCCGATCTCGACCAGCACATGCCCGCCCGGGGCCAGATGGTCCCGCGCCCCCGCCGCGATGGCGCGATAGGCGGTCAGCCCGTCGTCCCCGTCGGTCAGCGCGCCGCGCGGTTCCCAGTCCCGCACGTCGGGGGAAAGGCCCGCCATTTCCGAAAGCGCGATGTAAGGCGGATTCGAGACGATCAGGTCAAAGCGGCCCGCGATCCCGTGGTACCAGTCGGCCGGAACGAAATCCGCCGTCACGCCGATCATCTGGGCATTGCCCCGCGCCACATCAAGGGCCGCGCCCGAGATGTCGGTGCCAAGCCCCCTCGCCCCCGGCCGCGCCGCCAGAAGCGAGACAAGGATCGCCCCGCTTCCCGTTCCCAAGTCCAGCACGCTGGCCCAAGGCAGATCCAGCGCCGCCCGGACCAGCACCTCGGTTTCCGGGCGGGGGTCCAGCGTGTCGCGCGTGACCCGGAACCGGTGGGCATAGAAGTCGCGAAAGCCCACGATCTGCGCGACCGGCTGGCGGGCGGCGCGGGCGGCAAGGCCGCTCTCCAGCCGGGCCAGCTCCTCGCCCGTCAGGCCGCGGTCATCCATGACCCGCAACCGCCCCGGCTCGATCCCCAGAACGGCCGCCAGGATCCGGTCGGCGTCGCGCGCCGCACCCGCGATGCCGGCGGCGGCCAGCCGCCGGGCGGCGTCCCGGCGGGCTTGGGACAGCCTCATCCCTCTGCGGCCAGGCGGGCGGCCTGGTCATGGGCGGTCAGGGCGTCGATGATCTCGCCCAGATCGCCCGCCATGATCCGGTCCAGCGCGTAAAGCGTCAGGTTGATGCGGTGGTCGGTCATCCGCCCCTGCGGAAAGTTGTAGGTGCGGATCCGCTCGCTGCGATCGCCCGACCCGACCTGCGACTTGCGGTCGGCGGCCCGTTCGGCGTCGGCGCGGCTGCGCTCCATGTCGTAAAGCCGCGCGCGCAGCACGGCCATGGCGTTGGCGCGGTTCTGGTGCTGCGACTTCTCGCTGCTGGTGACCACGATGCCGGTCGGCAGATGGGTGATGCGCACCGCCGAATCGGTGGTGTTCACATGCTGCCCGCCCGCGCCGCTGGCCCGCATGGTGTCGATGCGGATGTCGCCCGCAGGAATGTCGATGTCGACCTCGGCGGCCTCGGGCAGAACGGCCACGGTGGCGGCGCTGGTGTGGATGCGCCCGCCCGATTCGGTTTCGGGCACCCGCTGGACGCGGTGAACGCCGGATTCGTACTTCAGCCGGGCAAAGACCCCTTCGCCCTCGACCCGCGCGACGGCCTCCTTGACGCCCCCCAGTTCGGTTTCCGTCAGATCCAGCATCTGAAAGGTCCAGCCCTGCTGTTCGGCATGGCGGCGGTACATGGACAAAAGATCGCCCGCGAACAGCGCGGCCTCGTCCCCCCCGGTGCCGGGGCGGATCTCGATAATGGCGGGGCGGGCGTCCGCCGCGTCCTTGGGCAGCAGGGCAATGCGCAGCGCCTGTTCCAGCGCGGGCATCTCGCTGCGCAGCCGGGCCAGCTCGTCTTCGGCCAGTTCGCGCATCTCGGGGTCCGCCAGCATCGCCTCGGCCTCGGCCAGCCCGTCCCGGGCCGCGCGCCAGCGGCCGATCTGTTCGACCACGGGCTTCAGTTCGGCATATTCCCGGCTGACCCGGGCGATCTGGTCGGGCGCCGCGCCGGCATTCAGCTGCGCTTCGAGAAATTCGAACCGCTGGACGATCTGGGACAGGCGATCTTCGGGCAACATGGCGGGGGATTACCCGGGCGCCACGAAACCGGCAAGCCTGCTTTGGACGACAAATATCCTCGGGGGGTCCGGGGGGCGAAGCGCCCCCGGCCGCCGCGGGACGCGATCAGCGCCGCCTCCAGCCGTAAAGCGCGATCAGTTCCGCCGCCACATGCGCCCCCGCGATGGCGGTGGCCCCCGTCGCGTCGTAAGGGGGCGAAACCTCGACCACGTCGCCGCCGATCAGATCCGCCCCCGCCAGCCCGCGCAGCAGCGCCGCCGCCTGCCAGGATGCCAGCCCGCCCCAGACCGGCGTGCCCGTGCCGGGCGCAAAGGCCGGATCCAGGGCGTCGATGTCGAAGGTGACATACACAGGCCGGTCGCCCACCGCGGCGCGGACCCTTGCCAGCGTGGCCTCCACGCCGTCCCGATGCACGCCCGCCGCGTCCAGGATGGTCACGCCCAGGGTGTCGGGGTTCTCGGTGCGGATGCCGATGCTGACGCTGGCCGCCGGATCCACCGCCCCCTCGCGGATGGCCTTGTAAAGAAACGTCCCGTGGTCGATCCGGTCGGGATCGTCGTCCGCCCAGGTGTCGGAATGGGCGTCGAACTGGATCAGCGCCACCGGCCCGCGACGGGCGGCCACCGCGCGCAGGATCGGCAGGGTGATGGAATGATCGCCCCCCAGCGTCACGGGTGCGGCGCCCGCGTCCAGGATGGCGCCCAGATGCGCCTCGATCCGGGCGGGCACCTCGCGCACGTTGGCATAATCGAAGGCCATGTCGCCGTAGTCGATCACCGTCAGCGCCGACAGCGGGTCGTAGCCCCAGCCATAGGGCGGATCGTAGGGCTGCAAGGCGGACGCCTCGCGGATGGCGCGGGGGCCGAAGCGGGCGCCGGGGCGATGCGTCACCGCCTGGTCGAAGGGAATCCCCGTCACCGCCACGTCCACCCCGGCCAGATCCTTGCTGTAGCGCCGCCGCAGAAAGCTGGTGGCGCCGCCAAAGGCGTTCTCGAAGGACGGCCCGCGCGGGTCTTTCCGCGTAAAGGCCTGATCCACCTGATGCTTGGCATCCTCCAGCGCCATCTCCGCCCCTCGCTCGCCGCCGCCCCGAGGCATCGTGACGCAGCCGCCGCCGCGCCGCAAGCGCCGCGTCTTGATCTGCATCATGGCGCAGCCGCGCCCATTCGCTAGGCCGGGAACCGGGCGCGCGAGTTCCGCAATCGAGAGACATCCATGAAGACCTTCCTTCTTGCCATCGCCGCGCTTGGCGCGCTGCCCCTGCCGGCCCTTGCCCAGACCGGGCTTCCGCCGGATGCCGAACTGCGCGCCGCCGCGCTGGAATGGTTCGAGCCGATCCCCGACGCCCCCCAGGCACCTCCGGGCAACGTGCTGGCGCCCGAGCGGGTCGCGCTTGGCGCGATGCTGTTCTTCGATCCGCGCATGTCGCGCTCGGGCGTGTTCTCGTGCCAGTCCTGCCACAACGTGGGGCTTGGCGGGGTGGACGGGCTGACCACCTCGATCGGGCATGGCTGGCAGCAGGGGCCGCGCAACGCGCCGACCATGCTGAACGCGATCTTCAACGTCGCGCAGTTCTGGGACGGTCGCGCGCCCGACTTGGCCGCCCAGGCCAAGGGTCCGGTCCAGGCCGGGGTCGAGATGAACAACACCCCCGAAAACCTTCTGGGCACGCTGAAGTCGATGCCGGGCTATGTCGAGGCCTTCGAGGCCGCCTTTCCCGACGAGGCGGCCCCCGTCAGCTTCGACAACTTCGCCCGCGCCATTGAAGCCTTCGAGGCGACCCTGATCACCCCCGACAGCGCCTTCGACCGGTACCTCAAGGGCGACGATGCCGCCATGTCCGATCAGCAAAAGCGCGGGCTGGCGGCCTTCATGGATACCGGCTGCACGGCCTGCCACGCGGGCCGCAACGTCGGCGGGCAGGATTACCATCCCTTCGGCGTGGCCGAACGGCCCGGCGGATCGGTCCTGCCCGAAAGCGACCGGGGCCGCTTCGCCGTGACGCAGACGGCGGACGACGACTATGTCTTCCGCGCCGCGCCCCTGCGCAACGTGGCCCTGACCGCGCCTTATTTCCATTCCGGCGCCGTCTGGGATCTGCGCGAGGCGGTCAGCATCATGTCCTCGTCCCAGCTGGGCACGGAACTGGCCGAACCGCAGATCGACGAGATCGTGGCCTTTCTGGGCACGCTGACCGGCCGGCAGCCCCGGATCGTCCACCCGATCCTGCCGGTGCGCGACGCGGCGACCCCGCAGCCCCAGCCGATGGCGCGGTGACGCCCGGCCCGGTCCGGCGCGCCCGGGCCGGGCCTTCCCCGAATCACCTTGCATCCCCGGCATTCGCCGCTATAAAGCCGCATCCTTCCGCCGAGATCTTGCCACCGGCGCAGCCTCTCGTGACGGGTGCGGAAGGGCTGGCCCGTCGATGAAATGCGCCCGACAATCGAAAGGGATGCCATGCCTCTGTACGAGCATGTGCTGATCGCCCGCCAGGACCTGTCGAACACGCAGGCCGAAGGGCTGATCGAACATTTCGGGACCGTGCTGGCCGACAACGGCGGCCGGGTCGTCGAAAACGAATACTGGGGCGTTCGCACCCTGGCCTACAAGATCAACAAGAACCGCAAGGGCCATTACGCCTTTCTGCGTTCGGACGCGCCCTCGGCCGCCGTGCAGGAGATGGAACGCCTGGCCCGGCTGCACGACGACGTGATGCGCGTCATGACCGTGCGCGTGGACAAGCACGAGGAAGGCCCCTCGGTCCAGATGCAGAAGCGCGACGACCGCGACCGGGGCGAGCGTGGGGACCGCGGCGACCGTGGCGACCGCCCGCGCGGCGACCGCGACCGGGGCGACCGCGCCGACCGCGGCGGCTACCGCGGCGAGCGCCGCGAGCGGACTGAAAGGATCTGACCATGGCCAACAAACCGTTCTTCCGCCGCCGCAAGGTTTGCCCCTTCTCGGGCGAAAACGCGCCTGCCATCGACTACAAGGACACGCGCCTGCTCCAGCGGTACATTTCCGAACGCGGCAAGATCGTGCCCTCGCGCATCACCGCCGTTTCGGCCAAGAAGCAGCGCGAGCTGGCCCGCGCCATCAAGCGCGCCCGCTTCCTGGCCCTGCTGCCCTATGTCGTGAAGTAAGGAGACGGGGACATGCAAGTCATCCTGCTGGAACGCGTGGCCAAGCTTGGCCAGATGGGCGAAGTCGTCCGCGTCAAAGAAGGCTATGCCCGCAACTTCCTGCTGCCGCAGGGCAAGGCGCTGCGCGCATCCGAGGCCAACATCAAGTCCTTCGAGAACCGCAAGGTCCAACTGGAGGCCCAGAACGCCGAATCCAAGGCCGAAGCGCAGAAGATCGCCGACAAGCTGAACGGCCAGACCTTTGTGATCATCCGGTCCGCATCGGATGCCGGCGCCCTGTATGGTTCCGTGACCACCCGCGACGCGGCCGAGGCCGCGACCGAGGCCGGCTTCACGCTTGACCGCAAGCAGGTCGTGCTGAACCAGCCGATCAAGGAACTGGGCCTGCACGAGGTCAGCGTCGTGCTGCACCCCGAGGTGGACGCGACCATCGTCCTGAACGTCGCCCGTTCCGTCGAAGAGGCCGAACTGCAAGCGCAGGGCAAGTCGATCCAGGATCTGGCCGCCGAGGCCGATGCCGCCGCCGAATTCGAGATCGCCGAGCTGTTCGACGACATCGGCGGCGCGTCCGGGGACGAAGGCGACGACCGCTAAGGCGGCTCTTCGCACACGCAAAGTTCAAGGCCGCGGCGGGAAACCGGTGCGGCCTTTTTTCGTTCCGGTCCAAATTGTTTCCTGCCGGAACCAGACGTATCATGGACTTGATGATTGGTAGCCGTCCCTGGACGGACATTTCGCATTATGCTGAAGGACAGCCGATGCCCGACCCTCTCAGCCAGCTTCTTGCCAGCCGCGGCTGGCTCATGGCGGACGGGGCGACGGGAACCAACCTGTTCAACATGGGCCTGGCGTCGAACGTCGCGCCCGAGCTGTGGAACATCGACCAGCCCGAAAAGGTGCGCCGCCTGTACCGCGATTCGGTGGAAGCCGGGGCCGACCTGTTCCTGACAAACACCTTTGGCGGCAATGCCAGCCGCCTGCGGCTGCAAGGCGCGGCCCATCGCGTGCGCGAGCTGAACCGGACGGGCGCCGCCATGGCGCGCGACATCGCCGACGCCGCGGGGCGCACGGTCGTTGTGGCCGGCAACATCGGCCCCACGGGCGAGATCATGGCCCCCATCGGCACCCTGTCCCATGCCCGCGCGGTCGAGATGTTCCACGAACAGGCCGAGGCGCTGAAGGAAGGCGGCGCCGACGTGCTGTGGGTGGAAACCATCAGCTCGGCCGAGGAATTCCGCGCCGCGGCCGAGGCCGCCCATCTGGCCGACATGCCCTGGTGCGGCATGATGAGCTTCGACACCGCGGGCCGCACGATCATGGGCGTGACCTCGGCCCAGTTGTCGGCGCTGGTGGAACGGCTGCCGAACCCGCCCTTGGCCTATGGCGCCAATTGCGGCGTGGGCGCGGCGGATCTGCTGCGCACGGTGCGCGATTTCGTGGCCTCGGGCAACGAACGGCCGATCATCGCCAAGGGCAACGCGGGCATCCCACATCTGGAGGACGGGCACCTGCATTACGACGGCACGCCCGCCGTCATGGCCGATTACGCCTGCCTGGCCCGCGACCTGGGGGTGCGGATCATCGGCGGCTGCTGCGGAACCACGCCCGCCCATCTGCGCGCCATGCGCGAGGCGCTGGAAACGCGCCCCGCCGGCCCACGCCCCTCGCTGGAGGAAATCGCGGCGCGGCTTGGCGGGTTCAGCTCGGTCGGCAACGGTTCCCGGGAATCGCCTTTGGCGCGGTGATTGGACGCATCCCAACGGGGTTCCGCCCGGTTTAGGGCCGAAGGAAACCAGCAAAGGCGGACAGGACCATGACCGAGGAACGCGACAGCAGGACAGCCATCACCCGGGGCTTGCTGAACCAGTGCCCGAACTGCGGCAAGGGGAAACTGCTGCACGGATACCTGGGCGTTCCCTCGGAATGCGCGGTCTGCCATGCCCCCTTGGGCCGCTATCCCGCCGCCGACGGGCCTGCCTTCTTCACCATGACGATCATGCTGCTTTTGCTGATCCCGCTGATCGGCTTCACCTGGGTGCTGTTCCGCCCGTCGCCCGTGATGCTGCTGGCGATCACGGGGGCCATCACCACGCTTGTGACGCTGATCCTGCTGCGCTTCGTCAAGGGCGCCTTTATCGGCTATCTCTGGGCCAAGAACGAGCAGGATCGGGGCGCCTAGAACAGCGCCAGCTGCTCGCCCGCCTTGGGCGGCGGGCCGAAGCGGCTGCAATCGAGCGGCGCGCCGTTCCCTTGATAGCCCAGCCGCCTGCGCGCCAGACGGAAGCGTTGAAGCGCCAGGTCCGCCTCGGCCCCCTGCCCGCGAAAGCGGTGGCCGAAGCGCGGGTCGTTGTCGCGTCCGCCCCGCATGGCCCGGATGCGGTTCATCACATGCGCGGCCATGCCGGGCCGGTGGCGGTCCAGCCAGTCGCGGAACAGGGGCGCCACCTCCAGCGGCAGGCGCAGGGGGATCATGCTGGCGGTGGTGGCGCCTGCCTCGCGCGCCGCGGTCAGGATCGACTCGATCTCGGGTTCGGTCAGCACGGGGATGACGGGGGCGACCATCACCCGCACCGGCACCCCGGCGGCGGACAGTTCGCGGATCATCCGCAGGCGCGTGGCGGGCGTGGGCGCGCGCGGCTCCATCGCGCGGGCAAGGCCCGTGTCCAGCGTGGTGATGCTGACGCCCACGGCCGCCATCCGCTTGGCGGCCAGTTCCGCCCACAGGTGGAGGTCGCGCAGAACGGCCTGCCCGCGCGTGACCAGCGTCGCCGGATGGTTCCAGTCCGACAGGACCCGCAGGATCCCCGGCATGATCGCCAGTTTCGATTCGACGGGCTGGTAGGGATCGGTGTTGGTGCCAAGCGCGACCGGCGCGGGCCGATAGGACGGCCGCGCCAGCTCGCGCGCCAGCAGCAGCGCCGCGTCGGGCTTGGCGGTGATCTTCGATTCGAAGTCCAGGCCCGGCGACAGCCCGAGATAGGCGTGGGTCGGGCGGGCATAGCAATAGATGCAGCCATGCTCGCACCCGCGATAGGGATTGATCGAGCGGTCAAAGGAAACGTCGGGCGAGGTGTTGCGCGTGATGATGCTGCGCGGACGTTCCGTCACGACCTGTGTCCGCAGCAGGTGTTCGTCCTCGGGCATGTCCCAGCCATCGGCTTCGCGGGTCCGCCGATGCGGCTCGAACCGTCCGTCGGGGCGGGTGTCCGCGCCTCGGGCTTTCAGGCGTTCGTCGGGATCGCGGGGCGGCAACATGGCGCCAGACTAGAACATATCAGGAACATACGCCAGCGTTTTGATGGGTTGATGTTCGCACGGCCTGCCCGCATCCTGCGCCCGAACCAGCGTCAGGAGGCGTCATGACCGACGATTACACCCCGCCCAAGGTCTGGACCCAGAAGGGCGAAAACGGCGGCCAGTTCGCCAGCATCAACCGGCCCGTGGCAGGCCCGACCCATGACAAGGATCTGCCGGTGGGCAAGCACCCCTTGCAGCTGTATTCGCTGGCCACCCCCAACGGGCAGAAGGTCACGATCCTGCTCGAGGAATTGCTGGAAGCGGGCCATGACGCCGAATACGACGCCTGGCTGATCCGCATCGGCGAAGGCGACCAGTTCGGCAGCGGCTTCGTGGCGGTGAACCCCAATTCCAAGATACCCGCGCTGATGGACCATGGGGTGACGCCGCCGCGCCGGGTCTTTGAGTCGGGATCCATCCTGTTCTATCTGGCCGAGAAGTTCGGCGCCTTTCTGCCCGCCGATCCCGCCGCCCGGACCGAGGCGATGAACTGGCTGTTCTGGCAGATGGGCTCTGCGCCCTTTCTGGGCGGCGGCTTCGGCCATTTCTATGCCTATGCGCCGGTCAAGATCGAATACGCCATCGACCGCTATACCATGGAGGTCAAGCGCCAGCTGGACGTGCTGAACCGGCATCTGGCCCGCAACCGCTTCATGGCGGGCGAGGAATACTCGATCGCCGACATGGCGATCTGGCCCTGGTACGGGCAGGTCGTGGCGGGCAAGCTTTACGGCGACGCGGCGACCTTCCTGGACGCGGGCATTTACGACAACGTGCGCCGCTGGCGTGACCAGATCGCCGCCCGTCCCGCCGTTCAGCGCGGGATCATGGTCAACAACACCTCGGGCGATCCGTCGCGGCAGTTGTGGGAACGCCACGACGCCGGCGATTTCCAGACCCGGACGCAGGACAAGATCGGAACGGAATGAAGAAGAAGGGGGGCGTTGCCCCCCGTCCTTCGGACTCCCCCCAGGATATTTTCGGTCCGTCGCAGGCCTGCTTTGGACGTCAAATATCCCACGGGGGTCCGGGGGTATGAAACCCCCGGAACGGATCAGTTCCGCGCGCGATCGACCATCTTGCCCTTGGAAATCCAGGGCATCATCTCGCGCAGCTTCGCGCCGACCTTCTCGATCTGGTGTTCGTCGTTGGCGCGGCGCGATGCCTTCAGCGTCGGCTGGCCTACGGCGTTCTCCATCATGAAGTCGCGCACGAACTTGCCCTGCTGGATGTCGGCCAGAACCGCCTTCATGCGGGCCTTGGTTTCCTCGTAGGGCAGGATGCGCGGGCCGGTGACATACTGGCCGTATTCCGCCGTGTTCGAGATCGAGTAGTCCATGTTGGCGATGCCGCCTTCATAGATCAGGTCCACGATCAGCTTCACCTCGTGCAGGCATTCGAAATAGGCCATCTCGGGTTCGTAGCCCGCCTCGACCAGCGTTTCGAAGCCCAGGCGGATCAGTTCGACCAGACCGCCGCACAGCACCGCCTGTTCGCCGAACAGATCGGTTTCGCATTCCTCGCGGAAGTTCGTCTCGATGATGCCCGAGCGTCCGCCGCCGATGGCCGAGCAATAGGACAGGCCCAGATCCATGGCCTTGCCGGTCGCGTCCTGGTGGACCGCCACCAGGCAGGGCACGCCGCCGCCCTTGGTGTATTCGCCGCGCACGGTGTGGCCGGGACCCTTGGGGGCCATCATGATGACATCGACGCCGGGCTTCGGCTCGATCAGGCCGAAATGCACGTTCAGGCCGTGGGCAAAGGCGATCGCCGCGCCTTCGCGCAGGTTGTCGTGAACGTATTTCTTGTAGGTTTCGGCCTGCAACTCGTCCGGCATGGTGAACATGATCAGGTCGGCCCAGGCGGCGGCCTCGGCGATGCCCATCACCTTCAGGCCCTCGCCTTCTGCCTTCTTGGCCGAGGGGCTGCCCTCGCGCAGGGCGACAACGACGTTCTTTGCGCCCGAATCGCGCAGGTTCAGCGCATGGGCATGGCCTTGCGACCCATAGCCCAGGATCGCGACCTTTTTGTCCTTGATCAGGTTCACGTCGCAATCGCGGTCATAGTAAACGCGCATGGAATGGTCCTTTCCTCTCCGATGCGGGCTTTCTAAGCGGCAAAAGAGCTGAACCGGCATCTATTTCTATCACGGCAGCCGCATTTTCCGCGATGGACATGCCGCCGTTTCACCTTTAATGAAAAGTTCATGCCCGACGCAGCCGATCTCCGCATTCTTCGCCACCTGCTGGCCGACCCCGAGGCGCCGAACGCGGTCCTTGCCGAACGCGCGGGCCTGGCCCCGGCCAGCCTGTGGCGCCGCCTTGAAAAGCTGCGCGAAACCGGCGTGATCGCCGCCGTTCAGGGACGCATCGACTGGCGCGCGCTTGGATACGAGGTGCAGGTCAGCCTGCGCTTCACGCTGGACAAGACCGATCCTCGCGCCTTTGACGGATTCATCGCCGCCGCCCGCCAGGTGCCCGAGGTGACCGAGATCCAGACCTTTCTGGGCAGCGTCGATCTGCGCCTGTCGGTGATCGCGCGCGACATGGCCCATTGGCAGCAGATCTATCGCGACCGCATCCTGACCCTGCCGCATGTGTCCGACAGCGACGCGCTGATGCTGGTCAGCACCATAAAGGACAGCGGGGAGCTGCCGTTGTGAGCGGGCTGGACGCGACCGATCTGGCAATCCTGCGCATCCTGGCGGGCGATGCCACCAGAAGCGCGGCCGAGGTGGGCCGCGCCGTCGGCATCGGCCAGCCCGCCGCCTGGCGCCGCATCAAGCGGCTGACGGACGGCGGGATCCTCGCCGGGCGGCGCGTGATCGTGGACAATGCCGCGCTTGGCTTCGGGGTGACGGTTTTCCTGGGCATCCGCCTGGCCGCCAAGGGCCGCACCAGCCTGGAGGATTTCGAACGCGCCGTGACCGCCATCCCCGAGGTGCAGACCGTCCAGCACGTGCTGGGCCAGTTCGACTATCGCCTGCGCATCACCGCCCGCGACATCAGCGATTTCGAACGCATCCTGCGCCGCCGGATCATGACCCTGCCGGGCGTGGGGCAGGTCGAAGCCAACGTCATGCTGTCCGAGGAACGGCGGCCCGGACCGCTCGGCGCGCCGGACGGCAAGTGAAACCTTTCGACGGCTCGCCTGTTGGGCCACAGTCCACAAGAGGTCGCACCATGAGCTATCTGCGCTTTTTCGGCACCATTGCCGTTTCAACCGTCGTGATGTTCGCGATGATGTATCTCAACACCTATGCGCTGGATCATGTCTGGTTCAGCCAGACCCGCGCCTGGATGGCTCTTTACATGGGCGGCGGCATGGCAGTGGTGATGCTGGCCGCGATGTGGTCGATGTTTCCAAGCGCGGGCAAGTCCGTCGCGGCGCTTGCGGTCGCGGTTCTGGTTTTCGCACTGGGGCTGTTCATGGTGCGCAGCCAGGCCACCGTGGACCAGATCTCGTGGATGAAGGCGATGATCCCGCATCATTCGATCGCCATCCTGACCAGCACGCGCGCCGACATCAGCGATCCCCGCGTCCGCGCCTTGGCCGACCAGATCATCGAGACGCAGCGGCGCGAGATCGCCGAAATGGAGGCGCTGATCGCCGACCTGGAGGGCGGCTCCGCGGCGGCGCCGGACGCGGACGGGGGATGACAAGGATTTGGCTGGTCCGGCCTGACGCCGCAAGATAAGGATGGACCATGCAAAGGATCACGCTTTCCGAACGGCCCCACTGGCGCGAGACCGCGAAAGAGGTGGGCTTCACCTTCGCCGACATGCATGGCGAGCCTTATTGGGACGAGACCTCGGCCTATCGGTTCACGCTGCGCCAGATCGAGACCGACATCGAGGATCCCTCGACCGACCTTCATGCCATGTGCCGCGATGCCGTGGCCGAGATCGTGGCCAGCCAGGACATGATGGACCGGCTGGGCATCCCGGCGCAGCACCGCGACCTGATCGCCGACAGCTGGCGGCGCAACGAGCCCGAGATTTATGGCCGCCTGGACCTGGCCTATGACGGCAAGGGTCCGGCAAAGCTGCTGGAATACAACGCGGACACGCCGACATCGCTTTACGAAAGCGCGGCCTTTCAGTGGCAATGGCTTGAGGATCAGCTTGCGGCGGGCGTGCTGCCGCGCGGGGCCGACCAGTTCAACGGCATCCACGAGGCCCTGGTCGAACGTTTCCGCGCGCTGTTCGACCGCGACACCGACATCCATTTCACCGCCGTGGCGAACAACCCCGAGGATTACGCCACCGTCGAGGCCATGGCCTGGGCCGCGCGAGAGGCGGGGATGGGCGCGCATTACTGCGATCTGGACAAGCTGGGCGTGACCAAAAAGGGCCAGTTCGTCGATGCCGAGGACCGGGTGATCGGCACGCTGTTCAAGCTTTATCCCTGGGAGGATCTGCTGCGCGACGATTACGCGCGCCACATCGGGGGGTCGGGCTGCCTGTTTCTTGAACCGGCCTGGAAGGCGCTGGTGTCGAACAAGGGCATCCTGGCAGTGCTGTGGCAGATGTTTCCGGGCCATCCGAACCTGCTGCCCGCCTTTTTCGCCGACGACGTGGCCGATGCGCTGGTGGCGGGGGGCCGTCCGGCGCCTGCCGTGGCCGCGGCCTTCGACAAGGTGGCCGACCAGTTCAAGCGCGGCCATGTGGTCAAGCCGATCTTTTCGCGCGAAGGCGCGGGCGTCAGCATCGTCGAAAACGGCGATGTGACCGAAGCCTCGGCCAATACCGATTACAATGACCATCCGCGCATCGTTCAGGCCTATGCGCCCTTGCCCGACTTCGACGGCTTCCGGCCCGTTGTCGGCGCCTGGATCGTCGGCGATGCCTGCGTCGGCATGGGCCTGCGCGAGGACCGGTCCCGCATCACGCAGGACTTGTCGCGCTTCAAGCCGCATTTCATTGCGGACCAAGAGGGAATGCCATGAGGAAACGTTCCAGAACCGTCGCGCTGACCATCCTGGGCGCCGCCAGCTTCGCCATCGCCGGCTGCCGCGAGGAACAGGTGGACGCCCAAGCCTTTCCCGACCTGAACGCCTGCCTGGCTGCGGCCGATGAAAACGCGCTGTTCACCGCCGACGAATGCCGCCAGTCTTTTGCCGAGGCCGAACAGCTTCATGTCGAATCCGCCCCCCGATACGACAGCCTGCAAGTCTGCGAGGAACAGCACGGCGTCGGCAATTGCGGATCCGAGGCAAGCCAGACCAATGGCGGATCGGGCGGCATCTTCATGCCGCTGCTGGCGGGATACCTGATCGGGTCGATGCTGGGCGGGGGCGGGCTGTCGCGGTCCCAGCCGATGTACCGCACGCCCCAGGGCGGCTATACCAATGCGGCGCGGACCAGCACGTTTTCCAGCAACACCGGCCGCGCGGCGCTGAACAGCAGCCAGTTCGCCCGTCCCGCCGCAACCGTCGGGCAGCCGCCGATGTCGCGCGCCACCGCCGCCTCTCGCGGCGGGTTCGGAACGACCGGGGGCGGCCGGTCCTTTGGCGGTTGACCGTTTGCGGATTTAAGGGAACCCTGACCGGGCCGGCGCGTCTTGCCCATGCGCCCTTGTCAGGAGTTCTGCCCATGTCCCGTTTCGCCCCGCTGGTTGCCACCCTGCTGATGGCGGCGACGCCGCTTGCCGCGCAGGACATCGTTGTGTCGTCCAAGATCGACACCGAAGGCGGCCTTCTGGGCAACATGATCCTTTTGGCGCTGCGCGACGCGGGGCTGCCGGTGCAGGACCGCCTGCAACTGGGCGGCACGCCGATCATGCGCGACGCGATCACCGCGGGCCAGATCGACATCTATCCCGAATACACCGCCAACGGCGCCTTCTTCTTCAACGAGGCCGACAGCCCGGTCTGGAAGGACGCCGCCCAGGGCTATGCCCGGGTGGCCGAACTGGACAAGCAGCAGAACGACATCGTGTGGCTGACGCCCGCGCCCGCCAACAACACCTGGGCCATCGCCCTGCGCCAGGACGTGGCCGAGCCGAACGGGCTGACCACCATGACCCAGATGGGCGAATGGATCGCAGGCGGGGGCGAGGTGAAGCTTGCCGCCTCGACCGAATTCGTGACCTCGCCCGCCGCCCTTCCCGCGTTCCAGGAAACCTATGGCTTCGCGCTGACGCCCGATCAGCTGGTTCAGCTTGCGGGCGGCGACACGGCGGCGACCATCGCGGCGGCGGCGCAGGGAACCTCGGGCGTGAACGCGGCGATGGTCTATGGCACCGACGGTGCGATCGCCGAGGCGGGCCTGCTGGTGATGGAGGATGACAAGGGCGTCCAGCCCGTCTATCAGCCCGCCCCCATCGTCCGCGCATCCGTGCTGGAGGCCCATCCCGGCATCGCCGAGGTTCTGGAGCCGATCTTCGCCTCGCTGACCTTGCAGACGCTGCAAACGCTGAACGGCCGCATCCAGGTCGGCGGAGAGCCCGCCGCGGCGGTCGCCCGGGATTACCTGACGCAGGCGGGATTCCTGGACTGATCCGGTGGCGCGGCTGTCGCCTCCGGCCCTTCTGTTCGCCGTGATCGGGCTGGCCGGGCTGGCCCTGCCCTTGGCGCAATTCAAGCCGAACCGGATCGTGCCGGGCGACGGCGTCGGGCTTGCCGCCTTGCCGGGAGGCATCGAGGCCATGCTGGCCCTTGGCGCCGTTCTGGCCGCCGCCTGCTGGTCCGGCTGGCCCGCCGCGCTGCGGCTGGCGGCGGCGGTCGGGGGATTGGTCGCGGCCACGCTGTCGCTTGGCGCGGCGGCGGCGCATCTTGTGCCCCAGGGCAACATGCTGGCCCGCGTCTCGCCCTCTGGGGGGTTCTGGCTGCTGCTGCTGGCTTTCGGGCTGATGGGGGCCGATGGGGTGAACCGGCTGCGCCCCGGGCTGGCGGGGCGTTGGCTGATGCTGGCGGGCGCGGTGGCGCTCGCGGCGGCGATCCTGGCTTCGGGCGCGCTGGACGGGGTTTCGGTGATGCGTGAATACGCCACCCGGCGCGACCTGTTCGAACGCGAGGCGCAGGCCCATCTGGCGCTGGCCTTCGGATCGCTGGGGCTGGCGCTGCTGGTCGGGATTCCGGCGGGGATCGCGATCTTTCAGGCGCCGCGCCTGCGCGGGCCGGTGCTGGGAGTGCTGAACATCCTGCAAACCATCCCCTCGCTGGCGCTGTTCGGGATCATGATCCCGATCTTTGGCTGGATCGCCGCGACCCTGCCGGGCGCGGCGCAGATGGGCGTGTCGGGCATCGGCGTCTTTCCGGCCCTGGTGGCGCTGTTTCTGTATTCCCTGCTGCCGGTCGTGTCGAACACGCTGGCGGGGCTGTCGGGCGTGCCCGCCGCCACGCGCGACGCGGCCCTCGGCCTCGGCATGACCCGCGCGCAGCTTCTGGTCCAGGTGCTGATCCCGCTGGCGCTGCCGGTGCTGCTGGCGGCCGTGCGGATCGTGCTGGTCCAGAACATCGGGCTTGCCGTGATCGCGGGGCTGATCGGCGGCGGCGGCTTCGGCACCTTCGTCTTTCAGGGGCTGAACCAGACGGCCATGGACCTGGTGCTGCTGGGCGCGCTGCCCACCATCGCGCTGGCCCTGGTCGCGGGCATCGCGCTGGACCTGCTGGTTCAGGGGGCGCGCAGGGGCGCCGCATGATCAGCATCCAGAACCTGACCCGCCTTTACGGGCCCACGGCCGTGGTGGACGATGTCAGCCTGACTGTGGACAAGGGCCAGCTTCTGGTTCTGGTCGGCACCTCGGGGTCGGGCAAGACCACGCTGCTGCGGATGATCAACCGCCTGGTCGAGCCTTCGGCGGGCCGCGTTCTGATCGAGGGCGTGGACACCGCCACCCTGCCCGCGCATCTGCTGCGCCGCCGGATCGGCTATGCCATCCAGGGCCATGGGCTGTTCCCGCACCGCACGGTGGCGCAGAACATCGCCACCGTGCCGCGCCTGCTGGGCTGGCCCCGCGCGCAGATCGACGCCCGCGTGGACGAGCTGCTGGACCTGTTCCAGCTGGACCCGGCGGCCTTCCGCGACCGGATGCCCCACCAGTTGTCGGGGGGCCAGGCGCAGCGCGTGGGGGTGGCGCGGGCGCTTGCCGCAAGGCCCGACCTTCTGCTGATGGACGAACCCTTCGGCGCGCTGGACCCGCTGATCCGGGCCAAGGCGCAGGCCGACCTGAAGACCATCCAGCGCCGGCTTGGCACCACGCTGATCCTGGTCACGCACGACATGGCCGAGGCCGTGGCCCTGGGCGACCGGATCGCCGTGATGGAGGGCGGCAAGCTGTTGCAGGACGAAAGGCCCGCCCGCATCCTGACCGACCCGGCGACGCCCTTTGTGGCCGAACTGATCGGCACCGCCGACCGGGCGCTGCGGCTGCTGTCGCTGATCCCGGTCGGCGATGTCGCGGTTCCGGGCGATGCCGAGGGCGCCCCCATTCCCCCCGACGCCAGCCTGCGCGACGCCCTGGCCGAATGCCTGTGGAGCGGCCGGGCCGCCCTGCCCGTCGAAGGCGGCGGCATGGTCACGCTCGAGGCCCTGCGCGCGCAGGCGCGGCGCCCATGACCGGCCGCATCCTGCTGGCCGGGGCGGCTGCGTTCCTGCTGGCCTTTCTGATCGCGCCCGCCAGCTTTGCCCCGCTGTTCCAGCCCTTCACCCGCAACGGCGCCCCGGCGATCTACGCGCAGACCAGCCTTCTGTCGCTGACCCTGTCGCACCTGGCCATCGTGGCCGCGGCGGTGGCGGGTTCGACCGTTGTCGGGCTGGTGCTGGCGGTGCTGGTGACGCGGCGCGCGGGGCGCGAGTTCCTGCCCCTGGCCCGCACCGTCACGGCCATAGGGCAGACCTTTCCGCCGGTCGCGGTGCTGGCGCTGGCCGTGCCGCTGATGGGCTTCGGGACCGGACCGACGCTGGTGGCGCTGTTCCTGTACGGGTTGCTGCCGGTGTTCGAGAACGCGATGGCCGGGCTGACCGGCCAGCCGCCGCACGTGACCGAGGCCGCGCGCGGCATGGGCCTGACCCCGGGCCAGCGGCTGCGGCAGATCGACCTGCCGCTGGCCCTGCCCCTGCTGCTGGCGGGGATGCGGCTGACGGCGGTGATCTCGCTGGGAACCGCGACCATCGGCTCGACCGTGGCGGCCCGCACCCTGGGCGAGGTGATCATCGCCGGGCTGCTGTCGTCCAACACCGCCTTTGTGCTGCAAGGCGGGCTGGTCGTGGGCATTCTGGCGGTGCTGATCCACCACGGTTTCCAGGGATTGGAGAACCGCGTGCGGCGGCGGATGGGGGTGGACTAGGGCCCGGCTGACCGGCGCGGGCCGCCGCCTTCGCCCGCCGCCGCCCGCACCGGGCGGGGCCTCGGGGGCCGGACCGGCGCCCGCCTTCCGGGGCGCTTCGCCCGTTCGCCGCCGAAAAAGCGTCCGCCGGACCTTTTTTCCCGGCGCCCCTCGCCCCCTCCTCCGGCGGCGGGGGAAGCCCGCGCGTTTCCTGGTCCCGTCCGTGCCTGGACGCCCCTAGATCGCCACCGGCCGCACGTTCCAGATGTCGGTCATGTATCCCCGGATCGTCCGGTCCGACGAAAAGAAGCCCGCCCGCGCGATGTTGAGCGCCGCCATCCGGTCCCAGGACGCGCTGTCGCGATAAGCGGCGTCCACCCGCCGCTGCGTGGCGAAATAGTCGTCGAAATCGCTGGCGACCAGAAAGGGATCGTCGTTCCAGGTTCGGTCCAGCAGCGTGTAATAGCTGTCGGCCCGGCCGAAGCGCCCTTCGGCGATCAGGTGCAGCGCCGCCCGCAGATCCCCGCTTTTCTCGATGGCCGCGCGGGCATGGCCGGGGGTGGCTGCCTCGCGGGCGGCTTCCTCGGCCGTCAGGCCGAACAGGAAGAAGTTCTCGGACCCCACCAGTTCGCGGATTTCCACGTTGGCGCCGTCCAGGGTGCCGACCGTCAGCGCGCCGTTCAGGGTGAATTTCATGTTGCCGGTGCCGGACGCCTCTTTTCCGGCGGTGCTGATCTGCTCGGAAAGACCCGCGGCGGGAATCAGATCCTCGGCCATCGAGACGTTGTAGTTCGGCGGATAGGCGATTTGCAGAAAGCGCGACGTGACCGGATCGTTGTTGATCGTCGCGGCCACGTCGTTGATCAGGTGGATCACCGATTTCGCGAGCCAATAGGCGGGCGCGGCCTTGCCGCCGAAGATCTTGACGCGCGGCGTCCAGTCGCCGTTGGGATCGTCGTGGATCCGCTTCCACAGGGCGATGGCTTCCAGGATGTTCAGAAGCTGGCGCTTGTATTCGTGGATGCGCTTGACCTGGATGTCGAAGATCGCGTCCGGGTCGGCCTTGATGCCCAGGTTCGCCAAGACGCCGTTCGACAGCCAGACCTTGTTGGCGCGCTTGACCTGGCCAAGCGCCTCGCGGAAGCCCGCGTCCCCGGCATGGGGCTCAAGGGCGCGCAGCTGGTCCAGGTCGGCGGTCCAGCCTTCGCCGATGGTGTCGTCCAGAAGCTGGGCCAGGCCCGGATTGGCCATGCGCAGCCAGCGGCGCGGAGTGACGCCGTTGGTCTGGTTCACGATCCGGCCGGGATGCAGCCTGTGCAGGTCGGCGAAAACCGTGTCCTTGACCAGTTCGGTATGCAGCGCCGAGACGCCGTTCACCTTGCCCGCCATGATAAAGGCCAGATCGCCCATCCGCACCTGATCCTGCTGCAAGATGCCCACATGGGAAGGCCGGTTGGTGGTCGCGCGGTGGTGGTCGTCGATCATCTGGATGATCTGCATGTGGCGCGGCAGCACGCCGCCCATCAGCCAGGTGGACCACCGCTCCAGCGCCTCGGGCATCAGGGTGTGGTTGGTATAGTTCAGCGTGCGCTGCGCCAGCTCGTGCGCCTGCTCGAAGGGCAGGCCGTGGTCGTCCGTCAGCAGGCGGATCAGCTCCGGCCCGGCGATCGCGGGATGGGTGTCGTTCAGCTGCATCGCCACCTTGTCGGGCAGCAGCCGGAGATCGCCATGTTCCTGAAGGAAGCGCCGCAGGATGTCCTGCAAGGATGCCGAGGTCAGGAAGTATTCCTGCTTCAGCCGCAGCTCCTTGCCCGCATCCGTCGTGTCGTCGGGGTAAAGCACGCGCGAAAGCGTCCGCGCCAGGGCCTCGGGTTCCGCGGCCGCCGTGTGATCGCCCGCGTTGAAGCGGTGCAGATCCAGAAGCGTCGTCGGATGCGCCCCCCACAGGCGCAGGGTGTTGGCCCAGCCGCCGCCCCAGCCGATCACCGGCGTGTCATAGGCGCGCGCGATCACGCTTTCGCCGGGATGCCAGACGGCCCGGCCATCGACCTTCTCGACATGCCCCTTGAAGCCCACCGTGTAGCTGTAGTCGAGCTTCACGAACTCCCAGGGATGGGGCTGGTTCAGCCAGTCCTCGGGCGTCTCGACCTGCTGGCCGCCCTCGAACCGCTGGCGGAACAGCCCGTGTTCGTAGCGGATGCCATAGCCGAAGGCGGGGCATTGCAGCGACGACAGCGATTCCATGAAGCAGGCCGCCAGCCGCCCCAAACCGCCATTGCCAAGCGCGGCGTCGGGTTCGTTGTCCAGGATTTCCTGCCGGTCGAGGCCCAGCATCCGCAGCGCCTCGTCCATGGGCTTTTCCAGCCGCAGGTTGATGATCGCGTCGTCCAGGATGCGCCCGATCAGGAATTCCATCGACAGATAGCAGACCCGCTTGGCCCCCTGGTCGCGGGCGGCGCGAAAGGCATTGACCCAGGTTCCCGCGATCAGGTCGCGCACGGTGTAGCTGACGGCAAGCCGCCAGTCGAAGGTGGTGGCGAATTCGGCCCCGCGCCCCTGGCTGTGGGTCAGGTGGTGGAGGATCTGGTCGCGCAAGGCCAATGCCGTCGGAGGAGTTTTCAACATCAAGCCTCGCAAGGGGCGGGAAACGGGGACGTTCTGACGATGGCGCCCGGGCGTTTTCCACCGCCGGGCTAACTTTTGTTGCCAGCTTTCGGTGCGGTTGAAAAGCCCCGGCCTGACGCCCTGCCGCTGCGTCCTGCGGCTGCCTGCGCATCGGATGGCCTGCCCGGGCCGAACGCCGCGATTTCAGGCATCCGCCGCAGGCCCGCACAGGACAAAGGCCGCCACGCTTTGCGCGGCGATCGTCTCGGCCGGGTTTGCAGGGTCGTCGGGCGGCCGGTCCCGCGCGCTGTCCAGCCGCCTGCGCCAATGGCCGTCCTGCGGGGGGTCGGGCAGGCGCACGACGGTCTGGGGACCGTTGTTGAAGACCAGAAAGACCGCGCCGGGCAGCGCGGCATAGGCGGGCGTCCCCGAGGCCATGCGCAGTTCCGCCGCCAGCAGCCGCGCGTCGGGATCGGACCAGTCGGCCAGCGTCATCGGCCGGCCGTCGGCGCGGCGCCAGAACAGGTCGGGCAGCCCGTCCTGCTCGCGCGGCTGGCTGTGCAGGAAGCGGCGCTGGCGCAGGATGGGATGGGCCTTTCGAAAGGCGATCGCCTGGCGGCAGAAATCCAGAAAGCCGGGATCCGCCCCGTCCCAGTCCACCCATCCCGTGGGGTTGTCCTGGCAATAGGCGTTGTTGTTGCCCCCCTGCGAATTGCCCAGCTCGTCCCCGCCCAGGATCATGGGGGTGCCCTGGCTCAGCATCAGGGTGGCGAACAGGTTGCGGCGGCGGCGGGCGCGGCGGGCGCGGATGGCGGGGTCGTCGGCCGGACCTTCGGCGCCCATGTTGTCGGACAGGTTGTGGCCGTGGCCGTCGCGGTTTTCCTCGCCATTGGCCTCGTTGTGCTTGCGGGCATAGCTGACGGTGTCCATCAGCGTGAAGCCGTCATGGGCGGCGACGAAGTTCACCGACGACGTGGCCGCCCGCCCGTCATGGTCGAAGCGCGCCGCCGAACCCGCGATGCGCTTGGCCAAGGTGCCGATCTGGCCGCCATCGCCGCGCCAGAAGGCCCGCACCCCATCGCGGAAGCGGTCGTTCCATTCGCAAAAGGGCGCGGGATAGGCGCCCAGCCGGTAGCCCTCCTCGCCCAGATCCCACGGCTCGGCGATCAGCTTGACGCGGTTCAGGACCGGATCCTGGCGCACCGCGCGGAAGAACGGCCCGTCAGGGTCGAAGACCCCGCGCGTGCGGCCCAGAACGGAACACAGGTCGAAGCGGAAGCCGTCAATATGCATCGCCTCGACCCAGTAGCGCAGCGAATCCATCACCAGCCGCAGCGCGAAGGGGTTGTCGAGATCCAGGACATTGCCGGTTCCCGCATCGTTGGCGTAAAAGCGCCGGTCGGCCATAAGCCGGTAATAGGCGGCGTTGTCGATGCCGCGCAAGGACAGGGTCGGGCCAAGCTCGTCCCCCTCGGCGGTGTGGTTGTAGACCACGTCCAGGATCACCTCGATCCCGGCCCCGTGAAGGCGGGCGACCATCTGCTGGAACTCGGCGATGTCGCCCGCCTGCATGTAGCGCGGTTCGGGCGCGAAGAAACCGCAGGACATGTAGCCCCAGTAGTTGGTCAGCCCCCGGTCGGTCAGAAAGCGGCTGTCGGCAAAGGCATGAACGGGCAGCAGCTCGACGGCCGTGACGCCCAGGGCGGTCAGGTGGTCCAGGATCGGATCCGAGGCCAGGGCCAGATAGGTGCCGGGACGCTGCACCCCGGGGTGCAGCATGGTCAGACCTTTCACATGCGCCTCGTAGATGACGGTTTCCGTCAGGGGCCTGCGCAGGGGGCGGTCCTCGCCCCAGCTGAAGGCCGGGTCCACCACCACGCAGCGCGGCATGTGGGGGGCGCTGTCGCGGCGGTCGAAGGACAGGTCGGCGTCGGGATGGCCCGCCCGGTATCCGAACAGCGCGTCATGGATGCGCGGGGGGCCGGTCAACTGCTTGGCGTAAGGGTCGATCAGCAGCTTGTTGGGGTTGAAGCGATGCCCGTCCTTCGGACGATAAGGCCCGCGGATGCGGTATCCATAATGCTGCCCCGGCGCCAGCCCGGCGACATGGCCGTGCCAGATGTGCCCTTCGCGCTCGGGCAGGGGGATGCGGGTTTCCCGGTTCTCGCCGTCGAACAGGCACAGCACGACCTGCTCCGCGTGCCGCGAGAAGATGGCGAAGTTGACCCCGCCCCCGTCAAAGGACGCGCCAAGCGGGAAAGGATGGCCCGCCGTGACCGCGTGGTTCATCGGGCCGCCGTCAGCCGGGCGTATAGCGCGGCATAGGCCCGTGCCGACTGGTCCCAGCCGACCGGCTGGTCCATCCCGTTCGCCACCAGCCGGGACCAGGTGTCCCGGTCCCGGTAAAGCTGGCACAGCCGGGCCAGCGCGAATCCAAGCGCCCCCGCCGTCACGGGCGAGAATTGCAGCCCCGTCGCCACCCCCCGCGCCAGCGCGGCGGGAGATGCGTTGATCACCGTATCGGCCAGCCCCCCGGTCAGCGCCACGACCGGCACCGTGCCATAGCGCAGCCCGTACATCTGCGTCAGCCCGCAGGGCTCGAACCGCGAGGGCACCAGGATCGCGTCGCCCCCGGCGATCATCCGGTGCGACAGCGCCTCGTCATAGCCGATGCGGACGGCGACCTGGGGGTTCCGGTCGCCCAGGCTGCGGAAGGCGTGTTCCAGCGCCGGGTCGCCCGACCCCAGCACGGCCAGCTGCCCGCCATGCTCCAGCAGCGCGGGCAAGGCCTCGGGCACCAGATCCAGGCCCTTCTGGTGGCTCATCCGGGACACGATCACGCAGAGCGGACCGTCCGCGTCCGGCAGGCCCATCTCGGCCCGCAGGGCGGCGGTGTTCGCGGCCTTGCCGTTTCCGTCGCGGTAAGGCCGGATCGCGGGATCGGTGGCGGGGTTCCAGGCATCCGTGTCGATGCCGTTCAGGATGCCGGTCAGCGATTCGCGCCGGTGCCGCATCACCCCGTCCAGGCCCATGCCGTATTCGGGCGTCATCAGTTCGGCGGCATAGGTGGGCGACACGGTGGTCAGCGCGTCCGCGCCCATCAGCCCGGCCTTCAGCGCCGAGATGCCGCCGTAGAATTCATAACCCTCCATGTGGAAGCGCCAGGGATCCAGGCGCAGCGATCCGATCCGGCCGGGGTCGGTGGATCCGGTAAAGGCGATGTTGTGGATGGTCAGCACCGTGGCGGGGCCGCCGCCCATCTGGCGCAGGTATTCGGTGACAAGGCCCGCCTGCCAGTCGTGGCCGTGCAGCACCTGGGGATGCCAGCCAAGCGCGCCATGGACGCCCAAATGCGCGCCGACCCAGGACAGGGCGGCAAAGCGTTCGGGGTTGTCGGGCCAGTCGCGCCCGTCCGCGTCCAGGTAGGGGTTGCCCGGGCGGGCGAACAGATGGGGCGCGTCGATCGCCAGCAGATCGAGACCCGCCGCCTGCCCCGCCATCAGCCGCGCGGGCGCGCCGAACAGGTCGTGGAAATAATAAACCTCGGACACGTCCTGCAACGCGGCCATCACGGCGGGATAGCCGGGCAGCAGGGTCCGCATCCAGACCCCCTCGGCCCGCAAGGCGGCGGGCAAGGCGCCCGCCACATCGGCCAGTCCGCCCGTCTTGACCAAGGGCGCGCATTCCGAGGCGATCGACAGAACCCGCATCACAGGCTTGCCGCCCGCCGGTCCAGCATGTCCTGGGTGATCAGGGTGATGCCTCCTTCGCTGACACGGAACCACCGGGCGTCCTCGGCGTGATCCTCTCCGACAACCAGGCCGTCGGGGATGACCACGCCCCGGTCGATCACCGCGCGCGTCAGACGCGCCCTCCGGTTCACCGTGACATAGGGCAGCGCGACGACATGGTCCAGTTGGGCATAGCTGTTGGTATGGACCTGAGTGAACAGCAGCGAGTTGCGGATTTCCGTCCCCGAGATGATGCAGCCCCCCGACACCATCGAGGATATGGCGATCCCGCGCCGGTCCCGTTCGTCATGGATGAACTTGGCGGGCGGCGTCGCCTCGGAATAGGTCCAGATCGGCCAGTCCTTGTCCCAAAGGTTCAGCTCGGGCGTGAAATCGGTCAGGTCGATGTTGGCCTTCCAGAAGGCGTCCACCGTGCCCACGTCCTTCCAGTATGCGGGCGCGCCGGGATCGCGCACGCAGGACACGTCGAAGCGGTGCGCCATGGCCTTGCCGTTCCTGACAATGGCAGGGATCAGGTCATGGCCGAAATCGTGGCTGGAATTCGGATCCTCGGCGTCGCGGATCAGAAGGTCGCGCAGAAAGGGCCAGCTGAAGACATAGATCCCCATGGACGCCAGCGCGCTGTCGGGATCGTCGGGCATTCCCGGCGGATCGGCGGGCTTTTCCAGGAAGGACGTGATGCGCCCGGTCTCGTCCACCGCCATGACGCCGAAGGCCACGGCGTCCATCCGGGGCACGGTCAGGCAGCCGACCGTCACGTCCGCGCGGCTTTCGCAATGCTCGCGCAGCATGATCTCGTAATCCATCTTGTAGATGTGGTCGCCCGCCAGGATGACGATGTAATCCACGTCATAGCTGTCCACGATGTCGATGTTCTGGGCCACCGCATCGGCCGTGCCGCGATACCACATGGATTCGTCATAGCGCTGGCTGGCGGGCAGGATGTCCATGAATTCGTTGCGTTCGGCGCGAAAGAAGTCCCAGCCGCGCTGCACATGCCGGATCAGGCTGTGGGCCTTGTATTGCGTGGCGACGGCGATCTTGCGGATCCCCGAATTCATCGCGTTCGACAGCGCGAAGTCGATGATGCGGGTCTTGCCGCCGAAATAAACCGCCGGTTTGACCCGGCGGTCGGTCAGTTCCTTCAATCGGCTGCCGCGTCCCCCGGCCAGAACAAAGGCCATCGCGCGGCGGGTCAATCTCAGTTCGCTCATTAAACATCCTCCCCTTCAACACCGTTGCCTGCCACAAGGATCACCGTCGACAAGGGCGGCAGCGTCACCGCCGCCGAGGCGGGCTGACCGTCCCGGGGCCTTTCCTCGGCCCTCACCCCGCCCAGATTGCCCATCCCGCTGCCGCCGTAAACCTGCGCATCGGTGTTGATCGCCTCGCGCCAGGGGCCCGCCTGCGGCACGCCGATGCAAAAGCCGGGGCGCGGGACGGGCGTGAAGTTGCAAAGAACGACAACCGGCGGATCGTCCGCATTGCCCCGCCGGATCCAGGCGAATGTCGATTGCGCGGGATCGGTGGCGATCCACTGGAAGCCCTCGGGCTCGGCATCCTTGCGGTAAAGCGCGGGGGTCGCGCGATACAGCCGGTTCAGGTCGCGCACCAGCGCCTGCACGCCCTGGTGGCGGGGCTGGCTTGCGGCGGACCAGTTCAATTCGCCATTGTGGTTCCATTCCTCGGGCTGGCCCCAGTCGCAGCCCATGAACAAGAGCTTCTTGCCCGGATGGCCCCACATGAAGCCGTAAAAGGCGCGCAGGTTCGCGAATTGCCGCCATTCGTCCCCGGGCATCTTGCGCAGCATCGACCCCTTGCCGTGCACGACCTCATCGTGGCTGATCGGCAGGATGAAGTTTTCGCTGAATGCATACATCAGACCGAAGGTCATCAGGTCGTGGTGGTGCTTGCGATGCACCGGGTCGCGGCTCATGTAGCGCAGGGTGTCGTTCATCCAGCCCATGTTCCACTTGAAGCCGAAGCCCAGGCCGCCCGCATCCACCGGGGCCGACACTTTCGGAAACGAGGTGCTTTCCTCGGCCGCGGTCATGACGCCGGGGCTGCCGCGATAGGCGGCCGCGTTCATGTCGCGCAGGAAGTCGATGGCTTCCAGGTTTTCCCGGCCGCCGTGGCGGTTGGGGATCCATTGCCCTTCGGGCCGGGAATAGTCGCGATACAGCATGGAGGCCACCGCATCCACGCGCAGCCCGTCGATGTGGTATTCCTCCAGCCAGTAGAGCGCGTTGGCGATCAGATAGTTGCGGACCTCGGTCCGGCCGTGGTTGTAGATCAGCGTGTTCCAGTCCTGGTGGAACCCTTCGCGCGGATCGGCATGTTCGTAAAGCGCCGTCCCGTCAAAGCGCGCCAGGCCATGCGCGTCGGACGGGAAATGGCCGGGAACCCAGTCCAGCAGCACGCCCAGGCCCGCCTGGTGCGCGGCATCCACCAGATCGCGAAATTCGTGCGGCGGGCCAAAGCGGATGGTGGGCGCGTAAAGGCCCACCGGCTGGTATCCCCAGGAACCGTCAAAGGGAAACTCGCTGACCGGCAGCAGTTCCAGATGGGTGAACCCCATGTCCACGGCATAGGCCACCAGATCGCGCGCCAGTTCCCTGTAGGACAGGGGCCGCCCGCCCTGATCCAGGCGACGGCGCCAGGAACCCAGATGCACCTCGTAGATGCTGATCGGCGCGGCGCGGTCCTGGGCGGCGGCGCGGCGCGCCATCCAGGGGGCGTCCTTCCAGCCGTAACCGGAAATGTCGCGCACCACGCTGGCCTTTTCGGGCGGATGCTGGCTGCCGAACCCCACCGGATCGGCCTTCATCAGCAGCCCGCCGTCCGCGCCCAGGATCTCGTATTTGTAAAGCGCGCCCTCGGCCACGCCCGGCAGGAAGATTTCCCAGATGCCGCTGCCGCCCGCCCGGCGCATCGGATGGCGCCGCCCGTCCCAGGCGTTGAACGGTCCCACCACCGACACGCACCGGGCATTGGGCGCCCAGACCGCGAAATGCGTGCCCGCCACGCCTTCATGCGCCATCACATGCGCGCCAAGGGCCCGCCACAAGCGGCGATGCGTGCCCTCGCCCAGCAGGTGCAGGTCGATCTCGCCCAGAACGGGACCGAAACGATAAGGGTCGTCGAAGACCTGTTCGACCCCGTCGCCCGACCGCGCCTTCAGCCGATAGGGACCGCTCACCCGTCCCTGGAACAGGTCGCCCGAGACGCGCTCCAGCGGCATCTCGCCCGCATCCGCAAGGGCGCTCAGTGCGGCGATGCCGGGGTGGTAAACGGTCAGCCAGCCTTCATGCGGGCCAAGCAGATCGAACGGGCGGTCGCAGCGCCCGCCGGCCAGGGCGGCGATGTCGTCATGCGTCAGCCGTGACAGGTCAGGCACTTGTCCCATTTCCCCACTCTAACCCGCCTGCGGTGCAGGGCAATCCGTTCGTGACGCCGAAACCGCCTTTCTGTTGCGGCCTCCATCGTGTTCAATCCGCCCCAGAACAACCCGACAGGAGAGCCGAATGACGGAATGGTGGCGCGACGCGGTGATTTACCAGATCTATCCCCGCAGCTTTCAGGACAGCAATGGCGACGGCATCGGCGACCTGCCCGGCATCACCCGGCGGCTGGACCATGTGGCTTCGCTGGGCGTGGATGCGATCTGGCTGTCGCCGATCTTCACCTCGCCCATGAAGGACATGGGCTATGATGTCAGCGACTATTGCGACATCGATCCGCTGTTCGGCACGCTGGCCGATTTCGACGCCATGGTGGCGCGCGCCCACGCCCTGGGCCTCAAGGTGATCATCGACCAGGTGCTCAGCCATTCCAGCGACCGCCATCCCTGGTTCGCGCAAAGCCGCGCCAGCCGCGACAACGACCGGGCCGACTGGTATGTCTGGGCCGATCCCAACCCCGACGGCACGCCGCCCAACAACTGGCCCTCGGTTTTCGGCGGCCCGGCCTGGGAATGGGAGCCGCGGCGGCGCCAGTATTACCTCCACAACTTCCTGATCGAGCAGCCCGACCTGAACCTGTGGAACCGAGAGGTGCAGGACGCCCTGCTGGACACGATGCGCTTTTGGCTGGACCGGGGCGTGGACGGCTTCCGGCTGGACACGGTGAACTTCTATTTCCATGACGCAAGGCTGCGCGACAACCCGCCCAACCCCGACAACGCCGCGCCCGACACCTACAACATGCAGCGCCACGTTTATTCCAAGAACCGGCCGGAAAACATCGCCTTTCTGAAGCGGATGCGCAGGCTGACCGACCAATACGACGCCCGCATGATGGTCGGAGAGGTCGGCGAAAGCGGCGACACCTCGATCCGCATCATGGCCGAATACACCGCCGGCACCGACCGCCTGCACATGTGCTACAGCTTCGAGATGCTGAGCCACCAGTTCACCGCCCGCCATTTCCGCCACACGATCGAGGGCGTCCACCAGAAAGCGCCCGACAGCCATGCCTGCTGGTCCTTTTCCAACCACGACGTGTTCCGCCATGTCACCCGCTGGCTGCCCCATGCGGAATCGCCCGAAGCCCTGGCCCGGCAGGCGGCGGCGATGCTCTTGTCCTTTCCCGGCACCATCTGCCTTTATCAGGGCGAGGAACTGGGCCAGACCGAGACCGAACTGCTCTACGAAGAACTGACCGACCCCCCGGCCCTGCGCTTCTGGCCCGAGATCAAGGGCCGCGACGGCTGCCGCACGCCGATGGTCTGGGACAACAGCGAAAACGCGGGCTTTTCGACCGCAAGGCCCTGGCTGCCGGTCAAGCGGCCCCAGGCGGCGCGCCATGCGGCGGGCCAGGCGGCCGACAACGACAGCGTGCTGTCGGCCTATCGCGCGACCATCGCCTTCCGCAAGGCGCAGATGCCGCTGCGGGTGGGCCAGACCTCGTTTCTGGACCTGCCGGAACCGATCCTGGCCTTTTACCGGGGCGCCGAGGGGCAGGCGCTGACCTGCGTCTTCAACCTGTCCGCCGCGCCCGCGGCCCTGACCCTGGCCGAGGACGCGGCCCTGGTCGGACCGTCGCGCGCCACGCTGTCGGGCCGGGCGCTGGATCTGCCGCCCAACGGCTTTGCCTGGCTCGACCGTGCGGTCGGGCTGTCGGCCTAGGTCAATCCGGCCTGCGCCGGACGAACAGCTCGTAAGCCAGGTAAATCCCGGCAGCCCCCGACAAGACCGCCCAGAAGGGGCTGCCGGTGTAAAGCTCGACCCCCGCCCAGGCCAGGGGCACGGCCACGCACAGCACCCGCACCCACAGGTGCCGGAAGAAAGGCGCATTCGGATCAACCAGCATCTGTCAGGCTCCTGCTTTGGACTGCAAATATCCCACGGGGGTCCGGGGGTGTGAAACCCCCGGCCTTGCCACCCTCACACCCCCGCCAGCCAGGGCGGCGCCCCGGAAAAGGCCCGGGCCACATGGTCGACAAAGGCGCGCGTCTTGCGCGGCATCGGCCGGACCGGCGGCCAGACCACGCTGACGGGCAGCGGCCGCTGCGGCAGATGGGGCAGCAGCCGCACCAGCCGCCCGTCGCGCAAGGCGTCGTGGACGATGAACATCGGCAACAGCGCCAGCCCCAACCCGCCCACCGCCATGTCGCGGATCGCGTCGCCGTTGTTGGCGGTGATCCGCCCCAGCGGCAACGGCGTCACATCGGCAAAGGGCCACAGATCGCCCATCCGCGCATTCAGATAGCCGATGGCGCGGTGCCCGGCCAGGTCGGCGGGCGCCGCGACGGCGCCATGCACCGCCAGGTAATCGGGGCTGGCCACCAGGACGCGGGGATCCTCGCAGACCCTGCGGGCCATCAGGCTGCTGTCCTTCAGCTCGCCGATGCGCAGGCCCACGTCAAAGCCCGCCCGTCCCAGGTCGGCCAGCTGGTCGTCGTAATCCAGCACGATCTCCAGCCCCGGATGGGCGCGGGCGAAACCGGCGATCACGGGACCCAGGTGGCGGATGCCGAAGCTCATCGGGGCGGCGATGGCCAGACGGCCGCGCAGTTCGGCCTCGGCGCCGACGCTTTCGGTCGCCGCGATCAGTTCGGCCAAGGCGGGGCGCAGGCGGTCGGCCAAGGCCAGCGCGCTGTCGGTGGGCGCGATCCGGCCTGCATGGCGGACAAACAGCGCCACGCCAAGCGCGGCCTCGAAATCGCTGATCCGCTTGCTGACCACCGATTTCGACAGGTCGGCCCGCGCCGCGGCCGCGGAAATGCTGCCCGCGTCCAGCACCGCCAGGAATGTCTGAATGTCGCTGATCGACCAGTCCATCGCGGCACCATAGCCGGGACAGGGGCGTTCGCAAGAACCGAACGCCGGATTGCCGCGCAGGCGGCTGTCCCGAACAATCCGGCCGGGCCATATTGGTCCCGGCGAAACAAGAGGCGCATCATGCAACTGACCGGCATCCACCACCTGACCGCGATCACGGCGGACGCGGCGGGCAACAACCGCTTCTATACCGACACGCTCGGGCTGCGCCGGGTCAAGAAGACGGTGAACCAGGACGACACCTCGGCCTATCACCTGTTCTTCGCCGACGGCGCGGGCACGCCCGGCACGGACATCACCTTCTTCGACTGGCCGGCGGCCCGCGAACGGCGCGGCACCCGTTCGATCAGCCGCACCGGGCTGCGGGTGGCCGAAAGCAGCCTCGACTGGTGGGCCGCGCGCCTGTCCGGCCGGGGCGTTCCGACCGGCAGGGTCGCGACGCTCGACGGCCGCGCCAGCCTGGACGTGGAAGATCCCGAAGGCCAGCGCCTGCGCCTTGTCGGCGCCCCCGACCCGGCGGGGCAGCCCTGGAACCAGAGCCCGGTGCCCGCGCAGCACCGGATCCAGGGCCTGGGCCCAATCACCATCTCGGTTCCCGACCTGGCCCCGACCGAGGCCGTGCTGACAGAGGTGATGAACATGACCCGCGTCCGCGACTATCCCGACCCGGATAACGAGGGGCAGGTCCACGTCTTCCAGATGAGTCCGGGCGGGGCGGCGGCGGAACTGCATGTGGCGGTCCAGCCCGGCCTGCCCGTGGCGCGCCAGGGCGCGGGCGGTGTCCACCACGTCGCCTTTCGCGTTCCCGACACGGGCGCGCTGACCGAATGGACGGCGCGGCTGCGCGACTTCCGCGTTCCGAACTCGGGCGAGGTCGAGCGGTTCTACTTCCGCTCGCTTTATTTCCGCGAACCGGGCGGCATCCTGTTCGAACTGGCGACCGACGGTCCCGGCTTCGACGTGGACGAACCGCGCGACAGCATGGGCCAAGGCCTGTCCCTGCCGCCCTTCCTGGAAGGCCGCCGCGCCGCCATCGAGGCCGGGCTGAAACCGCTGGACTGAACCCTGCGCCGGGCGCACCCTGCCCCCGGCCTTGTCACAGGAGACCACGCATGACCACCATCCTCGGCCTGTCGGGCAGCTTGCGCCGCGCCTCGTTCAACAGCGGCCTGCTGAGGGCCGCGCGGGACGTGGCGCCCGAAGGCGTGCGGATCGTCGTCGGCGACATTTCCGCCGTGCCGCTTTACAACGGCGACGAGGAAGCCGCCCATGGCATGCCGCCCGCGGTCGCCGCCCTCAACGCGCACCTGGCCGAGGCCGACGGGCTGTTGCTGGTCACGCCGGAATACAACAACGGGATCCCGGGCGTCTTCAAGAACGCCATCGACTGGATGTCCCGGGGCGAGGGGCTGCGGCTTTTCGCAGGCAAGCCCGTGGCGGTCATCGGCGCCTCGCCCGGGGGGTTCGGAACCACGCAGGCGCAGACGCATTGGTGGCCCGTGCTGCGCACCCTGCGCACCCGGCCCTGGTGGGACGGCCGCCTGATGGTGTCCCGCGCCGGCGGGCTGTTCGACGCGGACGGCACCCTGACCGACGACAAGACCCGCGGGCAGCTTGCCGAGTTCGTCGCGGGCTTTGCGGCCGGATTGCGAAAGGACCGGCCGTGACCCCCGCCATCGACCATGTGGTCCTGACCGTGCGCGACCTGCCCGGCATGGCGGGTTTTTACCGCGACGCGCTTGGCCTGGCCCCGCTGGGCGGCGATGGCGGAACCGCACGGCTTGGCGCGGGCAGCCGCACCCTGCTGGAACTGCGCCGCGATCCCGCCGCCCGGCCCCGCGATCCCCGCCAGGCGGGACTGTTCCACACGGCTTTCCTTTTGCCCGACCGCGCGGCCCTTGCCCGCTGGCTGCGTCATGCGGCCGACAACGGCATCCGCCTGTCGGGGGCCAGCGACCACGGCGTCAGCGAGGCGCTGTATCTGGAAGACCCCGAGGGCAACGGCATCGAGATCTATCGCGACCGCCCCGAATCGGACTGGAGCCGCGACGGCGGCCGCATCGCCATGTTCACCCGCCGCCTGGATCTGGACAGCCTGCTATCGGCGGCGGATGGCGCCTGGCGGGGCGCGCCCGAGGGCAGCACCGTGGGCCATGTCCACCTTCAGGTCGGCGATCTTGACCGGGCGGACGAATTCTTCGCGGGCGATTTGGGCCTGGCGCGGACCTTCGACGCGGCGGGCGGGGCCTGGTACGGCTGGAACGGCTATCACCACCACCTTGCGGGCAATACCTGGAACAGCCTGGGCGCCGGGATGCGCGGTCCCGCAACGGCGGGCCTGGCCGAGGTCGTGATCCACGATCCCCGCCGCGCGGGCGAAACGGTTGCCGACCCCTGGGGAACCCCGTTCCGCTTCGTCCAGGCCGAGGTTCCGCCCCCGCCCCGGTGAAAGGCGGGTGGAACCGCGCCCTACGGGCCGACGCGCTCTCCCGGCGCGGTGGCGAAGGCATCCGCCCAATCCGGGTGCTTGGCATAGCGCGACAGCACATAGGGACACAGCGGCACGATCCGAAAGCCCTGCTTGCGGGCATCCGCCACCATCGCCGCGACCAACGCACCCGCAGCGCCGGTGCCGCGCAACCCTTCGGGCGCGCCGGTATGGTCGGCGCTGATCCGGTCGGGACCGCGGCGGGTGAAGGTCAGTTCGGCCTCGGCGTCGATCCCGGCCATGCGGGCGACATAGCGGCCATGGCGGGCGTCGATCTCCTCCTTGGTGATGGTCAGGTCAGGCATTGGTCACTCCTTGCATCCATTCCGCGGCGGCGGTCAGGTCGTCGGCCACGATGTCGTGCCCGGCCTGCACGACGCGGGCGTCCAGGGCCGCGCCTTGAGCGGCCAGCCATTCGTTCAAGCGCGGCGCGTGGGGGCCATATGGATCGCGCGCTCCGGTCAGGGTCAGCGCCGACACGCCCGCCAGATCGGCCTGCGGCAGATCCTCCAGCGCCGCCATCGCCCGCATCAGGATCGCGCGCCGGATCAGCCCGGGATGCAGGCCCATCACGGCGGCCGCGAAGTTCGCGCCGTTGGAATAGCCCATCACCGTGATCCGCGCGGGATCCAGGCCATAGGCCGCGACCGCGCCCTTCCAGAAGGCGGCAAAGGCGTCGGCCTCGTTTCGGATGTCGTCCTGGTCGAAGCTGGTCATCGAGAGGCGGCGGAAAAAGCGCGGGGCGCCTTCCTCGGTCGAGCGGCCGCGCACGCCCAGAAGCGTGGCACGGGGCGCGATCCGGTGGGCCAGCGGCATCAGGTCCGTCTCGTTTCCGCCCGATCCGTGCAGCAGCACCACCGCCGAGCCGTCGGGACGGTCGGGCTGGCGAAGCCGGTGAACGAAGGGAAGCTTTCTCATCCGTGTCCTTTCCTCGTCCGGCCGGGCGAATTGCGGCAAGCGCAGCCGCAGGTCGCCGTTGTCGGCGACATGCGGGGGAATCATCAGGGTCCGGCCCAGATTACCCGCCTCCTCGTCCGCCGCCATGCCCGGACCGTCGGTGGCAAGCTCGACCAGCGCATCCCCCGGCTCGCGGACGTAAAGCGAGGCGAAATAAAGGCGGTCATGCACCCTCACCTCGCCCGCGTTGCGCGTTTTCAAGGCATCGTGGCGGGCCTGCAAGGCGGCAAGGTCGGGCACCCGCAGGGCGACATGGTCGATCACGCCGGTGCCGGGAATGCCGGAAACGAAGCCCGAGGCATCGCGGATGTCGATGGCGTCGGTATCCGAAACCAGACGCGTCAGCCCGCCCTCGGTCGCGCCGTCGCGATAGCCCAAGGGGCGCAGAAAGGCGGCGGTCTGTTCGGGCACCGCCGACCAGATCGTCACCGCGCCGATCCGGGCGGGCGCGGCGGGCCAGCCGGTGTCGGCGATGTCCGCGCCCGCCAGCTTGACGATGATGCCGTCGGGATCCTTCAGGCGCAGCACCGGCTCTCCCCATTCGCGCGTCGGGCCTTCGATGCGCAGCCCGAGCTGCATGGCGCGGGTCAGCCAGTCGCCGATGCGCGCGCGGGGAACCGCCAGCGCGATCTCGGCCACGCGGCCGTGCCCCACGCGGCCCGGCGCGCCGTCCTGCCAGACCAGAAAGCTGACAAGCGTTCCGGGGGCGCCCGCCGGATCGCCGTAGAACAGGTGCAGCTGCGCGGCATCCTCAAAGCCCGCCGTCTGCTTGACAAGCGACAGGCCCAGAAAGCCCATCCAGAAATCGACATTCGCCTGCACGTCGCGGGTGATCGCCGTCACATGATGAATTCCGCTGGTCATCGCGCACCTCTGCCCCAAAAACATCCGCGCCGAAGATGCGGTTCCGGCGCGCCGCGCGCCATCGGTGCCGGCGAAAACCCGGCGTTCGTCGGGCGCGAACGTTTCCGCGCTTGGCGGTTCGCGACGCGCGGACCTATCTTGGGGGCAGCCCAAGGAGGACATGCCATGAGCTGGAACCCCGCCCTGGCCCCCGGCTGCCCCGACGCGGCAGGCCCGGACGCCATCGAAACGCTGATCATCCCGCGCGCCCGCGACCTGGGCGGGTTCGAGGTCCGCCGCGCGCTGCCCGCGCCCCGGCGGCAGATGGTCGGGCCGTTCATCTTCTTCGACCAGATGGGCCCGGCCGAGTTCCTGACGGGCCGGGGCATCGACGTGCGCCCCCATCCCCATATCGGGCTTGGCACGGTGACCTATCTGTATCGCGGCCATTTCCACCACCGCGACAGCACCGGCGCCGACCAGGTGATCGCCCCCGGCGCGCTGAACTGGATGGTGGCGGGCAAGGGCGTCACCCATTCCGAACGCACCGCGGCCACCGACCGCGGCGGGCCGCACGGCCTGTTCGGCATCCAGACCTGGATCGCCCTGCCCGAAGCGCAGGAAGACATGGAGCCGGTGTTCGAGCATCACGGGCGCGAGGCCCTGCCGGTGATCCGCGGCGCGGGCGTCGAGGCGCGGCTGATCCTGGGCCGCGCCTATGGCGAGACCGCGCCCGCGCGGCTTTATTCCGACACCTTCTACCTGGACGTGGCGCTGGAGCCCCGCGCCCGCTTTCCCCTGCCCAGGGATCACGAGGATCGCGGCATCTATGTCACGGAAGGCTCCATCCGAATCGCGGGGCAGGAATTCGAGGCCGGGCGGATGATGGTGTTCCGCCCCGCCGATCCGATCACCGTGCAGGCGGGCGACCGGGGGGCGCGGCTGATGGCGCTTGGCGGGGAAACGCTGGACGGGCCGCGCCATATCTGGTGGAACTTCGTGGCGTCCTCGCGCGAGCGGATCGAGGAGGCGAAACGCCAATGGCGGGCGGAACGCTGGGGCCAGGGCCTGTTCGACCTGCCGCCCACGGACCGCGCCGAGCATATCCCGCTGCCGGAAAGGAGCTGACCCATGACGATCAAGACCGCCCCCGACGTGCTGGAATTCTGGTTTTCCCCCGACATGGAGCCGCACTGGTTCGCCAAGTCGGACGCCATCGACGCCCGCATCCGCGACGGCTTCGCCGACACCTACCGGGCCGCGCATCACCGCGACCTGGACCGCTGGGCCGAAACGCCCGAAGGCGCGCTGGCCCTGGCGATCCTGCTGGACCAGGTTCCGCGCAACATCTTCCGCGGCACGCCCCGCGCCTTCGAATCGGACGAGCTTGCGCTGGAACACGCCCGCGCCGCCGTGGACGCGGGCTTCGACCAGCAGATCGACGCCAAGCGGCGGGTGTTTCTCTATCTGCCCTTCGAACACAGCGAGGATCTGCCCGACCAGACCCGCTCGGTCGAGCTGTTCGAGGCCCTGGGCGATCCGGGCTATCTGGACTATGCCGTCCAGCACCGCGACATCATCGAGAAATTCGGCCGCTTTCCGCACCGCAACGCGATCCTGGACCGCCCGAACACTCCCGACGAGGAGGAGTTCCTGAAGACCCACAAGGGCTTCTGACCACGCCTGACCGCCGTGCCGCCGAAGGCCATCGCCTTCGCCGCCGCGTGACCTGGGCATCCGAACCGCCGGGCCGCGAAGGTCCGGCCGGCGCCCGCGCCCCCTTGGCGGCAGTCGGCCTGAACGGCGCCGTTTTCAACGGAACCCGGTCACGCGGGCGGGCGAAACGCATCCGTTTCCCTGTCCCGCCCCGGAGGCCTTTTATCCCGCCCGGCCGATCCGCTGGATCGCCGTGAACCCCTCGAAGCGGGGGCCGCCCTCGTACAGCTTCTTCGTTTCGCCCGCGCGGGCATGGGCGTCGCGGAACTGCTGGCTGCGGGTCCAGCCGCGGAAATGCTCCTCGCTCTCCCAGACGGTGTGCGAGGCGTAAAGGCGGCGTCCGTCCTCCTCGGGGCCTTTCAGCATGTGGAATTCGACAAAGCCCGGAAGCTCGTCCAGCTTGCTGTCGCGGGACAGCCACAGGGCCTCGAACTCGGCGGCATTCTCGACGGGCACGGTGAAGCGGTTCATGGCGATGAACATGGGCGTCCTTTCCGATGATCTTGCAGGCATCATCGGGCCGCCGGCGCGCCAGCGACAGCCCTGTCACGCGGTTGTGAGCCGCGCGGGACGTTGCGGCTTTGGGCGCCCGGCCGATCCGCGCTAGCCTTTCCCCGTCACGCCACGGAGGATGCCATGCGCCTTGCGATCCTTGCCCTGCTTCTGACCGTGCCCTTGGCCGTCCAGGCGCAGGAACGGCGGCCCAGCCACTGCATCGCCATCGCGGGCGGGCCGGAACGGGTCCGGCAGGCCGCCTGGTCCGACCCGGTGCCGGAACGCTCGGTCCGGCTGTCCTATCTGGGCCACTCGATGTTCCTGATCCAGACGGAAGGGGGACTCGACATCGTCACCGATTACAACGGCGGCCTGCCCGCCGGCGCCCCCGCCCCGGACGCGGTGACGATGAACCACGCCCATTCGTCCCATTGGACCGACGCGGTCGAGGGCATCCCGCATGTGCTGCGCGGCTGGTCCGACCGGTTCGGCATCGCCGCCGACCATTACCTGACCCTGGGCGACACGCTGATCCGCAACGTGCCGACCGACATCCGGTCCTGGGGCACGGTCGAGGAGAACGGCAATTCCATCTTCGTCTTCGAGGCGGGGGGCCTTTGCATCGGCCATCTGGGCCATCTCCATCACGAGCCGACCGACGAGCAATATGCGGCCCTGGGCCGGGTGGACGTGCTGCTGGTGCCGGTGGACGGCAGCTATACGATGGAACAGGCGGCGATGATGCGGGTGGTCAGCCGCTTGAACAGTTCCGTCGTGATCCCCATGCACTGGTTCGGCCCCGCCCGGCTGGAGGCCTTTCTGACCGGCATGTCGGGCCAGTTCGACATCCGGCGTCCGGGCGGCAGCGAATACCTGGCGTCCCTGCGCGGGCTGCCTGACCGGCCCACGGTGGTTGTGCTGGAACCCTTGTCCCAGGGGCGCAACTGGCCTTGACGGGAACGGGCGGGCCGAACAGTCTGCCCGGCGGAACAACCGGAAGATGCCATGCCCGACTTCGTGATCCCCCCCGCCGCCGTTTCCTCGGTTCCCGTGGCGGGCGGCGGCCGCTTTCCGGTGCGCCGGATCTATTGCGTGGGCCGCAACTATGCCGAACACGCCCGCGAGATGGGCCACGATCCCGACCGGGAGCCGCCGTTCTTCTTTTCCAAGCCCGCGGACACGCTGCTGACCGATGGGGCCGACCTGCCCTATCCGCCGCAGACCGCCGACCTGCATTTCGAGGCCGAGCTGGTCGTGGCGCTTGGCGGCGGCGGTGCGGGCATCGACCCCGCCGATGCGCCGGGGCTCATCTGGGGCTATGCGGCGGGCAACGATTTCACCCGCCGCGACATGCAGGCGGCGGCGAAAAAAGCCGGGCGGCCGTGGGATCTGGCCAAGGGGTTCGACCTGTCGGCGGCTTGCGGGCTGCTGCATCCGGCCGCGAAGACCGGGGCGCTGAACAGCGGGCGGATCGCGCTGACGGTCGACGGCGCCGTGCGGCAGGAATCGGATCTGTCGCGGATGATCTGGCCGGTGGCGGACGTGATCGCCCATCTGTCGCGATCGGTGCGGCTGGAGGCGGGGGATCTGATCTTCACCGGCACTCCGGCGGGGGTGGGCGCGGTGTCGCGGGGCCAGGAGGTCGCGGTCGAGATCGCGGGACTGACGCCGCTGGTGACGCGGGTGGTCTGACGGGGGTGGCGTGACGGAGCCAGCGCCCGCCGGTGTCGAGGCGGGCGCGGCCGGGCCTTTGAAACCCGTCCGGTGCAACCGGCGATGGCGCGGCGAAAGCGGCGGCCCTTGCCCGTCAGGCGTCCAGAGCGCCCTGCCGCGACCCCGCCCCGGTGGCGATCTGCAAGGTCGCCCATTCCTTGGCGGCCGCATTCCGCGCCTGCGCCGCAGCCAGGCGGGCGGAAGCACGGGACCGATCCGCCTCGAGCAGATCGACCAGGGCCAGGGCGCCCGCCTCGAAGTTCTGCCGGGCCAGGGCATAGGCGCGGTCATATGACGCCGCCGCCCCGTCCAGCGTGGCGGCGCGCTGGCGATAGCGGCGCAGGTTGGACTGCGCCGTCTGCACGTCCTCGACCGCCGCGGCGATGGCGGATTTCCAGGCGATCTCGGCCCCGCGCGCCTCGGACAGGCGGCGGGCGCGGGTGGCCTGCAAGGCGCCCTGGTTCAGGACCGGCAACGACAGGCCCGGGCCGAATCCCCAGCTGGCCGCGCCGCGCGTGTCGCTGACGGTCCCGGTCAACTGGATCGCGGGCAACAGGTCGGCGGTCGCGACGCCCACGGCGGCCAGCGCCGCCGCGTAATCGGCCTGCGCCACGCGGATGTCGGGGCGGGACCGCAAAAGGTCGGCGGGAACGCCGGTGCCCGGGCCGGGCGGCGTGCGCAGGGGCGCCGACCCGCCCCGCATCCGCGCCATCAGCGGCGCGGCCTGCACGTTCAGCAACGTGGACAGGCGGTAAACCTGGGCGTTGAACTGCGCCTCGTAGTTCGGCAGGTCGGCGCGGGCGGTTTGCAGCAGCGCCTCGGTCTGGGCCACGTCGTATTCGGTGGCGATGCCCACCGACCGGCTGTTGCGGGTCACATCCAGGGTTTCTTCGCGGGTGCGGATCGTGTCGCGCGTCAGGGCCAGCGCCTGCTGGAAGAAGCGCGCATCGGCATAGGCGGCGATCACCTCGGCCAGCCAGGCAAGCCGCACCGTCTGCGCATCGGCCCGGGCCGATTGCAGATCGGCCCGGGCCCCTTCGCGGGCGCGGCGGGCGCCGCCGAACAGGTCGAAAACGAAGCTGGCCGACAGGGTGGCGGTGTTGGCGGTCGCGGCGGCAAGGCCGTCGCCGCCCGCGCGCTCGCGTCCTGCCGTGGTTGTCCCGCCCACCTGCGAGGCCAGCACGCCCGCGCCCGCCAGATCCGCCTGAGCCGCGCGGATGCGTTCGTTGGCGGCCATGATGTCGAAGCTTTGGCCCAGGCCCTGCCCGACCAGCCGGTTCAGCATGGCGTCGTTGTAGCCCGACCAGAACGCCGCCTGCGCGGGGGTCGGGGCGCCGTCGCCTTCCGCGAAACCGGCAGGAACGGCGGGGGTCGGCAGGTCGGCCGGGTCCGGCCCGACCGCCGCGCAGGCCCCGAGGGCTAAGGCAGATCCCAGCAGCGCGCGGCGATGCAGTCCCGTTCTCATGCGGGTTTTCCTTTTCGTCTTGTCACAAGCTCGACCGCCTTCAGAACGGCCACATAGAAGACCGGCACCAGAAAGATCCCGATCACGGCGGACGACGCCATGCCCCCCAGAACCCCGATCCCGATCGAGTTCTGCGCCCCCGCCCCCGCGCCGGACGCGATCGCCAACGGCAGCACCCCCAGCATGAAGGCGAAGGTGGTCATCAGGATCGGGCGCAGCCGCATCTTGGACGCCTCGATGGCGGCCTCCATCAGCGGGCGGCCCTGGGCCACCAGCGATTGCGCGAATTCCACGATCAGGATGGCGTTGCGCGCGGCAAGGCCGATGGTCGTCAGCAAGCCCACCTTGAAGTAGACATCGTTGGTCTGGTCGAAGAACAGCGCCGCGGCCAGCGCGCCCAGGACGCCGACGGGCACGGTCAGCATCACCGCCAGCGGCACCGTCCAGCTTTCGTAAAGCGCGGCCAGGGCCAGAAAGACGACCAGGGCCGACAGCGCGAACAGCACCGGCGCCTGGTTGCCCGACAGCCGCTCCTGATAGGACAGGCCCGTCCAGGCGGTGCCGTAACCGCCCGGCATGTCGGCCACCATCTCCTCCATCGCCGTCATCGCCGCGCCCGAGGACAGGCCCTGCGCCGCAGCGCCCGACAGTTCCAGCGCCCGCGTGCCGCCATAGCGCGCCAGGGCCTGCGGCTCCTGGTCCCAGGCCCGGGTCGTGAAGGCGCCGAAGTTCACCATGTCGCCGTCCGCGTTGCGGGCGAACCAGCGGTCGATGTCCTCGGGTTGGGACCGGGCATAGGCCTCGCCCTGGACGATCACGGGGCGCAGTTCGGTGCCCAGGGCGAAGTCGTTCACCTCGCGCCCCGAGAAGATCACCGACAGCATGGCGTTCACCTCGGAAATCGACAGGCCGAAGGCGGCCGCCTTCTGCTGGTCGATGTCCAGCCGCAGGGATGTCTCGAACGGGGCCTCGTTGCCGCGCAGGTTGGTGACGCGGCCGTCGTCTTGCGCGGCGGCGACCAGCCGGTCGGCGGCGGCGGAAAGTTCCTCCTGCCCCCGGCCCGACTGGTCCACCAGATACATCGAAAAGCCCGAGGACGCGCCCATGCCGGGGATCGAGGGGGGTTGCAGGAAATAGGCCTGCCCCGCGCGGTTGTTCATGAAGAAATACCCGTTCGCGCGCGATACCAGCGAGGCCACGTCGAGGCCGGGCCGGTCCTCGTAGTCGCGCAGCTTGGCAAACAGCATGGCGTTGTTCTGGCCCGAGCCCCCGAAGCTGAAGCCCAGGACCGAGAAGGTCGATTCCACCGTGTCGGCTTCCTGGACCCGCAGATAGTCCTCGACCTTTTCGACCAGGGCCCGGGTCTGGGCGGTGGTCGATCCGTCGGGCGTCTCGATCATCACCATCATCACGCCCTGATCCTCGTCGGGCAGGAAGGATCCGGGCAGCTTCTGGTAAAGCGCCGCGACCCCGAAGCCGATAACGGCCAGCACGACCAGCATGCGGAAGGGGCGTCGCACCAGCCGGGCCACGGCCGCGCCATAGCCGTTGGTCGCGCGGTCCAGGTTGCGGTTGAACCAGCGCGCGGGCGCGATCCCGCCGCCGTGCTTGCGCGGGCGCAGAAGGCTGGCGCACATGGCGGGGGTCAGGATCACGGCCACGCCCAGCGACAGCACCATGGCGGTGATGATCGTCAGCGAGAACTGGCGATAGATCACCCCCGTCGCGCCCCCCATGAAGGCCATGGGCAGAAACACCGCCGACAGCACCATGACGATGCCGACCAGGGCCGAGGTGATCTCGTCCATGCTTTTCTGCGTGGCCTCGACCGGGCCGAGGCCTTCCTCCTCCATCACGCGCTCGACGTTTTCCACCACAACGATGGCGTCGTCGACCAGCAGGCCGATGGCCAGCACCAGCGCGAACATGGTCAGCGTGTTGATGGAAAAGCCCGCGACCGCCAGCACGCCGAAGGTGCCCAGCAGCACGACCGGGATGGCGATCACCGGAATGATCGTCGCGCGCCAGCTTTGCAGAAAGGCCAGGATCACCAGAAAGACCAGCACCACGGCCTCGGCCAGGGTGTGATACACCTGGGTGATCGATTCCTCGACAAAGGGCGAGGTGTCGTAGGGATAGACGACCTCGACCCCCGCGGGCAGCGACGGCGCGATGCCCGCGATCACCTCGCGCACGGCGTGGGCGGTGTCCACGGCATTGGCGCCGGTCGCCAGGTTCACGCCGAAGCCCGCCGCCGGATTGCCGTTGTAGCGCGCGGCCCCGCCATAGCTTTCCTGGCCGATCTCGACCCGGGCCACGTCGCCCAGGAAGACGGTCGATCCGTCGGGATCCACGCGCAGAAGGATGCGTTCGAATTCGGCGGCGGAACTGAACTGGGACTGCGCCGACAGGGTCAGGGTCAGCCGCTGGCCCTCGGCAGAGGGTTCGGCGCCCAGGTCGCCCACGGTGACGTTGGTGTTCTGTTCGGACACGGCGGCGGTCACGTCGGCGGGCGTCACCTGATACTGCGCCATCTTCATCGGATCCAGCCAGATGCGCATCGCATAGCCCGACCCGAAGGTGTTGATCGAGCCCACGCCGGGCGTCCGCTTGACCGGATCCTCGATCATCTGGGACACCAGGTCGCCCAGCTGGACGGACGAATAGCTGCCGTCGGTGCTGGTCAGCGCCCCCACCAGCAGGATCGAGGAGGTCGAGCGCGAGACGTTCACCCCCTGCTGCTGCACGATGTCGGGCAGCTGGCTCGTGACCAGTTGCAGCTTGTTCTGGACCTGCACCTGGGCGATGTCGGGATCGACCGTGTCGTCAAAGGTCAACGACACCGAGGCCGACCCGGGCGTCGAGCCGGAGGTCATGTAGATCAGCCCGTCGATCCCGGTCATCGCGTCCTCGATGACGGTGGTGACCGAGTTTTCCACGATCTCGGCCGAGGCGCCGGTATAGGTCGCGCCGATGCGCACGGTGGTGGGGGCGATCTGGGGATACTGCTCGATGGCCAGGGATTGCAGGCCAAGGGCGCCCACCAGCATGGTCACGAAGGCCAGAACCCAGGCGAAGACGGGACGGTGGATGAAAAAGCGCGCCATGGGGGATCACTCCGCCGCCGGGGCGGGCCGGGCTTGCGCCGGGGCTTCGGCCGCCGGTTCCCGGACCACGCCGTTTTCGTCCAGAGTGACGGGCACGGGCGTCACCGCGGCCCCCTCGGACAAGGCGGACAGGTTGTCCACCGCCAGAAGGTCGCCCGGCTCCAGCCCCTCGGTCACGATCCAGTGGTGCCGGTAGGTGCCGTTGTCGGTCAGTTCCACCTGCGCGGCCTTGCCGTCGCGGACCACCCAGGCGGACAGCTGGCCCGTCTTGTCGCGCGTCGCGGCGTTCTGCGTGACCAGAAAGGCATCGGTCGTGCCCAGGTTGATCTGGCCGCGCAGGAACATGCCGGGCAGCAGCAGCCGGCGCGGGTTGTCAAAGCGGAACCGCGTGTCCACCGCCCCGGTCGAGGTCGAGACGGTGAAGCCCGGCGCGACCAGTTCCCCGGTCGCGGCATAGGTTTCGCCGGTCTCGAGGGTCAGCGTCGCCTCGATCTTCTCGGTTAGTTGCAGCCGCCCCGCGCTGATGTCCTCGCGCAGCGACAGCATCCGGGCCGAGGGTTCGTACATGTCCACCTCGATGGGGTCCAGGCGGGTGACGGTTGCCAGGGCCTCGGCCTGGTTCGCCGTGACCAGATCGCCCACCGACACCTGGGCCACGCTGGCCATGCCGTCGATGGGGCTGGTGACGGTGGTCCAGTCCAGTTCCGCCTGCGCCAGGGTCCGCGCGGCCTCGGCGGCCTGCAAGGCAGCCTGCGCCTGTTCCAGCGTGGCGCGCGATTCATCGACCTGCGCCTGCGTGGTGCCCGATCCCAGCAGCCGCTCGGTCCGGCTGAACGAGGTTTCGGCCTGGGTCAGCGCCGCGCGGGCCGATGTCACCTGCGCCTCGGCGCTGGACAGGTTCGCCCGGTAGGTGGTCGGGTCGATGCGGAACATGGGCGCGCCCGCCTCTAGCGCGGTGCCGGGCCGGTAAAGAACCTCGGTGATCAGCCCGCCGACCCGGGGCCGGATCGCGGCGTCCGCCTGGGCCACCGCCCGGCCGGGCAGCGTCACGACGCGCGGCACCGGCTCGGGCTGGACCGTCACCACGCCGACCCTGGGGGGCGGCGTCTGGCCATCCTGCGCATGGCCCGGCAGGGCGAGGCCGCACAGCGCCAGCAGCGCCGTGCAGACAAGGGGGCGGATACGGAACATCGGATGATTCCTTCGACATGGAGCACAAGAACGGCGGCGATTGCGGGCCTTGTTGCACAGTCGTGCATACTGTGCAATGTTTGCCTTGCATGAACATTCGGGGGAGGGCGCCACATGGCCGTGAAGTCAACGCTTCGTGATCGCAGACGGGTGCAGACCTCGCGCGAGATCCAGCGGGCGGCGCTGTCCCTGGCGCTGCGGCACGGATACGACGCCGTCACGACCGAGATGATCGCGGCCGAGGCCGGGATCAGCCAGCGGACCTTTTTCAACTATTACCTGAACAAGGACGCGGCGATCGTGGGCACCGCGCCCTGTTTCGACGAGGACACGGTGGCCTGGTTCCGCGCCTCGTCCGGGCCGTTGCTGGCCGATCTGTTGCAGGCCTTGCGGCGGTTGCTGAACGGCAGCGACCTGAACCGCGGCACCTCGCAGCTGATCGACCGGCTGCTGGACACGGCGCCGGAACTGCTGCCGATCTTCTATGGATCGCTGAAACGGCTTGGCGACCAGATCGCGGATCTGGCCGTGACCCGGATCGGAGAGGAGGCGCGCCCCGACGCCGAACTGCTGGCCGAGGCGATCTCTCACGCGCTGGCCGACACCTTCCGCATCTGGGCCAATGACGACGCGATGTCGGCGGACAGCATCGTCGACGTGGCCGCCGCCAAGCTGCAAGTGCTGCGCAGGTTTCTGGAACAGGTCTGACCGACCGCCATGCGCCTGGCGATGGCCAGCGCCCGCCTCGCCTTTGGCCCTGCGCAACCGCCGAGGCGGGCGGCGAGGCGCGATGCCTGGCCCTTGTTCCGCCCGCGCCGGTTCAGTCGGGTCGGATGAGGGCAGATGCGGCGATCAGCCGACGCGCCAGCCCCGTTGTCTGGTCCCGGATGTCGGAAATGGCGGTGATTTCCCAGTAGGCCGCGCGGGACGGGGGGCCGACGGCGAAGATCCGGCTGGAGGGCCTGCCCTGCGCGTCGATGACGGCGGCGTCCGGGGTGACGTCCAGCCCGAGGCGCAGCGGGTCGATGCGCGCCTGGCCATGGCGCAGCAGGCTTGCCACAACCGGCGTCGCGTTGCGTTCGGGATCGCGCCGGACGCCCCGGCAGTCGATGATGCGCGCGCATGTCACGCGCTGTTCGACCCGGCTGCCGCGGCATCGGATCACGGCCAGCAGCCGGCCTTCGGCATCGCGTTCGGCCCCCTGGAATCCGGCGGCCAGAAGGCGCATCCGCCCGGCGGCCATCGCCGCGCGGATCGGAGCCGCGCTTTCGGGCGGCAGGCGGTGGCGGTGAACCTCCCACCAGGGGGCCGCATGGCGCAGGAAGCGGGCGCGCTCTCCCTGGGGCAGCGCCTGCCAGATCGCCCGGACATGCGGACGCACCCCGTCCATGGCGTCGCGCCAGCTGCCGCCCGCCGCCTCGGCCTGGCGGGCGGCCCTGCGCAGCCAGGCCATCAGCCGGCTGACCGGCGCGCCCAGGGGGATGTCGCCGGCCGCGACCGCAAGGGGACGCATCGCGGCATGGACGCGCGGCAGCTGCGCGCGGCGCGAGACGACCAGGATCCCGCCGCAATGGCCGCGCCGCAGCAGGCTGAGAACCTGGTCCACCATCGACAGGCCCGATCCAATGATCACCACGCGCTCGTCGCGGTCGGGCGGATCGCCTTGTTCCCAGGATCCCCGCACCAGCCCTCTGGGGTCAGGCTCCGGCAGGGCGTGGCCCGTCGCCAGGACCGCCATGTCGGCGCGGATAAAGGCGCCGTCGGACAGGCGGGCCGCGACCCCCATTCCGTCCTCGGCCAGGCCCACGCAGATGTCGCGCAGACAGCGCAGGCGGCGGGAACCGTCGCCGCGCGTCCAGGGGGCGATCAGGCTGGCCATATAGGCGCCATAGGTGGACCGGCTGACGAAGCCGTCGCCGGGCTGCGGCCCCGCGGAGATCCCCTGTTCGGCCAGCCAGTCGCAGAAATGGCCGGGCCGGTCGGGAAAGGCGCTCATGCCGATGGCGCGGGTGTTCAGCAGATGGTCGGGATCGTCGGTGGAATAGGCGATGCCGCAGCCCAGCATGTACCGCCCCTCGACGATCGTGACCCGGGCCTCGCCTCGGGCGTCGCCCAGCAGGTGGATGGCCGTCAGCACGCCGCTGGCGCCGCCGCCGATCACGACGACATGGGGACCGGCGCCTTCGGCCAGCGGGGCCAGGGGGGCGGCCCGCGTCGGATCAAAGGTCATCGGGGGCCTCGCAGGCTTAGAACAGCGCGGCCGCCAGCAGCGCCAAGGGCGTCAGGCTGGCGGCGATCAGGATCGCGCGAGCGGCGCGGCCTGTGCCATGGGCCACGGCATCGCGTCCGGCGCGGCGCAGGTGCAGTTCGGTCCGGATGTCGAATATGAAGGGCACTCCGAAATCAATGACGGGATCGGGATCGGCGCGACGCCGGACACGGCGGGCGGGCATCGTCATGCGCCCAGCGGGCGGGACCGGACCGGAGCCGCCTGCCCGAACCACCGGCGCAGGACCGATGGGCGTTCCGTCCGCCCCAGCAGCCGGTCGCGGATCACCTTGCCGCCCGGCCAAGGCCCGAAGCCCGAGGCCACGTTGACATGGCCCGCATGGCCCAGATCCACCAGGTCCGCGCCAAGCGCATCGGCCAGATCCCGGCTGCGGTCGAAGGCCATCCAGGGGTCGTTGCGGCTGGCCACCAGCACCGCGGGCACGTCCGGCGCGGTTTCGGGCAGCGGGCCGAAGCGGCGGATGCGGCGGCACTGCTCGGTGGGGGCCATCGGATCGGCGGGCGCGACCAGCATGGCGCCGCGCACCTTCAGCCCCGACCAGCGGGCCAGCATCTGCGCGATCAGCACCGATCCCAGCGAATGGCCGACCAGGATGCTGTTGGGGTGACGCAGGATCATCACCGCCAGGGCGGCCTCCCAGGCCTCGCGGACGGGGCGGCGGGGATCGGGCAGATCGACGATCATCGCGTCGGGGTCGGTGCGCGCCCACCAGTCCTGCCAATGGGGACCGGGCGATCCGTCAAGGCCGGGAACGATCAGGGTCTTGGACATCGTGCGAATCCTTCCGCTCTGTTCCGCATTAACACTACAATGTTTGTCGTGATTTAGATCCCAAAGATCCCCCGCCAAAGAGAAGAAGGATCTAGCGGTCGCGGGTGTTGACCGGGTAGGCGGTGGTATAGCGCAGCCGCTCCATCGCGAAATGCGAGGTCAGATTCTTGATCGGCACGGCGTCCGTCAGGCGGCGGTAGAAATCGTCATAGGCGGCCATGTCGGACACGGCCACGCGCAGCAGGTAGTCCATTTCCCCCGCCATGCGATAGGCTTCCATGATCTCGGGAAACTTGCGCACCGCGGCCAGAAAGGCGTCGCGCCAGTCGGCGCCGTGGTCAGAAGCCTCGACCCCCACGAAGACGGTCAGGCCCAGGCCAAGCCGCGCGGGGTCGGCCAGGGCCACCCGGCCGGTCAGCACGCCCGCCGCTTCCAGTTTCTGGATGCGCTTCCAGCAGGGGGTTTGCGACAGGCCCACGCGGTCGGCGATCTGCGCGATCGGCCGGGTGGCGTCCTCCATCAGGGCGGCGATGATCTTGCGGTCGATAAGATCCAGGCTGTTCATGCGCGGTTCCTTTGGCAGCGTCGTGATGCCCAGGGTGCCAGAAAGATGACAAATGTCTAGCGTGATTGTCGTATATTTGGAGCGGATATGCGCCGGACCCGTCGCCGCGGAACATTCGCGCATGGGGGCCTTGCTAAATCTCGACCTTGAGTCGGGTGTTTTCCCGCCGTAGGGTGGGCCATGATCACGCAAAAGATGAAATACGCGCTGAAGGCGATGCTGGTTCTGGGCGACGAGGCCGCCCGTCCGGCCCCCGAGGCGCTGACCATCGAAAAGATCGCCCGCCGGTCGGACACGCCCAAGCGGTTTCTGGAACAGATCCTGCTGGAACTGCGCAATGCGGGCATGGTCAGTTCGATCCGCGGCCGGTCGGGCGGCTATCTGCTGATCAAGCGGCCCGGCGACATTTCCATTTCCGAGCTTTTGCGCCTGATCGACGGTCCCATCGCCCCCCTGCCCTGCCTGTCGCGCCGCGCCTATCAACGCTGCGAGGACTGCCGGGACGAGGCCTCCTGCCGCATCCGCAAGGTCTTCGCCGAGCTCTTCTGGTCCTATCTGATCCTGATCGAATCGCTGACACTCGAGGACATGCTGCGGTCGGAACAGGTGGCGGATCAGGTGATCGGGGCGTAGAAGGGAGACGGCCTTGGGATTGGATGCAAAGGACCGAGGCCGTGTGGAAACTGGTGTTCGTGGTCGATTTTGACATGGCCGCGGGGGATCGGCATGTCGGGCTTCATCGAGGGCGTTGAGCGCGGGCAGACGGATCTGTTCCGGATCGTCTCGAGAACCGGATCAGCGAGGATCACCTGATCCGCGCTGTCGATCTCTTTGAACATGGCCGTTGACACCGAGACCCATCTGATCGTGGCGCGTGACGTGACCAACCAGGTCCATGATCGCGACCTTTCTGGCGCCCCCGGCAAAAGCCGCGAAGAATGCCCTGCGGCGGGACGACCTGCATGCGCTGGCGGACAAGGGCTATTTCGGCGGCCGTGAGATCCTCCTCTGCCATGAGAGGGGCATCACAACGACCGTGCCGCGTCCCGAGACCTCGGGCAACCGCGCCAAGGGCATGTATGTGAAAGCCGACTTTGCTTACGACCAGGACGCGGATGTTTACCGCTGCCCGGCGGGCGAGGCGCTGAGCTATCGCTACACCACCGAGGAAGACGGCCTCCAGCTGCGGCGCTGCCGGACCGGCGAATGCGGCAACCCTCCGATCAAGTCACGCTGCACCACCGGCCAGGAACGCCGGATCACGCGATGGCAGCATGAGCATCTGATCGAGAGGCTTTGACAAGATTGAAAAGCACGTCAGAGCCGATGACGGTCCGCCGATCTGCTGTCAAGCATCCGTTCGCAACGATCAAGGCGTGGATGGGCGCAACCCATTTCCTGACCAGGCGGCTGCACCGCGTGAAGACCGAAATGGCGCTGAACGTGCTGGCCTTCACCATCAAGCGGATGGTTGCCGTGATCGGCATCTGGAACCTTATGGCGGCAATCCGGACCTGAGAAGGCAGAAAGAAGTTTCCGACCGCTTCTGCAATGCGACGCCCAGTCCGAGCACACACAACTTCCGGCGCGGAGAGTTTCCACGCAGACTGGTCCCTTTGCAGACTCTGGATCAGAATGGCTAAGAAGCTAAGCCAGATCTGACGGCCCCAGTTTTTCCTGCTGTAGGAGAGCTTGAAGGACGTAAGCAACAGAAAGGGCATCATCCAAGGCATCATGCCCTTGAAGCGGCGGATGCTCGATCTTGAAGTAATTGGCCAGTTGGTTGCTACGCGTCTTCTTGACATCCTCATATGGCATCCCCGCCTTTAGCAGGAGGGCACAAGCATTGCCGAACCGCGTGGCAGGGATCGGGGGCATCAATCCCTCTACATAGCAACTGATCGCAACCATATTGAACTCGTCCTTTCCCCAGGACCAAAGCCGTGCGCCAGAAGCAAAATCCTTTGTCCGCTCAAGAGCTTCTTCGAGAGGTAGCCCTTTTCGTGCAATGATGTCCTCCGCAATGCCGGTCAGCTTTGTGAAAAAAGGATCAAGCGTAAACTGCTCGCCATGCCGATCACGAGGAATGACGTAAAGGCGCAAGGTGTCCAGCAGTGGAAACTCCCCTTCCAGACCTATCTTTGCCGCGCCAATCTGAGCAACAACCGGATCGGGATCATAAGGCCCGCACCAGAAGCGTGAGGGTGAGCCTTCGGCGGTCAAAAACTCGCAGTCGAAAACCAGGGCATGATCCATTCTGCTACTTCCCCCAATTCCAGGGAAAGCCTATGCCCTCCGCTTAGGTTCAGGCAATTACCGCTTTGTCCCGCATAGCGGTCTGAATTACCATTGGCCAACATGCCGAGAAGCTTGAAGCGCCGGCAGCTCGCAGCATGGTCATCAGCACTGCTTTAGAACGGCGCCGCCTGGCTGAAGCTGACCTGAACCCCGCTGTCTGGATGGCGCAGGCGCAGGCTTTCGGCGTGCAGCATCAGGCGCGGATGGTCCGCCGCGGCGCCGGCGGCATACAGCGGATCGCCCAGGATCGGATGGCCGATCTGGGCCATGTGGACGCGCAACTGGTGGCTGCGCCCGGTCAGCGGGAACAGCCGCACGCGGGTTTCGTCATCGCTGGCCCGGATCACCCGCCATTCGGTCAGCGCCGGGCGGCCCTGTTCGTGATCGACCTTCTGGCGCGGGCGGTTCGGCCAATCGACGATCAGCGGCAGGTCCACCCGGCCCGTCTTCGGCTCCAGCCGCCCGGCGACGCGGGCGGCGTAGGTCTTTTTGACCTTTCGATCCTCGAACTGCTTCGACAGGCTGCGCTGCGCGTGCGGCGTCAGGCCGAAAACCATCACCCCCGAAGTGTCCTGGTCCAGCCGATGCACCAGCAGAACCGTGGGAAAGGCCCCGCGCAGGCGGTTGATAAGGCAGTCGCTCTTGGCCTCGCCCCGGCCCGGCACCGACAAAAGGCCCGAAGGCTTGCCGACCACGAGGATCTCGTGGTCGGCGTGGATCACCTGGGGCGCATCGGGCGGCGGGGCATAGGCGAGAACGCTCACTTCGTGACCAGCCGGATCGCCAGGCCCGCGAACATCACGGCGGCGATCTTGTTGATCAGGCCAAGGCGCTGCCCGATCACATGGCCCGCATAGCCCGCGACGATGCCGTAACCCATCGTGACCAGCGTCCCGGTAAAGGCGAAGATCAGCCCCAGGCCCAGGATCTGCTGCCAGACCGGGCCCCAGGCGGGGTTGGTGAACTGCGGCAGGAAGGCCAGCAGGAACAGCACCGGCTTGGGGTTCAGGGCGTTGGACAGGAACCCGCGCCGGATGATGTTCCAGGGCCGGACGCTGCCGCGCGCGGACGGATCGGCCGGTCCCGCGCGCCAGCTTTTCCACGCGAGCCACAGCAGATAGGCGGCGCCCGCGTATTTCACGGCCAGCAGCGCGCCGGGATGGGCCGCGATCAGGGCGCCCAGGCCCACGGTCGCCAGCGTCACGTGCATCAGCACGCCCAGGCCCACGCCGAAGCCCGCCAAGGCGCCCGCGCGCGGCCCGCCGCCGATGCCGCAGGCGCTGGCGAAGAACACGTCCTGGCCGGGGGCCACGTTCAGCATCAGCCCGCCCGCGACAAAGGCGGTCAGCTGCGCCGCGGGAATGGCGGCAATGGTGTCCCAGATCATCCTTGCGCTTCCTGCGGCAGGCCGTCGGCGATGTCGTAGTAATCGCCCTTGTCGGCCACGAAGATGTGGCCCTGCAAACGCAGGCCGGTGGGGCCGTCCACCGCGCCCGCCGCGACCTCGCAATCGGACGACCCGGCCTTGCGCCAGAACAGGCTGCTGCCGCATTCGGGGCAGAAACCGCGCTCGGCCTCGGGGGACGAGCGGAACCACTTGACCGGGCCGTCCAGCGTGAAGTCCCGGGCCCCTGCGGCCGCCCAGACATGGCCCGACCAGCGGCGGCACTGGCCGCAATGGCAGGCGTTCAGGGGATCGCCGCTCCAGGTGCCCTTGAAGGTGACCGCCCCGCACAGGCAGCGTCCGGTGAAATCAGACATCGGCGAAAACCTCCTCCAGAATGGCGGCCAGCCGGATGGCGTCTTCGTCGGTGAAGGCGTCGGGCCGGTCGCTGTCGATGTCCAGAACGCCGATCAGGCGGCCGTTGTTGCCAAAGACCGGCAGGACGATCTCCGACCGGGTGGAACCGGCGCAGGCGATATGGCCTGGAAAGGCGTCCACGTCGGGCACGATCTGCACCCGCCCCGTCCGCGCCGCCGCCCCGCAGACGCCGCGCGAAAAGGGGATCACCAGGCAGCCATGGCCGCCCTGATAAGGGCCGATCTTCAGCAGCTCGGGCGCGACCACGCGGTAAAAGCCGGTCCAGTCGAAGCGGTCGGAGGCATGGTGGATCTCGCAGGCCAGCGTCGCCATCAGCGCGACGGCGTCGGTCTCGCCCTGGGTCAGGGAGCGGATGCGGGCGTGAAGGGCGTCGTAATCTGTCATGGGGCCTTTCTATGCCGGGCGATCTTTACGGGCAACCGGGCCTCGGCCAATCTGCGGGCCATGAACCGCCTCACGCTGACGCAGCGCATTCTTCTGGTGATCCTGGCCGTGCAGGCGGCGCTGTTCGCGGCGATTGCCGTGGCCAGCCTGGAACGCGTGCGCCGCGACATCGCGACCGAGACGCGGCTGGCGGTGGAAACGGCGCGCGCGCTGGTGCTGGCCACCGTGGGAACCATGCACGGGGCGGTGCCGCCCGACCGGATCATGCGGCTTTTGCCCGAACGGCTGGTGGTGCCGCGCCATGTCACGGTGGGCACGGTCGACGTGCTGGACGGCGTGGTGCGCCGCGCCCCGGTTCCGGCCCCCGCCCCGGCCCCGGCCCCGCGCTGGTTCGCGGCCCTTGTCGCCCCGAACCCGATGGAAACCCGCCTGCCCGTGGTGCTGGAAGGGCGGCCGCGCGGCTATGTCTTCATCGCCACCGATCCCGGCGCGGAAATCGCGCTGGCCTGGCAGCACTTGTCGGCCTTTCTGGGGCTGGCGGCCTTGGGGGCCCTGACGCAGGCGGCGCTGATCCTGTGGGCCACCCGGGGGGCGCTGCGGCCTGTCGCGGTGATCGCCAGCCGCCTGGGCGACCTGCGCCGGGGCGACCTGACGGCGCGGGTCGGCCCGGTGGCCGGGCGCGACCTGGGGCCGATCGCCGCGGGCGTGGACGACCTGGCCCAGGCCCTGGCCCGGGCGCAGGCCGACCGCGCCCGGTTGCAGCGCCGCGTCGTCACGCGGGGCGACGAGGAACGCAAGGCCGTCGCCCGCGACCTGCACGACGAGATGGGCCCCTGCCTGTTCGGCCTCCGGGTCGAGGCCGACGCCCTGCGCGAGGCCGCCCCCACCCCCGCCATCGCGGCCCATGCCCAGGCCATCGCCCGGATCGCCGAGGAGATCGCCCGGGTGAACCGCGCCCTGCTGGGCGACCTGCGGCCCGCGGCCGTCGGGCAGCTGCCCCTGGCCGCCGTGCTGGCCGATTACGTCGCCGACCTGGGACGGCGCTTTCCCGATCTGGAGATCGGCCTGGATCTGGCCCCCGGCCTGCCGGAACCCGACGAGGCGACCGCGCTGACGCTGTTCCGCATCCTTCAGGAAGGCACCACCAACGCCCTGCGCCATGCCGGAGCCAGCCGGGTTTCGGTCCGCCTGTGGACCGATCCGGCCCATTGGCGGATGGAGCTGCGCGACAACGGGCGCGGCATGGCGCCCGGCGCGCGCGAAGGCACCGGCTTGACCGGGATGCGCGAACGCATCACCCTTCTGAGCGGCGATTTGCGCTTGTCCTCGGGCGCAGGGGGAACCACCATCGCCGCCAGCCTGCCCTTGCCGCAGACGGAAGAAGGATCGACATGAAATCCGCGCTTGTCATCGACGATCATCCGATCACCCATCTGGGCGCGAACCGCCTGCTGCGCGATCTGGGGTATGACCGCATCGGCCAGGCCATGTCGGGCGAGGAAGCCCTGGCGCAACTGGCCGGAGACGAGGCGCCCGACCTGATCGTGCTGGACATCAGCCTGCCGGGTGCGGGGGGCCTGGATCTGGTGGCGCCCCTGCGCGCCGCCGCCCCCGATGCCCGGATCCTGATCTTTTCCATGAACGACCAGACCGGCTTTGCCGCCCGCGCCTTGCAGGCGGGCGCGCAGGGCTTTCTGTCGAAGAACGCGCCCCCCGCCGACTTCCGCGAGGCCGTGCGGATGCTGGAGGCGGGCGAATTCTATCTGTCGCCGCGCCATGCCATGGCGCTGGCGACGCTGCGGGCGGGGGCCGCGGCCGATCCCCTGGGGGCGCTGTCGGACCGCGAACGGCAGGTGCTGGCGCTGATAGGCCGGGGTCTCAGCCTGCAAGCCATCGCGGACGAGCTGGATGTGAGCTACAAGACCGCCGCCAACACCTCGTCCATGCTCAAGAAGAAGCTGGGGGTCGAGGGGATCAACGGCTTGATGAAATTCGCGCTGGACAGCGGGGTATGAGGGCGATGCTGGGTTGGTTCGGTCTGGACAACGATGCCCCGCCGGGCGAGGCGGACCGGATTCTGGCGCGGCTGTCGGCCCGGCTGGCCGATGCCGGGCTGCGGGTGGCGGGCGCCGTCCAGCAAAACACCGATCTGGGCGCCGATTGCGCCTGCGACATGGACGTGCTGGTGATCGGCGAGGAGGACGCGCCGGTGCGCATCTCCCAGTCGCTGGGCAGCGGCTCGGGCGGCTGCCGCCTGGATCCCGGCGCGCTGGAGACGGCGGCGGCCCGGGTGTCGGCGCGCATGGCCGGGGCCGAACTGCTGATCCTGCCCAAGTTCGGCCGGCAGGAGGCCGTCGGGCGCGGCTTTCGCAGCGTGATCGCGCAGGCGGTGGCGGACGGCATCCCCGTGCTGCTGCATGTCCCGCCCGAGCAGCGCGCGGCCTGGGCCGATTTCTGCGGCGGCATGGGCGAGCGCCTGTCGCCCGACGCCTTGGCGGACTGGTGCCTGGACCAGGCGGCGGGCGTTCCGTGAGCGTGCTGGTCGATGCGCGCGGACTGTTGTGCCCGCTGCCGGTGCTGCGGCTGCGCAAGGTGCTGCTGGGCCAGGCTGCGGGCGCGCGGGTGCGCCTGCTTGCCACCGATGCCATGGCCGCCGTGGACGTGCCGCATTTTTGCGACGAATCCGGTCACGCGCTGATCGGGCAGCGCGATCTGGAAGACGGGGCGATCGAATTCGTCGTCGAAAGGGGGCCTTCCGCCCCCTCGGCCGCGGGCGGCCTCACCCCCGAGGGTATTTGAGCAAAGAAGAATCATGTTGGCCGTATTCCTGAAGACGCTGCCCTTTTTCGGGCTGATCGGCCTGGGCTGGCTGGCCGCGCGGACGCGGTTCTTTCCGCAGGAGGCGGCGGCCTGGCTGACGAAGTTCGTTTTCTATTTCGCGCTGTCGGCCATGCTGTTCCGCTTTGCCGCGGGCCTGGATCTGGCGGCGCTGTTCGACGGGCGCTTCGTGCTGGCCTATCTGGGCGGATCCCTTGCCGTCTGGCTGATCGGCATGGCGGCGGCGCGGGCGCGCCGCCTGCCCCTGGCCGAGGCCGCGATGGAGGCGCAGTGCTGCATGATCGGCAACACGGGCTTTCTGGGCGTGCCGATGCTGGTGGTGCTGCTGGGGGACCGCGCCATCGGCCCGGTGCTGATGGTGCTGACCATCGACAGCCTGGTTTTTGCCACGCTGATCACGCTGATCATCCATGCCGCGCGCCAGAACGGGCCGCGCCTGGCCAGCCTGATCCCCATCGGGCGCGGCATCGCCGCCAATCCGATGATCCTGTCGATGCTGGCGGGCCTTGCCTGGGCGCAGATGCGCCTGCCCCTGCCCGGCCCTTTTGACGAATTCCTGGCGCTGCTGGGCGGGGCCGCCACCCCCGGCGCGCTGTTCGCCATCGGCGCCAGCCTGGCCGGGCGGCGCATCGGGCGGCTGGCGGTCTCGGCCTGGCTGAGCGGGGCCAAGCTGGTGCTGCACCCCCTGGCGGTGGGGCTGGCGGCCTGGGCCTTGGGGGTCGAACCCTTTGCCGCGGGCGTGATGGTCGCCGCCGCGGCGCTGCCGGTGGCGGGCAACGTCTACATCCTGGCCCAGCATTTCGGCATCGCGCAACAGCGGGTGTCCGCCGCGATCCTCATGTCCACCGCGCTTGGGATCGTGACGATCCCGCTGGTGATGCTGCTGATCGGGCAGGCGTAGGGATCAGCCGATGCGCCGCCCGGTTTCGGGGTGGAACAGATGCAGCGAACCGGGGCGGCAGGCCAGCCGGACGGTGTCGGACAGCGGCGCGCCGGCGGGTATCGCCACGGTCAGCCTTTCGCCGCCCGTCTGGCCATGGACCAGGCGCTGCGCGCCCAGCTCCTCGACGGCCAGCACGTCCATCTCGATGGGACCGTCGGGGGCGAGGCTCAGATCCTCGGGGCGGATGCCCAGGGTCGCGGCCTGGGGGATGCCCGGCAGATAGGGCACGGCGCGGCTGCTGATCAGGTTCATGGCCGGGCTGCCGATGAAGCCCGCGACAAAGGTCGAGGCGGGCTTGCGGTAAACCTCGAGCGGCGTGCCGATCTGTTCGATCCGGCCCGCGTTCAGCACCACCAGGCGATCCGCCAGGGTCATCGCCTCGAGCTGGTCGTGGGTGACGTAGATCGAGGTGGTGCGCAACCGGCGCTGCAACTCCTTGATCTCCAGCCGCATGGTGACGCGCAGCTTCGCGTCCAGGTTGGACAGCGGCTCGTCGAACAGAAAGGCCGCCGGTTCGCGCACGATGGCGCGCCCCATGGCGACGCGCTGGCGCTGGCCGCCCGACAGAGCGCGGGGCTTGCGGTCCAGATAAGGGCCGATTTGCAGGATCTCGGCCGCCTGGGCCACGCGGCGGTCGATTTCCGCGCGCGGCGTGCGGCGGTTCTTCAACCCGTAGGCCAGGTTCTGGCGCACCGACATGTGCGGGTAAAGCGCATAGTTCTGGAACACCATGGCGATGTCGCGGTCGGCGGGTTCCATGTCGTTGACCACCCGGCCGCCGATGCGCACCGTGCCTTCGCTGATGCTCTCCAGCCCCGCGATCATGCGCAGCAGCGTGGACTTGCCGCAGCCGGACGGGCCGACCAGAACGATGAATTCGCCGTCCGCGATGTCGATGCTGACATCGCCCACCGCGCGGGTGCCGCCGGCATAGATCTTGCCGACCGTGTCGAGGGTGATTGAGGCCATCTACTTCTCCGTCTCGATCAGGCCCTTGACGAACAGGCGCTGCATGCCGATCACCACGGCCACCGGGGGCAGCATCGCCAGCATGGCGGTCGCCATCACCAGATGCCATTGCGGCAGCCCGTCCACCGCGTCGGCCATGCGCTTGATGCCCGCCACGATGGTGTAATAGTCGCTGCTGGTGGTGATCAGCAGCGGCCACAGATACTGGTTCCAGCCATAGATGAACAGGATCACGAACAGCGCCGCGATGTTGGTGCGCGACAAGGGCAGCAGGATGTCGCGGAAGAACTTCAGAGGGCCCGCGCCGTCGATGCGCGCGGCCTCGGTCAATTCGTCCGGGATGGTCAGAAAGACCTGGCGGAACAGAAAGGTCGCGGTGGCGGAGGCGATCAGCGGAACCGACAGGCCCGCATAGCTGTTCAGCAGCCCCAGGTCGGCGACGACCTGAAAGGTCGGGACGATCCGGACCTCGACCGGCAGCATCAGGGTGATGAAGATGCACCAAAAGGCCATCTGCCGCAGCGGAAAGCGGAAATAAACGATGGCGAAGGCCGAGGTGATGGAAATCGCGATCTTGCCGCAGGCGATCAGCAGCGCCATGATCAGCGAATTCAGCATCATCGTGCCGACCGGCGGCGTGCCGCTGGTCGATACGCCCGCGTCCAGCATCCGGGCATAGTTTTCCACCAGATGCGGGCCGGGCCAGATCGGGATGGTGCCCGACATGAAGTCGGTCGCCGTATGGGTCGATGCGACAAAGGCCACCCAGACGGGCAGCGCCACGATGGCCACGCCGATCATCAGCGTCAGGTGCGCCAGAAGGTTCAGGCCGGGGCGGTTCTCGATCATCAATAGGCGACCTTCTTTTCGACCCAGCGGAACTGGACCACCGTCAGCGCGATCACGATCCCCATCAGCACCACCGACTGCGCGGCCGAGGATCCCATGTTCTGGCCCACGAAACCGTCGAAATAGACCTTGTACACCAGGATGTTGGTGGCTTGGGCGGGGCCGCCCTCGGTTGTGGCGTCGATCACGGCGAAGGTGTCGAACATGGCATACACGATGTTCACCACCAGCAGAAAAAAGGTCGTGGGCGACAAAAGCGGCAGGGTGATGTCGAAGAACCGCCTGACCGGCCCCGCGCCGTCGATGGCGGCGGCTTCGCGCAGGCTGGCCGGGATGGATTGCAGCCCCGCCACGAAAAACAGGAAGTTGTAGCTGATCTGCTTCCAGGCGCTTGCGATCACGACCAGCAGCAGCGCGTCGGTCTTGGAACTGATGTGGTTCCAGTCATAGCCCACCATGTCCAGGACATAGGGCATGATGCCGATGGTCGGGTTGAAGATGAACCACCACAGGATGCCCGCGACCGCCGGGGCCACCGCATAGGGCCAGACCAGCAGTGTCGTATAGATGCTGGCGGACCGGATCATGCGGTCCACGGCCACGGCCAGAAGCAGCGCGAATCCCATCGACAGCACCGTCACCAGCACCGCGAAGACCGCCGTGACCTGCAACGCGTTCAGGTATTCCGGGCTGTTCCACAGCGCCTGGAAGTTCGACAGGCCCACGAAGCTGGTGTTGATGCCGAAGGCGTCCTGGCGCAGGAAGCTTTGCCGGATGGCCTGGGCCGCGGGCCACAGGAAGAAGACAAGGGTGATCGCCAGCTGCGGCGCCAGCAGCAGCCAGGGCAGCAGCTGGTTTCGGAAAAGCGTGCGCTTCATCTTCGCCTTGCCCTTTGGGACGACAGGGCCGCGACGACGCGCGGCCCCATGCCGGTTACTGGTTCTGCGCCTGGAATTCTTCCAAAAGCGCGTTGCCGCGTTCGACCACCGCGTCCAGCGCGCCTTGCGCGTCCTTGGACCCGGACAGAAGCTGCTCGAACTCCTCGTCGATGATGCCGCGGATCTGGACATAGTTGCCGAAGCGCAGGCCCTTGGAGTTCTCGGTCGGCGCGTTCAGCGTGATCTGCCTGATGCCGGTATCCGCGCCGGGGTTCTGGGCGTAGAAATCCGCCATCTGCTCCATCGCCGCCTGCGTGATCGGCAGATAGCCCGAGAAGGACGCCCAGTCCGCCTGCACCGCGGGCGTGGACAGGTATTCGAAGAACTTCGCCACGCCCGCGTATTCCTCGTCGGGGCGGCCCGACAGCACCCACAGCGAGGCGCCGCCGATGATGGAATTCTGCGGCGCGCCTTCCACGTCGTCGTAGAAAGGCAGCATCCCGTAGCCCACCTCGAAATCCTTGGCGTTGGCGATCACGCCCGCCCGGCTGGCCGAGCTGGCCATGTACATCGCGCAGTCCTGGGAATAGAACATCGGCGCCGCGTTGTCGCCGCCGACCGGGCCGCCGTATTTGAAGACCCCCTCGTCGGACAGGCGCTTGAGGTTTTCCCAGTGCTTGACCTGCACCGGGCTGTTCAGCGTCAGCCGCGCCGACAGCCCGCCAAAGCCGTTCCCTTCGGTGCCGATGGGCTGGTTGTGCCAGGCCGACAGGTTTTCCGTCTGGATCCAGCTGATCCACTGGGTGGTGAAGCCGCAGGTGCCCGCGCCCGAGTCGCGGATCTTGGCGCTGAATTCCTCAAGCTCGGCCCAGGTCTCGGGCGGGGTGTCCGGGTCCAGGCCCGCCTTTTCGAACATGGTCTTGTTGTAGTAAACGATCGGGGTCGAGCTGTTGAAGGGCAGCGACAGCATGTTGCCCTCCGTGTCGGTGTAATAGCCGACCACGGCGGGCAGGTAGGCCTGCGGATCGAAGGCCGCGCCCTGGTCGGCCATCAGCTGGTGAACGGGAACAATGGCGCCCTCGGCGGCCATCATGGTGCCGGTGCCGACCTCGAAGACCTGGACAACGGCGGGCTGCTGCTGCGCGCGGAAGGCGGCAATGGCTGCGGTCATCGTTTCCGGGTAGGTGCCCTTGTAGGACGGCACGACCGTGTATTCATCCTGGGCATCGTTGAAGCCCTTGGTGATTTCCTCCAGCTTGGCGCCCAGTTCGCCGCCCATGGCGTGCCACCACTGGATTTCCGTCTGGGCCTGGGCGGCCGACAGCGACGCGGCCAGCGCCAGCGCGGACGCCGTGAAAAGTCGGTTCATGATTATCCTCCCTTGTGGAGTTGCGGTTCGCGCCCGGGCCTAGCGGGCCCCGGTGACGCGAACGCGACATTCGCATGACGGAAGGGTGACATCGTTCGGGAAACGGGTCAATGAGGCTAAACCGCTGGCGGCATTGGCCTTCTGGCCTGCCGTAGCGTCAAGAAGCCTGCCGTGGCCCGCCCTTGTTCGCCCGATCCAAGCCCCTCAGGTCAGCTTGCGCAGGCGGGGAATGTCCTTGACATGCAGCAGATGGACGCCGGTGCGCCGGGACAAGTCCCTGGCGCTTTGGGTGTAATGGCCGGTGGTGATCACCACGGCCATGTCGACGCGGTGAAAGGCGCGGCCGGAAAAGGCCTCTTGCACCGCCTTGTTGCCGACGGGGCCGCCGTAGCGCTTGCACTGGATGCCCACCTTTCTGCCGTCGCGCCGGGCGATGATGTCGATGCCCTGGTCCCCCGAGCCCGCCGTGACATCGGCGCGCCAGCCGTGCATTTCCAGCCGGCCCGCGACCCATTGCTCGAAGGCATGGCCGTCGGCGGGGCAGAAGGACGGGCGGCGCGGCGCCGCTTTCCCGGAACGGCGCCTTCCCCCGCGCCGCGCGGTTTTCCGGCGCAGCAGAAGCGCGGGCAGCAGCAGCCCGGCCAGGACGATGCCCAGAACCATCGGCTTCGGATCCGGCCCGGTCTCGGCCGCGGTGCCCGCAAAGGACGCCATCAGAAAGCCGCAGATCACGACAAGCGTGGCGGACAGAACGGCGTATCTGAAAAAATAGAAGACGGTCGAGATCAGATGGCGCATTTCCGTTCGATGCCGGGAGAACAACATGCCCCGAGCGCGGGCGACCCGAGGAAGCACATCCTAGGGGAAGAACGAAGCGTCAACAATTCTTGAATCGCGCGACCGGCACTCTTGGCATTTCAAGGCGTTCCGGGCGGCGGCCAGGGCGGATCGGCAATCGGCGGACAGGCGCGCGGCGCCGTTCGCCGGGCGGGAACGGACGGAACAAGGAACCACGGGCGTTTTCCCGCCCCTCCGCGCCGAGGCTGCCGGGAACGGCACTTGCCGGGGCGGATAACGCGCCGCGCGGGCAAGTCGCAGGCCCGGATGCCGTGCCTCAGATCGCGCGCCCCAGATCGCGCGCCCCGAACCGTGCCCCGAACCGTGCCCGTGCCGGCGGCCTGCCAAGGGAAGGCCGTTCCCGCCTTTCGCCCTGCCATTCGCTCCGCCAAGGGTTCTTCCGGGCCCGGCAGCGATCCGCCGGGCGATCGGCTTCAGCACGTTGCGGGCCCTCGCTCCGCCGGGGGTCAGCCCCCGCCGATGCCCGTCGTCACCTTGCCCGTGCCGCCGCATTCGGGGCATTCCTTGCCGTCGGCCCGCCCGCTGCCCTCGCATCTGCGGCAGATGTTCTCGCCCGATCCGGGCACGCCGGGCGGCACGGCATCGGAATTTTCCTTGTCGCTCATCGCGGCCTCCTCTGCATGTCCTTGTTCCAGTCAACACAAAGCGCCTGGCCCCGTTCCGCCAGACGGCGACGGAATGGCGCCGCCGCCGGAAAGGCGCCCGCTTTCAGAACTGTGATGCGCCTCCGCGGCATTTTGGTTCTAGGATTTCACCCGCACCCCCCGGATGAAGGGATTTCCCATGGCACGCCTGACCGCGAAGGACTTTCCGCCCGAACTGCTGGAGCTTTACGATTTCTACGCCCATGGCCGGATCACCAAGCGCGAATTCCTGGACCGCGCGGCCAAACACGCGGTGGGCGGGATGACCGCGCTGGCGCTTTTGAACATCCTCGGCCCCGATTACGCGTTGGCCCGGCAGGTGGACTTCACCGATCCCGGCATCCTTGCCGAATACGTCACCTACCCCTCGCCCGAGGGACACGGGACGGTGCGCGCCTATCTGGTCCGCCCCGCCCGGGACGGCGTCGCGGTCGAGACCCCTGCGGGCGGCGTCGTGGTGGTGCACGAGAACCGGGGCCTCAACCCCTATATCGAGGATGTGGCGCGGCGCGTGGCCAAGGCGGGCTATGTGGCGCTGGCGCCGGACGGGCTGACCTCGAAGGGGGGCTATCCGGGCAACGACGAGAAGGGCCGGGAATTGCAGCGCGAGGTCGATCCCGCGAAGCTGATGAACGATTTCTTCGCCGCCATCGCCTTCCTGCTGGACAGCCCCATGACCAACGGCAAGGTCGGGATCACCGGCTTCTGCTATGGCGGCGGCGTGTCGAACGCGGCGGCGGCCGCCTTTCCCGAACTGGCCGCCGCCGTGCCCTTCTACGGCCGCCAGGCGCCGGTCGAGGACGTGCCCAGGATCAAGGCCCCGCTGCTGCTGCACTTCGCCGAAACCGACGAGAACGTCAACAAGGGCTGGCCCGCCTACGAGGCCGCGCTGAAGGAGCACGGCAAGACCTACGAGGCGCATGTCTATCCCGGCACCAATCACGGCTTTCACAACGATTCGACGCCCCGATACGACGAGGCGGCGGCAACGCTGGCCTGGGACCGGACCTTGGACTGGTTCGGCAGATACCTGGGCTGAACCGGCGGGCGGCCCTTAAAGCCGCGCCAGCAGTTCGGCCTTCTTCGCGTCGAACTCGGCCTGGGTCAGGATGCCGCGCGTCAGCAGCGCGTGAAGCTGCTCGATCATGGCCGGGATCGACCCTTCCGCTACAGCCGGTCCGGGCCGCGCCTCGGGTGCGGGGGCGAGGGCGGGGGCGGGGGCAGGGTCAGGGGCGGTGTCCGGGGCGGCGACCGGGGCCAGGCTGTCCAGCGGCACCGGCCCGCGCCGGCTGGCGAAGGACAGCGCATGGCCGCCGCCCTGCTGCTGGGACACGCCGCTGATCTGGTGCTCGCCCGTGTCGTAAAGAAACATCCGCCCGCCGCGCATCACGGCCAGCCGCTTTGCCGCGGGAAAGACGGCATAGCGCATGTCGTTCTGCGACCCGCTGGAGGATGGCGCCCCGAGCCAGGACGGCCAGTCCAAGGCATCGCCGGGGTTCGGGGCCTGCGGGGCGGAGGCGGCCGGTCCGGCAAGGCCCGACAGATCGCGGATCAGGCCTTGGACCCGGGCCTTCAGGCCGGTGCCGGACATGTCCCCGACCATCAGCATGCCGCCGGACCACTGGCCCATGCCGCCGAACTCGGGGTGGTCGAACTGCGCCTGCCGCCCAAGGCCCCGCGCCAGCGCGGCCAGCATCGCCTCGGCCGCATCAGGGCTGAAACCGTGCCGCCGCGCGGCCTTTGCGACACGGTCGCGCCTTTCTTCGTCGGTCGATCGCATGCCGGACCCTCCGCCGTTCCGCGCCGCCTTTGTCCTGAAACGCCCGCCGGGGACCGGTCCGTTCCCATGACCCGTGAAACCGGGCGGCCCCTGCGACGTTGGGCACCATGTCCGACCCCCGCCCCCAATGCCCTGCCGACGTGGCCCCCGCCTTCCGGGCGGCCCTTGACCGCTTCGACCCGGGCCGGCGCCCGCTGATCCTGGGCCATTTCGACGCCGATGGGCTGTCCGCGGTGGCGATCCTGGCCCGCGCCCTGGACCGAGCGGGCCGTCCCGCCGACATCCGCGTGACCGGCAAGGGCGAAAATCCCTGGTCCCCCGCGCTTCGGGCGGAACTGGAAGAACGGCAGCCCGGCGGGCTGATCGTGACCGATCTGGGCATCCGCCAGGGCGACATCCTGCCGGGCCTGCCCACGGTTCTAGTCGATCACCACGTGCCCACAGGCACGCCGGGCGAGGCGGCGGTGATCTCGGGCAATGGCTGGCGGCCGGAACCCACCTCGTCGCTGCTGGCCTTCTGGTGCGCGCAGGCCCTGGGCGACAACGACGACCTGCTGTGGCTTGCGGCCCTGGGGCTGATCGGCGACATGGCCGGAGAGGATTTCCCGCAGCTGGCCGATGCGCAGGCGCGCTATGGCAAGACCGCGCTGCGCGACGCGGTGTCGCTGGTCAACGCGCCCCGCCGGACGGCCCGGGCCGATGCCAGCCCGGCGCTGGCGCTGCTGCTGCGGTGCGGATCGCCCAAGGATCTGCTGAAGGGCGGCCATCCCGAAACCGCCCTGTTGCAGGCCGCCAAGGCCGAGGTCGCGGCGGAACTGGACGCGGCCCGGCGCACCCCGCCGAAGGTGCGCGGGGATGTCGCGCTGATCCGCTTTTCCTCGCCTTGCCAGGTCCACCCGCTGGTGGCGCAGGCCTGGCGCGGGCGGCTGCGCGACAAGATCGTGCTGGCCGTCAACACCGGCTACCGGCCCGGCTGGATCCATTTCGCCGCTCGCAGCGCCACCGGCACGGATCTGATCCGCTTTCTGGCCGATCACCGCCCGCCCGGCGCGGGCCCCGAATACGGCAGCGGCCACGCCCAGGCCACGGGCGGCGCGCTTCGCCCCGCCGTGTGGGCCGATTTCGCCGCCCGGATCGGCTTTCCCGAGGAGACCGCGCATGACTGATCGACCGCTCCGCCTGGGCTTTCCCGTCAAGGTGATGGGACGGCCCGGACTGAAAAGCAACGACACCCGGCGCTGGCGGCAGAACCCGCATCTCAAGACCTCGCTGGAACACGTGGACGCGATCCTGGACTACATGGCCCAGGTGGGCATCGACATGTACCGGATGTCCTCGGATCTGGCGCCCTATGCCACGCATCCCGACATGCCGCAGTTCCACGCCATGGTGGCCGAAAGCGACGCCGAGCTTGCGGCGCTCGGGCGCAAGGCGCGCGGGCTGGACATGCGGCTGTCCTTTCACCCTTCCCAGTTCGTGCTGCTGAACAGCCCCGATCCGGCGCTGACGGCGAAAAGCATCTGGGATCTGGCCTCGCAGGCCGAGATTCTGGACCGGATGGGCATGGGGCCGGAAGGCGTTCTGGTCACCCATGTCGGGGGCGTCTACGACGACCGCGAGGCAAGCCGCGCCCGCTGGATCGAGGGTTACGAGCAATGCCCCGACCATGTCCGCCGCCGGCTGGTCCTGGAAAACGACGACATCCGCTTTTCCGCCGCCGACGTGCTGTGGATCCACGACCGCTGCGGGGTGCCGCTGATCTTCGACTACCAGCATTTCTGGTGCCTCAACCCCGAGGGGCTGGCGCTGCGTCCCACGCTGGAACGCTTTGTCCGCTCGTGGCCGGCCGGCGTGCGGCCGAAGATCCATTTCTCCTCGCCCCGGACCGAATTGCGGGAAATCAAGCGCAAGGTGACCGACAAGGAGCGCGAGGCCCTGAAATCGGCGGGTCCGGCCAAGGGCGGCGCGCCGACCAAGGAGGTGGTGAAACCCACGTCGCGCTTCAAGACGGTGCTGCTGCCGCCCGTCTGGACGGGCCACGCGGATTTCACAAACCCGTTCGAATTCGCGACCTTCATGCGCGAGGCGCAGGGTCTCGAGTTCGACGTGATGCTGGAAGCCAAGACCAAGGATCTGTCGCTTCTGAAGCTGCGGGGAGATCTTCTCCGCTATGCGCCCGAGGTGGCGGCGCGCTTTGGCGTGGACCCCGGGGAAGCCTCCGATCTGGCCGAGACCGAGGAGATGCCGGACGAAGGGGTCGAGGCCGACGATTCGCCCGACGTGGACGAAGGCGACCAGCTGGCATCCGCGAAGGCCTGAGCCGTCACCCCGGCGCGGTGGCGGTGTCCACATGGACCACCACCGACATGCCGGGGCGCAGGTGTTCCGCCATCTGCTGCCCCGGGTCGATGGAAATGCGCACCGGCAGGCGCTGCGCGATCTTGGTGAAGTTGCCGGTCGCGTTGGTGCCCGCCAGCAGGCTGTATTCCGACGCCGTCGCGGGCGAGAAGGATTCGACCCGGCCCGCAAAGGCGCGGTGCCGCATCGCGTCCACGGTAAAGCGCACGGCCTCGCCCGGCAGCAATCCGGTCAGGCTGGTTTCCTTGAAATTGGCGATGATCCAGACATCGCGGCCCACATGCGACACAAGCGCCGTGCCCGGCGTCACGTATTGCCCGACCCGGACCGCGACCTGGCCCAGGCGGCCGTCCGCAGGCGCGCGGATCACGGTGTTGTCCAGTTCGATCCGCGCCAGCTCCACCGCGGCCTGGGCGCTGGCGATGTCGGCCCGGCGCGATTGCAGGGCGGCGCGGGCGGATTTCACCGCCTCGCGCTGCACGTCCAGCTGCGCCTCGGCCTGGGTGACGGCGGCCTCGGCCTGCCGCAAGGCCAGATCAGACTGTTCCGCCGCCGATTGCGATGCGACGCCGCGCGTCCGCAGTTCCCGCGCGCGGTTCCAGCCGGTTCGCGCCGTGGTCAGGGCCGAACGGGCGGAGTCGACCCCGGCCCGATCGGCGCGCACCACCGCCTCGGCCGAGGCGACGCTTTGGGCGGCGACCTCCATCGCGGCCCGGGCAGCGGCCAGTTGCGCGTCGGCCTGGGCCAGCTTCTGGCGGGCGATGCGGTCGTCGATCCGCGCGATCGCGTCGCCCGCCTTGACGGGCTGGAAGTCGGTGACATCGACCGCGGCGACATAGCCCGAAACCTGCGGCGCCACCGTTGTGACCTTGCCGCGGATATAGGCGTTCTCGGTTGTCGGCTCGGCGGCCCGGAAGGGCGGCAGATGCCAGGCGTAAAGCAGCAGCAGCACGCCCGCGAGCCCGATGGCCAGGGCGACAAGGGTCGGAAGAAGGTTTTCTTTTTTCATGGGGTCGTGTCCGGTTCGGGGGCGGGCGCCATGCGCAGGGCCAGCCGGTCGCGCAGCAGGTGCAGTACCAGGGCCAGGGCGGCGGCAAGGGCGATCAGGGCGGTCAACAGATAGGCGTCGTTGTAGGCCATCACGGTGGCCTGGGCGGATGCGTCCTGCGCGATCTGCGCGGCGGCCTGCGCGCGCCGGGCGGTGGCGTCGGGGATCTGCGCGGCCAGGGCCGCCACATGGCCCGCGATGGTTTGGGCGGTGGGCGCGTCGGTGGCGGCAAGCTGTTCGGTCAGGGCCGCGTAATGGGCGGCCTGGCGGTGGTCGATCAGGGTGGCGAACAGGCCCGACCCCAGCACGCCCCCCAGGGACTGGGTCGAGATGAAGACGATCACAAAGGACAACAGGTACTGCGGCCCGCGCGCCAGGGCCGAAACCAGTCCGGCCATCATCGCGGGGGGCAGGAACAGCATCCCCGCGAACCCGATCAGCGCCTGGCTGACGATCATCTGTTCGGGCCGCGTGTCCACCGTCGCATGGGCGTCCATAAAGGCGCCAAGCGCGATCAGCAGCAGCGCCGCCAGATGCAGCGCGGGCACGCGGTCCGGGCGCATCCAGGCCACGCAGGCCAAGCCTCCCAGCAGGCTTGCCCCGACAATCACGGCGAACAGCCCGGTCATCTGCGCGGGCGCGACGCCAAGCGCCTGGAACATGCGCGGCGCGCCCGCGGCCTGTTCGGACAGGATCAGCCGGAACAGGAACAAGGTCGCCGTCAGGTGCAGCATGGCGGGGCTGACCAGCCAGCGGATGTCCAGAAGCGGCGCGGCGCGGTTCAGCTCGACCGCGACGGCAATGGCCAGCGCCGCGGCCGAAGCCGCCAGCAGCGCGCCGATCCAGGGCGCGTCGGTCCAGTGATGGATCGGCCCCATGACAAAGCCGATGGTCAGCCCCGCAAAGCCGAAGCCGATCAGCAGAAAGCTTGCGAAGTCCAGCGCCTGGATCACCTTCATGTGCGGCACGGGCCGCAGCGGCAGGCGGAACACCAGCATCAGCGACACCATCGCCATGCCAAGCGCCGTCAGGTGCATCCATGTCAGCCCGCCATCCCCGATCAGCGCGGGCGAGACGACGCGCGCCAGCGTCGGCCCCGCCATCATCACCGCCATCGCGGCGGGCAGGCCGAGGCGCATCTTCCATGACTGCGACAAGGGTTCCAGCATGTACATGAAGGCCAGCGTGGACAAGGGCGCGGCCGCCGCGCCCGACAGCGCCTGCACCACCACGGCCGACCGGAAGTCGCTGATCCAGACGGAGGCGAAGGCCACCGCGACATAGGCGACGATCCCCACCTCGGCAAAGCGGCGCAGCCCGAATTGGGTGCGGATCTTGATCAGCAGCAGCGGCAGGGACGCGCGCGGGATCATGTAGGCCGCCATCAGCCAGCTGGCCTGGGCGGCGGTGATGCCCAGATCGCCCGCGATCTGCGGGATGTTGGCCGACACGAAGCCCTGGCCCAGGCCCTGCGACAAGGCCAGCATCACCGACGCGCCCATGTAGGCCAGGGCGCGCGGCACGGGCAGCGGGGGGTGGACCACGGGGGCCGGGGCGGCGGGACCGGTCAAGGGGGCGGAACCGCTCATTCCCGGTCCAGCCTTGCGATGTTGGCGGCGATCCGGTCCAGCACGGACTGGGCCACGGACAGGTCGCCGTCCGGGATGCCCGCCACCAGTTCGGCCCGCATCCGGCGGGTGAAATCGACGATGCCGCTGTCCCGGCCCCGCGCGGTCAGGAACAGCGCGTTCTTGCGCCCGTCCGATTCGGCGGGCCGGCGTTCGACAAAGCCCGCGCGTTCCAGCGCGTCGATCTGGCGCTTGAGCGTGGGCGCCTCGATCTCCAGCGCGGCGGCCAGTTCCGCCTGCGTGGCGCCGTCCATCCGCGACAGGGTGGTCAGCGCCCGGGCGCGCGACAAGGTCAGGCCCATGGCCTGGGCCCGCGCGTCATAGCTGCGGCGCAGCAGGCGCATGAGGTGCAAGAGCGTATCGAGAAGATGCAAGGATCGCGGCATGGCGGAAGCGTGGTTAGATCGTTAGCAAGCTAACCATTCAGGCGCCAGGCTTCAACCCCCCGGGGAACGGGACAGGCCGCGGCATGTCTCAGCCGCCCAGGGCGATGCCCTCGCGCCGGGGATCGGCGCCGCCCGACAGCGCCCCGTCCGGGCCGATCGCGATGCCTTGCAGGCCCGAGGTCAGGTCCGTCTCGTTCAGTTGGAACCCCATGGCGGCCAGGCCCTCGGTCAGGGCGGCGGGCAGCCCCGCCTCGATGTCCATGGGACCGAAGCGGTTCACGATGTTGGGCGCGGCCACGGCCTTCTGGATGTCCATGCCCCAGTCCAGATGCGCGACGATGGCGCGGGCGACATAGCCGATGATGCGGCTGCCCCCGGGCGAGCCGATGACCAGCACCGGGCGCCCGTCCTTCAGCACGATGGTCGGCGCCATGGACGACCGGGGGCGCTTGCCCGGGGCCACGGCATTGGCGATGGGCCAGCCGTTCCCGTCATGGGTTTCGAAGCTGAAATCGGTCAGTTCGTTGTTCAGCAGGAAGCCGCCCGTCATCAGGCGCGCGCCGAAGCCGTTCTCGATGGTGGTGGTCATCGACAGGGCGTTGCCGTCGGCGTCCACGATCGAGATATGCGTGGTGGACGGCAGTTCCAGCGATGCGTCCTGCCCCCACAGCGCCGCATGGGACCAGCCGGGGGCCCCCGGGCTCACCTCGGGCAGGCTGTCGTCGCCCGCCAGCAGCTTGGCGCGTTCGGCCAGATAGGCGGGGTCGATCAGCCCCTGGGTCGGCATCGGCACATGGTCGCTGTCGGCCATGAAGCGGCCGCGGTCGGCGAAGGCCAGGCGCGAGGCATCCCCGATCAGCCGCCAGCTTTCCGGGCTTTCCGCCCCCAGTGCCGTCAGGTCGTAGCCGCCCAGCATCCCCAGGATCTGCCCCACCGTCAGCCCGCCCGAGGACGGCGGCCCCATGCCGCAGACATCGTGGCCGCGGTATTCGACGCAAACGGCGGGGCGTTCCATGACACGATAGGCGGCAAGATCCCCCATCGACAGCCCGCCGGGATTGTCGGCCCCGCGCACGGCGGCGACGATGCCTTCCGCGACCGGACCCCGGTAGAACCCGTCCGCGCCGCGCGCGGCCAGGCTGCGCAGGGTCGCGGCATAGGCGGGGTTCTTCAGCGTCGCGCCCGCCGCGACCGGCTGTCCGCCCGGAAAGAAATAGGCGGTCGTGGCCGGGTCGGCCTGCAAGGCCTCGCCTTCCTCCGCCACAAGCGATGCCAGCCGGGGCGAAACGGTGAAGCCCCCCTCGGCCAGCCGGATGGCGTCGCCGAACAGGCCCGACCAGTTGGCCTTGCCCCAGCGGCGATGCGCGTCCTCCAGCAGCGCGGGGGTGCCGGGCGTGCCCACGGACCGGCCGCCCACCACGGCCTCCATGAACTCCATGGGCTGGCCGTTGTCGGTCAGGAACAGCGTCGGGGTTGCCGTCAGGGGCGCGGTTTCGCGCGCGTCGAGCGTGGTCAGCGCGCCCGTTTCCCCGTCATGCCAGACCAGGAACGCCCCGCCCCCCAGGCCCGAGCTTTGCGGCTCGACCAGGCCCAGGACCGTCTGGACGGCCACCATGGCATCGGCGGCGCTGCCGCCCGCGGCCAGCACCCCCGCGCCCGCCTCGGCGGCCAGGGGGTGGGCGGCGCTGACCATCCAGCCCCGGCCCGCCACGGGGCGCCCTTCGGCCTTGGCCGTCAGCGCCGCGCGCGCGGCGGCGGACAGCGGGCCGAGATCGCCGGCCCGGGTTTCGATGTTCGTCGCCGCTTCGGGCGCGACGGCATCCGTCGCCTGCTGGGCCAATCCTGCGGGGGCGCTGCCCAGAAGCAGCGCGAGTGCCAGGCTTGCTCGTGCCATCCTTCCCTCCACCGTCGGTTCTCGCAGTCTGCGCGCGCGGGAACGATGGCGCAAGGAACTTGAGGGGCGCAAGGAACTTGGGCGGCGGCGGGGGGTGTCATCGCATGATGGGGGCTTTCCCGACAGGCCGGAAAGCCGACTGGTCGGAGCGAGAGGATTCGAACCTCCGACCCCCTGCTCCCGAAGCAGGTGCGCTACCAGGCTGCGCTACGCTCCGACCGTGAGGGGGCAGGTAGCGCGGGGCGCGCGCCATTGCAAGCCCCGTCAAGGGCGCGGCGGCCATATTCTTTGCAAAAGCGAGGTGCGGGGCGCCGTCACCGTTTCCGCCCGGATGCGGGACGCGATCACCGGGCGATTCACGGAATTGCCGCCCCGCCCTTCGCGCCAGACGATGTAGATGCCCGATCCGATGATCACCGCGGCGCCCAGAACGGTGGGCGCGTCCAGCACCTCGCCGAAGACGATCCAGCCATAGGCGGTGGCCCACAGGATCTGGGAATACTGCATGGGGGCGACAATGGCGGCCTCGCCCGCGCGATAGGCCAGGATCAGCAGGAATCCCGCGATCAGCCCCAGGCAGGCGATCACCCCGGCCAGCGCCAGATGCGGCAGTTCCATCGGCCGATAAGCCAGGGCCAGCGACGCCCCGGTGGCCACGAAGTTGCCCAGCATCGGCCACATCAGCAACACCAGCGGGCGTTCGGCCCGGCCCAGCTTGCGCAGGATCACGGCCGTGCTGGCCGACGCGACGGCCGAGGCCAGGGCCGCCAGATGCCCCCATTGCAGCGCCTGCGCGCCGGGGCGCAGCACGATCAGAACCCCCAGAAGACCGATCACCACGGCGGCCCAGCGGTGCAGCCCGACCCGTTCGCCCAGGATCGGGATCGACAGGATCGTCACCAGCAGGGGCGCCGAGAACAGGATCGCGTAAACCTGCGCCAGCGGCAGATGCGAGAAGGCGAGGAAGCTGCCCATCCCCGACACCACGCCCACCACCGTGCGCAGCGCCACCCAGCCGGGATGGACGGGGCGCAACGTGCCGGGGGTGGGGTCGCGCATGACGATCAGCGTGACCAGCGGAAAGGACAGCAGCGACGAAAAGAACAGCACCTGCAACGCGGGATACTGCGCGCCCAGCACCTTGATGACCACGTCATGCGTCGCATAGATGCCCATGGCCAGCAGGGCCAGAACCGCGCCGCGGACGTTGGACGCGCCCTCCATCAGCCTTGGGACAGGGCGGCGAGGATGCGGTCGCCCATCCCGGCGGTCGAGATCGGGGTGCCGCCTTCCGGTCCCATCAGGTCGGCCGTGCGCGCGCCCTCGGCCAGAACCCGTTCGACCGCGCGTTCCAGATCCGCCGCGGCGTCGCCCTGGCCGAAGGAATAGCGCAGCGCCATGGCGAAGGACAGGATGCAGGCGATCGGGTTGGCGCGGCCCTGCCCCGCGATGTCGGGGGCCGATCCGTGGACGGGTTCGTACAGCGCCTTGGGCCGCCCGTTGGCCATCGGCGCCCCCAGGCTGGCCGAGGGCAGCATTCCCAGGCTGCCGGTCAGCATCGCCGCCGCGTCCGACAGGATGTCGCCGAACAGGTTGTCGGTGACGATCACGTCGAACTGTTGCGGGCGGCGGACCAGCTGCATGGCGCCGTTGTCGGCATACATGTGCGACAGTTCCACATCGGGATATTCGGCGTCATGGACCCACTGCACCTCCTCGCGCCACAGGACGCCGGATTCCATCACGTTGGCCTTTTCCATCGAGCAGACCCGGTTCGACCGCCGCCGCGCCAGTTCAAAGGCCGACCGCGCCACGCGCCGGATCTCTCCGCTGGTGTAGCGCTGCGTGTTGATGCCGACGCGCCCGCCTTCGTTGCCGGGATTGTTGCCGTCCGAATGGATGCCGCGCGGCTCGCCGAAATAGATCCCCGAGGTCAGTTCGCGCACGATCAGAATGTCCAGGCCCGCGACCACCTCGCGCTTCAGGGACGAAAAATCGGCCAGCGCGTCGAAGCACTGGGCCGGGCGCAGGTTGGCGTAAAGGTCCATCTCCTTGCGCAGGCGCAAAAGGCCGCGTTCGGGTTTGACGGCGAAATCCAGGCTGTCGTATTTCGGCCCGCCGACCGCGCCCAGCAGCACCGCGTCGACCGATTGCGCCCGGGCCATCGTTTCGTCGGTCAGCGGCGTGCCATGGGCGTCATAGGACGCCCCCCCGACCAGACCGTGGCTCACGTCGAAGGACATGCCGCGATTGACGCCGAACCAGTCGATGACCTTCACCACCTCGGCCATGACCTCGGGGCCGATCCCGTCGCCGGGCAGGATGAGAAGCGAATAGCTGTCGGACATGGTTCCTCCGGGTCCTTGGGTCGCGGCATCGCATCCGGTGCTAGCCCCCCCGCCGGGGCGGGTCAAGTTTGGCCGCGTTCCCGCCTGCCGTGGCTTGCACCCGGCGCGGCCTTGGCGCAGCCTGCCGCCGCAACGGAGGGGTGGAATGCGCTGGATCCTGTCGCCGGGACTGATGTCCCTTGTCCTGGGCTACACGCTCAGCCAGTTCTACCGCGCCTTTCTGGCGGTGCTGTCACCCACGCTGGGGGCGGAACTGGCGGCCGGACCCGCGGATCTCGCGCTGTCCTCGGGGCTTTGGTACATCGCCTTCGCCGCCGTGCAGATACCCGTCGGCTGGGCGCTCGACCGCTTCGGCCCGCGCGAGACGGTGGCGGCGCTGCTTGGCCTGGGCGGCTGCGGCGGCGCGCTGGTCTTCGCGCTGGCGCAGGAGCCCTGGCACATCCACCTGGCGATGGCGCTGCTGGGCATCGGCTGCGCGCCGGTGATGATGGGCAGCTTCTACATCTTCGCCCGCACCCTTCCCCCCGCATCGATGAGCGCGGCGGGCGGCGCGGTGGTGGGCATCGGGTCGCTGGGCAACATGCTGGGGGCCGCGCCGCTGGTCTGGGTCATCAACGCCATCGGCTGGCGCGCGTCGCTGGCGGGGCTGGCCGTGGTCACGCTGCTGGTGTCGCTGGCGATCCTGGCGCTGGTCCGCAACCCCGACAAGCCGGCGGGCCATGGGCGCCCGGCACGGCTGCGCGACCTGTGGGGAGTGCGCGAACTGCGCCTGATCCTGCCGCTGCTGGGCGTGACCTATGCGGCGTCGGCATGCATCCGCGGGCTGTGGGCCGGTCCCTTCCTGTCCGAAGTCTATGGCGCGGGCGACTACCTGATCGGCTGGGTCACGCTGGGCATGGGGCTGGCGATGGTCGCGGCGAACCTGTCCGTGGGCTGGATCGTGCGCCTGATGGGGTCCGACAAGCGCACCTCGGTCGCCAACACGGTGCTGCTGGGCCTGGTGCTGGCGGGGCTGTGGCTTGGATCGGGCGAAAGCCTGCCGCTGTCGGGGGCGCTGCTGGTGATGGTGTGCATCTCGGACAGCTCGTATTCGCTGATCATGTCGCACGGCCGCGCCTTTCTGCCCCATCACCTGGTCGGGCGCGGGATCACCTTCATGAACATGGTCTCGATTTCCGGCGTGGGGATCATGCAGTTCCTGTCGCGGCCGGTTTATCTTTCGGCGCAGGCCAGCCACCCCCCGGCCGAGGCCTACGGCCATATCTTCCTGTTCTTCCTGGTGCCGCTGCTGATAGGGCTGGCCTTTTACCTGTTCAGCGCCGAGAACCGCCATGTCTGAACCGCTGGTCGTCGCCCCCAATCTCAAGCGCCGCTTGTCGGGCGTCACCGCCACCGTGGTCCGGCTGATCCCCGTGCAGGCGCGCATGATCGCGATCCGCGCCACCGGCCCCGGCCTGCCGCCGGACGTGCCGCATATTCCGCTGGCCCGGGCCGTTCTGATGCCGCGCGACCGCTGGCGCGTCTGGCACGCCCGGCGCAACACGGAAATGGCGCTCGGGCTTATCCTGCGCCGGGTGCTGCGGCGGAAATACCGGCTGCTGTTCACATCCGCCGCGCAGCGGCGGCATACGGGCTTTACCAAATGGCTGATCCGGCAGCAGGACGCGGTTGTGGCGACCTCGGACAAGGCGGCCGGCCACCTGGACCGGCCCGCGACGGTGGTGATGCACGGGGTAGACACCGCGATCTTCCAGCCGCCCGCCGACAAGGCGGCGCTGCGGCGCGAATTGGGCCTTGACCCGGACGCGGTGCTGGTCGGCTGCTTTGGCCGGGTGCGCGCGCAGAAAGGGGTGGATCTGCTGGTCCGCGCCGGGCTGCGGCTGCTGCCGGACCGCCCGCGCGCGCAGATCGTCTTTACCGGCCGCGTCACCCCCGACAACCGCGCCTTCGCCGACGGCCTGCTGGCCGAGATCCGCGCGGCGGGCTTGCAGAACCGCATCCGTTTCCTGGGCGAGCTGCCCTGGGACCGGGTGGTGCGCCATTATCAGGCGCTGGACCTGTTCGCCGCCCCGGCCCGCTGGGAAGGCTTCGGCCTGACGCCGCTGGAGGCCATGGCCTGCGGCGTGCCCACGGTCGCCGCCCGCGTCGGCGCCTACGAGTCGCTGATCCGCGACGGCGTGACCGGCAGCCTGGTTCCCCCCGACGACGGGGATGCCTTGACCGGGGCGCTGCGCCGCTGGCTGGACGACGATGCCGCGCGCATCCTGGCGGGCCAGGCCGCCCGCGCCCATGTCACGGCGCACCACGCCATCGAGGGCGAGGCCCGCGCCCTTGTCGCGATCTACCGCGACCTGCTGGCCCGGCCATGAACAGGCTGGCCTTTCACGCCGCCCGCCTGCTGCGCGACGAAAATGCGCTGCAATCCCTGTCCGTCCCGCAAGAGAACCTGCTGGCGGATCTCGAGAACAAGTCGGTCGCGCTGATCGGCAATGCCCGGTCCCTGGCGCAGGCCCGGCACGGCGCGGCCATCGACGCCGCCGATCTGGTGATCCGCATCAACCGAGCGCCCCTGCCCTCGGCCGACAGCCACGGCGCCCGCACCGACTGGCTGGCGCTGGCGGTGCGGCTGCCCGGCGAGGACCGCGCCCGCCTGAACCCCGCGCGCATCCTGTGGATGTCGCCCAAGCGCAAGCGGCTGGACTGGCGGACCGCGACAAGCCCCGGCTTCTACCTGCACCCGCTGAAGGATCACCGCGCGCTCAAGGACCGCCTCGCCGCCCCGCCCACCACGGGGGCGATGATGATCGATCTGCTGCTGCGGTCGCGCCTGACCGGCCTGACGCTTTACGGCTTCGACTTCTTCGCCAGCCAGAGCCTGTCCGGCCGCCGCACCGCCCAGCAGGTGCCCCACGATTTCGCTGCCGAGGCGGATTGGGTCGCGGATCTGCGGCGGTCGGACGGACGGTTGACCCTGATCCGGGGCGGATGGGCGTAGGACCGTCCCAAGCCCGGGCGGCGCAACCGCCGCGGCCGGTGCGGCCCCGCGGCCACGAAAGGCCAGGCGGCGCGAACAACCGCGGCGCCGAATGGCGAAGGGCAAAGTCTGCTTTTCCTGCCCTTACAGGAACCCGATCCAGCGGCCCGCCAGCAGCACGGCAGGCCAGGTCGCCGCCGACGTCGCGGCCAGGATCCGGGCCGCGGGGCCGGGCCGCCCGGTCGCCATGACCCGCTTCCAGGCCAGCCCGTGCATGGCCGCGACATTGCCCAGACCCAGGCCCAGCAACGCCAGCTTCCAGCGGAATGCCGCGTTGCCCAGGTATTCGCCCGCGTCCACCGACCACAGGCAGAACCCCGTCGCCACCGCAAGGCCAAGCCCGATTCCCGCCATCCGCGACAGGAACGGCCCGATCACGGGCAAGGGCGGTCCCCGAAGAACCCCCAGCACCCGCAGATCCAGCGGCAGGATCGCGCCCACCAGAAGCCCGATCGACAGGATATGCAGGGCGTTCACGACCATGTAGAGATCGCCCGACCCCCGCAGCGCCCGCGCCAGGCCCGATGCCTCGATCCAGGCCAGAAGCTCCATCGCCGGTCAGTCGGACCGGATGCGTTCGGGATACATGTCGTAGTTCCGCCCGTCGATCACGATGCGCACGGCCTTCATATGCGCCTCGCCGGCGTCGCGGTCGCGGTTGCCGATCACCGTCACCCGGTCGCCGATCCCGGCGGTGTCCGCCGCAAAGCCCGACCGCTCGGTCCGGCCCGGATTGCCCAGTTCCACGAACCAGACCGTTCCGTCCGCCGCCCGGACGCGCAGGCTGGGATGGGGCGGGGCCATCGAGATTTCCTCGATCACGCCCTCCAGACGGGTCTGGTCCTCCTGGGCCCAGGACCAGCCGTGATGCGCCCGCGCCGGCGCGGAAGCGGCAACTGCAAGACCAAGGGCAAGGGTCGCGGAACAAAGGGTGCGTAACATGGCGGAACTTTCCGGTTGCCTGCGTCAAGAATAGCGCGCCTTGTCCGGGGCGCGGTTGACATTGGCGTGACCCTGCGGCCGCCCCTCCGCCCCGCCCCGCCCTGCGGGCGCCCCCTTCCCCCTTCCCCTGCGCCACCGCTTGCGCTAAACGCACCCGACCGCCAGAAAAGGGAGTCCCAAGGAGATGGGCTACAAAGTCGTCGTCGCAGGCGCCACCGGAAACGTGGGCCGCGAAATGCTGAACATCCTGGACGAACGCCAGTTCCCCGTGGACGAGATTGCCGCGCTGGCCTCGCGCCGGTCGCAGGGCACCGAGGTCAGCTTTGGCGACAAGACCATCAAGGTCAAGGACATCGAGCAGTTCGACTTTTCCGGCTGGGACATCGCGCTGTTCGCCATCGGCTCGGACGCCACCAAGCTCCATGCCCCCCGCGCCGCCGCGGCGGGCTGCGTGGTGATCGACAACTCCTCGCTTTACCGCTACGACCCCGAGATCCCGCTGATCGTGCCGGAAGTGAACCCGGACGCGGTGCATGGCTACAAGAACAAGATGATCATCGCGAACCCCAACTGCTCGACCGCGCAGATGGTGGTGGCGCTGAAGCCGCTTCACGACCGCGCGCGGATCAAGCGCGTCGTGGTGTCCACCTATCAGTCGGTGTCCGGCGCCGGCAAGGACGGCATGGACGAGCTGTGGGACCAGACCAAGGGCATGTATGTCCCGGGCCAGGAAGTCGCGGCCAAGAAGTTCCAGAAGCAGATCGCCTTCAACGTGATCCCGCAGATCGACGTGTTCCTGGACAGCGGCGACACCAAGGAAGAATGGAAGATGACGGCCGAGACGAAGAAGATCCTCGACCCGTCCATCAAGGTCACGGCGACCTGCGTGCGCGTTCCGGTCTTCGTGGGCCATTCGGAGTCCATCAACATCGAGTTCGAGGATTTCCTGGACGAGGACGAGGCCCGCGACATCCTGCGCGAGGCGCCGGGCGTCCTGGTCGTGGACAAGCGCGAGCCGGGCGGCTACACCACGCCGGTCGAATGCGTGGGCGATTTCGCGACCTTCGTCAGCCGCATCCGCCAGGACGTGACAGTTGAAAACGGCCTGAACCTGTGGTGCGTCAGCGACAACCTGCGCAAGGGCGCGGCGCTGAACGCGGTGCAGATCGCGGAACTGCTGGGCAACCGCGTCCTGAAAAAGGGCTGAACCCCGGTGTTCGACTGGATCGCGGGCTTTCTGGAAAGCGGCGGGGCCTTGGCCATCGCCGCCCTGATGCTGCTGGAAAACGTCTTTCCGCCGATCCCGTCCGAACTGATCATGCCCTTGGCGGGCTTCAACGCCGCGCGCGGCGGCACGCCCTTGTGGCTGGCGATCCTGGCGGGGGGGCTTGGCTCTTTGGCCGGGGCGTGGTTCTGGTACCATGTGGGCCGGGCCTTCGGCCGTCTGCGGCTGCGCGCGCTGATCGCGCGCCACGGCCGCTGGCTGACCATGAACCTGTCCGATTTCGCCATGGCCGAGGCCTGGTTCCAGCGCCACGAGCGGGCCGTGGTGTTCTTTGGCCGCTTCGTGCCGACGGTGCGGACGCTGATCTCGATTCCGGCCGGGATCGAGCGGATGCCGCAGGCGCAGTTCCTTCTCTATACCGCGCTTGGCAGCTTCATCTGGTCGGGCGGGCTGGCCTTGGCGGGTTATCTGCTGGAGGACAGGTACGAACAGGTCGAACACTGGATCGACCCGCTGTCCACGGCGGTCGTGATCGGCATCGTCGCGCTGTATGTCTGGCGCGTGATCCGCTGGAAGCCCGACGCCTGAGCGCCGTCGCATCGCGCGGTCCGCCACACCCGGCTTGTCGTCCATAGCGGCGCCCGCCCGGTCATGCAGGCTGACGTTGCCTTCGCCGTCCGCGGACAGCAGGCGGCCATGGGTTTCGTGCGACAGTTCCGACGCGCCAAGCGTCACCGCGCCGCTGTTGTCGCGCTCCGGCAGGGCGGACGAGCCGTTCAGGCGGCCGTTCACCTGGCCCATACGGGCGTTTTCCGTGGCGACACCATGGTCGATGTCGGCAAGCCGGGATACGCTGGCCGTCCCGCGCCCGGCTTCGGCGGCGGCGGGGGTGGCGCGGAACATCCGATCGACGGAGCCGAAGGCGTTTTCCAGGGCGGCGTCGCGAACATCGCGTTCCTTGACCGCCATCTTCGCCACGGCCTCTGTGACGGCGGCCTGGGGAACGGCCACACTCCCTTTCAGGATATGTCAGCAGAGGGTGTCGGCGGGATGCTGATCACGCGATGATCGCCTGGAACATCGCCAGCGGATCGGTCCCGCGGCGCGCCCCTCGGTCCCCCCTTATCCGCGCGCGACCCTTGCAGGGCCGCCGCCGCACGGCCGTCCGCGTTGATTCCCGGGAAGGCGTCCCGTCAGACGGCCGCCCAGCTTTGCCCGCCGTCCGTCGCCTGGACCAGCGTGCCCTCGCTGATGTCGTGGACAAGGCCGTGGATCGACATCTGGCCGGATTCGACCGCCGTGCGGACAAAGGGAAAGGTCATCAGGTTTTCGATCGAGACCAGCACGGCCTCGCGTTCCAGGGCGGCGATCTGCTGGTCCTCGGGCAGATCCTTCACGCGGTCATAGCCGGGGCGCAACACATCCATCCAGCGGCCGACGAAGCTGGTCTTTTCCTCCAGTTCCGGCGCGCGTCCCGAACACATGGCATGGCAGCCCGCGACGCCGCCGCACATGGTATGGCCCACCACGATCAGATGGGCGACCTTCAACGCAGTCACCGCGTATTCCACCGCGGCGGACGTGCCGTGCTGCAACCCGTCCGGCGCATAGGGCGGCACCAGGTTCGCGATGTTGCGGTGGATGAAGAATTCGCCCGAATCCGCGCCGAAGATGCTGGTGACGTGGACGCGCGAGTCGCAGCAGGAAATCACCATCGCGCGCGGGCGCTGCCCGTCGGTGGCCAGGCGGCGATACCAGGCGCTGTTTTCGGAATAGGACGTGGCCCGCCAGCCGTGGAAGCGGCCGACCAGGTATTGCGGCAGGGGGCGGATGTTGTGCATGTCTCACCTCTCTTGTGCGCCGGTTGATAGGCCGGCATTGAAACAAATTCGAGCGATTTCTTGCGGCCGCGGCAAGCCTTTCTTCACCGCCCTGGATCATGGTGGCGGGACTGACGTGCAAGGCAAGGGTTGAGGCAGATGGCACAGATCACGGCATTGGCGGTTTCCGAACCGGTCCGGGTCGATTCACGCCGGGTGGGCGATATCGTGACCGAACTGGGCGAAACGGCGGCGCAGAACGTCATCGGGCTGGCCCTGGAACAGCTGGCAGGCGCGCTGACCTCTGCCGACCGGGCCATCCGCGATGCCGATCTGGACGAGGCTGCGCGCCAATGCGATCTCCTGGCGCGGCTGGCCTGGCAGATCGGGTTGCTGTCGCTGGCCGGCGTGGCGATGGATCTGGGCTGCTGCGCCGAAAGACGCGACCCGGTTGCCCTGGGCGCCATCCATGCCCGGCTGATGCGGGTCGGCAACCGCTCGCTGACGGCGATCTGGGACCGCACGGGATTGGGCTAGGGCGGATCGAGATCCGGGTCAGGCAGGCGGTCCGATCAGGAACGGCGCCCTGCGGCGGTCACGTCGGGCGGGCGCCGACTTGCCGGGCGTGAAGCGCCTGCCAGGGCAAGAAGCGCCCGGACATCGTGCCAGCGGCAGGATTTTCAGCGGCCGACGGGCGAAACGCCGGGAGGAAGGCGCCGACCGGGCCTTGGCCGCCCGGGTTGGGATGGCGCAGCGCGGCGGAGGCAAGGGCCCTCGCCGCAGAGAAGCCGGCACGGCGGGGGATTGCCCCCCCGCAACCCAGGCTTGCGGGCCGGACCGCAAGCTGTAGTCTGGCGCCCGGACAGACAAGGACCAGCCCCATGATCCCCGACTTCGCCCCTCCATCCGCCGATGCCCTGCCGCTCTGGGCCGTGTGGACGGGCGATCCCCTGGTTGATCAGGCAGGCCCCTGGCCCGCCGCCAGCGGCTTTTCGGGAAAGCGGGGCGAAATCTGCCTGCTGCCCGATGCCTCGGGCGGGCTGGCGGGGGCGTTGCTGGGCCTTGGCGACCGGGCGCAGGCCAGCCGCCACCGCTTCGTTCTGGCCCATGCGACCGCCCTGCCCGCCCGCGTCTGGCGCCCGATCCTGCCCGAAGGCCTGGACCGGGACGAGGCCGCGCTGGCCCTGCTGCTGGGCCAGTACCGCTTCGCCCGATACAAGGGAAAGGCTTATGACGGTCCGCAGTTCACCTGCCCCGATGGCGTCGATGCCGCCCCCATCCGCGCCCAGGCTGCGGGCGAGTTCCTGACCCGCGACCTGATCAACACTCCCGCCAACGACATGGGGCCGGACGACCTGGAAGCCGCCGCCCGCGCGCTGGCAAAGGAGATCGGCGCCGCGATCGCCGTCACCGCCGGTCCGGACCTGCTGGACGCGAACCTGCCGATGATCCATGCCGTGGGCCGCGCCGCCGAACAGGCGCCGCGCCTGATCGACATCCGCCTGGGCACCGGCGGCCCGCGCCTGACCCTTGTCGGCAAGGGCGTCTGTTTCGATACCGGCGGGCTGGACATCAAGCCTGCGGCGTCGATGCTGCTGATGAAAAAGGACATGGGCGGGGCGGCGACCGCCCTGGGCCTGCTGAAGATGCTGGCGCTGACCGGCGCGGCGGACCGGATGCGGATCCGGGTGCTGCTGCCGGTGGTGGAAAACAGCGTTTCCGCCGCCTCCTTCCGGCCCGGCGACGTGCTGACCAGCCGCAAGGGCCTGACGGTCGAGGTGAACAACACCGATGCCGAGGGCCGGCTGATCCTGGCCGACGCGCTGACGCTGGGGGCCGAGGAATCGCCGGACCTGATGGTATCGCTGGCCACGCTCACGGGGGCGGCGCGGGTGGCGCTCGGCCCGGACCTGCCGCCTTTCTATTGCGACAACGATGCCACGGCGGACGCACTATCCCGCGCGGGGATGGCCGTGCGCGATCCCCTGTGGCGGATGCCGTTCTGGGACGGCTACGAACCGCAGATCGAGCCGTCCATCGCGGATCTGGACAACGCCCCCTCGGGGGGCATGGCGGGGTCGATCACCGCCGCGCTGTTCCTGCGCCGCTTTGCCGAAGGATCAGGGCGCTATGTCCACATGGACATCTACGGCTGGCAGCCGACAGCCGCGCCGGGCCTTCCCAAGGGCGGCGCGGGCCAGGGGGCGCGGGCGATCCTGGCCGCGCTGCCGCGGATCCTGCCATGACCCTGGACCGCCGCCTGACGCCCGCGACCGACCGCGTGGCCCTGGAAAGCCTGGCGGGCGTGATCGAGCGTCCGGCCTATACTCCCGGCCATCCCGCGCGGCTGGCCGTGCCGCTGGCCGATCTGATGACCGCCCCCGACGGCCGCCGCGACCGGCAGGTGAATTTCGGCGCCGATGTCACCGTGATCGAGACGCGGGGCGATTGGTGCTTCGTGCAGACGGCGCTCGACGGCTATTGCGGTTGGCTGCCCTTGGCCTCGCTGGGCCACGACCTGCCGCCCATCACCCACCGGGTGACGGCGCCCGCCACGCATGTCTATCCCGCCCCCGAAATCAAGCAGCCGGAACGGGCCAGCCTGTCCTTGGGCGCGCGCCTGTCCGTCGCGGAGGTCGAGGGGCGGTTTGCCCGGCTGGCGACAGGCGGCTTCGTGCCGGTCCAGCATATCGGCGAAAGGCCCGCCGCAGACCCGGCGCGGGTGGCCGAAAGCCTGCTGGGCACGCCCTATCTGTGGGGCGGCAACAGCCGCTGGGGGATCGACTGTTCGGGGCTGGTCCAGGCGGCGCTGACGGCCTGCGACATTCCGTGCCCCGGCGACAGCGACCTGCAACGCGCGGCCTTTCCGGCGGCGGAAGGCATCCGGCGCGGCGATCTGCTGTTCTGGCCGGGCCATGTCGCGCTGGCCATGTCGCCCGACCGGATGATCCACGCGACGGCCTTCGCCATGGCGGTGATCGTTGAACCCGTTTCCGACGCCCTGGCCCGGATCGACACGGCGGGCGACGGCCCCTTTCTGGGCATTCGCCGCCCGCCTCTGGCGCAGCCCGCCGCCTTGGCCTAGACCGCCGCCAAAAGGAGTTGCGGCCCATGTTCACCGTTTCGCTGATCGCCTCGCCCCTGCGCGCCAACCTGACCGAGGACGTGGCCCGGGGGCTGGCCGACCGCTGGGGCGGCGGGCCGCTGCGCTGGCTGAACCCGGGCATCGCGGCGGAATTCGACGTGTCGGCCGAACCGGCCGATGCGGCGGGCGCCTGGGCGGAGTTGCAGCAACAAACCCTGGATCTGGCGGTCCAGCCCACGAAAGGGCGGCGCAAGGCGATCCTGCTGGCCGACATGGATTCCACCATGATCGGCCAGGAATGCATCGACGAGCTGGCCCATGTCGCGGGCGTCGGCCCCCGCGTGGCCGACATCACCGCCCGCGCCATGAACGGAGAGCTGGATTTTCACGGCGCGCTGACCGAACGCGTTTCGCTGCTGGCGGGCTTGCAGGACAGCGTGATCGCGGATGTGCTGGCCTCGCGCATCACGCTGGCCTCGGGCGGGGCGGAACTGGTGGCGACGATGCGCGCCAATGGCGGCTATGCGGCGCTGGTCTCGGGCGGCTTCACCGCCTTTACCGAGGCGATCGCCGACCGGCTGGGCTTTGACGAACACCGCGCCAACACCCTTGTGGCCGAGGGCGGGCTGCTGACCGGACATGTCGGCACCCCGATCCTGGGCCGCGAGGCCAAGGTCGAGGCCCTGATCGAAATCGCCGCCGCGCGCGGCCTGAGCCCCGCCGATGCGATCGCCGTGGGCGACGGCGCCAACGACCTGGGCATGATCCAGCTGGCCGGAACCGGGGTCGCGCTGCACGCCAAGCCCGCTGTCGCGGCGCAGGCGCCCATCCGCATCAACCATGGCGACCTGACGGCGCTGCTGTATCTGCAAGGCTATGCGGCCACGGATTTCGTCACGGGCTGATCGCCAGCACGGTTTCCCCCGCAGGCCGCGCGACGCTGGCGGCGGCGCCGGTGCCTGCCCAGAATGCCCCGTATCCGGTATTCCCCTTGGCGGCCGCGGCGGCGTGCAGCGCCTTGCCGATGTCGTAGGCGACCGGATAATCCGCCGCCGCGCTGTCGTCGACAAGGGTGAAATCATTGGCCAGGCACCGCGCTGGACGCCCCGAGATCGCGCGGGTCATGACCGTCTGTCCGCCCGACAGCGCCGCGCGATGCGCAGCCGCAGTCGCAGCCTCGGGCGCGCGCAGAAAGGCCGTGCCGCATTGCACCGCGACGGCGCCCGCATCCATGGCCGCACGGGCCGAGGCCCGATCCATGATCGCCCCCGCCGCCACCACCGGCAGGCCCAGCGGCACCAGGGCCCGCGCCAGGGCCAGATGATCCAGCCGGTCATCCGGGCCGTGGGGGTGGAAGATGCCGCGATGACCGCCAGCCTCGTACCCTTGGGCCACGATCGCGTCGAAGCCCGCCGCAACGATCGCCCGCCCTTCGGCGACCGAGGTCGCCGTGGCCCACAGCCTGCACCCCGCCGCCTTCAGCGCCGCGATCTGGTCCGGCTTGGGCAGGCCGAAATGGCAGCCGACGATGGCGGGTTTTTCCGCAAGCAGAACCGCCAGCATGGCGTCGTTGCCGCGGAAGCTGGGATAGATTTCGGACAAGGCCGCAGGCGGCTCGGCCCCGAAGCGGCGGAAGACCGGCCGCAGCGTCCGGGTCCACTCCGCCTCTCGCGCCGCATCGCGCCGGGCAGGCGCATGGCAGAACAGGTTCACTCCGAAAACGCGATCCGTTCCCTGCCGCACCGCCCGGATCTGTTTTCCTGCCTCGGCTGCGTTCAAGGCCCCAAGCGCCACAAAGCCCAGCCCGCCCGCATGGCAGACCGCCACCGCCAGCTCCGGCGTCGAGCTGCCCGCCATCGGCGCCTGCACCACCCGGTGCGTCACCTCCTCGAACATTGCCGTTTCCTTTCGCCTTGGCCCCAATGTCCCATGGGGTGAAACGCGCCCGGAAAAAAGTCCAGCGGACTTCTTTCGACAGCGAACGCCGGCCGCGTTGCGGCAGGCAGGGGGGCGTGAAATCCCGGGTCTTCGCCGCCTTTACAAACCCCCGCCAAAAGCGCATGGCGCGGTCATGATGGAGCTTTCCCTTGAACTTCTGCCGATCCTCGCCGCCGCAGGCTTCGCCGCGGGCTTCATCGACTCGATTGCCGGGGGCGGCGGGCTGATCACCCTGCCGGCGCTGATGCTGGCGGGAATTCCGCCCGCGCAGGCCCTGGCCACGAACAAGGTGCAGGGGGTCTTCGGCGCGGCCACGGCGGCTGTCAGCTATGCCGCGCGCGGCCTGGTCGATCTGCGCAGCCAGTGGCGGTCGGCGCTGATCGCCGGAGCGGCGGGGGCCATCGGCGCGGCCCTGGTCAGCGTCCTGCCCACCGACGGGCTGCGGCTGGTGCTGCCGGTGATCCTGATCGGCATCGCCGCGTTCTTCGCGCTGAAGCCGGGGCTGAACGACATGGATCGGGTGCAGCGCGTGGCGCCCGCGGCATTCGCCGCGACGGCGGTGCCGCTGGTCGGGTTCTATGACGGGGTTCTGGGACCGGGGGCGGGATCGTTCTACATGATCGCCTTTGTCACGCTGGCCGGATACGGCGTCCTGAAGGCGACCGCGCATACCAAGCTGCTGAACTTCGCCTCGAACCTGGGCGGACTTCTGGCCTTTGCGCTGGTGGGCCAGCCCTTGTGGCTGCTGGGCATCGTGATGGGCGCGGCGCAAATCGCCGGGGCGATGCTGGGGTCGCGCCTGGCCAGCCGCGTCGGCGCGCGGCTGATCAAGCCGCTGCTGGTCGCGACCTCGACGGCGCTGGCGCTGCGGCTGATCTGGCAGATGATCTAGGCGGGAAAGCCCGGCGCAGTCCGCATCTCGCCGGTGGCGATGCCGCGCCAGTTGCGGATCGGGTCGGTCAGGAAACGCCCCACCGCCGGGTCGTCCGGGGACAGCGCCCCCAGATGAACCAGCAGGGCGGCGATCGCGGCCTCGGCCGCGCGGGTGGCGCCGTCCGTGACCTTCAGGGCCACGCCAAGACCCTGGCCGGGCAGGATGGCCACGAAAACCGCCTCGGCCCCGGTCTTGGCGGCGACCCGCCCCCCGGTGGCGCGCATCAGGATCGTGCAGGCCCGGCCTTCGCCCGCCACCATCTCGGGATAGCGGCGCATCGCGTCGGCCAGCCGCCGCATCGCCCGGCCGCGCGCATCCTCGGCCGGATCGGCAAAGGCGGCCATTGCCCGGCCCAGGCCCGCCAGCGAACAGGACCAGTTCGGGGCCGAGCAGCCGTCGATGCCGTAACCGGGGCTGACCTCTGCCGTGACCTCCTCGAAGGCGGCCTTCACGGCCTGCTGGACGGGGTGGCCGGGGTCCACGTATTCTGCCCCGCCGCCCAGGTGGCGGTTGAGGGTCAGAAAGCCCGCATGCTTGCCCGAACAGTTGTTGTGCAGCTGGCAGGGGCTTTCGTCGCCGCAGGTCAGGCGGCGGTTTTCATCCCGGTCCTGGGGCATGTGGCAGCCGCAGCGCAGGTCCGGCTCGCCCAGGCCCAGGGCGTGCAGCCACCGGTCCACCGCCTCGACATGCATCCGCGCGCCGCTGTGGCTGGCGCAGGCCAGCGCCAGTTGCCGGTCGGTCAGCCCCGCCGCGTCCGCCGCGCCGCTTTCCACCAGGGGCAGCGCCTGGATCATCTTGCAGGACGAGCGGGGAAAGATGATCTGCTCGGGACGGCCCCAGGCCTCGATGACGCCCTTGGTGTCGCAGATGACCGCGTCGCCGCAATGCAGGCTTTCGCGCTGCCCGCCGCGCCACAACTCGATCAGTTCGGCTGACCGCATCGCCTGTCCCTCCCCCTGACAATTGCGCGATTTCCCGTCTTGCGCTCTTTTTCGCGCAATGATTTTGGCTATCCTGACCGCAGATGGTTGAAAAGACCACAGCAATCGGGAAGAACGCCCCCTGGAGTGGCGAAACCTATGGCAGGAGGCCAGAGCATGACCAACACCACGCTGCGCGGCATGACCGCCGCCCTTGCCCTGATGCTGGGCCTGGGCGCCGCAGGGGCGCAGGAATCCACCAATGTCGTGGCGACGGAAGGCGACTGGACCGTCTTCGCCGCTGAAAACCCCAAGGAATGCTGGGCCGTCTCGCCCCCGAAAGCCACGCAGAACACCGACGCGAACGGCAACCCGCGCGAGGTGACGCGCGGCGACATCCGCCTGTATGTGGCCTATCGCCCCGGCCAGGGCGGCGAGGTGTCCTTCAGCGGCGGCTATCCCTTCGCCCCCGACAGCACCGTCGAGGTCGATATCGGCGGGGCCAAGTTCAACCTGTTCACCGAAGGCGAAAGCGCCTGGACCGGCAGCGCCTCCGAGGACGAGAAGCTGATCTCCGCCCTGCGCGGGGGGTCGAACGCGGTCATCACCGGGCGGTCGTCGCGCGGAACCGTGACAAAGGACACGTTCAGCCTGGCGGGGATCACGGCGGCCACCAACACGGCGCGGTCGCGCTGCGAGTGAAGAAAGGCGGGCGCCGGTCCCGCTGCCGGCCGGTTCCCGAACCGGCGGGGCACCAGCCGGCGCCCGCCGGAATATTTAGGCACGGGTGAAAGGGCGAGGCCGGTTGATTTTCGGCCTCGTTTCGCTTATCTGCGGGTCTTTCGCCCCAGATCGGTATCTGCCATGAACGCGCCCATCACGCAGGATGTCCTGACCCTTCCCCGCAAGCTGCCGGACAGCGGACGGGTGAATGTCGTGGGCCTGACGCGCGATCAGTTGCGCGAGGCGCTGATCGCGGCGGGCACGCCCGAAAAGCAGGCCAAGATGCGCGTGGGCCAGGTCTGGCAATGGATGTACCACTGGGGCGTGCGCGATTTCGCGCAGATGACCAACCTTGCCAAGGACTACCGCGCCCTTCTGGCCGAGCGGTTCGAGATCGTCCTGCCCGAGATCGTCACGCGCCAGATCAGCAGCGACGGCACCCGCAAGTACCTGGTGCGCATCGCCGGGGGCCACGAGGTCGAGACGGTCTACATCCCCGAGGAAGGGCGCGGCACGCTGTGCGTCAGCAGCCAGGTCGGCTGCACGCTGACCTGTTCCTTTTGCCACACCGGCACGCAGAAGCTGGTGCGCAACCTGACGGCGGGCGAAATCGTCGGCCAGCTGATGCTGGCCCGCGACGACCTGGGGGAATGGCCGCTCCCCGGCGCGCCCAAGGACGAGACCCGGCTGGTCAGCAACATCGTCCTGATGGGCATGGGCGAGCCCTTGTACAACTTCGACGCCGTGCGCGACGCGATGAAGGTCTGCATGGACAACGAGGGGCTGTCGCTGTCGCGCCGCCGCATCACCCTGTCCACCAGCGGCGTGGTGCCCGAGATCGCCCGGACCGCCGCCGAGATCGGCTGCCAGCTTGCCGTCAGCTTCCACGCCACCACGGACGAGGTGCGCAACGTCCTGGTGCCCATCAACAGGCGCTGGAACATCGCAACGCTGCTTGACGCGCTGCGCGATTATCCGCGGCTGTCCAACAGCGAGCGGATCACCTTCGAATACGTGATGCTGGCGGGCGTGAACGACAGCGACGCCGACGCGCACCGGCTGGTGGATCTGATCCGCGGCATCCCCGCCAAGATCAACCTGATCCCCTTCAACGAATGGCCCGGCGCGCCCTACAAGCGGTCCAGCAACAACCGCATCCATGCCTTTGCCGACATCATCTACAAGGCGGGCTATGCCAGCCCGATCCGCACCCCGCGCGGTGAGGACATCATGGCGGCCTGCGGGCAGCTGAAATCGGCGACCGAGCGGGGGCGGAAGTCGCGGGCGGAGATTGCGGCGGAGGCGGGCTAGAGTCCTGGTTGCGGTTTGGATTCGGTCGCGCAGCCTGGTGCAGCTTGGTTCTGTGATGTTCGCCTTGCGGGACAGAGCAAGCCCCCGGTCCCGCGGTTAGCGCATGGCGGCTTACCCGTTTCGTCCGGGCTCGTCGGGGTTACTGGAAAACAGCGCGATCTTGTTGCCTTGGGGGTCGTGAAGATAGCCCACGTAGAAATGGGGTCCGTATGCGTCACGGAAGCCCGGCTGTCCCTCGTCCTGGCCGCCAGCGGCGAGCGCGGCTGAATGAAGATTGCGGACCTCCTGCTGGCTTCGTAGCTGGAACGCGATCATCGCCCCATTGCCGACCGATGCCGGACGTCCGTCTAAAGGCGGTTTGACGTGGAAATCGGGGAAAACCGCAGGTTGGCCTGGACGATCGGGGAGCGCATAGCTCAGGCCCTCTGGACCTTCCTGCAACTGGTAGCCGAGAGCAGGCATGAAGGAGGAGTAGAACCGTTTCGCGCGCGGAATATCGTCCGCACCGACAGTGACATAGCCGATCATGCTGCGGGTCCGTTGCTAGTGGCCAGGATTGCGCCCGCAATCAGTAGACCGAAACACCGCGCGGCTCTAGCTTTCGAAATCGAGTCCGATCCAGCCATTCTATGGCTTCGGCCACCCATCAATAATCCCAACCGCCTCTTCGGCGGTCTCGACATACCGGAACAGCCCCAGATCCTCGTCCGAGATCGTCCCCGCCTCGGCCAGACCCTTCCAGTTGATGATCCCCTCCCAGAACTCGCGGCCGAACATCAGGAAGGGGACGCGGGCCATGCGGCCGGTCTGGATCAGGGTCAGGGTCTCGAACATCTCGTCCAGGGTGCCGAAGCCGCCGGGGAAGATGGTGATCGCGCGGGCGCGCATCAGGAAATGCATCTTGCGGATCGCGAAGTAATGGAAGTTGAAGCACAGCTCCGGCGTCACGTAGACGTTCGGCGCCTGCTCGTGGGGCAGCACGATGCCCAGGCCGATGGACTTGCCGCCGACCTCGTGCGCGCCCAGGTTTCCCGCCTCCATCACGCCGGGGCCGCCGCCGGTGGTGATGACGAAGTCGCGCCCGCCGGACTCAAGGCTGCGGCGGGTCATTTCCCGGGCGAACAGCCGCGCTTCCTCGTAATAGACCGACAGCTTCGCCAGGGCGGGCGTCCGGGCGCGGGCCGCATTCTCGGGCGACGGGATCCGGGCGCCGCCGAACATCACCACGGTCGATTCCACCCCCGCCTCGTCCAGCAGCATCTGCGGCTTCAGCAGTTCCAGTTGCAGCCGGACGGGGCGCAACTCCTCTCGCAGCAGGAAATCGCGGTCGGTGAAGGCCAGCCGGTAGGCGGGCGAGCGCGTCTGCGGCGTGTCGGGGATCTGGGTCGCGCGGGCCGCGTCTTCGTCGCTGTGGGGAAAGGGGTGGGCGCGGTCTTCAGCGGTCTTGGTCGCGTCGTTCATCGGATCCTCGGATTGCACGGGCCTTGTCCCAGGCTTATAGCCCCGGGGTGACAGTTTCCACCCGCCGCAGGAGAGGCCATGACCCAAGCACTTGAGACCGCCATCGAGGCCGCGTGGGAAGCCCGCGCCGATATCGACGCGAACACCACGGGCTTCGTGCGCGAGGCGGTGGAGGAAACCCTGGCCCAACTGGACGGCGGCGTTCTGCGCGTGGCCGAGAAGCGCGGCCATGAATGGCATGTGAACCAGTGGGCCAAGAAGGCCGTGCTGCTGTCCTTCCGCCTGAACGACATGGAGGAGATGTCGGGCGGGCCGCAGGGATCCGGCTGGTGGGACAAGGTGCCGACCAAGTTCGAAGGCTGGGGCGGCAACCAGTGGCGCGCGGCCGGTTTCCGCGCGGTGCCCGGCGCAATCGTCCGCCGCAGCGCCTTTATCGGCAAGGGCGCGGTGCTGATGCCCTCGTTCGTGAACCTGGGCGCCCATGTCGGCGAGGGCACGATGGTCGACACCTGGGCGACGGTGGGATCCTGCGCGCAGATCGGCCGCAACGTCCACCTGTCGGGCGGCGTCGGCATTGGCGGCGTGCTGGAACCGCTGCAAGCCGGACCCACCATCATCGAGGACGACTGCTTCATCGGCGCCCGTTCCGAGGTGGTCGAGGGCTGCATCGTCCGCGAAGGGTCGGTGCTGGGCATGGGCGTCTTCATCGGCCAGTCCACCAAGATCGTGGACCGAGAAACGGGCGAAGTCATGTATGGCGAGGTTCCCGCCGGATCCGTCGTGGTCGCGGGCTCGATGCCGTCCAGGAACGGCGTGAGCCTGTATTGCGCGGTGATCGTCAAGCGGGTGGATGCGAAAACCCGCGCCAAGACCTCGATCAACGAATTGCTGCGCGATTGACGACGCTTTACATCGACGCCGACGCCTGCCCCGTCAAGGCCGAGGCCGAGCGCGTGGCGACCCGCCTGCGCGTGCCGATGGTGCTGGTCTGCAATGGCGGGCTGCGGATGCCCGCCAACCCGCTGGTGCGGCTTCGGATCGTGGCCGAAGGGCCGGACGAGGCCGACAAGTGGATCGCGGACAACTGCGGGCCGGGCGACGTGGTGGTGACGGGCGACCTGCCGCTGGCGGACCGCTGCCTCAAGGCCGGGGCGCAGGTGCTGCGCCACGACGGCGAGGCGCTGACGCCGGCCAATATCGGCCCGCGCCTGGCCACGCGCGACCTGATGGCCGACATCCGCGCGGCCGATCCCTTTCACCAGGGCGGGGGCGCGATGTTCGGCAAGGCGGACCGGGCGCGGTTCCTGCAATCGCTGGACCGGGCGCTGGCGGCGGCCCTGCGCGGGGCGCGGTGATCGCCGTGCCGCCGGCCACCGCATAATCTGCCCGTGCCACCTTGCGCCTTGACCGGGCATGGCTATAAACCCGGTCGATTTATCGAAGCCCCCGCCGCCGCGAAGCCCAAGGATCACGCCCATGCCGAAGAGAACCGATATCAAGTCGATCCTGATCATCGGCGCAGGCCCCATCGTCATCGGCCAGGCCTGCGAGTTCGACTACTCCGGCGCCCAGGCCTGCAAGGCCCTGCGCGAGGAAGGCTTTCGGGTGATCCTGGTCAACTCGAACCCCGCGACGATCATGACCGACCCGGAAATGGCCGATGCCACCTATATCGAGCCGATCACCCCCGAGATCGTCGAAAAGATCATCGCCAAGGAACGCCCCGACGCGCTGCTGCCCACCATGGGCGGGCAGACCGGGCTGAACACGGCGCTTGCGCTGGCCGACATGGGCGTCTTGAACCGCTATGGGGTGGAGCTGATCGGCGCGCAGCGCGCCGCCATCGAGATGGCCGAGGACCGCAAGCTGTTCCGCGAGGCGATGACCCGGATCGGCCTGGAAAACCCCAAGGCCACCATTGTCGCCGCGCCGAAGCTGGCATCGGGCAAATACGACATCGGCGCGGGCGTCGCCCAGGCCATGGACGCGCTGGAGGAGATCGGCTTGCCCGCCATCATCCGCCCGGCCTTTACCCTGGGCGGCACCGGCGGCGGCGTGGCCTATAACCGCGACGACTACGCACGGATCGTGCGTTCGGGGCTGGACGCATCGCCCGTGGCGCAGGTGCTGGTCGATGAAAGCCTGCTGGGCTGGAAGGAATACGAGATGGAGGTCGTGCGGGACCGCAACGACAACGCCATCATCGTCTGCGCCATCGAGAACGTCGATCCGATGGGCGTGCACACGGGCGATTCCATCACCGTGGCCCCCGCGCTGACGCTGACCGACCGCGAATACCAGATCATGCGCAACGGCTCGATCGCGGTTCTGCGGGAAATCGGCGTGGAAACCGGCGGATCGAACGTGCAATGGGCGATCAACCCGGCCGACGGCCGCATGGTCGTGATCGAGATGAACCCGCGCGTGTCGCGGTCCTCGGCGCTGGCCTCCAAGGCCACCGGTTTCCCGATTGCGAAAATCGCCGCGAAACTGGCCGTGGGCTATACGCTGGACGAGCTCGACAACGACATCACCAAGGTCACGCCCGCCAGCTTCGAGCCCTCCATCGACTATGTGGTGACCAAGATCCCGCGCTTCGCCTTTGAGAAATTCCCGGGTTCCAAGCCTGAACTGACCACCGCGATGAAATCCGTGGGCGAGGTCATGGCCATCGGCCGCAGCTTCCACGAGTCGCTGCAAAAGGCGTTGGCCTCGATGGAAAACGGCCTGACGGGCCTTGACGAGATCGCCATCGAGGGCGCCGACCAGGGCAAGGCCGCCGTTATCGCCGCCTTGTCGAAGGCCACTCCCGACCGGCTGCGCGTCGTCGCCCAGGCCATGCGCCTCGGCCTGTCCGACGACGAGATCGGGCGCGTCACCAGCTTCGACCCCTGGTTCCTGTCGCGCATCCGCGAGATTGTCGAGGCCGAAAACCGTGTCCGCGAGGCCGGGCTGCCGACGGATGCCGAGGGGCTGCGCGCGCTCAAGATGATGGGCTTCACGGATGCCCGGCTGGCAGCCCTGACCGGCCGGTCCGAGGCCGACATCCGCCGCGCCCGCCGCAATGCGGGCATTCTGCCCGTCTTCAAGCGCATCGACACCTGCGCCGCCGAATTCGAGGCCCAGACCCCCTACATGTATTCCACCTACGAATCCCCGGCCATGGGCGACGTGGAATGCGAATCGCGCCCGACGGATGCGAAAAAGGTCGTCATCCTGGGCGGCGGCCCGAACCGGATCGGCCAGGGGATCGAGTTCGATTATTGCTGCTGCCATGCCTGCTTCGCGCTGACCGACGCGGGCTATGAAACGATCATGATCAACTGCAACCCGGAAACGGTGTCGACCGACTATGACACTTCGGACCGGCTGTATTTCGAGCCGCTGACCCTGGAACATGTCCTGGAAATCCTGCGGGTCGAACAGGAAAACGGCACGCTGCACGGCGTCATCGTCCAGTTCGGCGGCCAGACGCCCTTGAAACTGGCCAACGCCCTGGAAGCCGAAGGCATCCCGATCCTGGGCACCACCCCCGACGCCATCGACCTGGCCGAGGACCGCGAGCGGTTCCAGAAGCTGCTGAACGATCTGGGATTGAAGCAGCCGAAGAACGGCATTGCCAGCAGCGCCGAACAGGCGCTGCAAATCGCCGACGCGGTGGGCTTTCCGCTGGTCATCCGGCCCTCCTACGTCCTGGGCGGCCGGGGGATGGAAATCGTGCGCGACATGGACCACCTGCGCCGCTACATCACCGAAGCCGTCAGCGTCTCGGGCAAGAACCCCGTGCTGCTGGACAGCTATCTGTCCGGCGCGATCGAGGTCGATGTGGACGCCCTGTCGGACGGCGAAAACGTCCATGTCGCGGGAATCATGGAGCATATCGAGGAAGCGGGCGTCCATTCGGGCGATTCGGCCTGCTGCCTGCCGCCCCATACGCTGGACGCCGCCACCATCGGGGAGCTGAAGCGCCAGACCGTCGCCATGGCCCGCGCCTTGAAGGTCAAGGGCCTGATGAACGTGCAGTTCGCGCTGAAGGACGGCGCGATCTACGTGCTCGAGGTGAATCCCCGCGCATCCCGCACCGTGCCCTTTGTCGCCAAGGCCACCGACAGCGCCATTGCCTCGATCGCCGCGCGTCTGATGGCGGGCGAACCCATGTCGAACTTCCCCTTGCGCGACCCTTATCCCGCGGGCGTCGGCCCCGAAACCGACCTGCCCTTCGCCGACCCCCTGACGCTGGCCGATCCGATCACGCCCTGGTTCTCGGTCAAGGAGGCGGTGCTGCCCTTTGCCCGCTTCCCCGGTGTCGACACGCTGCTTGGCCCGGAAATGCGATCCACCGGCGAGGTGATGGGGTGGGACCGCAACTTCGCCCGCGCCTTTCTCAAGGCGCAGATGGGCGCGGGCACCCATCTGCCCAGCGAAGGCCGCATCTTCATCTCGGTCAAGGAAGCCGACAAGACCGAGGCCCTGGCCGATGCTGCCCGCGACCTGACCGCCATGGGCTTCCAGCTGGTCGCCACCAGCGGCACCGCCGATTTCCTGTCGGCGGCAGGCGTCGAAACGGCCCGCGTGAACAAGGTTTATGAAGGCCGCCCCAATATCGTGGACCGCCTGAAGAACGGAGAGATCGCGATGGTTCTGAACACCACCGAGGGCGCCCAGGCCATTGCGGATTCGCGCGAGATCCGGGCCGTCGCCCTGTATGACAAGATCCCCTACTTCACCACGGCGGCAGGAAGCATCGCAGCCGTGGCCGCCATCAAGTCGCGGGGCGAGGGCGAGGTCGGCGTGCGGTCCTTGCAGGCCTGAAACCCCGGTCACGGCATGGCCGCCGCACCGGCGACGGCGGCGCGAGGGAAGGATTACCCCGGCATCCGTCACATGGCGGTTTGCCCAAAAGGTGCTGCGGCCTTCTCCGGCAAGGGTCCGCCGGGCCTGACCGCCTGCCGCGCGCCGTTCCCGTCACTCAACTCGACAGCAGGGTCAGGGCCGCGCTGTAACGGTTGCCGCTTGTGGCGGCCTGGACCTGGGACAGCGCCAGATAGCGCGTGACCAGCTTGCCGATCACCTCGTCCGTGCCGATCTGGGCAAAGCTGCTGCTGCCCAGGATGCGTTCGGACGCCGACATGAAGTCCTCCAGCTGCCGGTCGACGGACAGGTTCGCCATCGCGCTGCCAAAGCCGAAGGCACTTTGAAAGACCTCCCGCAGGGCCTCGTTTCCCAGCACCTCGTACCACATGGTCTTGTCGCTGGAGGTCCGGCCGGCGAAGGCCTTCAATTCGTTCCGGGCGTTCAGCGCCAGGCGATAGCTTTCGTCCCCTTCTCCGACACGTTTTTGGAACTGCTGCCCGACATAGGCTTCGGTCACCGTGTCGGCCATGGCCTCGGGATCGTTGCGGTTCTTGAATTCCGTGGCAAGCTTCAGATAACGCTTGTCGCTCAGCCGGTTTACCAGGGATGCGCTGTCGCCGATATCCGATTCCAGCACCTTGCGGATAAAGGCCTTGTTGGCGATGTCGTCCTCCAGGCCAAAGGCCCCCAAAGCCACCTGCAACATCTTGTAGTCGCCGACCAGATCCTCGGCCGTGGTGTCTTCGGTCAAATTCTCGCGGAAATAGGTTGTGGCGCGCTGGATCACCGGATCCTTTGCGGTGGCCTCGATCTGCTGGGTTTCGATCCGTTGCAGAACGCGCCAACCCGCAAGACCGCTCAGTCCGATGCTGATGGCTGAGGTCACGGCACCCTCACTGGCGGCGGGCGTGAATAAGCTGGTCTTCCTGCGGCAGAAGTTCGCGCAAGCGGCGCAGGGCCGGATAGATCGCACCGTCCTCGGCGCTGGCCCGGGCTTCTTGCAGGACGGCCTGCGCCGCCGCGCCGTCGAAGACCTGCGACAGCTGCGCGATGGCGAGCAGCAACTGGCGCTTGCCTTCGTCCGGCTGCGCATCGCCGGACAGGATCAGCTGCGCGATATAGCAGGCCCGGCCGACGGGAGTATTGGCGCGGTCGGGATGGATGGCATCCTTCAGGCGCAGGACATTGGCGTTCGGCGTGCGGATGGCGATCTTGGAACGGCGGTCGCCGTTCTCGATCACGGCGCCGTTGATCAGCACGCGTTCGTTCGGGGCTAGCTTCAGGACAAGGCCGCTCATTCCGCGGCCTCCTGGCGCAGGCCGCGCATCATCGCCAGATTGATGTCGATCAAGGGGGCGACGCCGACCTTGCCCGACAGCGCCTGATGGCCGTGGCGCAGGACAAATCCCGCCAGCGACAAAAGCCCGGCCCGGATCTGGTCCGGCAGCCCGTTGCCCGGGCTGGCAAGGTCCGCGGCAAGGATCGTCCACAATTCGTTGTTCTTGTGGACCGCCGCGATCACATCGGCGCCGTGCGCCCCGTCCGCGGCCTGGCGCAGCATTCGGGTGACGCGAGAGAAGACTTCGTATTCGGCATCGCGCGGCGTGCGCAGGATGCTGCTGCCGTATCCATGGCCGGCAAAGGACGGAACCGCGTTCAAGATGATCTTCCTGATCTGAGGGGTTCAGCGGGATGGGTGCGGGGCGCCGGCATGGCGCCCCTGCCTGTCAGGATCAGCGGAACAGGCTCAGGATCGCTGAGGGCGCCTCGTTGGCGATGGACAGGGCCTGGATGCCCAACTGCTGCTGCGTTTGCAGCGCCTGCAAGCGGGCCGAGGCTTCCTCCATATCCGCATCCACCAGCGAACTGACGCCAAGCTTCAGCGAGTCCGCCAGGCTGCCCACGAAGTCGGCCTGATCGGTGATCCGCTCGGACGCCGAACCAAGGGTTGCAGAGCCTGCAATCGCGATGTCAAGCAGCGCCTCGATCTCGCCAAGGGCGGTCTTTGCGCTGGCTTGGTCGGTAATGGACGTAACTGTCGCCTCGGCGATATTGGCCTGGTAATCCAACGAGTTGACAACGATTTCATTGGCAGTGGTGGCACCCGTTCCCGCAAGCCGATCCAGCGAGGCCAGCGTGGTGAAGGTCGCGCCCCCATTGATGCCGTCGGTACTGAGCAGATTGATGCCGTTCATCTGCGTGCCGGACACGACCGACGTGATGTTTGCCATCTTTTCTTCGATCTGTTTTTGCACGGTGGCGAAGTCGAAGCCGTCGTTACCGGCGTTCGTCGCCAGTTTCTTCATGTCGGTCAGCAGATCCACGACCATATCCGACCCCTTCAATGCAGTCGTAACAGTCGCGTTGGCGACGTTCAGGCTGCTGTGCAGGGTCTTGGCTGCAGCCTGGTCGGTTTCCATGGTCTTGGAAATGGCCCACAGCGCGGCATTGTCCGAAGCGTCCGAAATGCTTTTGCCGGTCGAGATTTCCGACTGCGCCTTGTTCAGGCTGGAGTTCACGTTCTTCAGGGTCTGGAGTGCAACGATGGCGCCGTTGTTGGTCAGAATACTGGACATCTTATCCTCTGGAATATTGGATGCTTTGCATCCGCGATTGTGGCGATTGGCCTTCTGACCCTGGGCGCTTGTCCCTGTGCCGCTTTCGGCATGACCGCAGTTCTAACAGCCGGTGATTTACGGATAGTGAATTCGCTTTCCTTTCTCAAACATCGAACGCGAAACATTTTAGTCAAAACCGCTGCGGCAGAACGGCATTGGTCGGCGTCTGTTGCCGCCGTCCCGCCTGGTCATAGGTTTGCAGCATGCGCGCATTTTGCAGGATGTCCTTAATCTGGGCGATGGCGCGTTGCGTGCCGCGCGCAGAATCCTCTGCCAGGCGGCGCAGATGCAGCAGGCTGCGTTCGATCTCGGCCCTGGTTTCGGCATCCGGGCGGTCGCGCTGGAATCGCCCGGCAAGCGCCTCGATCCGGGCGAGGGCCAGGGCGGCGTCGCCTGAAATGATCGCCTGCTGGACGGCGTCCAGCATGGTTCTGTGCCTTGCCTTCATTGCAAATCCAACCGTTTTCCAAATCCGAGGTCGAGCTTCGCGGCCAAGACGGCGGCGTATTCCTGGGTCAGGAAGCTGCCGAACTGGTTTTCGCCGATGCCGCCGCCAAAGGCGCCGCCTTCCGGTTTCGGGCCGCAATATTTAAGCATTTCTTCAAGAAAGGCCTGTTCCAGCTTTTCCGCTGCGGGGGGCGATGATTTCAAGGGCGGCGACAACGGGTTCAGCGTTTCATTCACATGCATGGATGATGTCCCAATTGCGAGATTTTTCCAGGCTTAGCGGTTTGCGGTAAATAAATCGTAAGGACTTCCGCTTATCCATCGGCTTGATGATTTGGGAATCGGCAGATGGCAGAGTGTCTTGTTTCACCAGTTGGAAGCGTTCCGCAGCCCGTGGCAATCGCGGCTCCGGCAGAGGCCGAAGGCCCCGGCGCGGATTTCACCGTCGAGCAGGCGCCGCCCGAGGAGAAGCTTGAGGAGGCCCGTTCCGACGCGGTTTGCGCCGACGCCCCGGCGCCCGATCCCTTGCAGATGCTGATGGAGGATATGTCCGGCATCACCGGCGCCCTGCGCGAGGCCGTGCCCCAGGGGACCGGCAACACCGAGTCCAAGGTTGGCGCGGCAGACAGGGCGTCGTCTCTTCCTTTGCCGCTTTCGGAACCGCCGCTGGAGGCGCGAATCGGCGGGGTTTCCGCCGATCAGGCCCAGACGGGCGCGACGGCAGAGACGCCGGGCCGGTTCTCGCCGGCAGATCTTCCGGACTTGGCGCCCGACATGCCGGTCGAGGGCGCGGCCATCGACCCGGCCCCCGGCGGCATGTCCCCGCCCGAGACCGACGCCATGCTGACCGATTCGGCAACGCCTCCGCCCGCCACCACGCATGGCGCGACCGCGGTCCCCACCGAAGCCCGCGCCGCCCGGGCGGCGGTTGTCCCGGTGGCCCGCCAGATCGCCGAGGCGGTGGTGACCGCGCGCGACGATCTTGTCGAGATTGCCCTGGCGCCCGAGGAACTGGGCAAGATCCGCATGGTGGTGACCGGACCCGATCACAACCCCCATGTCACGGTCTGGGTCGAGCGGCCCGAGGTTCTGGACCAGCTGCGCCGCAATGCCGCCGTTTTGCAGGAATGCCTCGGCGATGCGGGAATGCCCGACGCGACCTTCGAATTCCAGGGCGACACCCCATCCGATTCGCGCAGGGGCCAGGCGGCGGCACCGGACGCACCCTCTTTGGCCCTCGAGGCGGCGGAACCCGCCCGATCCATCCAGGTCGCCTGGACGCCGCTGGCCGTTCCGGCGCGGCTCGACATTCGCATCTGACAGGAGAAACAGGTGATTTCCGCACTCGCCAGCTCGACCGCTGCAACCACCACGACCGCAACGCCGGCCACGACCGGGTCGGCCATCTCGACGAACTACGACACCTTTCTGAGGATGCTGACCACCCAGTTGCAGAACCAGGATCCCCTGAACCCGATGGAGGGATCGGATTTCGCAGTCCAGCTTGCGACCTTTTCGGGGGTGGAACAGCAGGCCCAGACCAACAAGCTGCTGGAGCAGTTGGTCACGCAATCGGGCGGCGGCCTGGGGCAGCTGGCCGACTGGATCGGAAAAGAGGTCCGCACGACCGAGCCGGTCTGGTTCGGGGACAAGGCGCTGACGCTGGACATCGCCCCCCCAAGCAGCGCCGACGGCGTGACGCTGGTGGTGCTGAACGAATCGGGCCGCGAGGTCACGCGCGAGGAGATCGGGACGGGCGAAGGGCAGATCGACTGGTACGGCCGCGACGCGGCGGGCGAGAAGCTGGCCGACGGGCGTTATTCCTTTGTGATCCAAAGCAGCCGCGCGGGCGAGGTGATCTCGGAGGACGCGGTCGGCGCCTATGTCCGCGTGACCGAGGCCGCGGTGGGCGCCCAGGGGGTCGAGCTGATCTTTGAAGGCGGCGGCTCGGCCCCTGCCGGCGAGATCGAGGCGATCCGCGACCCAGGCTAAAGCTGCGGCAGGAAGCTGCCGCGCATGGCCAGGGTCTCGTCGCGGATCCGGGCGGCAGCCGCGCTCATCTGGCGGTCGGCGCGGCGCAGCAGGTACCAGCTGCGCTGGATGGGCAGCCCGATGCCGCGCAGGGCGATCAGGCGGCCCGAGCGCAGCTCCTCGGTCACGGTGTGCTGAGAGATCAGCGCTACGCCCAGACCCGCGATCACCGCCTGCTTGATGGTCTCGTTTGTGCCCATCTCGACGGCGCGCCAGGTCGCGCCCTCGCCGATGCGGTCCAGAAAGCGAGTCATCAGGATGCGGGTGCCCGACCCTTCCTCTCGCGACAGAAAGGTCTGGGCCAGCAGGTCGCCGGGCATCACCGGATCGGCATCGGCCAGGGGGTGGTCGGGTGCGGCGATGATGATGTGCGGATGAGGTCCGACGGGGTCCGCGATAACGGCGGGTTCGCGCGGCGGACGGCCCATGACCGCCAGGTCCAGGTCGTCGCCCGCCAGCGCCGCCAGCACCGCGTCGCGGTTGCCGATACGCAGCGTCACCTCGATCTCGGGCAACAGTCGCAGCAATCGGGCGACCAGGCCAGGGGCGAAATACTTGCCGGTGGACACCACCCCAAGAACGACATTGCCGACGCGGCCTTGCCGCAGCGCGCCGATCTCGCGCCCCGCGCGGGACAGGGCGGTGGCGATCTGCGATTCGGCCAGCAGCAGGGCCTGACCCTCGGGGGTGGGACGAAAGGCGCCGTGTTCGGCGCGGACCATCAGCGCGCAGCCCGCCAGATCCTCCAGCCCCCGCAACTGGCTGTGGATGGCGGGAGTGGTCAGGCCCAGCAGGCCCGCCGCCGCCGTCAGGCTGCCGCTGTCGGCCACGGCGCGCAGGCAGCGCAATTGGCGCAGGCTGATCCCCTCGGGCTTCATCTTCAACCAAATCTAATCCGTGTTCCGAATTTTTAAATTTTCCTGAAAACCCGGTCCTGTCAATCTGCTTCCATCAGACGCCAGGGAGGGGCCGATGACGACGCCCAGCATCGACACCACGCATATCCCGCCGCAGTTCAGGCCGCTGATGCTGGCCTTGGCGCGCGGCGGCGCGACCCTGGCGGGCGTGATCCGGCGCGGCGACACCAGCCTGTCCGCCGAGGTCGGCATCAACAGCGACGGCGACGGGCAGAAGCGGCTGGACATCCAGGCCGACGCCTTGTTCCGCGACGTTCTGCGCGAGGCCGGGCTGCGGTGGTATGCCAGCGAGGAACAGGACGCCCCCCTGGCCATGCAGCCCGGCGGCGCCTTCGCCCTGGCCATCGACCCGCTGGACGGGTCGTCCAACATCGACACCAACATGTCCATCGGCACGATCTTCGCGGTTTATCCGGCGGCGGACCAGGCGGAAACCAGCTTTCTGCGCCCCGCCCGCGACCTGATCGCCGGGGGCTACGTTATCTATGGCCCGCGCTGCTGCCTGGTGGTCAGCTTCGGCGACGGCACGCAGATCTACACGCTGAACCCCGACACCCACAGCTTCGACCTGACCGATCCGCGCGCGACCCTGCCGGATTGCTTTTTCGAATTTGCCATCAACGCCTCGAACTATCGCCACTGGCCGCGCCCGGTCCGCGCCTATATCGACGACTGCCTGGCCGGGATCGACGGCCCGCGCGCGCGGAACTTCAACATGCGCTGGATCGCGTCCCTGGTAGCCGAGGCGCACCGGATCCTGATGCGTGGGGGCATCTTCCTTTATCCCTCGGACGCGCGGAAGGGCTATGAACGCGGCCGGCTGCGGATGCTTTACGAATGCGCGCCCATCGCCTTTGTCATCGAGCAGGCGGGCGGACGGGCGACCGACGGCGCGCTGCCGATCCTGGACGCGGCCATCACCGACCTGCACGGGCGCACGCCCCTGGTGTTCGGCTCCGCCGAGAAGGTGGACCGCGTGGCCGCCTATCACGACCTGCCCGAGGCCGAGGTGTCGGCGCTGTTCGGCCATCGCGGCCTGTTCCGGGCCTGAGGAAACCATGAGCAAGAAACATCCCATCATCTCCGTCACGGGCAGTTCCGGCGCGGGCACGACCACGGTCAAGACGACCTTCGACCAGATCTTCCGCCGCGAGGGCATCACCGCCGTCAGCATCGAGGGCGACGCCTTTCACCGCTTCGACCGGCAGGCGATGAAGGACGAACTGGCCCGCAGGCAGGCCGCGGGCGACCAGACCTTCAGCCATTTCAGCTTCGGCGCCAACGAACTGGAGAAGCTGGAGGACATCTTCCGCGTTTATGGCGAAACCGGCCGGGGCGAGACGCGCCATTACGTCCACGACGACCGCGAGGCCGAACGCTGGGGCGCCGCGCCGGGCACCTTCACCCCCTGGGCGCCGTTCGAGGAAGGGTCCGACCTGCTGTTCTACGAAGGGCTGCACGGCGCGGTCGTCAACGACCGGGTCAATCTGGCCAAGCTGGCCGATCTGAAGATCGGCGTGGTGCCGGTCATCAACCTGGAATGGATCCAGAAGATCCACCGCGACAAGGCCAGCCGGGGCTATTCGACCGAGGCCGTGACCGACACGATCCTGCGCCGGATGCACGCCTATGTGCATTGCATCTGCCCGCAATTCACCCAGACCGACATCAATTTCCAGCGGGTGCCGGTGGTCGATACCTCGAACCCCTTTATCGCGCGCTGGATTCCCACGCCCGACGAAAGCCTTGTGGTGATCCGGTTCAGGAACCCGCGCGGCATCGACTTTCCCTACCTTGCCCAGATGATCGACGGGTCGTGGATGACGCGGGCCAATTCCATCGTCATCCCGGGGCCCAAGACCGACCTCGCCATGCAGCTGATCCTGACGCCGATGATCCTGCGTCTGATCGACGACGCCAAGCGCGCCTGAGGACACGCCATGAACCAGATGACCCGCATCGACGAAGCCCTTGAGACAAAGATGGCCAACGCGATCCGCGCCCTGGCCATGGACGCGGTCGAGGCCGCGAAGTCCGGCCATCCCGGCGCGCCGATGGGCATGGCCGATGTGGCGACCGTGCTGTTTCACCGCTTCATGCGGGTGGACCCGGGCAATCACCGCTGGCCGGACCGCGACCGTTTCGTGCTGTCGGCGGGACATGGCTCGATGCTGGTTTACGCCATCCATCACCTGCTGGGCTATGACGACATGGGCATGGACCAGATCCGCGCCTTCCGGCAGATGGGCTCGCGCACGGCGGGTCATCCCGAATACGGCCACGCCCAGGGGATCGAGATGACTACCGGCCCCCTGGGCCAGGGCATCGCCACGGCGGTCGGCATGGCGCTTGCGGAACGCATGACCCATGCCCGCTGGCCGGATCTGACCGATCACTGGACCTATGTGATCGCGGGCGACGGTTGCCTGATGGAAGGGATCAGCCACGAGGCCATCGACCTTGCGGGCCACCTGCGCCTGGGGCGGCTGATCGTGCTGTGGGACGACAACGGCATCACCATCGACGGCGGCACGGACCTGTCCGCCAGCACGGACCAGGGCGCGCGCTTTGCCGCCGCCGGATGGCATGTGCAGGCGGTGAACGGCCATGACCGCGAGGCGGTGGCGGCGGCCATCGGGGCCGCGCGGGGGGACGGCCGCCCCTCGATGATCGCGTGCAGGACCGTGATCGGCTTCGGCGCGCCGAACAAGCAGGGCGGTCACGATGTCCATGGCGCGCCGCTGGGGGCCGAGGAGATCGCCGCCGCGCGCAAGGCGCTGGACTGGCCTCACGACCCCTTTGCCTTGCCCGAGGATGTGGCCGCTGCCTGGGCCGCGATCGCCACGCGTGGCGCGCAGGCCCGGGCAAGCTGGGCGGCACGGTTGGACGCCTCCCCCGACCGTGCCGCCTTTCTTGCCGCCCAGGATGCGCCCGATGCGCGGGCATTGCGCAAGGCGATTGCCGGACACTGCCAAAGGCTTGCCCAGGATCGCCCGAAGGTCGCGACCCGCAAGGCCAGCGAGATGGCCTTGGAGGTGATCAACGCCACCCTGCCCCTGACCGTCGGCGGAAGCGCGGACCTGACCGGTTCGAACCTGACCCGCAGCAAGGGCATGGCGACGATCCGCCCCGGCGACTATGGGGGCCGCTATGTCCATTACGGCATCCGCGAACATGCCATGGCCGCGGTGATGAACGGCATCGCGCTGCATGGCGGCTTTGTCCCCTATGGCGGGACGTTCCTGGCCTTTGCCGACTATTCCCGCCCCGCGATCCGGCTGGGCGCGCTGATGGGGGTGCCGGTCGTCCACGTGATGACCCATGACAGCATCGGCTTGGGCGAGGACGGCCCGACCCACCAGCCGGTCGAGCATCTGGCGTCCCTGCGCGCGATTCCGAACCTCCAGGTCTTCCGCCCCGCCGATGCCGTGGAAACCGCCGAAGCCTGGGAAATCGCGCTGACCAGCCCCGGCCCCTCGGTTCTCGCGCTCTCGCGGCAGAACCTGCCCGCCGTGCGGGTCGAGGACGAGGACGCCAACCGCTCTCGCCGGGGGGCCTATGTGCTGCGCGCCACGCCCCTGCCCCGAGACGTGACGCTGATCGCCACCGGATCCGAGGTCGAAATCGCGCTTGCCGCCGCCGACCTGCTGCGGGCGGACCGGATCAACGCGGCCGTCGTGTCGGCCCCCTGCTTCGAACTGTTCGCCCGGCAGGACCGCGCCTATCGGCAGGGCGTGTTGTGCGACGCCCCCCGCATCGGGGTCGAGGCCGCGATCCGCCAGGGATGGGATCTGTTCCTGCGCCCGGACGACGGCTTTGTCGGCATGACGGGCTTTGGCGCATCCGCCCCCGCCCCCGCGCTTTACCGCCATTTCGGCATCACGCCCGAGGCCGTCGCGGCCTTGGCACGAAACCTTGTCAAGGGAGAGGACCCATGGCGCTGATCACGCTGAGACAGCTTCTGGACCACGCCGCCGAGCACGGCTACGGCGTGCCCGCCTTCAACATCAACAACATGGAACAGGGCCTTGCGATCCTGAAGGCGGCATCGGCGGTCGATGCCCCGGTGATCCTGCAAGCCTCGCGCGGGGCGCGGTCCTATGCGGGCGACATCATGCTGCGCCGCATGGTCGAGGCCCTGGCCGAGATGAACCCGGGCGTCCCGATCTGCCTGCACCAGGACCACGGCAACAACCTGGCGACCTGCATGTCCGCGATCCGCCACGGGTTCACGTCGGTGATGATGGACGGCTCGCTGCACGAGGACATGAAGACCCCCGCCGATTACGACTACAACGTCGCGGTCACGGCAAAGGTGGCCGAGGCGGCGCACGCGGTCGGCGCGTCCGTCGAAGGCGAGCTGGGCGTGCTAGGTTCGCTGGAAACCGGCGAGGCGGCGGCCGAGGACGGATCGGGCGCCGAGGGCAAGCTGGATCACTGCCAGCTTCTGACCGACCCCGGCCAGGCCGTCGATTTCGTGCTGCGCACCGGCTGCGACGCGCTTGCCATCGCTTGCGGCACCTCGCACGGCGCCTACAAGTTCACCCGCAAGCCCGACGGCGAGATCCTGGCGATGCACGTGATCCAGGCGATCCACGACCGCCTGCCGGGCACGCATCTGGTGATGCACGGGTCGTCCAGCGTGCCGCAGCACTTGCAGGATCTGATCAACGACTCCGGCGGCGAGATGCCCCAGACCTGGGGCGTCCCGGTCGAGGAAATCGAACGCGGCATCCGCATGGGGGTGCGCAAGGTCAACATCGACACCGACTGCCGCATGGCGATGACCGGGCATTTCCGCAAGGTCGCCCGCGAGTGCCCGGACGAGTTCGACCCCCGCAAGTTCATGATCCCCGCCATGGCGGAACTGACCGCGCTGTGCCGCGACCGGTTCGAACGCTTCGGGGCGGCGGGGCAGGCCCACAGGATCAAGGTCATCGCGATGGACGAGATGGCCAAACGCTATTCGTCGGGGGCTTTGGACCCGGCCATCACCGGCGCGAAAGCCGCCTGAAAGGAGGAAACACCCATGAACGAGATGTCGAACCCCAAGATGGATGCCAAAAAGCGGTATGCCGCGGGCGTGCTGAAATACGCGCAGATGGGATACTGGGAACCCGACTACACCCCCAAGGACACCGACGTGATCGCGCTGTTCCGCATCACGCCGCAGGACGGGGTGGACGCGGTCGAGGCGGCTGCGGCGGTGGCGGGCGAAAGCTCGACCGCGACCTGGACGGTGGTCTGGACCGACCGGCTGACGGCCTGCGACAAGTACCGCGCCAAGGCCTACCGGGTCGATCCGGTGCCGAACAGCGCGGGCGAATATTTCGCCTATATCGCCTATGACCTGGACCTGTTCGAACCGGGCAGCATCGCCAACCTGACCGCATCCATCATCGGCAACGTCTTCGGCTTCAAGCCGCTCAAGGCCCTGCGGCTCGAGGACATGCGCCTGCCCGTGGCCTATGTGAAGACCTTCCAGGGCCCGGCGACCGGCATCGTCGTGGAACGCGAACGCCTGAACGTCCATGGCCGCCCGTTGCTGGGCGCGACCGTGAAGCCCAAGCTGGGCCTGTCGGGCCGCAACTATGGCCGCGTGGTCTACGAGGCGCTGAAAGGGGGCCTCGACTTCACCAAGGACGACGAGAACATCAACAGCCAGCCCTTCATGCATTGGCGCGACCGGTTCCTGTATTGCATGGAGGCCGTGAACCGGGCCTCGGCGGCGACGGGAGAGGTGAAGGGCACCTATCTGAACGTCACCGCGGGCACCATGGAGCAGATGTACGAACGCGCCGACTTCGCGAAATCTCTGGGCAGCGTGATCGTGATGATCGACCTGGTGATCGGCTATACCGCGATCCAGTCGATGGCCAAATGGGCGCGGGACAACGACATGATCCTGCACCTGCACCGCGCGGGCCATTCGACCTATACCCGCCAGCGCAGCCACGGCGTCAGCTTCCGCGTGATCGCCAAATGGATGCGGCTTGCCGGGGTGGACCATCTGCACGCGGGCACGGTCGTGGGCAAGCTGGAAGGCGATCCGGCCACCACCAAGGGCTATTACGACATCTTTCGCGAGGAGCGGAATCCCATGGCGCTGGAAAACGGCATCTTCTTCGACCAGGACTGGGCGTCCTTGAACAAGATGATGCCGGTCGCATCCGGCGGCATCCACGCGGGCCAGATGCACCAGTTGCTGACCTATCTGGGCGAGGACGTGGTGCTGCAATTCGGCGGCGGCACCATCGGCCATCCCCACGGCATCCAGGCGGGCGCCACCGCCAACCGCGTGGCGCTGGAGGCGATGGTGTTCGCGCGCAACGCCGGCCGCGACATCTGGAACGAGGGCGAGGACATCTTGCGCGATGCCGCCCGCACCTGCACGCCGCTGAAGCAGGCGCTGGACGTGTGGAAGGACGTGTCCTTCAACTATGCCTCGACCGACGCGCCGGACTTCGCGCCGACGCCCGAAGTGTCGATCTGACCGCAGCGGCGGGGGAAACCCCGCCCCACCGATGCCGCCGGACGGGATTTCACCCCGCCGCGCCCCTACCGGAAAGGAATCACGTTATGAAACTGCGCCAAGGACAGTTCAGTTTTCTGCCCGACCTGTCGGACGACGACATCCGCGTGCAGGCCCAATACGCCATCGACAACGGCTGGGCCGTGTCCGTGGAATACACCGACGACCCCCATCCCCGGAACACCTATTGGGAAATGTGGGGCCATCCGATGTTCGACAACCCGGATGCCGCCGCCGTGGTCTTCGAGGTCAACGAATGCCGCAAGGAACACGGCGGCACATACATCCGCGTTATCGCCTTCGACGCCTCGCCCGGATGGGAGTCGATCCGCATGAGCTTCATCGTGAACCGTCCCGAAACGGAACCCGGCTTCCGCCTGGTCCGGCAAGAGGCCGAGGGCCGCAGCGTCCGCTACACCATCGAAAGCTATGCCGCCCGCGAACCCGAAGGGCTGCGCTATTGACCGACGCCGGGGGCGCTTCGCCCCCCGGACCCCCCGAGGATATTTGAGCAAAGGTGAAGACGCGGTTTCCTTCCGCGTCGGTCCTTAGAGGTGAAAGATGGACGATCCCCGCCCCACCCATGTCGATCTGGCCCGGTCCTTCGAGGAAAGCGGCGTCAAGGACGTGCTGCGCGAGCTGGACGAAACGCTGATCGGCCTTGAACCCGTCAAGTCCCGCATCCGCGAAACCGCCGCCCTGCTGCTGGTGGACAAGGCCCGCCGCCAGATGGGGCTGGCTACGGAAACGCCCACGCTGCACATGTCCTTCACCGGAAATCCCGGCACCGGCAAGACCACGGTGGCGCTGAAGATGGCCGACCTGCTGCACCGCCTGGGTTACGTGCGCAAGGGCCACCTGGTGACGGTGACGCGCGACGACCTGGTCGGCCAGTATATCGGCCACACCGCCCCCAAGACCAAGGAGGTGCTGAAGAAGGCCATGGGCGGCGTGCTGTTCATCGACGAGGCCTATTACCTTTACCGCCCGGAAAACGAGCGCGACTACGGCCAGGAAGCCATCGAGATCCTGTTGCAGGTCATGGAAAACAACCGCGACGACCTTGTGGTGATCCTGGCGGGCTATGGCGACCGGATGGACCGCTTCTTCGCCTCGAACCCCGGCTTCCGGTCGCGGATCGCCCATCATGTCGAATTCCCCGATTATACCGACCCGGAACTGCTGCATATCTCCGAACGGATGCTGGCCGCGCAGAATTACCGCTTCGACAACGGCGCGCGGGCCGCGATGGAGGAATACATCGCCGCCCGCCGCCACCAGCCGCATTTCGCCAATGCCCGGTCGGTAAGGAACGCGCTTGACCGCGCGCGGCTGCGGCAGGCGAGCCGGCTGTTCAACGGGGCGAAGGGCCCGCTGGACGCCGATACCCTGTCCACCATCACAGAGCCCGACCTGCGCGCCAGCCGGGTGTTCCGGGGCGGGCTTGCGGTGGACAGGCTTGACGGGGATCGCAGGACAAGGCAGGCGATGGACCAGGCCGCCGAATAGGGAAACCGCTTATGACCTTCGACCGCAGCATCAAGATCGCGCCCTCCATCCTGTCCGCCGATTTCGCCGATTTCGGACGCGAGATCCGCGCCATCGAGGACGGAGGCGCCGACTGGGTCCATGTCGACGTGATGGACGGGCATTTCGTGCCGAACCTGACCTTTGGCCCGCCCGCCGTGAAGGCCTTCCGCCCGCACGTCAAGACCTTCATGGACGTGCACCTGATGATCGCCCCGGTGGACCCTTATATCGAGGCCTATGCCGAAGCCGGCGCCGACATGATCACCGCCCATGTCGAAGCGGGCGCCCATCCCCACCGCACCCTTCAGGCGATCCGCGCGACGGGAAAGAAGGCGGGGATCGCGCTGAACCCCGGCACCCCGGTCGAGGCGGTGGAATACCTGCTGGATCTGTGCGACATGGTGCTGGTCATGACCGTGAACCCCGGCTTCGGCGGGCAGAAGTTCATCCATTCCCAGATCGACAAGATCGCCCGCCTGCGCGGCACCATCGGCGACCGGCCCATCCACATCCAGGTGGACGGCGGCGTCGATCCCAAGACCGCGCTCCTTGTCGCCAAGGCCGGGGCCGACGTGCTGGTCGCGGGATCGGCGGTCTTCAAGGGCGGCTCGGTCGGCCAGCCGGAGGTTTATGGCGGCAACATCCGCGCGATCCGCGATGCCGCGCAGGGGCTGGCGCTGTCGGCCTGAAGATCGGGACTGCGGTTCTTTCCCTCGGTCGAAAGGCGCGACATCGCCCCCAAAGGACGGTGCCGTTTCGCGATCCGGCGGCCTTGGGGGCAATGGCAACGCATGGCGAAGGCGACCGGGTCAGGGCGTCAGTCCAGCGCGGTCGCCCAATCCTCGACCCCATCCCCGCTGCCGAGTTCCGTCACCAGCCCGTTCACCATAAACGTGGGCGAGACATGGATGCCGTTCTGGCGGGCGTACCTGGTGTGCCACTTGATCGCGGCCTCGAGCTCGGGGAACGCGAAGGCCTCGGCCAGGGGAACGCCGCTGCAATCCTCCAGCCGGGCGATGATCCGGTTCGGCGTCGCGTCCATGTTCGGGCCCTTGCGGTGCTGCTCGAACTCGAACGCCTCGCGATGATCGGCGATGGCGGCCAGGACGCGGCGGGCGGTCTCGCGCCCGCCGGCGGTCATCGACGCCGCCAGGACGCAGCGCGTCACCACCGGGGAAAACATGTGCCAGGGCTGCGACTGCATCCGCAGCTTGACGGTCACGCGGTCCCGCCCCGCCACGTCCAGAAAGGCATCCATCTTGCGGAAGGCCTTGACCGAGAAGGGGCAGGTCGGCTCCAGGAAGATCTCGAAGCTTTGCGGTCCCTGGCCCCAGAACAGCGGATCGGCGGTTCTTGTCGTCATGGCACGGTTCCTTCGGTTTGACATTCTCCACGGCGCGCGCATCCTGCGGCCAGCAACAGGAGATGGCAATGGATCTGGGCATCAGGGGAAAACGGGGGCTGGTTTGCGCGGCCTCCAAGGGATTGGGCCGCGGCTGCGCCGAAGCCCTGGCCGAGGCGGGCGTGGATCTGGTGATCAACAGCCGGACCGAATCCGAGATCGTTGAAACCGCCCGGCAGATCGCCGAAAGGCACGGCGTCGGCGTCACGCCGGTCGCCGCCGACATCACCACCGACGAAGGCCGCGCCCGCGTGCTGGAGGCGGCCGGACAGACCGACATCCTGGTCACGAACGCGGGCGGTCCGCCGCCGGGCGACTGGCGGGACTGGACGCGCGAGGACTTCATCCGCGCCATCGATGCCAACATGTTGTCGGCCGTGGCCCTGATGCAGGCCCTGGTGCCAGGCATGATGGATCGCGGTTGGGGCCGCGTGGTCAACATCACCTCGCAATCCGTGCGTTCGCCCATTGCCGCCCTTGGCCTGTCGAACACGGCGCGGACCGGGCTGACGGGGTTTGTCGCGGGCATGTCGCGGCAGGTGGCGGGCCATGGGGTCTGCGTGAACAACATCCTGCCCGGCATCCACGCGACCGACCGCGCGGTGAGCCTGGACAAGGGGGTCAGCGACAAGCAGGGCATCAGTCTGGATCAGGCGCGCCAGCAGCGGCAGGCCACCATTCCGACCGGCACCTACGGCGATCCGGGCGATTTCGGCGCGGCCTGCGCCTTTCTGTGCAGCCAGCAGGCGCGCTTCATCGTCGGTCAGAACCTGCTGCTGGACGGCGGCGCGCTGAACGTGACGATCTAGGCGGGCTGCCCGGTCGCCGCGCGATAGTCGCGCAGGATGGCCGAAAGCTGGTCGCCCCTCGCCTCCGGGTCGGCCAGCAGCGCGCACAACCCGCGGGCCCGGGCCGAGATCTGCCGGCAGGCATCCAGATTGGCGCGCGCCCAGGCCAGCCTGTCCGCCAGATCGCCCGCGCCGGGGCGCAGCGGGATGTAATGCCGCCAGGGCCGGAAGACCGCCCGGGCGAATGTTTCCCAGCCGTCCTCCTCCAGCAGCACGACCGAATTGCTGTTGGCGAGCGGCAGGAAATCCTCGGCCCCCGAGGTCGCGCCGAGGCATATCAGGTAGCGGTGCGACAGCAGGAACTCGTCGCCCTGGCGGGGCGCGGTCAGATGCGCCAGGCCCGCACGCTCCAGCGCCCGCTGCCCGCGCGCGTCGGGGGTCAGCGCCGCGTCGATGTCGGGCGATCCCTGGTGCGCCAGGGCCAGCGCCACCCGGGGGGCCGCGCGCAGCCCGGCCCCGGCACGCGGGTCGCCCGCCAGAACCTCGGCCACGACCTCGTGCACGGGGCGGCAAGGCAGGCCGTCCGGCGACAGCACATGGCCCGACAGATCGCCCCGCCACACCGCGCGGTCACGCTTGTGCCGAAAGGGCGGGTCGATGCGGTCGGGACGGCCCAGATGGCCGTCATTGCCCAGCCGGTGGATCCAGGGCATCGGCCACAGAAAGGCATTGGCCGCCCCCGCCCTGCGGCAAGCCGCCAGCACCGGGGCGGCCCCTCCGCCCGCATGGCCGGGTTGCATGTCGATGTGATAAACGCCGCGATCCGCCGCCTGGGCGATGTCGTTGGCCGTGGTGGCGATGCGCAGCAGCTGCGGCACCCCCGCGCGCGCGTAGAAGAACCCGTCCGGCCCCGGGCGCAGCGGCATGAGCTTGCCCCGCGGGTCGCGGACCTCGCCCTTGTCCAGGTCGATGGCGGCCCGATGGCCGGGTCCGGCGGGATGGTCCGCCGGGAGGATCCGGGCGGGCCGGGCGGCGCCGACGATGCCGGCGCTGATCCGGTCGCGGTCGGCCCGGGCGATCCCGGTTCCGGGCGGGGGCGCGTCCAGCATCCGCGACAAGCGGGCCAGATAGCCTTCGCGCCGCGACCTGACGCCCGCGCCGGGCCGGGGCGGGCAATCCTTCAGGTCGAACCAGGGCGCCAGGGCATCGCGGTAATCGCCGGGGGCGGCCTGGTCGATGTCGATCTCGACGAACTCGGCCCGGCCCGCGAAATAGGCCCGGCACCCGGCCAGATGCGCGTCCCATTCCCCGGCCCAGAGATCCGCCAGATCCGGCAGGGCCACCCCCCGGATCCGGGCATGGGCGCGGGCATAGCTGCCGCCGCGGTGCATGTAGCGGCTGATCACCCAGTCCTCGACGTTGCGGGTGTTCAGCAGAAAGACCGAGCCGGGATAGCTGTCATCCAGAAAGCGGTATTCCTTGAAGGCCTCGACGATCGGCATGTTCAGATAACGCACCGATTCCATGTCGGTGAAGGCCACGGCCGTGCCGGCCCAGGGTTGCAGGGGCCTGACGCCCGCCAGCTTGGACCAGGCGACATCCTCGGCCAGGGCGCCCTCGGCCCAGTGGACGGCGGGATAGCCGTTCATCTGAAACAGCCGGGCGATAAAGGTCGTGCCGCATTTGTTGAAGCCGATCTGAAAGAATTTCCGCGACACGCCGTTCCCTTCCGTGCCCGATGCGCCCGATGCCCGGTGCCCCCTGGCCGGTGCCCCCTGGCCGATGCCCCCTGGCCGATGCCCCCTGGCCGATGCCCCCTGGCCGATGCCCCCTGGCCGATGCCGTGCGACCCTGCGGCGGGTGCGGCCCGCTGTCAATCGCGTCGGAGTTGCAGGCTACGACAAAAGGCTTGCCTTGGCCTTGTGGCCCGGCTAGCTGTCAGCCATCGGAACTCGGGAGAAGCTGGCCCGCGCCAGTGCCGAAGGAGCAGCCGCCCCGGCGAACTCTCAGGCAGAAGGACCGTTTTCCGACAGAAGCTCTGGAGAGTGGCCGGAAGGCCCGCCGAAGGGATAACGATCTCAGGCGCCCCAGACCGGTCGATCCGGGCGGGGCAGGGACAGAGGGGGCATCGTTCCGGGCATCCGCCCGCCAACCGATGCCGGCTGTCCGGCTCGTCAAAGGAGGCCGCATGGCCGAAGAACCGCGCCGAACCGGGCTTTACGATCTTCACGCCGCGCTTGGCGCGCGCATGGTGCCCTTCGCGGGATGGGAGATGCCCGTTCAATACCCGATGGGGGTGATGGCCGAACACCTCCACACCCGCGCAGAGGCCGGGCTGTTCGATGTCGGCCACATGGGCCAGGTCGTGATCGCGCCGCGAAACGGCGACATGGCGGCCGCGGCCCTGGCCCTGGAACGGCTGATCCCTGCCGATGTGCTGGGCCTGGCCCCGGGGCGGCAGCGTTACGGGCTGTTCACGAACGATGCGGGCGGAATCGCCGACGACCTGATGTTCGCCAACCGGGGCGACCACTTCCTTTTGGTGGTCAACGCCGCCTGCGCGGACCGCGACATCGCGCATCTGCAAGGCCTGGACGACATAACGGTGACGCCCGTGACCGATCGCGGGCTGCTGGCGCTGCAAGGGCCGCAGGCGGCCGAGGTGCTGGCCCGGCTGGTGCCCGCCGTGGCCGCCATGCGCTTCATGGACAGCCAGATCCACGCCTGGGACGGGGCGGAGCTGTGGATCTCTCGGTCGGGCTACACCGGCGAGGATGGGTTCGAGATCTCGGTCCCCGAAGACGCGCTGCGCCGGTTTGCCCAGGCCCTGCTGGATCAGCCCGAGGTGGCGCCCATCGGCCTTGGCGCCCGCGACAGCCTGCGCCTGGAGGCCGGGATGCCGCTTTACGGGCACGACATGGACGCGTCCGTGACCCCCGGACAGGCGGCGCTTGGCTGGTCGATCCCCAAGGCGCGGCGCGCGGGCGGCGCGCGGGCGGGCGGCTTTCCGGGGGCGGACGCGGTGCTGGCCGAACTGGCCCAAGGCCCGGCGGCGACGCGGCGCGGCCTGCGCCCCGAGGGCCGCGCGCCGATCCGCGAGGGCGTGGCGATCCTTGCCGCAGCCGACGGGGGCGAGCCGATCGGCCATGTGTCCTCGGGCGGCTTCGGGCCGTCGGTCGGCGGTCCGATCGCCATGGCCCGCCTGCCCGCCGGCCTGCCCGACGGCGCGACGGTTTATGCCGAGTTGCGCGGCAAGCGCATCCCCGTGGCGGTTGTCCCCCTGCCCTTCATCACCCCTTCCTACAAACGCTGAGGATCCCATGCTGAAATACACCGAAGACCACGAATGGCTGCGCGCCGAGGGCGACGAGATCGTGGTCGGCATCACCGCCCATGCCAGCGAGCAACTGGGCGACGTGGTCTTTATCGAACTGCCCGAGGAAGGCCGCGAGGTTGCGGCGGGCGACGAAGTCGTGGTGATCGAATCCGTCAAGGCGGCGTCCGACATCGCGGCCCCGGTGGCGGGCGTGATCACGGCGGTGAACACGGCCTTGGGGGACGCTCCGGGCAGTGTCAACGACGACCCGCTGACGGCCTGGTTCTTCCGCATCAAGCCTGCCGATCCGGCCGCGATCGAGAGTTTCATGGATGAGGCCGCCTATCGGGCGCTGATCGGCTGACGACGACGCCCGGGGGGGCTGCCTGCCCCCGGGACCCCCGAGGATATTCAAGCCAAGGTGAAACGCATCTTGGAGAGATGGCGATCATGACCCGCTGGACCCCGACCGACTACAACCCCGACGATTTCGCGAACCGCCGCCATATCGGACCCTCGCCCGCCGAGATGGAGGCGATGCTGAAGGTCGTCGGCGCCGACAGCCTGGACGCGCTGATCGACCAAACCATCCCTGCGGCGATCCGGCAGCAGGCGGCGCTTGACTGGCCCGCGCTGTCCGAAGCCGCCCTGCTGGACCGGATGCGGCAGGTCGCGGCGAAGAACACCGTGATGACCAGCCTGATCGGCCAGGGCTACCACGGCACCGTCACGCCGCCCGCGATCCAGCGCAACATCCTGGAAAACCCGGCCTGGTACACGGCCTATACCCCCTACCAGCCCGAGATCGCGCAAGGGCGGCTAGAGGCGCTGCTGAACTTCCAGACCATGGTGGCCGATCTGACCGGGCTGCCGGTCGCCAACGCCTCGCTGCTGGACGAGGCGACAGCGGCGGCCGAGGCCATGGCGATGGCGCGGCGGCAGTCGAAGTCCAAGGCCGATGCCTTTTTCGTGGCCCACGACCTGCACCCCCAGACCATCGCCGTGATCGAGACGCGGGCCGCGCCGCTGGGCATCCGCATCGTCAAGGCCTCTATCGACGATCTGCAACCCGATCAGGTCTTCGGGGCGATCTTCCAGTATCCCGGCACCTACGGCCATGTCCGCGACCTGACGCCCGAAATTGCGGCGCTGCACGCGGCGGGCGCGCTGGCGGTGGTCGCGACCGACCTGCTGGCGCTGTGCCTTTTGCGCGAACCGGGCGCCATGGGGGCCGACATCGCGGTGGGTTCCGCGCAGCGGTTCGGGGTGCCGATGGGCTATGGCGGGCCTCATGCCGCCTTTATGTCCTGCCGCGACGATCTGAAGCGCGCCATGCCGGGCCGGATCGTCGGCGTCAGCATCGACGCCAAGGGCAACAAGGCTTACCGCCTGTCGCTGCAAACGCGCGAACAGCATATCCGGCGCGAAAAGGCGACCAGCAATGTCTGCACCGCGCAGGCGCTGCTGGCGGTGATGGCGTCCTTTTATGCCGTGTTCCACGGCCCCGAGGGCCTGCGCGCCATTGCCCAGCGGGTGCATCTCCATGCCGCGACCATCGCCGAGGCCCTGCGCGCGGCGGGGGCCGAGGTCGCGCCCGGGGCGTTTTTCGACACGATCACCGTCAAGGTCGGCGTGGGCCAGGCCGGGATCCTGGCCGCCGCGCGCCATCGCGGCATCAACCTGCGCAAGGTCGGGCGCGACCGGGTGGGGATCAGCGTCGACGAGACCACGGATGCCGATGTGATCGCGCGCCTGCTGGATGCCTTCGGCATCGCCGACGCGCCTGCCCCGGCCGGATCCCCGGCGATCCCCGACGCGCTGCTGCGCGAAACGGATTACCTGACCCATCCGGTCTTCCACATGAACCGCGCCGAATCCGAGATGATGCGCTATATGCGCCGCCTGTCGGACCGCGACCTGGCGCTGGACCGGGCGATGATCCCGCTGGGATCCTGCACCATGAAGCTGAACGCCGCGGCCGAGATGATGCCGATCACCTGGCCCGAATTCGGCGCGCTGCATCCCTTCGCCCCCGCCGACCAGGCGGCGGGCTATGCCGAGGCCATCGCGGATCTGACCGACAAGCTGTGCCGGATCACCGGATACGACGCCTTTTCCATGCAGCCCAACAGCGGCGCGCAGGGAGAATACGCGGGGCTGCTGACCATCGCCGCCTATCACCGCTCGCGCGGCGAGGATCGCGATGTCTGCCTGATCCCGGTGTCCGCCCACGGCACCAATCCGGCCTCGGCGCAGATGTGCGGCATGAAGGTGGTCGTGGTGAAATCCGCGCCGAACGGCGACATCGACCTGGAGGATTTCGCAAACAAGGCCGCCGCGGCGGGCACCAGGCTGGCGGCGGTGATGATCACCTATCCCTCCACCCATGGCGTCTTCGAGGATACCGTGCGCGAGGTCTGCGACATCACCCACAGGCACGGCGGGCAGGTCTATATCGACGGGGCGAACATGAACGCCCTGGTGGGCCTTGTGAAACCGGGCGAGATCGGCGGCGATGTCAGCCACCTGAACCTGCACAAGACCTTCGCCATCCCGCATGGCGGCGGCGGGCCGGGCATGGGGCCGATCGGGGTCAAGGCGCATCTGGCGCCCTTCCTGCCCGGCGATCCGCGCGAGGCGGACAGCAGCGGCGCGGTCAGCGCGGCGCCCTTTGGCAGCGCCTCGATCCTGCTGATCTCCTGGGCCTATTGCCTGATGATGGGCGGGGCGGGGCTGACGCAGGCCACGCGGGTGGCGATCCTGAACGCGAACTACATCGCCTCGCGCCTGGCCGGGGCCTTTCCGATCCTGTTCATGGGCAACCGCGGCCGGGTCGCGCATGAATGCATCATCGACACGCGGCCCTTCGCCGAACACGGCGTCACCGTGGACGACATCGCCAAGCGGCTGATCGACAACGGCTTCCATGCGCCCACCATGAGCTGGCCCGTGGCGGGCACGCTGATGGTGGAACCCACGGAATCCGAAACCAAGGCCGAGATCGACCGCTTCGTCACCGCCCTGCTGGCCATCCGGGACGAGATCACGGACGTGGCCGAAGGCCGAATCGCGGCGGACCAAAGCCCGCTGCGCCACGCCCCGCACACGGTCGAGGATCTGGTGGCCGACTGGGACCGCCCTTATTCGCGCGAACAAGGCTGCTTTCCGCCGGGCGCCTTCCGGGTGGACAAGTACTGGCCGCCGGTGGGTCGGGTGGACAACGCCTATGGCGACCGCAACCTGGTCTGCACCTGCCCGCCCCTGGAAAGCTATGCCGAAGCGGCGGAATAAGGATCGGGCCTAAAGGCCCGACCCTTCGTCCACGCCCAGCATGATGTTGAGGTTCTGGACCGCCGCGCCCGATGCGCCCTTGCCCAGGTTGTCCAGAACCGCCACAACCGTGGCGCAGCCATTCTGCGCATCGCCCTGCACGGTGATGCGCAGCCCGTTGGTGTTGTTGAGATCCGTCGGGACGATGCGGGGACCGGCGCCCTGGGCGACCTCGATGAAGCGTTGGCCCGCGTAATGATCGGCCAGAACCCGGGTCAGGCTGTCCAGGGTCCGCCGTCCGTCCAGGAACAGCGGCACCTGCACCGCCATGCCCTGGGCGAAATTGCCCACCGCCGGCGCAAAGACCGGCTGCCGGGAAAGGCCCGCATGGGCCATGATTTCCGGGATGTGCTTGTGGCGCTGGTTCAGGCCGTAGACGAAATGGACGGGCGCCGCGCCGCTGTCGTATTCCGCAATCAGCGCCTTGCCGCCGCCGGTATAGCCGCTGACGGCGTTGATGGTCAGGGGTTCGTCCGGGGCGATCAGGTTCGCGGCCACAAGCGGCGCGAGGATGGCGATGGCGCCGGTGGAATAGCAGCCGGGATTGCTGACCAGCCGCGCGCCCGCGATCCGGTCGCGCGCCCCGGCATTCAGTTCCGGGAACCCGAACGCCCAGGCCGCGTCCACCCGGTGCGCGGTCGAGGCGTCGATGATCCGCGTGTCCAGATCGGCGGCCAGGGCCACGGCTTCGCGCGCGGCGTCGTCGGGCAGGCACAGGATCGCCACGTCGGCCTGCTGGAACGCCTCGCGCCGGGCGTCCGCGTCCTTGCGGCGGTCGGGGTCGATGGCGATCAGGCGGATGTCATCGCGCGGTGCCAGCCTTTCGCGGATTTGCAGGCCGGTGGTGCCTGCCTCGCCGTCGATGAAAACGCTGTATGCCATGACCCGATCCCCGATGATGTCGGGGCGTTATAGGGGACCGCCGGCCCCCTGCCAATCAGATCCGGCAGATTTCCGACCGGGTGAGGAACCGCTTTTCGCGCCCGTTGTCCAGGCTGAACATGCCGCCGCGCCCGGGCACCACGTCGATGACCAGATCCGTATGCGCCCAGGCCTCGGCCTGGGAGGCGCTGATGTAGAAGGGCGCGCCGCCGATCTCGCCCAGCTTCACGTCGCGTTCGCCGACGCGGAAATCGCCCTGCGGATAGCACATGGGCGATGACCCGTCGCAGCAGCCGCCCGACTGGTGGAACAGGACGGGGCCATGATCGGCCACGATCTCGGCGATCAGATCAAGGGCGGCGGGGGTGGCTGTGACGCTGCTCATGCATTCAACCTTTTCTTCAGGAATTCCAGTACCTGCCGCTCCTCGGGGCGCAGGCCGGGTTGTTGCAGATCGTCCTCGATTTCCTCGCGCAATTCCAGCTTCAACTCGTCGGCCAGATAGGCGTCGATCACCTCGGGGTGGATATAGCATTTGCGGCAGATCGTGGGCGTGTTGCCCAGGCGGCTGGCGACCCGCTCGATCGCGTCGCGGATGTTGCGCTTGGCGGCGGCCTGGCTGTCGCAGGCCTCGTATTCCATCAGCGCCAGGGCGGCCAGAACGGTGCCGGTCCAGGTGCGGAAATCCTTGGCGGTGACGTTCTGGCCGGAAATCTCGCGCAGGTAGTCGTTCACCTCGGTCGAGGTGACCTTTTGCCGTTCGCCGTTCTCGTCAAGGTACTGGAACAGGTGCTGGCCGGGGATGTCCTGGGCGGCGCGCACGATCCGGGCCACGCGGCGGTCGCGCAGGCCCAGGTTCCATTCCTTGCCCGACTTGCCCTTGAAGCGGAAGCGCACCTCGCTGCCGTCGATCTTCACATGCCGGTCGCGCAGTGTGGTCAGCCCGTGCGACTTGTTCTGCCTGGCATAGTCGAGATTGCCCACGCGGATCATGGTGTTTTCCAGCAGGTGCACCACGGTCGCCAGCACCTTTTCGGCGGGCAGCCCGCGCCGCGACATGTCCGCGTCCACCCGCGCGCGGATCTGCGGCAGGGCATGGGCGAAGTCCAACATGTGATCGTATTTGGCGCTGTCGCGGACGGCGCGGAAATCGGGATGATAGCGGTATTGCTTGCGCCCCTTGTCGTCGCGGCCCGTGGCCTGGATGTGGCCGCGCGGATCGGGGCAGATCCAGACATCGGTATAGGCCGGCGGGATCGCCAGGGACGCCAGCCGCGCCCGTTCGGCCTTGTCGGTGATCGCCCGGCCGTCGGGCCCGCGATAGGTGAAGCCCTTGCCGGACCGTTTCCGGGTGATCCCCGGCATGTCGTCGTTGACATAAACCAGCCCCGCCTCTTTCGCGGCATCGCGGGGGTCGGAGATGACGGCGTCCTTGGGCATGTGAGAACCGGAGGCGGTTGGCTTCCGGTTCAACGCCGCGCCCGGCGGAAGGTTGCGCCCTGGGGGAAGGACAGGCGCACGCCGGGCGCGGCAGGACAGGCCGGGTTCGCCCCGGCCCGCCCGTTTCAGAAGAAGCCCAGCTTCTTCGGGCTGTAGCTGACCAGCATGTTCTTGGTCTGCTGGTAATGATCCAGCATCATCTTGTGGTTCTCGCGGCCGATGCCCGACTGCTTGTAGCCGCCAAAGGCCGCATGGGCCGGATAGGCGTGATAGCAATTGGTCCAGACCCGGCCCGCCTTGATCGCGCGGCCGAAGCGGTAGCAGGTGTTGGCCTCGCGCGACCAGATGCCCGCGCCCAGGCCGTAAAGCGTGTCGTTGGCGATCGACAGCGCCTCGTCCCCGTCCTTGAAGGTGGTCACGGACACAACGGGGCCGAAGATTTCCTCCTGGAAGATGCGCATCTTGTTGTTGCCGCGGAACACCGTCGGCTTGATGTAGTATCCGCCCGACAGTTCGCCGCCGTGGTCGGCCGCCTCGCCGCCGATCAGCACCTCGGCGCCTTCCTTGCGGCCGATGTCGAAATAGGACAGGATCTTTTCCTTTTGTTCCGACGAGGCCTGGGCGCCGATCATGGTGGCGGCATCGCGCGGGTCGCCCCCCTTGATCGCCTCGACGCGCTTGAGCGCGCGTTCCATGAACCGGTCATAGATCGATTCCTGGATCAGCGCGCGCGACGGGCAGGTGCAGACCTCGCCCTGGTTCAGCGCGAACATCACGAAGCCCTCGATGGCCTTGTCGAAGAAATCGTCGTCTTCGCGGACCACATCCTCGAAGAAGACGTTGGGGGACTTGCCGCCCAGTTCCAGCGTCACCGGGATCAGGTTTTCGGACGCGTATTGCATGATCAGCCGCCCGGTGGTGGTTTCCCCGGTAAAGGCGATCTTGGCGATGCGCGGATTGCTGGCCAGCGGCTTGCCCGCCTCCAGCCCGAAGCCGTTGACGACGTTCAGCACGCCCGGCGGCAGCAGGTCGGCGATCAGGTCCACGAAGACCATGATGCTGGCGGGGGTCTGCTCGGCCGGTTTCAGCACCACGCAGTTGCCCGCGGCCAGGGCGGGCGCCAGCTTCCACACCGCCATCAGCAGCGGAAAGTTCCACGGGATGATCTGGCCCACCACGCCCAGGGGTTCGTGGAAATGATAGGCGACGGTGTCGTGGTCGATTTCCGAGATACCGCCTTCCTGCGCGCGCAGCACGCCCGCGAAATAGCGGAAATGGTCGATGCCCAGCGGCAGGTCGGCGGCCATGGTTTCGCGGATCGGCTTGCCGTTGTCCCAGGTTTCCGCAGTCGCCAGCAGTTCCAGGTTCTGTTCCATCCGGTCGGCGATGCGCAGCAGGATCAAGGAGCGTTCCGCGGCAGAGGTCTGGCCCCACTTGTCCTTGGCGGCGTGGGCGGCATCAAGCGCCGCTTCGATGTCGTCGGCGTTCGACCGGGCGATCTCGCCGATTTCGGCGCCGGTGATGGGGGTGGTGTTGGTGAAATAGCGGCCCGACTTCGGCGCGGTCCACTGTCCGCCGATGAAGTTGTCGTAACGCTTGGCAAAGGGCATCACGCCCACGCCGCGGAATTCGTGCGTCTGGTCGTTCGGCATCGTTTCCTCCTCTCGGATTTGGCCCGGAGTCTCTCCCTCTCCGGGTATGGATGACAGCTTGGCGGCTGCGCGATTCGATGCAACCGCCGATCCCACGCTGCAGCCGCGGCCCTGTCTCACGGATGAGACAGTCAGCCGGATCTTTCGGTCAGCCCCAGCCTTGCCATGCGGCGGTAAAGCGTGGCCCGCCCCACCCCCAGGGCGCGCGCGGCGGCGGACACGTTGCCGTCGGCCCGCGCCAGGGCGCGGGCCACGGCGGCGCGTTCGGCCTTGTCGAAGCCCGTCAGGTCGTCGTCCCGGCCCAAAAGGTCGGCGGCCGGGCGCGGGCGGATCGCGCCTTCGCGCTCCAGCCCCAGGACGCGGCGCGCCGCGCGGGTCGCGCCGATGGCCAGATCGTCCGTGTCCACGGCCAGCAGGACCGCCGCATCGACCGAATCGCCGGGCGCGACGATCCGGGCGCCGGGATAGCTGGCGCGGAAGAACACCGTTTCGATGGCGCGGGCGGTCTGCGCCACCTGGGCCGAGATCAGACGGTTGTAGCGTTCGGTCTGGTCGGCCCGCGCGCTGCTGACATCCAGCGCCGCCAGCAGCCGCCCGTCCGGTCCCCAGATCGGCGCGTCCATGCAGGACATGGCGGTGTTGCGGGTGTGGAAATGTTCGCCGCGGTGGATCGTGATGGGCCGCCCCTCGGCCAGGCAGGTGCCGATGCCGTTGGTGCCCTGCACGGCCTCGGACCAGTCGGCGCCCTGCCACAAGCCCCAGTCCCGGAACTGTTCGGCATCGGCCGCATTCACCCGCTGGTCCAGCACCACGCCCTCCGCATCGGTCAGCAGGACATTGCAGCCCGACAAGCCCACCAGGCCGAACAGCTGGTCCAGTTGCGGTCCGGCCACGCGCAGGAAATGCTCCATCGCCTGCCTGCGGCGGGCCAGTTCGGCCAGGGTCAGGCGCTCGGGGCGGCGCGCGTCGGACGGGTCCAGCCCGTGCTTCAGCAGCGACCGCCGCCAGGACGCGGCAAGGGCCGAGGTTTCGGAACTGGACTGCGATGTCCGGGCGACGTGATCGGCGTGACGCATACCGGGCCGGCTCCTCCTCGGTCGGTAGCGGGCACTATAACACGCAGGAACGCGATCCGGCCAAGCGTTAATTGCCGGTGGCGGCAGGCAGGCGCCAGGCCAGCACGTGATCGCCCAGGTCGGTGCCGATGGACCCGTGCCCCCCCGCGACCAGCACCACCGTCTGCCGGCCCTGGCTGTCCAGATAGGTCATGGGCGTGGCCTGTCCGCCCGCGGGCAGCCGCCCGCGCCACAATTCGCGGCCCGTGGTCAAGTCGTAGGCCCGCAGGTAGTTGTCCACCGCGGCCGCCATGAAGACCACGCCCGATCCGGTGATCACCGGCCCGCCGATGCCCGGCATTCCCAGGGGCAGCGGCAAGGGCAGCGGCGTCATGTCCATGGTCGTGCCGTTGCGGCGCTTCCAGGCGATTTCTCCGGTGCGCAGGTCGGCGCCCGCGACGAAGCCCCAGGGCGGCTGCTGGCAGGGCACCCCCAAGGGCGACAGGAACGGCCCCATCTCGACCGCGTAGGGCGCCCCGGCATTGGAATTGAGGCCCTGTTCGCCGGAATTGGTGGCGCGGCCCTCGGCCTGTTCGGCAGGCACCAGGCGCGAGGTGAAGGCCAGTTGCAGCGGCATCCCGAACATCACCTGGCGGCGCGGATCGACGGCGATGCCGCCCCAGTTGAAGACGCCGAAATTGCCGGGGTGAACGATCGTGCCCTGCAAGGACGGGGGCGTGTAGCGGCCTTCGTAGCGCAGCTTGCGGAACTCGATCCGGCACAGCATCTGGTCGATCAGCGTCGCGCCCCACATCTTCTGTTCGGTCAGCGGCTCCGGTTCAAAGGACAACGCAGAAACGGGCTGCGTGGGGGCCGCGAAATCCTCGGGGATGGTGCCCTGGGGGGCGGGGCGTTCGGTGACGGGCAGGATCGGCTCGCCCGTCTGGCGGTTCAGCACATAAACGTCGCCCTGCTTGGTGGGCACCACCAGGGCGGGCACCCGGCCCTCCGGCATGTCCAGATCCAACAGCGTGGGCTGCGCGGGCGTGTCCATGTCCCACAGGTCGTGATGGACGAACTGCCGGACCCAGCGGGCCTGCCCGGTCGCCGCGTCCAGCGCCACCACGGAACTGGAATAGGTTTCCTCGGCCTCGTTGCGGAACATGCCCAGCTGATCGGGCGTGCGGTTGCCCATGGGCACATAAACCAGCCCAAGCGCGGGATCCGCCGACAAGGGCGCCCAGCTGTTGGGCGAGGACGGCGTATAGGTCTGCGTCGGGTCGGTCACGTCAAAGGGCGCGGTGGCGTCGGGATTGCCCGAATCCCAGTTCCACAGCAGCCGCCCGTCGCGCACGTCATAGGCGCGGATCACGCCCGACGGCGCGTTCACGTCGTAATTGTCGTTCACCGCCCCGCCCACGATCAGGGCATTGCCCACGATCACCGGAGGCGAGGTGGAGTAATAGAAGCCCGCCTGCCGGAAGGGCATGTTGTGGATCAGGTTCAGCGCGCCGTTGTCGGCGAAATCGCTGCACAGCTGCCCGGTCTGAGGGTTCAGCGCCAGCATGTGCGCGTCCGATGTCGGCATGAAGATGCGGTCGGTGCAGGGCCCCGAGGATTGCGCATCGGCGCTGACGGCGGGGCTTTGCGGATGGTCGGTCGAGGCGGGCAGCACCACGGGTTCGGGCGCCGCGGCGGACGCGGTGGCCGCGGCCCCTTCGCCCGGCCAGTAGCTGACGCCCCGGCAGGTCTGATGCTGCCGCTGGCCCAGCGGGCCGATGGCCGCCTTGTAGACCCAGCGTTCGGCCCCGGTATCGGCGTCCAGCGCCACCAGCCAGTTGTGCGGGGTGCACAGATACAGCGTGTTGCCCACCTTGATGGGGGTCGCCTGATAGGTCGTCTCGTCGGTGTCCTCGGGCAGGCGCATGTCGCCGGTCCGGTAGGTCCAGGCGATTTCCAGCGCGCCCACGTTTTCGGCGGTGATCTGGTCCAGCGGAGAGAACCGCTGCCCGAAGCTGGTGCGCCCATAGGCCAGCCAGTCGTCCGGGCCGCCGGGCGGGCCCATGGCGGGGTCGGGATTGACGATCCGGTCGGGAAGCGCGCCCCGAATCTCGTGCGGGTCGGTGGCAAGGCTGCCCAGCAGGGCGATGCCGGCAATGGCGGTGACGGCGAACAGGGCGATCCGGCCGGGCCGGTCGCGCGGGGCGCCGATGGGCAGCAGAAGCAGCAGGCCCAGGATCAGGAACATCCCCATCCGCGACGCCAGCGCCCACCAGTCATAGCCGGACTCGCGCCAGGACCAGACCGCCAGGGCGATCAGAAAGGCCGCGTAGATCCACCGGGAATGGGGGCTTCGGGCGGCCACCAGCACCGCCACAAGCAGCAGCGCCGCGCCCGAAAAGGCGATAAAGGGGCTTCCGCCCAAGGTCGCAAGATAAACGCCTCCGGCCAGAAGAACGGCTCCGATGACGGCGAAAACCAACGTGATGATGATGCGCATGCCTGCCCCCTTCGCAACCCGAACCGGAACGGCCGCCCATGGTTCCCGGAAATTTCGGAAGGCCGGCCATGCGCCTTGCGCAAACCGCCGGCCGTTCCTTCAGGCCGGAAGATGCGCCCCCGCCCCTGCCCCCGCCCCCGCCGCCGTCCCTGCCGTCGCGCGCGGCTGGTATGGCGGCAGATCCACGCCGTCGCGATACAGCAGCGACCTGCCGTCGTGGAACAGGTGCAGCGCCGCCGGATCGGCGGTCAGGCGCACGGTTCTGCCGGTCAGGCCGGGATGGATGCCGGGCAGCTTGGCGATGACGGGGGCGGTCTCGCCGCCCGTGCCGAAGTAAAGCAGCGTCACCTCGCCCAGGGCCTCGGTCAGATCGACGGCGCCTTCGAACAGCGCGGATCCGTCGGTTTCGCGCATGTCCTCGGGGCGGACGCCCAGGCTGACGCGCATCCCTTCGTCGCCCGGGCGGGTGGGGATCGCCACAAGCGCGGTGCCGCCGCCGTCAAGCTGCACGGTGGTGGTGGCGCCTATGCCCGCCACGCGGCCGGGCAGCAGGTTCATGGCCGGGCTGCCGATGAACTGTGCCACGAATTCGTTGACGGGCCGTTCGTAAAGCTCCAGCGGCGCGCCGACCTGGGCGATGCCGCCGCCCGCCAGCACGACGATGCGGTCGGCAAGCGTCATCGCCTCGGTCTGGTCGTGGGTGACGTAGATCATCGTGCGGTCGGGCATCGCGGCCTTGAGCTGGGCGATCTCGATCCGGGTGGCCACGCGCAGCGCGGCGTCCAGGTTCGACAAGGGCTCGTCGAACAGATAAACCTTGGGGTCGCGCACGATGGCCCGGCCGATGGCGACGCGCTGGCGCTGCCCGCCTGACAGAGCCTTGGGCAGGCGGTCCAGATAGGGGGTCAGTTGCAGCATCCGGCCCGCGCGGTCGGTGGCCTCCTGCACCTCGGCGCGCGACTTGCCCGCGATCTTCAGCGCGAAGGCCATGTTGTCGCGCACCGTCATGTGCGGATACAGCGCATAGGACTGGAACACCATGGCGATGCCCCGCTGGGAGGGCGGGATGTCGTTCATCCGTTGCCCGTCGATCTCCAGCGTGCCGGCGCTGATCCGCTCCAGCCCGGCGATCATGCGCAGAAGGGTGGATTTCCCGCAGCCCGAGGGGCCGACGAAGACGATGAACTCGCCCGACCGGATGTCGAGGTCGATGTTCCGCAGGACATGCACGTCGCCATAGGACTTGGCGACATCTCTCAGTGTCAGATCGGCCATCGGCGTCCTCCCTTGTGAACCCTATCCCTCGATGATCTGGACCTGCCAGGGACGAAGGCCCCCCGCCTCGTCGGCCGACAGGTTGGCGCGGATGTGCAGCGTCTGCTGGTCATCGGCCCGGTTGAAGGTCAGCACCGGACCCTCGGCCCGGATGTCGGTCATGTCCCCGCCCCGCAGCGCCGAATGCTTGCGGCGCAGGCCGATGGCCCAGCGGTAATGGTGCAGCACCGACTGGGCGTCGGCTTCCTGCGCGACCACGGTGCGTTGCAGATGCGCATGAGGGATCGGCAGCCAGGGTCGTGCGGTCGAGAAGCCGCCGTTGACGCCCATGTCCCAGACCATCGGCGTGCGGCAGCCGTCGCGGCCCTTGAACTCGGGCCAGAACTCCTTGCCGTAGGGATCCTGGAGGTCTTCGAAGGCGATGTCGGCTTCCGGCAGGCCCAGTTCTTCGCCCTGGTACAGGCAGACGGACCCCTTCAGGCACAGCAGCACCGTGGCATAGGCCTTGGCGGCCTGGTCGGACAGGTTCCAGCGGCTGATGTGGCGAACGACATCGTGGTTCGACATGGCCCAGCATGGCCAGGAATTGGGCGCCACCGCATGCAGCGCCTCGAAGACCTGGCTGATCCGGGCCGCGGCCAGGTCGCTGCCGGACAGGAAGTCGAAGACATAGGACATCTGCATCCGGCCCGCGACGCCGGTATATTCCTCGAGCAGTTCCAGCGCGCGCTCGCTGTCGCCGATCTCGCCGATCACGGCGGCGCCGTAGCCGCTCAGAAGCGCCGCGAAACGTTCCAGAAAGGCGATGTTCTGGGGCTGCGACTTGTCGAAGCGGTGGCTCTGGTGGTTGTAGGGATTCACCGCGGGCGCGGTGTCGGCCTTGCGCTGCTCCCTGGGCAGGGGCGGGTTGTCGCGCAGCTGCGCGTCGTGGAAATAGAAGTTGACGGTATCCAGGCGGAAGCCGTCCACCCCCTTGTCCAGCCAGAACCGCGCCATGTCCAGCAGCTCGTCCTGCACATCGGGATTGTGGAAGTTCAGATCGGGCTGCGAGGCCAGGAAATTGTGGAGGTAATACTGTTCGCGCCGGGCGTCCCATTGCCAGGCGGGGCCGCCGAAGATCGACAGCCAGTTGTTGGGCGGCGTCCCGTCGGGCTTGGGATCGGCCCAGACATACCAGCCGGCGCGCGGGTTGTCCCGGCTGGCGCGGCTTTCCGCGAACCAGGGATGGCGGTCCGAGGTATGCGACATCACCAGGTCGATCATCACCTTCAGGCCCAGATCATGGGCCCGTTCGATCAGAACGTCGAAATCCTCCATCCTGCCGAACAGCGGCTCGATGCCGCGGTAATCGCTGACATCATAGCCGAAATCCTTCATGGGCGAGGTGAAGAAGGGCGAGATCCAGACCGCGTCCACCCCCAGCGAGGCCACATAGGGCAGGCGCTGCGTGATGCCCGCAAGATCGCCGATGCCGTCGCCGGTCGTGTCCTGGAAACTGCGCGGATAGATCTGATAGATGACTCCACCCTTCCACCAGTCGATTGCCGTTGCGGTCAAGTCTCATCCACCTTTCACGGACCCGGCCAGAAGGCCGCGGACCAGATATTTCTGCATCGCGAAGAACACGGCCAGCGGAACCGCGATCGAGATGAAGGCCGAAGTGGCGAGGATTTCCCATTCGCCGCCCTTTGATCCCATCAGCTCGCGCAGGACGCCGGTCATGACCAGCTGTTCGCGTGTATTGCCAAGAAAAACGGTGGCGACAAGCAGGTCGTTCCAGACCCAAAGGAACTGAAAGATCGCAAACGAGGCCAGCGCCGGAAAGGACAGCGGCAGGATGATCCTGCGGAAGATCTGGAACTCGGTGGCGCCGTCCACGCGGGCGCTCTCGATCACCTCGCGCGGCAGGCCGACCATGTAGTTGCGCAACAGATAGATCGCCAGGGGCAGGCCGAAGCCGGTGTGGGCCAGCCAGATCCCCAGGTATCCCTTGCCGATGCCCAGATCGTTGTGCAGGCGCAAAAGCGGGATCAACGCCACCTGCAAGGGCACGACCAGCAGGCCCACCACGGCGGCGGTCAGCAGGGCGCGGCCCGGAAATTCCATCCAGGCCAGGGCATAGGCCGCAAAGGCCGCGATCAGGATCGGGATCACGGTTGCCGGAATGGTCACGGTCAGGGTGTTCATGAAGGCGCGGCCCAGGCCCTCGGCGGTCAGCACGCGGTTGTAGTTCTCGGTCGTCAGCCGGGCGGGCGCGCCGGTCGTGACGAAGATCCGCTCGCCCCGCCGCATCTCGAAGGGGGCGGGCGAGGTCATGCGGTAGGTGCCGTCCTCCGCCACCGTGACCTGCCAGCCGTCGCCGATCTCGGCTGTCTCGCCGGGGGCAAAGGCTGCGGGTTCGCGGGCGCGGGTGCCCCAGCCGATCAGGGTCTGGCCTTCGGACAGCACATTGCCCTCGATCACGTAAAGCCCGTCTTGCTGCACCGCATCCTCGCCCGTGCCGGTGCGCACGAAGCCCGTCGCCTCTTGCGGCGAAAAGGACTGCCACCAGCCCGAGGTCAGGATCTGCTCGCGGTCGCGGAAGGACGAGACCAGCAGCCCCACCGTCGGGATCGTCCACAGCAGCACCAGCAGAAAGGCCGCGATGTTCACGGCCCAGGTCAGGCTCGACTTTTGTCCGGCCATGCCCTCCATCACCGCACCTCCCGCCGGGCGTTCACGATGTTCCAGATCATGATGGGCGTGACCAGGATCATCAGGATGATGGCGATGGCCGATCCGCGTCCGTAATCGGGCGTGCCGCGGAACATCCAGTCATACATCAGGTTCGCCAGCACCTGCGTGCCCCACTGCCCGTTGGTCATCACGAACACGATGTCGAAGACCTTGAGCACGACAATGGTGATGGTGGTCCAGACCACCGCGATGGTGCCCATGATCTGCGGCACCTTGATCTTGAAGAACACCTGCCAGGCAGAGGCGCCGTCCAGGATCGCGGCTTCGATGGTTTCCTCGGGGATGCCGCGCAGGGCGGCGGACAGGATCACCATGGCGAATCCGGTCTGGATCCAGACCAGCACGATCATCAGGAAGAAGTTGTTCCAGGGGATCAGCGTCAGCCACAGCTGCGGCTCGCCGCCGAACGCCTGCACGATGGCGTTCAGCAGCCCGATCTGGTTTTCGCCCGGTTCGCGGTATTCGTAGATGAACTTCCAGATCACCCCCGCGCCCACGAAGCTGATGGCCATGGGCATGAAGATCAGCGACTTGCCGATATTGCCCCATTTCAGCCGGTCGGTCAGCTGCGCGGCGATCAGCCCGAACAGCGTGGACAGCGCGGGCACCACCAGCAGCCAGACCAGGTTGTTGCGCATGGATTCGCGGAACTTGCCGTCGCCCAGAAGCCAGGCATAGTTCGAGCCGCCCACGAAATCGGTGCCGCGCGCGTTGTGGACCGAGCGCCACAGGCTGTCGAAGATCGGGTAAACCAGATAAACGCCCAGAAACAGGATCGCGGGACCCATAAACAGCCAGGGCCGGATCTGGTTGGCCTTGCGGATGTTGTCCCCGGCATTCGGCCCGCGCGGGGGATAGATGCGGTCCAGGATCCAGTTCGATCCCCAGAACCAGGCCACGCAGCCGAAAACGCCGATGGCGATCGTGCTGACGGCCAGCCAGAACAGTTCCATGCCGAAAACCCCCCCGTGAACCCGTGATGCGGCGCGGCGGCGGACCGCCGCGCCCAAGGCGTTACTTCAGCGTGGCCCAGGTCTGCTGGATGCGGTCCGCGACATCCTGCGCGGAAGCCCCGCCCACGAAATCGACCATGCCCGTCCAGAAGGCCCCCGCGCCCACCGCGCCGGGCATCAGATCCGACCCGTCAAAGCGGAAGGTGGTCGCGTCCAGCAGGATCTGGCCCATCTTGCGCTGCGTCTCGCTGGCATAGGCGTCCATGTTGACGGCGGTGTAAGGCGTGGTGAAGCCCGACTGCGCCATCCACAACTCGTGGGCCGCGGGCGTCTTCAGGAACTCGATAAAGGCCATGGCCACGGGATTGTCGGTGAAAACCCCGAACAGCGTGCCGCCGCCCAGCACCGGCTGGCCCAGGCTGCCGTCGGCAGGGGCGGGGAAATAGAAGAAATCGTAATCCTCGCCCTCGACCGTGCCTTCGGGGAAGAACGAGGGGATAAAGCTCGCTTGCCGGTGCATGTAGCAGCCCGGGGGGCTTTCGAACAGACCGGCGGGGCTTTCGCGGAAGTCGTTCGAGGCGACCGAGGCCGCGCCCCCTGCCACGAAATCGTCGTTCTTGGCGAACCAGCCGAATTCCTCGATGGCCTTGACGACCTTGGGATCGTTGAAGGCCAGCGCGTTGGTGGTCCAGGCGTCGTAATCCTCGGGGCTGTTCAGGCGCAGCATCAGATCCTCGACCCAATCGGTCGCGGGCCATCCGGTCGCGCCCCCGGACGCCAGGCCGATGCACCAGGGGGTTTCCCCGTCGGCGGCGATCTGTTCGGTCAGCGCCTTCAGATCCTCGTAGGTTTCGGGGATCTCGTAGCCCGCGTCCTCGAAGTTCTCGGGCACGTACCAGACCAGCGACTTCACGTCGGCCTTGTAGGGAAAGGCGAACATCCCTTCGGCCCCGTCCGCGCCCTCATAGGTGCCAAGCGCGGCCCAGCTGTCGCCCGCCGCGTAATTGTCGCGCACCCATTGGGCGGTCTCCTGGCCCAGATCCTTGAGGTATCCCTTTGCAGCCAGTTCGGCGGCCAGGCCCGGCTGCGGCAGCACGCCGATGTCGGGGGGCGATCCGGCCTCGCTGTCGATGACGATCTGCTGCTCGAAGCTGGTCGAGCCGGAATAGTTCACCGTTGCGCCCGTCGCGTCCTCGAAATAGGCGGCGATGGAGGTGAACAGTTCCTGATCGGCCCCCATCCAGGGCGCCAGGATCGTCACGCTCTGCCCCTGGAGATCGGCATGGGCCGCGCCGAAATCCTCCAGGCTCTTCCAGTTGATCCGGTCGTCGCTGCCTTTTTCGATGACCAGTTGCGCTTGGGCGCCCCCGGCCAGCAGCGCGGCCGTGGCCACGGTGATGTAGAATGATCGTTTCACGTCTTTCCTCTCTCCCTGTGCCCGCGACCGATGCGCGAGGCTTTGACATGATCGTCACTTGAAAGCGGCGGTTGTGTCAATTCTCACTCCCACTCCAGCTCCTTGTAGGCGGCCGTCGCGTCGCGCGCGGCGGTCTCGGGAAAGGAAGCCCAATCCCCCCCGAAGGGTTGCAGGGCATCGACGATGGCGGGAACCGCCTGGGACAGGGGCAACCCGGCGTCCAGGGCGTCGCGGGTGGCGCGGTCCAGCGCGGCCAGGAAATCGCGCTGCGCGCCGACGGCCTCCTGCCAGTCCCGGGCCACCGGGCCGTGGCCGGGCACAACGGGACCGCCGTCCCGCGCGCCGTCCATCCAGCCGATCCAGCCGGTCAGGGAACCATCGACCACCGGGGTGAGGCCGCGAAACACCAGATCGCCCGCGAACAGCGTGCCGGTGGCCCTGTCCAGCACGGTCAGGTCGTTGTCGCTGTGGGCGGGGCCGGCGGCCGTCAGCGTCAGGACGCGCCCGCCCAGGTCGATGTCCAGACTGCCCACGACGGCGCTGTCCGGCAGCACCACCCGCGTGCCGATCATCGGCCCCGGCCCGTAAAGCCGGGGCAGGTTGTCCAGATAGGTCGGCCCGCGCGCCTGCAAGGCATCGGCCAGCCGTTCATGGCCGACGATGGCGGCGCCCGCCTCGCGGAACACTTCGGCCCCGAAGGCGTGGTCGGGATGCATGTGGGTGACGATCAGATGGCTGATCGGCTTGTCGCTGACGGCCCGGATGGCCGCGAACAGCGCCTGGCCCTGCTGGCGCGAGGCGCCCGCGTCGATCACCGCGATGCTGTCCCGGCCGATGATGAAGCCCAGATTGGCGATCCAGCCGTCCGGGCTGTCCTCGAACTGCGCGACCTGGCCCAGATGGACATGGATGCCCGGGGCCGGCGTTTCGACCGGCAGGGCGGCAAGCCCGGACAAGGGCAGGCAGGACAAGCCGCCCCGGGTCAGCGGGGAACGGTCCGCCAGCCAGTCTTCCGCGATTCGCGGTGCCTCGGCGGCGCATTGCTCCATGCTGGGAAAGGGCCGACCGACCAGGGTCACGGGTCCGCAGGCGGGAACCTCTGCCGGCAGGCAGGCGGATAAAACGGCGAAGAACATTGCCATATCTTCCCGGAGAAGGCCGCAAGGCGTTTAACTTTCCGTCATCTGCGACCTTAGTCGTGTTGAATCGCGTTGTCTCTGTTCTAACATGACAAGCAGTCGCCTCGATGGCGGCCGTGGATTTGGAGGAAATGCATGGCTTGGACGAAACCCACCCTGAAAGAAATCGCCTGCGGCATGGAAATCAACATGTACGCCCCGGCCGAGGACGAACCGGTCCTGTTCTGAGGCGTCCGCTTCAGGCATCATGAACGGCCCCGTCCGACGCGATCGGACGGGGTCTTTTCATCAGGGGGATCATGCGGATCATCGTGCTGGGCGCGGCGGCGGGCGGGGGCCTGCCGCAATGGAACTGCGGCTGCGGCAACTGCAACGCCGCCCGGGCCGGACGCATCCCGGCGCTGACGCAAAGCTCGGTCGCGGTCAGCGCGGACGGGCGGGCCTGGGCGATCCTGAACGCCTCGCCCGACATCCGCGCGCAACTGGCGGCCACGCCTGCGCTGCATCCGACGGGGCTGCGCGACATGCCCTTGCATTCGGTTCTGGTCACGAACGGCGACATCGACCATGTGGCGGGACTGCTGACCCTGCGCGAATCCCAGGCTTTCGCGCTTTACGCCACGCCCGCCATTCACGAGGTTCTGGCCGCCAACCCGATGCTGGCGGCGCTGCGCGAGGATCTGGTGCCGCGTCGGACCGTGGCCCTGGACCGGACGGTGAACCTGGCGCCGGGGCTGAGTGCCACGCTGTTCGCGGTGCCGGGCAAGGTGCCGCTTTATCAGGAAGGCGCCGTGGTCGAGACGGGCCTGGTGGGCGAAACGACCGTGGGGGTCGAACTGGCGGCGAACGGGCGGCGGGCGCTGTATGTGCCGGGTTGCGCCGACTTGCCGGACTGGCTGACCCAAAGGATCGCCGGGGCCGACCTGCTGATGTTCGACGGCACCCTGTGGGAGGACAACGAGATGATCCGCATGGGCCTGGGCCAGAAGACCGGGCGGCGCATGGGCCACATGCCGGTGGTGGACAGCCTGGCCGCGCTGCGGGACGTGCCCGTCGGGCGGCGGGTCTTCGTCCACATGAACAATTCGAACCCGCTGACCGATCCGGCCAGCCGCCAGACGCGCGACGCAGAAGCCAGCGGCTGGCAGATCGGCCGCGACGGAATGGAGATCACGCTGTGAAGGACGCCTTTCCAGAATCGGGGCAGGACCGGCCCCAATCGCGCGACGGTTTCGAGGCCCGGCTGCGCGCCATCGGGGCCGAACGTTACCACGACCGCCATCCGTTCCACGAACGGCTGCACGGCGGATACTGCACCCCCGACGAAGTTCGGGCCTGGGTCGTCAACCGCTGGATGTACCAGTCCCGCATCCCCATGAAGGACGCGGCCTTCATGTCGCGGGTGGAGGATCCCGACCTGCGCCGCCATTGGCGCAAGCGGATCGAGGATCACGACGGCACCGTTGCCGAAGGCGGCGGCATCCGCCGCTGGCTGGCCCTGGCGCAGGCCGTGGGGCTGGACCCGGATTACGTCGCCTCGGGCGTGGGGATCATGCCCGCCACCCGGTTCGCGGTGGATGCCTATGTCCGCTTCGTGCGCGACATGCCCTTGCTGGACGCGGTGGCGGCCAGCCTGACCGAACTGTTCGCGCCCCGGATCCACGCCCAGCGGATCGAGGGGCTTCTAGCGCATTACGATTTCGCCGACGAGAGCAGCCTTGCCTATTTCAGGAAACGCCTGACCGAGGCGCCCGAGGACGTGAAATTCGGCCTCGATTACGTTCTGACCCATGCCGACACGCGCGAAAAGCAGGATGCGGCGGCGGCGGCGCTGGTCTTCAAGACCGATGTTCTGTGGGCGCAGCTCGACGCGCTGTGGCACGGCTATGTCGAGGGCAACATCCCCCCCGGCGCCTGGCGGCCCGGAGAAGGAATGGCGCCATGACCGCCCAGCCAGCCCCCGTCCGGCCAGCCCCCGCCCGGCCAGCCACCGTCTCTCCGGCTCCCGTCTCTCCGGCTCCCGTCCCTCCGGCCCCCCTGATCGGCCCGGACGACATCCCCTATCTGCCGCGCGGGGTCCGGCTGGCCGACGACCGCGTGCGCGGCATCCGCGTCTTGCAGGCCCCGGAGCGGGCCATGCAGCTGGACGCCATCGGCGACGCGATCCTGTCGGAACTGGACGGCGCGCGCTCCATGTCGGCCATCGTCAGCGGCCTTGCCGCGCGCTACAATGCCCCCCAGGACCAGATCGCGGGCGACGTGCGCGATTTCCTGTCCGGGCTGATCGAGCGGCGGATGGTCTTTGTCAGGGGGCAGCCATGAAGGACCAGCAAAGCCGGCCCCGCGACCTGGACGGCAACCCCGTCACCCCCGGCCTGCCCATGGCCCTGCTGGCCGAGGTGACGCATCGCTGTCCCCTCGCCTGCCCTTATTGTTCGAACCCGGTTGAACTGACCCGCGCCGACGCGGAACTGACCGCGGACGACTGGGGCCGCGTCTTCCGCCAGGCCGCCGATCTGGGCGTCTTGCAGGTCCACGTCTCGGGCGGGGAACCGGGGGCGCGGCGCGACCTTGGGCAGATCGTGGCCCATGCGCGGGATGCGGGGCTTTACGTGAACCTGATCACCTCCGGCATCGGCATCACCCGCGAGCGGCTGGAGGATCTGGACCGCGCGGGCGTGGATCACGTGCAGCTGTCCTTGCAGGGCATCCGGCCCGACATGGCCGACCGGATCAGCGGCCATCCCGGATCCTGGGACAAGAAGATGGCCTTCGCCGGTTGGGTGAAGGACATCGGCTTTCCCCTGACGGTCAACGCCGTGGTCCACCGCCAGAACCTGGAACGCCTGCCCGACATGATCGGCCTGGCCGAAACCTTGGGCGCGCGGCGGATCGAGGTCGCCACCGTGCAGTTCCACGGCTGGGCGGATCTCAACCGCCGCGCGCTGATGCCCACCCGCGACCAGGCGGCCTTCGCGCGGCAGGTGGTGAACGACGCGCGGGTGCGGCTGCGGGGGCGCATGGTCATCGACTATGTTCCCGCGGACCACCACGCCGTTTATCCCAAGGCCTGCATGGGGGGGTGGGGCTCGACCGGGCTGAACGTCGCGCCCGACGGCACGGTGCTGCCCTGCCACGCCGCGCAGTCGATCCCCTGGATGCGCTTCGAGAACGTGCGCGACCGGGACCTGGGCGAGATCTGGCGCGACTCGGACAGCTTCAACGCCTTTCGCGGCACGGCCTGGATGCCCGAGCCCTGCCGGTCCTGCGACCGCAAGGCCATCGACTTCGGCGGCTGCCGCTGTCAGGCCATGGCGCTGGCGGGGGACGCGCGGGCGACCGACCCGGTTTGTTCGCTGTCGCCCATCCACGCGGATGTCGTGGCGCGGGCCGAAGACGATGCCGATGCGGATGCCGGCGCGGCCGGATTCGTTTATCGCCGCATGAGGAAAGGAGAACAGCCATGAAGGGCCTTCTGATTGCCGCGCTGCTGCTGGCCGGACCCGCCGCGGCGCAGGACAACCCTTTGCAAGACTCGGCCACCTGGGACGACCTGCGGGAATCGGTCCTGGGCCTTGCGGCGGATGTGCCGCAGGACGCGGGCGTTCTGGACATGGATGCCCCGATGCGCGCGCACGAGGCGGCCATCGTCCCGATCCGCCTGACGCAGCCGCACGGCGCCCCGGCGATCCGGGCGGCCACCCTTGTCATCGACGAGAACCCCGCCCCCGTCGCCGCCGAATACAGCTTCGGCGCCGCGATGATGCCGCTGGATTTCGAATTCCGCGTCCGCGTCGACAGCTATTCCGGCGTGCGCGCCATTGCCGACACGGGCACCGGCAGCCAGGTCATGGCGGGCCGCTTCGTCAAGGCCTCGGGCGGCTGCTCGGCCCCGGCGGGCAAGGACATGGCGGCGGTCGAGGCGACCATGGGCCAGATGCGCTGGCGCACGGGCCAGGAAAACGGCCGCCAGATCGGCACGCTGATGATCCGGCACCCGAACTTCTCGGGGCTGCAACGCGATCAGGTCACGCTTCTGAACATCCCCGCCCATTTCATCGACCGGCTGGACGTGCGCCAGGGCGAGGAGCTGCTGTTCTCGCTGAAGGCCGGGATCTCGGTCAGCGAGGATCCGGTGTTCCGCTTCGCCTACCGTCCCAACGGCCAGCCGATCCGCGTGCATGTCGAGGATACCGAGGGCAATGTCTGGGACCAGACCTTTGATGCCGTCAACGGATAGGAACACCATCATGACCAGACGCGCGACCATCGCCGTGGACATCCAGAACGACTATTTCCCCGGCGGCAGATTCCCGCTGGAGGGGATGGAGCAGGCCGCCGCCCAGGCCCGCGCCGTGCTGGACGCCGCCCGGGCGCGGGGCGACCTGATCGTGCATGTGCGCCATGAATTCGCCGACCCCTCGGCCCCGTTCTTCCATCCCGGCAGCGAAGGCGCCGAGATCAACCCCGCCGCGGCGCCCCAGGAAAACGAGATCGTCGTGACCAAGAACCGGGTCAACGCCTTCAAGGACACCGACCTGCAACGCATCCTGGACGACAACGGCGTCACCGAGGTGGTGATCGTGGGCGCCATGAGCCACATGTGCATCGACGCGGCCACCCGCGCGGCTTCGGACCTGGGCTACCGGACCACGGTGATCTCGGACGCCTGCGCGACCCGCGACCTGGAATTCCAGGGCACCGTCGTGCCCGCCGCCCAGGTCCATGCCGCGATGATGAGCGGGCTTGCCTTCGGCTATGCCACCGTGACGGACGCGAAAGACTGGATCGCCGGGCAGCCTGCCGCCTGACGCCCGGAGGGCGCGGACCCACGACTTTGGTCGCAGCTGCGGGCTTGCTTTACGGCAACACTGTCCTAAGATCGCAAGGGTGCGAAGGGGAGACCGCACCATCACGCGAGGGAGGGTTTTGGATGACAGCCGCAGCCATGCAGGCGAAAGCGCCGCAGACGCCACGGCAAAGCGCCGATCATGTCCGGGAAATCCTGATCGTGGATGATCATCCCTTGATGTGCGACGCCCTGGCGCTGACGCTGAAGATCAGCTTCGGGTTGAAGAATGTCCGCACCGCCCGCAGCCTGGGCGCCGCGATCGAGCAGATCCGGGCGCAGGGCGCGCCCGACGCCGTGATCCTGGACCTGAACCTGCCCGACGCGCGCGGGGCCGAAGGCATCGTGACCCTGCGCCGGCAGTTGCCCGACGTGCCGATCACGATGATTTCCGCCGACCTGGACGGCGCGATGATTTCCGCCGCGATGGCGGCGGGGGCGCAGGGCTATATCAGCAAGTCGCTGAGCCGCGAGGCCCTGGTGGACAGCCTGCGCCGCATGTGGGAGGGCGAGCATGTCACCCCCGAAGGCTATGCCCCCGACCAGGCCGATGCGGACGACGCGGCCAAGGCGGAACTGGCCCGCCGCTTCGCCACCCTGACGCCGCAGCAGATGAAGATCCTGCGGCTGATCTGCCAGGGCAAGGCGAACAAGGAAATCAGCTACGACCTGTCCATCGCCGAGGCCACGGTGAAGACCCACATCACCGCGATCATGTCCAAGATCAACGCGCGCCGCCGCACCCAGGCGGTGCTGCTTGCCAACACGGTCCGCCTGTTCGAGGCGGGCTGATGAATACCGGCCCGGCTGCGAAGGAGGGCGCCACCGGGCCGGTGGCCGTGCAGGCCGACCGCGGAGCGGCCGATCCCGGCCGCATCCTGCTGGACGGCCTGCGCGGAGCCAATCCGGGACTGGTTCTGATCTTTGGCGCGCATGGCCCGGATCTGGCCACGCTGGACGCCGTGCTGCGCCGGGGCCTGCCCGAGGGCTGCGTCGTCGCGGGCTGTTCGTCGGCCGGAGAGATCGGGCCCGCGGGCTATGCCAGCGACAGCATCGTGGCGATCGGGTTTCCGGCCTCGCATTTCCGCGCCTCGGCCCTGGTGCTGCCGCATCTGGACGCGCTGCCGGTGTCGGACTGGATGGCGGCGCTGCGCCGGTTGCAGGCGGGCTTCGGCCCCGATCCGCAGCGGTCGCTGTTCGGGCTTTTGCTGGTCGACGGGCTGGCCGGGCAGGAAGACGCGCTGGTCGCCACCATCGACGCGGCGCTGCCCTCGGTTCCGACGCTGGGCGGCTCGGCGGGCGACGGGCTGTTCTTCCGCCAGACCTGGCTGCTGGCGGGGGGCAAGGTCGTCACCAACGCCGCCGTCTTTCTGCTGGTGGAAACCGATCTTGCCGTCAGCGAGGTCACCTTCGCCCATTTCAGCCCGACCGCCACCCGCGTGGTCGTGACCGCCGCGATTCCCGAAAAGCGCCGCATCCTGGAACTGAACGCCGAACCCGCGGCCGCCGAATACGCCCGCCTGACCGGCATGGCGCCCGACGCGCTGACGCCCACGGAATTCGCGCGTCATCCCCTGCTGCTGCGGGTGGGGCGCCACCACCATGTCCGCGCCATCAGCGCCCAGACCGGCGATGGCGGGCTGTCCCTGATGTCGTCCATCGACATCGGCACCGTGCTGACCCTGGGCCGGGCCGAGGACATGACCCAGGGATTCGCCGAGGCCCTGGCCGCCCTGCCCCGTCCGCCGCTGATGGTTCTGGGCTTTGACTGCATTCTGCGCAGGCTGGCCCTGGAACGCGAAGGGCTGCGCGACCAGATGTCCGAAATCCTGGCGCGCTATCGCGTGGCGGGCTTCAACACCTATGGCGAACAGCACAGCGGAATGCATGTGAACCAGACATTCGTGGGCCTGGCCTTCATGCCCAACGCGGATGCGGCGACCACCCATGCTGCGTGAAGACGACACGCCCGAACGCCAGGTCGAGAAGCTGCGGCGCATCAACCAGGTGCTGATCGACCGCATCGACCGGCTGGAGGAGTCGCGCGGTTCCGCCTGGTCGATGTTTCAGGCCGCCGTCGCGCTGGAGCAGGAGGTGATGGCCCGGACCCGCGACCTGGAACGGGCGCTTGCCGACCTGTCGCAAAGAAACCGCGAACTGGCCGTGGCCCGCGCCTCGGCCGAGGAGGCGAACCGCTCCAAGACCCGCTTTCTGCGCGCGGCCAGCCATGATCTGCTGCAACCCCTTTCGGCGGCGCGGCTGTTTCTGTCGATGCTGACCGACACGCCGATGAACGAACTTCAGACGGAACTGACCGGCCGTCTGTCGGGGGCCTTCGAATCGGTGGAACAGTTGATGCACGCGGTTCTCGACATCTCGCGCCTGGACAGCCAGCGGATCGAATTTCACCGCCAGCCCGTCCCCCTGGGCGATCTGTTCCGCCGCCTGGCCGTCGAGTTCGCCCCCCTGGCCGAGGCCAAGGGGCTGCGGCTGACCTTCGCCCCCACCGAGGCGGTGGTGGAAAGCGATCCGGTCTTTCTGCGGCGGATCGCGCAGAACCTGGTCTCGAACGCGATCAAGTACACGCACAAGGGCGGCGTGGTGGTGGGGGCGCGCAAGCGGAGCGAATTGTGCTGGCTGTGCGTCTGCGACACGGGCGTCGGCATTCCGGCGGTGGACCGCAACCGCGTCTTCGACGAATTCCAGCGCCTGTCCCATGACGCGGCGACCCCCGGCATGGGCCTGGGCCTGTCCATCGTGCGGCGCGCCTGCGCCAAGCTCGACCATCCGATCCGCCTGGATTCCGAAGCCATGCGCGGCACCGTGTTCCGGGTGGGCCTGCCCCTTGTGAACCGCGGTCCCGCGGTTCCGCCCGCCTGGCCCGACCAGGCGTCCCTGCCCCTGCGCGGACGCGTGGCGCTTGTGGTGGAAAACGACCCCGGCATGCGGCGCGGATACGAGATGATCCTGCGCGACCGGCTGGGCATGGTCGCCCGCGTCACCGGCGGCACGGCCGAGGCCCTGGCCACCATGGGCGACGACCCGCCCGACGTGATCCTGGCCGATTACAACCTGGAAAACGGCGACACCGGGGTTGAAGCGATCCGGGCGCTGCGCGGATCGGTGGGCCAGGCCATCCCGGCGGTGATGATCACCGCCCACCGCGATCCGCAGATCGCGCGCAGCTGCGCGGCCATGCAGGTGCATCTGATGGAAAAGCCCGTCCGCCCGGCGGAACTGGCCGAGATGCTGGGCGGTCTTCTGGCATGAACTGCGACCAAAGGCCGAGGAGGCATCCGGCAGGGCTTGTTCTCGGGCCGCAGCGGCGCAAATCTGGATCCGCATTTGGGAGGATGACCATGAACCGTTCCATTGCCGCAGCCTTGTGGCTGGGGCTGTCCGCGCTGGCCGCCGGCCCCGCTCTGCCGGGCGAGGCCGGAGACGCCGTTTTCGCCGAGCGCGGCCCCTGGTCGCTGAAAGGCAGGGATCTGCGCTGGATCGTCCATGTCGAGGGGCCGGAAACGCCTGGTTTCCTGCCGATCGACGCGGGCAGCCTGACCCTGACCGAGGCGACGGATCCGTCCGACCGGCAGCCGATCCTGCAACTGGTCCAGAAGACCGACACGCGGACCCGCCAGATCGGGCCGTTCCCGATTTCCGGCGGGGATCCGGTGCTGACCTTCTTTCTGGAACAGACCACCCGCGACATGGCGCGGCTGACCGGCGGCAGCCCCTTTTACATCCGCAACCGCATCAAGGAGGCGATCTTCGGCGGCGGCCGGATCGACCGCAGCGGCGACGGAACGGTTGCCAGTTTCCAGCCCTTCGCCCAGGATCCGAACGCGGCCCGGATGAAGGGCTTCCAGACCCTGACGCTGACCTTCGTGCTGGGCGATCCCAAGCAGCCGATCCGCGAATTGCGCGCCGAGACCCAAGGCGGCCAGCCCGGCTATCTGAACCGGATGGCGCTGCAATGACCCTGCGGGCGATCGTTCTGGCGACCGTCCTGGGGGCGGGGGCGGTCCAGGCGCAGGCGGTGAACGATTACCCCACCAGTGCGCGGGCCGAATACGTTTTCGCCTGCATGGCCACCAACGGGCAAAGCCGCGACATGCTGGACCGCTGTTCCTGCGCCATCGACCAGATCGCCGGGGTTCTGCCCTATGACGATTATGTGCAGGCCGAGACCGTGCTGCGGATGCAGCAGACCACCGGCGAACGCGCCGGCATGTTCAAGAGCATGGCCCAGATGACCGCCATCGTGGCCGACCTGAAGCGCGCCGAGGCCGAGGCCGAAATCCTGTGCTTCTAGCGCCAGAACTCCGGCAGGCAGCCGTCCGGCGGACGGATGCCCGGACCGATTGCCCGAAGGCGCAAGCCGCGGCGCAAGAAGGGTGCCGCAAGTTCCGGCCCTGCAATCCGGCCGTGACTGCCCGGGCCGGCGCGGGATCGGTCGGGGGCAGGCAGGCGCTGCCGGCTTTGCCGCGGGACAGATCCGGCAAGGCCCCCTACGCCAGCGCCATTCCCAGGGCCGCCCCCGCGCCAAGCGCCAGCACCACCGCCAGCCAGACCGGCGCGCCGCGCCGGACCAGCACAGGCGCGACCGGGCGCGCATCCTCGGGATGGGCGCGTTCCCACAGCGCCTGTTCGACGATCCGCGGCAGCAAGGGACCGTAACGGCCCACCGTCTGCGCCACGCGGGCCATGTCGCCCGCCAGCGCCTTGGGGCCGATGTTCGACCGGATGTAATCCGACACCACGGGCTTGGCCGCGTCCCAGATGTTCAGCTGCGGATCGACCGACCGGGCCACGCCCTCGACCACGACCATGGTGCGTTGCAGCAGGATCAGCTGCGTCTGAGTCTGCATCCCGAAGCGTTCCGTCACCTCGAACAGATAGGCCAGCAGGTTCGCCATCGAGATCTTGCTGGCATTGGCGCCGAAGATCGGCTCGCCCACGGCACGCAGGGCCCGGGCGAACTGCGCCTCGTCCCGGTCGCGGGGGACATAGCCCGCCTCGAAATGGACCCGGGCCACGCGGCGGTAATCGCGCTGGATGAAGCCGTAAAGGATCTCGGCATAGATGCGGCGGGTATAGTCGTCAATCTCGCCCATGATGCCGAAGTCGTAGGCCAGCACGTCGCCATTCGCCGCGACCTTGAGGTTGCCGTGATGCATGTCGGCGTGAAAGAACCCGTCGCGCAGGGCGTGTTGCAGGAACAGCTGGATCACCCGCGTGGCGATGCGGCTGGTGTCGTGGCCCGCAGCGACAAGGGCGGCGCGGTCGCCCATCGGCAGCCCCTCGGCCCAGTCCGAGGTCAGGATCCGGCGCGAGGACAGGTGCCAATGGGGATGGGGAATGGCAAAGCCCGCGTCGCCCTTGGTGTTTTCCGCGAATTCCGAGGCATTGGCCGCCTCGAGCCGCATGTCCTGTTCGGCGGTGACGGTGGATTCGAAATGGCGCACCACGTCGCGCGGGCGCAAGCGGCGGCTGCCGGGCGACAGGAACTCGATGATGCCCGCGGCGAAATGGAACGCGTCGATGTCGCGGCGGAAGGCGCCGGCGATGCCGGGGCGCAGCACCTTGACCGCGACCTCGTGCCCCGTTTCGCGGATCCGGGCGCGGTGGACCTGGGCGATGGAGGCCGCCGCCACGGGTTCGGAAAATTCCGAAAACAGCAGATCGACGGGCTGGCGCAGGTCCGCCTGGATGATCTCCTTCGCCTGTCCGGTCGGGAAGGGCGGCAGGCGGTCTTGCAGCATCCGCAGCTGCTGGGCCAACTCGACGCCCACGACATCGGCGCGGGTCGAAAGGATCTGGCCGAACTTGATATAGGCAGGCCCAAGCGCGGTGATGGCGCGCGTGATCGGCGGTAGGCCGGGGTCGCCGCGATAGCCCATCCAGCGGAAGGGCCAGCCCAGCACGCGCGCGGCGATGCGCAGCCGGGGCGGGGCCTCGACCGCGTCCAGAACCGCGCGCATGGCGCCGGTGCGCTCGAAGGTGGCGCCCGTGCGGATCAGGCGCAGCAGGTTGTGCGGACCCCTCAAAGCTTCCAGCCCGAATGCAGGGCGGCGATGCCCATGGACAGGTTGCGGTAATGGACGCGCCCGAAGCCCGCCGCGCGGATCATGTCGGCAAAGGCGTCCTGGTCGGGAAACCTGCGGATCGATTCGACCAGGTACTGATAGCTGTCGCGATCCCCCGTCACCGCCCGGCCCATGGCCGGGATGACGTTGAAGCTGTAGCGGTCATAGGCCCATTGTATCGCGGGCACCGGGATCTGGCTGAACTCCAGCACCATCAGCCGCCCGCCGGGCTTCAGCACGCGATGGGCCTCGGCCAGGGCGTCGGGAATGCGGGTGACGTTGCGGATCCCGAAGCTGATCGTGTAGCGGTCGAAGCTGGCATCCGCGAAGGGCAGCGCCATGGCGTCGCCCGCGACCCAGGCCAGCCGGTCGGATTTCTCGACGGCATCGGCGCGCTTCCTGCCTTCGGCCAGCATGGATTCGGTCATGTCGCAGACGGTCACGCGGGCGCCCGGCGCGCGGTCCAGAAAGCGAAAGGCGATGTCGCCCGTGCCGCCCGCCACGTCCAGCAAGTGCTGGTTGTTCCGCGGGGCCAGCCAATCCATCATGGCGTTTTTCCAGACCCGGTGGACGCCCGCGCTCATCAGGTCGTTCATCAGGTCGTAACGGCTGGCGACCGAGGAAAACACCCCGTGGACCATCCCGGCCTTGGCATCCTCGTCCACGGTCCGGAAACCGAAATGGGTCTGCTTCTTGTCGCTCATCCGCTTGCCGATCCGCTGTTTCATCGCCAGATAAGCCCGAAGTTCCCCACGCACAATGGATGGGAAGGCCTACACTTGCCAGAACTGCCCGAAGTCGAAACCGTTCGCCGCGGCCTGTTGCCGCACCTGGAGGGCCAACGCATCGCGCGCGCCGAGGTTCGCCGCCCCGACCTGCGCTGGCCCCTGCCGGTCGATCTGGTGCAGGTGCTGACGGGGGCCACGGTGACGGCCCTGCGGCGGCGGTCGAAATACCTGCTGGCCGATCTGGACCGGGGCGGCACGCTGCTGATGCATCTGGGCATGTCGGGGCGGATGCTGGTCCAGGGCGCGTCCTTTGGCGATTTCCACCGCGACCCGGCGATCCTGCCGCGCCACGACCATGTGGTGCTGGTGACCGCAGGGGGCAGCACGATCACCTTCAACGACGCCCGCCGCTTCGGCATGGTGGATCTGATCCGCGAGGGAACCGCGCATCCCTTGCTGGATCACCTGGGGCCGGAACCCTTCGACGACGGCTTCACGCCCGCCTACCTAGCCGCGGCCTTCGCGGGGCGCAGGGTGCCGGTCAAGCAGGCGCTTCTGGACCAGCGGATCGTGGCAGGGCTTGGCAACATCTATGTCTCCGAGGCGCTGCACCGCGCGGGCATCGACCCGCGCCGGGCGGCGGGGCGCATCGGAGCCGCGCGCATCGCGGCGCTTGTGGGCCATGTCCGCGACGTGCTGACCGAGGCCATCGCGGCGGGCGGTTCCAGCTTGCGCGACCACCGGCAGGCCAGCGGCGAACTGGGCTATTTCCAGCACAGCTTCCGCGTCTATGACCGCGAAGGCGCCCCCTGTCCCACGCCGGGTTGCTCAGGCACGATCCGCCGAATCGTGCAGGGCGGGCGGTCCAGCTTTTACTGCCCCGCTTGCCAGCGCTAGGCCGATTGGCTTTCCGTTTCGGCTTTTGCTAGGGTCCGGCGCAAACCTATCGCAACGGGAACGCAGCCCATGGCTTATGAAACCATCATCGTCGAGATCGAGGACAGTGTTGCCCTGATCCGGCTGAACCGCCCCGAGGCGCTGAACGCGCTGAACACCGCCCTGATCACGGAACTGGGCCACGCCCTGGCGGATGCAGACCGCAACGACAAGGTCCGCTGCGTGGTCCTGACCGGCAGCGAAAAGGCCTTCGCCGCCGGCGCCGACATCAAGGAGATGTCCACGAAGACCTTTGTGGACGCCTACGAGGAAGACCTGTTCGGCGCCCGCGTCGACGCCATCACCCGCATCCGCAAGCCCATCATCGCCGCCGTCGGCGGCTATGCCCTGGGCGGCGGCTGCGAGCTGGCGATGATCTGCGACTTCATCATCGCGGCGGACACCGCCAAGTTCGGCCAGCCCGAGATCAACCTGGGCGTCATCGCAGGCATCGGCGGCACGCAGCGGCTGACGCGCTTCGTGGGCAAGTCCAAGGCCATGGACATGCACCTGACGGGCCGCTTCATGGACGCGGCCGAGGCCGAGCGGTCCGGCCTTGTCAGCCGCGTGGTTCCCGCCGCCAAGCTGATCCCCGAGGCCATGGCCGCCGCCCGCAAGATCGCCGAGAAATCGCAGGTCTCGGTCAAGGCCGCCAAAGAGGCCGTGAACCGCGCCTATGAGACCACCATGGCCGAGGGCATCCTGTTCGAACGGCGCAATTTCCAGGCGCTGTTCTCGACCGAGGACCAGAAGGAAGGCATGGCCGCCTTTCTGGAAAAGCGCGAGCCGCAGTTCCGCGACCGCTGATTGCCCCTTTCCTTTGCGGGGCATTTGCCCTATAGGCCCCGGCTTACATGCGCGTGGGCCCGCTTAGGCAAGAATCATGGCTGCTTTCCCCGGAAAGCGGATGCCTTGGGTCTTTCGCGCGACCGAAACGCTGAAAGACCAAGAGGATAAACCCATGGCCAACACGCCCCAGTCCAAGAAACGCGCCCGCCAGATCGAGCGCCGCACCGATGTGAACAAGGCCCGCCGTTCGCGCATCCGCACCTTTATCCGCAAGGTGGAAGAAGCCATCGCCTCGGGCAATGCCGACGCGGCCAAGGCGGCGCTGCAAGCGGCCCAGCCGGAACTGATGCGCGGCGTGACCAAGGGCGTGGTCCACAAGAATACTGCGTCGCGGAAAATCTCGCGCCTGGCGGCCCGCGTGAAGGCGCTGTCGGCGGCCTGATCCGCAGCCGGGCCTTGGCCCGGATTGCCTTGAAATCGCGGCCCCTGGGGCTGGCGGACATGACCGGGCGTGGATGCGGATCCGCGCCCGTTTTTGCGTTTCTGCATCCGCGAATGTTGCAAAAATGCCTACAAATCAAGGCGTTCGGGATTCTTTCCTTTTGAGTCAAGGGGCTCGCAGATTCGCTTTGGCAAAGATCCTGTCAAGCGCATAGTTCGGTTGCGGCGGGTCTGCCGCCATGGCTAACCTGATGGGGCGATTCACGTCGCTGTGTTGGGGGACAGGCCGGCCAAGGGCGGATTTTCGATCCGCAGGCGGCAGGCCGGGTCAGTGAAGCAACAGGCGCTTCTTTCTGCCCTCGGGTTTCTTGCAGACGGCTGCCACCGGATGCTCGGAAACCCGTGTCTTGGATCTGGAACCGGGCGGAAGCCCCGTCGTGCGGCCCTGTTTCGGGCCGCAGGGTGGGGTGTTGGCGCGGCTCTGCCATTCCCGATGCGCGTCGCGGATCCTGTTTCGCCGGCGATCCGGCGAAGGCTGGGGACAGGATAGATAGGGCAAAACGATGGACGATCTTTGGGGCCAGGCATGCGCCACGCTGGAAACAAGCGTGGGGCCGAACAACTTCAACCATTGGATCAAGCCCCTGCGGCTGACCGGGCTGGACTCCGGCATCGCCCATTTCGCCAGCCCGACCCGGTTCATCTCGGACTGGGTGAACCGCCACTTCGCCAAGGACATCATGGGCGTGCTCAGCCGCCACGGCCAGCCGGTCGAACGGCTGCGCTTTGACGTGGTTCCGCAGGCCGCCCCCGGCCGCGCCCGCCCTGCCGCGGCGCCCGCCCGCCCCGCCCGCCCCGCGGGGTCGGCCGCCGCCCCCGCCACCGCCCGCGTGGCCCGTCCCGACCTGGGCGCGCCGCTGGATCCGCGCTATACCTTCGGCAACTTCGTTGTCGGCAAGCCCAACGAGCTGGCCCATGCCGCCGCGCGCCGCGTGGCCGAGGGCGGGCCGGTGGGCTTCAACCCGCTGTTCCTTTACGGCGGCGTGGGCCTGGGCAAGACCCACCTGATGCACGCCATCGCGCATGACTATCAGACCCGCCATCCGCTGGCCCAGGTGCTGTATCTCTCGGCCGAGCAGTTCATGTACCGCTTCGTGCAGGCGCTGCGCGAAAGCACCATCATGGATTTCAAGGGCATGTTCCGCAACGTGAACATGCTGATGGTCGACGACGTGCAGTTTATCGCCGGCAAGGACAGCACCCAGGAAGAATTCTTCCACACCTTCAACGCCCTGGTCGATCAGGGCAAGCAGATCGTGATTTCCGCCGACCGCGCGCCCGCCGAGATCAAGGGCCTCGAGGAACGCATCAAGTCGCGCCTGTCCTGCGGGCTGATCGTGGACCTGCACCCCACCACCTACGAGCTGCGCCTGGGCATCCTGCAATCCAAGACCGAGGGTTTCCGGGCCCAGCAGCCGGACTTGCAGATCGGCGCGGGCGTGCTGGAATTTCTGGCCCATCGCATCACCACCAACGTCCGCGTGCTGGAAGGCGCGTTGCAGCGCCTGTTCGCCCACGCAAGCCTTTTGCGCCGCGAGATCACGCTGGAGGTCGCGCAGGAATGCCTGGCCGACATCCTGCGCACGAACGACCGCAAGATCTCCATCGACGACATCCAGCGCCGCGTGGCGGAACATTACAACATCCGCCTGGCCGACATGATCGGCCCCAAGCGCGCCCGCAACGTCGCCCGTCCCCGCCAGATCGCCATGTATCTGTCGAAACAGCTGACCAGCCGCAGCCTGCCGGAAATCGGCCGCCGCTTCGGGGGGCGCGACCACACCACGATCATGCACGGCATCCGCAAGATCGAGGAACTGGTGATCGAGGATCACGCCCTGGCCGAGGATGTGAACATGCTGCGGCGCCTGCTGGAAGCCTGACCGCACGAAACGCTTGTGAGCCACCGCAGGGCTGGTTACAAATCAGGTCCGCAAAAGGGCCGGGATGGCCGCAGGCACAGGGAAAAGCGATGAAATTCTCGATCGAGCGCGCCGTTCTGGTCAAGGCCGTGTCTCAGGCCCAATCGGTTGTGGAACGTCGCAACACCATCCCGATCCTGGCCAACGTGCTGATCGAGGCCACGCCCGAGGGCGTCAGCTTCCGCGCCACGGACCTGGATACCGAGGTGGTGGACCAGGCCCCCGCCCAGGTCGAACGGCCCGGGGCCACCACCGTCAGCGCCGTGATGCTGAACGAGATCGCGAGAAAGCTGCCCGACGGCGCGCTGGTCCAGATCAGCTCGGACGACGCGGCGGGGCGGCTGTCGGTGCAGGCGGGGCGGTCCTCGTTCAGCCTGGCCACGCTGCCGCGCGAGGATTTCCCGGTCATGGCGTCGTCGGAATACAGCGTCAACTTCAAGGCCAAGGCCGACGTGCTGCGGCGGCTGTTCGACAAGGCCAAGTTCGCGATCTCGACCGAGGAAACGCGCTACTACCTGAACGGCGTCTATATGCACGTGGCCCAGGCCGACGGCCAGCCCATGCTGCGCTGCGTGGCGACCGACGGGCACCGCCTGGCGCGCATCGACGCGCCCCTGCCGGTCGGCGCGGACGAGATGCCGGGCGTGATCGTGCCGCGCAAGACGGTCGCGGAACTGCGCAAGCTGCTGGACGACGACGACACCGACATCGCCGTGTCCGTCAGCGAAACCAAGGTGCGCTTCGCCACGCCCACGCTGACGCTGACCTCGAAGGTGATCGACGGCACCTTTCCCGATTATTCGCGCGTGATCCCGCTGAACAACGCCCGCAAGCTGGAAGTGGACGCCAGCGACTTCGCCCGCGCCGTGGACCGGGTGGCGACCGTCAGCAGCGAACGCTCGCGCGCGGTCAAGCTGTCGCTGGACCAGGACCGGCTGGTTCTGTCCGTGAACGCCCCCGACGCCGGCGCGGCCGAGGAGGAGCTGATCGTGGCCTATGGTGACGATCCGCTGGAAATCGGCTTCAACGCCAAGTATTTGCAGGAAATCGCGTCCCAGGTGGACCGCGACAACGCCGTTTTCATGTTCAACGGCTCGGGCGATGCGGCGCTGATCCGGGAAGGGTCCGACCAGACGGCGGTTTATGTCGTCATGCCGATGCGGGTGTGACGCTTACCCGGTTTTCGCTGGCGCAGTTCCGGTCCTGGTCCCGGCTGGATCTGGACCTGGACGGACGGCCCGTGGCGGTTTTCGGTCCCAACGGGTCGGGCAAGACGAATATCCTGGAAGCCGTGTCGATGCTGGCGCCGGGGCGCGGGTTGCGCGCGGCGCCCGCCTCCGAACAAGCCCGGCAGGGGCTGGACGCGGGCTGGCGCATCCGGGCCGCGATTGGCGATCATGCCGTCGAGACCGTCGCCCTGCCCGGCCAGCCCCGCAGCGTCGCCGTTGACGACAAGCCGGTGGCTCAGACGGCGCTTGGGCGGCTTTTGCGGATCCTCTGGCTGGTGCCGGCCATGGATCGGCTGTGGTCCGACCCGCCCGAGGCGCGCCGCCGCTTTCTGGACCGGGTGACCCTGTCCTTGTTCCCCGACCATGCCGACCTGGCGCTGGCCTATGACAAGGCGATGCGCGAACGCAACCGCCTGCTCAGGGACCAGGTGGGCGACGGGGGCTGGTACCGCGCGCTGGAGGCGCAGATGGCCGAGGCGGGCGCGGCGCTGACCCGCAACCGCCAGGCCGCGCTGACGGCGATCATGGCCGCGCAGGAGGGCGGCGACTTTCCCGCCGCCACCCTGGCGCTGCTGCCCGGCGAAGGCCGGGCCGACGACCCCGAGGCGGGTTCCATCGCCGGCCGCCTTGCCGCCATGCGCCCGCGCGACATGGCCGCGGGCCGCACGCTGACCGGCCCGCACCGCGCCGATCTGGGCGCCCATTGGGGGCCGCAGGACATGCCGGCCGCGCTGTCCTCGACCGGGGAACAGAAGGCGCTTCTGCTGTCGCTGATCCTCGCCAACGCCCGCGCGCTGGCGGGCCAGCCGGTGGTGCTGCTGCTGGACGAGGTCGCGGCCCATCTGGACGCCGACCGCCGCGCGGCGCTGTATGACCGCATCGCCGCCCTGCCCGCGCAAAGCCTGCTGACAGGCACCGGAGCCGAGCTGTTCGCGGCCTTCGGCCCCCGCGCGCGGCGCCTGTCGGCGACGAAAACCGGCGGGGTGTCGCAAGCCGTCGAAACGGCCGGCTGAACCCTGCCAAAATCGCCGGAAAATCCCGTCTTTCCCGTGACTTTGCCGCGCCGAATGCTTATATTGGGCGGACAGGAACAGGACACATTCACCCATGACCGCACCCGCCGCGCAGACCGCCGAATACGGCGCCGATTCCATCAAGGTTCTCAAAGGTTTGGAAGCCGTCAGGAAGCGGCCCGGAATGTATATCGGCGACACCGACGACGGGTCCGGCCTGCATCACATGGTTTACGAGGTGGTGGACAACGGCATCGACGAGGCCCTGGCCGGTCACGCGGACTATGTGAAGGTGAAAATCCACGCCGACAACAGCGTCTCGGTCCGCGACAACGGCCGCGGCATCCCGGTGGACCTGCACCCGACCGAGGGGGTTTCGGCGGCCGAGGTCATCATGACCCAGCTGCACGCGGGCGGCAAGTTCGACCAGAACAGCTACAAGGTTTCGGGCGGGTTGCACGGGGTGGGCGTGTCGGTGGTGAACGCGCTGTCGGACTGGCTGGAACTGCGCATCTGGCGCAACGGCAAGGAGCATTACGCCCGCTTCGAGCATGGCGACACGGTGGAACACCTGCGCGTCGTGGGCGATGCCGGGCCCGGCGAAAAAGGGACCGAGGTGCGCTTTCTGGCATCGGCCAAGACCAATCGCCCGGACGGCACTTTCAGCAATCTCGATTACGTCTACAAGACCCTGGAAAACCGGCTGCGGGAACTCGCCTTTCTGAACAGCGGCGTCCGCATCATCCTGGAGGACGAGCGCCACGCCGAGGTCCAGAAGACCGAACTGTTCTACGAAGGCGGCGTGCGGGAATTCGTGAAGTTCCTCGACCGGTCCAAGGCCGCCGTGATGCCCGAGCCGATCTTCATGACCGGCGAGCGCAACGGCATCGGCGTCGAGGTCGCGATGTGGTGGAACGACAGCTACCATGAAACGGTGCTGCCCTTCACCAACAACATTCCGCAGCGCGACGGCGGCACCCATCTGGCGGGCTTCCGCGGCGCGCTGACCCGGGTGATCGGCAAATACGCCCAGGACAGCGGCATCGCGAAACGCGAAAAGGTCGATTTCACCGGCGACGACGCGCGCGAGGGGCTGACCTGCGTGCTGTCGGTCAAGGTGCCCGACCCGAAATTCTCCAGCCAGACCAAGGACAAGCTGGTCTCCTCGGAAGTCCGCCCGGCGGTCGAGAACCTGGTCGGCGAAAAGCTGGCCGAATGGTTCGAGGAAAACCCCGCCGAGGCCAAGCTGATCGTCGGCAAGATCGTCGAGGCCGCGCTGGCCCGCGAGGCCGCGCGCAAGGCCCGCGAGCTGACGCGCCGCAAGACCGCCATGGACGTGGCCTCGCTGCCCGGCAAGCTGGCCGATTGCCAGGAAAAGGATCCGGCGCTGTCGGAACTGTTCATCGTCGAGGGAGACAGCGCGGGCGGGTCGGCCAAGCAGGGCCGGTCGCGCCAGAACCAGGCGGTGCTGCCGCTGCGGGGCAAGATCCTGAACGTGGAACGGGCGCGCTTCGACCGGATGCTGTCGTCCGACATGATCGGCACGCTGATCACCGCCCTGGGCACCGGGATCGGGCGGGACGAGTTCAACCTGTCGAAGCTGCGCTACCACAAGATCGTCATCATGACGGACGCCGACGTGGACGGCGCGCATATCCGCACGCTGCTGCTCACGTTCTTTTTCCGCCAGATGCCCGAGCTGATCGACGCGGGCCACCTGTATATCGCGCAGCCGCCGCTCTACAAGGTGTCGCGCGGGCGGTCCGAGGTTTACCTCAAGGACGAGGCCGCGCTGGAGGACTATCTGATCCAGCAGGGGGTCGAAGGGGCGGTGCTGAAGCTTGCCTCGGGCGAGGAGATCGTGGGCGCGGATCTGGCCCGCGTGGTGGGCGAGGCGCGCGTCGCCCGCCGCTTGCTGCGCGCCTATCCGACGCATTACCCGCCCCATATCACCGAGCAGGCGGCGATCGCGGGCGCCCTGCTGCCGGGCCGGATCGACGCGGACGCCCAAGGGGCGGCCGATGCGGTCGCCGCCCGCCTGGACATGATCGCCGAGGAATACGAGCGCGGCTGGACCGGACGCCCGACCCAGGACGCGGGCATCCGCCTGACCCGCACCCTGCGCGGCGTGGAGGAAAACCGCAGCCTGGACGGCCAGATGCTGCGCAGCGCCGAAAGCCGCCGTCTGGGAGAGATGACCCAGGCCTTGCAGGATGTCTACGCGCGGGGCGCGCGGCTGGTGCGCAAGGACCGCGACCAGCCGATCTTCGGGCCGCTGGGGCTGTTGCAGGCGATCTTCCTTGAAGGCGAAAAGGGCCTGTCGCTGCAACGCTACAAGGGGTTGGGCGAGATGAATCCCGAACAGCTGTGGGAAACCACGCTGGATCCGGGCGCGCGCACCATGCTGCAAGTCCGGGTCGAGGATGTGGCCGAGGCCGAGGATCTGTTCACCAAGCTGATGGGCGACGTGGTGGAACCGCGCCGCGAGTTCATCCAGCAGAACGCGCTGAGCGTCGAAAACCTGGATATCTGACGCATCCTGTGGCAGATCTGCCGCGCCCGCCTGGGGGGCGGCCGGGGGGGGCGGCGGATCGGCAATTGCCGCAGCGGCATGTTGCCGGTATGCGTTGGCCCGTCCCGCGATTCGCGTTGCGATTGAAAATTTTGAAATGAAGGAGCCTTTGATGCGTCACACCCTGTTTCTGGCGGCGGGCGCCCTTGGCGGTCTCGCGGGCGCATCCGGCGCCCTGGCCGGCGGTTATACCGCCCCGACCGTGGATCCTGTCGTGACGGCCCCGGTGATCGAGGCTGCTCCGGTCAGTGACTGGGCTGGCGGCTATGTGGGCGGGCATATCGGTTACGCCTTTGGCGGCGATGATGCCGTGGGCGCCGAAATCTACGAAGGCGACGCCTTTCTGGGCAGCGAGCGCGACCTTACGGACCTCAAGGTCAAGGGGCTGAACGCCGGGGTGCAACTGGGCTATCGCTGGCAGCGTGCAAACTGGGTTTTCGGCCCCGAACTGACTATCGAGGGGGGCGACATCGGCGACGACAAGTCCGGTTCGGCCACCGTGGACGGTTCCGCCGTCACGCTGAGCATCGAATCCAAGGTCAACCACATCGCCGGCCTGCGGTTCAAGACCGGCTATGCCGTGAACCCGGAAACGCTGGTGTACGGATCCGCGGGCTATGTGCGCGGAGACTTCGACTACATCCTGTCCGCCTCCATCGACGGAGAGGGCGGGTCCATGACCGAGGGCTATACGGCGGATGGATATTCGCTGGGCCTCGGCGTCGAACGGAAAGTGCGCGACAACCTGTCGGTGTTTGCGGAATGGCAGTATCGGAACTTCGGCAAGGAAGAGGTTTCGTTCGCCGATGGCGAAGCCGCCATCGTGACCAACGCCACGCCGGAACATCACAACATCAAGGTCGGCGTGAACTTCAGCTTCTGAGATCGACAGAACCCGCTCCGGGGGCCGGGCGCGCGGCGTCCGGCCTTTTTCATGCGCGGCGGCCAGGCCGCCCGGCGCGCGCCGGAACGCCCACGGGGATCGGCAGGGCGCGCGCGCCGCAGGCGATCGCCAGGCCCTGCGGAACAAGCGCCGTCAGCACCGGGCTGTCGATGGCGAGGCCGCCGGTATAGGCGCCGAAGGCGGGCAGGATCAGGTGGTCGCGCCCGACCAGAAAGCAGCGCCGCCGGTCGCCCGCCAGGCGGACGCAGGGATGGAAATGCCCCGACATGTCCGGCCCCTGCCCCGCCTGGTGCCGCAGAACCGGCCCGTCCCCCAGTTCGGCCAGGGTTTCGCCCGGCAGACGCGGGCAGACGGGGGCGGGGTCGTGATTGCCGCTGATCCAGATCCAGCGCCGCCGCCAGGCCATCGCGCGCAGCCGGTCGCAAAGCAGGTCGGGCAGCGCCTCGGCCGCGGCATCGTCGTCGAAGCCGTCGCCCAGGCTGATGACGGCAGCGGGGTCGGTGGCGGCGATCTCTGAGTCCAGCCGGTCCAGGGTCACCAGGGTCTCGTAGGGGGGCAGCAGGGATCCGCCGCGCCGGGCCATGCGCTCGGACTTGCCCAGGTGCAGGTCGGCCACGACGAGCCAACGGCGGTCAGGCCAGAAAAGCGCGCCCGAGGGCCGCGCCTCGAGCCTTTCGCCCGCGAAGTCGAAGGGATAGCTCACGTCAGGCCCGCCTCGGCCATCAGGGCGGCGGCCTCGGCCTCGGCCAGGCGTTCGCGGCCCTGGCCCGCGATGGGAACGCGGCCGAATTCCAGCAGCAGGGGCGCCGCAAGCGGCGTCACGCGGTCCAGCATCCGGTGATCGTGGCAGGGGGAATGGTTCAGCATGTCCTCGATCCGGTCGAAATCGACAAGGCCCCGCCGCGCCTCGTCCGCGGTGATCCGCAGCAGCAGGTGGTCGGGGTCATAGCGGCGCAAGGTATCGTAAAGGATGTCGCTGGAAAAGGTCGCCTGCTTGCCCGACTTGCGCCCCCCCGGCATGTTGCGCTGGATCAGCCCGGAAACGACCGCGACGTTCTTGAAGGTGCGCTTCATCACCGCATTGCCCGCCAGCCAGTCGCCCAGGCCCGCGCGCAGGGCGTCACGGTCCAGCAGCGGTTCGGGATCGGTCACGGGATCCAGCGACCAGATCCACAAGGCGTAATCGGTCGCGAGAAACCCCAGCGGCCCAAGGCCCGCGTCCTCCATCGTCTTGGTCATCAAGAGGCCCAGCGTCTGCAAGGCATGGCGCCCGGCAAAGCCATACAGCGCGAAGTGCCATTGGCCGCGATGCGGGAAAGTCTCGCTCAGCAGCACGCCGGGCCGCGGCAGGGTGCTGATGCGCGCCTGCAAGGCCAGCCAGTCCGCCGTGTCCTTCGGCAGCGCCCAGTGACGCGAGGGATCGCCGATCAGCGCCTGCACCCGGTGCGACAGTTGCGTGGACGTGGCCAGCTTCAGCCCCGAATAAACGGCGATCCGGGGCTGGCGGGTCGGCTGCTTCGTCACCTCGACCACCAGTTCGCGCAGGCCTTCGTAGCGCACAGTCTGCCCGCCGATCAGAAAGGTGTCGCCCTTGACCAGGGTGGCGGCAAAGCCCTCCTCGACTTCGCCCAAGTGATTGCCGCCCCGGCCGCGAAAGCGGACCTTCAGCATCTCGGCCTCGACGATGGTGCCGACGTTCATGCGCAGCTCGCGCACCGCGCGGGGGTCGCGCAGGCGCCACAACCCGTCGCGTTCCATCAGCCGCTGCCAGCGGTCATAGGCCCGCAGCGCGTATCCGCCGGTCGCCGCGAAATCCAGGCAGTCGTCGAACTGCGCGCGGGACAGGCCGCGATAGGGTCCGGCGGTGCGCACCTCGGCAAACAGCGCGCCTGCGTCGAAGGGACCGGCGCAGGCGGTCAGCAGGATATGCTGGCAAAGCACGTCCAGCGGTCCGGGACCGCGCGGCTCTCCGTCCAGGTCGTGTTCGTGGACGGCCTCCAACGCCGCCACGCATTCGATCACCTCGAAGCGGTTGGCGGGCACGATCCGGGCGCGCGAGGGGGCGTTGTAGCGGTGGTTCGCGCGCCCGATCCGCTGAACCAGCCGCTTGACGTTCTTGGGCGCGCCGATCTGGATCACCAGATCCACCGATCCCCAGTCGATGCCCAGATCCAGGCTGCCGGTCGCCACCACGGCGCGCAGCTCGCCCGCGGCCATCGCGGCCTCGACCCGCTGGCGGGCGTCGCGGGCCAGGCTGCCGTGGTGCAGGCCGATGGGCAGGTTGTCGTCGTTGGCGGCCCACAAGGCCTGGAAGAACAGTTCGGCCTGGGCGCGGGTGTTGATGAAGATGATGGTGGTGCGGGCCTGCCTGATCTCGGCCAGAACCTCGGGGATGGCGTAATGGCCGCCGCCGCCCGACCAGGGCGCGGGACGCGCGGTCGCCAGCATGGCGATGTCGGGATCGGGGCCGGGATCGGCGTGGATGATGGACGCGCCGCCCATGAACCGGGCCAAGGCTGCGGGGTCTTCAACCGTGGCCGACAGGCCGGTGGCCGCCACGCCGGGGGCCAGCGTGCGCAGCCGCGCCAGGCACAGCATCAGCTGATCGCCGCGCTTGTTTTCCGCAAGCGCGTGCAGTTCGTCCAAGACGACGCGCTTCAGGCTGCCGAAGATCTGCGGCGCCTGTTCATAGGACAGCATCAGCGCCAGCGATTCCGGCGTGGTCAGCAGGATCTGCGGCGGATCGACCCTTTGCCGCGCCCGCTGCGAGCTGCGCGTGTCGCCCGTCCGATCCTCGACCCGGATCGGCAGGTCAAGGTCCGCCACCGGCCGCGCAAGGTTGCGGGCGATGTCCGCCGTCAGCGCCTTCAAGGGCGACACATAAAGCGTGTGCAGCCCCTTGTGCCCGCCCTTCAGCGCCACCAGCGAGGGCAGAAACCCCGCCAGGGTCTTGCCGCCCCCGGTGGGCGCGATCAGCAGGGTGTCGCCCTGGGCCTCCAGCAGGTCCAACTGGTGGGGATGCGGCTGCCAGCCCTGGCGGGCGAACCAGTCCTGGAAATCGGGCGGCAGGGTCACGGGATCATCGCCCTCAGCGTGGACAGGCGGTCGGCCTCGGCGGCGGGCTTGTCCCAGCGGATGCGGCTGATGCGGGGAAAACGCATGGCGACGCCGGACTTGTGGCGGCCGGACGCGTTCAGCCCTTCAAAGGCGACCTCCAGCACCAGTTTCGGGGCGACGGACCGGACGGGACCGAACCGCTCGACCGTGTTGTTGCGCACGAAGCGGTCCAGTTCGCGCAGCTCCTCGTCGGTGAAGCCGAAATAGGCTTTTCCCACCGGGACAAGCTGGTCCGCGTCCCACAGTCCGAAGGTGAAGTCGCTGTAGAATCCCGACCGCTTGCCATGGCCGCGCTGCGCGTAAAGCAGCACGGCATCGACCACATGGGGATCGCGCTTCCACTTGAACCACGGACCGCGCGGGCGCCCGCCGACATAAGCGGAGTCGCGGCGCTTGATCATCACGCCCTCGATCACCGGGGCCGGGGGATCGGCGCGCAGGGCGGCCAGATCGTCCCAGGTGGCGAAGTCCAGCAGCGGCGAGACGTCGATGCGGTCGCTGCCGAAATCGGCCCCTTCCAGCACGGCGCGGCGTTCGACCAGCGGCTGGCCGCGCAGGTCGCGTCCTTCCCAGATCATCAGGTCATAGACCCGCAGGCCGGCCGGGTGGCTGTCCAGCATCCCCCGGCCCACCTGCTTGCGGCCAAGGCGCTTTTGCAGGTCGCCGAAGACCGCGACGTCCTCGCCCCGCCGCACCAGGAGTTCGCCGTCGGCGGCGCCGTCGAAGTTCAACGCCTCGATCACGTCGGGGAAGCTGCCGCCGATGTCCTCGCCCGTGCGGGAATACAAACGCCGCACGCCGCCGTCGTTGATCGCCTGGACGCGGATGCCGTCCCATTTCCATTCGGCGATATAATCGGCGGGATCGAAGGCCCGCAACTGATCCAGATCGACCGGGGTCGACAGCATCACCGGGCGGAACGGGGCGCGGGCGGCCTGTTCGGGGCGCGCGCCCCCTGCGATCCAGTCGAACAGCGGCCGATAGGGCGGCGTCAGCCCGTGCCAGATTTCCTCGATCTGGGCCACGTCGGGGGCGCCCATCTCGGACAGGGCGATGCGGGCCATGCGGGCGGACAGGCCGATGCGCATGTTGCCGGTGGCCAGCTTCAGAAAGGCCAGACGCTGCGAAGGGCCAAGCCGGTCCAGCATTCCGGCGATGGCCAGGGGCAGGCCCGCCTTGCCGGTGTCCGACAGCAGGGCGACGGCCTGGTGCAGCGGCACGTCCTCGTCGCGGTCGGTGTCCCACAGCAGCGCGATGGTTTCGGCCAGATCGCCCACGAAATCATAGGACAGCGCGAACAGCTGTTCGTCCACGCGTTCGACCATCAGCCCGCGCAGCAGGCCGGGCGTGACGGTGCGCAGCTTCAGATCGCCGGTCAGCGCGGCCAGGGCAAAGCCGCGGTCGGGATCAGGGGTGGCCTCCAGGTAATGCCGCAGCAGGCGCAGCTTGGCGTTGCGCGCGGGCGTGAAGGCCAAGCGTTCCAGCAGGGTTGCAAAGGCCCTCATTCCGGCTCGTCCTCATAGCCGATCAGCCGCAGGGGACGCGCGGGAATGCCCTGGATTTCGCACCAGCGCATCAGGCCGTCCTCGGTGCCGTGGGTGATCCAGACCTCGGACGGGGAAAGGTCCGTGATGGTTTGCGTGACCTGCGGCCAGTCCACATGGTCGCTGATGACCAGGGGCAGTTCGACCCCGCGCTGGCGCGCCCGCGCCCTGACCGCCATCCAGCCCGAGGCGAAGCCGATCACCGGATCGCGGAACCGCTGCACCCAGGCCGAGGCAAAGGCCGACGGCGGCGCGATCACCAGTTGCGCCTCCACGCGGTCGGCGGTGGCGGGCACCAGCGGGCCAAGGTCGATGCCCTGGGCCACGTGGTAATCGCACAACCGCTGCAACGCGCCGTAAATGGCGATCGGTCCGGCGATGCCCGCCGCGCGGGCCAGCATGATCAGGCGTTGCGCCTTGCCCAGGGCATAGGCGCCGATCAGATGGGGGCGTTCGGGAAACTCGGCCATGCTGGCCAGCAGGCGCGTCATTTCGCCCGCCGGATCGGGGTGCTTGAAGACCGGCAGGCCGAAGGTCGCCTCGGTCACGAAGATGTCGCAGGGCACGGGTTCGAAGGCCGCGCTGACCGGGTTCGGATGGCGGCAGTAATCGCCCGAGACGACAATGGTCGGGCCATGGTCGGGCCGCACGGCGATCTGCGCCGATCCCAGGATGTGGCCCGCCGGATGGAAGCTGACGGTGGTGCCGCCCACGCGGAGGGGACCATCGGCCGCCTGCCGCTGGCCCGCGAAATCCTCGCCATAGCGGATCGCCATGATCTCCAGCGTTTGGCGGGTCGCCATGACCGCGCCATGGCCGGACCGGGCATGATCGCCGTGGCCGTGGGTGATCAGCGCGCGGGGCACCGGGCGGATCGGGTCGATAAAGAAATCACCGGGGGGGCAGTAAAGACCGGCCGGGGTGGGGTGCAGGATCTGATCGGCGCGCATGGATCCAAGATGGTGAACATTCCATGAAAATCAACGCGTCCCCTGGTTGGCGTGTTCCCGGCGCGCTTGCGCATAGTCGCGCACCAGCGCCACGCGGCGGGGGCGGAAGCTGTCGCCGGTCAGGCGGACCGCCGCGATGCGGTTCACATGAAAGACCCGATAATCCATCCGCAGCCGGCAATGGGCCAGCAGCATCAGCGACTGGTCGGAATAGGACAATCCCAGGGGCCAGATCTCGCGCCGGGTTTGCCGGCCGTTCAGGTCCACGTATTCGATCAGCAGCGCCTGTTCGTCCCAGCAGGCCGCCCGGATCGGCGCCAGATCGACGCTGGGGGCGGACCGATGGGGCGTTTGCGGAAAGCAGCGGGTGATCGCGTGCATGGCCTGGCGCGCCTGGCGTTCCGGCAGGGTGGCCACGATCCGCGCCAGGGCGTCGCGTCCGGCCGCCACCAGATCCCGATCGCCGATGCCCGCCAGCGATTCGACGGCCAGGCGCAGGGCCTCGATCTCGAGCCGGGAAAAGCTTTGCGGCGGCAGCGCCGGATCCTCGGTCAGGCTATAGCCGAGACCCGCCGCGCCGTCGATCAGCGCCCCGCCCGCGCGCAGGGTGGCGATGTCGCGATAAAGCTGGCGGGCCGAGACGCCGGTCTCCTCGGCCAGCCGCGCGGCAGTGACGGGCGCAGGCAGGCGGCGGAGCGTGTCCATCAGGCGCATCAGGCGGTCGGTGCGGGCCATGCTGCCACCTTTTGTCAGGGTTCCGCGCTATTCTGAGGCCACGCAACCAAAGGAGGCAAGCCCATGCCGACGCTTTATCACGCCCCGCAAAGCCGGTCCGACAGCATCGTCACCCTGATCGAGCTGATGAACATCCGCGACAAGGTGGAGATCGTCGAGGTGACGATCCCCCGCCAGGACGGCAGCGGCGGCCCGGACCCGAAGAACCCCCACCCCGAGGGCAAGGTGCCCTTTCTGGTCGATGGCGACGATCATGTCCGCGAACGCGGCGCGATCATCGTCTGGCTGACCGACCGTTTTCCCGACAGCGGGCTTGGCCGCCCGGCGGGCCATCCGCAGCGCGGGGCATTTCTGTCCTGGCTGTTCTATTACCAGGGCGTGATCGAGCCGGTGGCGGTGCTGCATTACCTGAAGATCGACCATCCCGTCATCCGGGCGACGTTTCGCGACCTTGATACCATGGTGCGGCAGCTTGAAACGGCCGTGACGGACAGCCCGTTCCTGCTGGGACAGGATTTTTCGGCGGCGGATCTGCTCTGCGCTTCGCCCTTTATGTTCTTTGGCAACGCGATGCCTGCGCCGCCCGCCGTGAAGGCCTGGGTGGACCGCTGCGCCGCGCGGATGTCCTAGGGCACCGGGCGGGCCACGGCGGCGGGCGCCTTGGACAGCTGCACGGCCAGGATGCCCGCCATGATGATGCCGACGCCGATCACGTCGCCGGCCGCAAGCTGTTCGCCCAGCAGGGCCGCGCCGGTGGCGACGCCGAAGAAGGGCGTCAGGAAATGGAAGGTCGCCGCGCGCACCGCGCCGATTCGGCCCACCAGCTTGAACCAGACCCAGGTGGCGACCAGCCCCGGCACGATCACGGTGTAAAGAAAGGCCCAGACCAGCCGGGGATTGGGATCGACGCGCCAATCCTCCAGGATCGGGGCGATGACCCACAGGGTCGCCGATCCGACCAGCATCTGCAATCCGACGATCATCATCACGTTGCCCCCGGAACTGGCGCCGCGCACCGTCAGCGTGGCCACGGCCAGCGCCAGGGCGGCGGCAAAGCACATGACGATGCCCACCGGGTCGCTGCCGCCCCCTTGCAGCCGTGCGCCCATGATGATGGCGACCCCTGCCAGGCCTAGGGCCAGCCCCGCGATCCCCAGGGGCCGCAGCCGTTCGCCCATCAGCATCCAGCCCAGGGTCGCCACGATCAGCGGCATGGTGGCGGCGATGATCGAGGCCAGCCCCGCCTCGATCCACTGCATCGCCACCCAGTTGAGGCCCAGATACAGCGCGTTCTGGCACAGCCCCAGGACCACCACCGCCCGCCATTGCGCGCGGGTCAGGGCGCGCCAGGTCTCGCCCATCAGACGCGCGATGATCACGCCCGCGACGCCCGACAGCAGAAAGCGCAGGGCCAGGGCGAACAGCGGCGGCACCTCGGTCACGATCATCCGGGTCGAGGTGAAGGCCGAGGCCCACATCACCGCGAAGAACACCCCCATGAGGATCGCGCGAATGTCCATGCGGAAGGCTCCGTTTGCAGATGATGCAGAAGGGCTAGCAGGTCGGGGCGGCGGCGGGAAGGGCGAAGGTGCAGGCCACCTTGGGCAGGCGGCGGTTTCACGGCATACGCGGCAGAAAGGACCAACAAGATGTTTTGAAACGTGCCGAGTCCGTTTACCGGATCATGAAACAGGACAGCGGTGAAGGCATTCCTGACAGCGATCCCTGTTGTCATGGTTCTTGCCGGATGCCGGGACGGCGGCTTGTCCGCGCCGATCCCGTTCCGGCTTTCAGCCCTTATGCCAGAGGACGCCTCCACCCGGAACGGGGCATGGTCCCGCGATACCTCGGTGAATGATTTCGTCTCACAACAGGATAACGATCAGGGCAATGCGTCGGGTAGAGCCGTTCTGGATGGAAAGAAATGCCTGCGCAGAACGACGTCGCAGGCGGATCACATCCTTTTCGGGCAGAATTCCGACCTTTATCACGGATCGCAGAACGGGCATGTCGTCGCCGTCCTTTTCGATGATCCTCCCGATACCAAAGTGATTTTCGTGCAGGGCCGCTGAAAGCTGGCTGTCGTGGGTGCCCAAACGAAAAAGGCCGCGCCCCATGGCACGGCCCCCTCATCCGGCGTTGCGGACGGATCAGCTGTTCACGCTGTCCTTCAGCGACTTGGCGACCGTCACCTTGACCTGCTTGTCGGCGGGCTTGGTCATCATTTCCTGGGTCTGCGGGTTGCGGACCTGGCGTTCGGGGCGCGCGCGGCAGGCGATCTTGCCGATGCCGGGGATCGTGACGGAACCGCCGGCGGCGACTTCGCGGGCCACAACGGCGGCGATCGCGTCCAGCGCGGCCGTGGCCGATTTCTTGTCCGAGCCCATTTCCTCGGCCAGCGTGGCGACCAGCTGGGTCTTGGTCATCGGTTTAGCGGAAGGCGTAGCCATCGTTCTGTCTCCTCTTGCCCGGTTCTGCGGGGCCCAAACATAGCGCCTTTTGCGGCATATCGCCTGCTACACACCGTTTTCCCCAACAGTTCAAGCCTTTTTCGCGGCTTCCTCGGAAAGCAGGCGCGGCACGGCCGGTTGACGCAGGGTCACAGGAACGCCGTCTCGTTGAAGGACCGCAATTTGCGCGAATGGATCCGCTCCAGCGGCATCTCGCGCAGCTTCTCCATGGCGCGGATGCCGATCAGCAGGTGGTTGGCGACCTGCGTGCGGTAAAAGTCGGTGGCCATGCCCGGCAGCTTCAATTCGCCGTGCAGCGGCTTGTCGCTGACGCACAGCAGCGTGCCGTAAGGCACCCGGAAGCGGAAGCCGTTCGCGGCGATGGTGGCGCTTTCCATGTCAAGCGCGACCGCGCGCGACAGGGACAGCCGGTGGACCGGACCGGACTGGTCGCGCAGCTCCCAGTTGCGGTTGTCGATGGTCGCCACCGTGCCGGTGCGCATGATGCGCTTCAGTTCGTAGCCGTCCAGCCGCGTGACCTCGGCCACGGCCTCTTGCAGGGCCACCTGAACCTCGGCCAGGGGCGGGATGGGCACCCAGACGGGCAGGTCGTCGTCCAGGACGTGATCTTCGCGCAGATAGGCATGGGCCAGCACGAAATCGCCCAGCGACTGGCTGTTGCGCAGCCCCGCGCAATGGCCGACCATCAGCCAGGCATGGGGGCGCAGCACGGCGATGTGGTCGGTGGCGGTCTTGGCGTTCGACGGCCCCACGCCGATGTTGACCAGCGTGATGCCCTGCCCGTTCGCCCGCTTGAGGTGATAGGTCGGCATCTGCGGCAGCTTGGCCAGCGTGGCCAGGGGCGCCTCGGGGTCCGTGATCTCCTGGTTGCCGGGGGCCACGAAGCTGTCATAGCCTCCGTCGGGATCGCCCAGGACGCGGCGGGCGAAGGCCTCGAACTCGTCCACGTAGAACTGGTAGTTGGTGAACAGCACGAAGTTCTGGAAATGCCCGGCCGCGGTGGCGGTGTAATGTTGCAGCCGCGCCAGGGAATAGTCGATGCGCTGCGCCGTGAAGGCCGCCAGGTGCAGCGATCCGTCGGGCATCGGCCCGACCACGCCGTTCACGATGTCGTCGTTCATCGTGTTCAGATCCGGCACGTCGAAGATGTCGCGCAGGCTGAAATCCAGCACCCCTTCCTGCGGCACGGCCAGGTCGCTCTGGGCGGCGACGGCGAAATGCACGGGCATGGGCGTGTCGCCGACACCCACCGTCACCGGCACGCCGTGGTTGCGGATCAGCAGGCCGATCTGTTCCTTGAGGTAGTTCTCGAACAGATCCGGCCGGGTGATGGTGGCCGAATAGCTGCCGGGCGCCACGACATGGCCGAAGGACAGGCGCGAATCGACCTTCGGATGGGTCGGCACGGTCAGGCGCAATTCGGGGTAAAAGGCGCGATAGCGGGCGACGGGCTTGTTGCCTTCCAGCGCCCGGGTGAAACGGTCCAGCAGAAAGCCGGTGGCCTGCGCATAAAGATGCTGCAACTGCGCCACGGCGGCTGCGGCATCGGTGAACTGCTGGCGTCCGGGCGCGTCGGGCGTCTCGACCGGGAGATAGCGGGAATCCGTGTCCATCGTTCTTGTCCTTGCTTTCCCTCGACCCTGCCAGCCCCGCCCGCCGCAGGCAAGCGTCTGGCGCCGGGCCGCGCGGGCCGTTACGCTGCCGTCATGAGAATGCTTGTCTTCGGTCACGGCTATTGCGCCGGTTTCCTGACGCCCTTGCTGCGCGAGCGCGGCTGGCAGGTCGCGGGCACGACCCGCACCGATCCCGGCCGCGTGGCGGCGGCGGGCGCCCGGCCGATCCTGTGGCCCGGCGAGGAGGCGCGGCTGCGCGCCGAGATCGCGGCGGCCGATGCGATCCTGGTATCCGCGGCGCCCGGCCCGGGGGGCGATCCGGTGCTGGCGGCGTTCCGCGGCGATCTGGCGGACGCGCGTCCGCGCTGGCTGGGCTATCTGTCCACGACCGGGGTTTACGGAGACCGGAACGGCGATTGGGTGGACGAGAACAGCCCCCTGGACGCCGCCGGGCCGCGCGGCCGGGCCCGCATCCGGGCCGAGGCGGACTGGCGGGCGCTTGCCGGCCAGGCCGGGCTGCCGCTGCACATCTTCCGCCTGGCCGGGATCTATGGTCCCGGTCGCGGACCGTTCGAAAAGCTGCGTAACGGCACGGCGCGGCGGATCGTCAAGCCGGGCCAGGTGTTTTCCCGCATCCATGCCGAAGACATCGCCCTTGTGCTGCTGGCCTCGCTGGAGCGGCCCGCGCCGGGCACCGCCTACAATGTCTGCGACGACGACCCGGCCCCGCCGCAGGACGTGCTGGCCCATGCGGCGGATTTGCTGGGCCTGCCGCCGCCGCCCGCCGTCGCCTTCGAGGATGCGGAGATGACGCCGATGGCGCGGTCCTTCTATGCCGACAACAAGCGCGTCTCGAACCGGCGCATCAAGGAGGATCTAGGAGTCCGGCTGCGCTATCCCGATTACCGCAGCGGCCTGGCGGCGATCCTCGCATCCGAGGGCGGATCGCCGCATGGACTTCCCGCCGCTCGCGTGCATGATCGGCGCCATGAGTGATGCGGATGTCCTGATTGCGGGCGGCGGGCTGAACGGCCCGGCATTGGCGCTGGCCCTGGCAGGGGCCGGGCTGCGCGTGGCGGTGGTCGATCCGCGCCCCGCGGACGCCCGCGCGGGCGGCAATTTCGACGGGCGCGCCTATGCGCTGGCGGTGGCCTCGCAGCGGCTGCTGAAGGCGCTTGGGCTGTGGGCGGGGCTTGCGGGCGACAGCCAGCCGATCCGGCAGGTCAAGGCCTCGCAAGGCCGGCCGGGCGAAGGCGCCGCGCCCTTTTTCCTGCATTTCGACAGCGCCGAGATCGAGGAAGGCCCGGTCGGCTTTATGCTGGAAGACCGCTTCCTGTATCGCGCCCTTCTGGCGGCGATGGCAGGCAAGGTCCGGCACCTGCCGGGGGTGTCGGTCGTGGACCAGCAGGTCGCGGGGGGCGGGATCGAGGCGGTGCTGTCCGACGGCCGCCGTTTGCGCGCCCGGCTGCTGGTGGGCGCCGACGGGCGCGGCTCCGGGGTGGCGGCGCGCGCCGGGATCCGGCGGCGGGGGTGGGATTACGGCCAGACGGCGCTTGTCGCGGCCATCGCGCATGAACGTCCCCATGACGGCATCGCGCAGCAGTATTTCATGGAAACCGGCCCCCTGGCGATCCTGCCCCTGCCCGGCAACCGCAGCAGCGTGGTCTGGTCGGAAACCCATGACAACGCCCGCGCCATCGCGGCCCTGGCCGACGACGCCTTTCTGGACGTGCTGCGCCCGCGTTTCGGCGATTACCTGGGCCGGATCGAACTGGCGGGCGCCCGCTTCGCCTATCCGCTGAGCCTGTCGCTGGCCGACCGCTATGTGGCCGACCGCTTGGCCCTGGTGGGGGATGCCGCCCACGGCGTGCATCCCATCGCGGGCCAGGGATTGAACCTGGGACTGCGCGACGTGGCGGCCCTGGCCGAGGTTCTGGTCGATGCCGCGCGGCGGGGCGAGGATATCGGGTCCGATCTGGTGCTGGAGCGGTATCAGGGCTGGCGGCGGTTCGACGCGACAACGCTGGCGCTTGGCATGGACGGGGTGAACCGCATCTTTGCCAGCGGCAATCCGGTGCTGGCTGCGGCGCGCGGCATCGGCATGGGGATCGTCAGCGCGGTTCCGGCCCTGCGGCGCGGCTTCATGCGGCAGGCGGCGGGGCTGTCGGTCGATCCGATGCCGCGGCTGCTTCTGGGGCGGGCGTTGTAGGGGGCTTTGCCCCCCTCCGCCAAGGCGGACTCCCCCAGGGTATTTGGGCAAAGGTGAAAGCTATGCCGCCATCAGGCGGGCCGCTTCGGACAGATCGGCGGCGAACTGTTCCCTTGCGGCTGCCGCCGGCGCGGGATCAAGCCGCAGGATCAGGCTGGGGTGCCAGGTGATCAGCGCCGGGCCGCCGTCGAGCGTGGTTTCCAGCTTGCCGCGCCGGGGGGTCAGGGGAGACCGGTTGCCAGTCAGGGCAAAGGCGGCGGTGGCGCCAAGGGCCAGGGTCAGGCGCGGCGCGATCATCCGGCGCTCGATGTCCAGCCACCACTTGCAATGCCGGATCTCGCCCGCTGCCGGGTTCTGGTGGATGCGCCGCTTGCCACGCGGGGTGAACTTGAAATGCTTCACCGCATTGGTCATCCAGGTCCGCGCGGGATCAAGGCCCGCCTGAGCCATGGTCTGGCGCAGCAAATGCCCCGCCGGTCCCACAAAGGGGCGGCCTTGCAGATCCTCGTGATCGCCCGGCGCCTCGCCCACGATCATCAGGGAGGCCGCGGGATCGCCCTCGCCCCAGACGGTCTGGGTCGCGGTATGGCAAAGGTCGCAGCGGGTGCAGCGCAAGGCCTGCTCTCGGGCCGCTTCCAGGGTTTCGGGCGGGCCGTCGTCGGGCAACTGGCGGATGCGGGCGGTCACGCGGGCGGCGAAAGCGGGGGCATCCGTCGCGCCCGCGTCGCGCATGGCCTGGACGCGGCGGGGAGCGTCGGCCAGCATGGCGGGGATCAGCCCGGTTTCGGGCAGGTTCTTCCAGTACTTGCGCGGCATCTCGGACCGCATGGCATGGGTCTTGATGCGGGCCGGGTTGAAGATGTTGGCGAAATAGGTGTGCCACAGCGCATGATTGGCATCCGCCGGAAAGTCCGGGCGCGGCGCGGGGGGCGCATAGGCGATGGCGCCGTCGAAGCGGGCGATGCCTTCGGGCGTGGCGATCAGCCAGTCCATGTCGGAAAAGCGCCGGGCGAAGAAGGGAGCGGCGGCCTCCAGGATCAGGTGTTCCGGCTCGAACCAGGCGCCGAAGCTGCGGCGCGTGCCGTCGGAGGGCAGTTCGTGAAAGCGCACAAAGGCGTGCATCTTGTGGATGTCGCGGCGCACCGACTTCGCCATGCGCCCCAGCCGGTCGGTCAAGGGATCGGCGGGGTTGGCGATAAAGCTCCGGTCGTCCTGCAAGCGGATCAGCGCGGTGTAAAGCAGCGCCCAGCGTTCCGGGTCGGAATGGCTGGCGACCGTTTGGGCGAGGCTCAGGAATTCCTTGGTGGCGGTGACCGGACAAGGGCCAGCGGGCGGCATGGGGTCGGCACCGAACAGTTCGGGCGGGGTTCCGTCATCGGCCCAGGTCACATCGCCCGCCGCAACGCGATTGCCGGCAAGCTGCCTGGCGGCTTCGCGCCAGGCCTGGAAGCGGCCGAACCGGGGCAGGTCGGCGCGGATCACAGCAGCTGCAACTGTTCGGGCCGGGGCGCGAACCGCGCGCGCAGGGACGCGCTGTCGGTCAGCGCGCCGGGATGCCAGTCGGGCAGCGTCACGAAGGGCTGCGCCTTGGCCATGATCGCCCCCATCCGCAGCAGGTCGGCATACCGCACCGGCCCGTTGCGGCGCGCGGCCAGGATCCGGGTCACCGTCTTGGTGCCGAAGCCGGGGACGCGCAGCAGCATCTCCCTAGACGCCGTGGCCACATCGACCGGGAACTGCGCCCGGTTCGCCAGGGCCCAGGCCAGCTTCGGGTCGATCGCCAGGTCCAGGAAGCCGGACGGGTGGGCCGCGCCGATCTCGTCGGCCTCGAAGCCGTAGAAGCGCATCAGCCAGTCGGCCTGATACAGGCGGTGTTCGCGCATCAGCGGCGGCTTGATCAGCGGCAGGGCGGCGGAGCTGTCGGGGATCGGGCTGAAGGCCGAGTAGTAAACCCGCTTCAGGTCATAGCCGGAATACAGGTTCGCCGAGGTCCTGAGGATGTCCCGGTCGGTGGCCGCGTCGGCGCCGACGATCATCTGCGTGGACTGGCCCGCGGGCGCGAAGCGCGGCGGGCGCTTGCCGGTATGGGTCTTGTCCTTCGCCGCCTCTCGCGACAGGCGCACGTCGGCCATGGCGGCGCGGATCGTTTCGGGGCGTTTTTCGGGCGCCAGCTCGCGGATGCTGGCGTCCTGGGGCAGTTCGATGTTGACGGACAGCCGGTCGGCGTAAAGCCCCGCCTCGGCCACCAGGTCGGGCGCGGCGTCGGGGATCGTCTTGAGGTGAATATAGCCCTTGAAGCCGTGGTCGGTGCGCAGCATCCGGGCGATGCGGACCATCTGGCTCATCGTCTCGTCCGGGCTGCGGATGATGCCCGAGGACAGGAACAGCCCCTCGATCATGTTGCGGCGATAGAATTCCAGCGTCAGCGTCACGACCTCCTCGGGGGTGAAGCGGGCGCGTTCCACGTTGCTGCTGACGCGGTTGATGCAGTAAGCGCAGTCGTAGATGCAGAAGTTCGTCATCAGGATCTTGAGCAGGCTGATGCAGCGCCCGTCGGGGGTGTAGGCGTGGCAGATGCCCATGCCCTCGGTCGATCCCAATCCGCCGCTGCGGGAGTCGCGCCGGGTCGTGCCGCTGCTGGCGCAGGAGGCGTCGTATTTCGCCGCGTCCGACAGGATCGCAAGCTTGTGCTGAAGGGTTCGCGGTGCCATGGGACGAATATATGTTCATGCTGCGTTCCGTTCAACCGGCCGGTGCCAGGAACCCTCACGGTGCCGCGAGCGTTCGCCGCCCGTGCCATCCGCCAGACGTGATGTGCATCTGGCTTCAGGAAGGATAAGATCGGCGCCATGAACATCAGATCCCTCGCCCTTGCGCCCGCCCTTGTTCTCGGCCTTGCCTTTCCGGCCTTGGCCGAAAAGATCCCGCTGAACGAATTGTCGCGCTATCTGAACCGCTTGACCACCGCGACGGCGGAATTCACGCAGGTCAATCCCGACGGGTCGATCTCGACCGGAACGGTTTACATCCAGCGGCCGGGCCGCGTGCGCTTCGAGTACAACAACGACAACACCCTGGTGATGGCGTCGGGCGGGAACGTGGCGGTGTTCGATCCGAAATCGGGCGGGCCGCAGCAATACCCGCTGTCGCAGACGCCCTTGTCGATCATCCTGGACGCCAACGTGAACCTGGGCCGTGCGAACATGGTCACGGCGCATACGGAATCGAAGAACGCCACGGTTGTGACCGCCCAGGATCCGCAGAACCCGCAATACGGCAACATCCAGATGGTCTTCACGGGCGGACCCACGCAGTTGCGCCAATGGGTCGTGACCGACGACAGCGGCCAGAAGACCACCGTGATCCTGGGCGAGATGCGCGAAGGTGGCTCGATCCCGGCCTCCAAGTTCTCGATCAACAACGAGATGGCACGTCGCAACTGATGGGTTTCGGCGATTCCATCACGGCGGTTGATGGATCGCATCACGGCAGGGGGCTTGATCTTCGGCGCTGACGGGTTCAACGCTGACTGCGACCTTTCGCCGCGCAGGTTCCGCCATGTCCAGTTCCCGCCTGTTCACGCCCATCCTGATCGGCGGATCGCTGATCCTGCTGATCAACTTCGCCCTGCGGGCCAGCTTTGGCGTGTTCCAGATCCCCATCGCCGCCGATTTCGGCTGGCCCCGGGCCGAATTCTCGCTGGCCATCGCCATCCAGAACCTGGCCTGGGGAATCGGCCAGCCCCTGTTCGGCGCGCTGGCCGAACGCTGGGGGGACCGCTGGGCGATCATCCTCGGGGCGATCCTGTATTCCGCCGGACTGATCCTGACGGCCTTCGCCACCTCGCCCGCGACCATGCAGCTGCTCGAGGTGATGGTGGGCTTCGGCATCGCGGGCACGGGCTTCGGCGTGATCCTGGCCGTTGTGGGCCGCGCGGCCAGCGACGAGAACCGCAGCCTGGCCCTGGGCATCGCCACCGCCGCCGGATCGGCGGGGCAGGTCTTCGGCGCCCCCCTGGCCGAGATCCTGCTGAGCCTGTACGCCTGGCAGACGGTGTTCGTCATCTTCGGCGTGATCGTGCTGTCCTGCATGGCGTTCCTGCCGATGCTGGGCGACGGCAGGCCCGCCCCCCGCCACGCGCTCGAGGAAAGCCTGGGCAGCGTCCTGAACCGCGCCTTCCGCGATCCGTCCTATCTGATGATCTTCGCGGGCTTCTTTTCCTGCGGCTACCAGCTTGGCTTCATCACCGCCCATTTCCCCGCCATGGTGACCGAGATGTGCGGGCCGATCAGCCCGATGGGAACGCTGGCCTCCGTCGGAATCACCACGACCTCGGCCCTGGGAGCGGCGGCGATCAGCCTGATCGGGCTGGCCAACATCGCGGGCTCGATCTGGTCGGGCTGGCTGGGCAAGCGGTACACCAAGAAATACCTGCTGGCGGGCATCTATACCCTGCGCACGATTGCCGCCGCGGCCTTTATCCTGCTGCCGATCACGCCCGCCAGCGTCATCGTCTTCTCGCTGGTGATGGGGGCGCTGTGGCTGGCGACCGTGCCGCTGACCTCGGGGCTGGTCGCCCATATCTACGGTCTGCGCTACATGGGCACGCTTTACGGCTTCGTGTTCCTGTCCCACCAGATCGGGTCCTTTCTGGGCGTCTGGCTGGGCGGCAGCCTTTACGACGCCTATGGCGACTATACCCTGGTGTGGTGGGTCGGCGTCGGCGTCGGCGCCTTCAGCGCGCTGATCCACCTGCCGGTGCGCGAGGCGCCTGCCCGGCTGCCCGCCACGGCCGCGGCGGTTTGACGGGGGCGGGCGGCGGTTCTAGTGTTTCCGTCCCGCAAGGACAGGATTCGCCGATGACCACTCCGCCCCGCCGCCACAACCCGTCCGAACGCGCGATCGCGATCCGCTATCAGCAGCGCTCGGCCGAGGTGAAGGCCCTGCAACGGCAATGCTATGCCCTGGCGACGCTGCGGCTGCGCGCGGCGGTCGAGGCGAACGGCACCGGCAAGGGACTGGCCGTGGTCAGCGACATCGACGAGACGATCCTGGACAACACCGCCGTCATGGCCCACGCCATGGGCCTGGGCGAGCATGTGGACGGGTTCGAGACCTGGAAGCTGTGGGAACGCGAAGGCACGCCCCACCTGCTGCCGGGCGCCGCCGATTTCTTCCACCTGGCCGACAGCCTGGACGTGACGATCTTCTACGTCTCGGACCGGTTCGAGGAAAACAAGCTGGCGACCATCGCCACCCTGTCGCGCCTCGGCCTGCCGCAGGTTCATGCCGACCAGGTGCTGCTGTTCGGCCCGCCCAAGGCGGAACGGCGCGCGGCGGTCGAAAGGGATCACCGCATCATCCTGCATCTGGGCGACACGCTGCACGATTTCCACGGCTGCTTCGCGGGCGTGACCCTGGACGAACAGCACAAGCTGGCCGAGGACCACGGCCACCGCTTCGGCGAGGACTGGATCGTCTTCCCGAACGCCGCGCATGGAACGTGGATGGAGGCCGAACTGCGGCCCTGGGAGGCGCCGGGCGGCACCTGAATGGCGACGGGCATCGCCGTCGCCATGCGATGCGGATGCCCGAGGTGCCGCAGGGCTTCAAAAGCCCGTCCCGCAGTCTCGCCTAGTCTCCCAGATGCTCCGCGATCGCCCGGCCCAGGGCAAAGACGCGCTGTTCCAGGATCACCGGGGTTTCGCAGACATAGGTCAGCGATTGCTGGCGCTCGGTGAAGACGCGCTGGTCCCAGTCCAGCGCCTCCTCGGCCGCGTCGATGGCGTCGAAGTCGGGTTCCGCCGCGGATTCCAGTTCCGCCATCGCGGCGCGGCGCTCCTCGATCCTGCGGGCCATGGCGACCTGACTGCGGCCGTAACGGGCGATGCCGTCGATGAGGGCCGTCCTGTCCGGCTCGATCTTGTCGAAGATCGCCACCATCAGGGCGGTCAGATGCGCATCGTCAGCCCCCGCCGCGAAGTCGGCGATCATGGCCTCGGCCTCCTCCAGCGGCAGGCGGCGCTGTTCCAGCCGGGCGGCCAGCGCCTCGATCCGCGGGTCGCGGGCCAGTTCCGCCACGCGCTGGTCGGGGACCGGGCCGGTCCACACCTGGCCCAGCGACAGATGCGGCTGCTTGCGCTGGATGCAGGGCCAGTCGGGATCGGTGCCGCTGGCAGGCCATGCGGGTCCGGCGGCGATCATCAGCGCGAACAGGATGCGTTTCATCCCCTCTCCTTCCGTCTGGCCCAAAGGCCCTTGGCGGGATCATACATGAAGACCGCCCCGCCGAAGAACAGCGCCAGGCAGCCCGCCACCACCCCGAAGGCCAGCCAGTTCATCTTCAGATACAACGCGAAGCGGATCAGCTCCACCGCGTAGGTAAAGGGGTTCGCCGCGCAGATGTCGTGCAGCAGGGGCGAGCTTTCCCGCATCCGCCACAGCGGATACAGCGCCGATGACGCGAAGAACATCGGAAAGATCACGAAGTTCATCACCCCCGCGAAGTTTTCCAGCTGCCGGATGGCCGAGGACAGGAACAGCCCCAACGCCCCCAGCATCAGCCCCGACAGGACCAAGGCCGGAAAAACCGCGACATAGCCCCAGGCGGGCGGGCGGATGTCCCAGAACCAGGCGATCAGCAGAAAGGCATAGGCCTGGATGATCGACACGATCACCCCCGCCATCAGCTTGGACCCCAGCAGGAACCATCGGGGAAAGGGGCTGACCAGCAGCGTGCGCATGGCGCCGGTTTCCCGGTCGTAGACCATCGACAGCGACGATTGCATCCCGTTGAACAGCTGGATCATCGCCACCAGGCCGGGGGTCACGTAGACCTCGTAAAGGACATAGGTCTGGTAGGGCGGCGTGATCGACAGGCCCAGCACGGCGCGGAAACCCGCGGCGAAGATGAACAGCCAGACCAGCGGGCGCACCAGGGCCGCGAGGAACCGCCCGCGCTGCTGGACGAAGCGCAGCGTTTCGCGCCAGGCGATGCCGCGAAAGGCGGTGGCCCAAGCCCGGGCCGGAAAACGCCGGTCGGTCATGCGGCGGCCCCGGTCAGGGACAGAAAGGTCTGCGTCAGCCCGGCCGACCCGGCGATGGCCGCCGCCTTGCCCGCCTGCAACACGCGGCCCTTGTGCAGGATCACCAGGTCGTCGTCGGGTCCGATCTCGTCCATGATATGGGTGGCCCACAAGGCCGACACGCCCTCGGAGGCGATCAGGCTGCGGGTCAGGGCCAGAACCTCGGCCCGCGACTTCACGTCGAGGCCCACCGTCGCCTCGTCCAGCAGCAGCAGGTCCGGGCGGTGGATCAGGGCCCGGGCGATCTCGGCCCGGCGCTGCTGGCCCCCCGACAGGGCGGACACCCGGTCGCCCGCCCGGCTTTCCAGCCCCACCTGCGCCAGCACTTGAAGGGTCCGGTCCCGCGCGGCCCGGCGGCCGATGCCGTGCAGCGCGGCATGATAGGCCAGGTTCTGCGCCACGGTCAGATCCGCGTCCAGCGCCCGGCTTTGGAACACCACCCCAAGCCGGGCCATGGCTTGCGCAGGCTGCCGGCGCAGGTCGTATCCCGCCACCTCGATCGTGCCCGAGACATTGCTGTAAAGCCGCGTCACCAGCGAGAACAGCGTGGTCTTGCCCGCGCCGTTCACCCCCAGCAGCGCGGTGAAGCTGCCGCGCGGCACATGCAGCGACACGTCCGACAGCGCGGTGACGCTGCCGAAGCTGTGCGACAGGCCGGTGATGCGCAGGGCGCAGGCCGGGTCAGTCAAGAACGGGAGTCCCCATCGCCTTTTCCTACTGGATGTTGAACACGGCCTGCTGCGTTTCGCCCGAGGATCCGGGCACCGACAGGGTATAGCGGCCCGGCGTTATTGCAACAAAGCTGATCACCGCGGTGCCCGCATTGTCGAATTCGATGCTGTGCACGCCCATCGGGCGGATTTCGATGTCGTTGATGACGATCTCGTTGATCCAGATGGCGCGGAAGAAATCGCCCCCCGACAGCGCCAGTTCCTGGCTGCCGTCCGCATTGATGGCGATGCGGTAAAAGCCGCCCGATTTCAGCGTGTAGCTTCCGCCCGCGACAGGCTGGCCGGATGCCAGCGTCAGCGGCGCGAGATCCGTGCGGTTGTCGCGCGCCATGATGCCCGAAAAGCCATAATCGAACTTGCCCTTGGCGTCATAGATGGTCGCGGCGGCTCCTCCCTCGTCCTCCTCGTCTTCTTCGCCTTCTTCCTCCTCGGCCTCGGCGGCATCGGGGGCGGCCTCGGACGCGGCGGCGCCTTCGGGGGCGGCGGCCTCCTGGGCGGCGGCGGGAACCGACAGGCCGGCCAGGATCATCAGGACGGTCAGCAAACGGGTCATGTCATTCTCCTTGGGAAGGGGGGTCGCGTCAATTCGGCGCGACCACGACGCCCCAGGGCTGCTGGCCCACGGGGACGGATTTCACGACCTCCTCGGCGGCCACGTCGATCACGGACACGTCGTTGGAATTGCCGTTGGTGGTGAACAGGTATTTCTCGTCGGGCGTGAAGGCCATCTGCCAGACCCGCTGGCCGACCAGAAGATAGTCCTTGACCTCGTCGGTTTCGCCGTCGATCACCGCCACGCGGTTGGACGGACCCAGGGCCACGAAGACCTTCTTGCCGTCGTTCGTCACCCGCACGCCGACCGGCTGGATCGCCTCGGGCAGCACGCCCGGAACCTCGAAGGTGATCTTCTTGACGATCTCCTGCGTGGCGGGGTCGATCACGCTGACCGTGCCGCCGATCTCGGCGCTGACGTAAAGCTTGGTGCCGTCGTGGTTGTATTCGGCAAAGCGGGGGCGGCTGTCCACCAGGACGTTGGCCACGATCTGGAACGTCTCGGTGTCGATGAAATGCGCCATGTTCGTCGTCTCCGACGTGTTGATGACGATCTTGCCGTCGGGGCTGACGCCCATGCCCTCGGGTTCGACCCCCACGGGGATTTCGGCCAGCACCTGCTTGGTCTTCACATCGACCACGGTGACGAGATTGTCGTCCTCGTTCGCGATGTATAGCGGATTGCCCGAGGGATGGAGCACGAACAGTTCCGGGTCGGGACCGGAAGGCAGGGTGTGCATCTCCTCCATGGTGTTCGGATCGAAGACGCGCACCAGGTTGTCGTCCGAGGCGCAGACGTAAAGCTCGGTTCCGTCGGGGGAAATGGTGATGCCGCGCGGGCGGTTGCCGACCGGATAGGTGCCGATCACCTCCAGCGTCTCGCTGTCCAGCACGGTGACATCGTTGCCCTTTTCGTTGCTGACGAAGACCCGGTTGGCAAGCGCCGGTTCCGCCAAAAGGGCAAATGCGGGGGCCAGGGCCAGAAGCTGCTTCATGGAACCTCTCAAAATGAACATTCGGTTTCGGGGCGGTCGATGCCCAGGGTGTCCAAGGCGCTGGTCTGGTGCAGATACTGGTCCTGCGGGCTGACCGAGGTGGTCAGCACCCCGGTGGTCAGCAGGATCGGCTGGCGGACCTGATGGTCCCAGTCCCGCACGGTCAGCTTTTGGCCCTTGAAGCCCGCCACGTCGAACTGGTCGGACAGGATGAAGTCGCGCAGTTCCGCCGGATCGGCGGATCGGGTCCGCGTCGCGGCCTCGCCCACGATGCGCAGGGCCAGCCAGGCCTGATAGTCTTCCTCGCGGATGGGGCGGTTCGCCATGCGTTCGAAGCGGTTCTGGTATTGCGTGCCGCCCCAGGCCTCCATCGCGGGATGCCAGCTGCGCGGAACCAGCCCGGCGGACCCGGCCACGGGGCGCGGATCCCAGGTCAGGTAAGGCAGATAGGGGGCGAAGATGTCGCTTTCGTCGGCGGCGATCAGGATGTCGTAGTCCGGCGCGCGCTGCGTGAAGACCGGCATCTGCGCCTGAACCTGCACATGGCCCGAATCGGTGGCGCGGGCGCCGCCGGTATCGGTGAACACGCGTTCCTCCACGATGGTCGCGCCGAACTTGGCCGCAGACCGGCGATAGGCGGCGGCGAGGTTTTCGTCATCGGGGTGGCTGCCATGGACCAGCAGCCAGTCGGGCCAGTTCTTCCACATCAGGAACTGCGCCAGGGCGTCGGCCAGCATGGCGTGGCTGGGCGCGACGTGAATGGTGTTGAACCGGCAATCGGCCCCGCGCAGGTTGTCGCCCCGCGCGCGCGCGTTCAGCAGCATGGCCCGGTCCCCCGCCTGGTCGGCCAGGGCCAGCGTCGCCGCGTCGCCGGCCAGAACCACGACGAACTGGATGCCGTCCGCGATGATCTTGTCCAGTTCGGCCCCGGCCGTGTCGGGGGTGGCGGTGATCTCGACCGTTTCGAAGTCCTGGCCCATGAAGCGGCCGGTGGTGTCGTTGTCTTGGGTCGCAAGCCGCGCGCCGGCAAAGCCCAGGTCCGCAGGCGGCAGATCCAGCCGGGAAATCGGCGGCAGCCGTTCCTCGTCCACGCGCAGCACGGCGGCGCGGATCTGCTGCGTCTCGGGCGGCTGCTGGGCCGCGACCGGTCCGGCCAGCGCACAGGCGCCAGCCAGAAATCCCATGATTCCCTTGAGCATTTTGCATCTCCCTGTTCGCATGTTGGGTCGTGAAAGGCCTTGAAACAAGACGGTTTATGTTCCCGCCCCGGTCGGGAAGATTTGGATCAGTCAAAGGTCTTATGGACGCAAGGCACCTGCGGGACGCATGGTCGGTGCTGCCATTGCAAGGGGAACAACGCAGATGATGCACAGGATGCTGGGCCTGGCCGTGGCCATGATGCTGGCCTTGACCGGAGGGGCCCATGCGCATGGACCGGCGCGGCTGAAGACCGAACGGACTGTCGTGCTGGACGCCGCCCCCGACGAGGTGTGGCGGGTCATCGGCCGGTTCGACGACATGAACTGGCACCCCGCCGTGGCCCGCACCGCCATGACGCCCGAAGGCGCGCCCGCCGATGTCCCCGAGGAATCGACCCGCGTCCTGCACCTGAAGGCCGAAAGCGGCGATCCGACCATCACCGAACGGCTGATGTCCCTCGATCCCGAAAAGCGGCAATACAAGTACATGATCACCGATGTCGCGGTCGCCGTTCTGCCGGTGACGAACTATTCCTCGACCCTTCAGGTCAAGGACAAGGACGGCAAGGCGGAAGTGACCTGGAAGGCCGGGTTCTACCGCGGCTATCCGAACAACGACCCGCCCGCCGACCTCAACGACGATGCCGCGATGGCGGCGGTGAACGGCATCCACCAGGCGGGTCTCGACGCCCTGGCCGAACGCTTCGGCAAGGCCGAGTGAGGCTTGCCGCGCTGGCCCTGACGCTGCTGGCGTTTCCCGCGCTTGCGGCGGATCTGGCCTTTGTGACCAGCCAGAACGCGGACATGGTCACGCTGGTCGATACCGCCACGGGGCAGGTGCTGGCGCAGACCCCGGTCGCGGGCAAGCCCGCGCCGGTGGCCTATGATCCGGCGGCGGGACGCGCTTACGTGATCGCGGCGGATACCGGGCGGCTTGTCGTGCTGGACGAGGCGGGCCGCGTGACCGCAAGCCGCGACCTGGGCGAGGGCGCCTTCGGCCTTGCCGCCGCGCCGAAGGGCGGGCTGTTCGTGACCGACTGGTTCGGGGCGCGGCTGATCCGTCTGGACGGGAACCTGGAACGGGTCTGGGCGGTGCCGACCGGCGCGGCGCCTGCCGGGGTGGCGGTCAGCGACGACGGGCAATGGGTGGCGACGGCGGACCGCGACGCCGACGGGGTCAGCATCTTCGACGCCGCGACGGGCGCGCTGCTGGCCCGGGTCAAGACGGCGGGCGCGCATCCCTTCGGCATCACCTATCACGACGGGCGGTTCTGGACGGCGGATGTGCAGGGCGACACGGTGTCCGCGATCGACCCTGCCGCGGGCCGGCTGGCGGGCAGCGTGCCGACCGGCAGCCATCCCTATGCGGTGGCCTTCGCCCGGGGGCGCGGCTTCGTGACCAACCAGTATGCGGGGACGCTGACGGTCTTCGATCCCGCCGCGCTGGCCGTCCTGGCCGAGGTTCCCATCGGCGATTATCCCGAAGGCATCAGCCCCCTGCCCGGGGGCGAGGCCCTGGCGATCGCCAACTGGGATTCGGACACGCTGGTCCTCATCGACGCCGAAAGCCTGAAAATCACGGCAGAGATCGCCATGCCGCCGGGCCCCCGCGCCTTCGGACAGTTCACGGGGCGACAGGTGTCGCCCTGACCAGGGGCGCGCCGCCCGCGGCCAGCCAGCCCTCGAGCCCGCCGGGAAACCAGTGGATCCCGGAATAGCCAAGGGCCACGGCCCGGCGGGCGGCGTTCCAGCTCATCCAGCAGTCGCTGCGGCAGAAGATCACAAGGGGCGCGGCCGGATCGCCTTTCGAGGCCTCGGCCAGGCCGCGCTCCAGCCGGGCCTGTTCGGCCGGGGCCAGGGCCTCGTAGCCGGTCTCCCACAGCCAGGTGGCGCCGGGGATCGTCTCGTGCGCCGGTTCGCGCCAGACCGTGCCTTCCGGCAGGCCCTGGGGCCGGGTCTTGCGGGGCAGCACGTCCAGAAAGGGCACCCCCTCGCCATGCAGCCGGATCGCCTGAGCGCCGTCGATCACGGTGGCGCCTTGCAGGGTGGCGGGAACGGGCGCGCGGTAAGGCTCGCCCCGGTAGGCGTCGGGTTCGGGCACCTGGGCGGCCGCCGGTCCCGCCAGCAGCAGCGCCAGCAGGACCGCGCGGATCACTGGATCAGCTCCTTGCCGTAATCGTCGACCAGGGGCACGCCCGCCTCGCGCAGGATGGCGTTGATGTCGTCCTGGTGGCGGCGGATCAGGCTGTTCAGTTCCCGCTTCCATTCCTGTTCCGGCAGGCGGACGCCCATGGTGATGCGGTAGAACATCTTGGGTCCGGCGGTTTCCTTCAGCAGCGGCGTGAACTGCAAGTCCGGGTCGTTCTTGACGCGCGGCCCGGCCAGCGGACCCCACAGCACGGCCGCATCCAGCGTGCCGTCCTTGACGCCCCGGATCAGGTCGCCCACCGGATCCTTGACGCGGCGGTCCACGAACAGATCGGCGCCGCGCATGTCCTTGGCCAGGCCCGCCTGGGCCATGATGGTGGCGGGCGGCGATCCGGCGACGACGCCGATGGGATGGCCCTTCAGCGCCGGATCGGACAGGCGGTCGACATCCGCCAGCTCGCTGTTCTTCCGCGTCACGATGCCAAAGACCGAGGTGTAGTAATGGTTGGTGTTCTGCACCAGCTCGTCGCCCTGGGCATAGCCCATGACGACATCGCATTCCCCGGCCCGCAGGGTCTTGGCGATAAAGCCCATGCCCGACGGGAACCAGGTATAGGTCACGGGCAGGCCCAGCCATCGCCCGAAGGCCTCGGCCAGCTTGTTTTCAAAGCCGGACCCGTCGCGGACCGACATGGGCGCGTTGGCGGGATCGGCGCAGACGCGGAACTGCGTGGTCGAACGCAGATCCGCCACCTGGGCCGCGGCAGGCTGGGCGGCAAGGGCAAGGCCCAGGATCAGGACAAGGCCGCGCATGTCACATCGACATGCAGGAATCTTCCTGCGCGATGTAATCCTCGGTCTTGTCGGCACGCTTGGCGGGACGCCCGCGCGGCAGCTCCTCGGTTCCGCGCGCCAGCAGATAGGCATAGATGTCGTCGATATAGCACCAGACGTTCTTGTTGGTGCCAAAGGCCGGCATCACCTGGTTCTGCGCGGTGTTCACCTCCTGCTTGCCGGATGCCACGATCTCCTGGAACTCATAATAGTCCAGCCGCAGGACCGAGGTCTTCAGCGCGGGCGCGTAGGTCGAGCCCTCGCCGTCGGGGCCGTGGCAGACATGGCATTCGGCGGAATAGCGGCGATAGCCGTTGAAGGTCGCGAAATCGACGGTGCCGTCTTCCTCGATCTTCGGCACGGGAATGCCCTCGGCGTTGTACCAGCGGCCGTTTTCCTGCGTGACGGGTGTGATGTCCATGCCGTTGGGAAGGGTGGTCTGACCTTCGGCCATCTCGACGGGCGCGTCGCCGCCTTCCGCCGCCCCGGTGGCCGCATCCGCCGCGCCTGCGGCGGCGGGCGCCTGGCCCGAAGTCGCGGCCGCCGCCCCCGCGCCCGCCTCGGCCGGAGAGGGTGTCGAGTTCGTCGTTTCCTGCGCCAGGGCCGTGGCGGCCAGCGACGCCCCAAGGACCAGCGCCGTCAGGCTGGTGATGGCTTTCATGCTGTCATTCCTCCCGAATTCCAATCTACCCGTCTCCGCAGGTAAAAATCCCCCCGCAGCTTAATCACGGGGGGATCGTTTCACAGTGCAAGTTTACGTTAGCGGGCCGAAAGTATTAGCCGCTGGTTCCGCCTTCGGCGGGCGCGGGCTCCGCCGCCGGCTCGGCCGCGGCCGAAGCCTCGCCCGGCAGTTCGAACACCGTCAGCTGCCCGCCCAGTTCGGTATAATCGGCCAGCGCGGCATAGCCGCCCACGGCGCCCAGGCCCTCGTTCGGGTTGGTCAGGCCGGCCGCCAGGCCGATCCCCGCCCATCCGCCGACGCCCGACAGCACGCCGATATACTGCTTGCCGTCCTGCACATAGGTCATCACGTTGCCGATGATCCCGGACGGGGTCTTGAACTTGTAAAGCTCCTCGCCCGTATCGGCGTCGATGGCCTTCAGATAGCCTTCAAGCGTGCCGTAGAAGACGATGTCGCCCGCCGTCGCCAGCGCGCCCGACCAGACCGAGAACTGTTCCGGCAGCGACCACTTGATCTTGCCCTCGATGTTGTCCCAGGCGATGAAGTTGCCCATGCCGCCATGGCTGTCGGGCGCCGGATACATCGACAGGGTGGCCCCGACATAGGGCTGGCCCGCCGTATAGGCGACGCGGAACGGTTCATAATCCATGCAGACGTGGTTCGTCGGCACGTAGAAGGTCTGGGTCTTGGGCGAATAGGCCGCCGGCTGCTGGTCCTTGGTGCCAAGGGCGGCCGGGCAGATGCCGGTGGTGTTCTCGTCCTCGCCGTTCTGCGCGGTCGAATATTCGGCCACGACCTGCGGGCGGCCATAGGTTTCCGAATTCGGATCCATGTCCACGCCGGTGGTCCAGTTCACCGCCGGGTCGTATTTCTCGGCCACCAGCAGCTCGCCCGACTCGCGGTCCAGCGTGTAGGCCAGGCCGTTGCGGTCGAAATGGGTCAGCAGCTTGCGCGGCTGGCCGTCGATCTCCTGATCCGTCAGGATCATTTCGTTCACGCCGTCGAAGTCCCATTCGTCGTGCGGCGTCATCTGGTAGAACCACTTGGCCATGCCGGTGTCGGCATCGCGGGCCATGATGGTCATCGACCACTTGTTGTCGCCCGGCCGCTGCGACGGGTTCCAGGTCGAGGGGTTGCCGGTCCCGTAATAGATCAGGTTCAGGTCCGGGTCATAGGAATACCAGCCCCAGGTGGTGCCGCCGCCGATCTTCCACTGGTCGCCTTCCCAGCTGTTGAGGCTGCTGTCGGCGCCGATGGGCTTGCCCAGATGGGTGGTCTTTTCGGGATCGACCAGCATTTCCGCGTCCGGGCCGGTGGAATAGGCCTTCCAGACTTCGGACCCGTCGGCCAGGCTGTAGGCCGTCACGCGGCCGCGCACGCCGTATTCGCCGCCCGAGACGCCGACGATCACCTTGTCCCCGACCGGCAGCACGGTCGCGGTGTTGGTCTCGCCGACGGCCGGATCGCCGGTCTTGACCTGCCACTTGACCTCGCCGGTCTTGGCGTCCAGCGCGACAAGGGTGGTGTCGGCCTGGTGCGACAGGATCAGCCCGTCGGCATAGGCCACGCCGCGATACACCGTGTCGCAGCACATGACCGCGATGACTTCCGGATCCTGCTGGGGTTCGTAGCGCCACATGATCTTGCCGTCATTGGCCAGATCCAGCGCAAAGATGTTGTTGGGAAAGGGCGTGTGGACATACATCACGTCGCCGATCACCAGGGGGCTGCCCTCGTGCCCGCGCAGCACCCCGGTCGAGAAGGTCCAGGCCACCCGCAGGTCGCCCACGTTGTCGCGGTTGATCTGGTCCAGTTCGGAATAACGCGTGTTGGCGTAGTTCCCCATCTGGATCGCCCATTGCTCGGGCTTGGCCGTCTCGGCCAGGACGCTCTCGTTGGCATAGCCCGCCGCGCCCGTCAGAAGCAGAACGGCAACCGTGCTGTTCAGCAATCTTTTCATGAAGTGCTCCTCCGCTGTTGGAAGCGCGCGACAGGCTCCCTCCTCCCGTCGCCGTCCTGGAAGGCAGTCTTCGGCGGACACCCTTTTGCGTCAATCTGCCGCCCCGGCAATTGCCCCTAAAGTCTTAGGGTGAAATGCCAGCGCGGCCGGGAATGATCGGCAAGCCCTTACAGAAGGCGCTCGGCGTGCCACATCACGTGGTCGGCCATGAAGCTTTGCACGAAGAAATAGCTGTGGTCATAGCCCTGCTGCATGCGGAACTGCCCCGGCTGGCGGCGCGCCATCATGGCCTGCGCCAGCGCCTCGGGCTTGAGCTTGTCCAAGAACTGGTCGGCGCTGCCCTGGTCGATCAGCACCTCGCGCGGGAAGCCCTTTTCGGCCATCAGGATGGTGGCGTCATGGGCGCGCCAGGCGGCGCGGTCATCGCCAAGATAGGCGGTCAGCTGCTTGCGGCCCCAGTCGGATTCGGTCGGGTTGGCAATGGGCGCGAAGGCCGACACGGACTTGTAGCGTTCGGGATGGGTCATGGCGATGGTCAGCGCGCCGTGCCCGCCCATGGAATGGCCGGTGATGCCCATGGCCTCGCGGTCGATGGCGAAGGCGTCGCCCACCAGTTCGGGCAGTTCGTGGACCACATACCGCCACATCCGGTAATGCGGCGCCCAGGGATCCTGGGTGGCATCGACATAAAAGCCCGCGCCCTTGCCAAGGTCATAGGCCTCGTCGTCGGCCACGTCGTCGCCGCGGGGCGAGGTGTCGGGAAAGACCATGGCGATGCCGGCCTCGGCGCACCATTGCTGGGCGGCGGCCTTGGTCATGGCGTTTTCATGGGTGCAGGTCAGGCCGGACAGGTACCACAGCACCGGCACGCGTTCGTTCGCCACCAGTTCCGGCATGAAGACCGCGAAGGTCATGTCGGTGCCCGTCGCCTGCGAGCGGTGGCGGTAAACGCCCTGCGTGCCGCCGAAGCTGCGGTTCTCGGAAAGGGTTTCAAGCGTCATCCGACACCTCCAGGTTTTGAAACATGACCAGCCCGTCGACCGGCCCTAGACGCGGGTGAAGAAACGCGCCCGGCAGGCGGCCGACAATGGCAAATCCGGCCTTCTGCCACAAATGGACGGCATCGGCGTTGGTCGAGACAACGAAGTTGAACTGCATCGCCGCGAATCCTTGCGACCCGGCCCAGGATTTCGCGTGTTCCACAAGCGCGCGGGCGATCCCCTTGCCCCGCGCGTCGGGATGGGTGGCAAAGGACGCGTTCGCCACATGCGAGCCCCCGCCCGGACGATTCGCGCCGACATGGCTGGTGCCCAGGATCCGGCCGTCCGCAACCGCGACAAAGGCGGTGAAGGGCTTGGCGAACCAGTCCGCCAAGGCGTCGTCGCGGGAAATGTCGCGCGGGATGCAATAGGTTTCCCCCGCGCGGTAGACCGGCTCCAGGATCGCCCAGATGGCGTCGCGGTCGGCGGCGGTCGCGGGGCGGATCTCCACCCCGCCCCCCGTCATTGCAGCTCGTCCACGCTGCGGATGACCTTGCCCAGCAGGCCGTAGTCCAGCGCCTCCTGCGTGTTCAGCCAGAAGTCGCGCTGCGTGTCCTTCTCGATCCGCTCGACCGGCTGACCGGTGGCGTCGGCGAAGATCTGGTTCAGCCGGTCGCGCATCAGCCGCACCTGTTCCGCCTGGATCATCATGTCCGAGGAGGTGCCGCCGATCCCGCCCGAGGGCTGGTGGATCAGGAAACGCGTGTTGGGCAGGCAGTAGCGGTTTTCCTTTTTCGCGGCCACAAAGATCAGCGCGCCCGCCGATGCCACCCAGCCGGACCCGATGGTGCGGACGGTGGGGCGGATGAACTTGATCACGTCATGGATCATGTCGCCCGATTCCACATGCCCGCCGGGGGACGAGATCAGCATGTTGATCGGACGGTCGGAGTCCTCGGCCAGGGCCAGCAAATGGGCCACGGTGCGCTGCGCCAGCTTGTCGTTGATGGTGCCCGCGACGATCACCGTGCGCGACTTGAAATACAGCTTGCCGATCTTGTCGCCTTCGGGAAGGCCCAGGCCGCCGTCCTTTTCGCCCTCGTGACGCCGGTCGTCTTCTTCCGGTTCGTCGTCGTCGTCATCGTCCAGCCACTGGTGACGCATCGGCCTGCTCCTTTTATTCCTCATGGCGACGGCGGGACCATGGCCCCGCCGTTCTTTTACCTATGCAGGGATGAACGATCAGTAAAGGACGACCGAGCGGATCGACTCGCCCTTGTGCATCAGGTCGAAGCCCTTGTTGATGTCGTCGAGCGGCATGGTGTGGGTGATCATCGGGTCGATCTCGATCTTGCCGTCCATATACCAGTCCACGATCTTCGGAACATCCGTGCGCCCGCGTGCGCCGCCGAAGGCCGTGCCCTTCCAGACCCGGCCGGTGACCAGTTGGAACGGGCGCGTGCTGATCTCGGCGCCCGCCGCCGCCACGCCGATGATGACCGACTGGCCCCAGCCGCGATGGGTGCATTCCAGCGCGTCGCGCATCACCTTGGTGCTGCCGGTCGCGTCAAAGGAATAATCCGCGCCGCCGATCTGGTCGAAGGGGGTCTTGGTCATCTCGACGATATGCTGCACGACCGACCCGTCGATCTCCTTGGGGTTGACGAAATGGGTCATGCCGAAGCGCTCGGCCATCTCCTTCTTGTCGTTGTTCAGGTCCACGCCGATGATCATGTCCGCGCCGGCCAGCCGCAGGCCCTGGATCACGTTCAGCCCGATGCCGCCCAGGCCGAACACCACCGCCTTGGCGCCGATCTCGACCTTGGCGGTGTTGATCACCGCGCCGATGCCGGTGGTCACGCCGCAGCCGATATAGCAGATCTTGTCGAAGGGCGCGTCCTCGCGGACCTTGGCCACCGCGATCTCGGGCAGCACCGTGTAGTTCGAGAAGGTCGAACAGCCCATGTAGTGGCGGATCATCGTGCCGTCGGGCATGGAAAAGCGCGAGGTGCCGTCCGGCATCAGTCCCTGGCCCTGGGTGGCGCGGATGCGGGTGCAAAGGTTGGTCTTGCCCGAAAGACAGGACGGGCATTCCCGGCATTCGGGGGTGTAGAGCGGGATCACGTGGTCGCCCGGCTTGACGGATTTCACGCCAGGGCCGACCTCGACCACCACGCCCGCGCCCTCGTGGCCCAGGATGGCCGGGAACAGGCCTTCGGGATCGTCGCCCGAGCGGGTGAACTCGTCGGTGTGGCAGATGCCGGTGGCCTTGATCTCGATCATCACCTCGCCCTCTTTCGGGCCTTCGAGGTTGACCTCCATCACTTCCAGCGGGCGGCCCGCCTCCAACGCTACAGCGGCACGGGTTTTCATCGTCAGTCTCCTATCCGTTCGGACATTCCGTCAGGGCAACAGGGGCCGCAGGCAGCCCCTGTGCAGCTGTGTTCATTTTTTGACCCGAGAGGTCAAGCCGCCAGCGCGCCCGACCGCTTGGCGACATGGGTGGCGATGGCGTCCATCAGCGGCGGCGACAGCGCATCATAGGGTTCCAGTCCCAGTTCGCGCAAACGCGCCCTGATGCCGTCCATCCGCGACGGATCGACGCCCGATTCGATGACCGAACTGACAAAGGCCGCGAATTCGGGGGCCGACCAGCCCTCTTCGGTCGACAGTTCGGTATGAACGAAATCCAAACCGTAGAACGGATGGTCCTTGTTCTCGATCCGGCCGTACATATGCGTGCCGCAATCGCGGCAGGCGTAACGCTGAATCGGCGCGTCCTTGTTGACGACGTGCAGCTTGTCGCCGTTTTCCACCACCTGAACCGCGTCGCGCGACACAACGGCCACCATGCTGAAGATCGCCCCTTCGGGCTTCCAGCACTTGGTGCAGCCGCAAACGTGGTTGTGGGCCGTCTGGGCGCCGACCCGGACCTTGACCGGGTTGGTGGCGCATTTGCAGGTCAGCGTGCCGCCTGCGAAACCGGGATTGCCTCCCTTGATGCCGTTGTCCACGGCGGGGTGAATCTTCACCCCATCAGTGCTGGCCATGGTTCTTCCCTCCCGATGAACCGAATGCCCCGCCACCGTCGCGCTATCGGGAGCTTTCGGCAAGTCAGAGGAAGGTTGTAGCGGGCGATCGCCGGGAAAGCCCGCGTCGATCAAGGGCCGGCCGGCGATCGGGCGGGATCAGGAAACCCGCGCCTTTGCCCCGTTCGCGATGCGGCGCCCCGGCCGGAAAGGGTGCAGCCCACGGGTGTCCGGAGGCCGGCGCCCGAACCGGCGGCAAGGGGGCTGCCCGAGGCGCTTTCGCAGGCCCGGCGGTTCGGGACGCACATGGCCCGTCCCGCAAAGGCAAGGGCCTTTGCCGGACGGGCCGTGGTTCGGGGCTGAGAAATCAGCTTGCGGGGGTCGAGGACACGCCGACCTTGGCCGGGCGCAGCAGGCGGTCGTGCAGGCGGAAGCCGTTGTCCATGACCTGGATGATCTCGCCCTGAACGGTGCCGGGAACGGCGGCCTCGAACATCGCTTCGTGTTCGGAAGGGTCGAACCTGTCGCCGGGCTTCGGCGTGATAACGGTGATGCCGTGCTTGGCGAAGACGTTCGACAGCTCGCGCAGGGTCAACTCGACGCCCTCGATCAGGGCGGCTGCGGCGGCGCGCTGCTCCTCGTTCGCGGCGTCCAGGGCGCGGGTCAGCGCATCGTGGACCGGCAGAAGATCGCGGGCCAGGCGCGAGCCGCCGTACTGTTCGGCGTCGCGGCGGTCCTTTTCGGCGCGCTTGCGCGAATTTTCCGCATCGGCCAGGGCGCGCATCCACTTGTCGCGCAGTTCGTCGCGTTCGGCCGTCAAAGCCGCGATCTCGGCCGCCGGGTCGGCCAGCGGATCCGCCAGGATGTCGTCAAGGGGCTGTTCGTTCTGCTCGTTCATCGTCCTTCATCCTTTCCGGCCGGACAGAACCCGCCCGACCAGTTGCGCGGTGTAATCGACGATCGGCACGATGCGGCCATAGTTCAGCCGCGTCGGACCGATGACGCCCACCGCGCCTACAATCTTCCGATCGGCATTCATATAGGGAGAAACCACCAGAGCGGAACCCGAAAGCGAAAAAAGCTTGTTTTCCGACCCGATGAAGATGCGCACCCCGTCGCCCTTTTCCGCCAGTTCCAGGAATTCCACGATGTCGCGCTTGCGTTCCAGGTCGTCGAACAGCACGCGGATGCGGTCCAGATCGGCGGCCTCCTGGTCCAGAAGATTGGCGCGCCCCCGCACGATCAGGCGGGGATCGTGGGATCCGCCGTCCCACAGCGCCAGCCCGGACTGGACCAGCTCGGCCGCCAGAACGTCCAGTTCCCGCCTGCGCGCCGCGATCTCCTTGCCGATATGGCCGCGCAGTTCGGAAAGGGTCTTGCCCTCGGCCATGGCGTTCAGGAAATTCCCCGCCTCGCGCATGGACGAGGGCGTCTGGCCCACGGGCGGGGTGAACAGGCGGTTTTCCACGTGACCGTCGGCAAAGACCAGCACCACCAGCGCCCGGTCGGGGCCGAGGCTGACGAATTCGATATGGCGGATCGGCGCCTCGTGCTTGGGCATCAGGACCAGGGACGCGCCGCGCGTGATGGACGACAGCGCCGTGCTGACCCGGTCCAGCAGCACGCCCGTGTCGGGATCGTCGTTGCCCAGGGTCTGGTCGATGGCCGCGCGGTCGGTGGCGCTGACGGTGTCGACCTCCATCATGCCGTCCACGAACAGCCGCAGCCCCTGCTGGCTGGGCATCCGCCCGGCCGACACATGCGGGCTGTCCAGCAGCCCCATCAGTTCCAGATCCTGCATGACGTTTCTGACCGTCGCCGCGCTGAGGCGTTCGGACAGCGCCCGGGTCAGGGTGCGCGATCCCACGGGTTCGCCCGTTTCCAGATAAATCTCGACCACGCGGCGGAAAATCTCGCGCGAGCGGTCGTTCATGTCCTGCAAAGGCGTGTTCTGGTCCATGTCCCTCGCGGGGTTGCGTGATGGGCCGCTGGAGCGGTATGGGGCAGGGATCTTCGCGAAAAGGAACGACCCATGCGCCCGTCTGGCCGGAATCTAAGCCAAATGCGTCCGATTTCAATCGAAACCGGCGTGATGGCCCATGCCGAAGGGTCGTGCCTGATCCGCGTCGGCAACACCCACGTGCTGTGCACCGCGTCCCTGGAGGAAACCCCGCCGCGCTTCCTGAAGGGCACGGGCCTGGGCTGGGTCACGGCGGAATACGGGATGCTGCCCCGCGCCACCAACACCCGCAACCGGCGCGAGGCCGCGGCGGGCAAGCAGTCGGGCCGGACCCAGGAAATCCAGCGCCTGATCGGGCGGTCCCTGCGGGCGGGCGTGGACCGGGTGGCTCTTGGCGAACGCCAGATCACGGTCGACTGCGACGTGATCCAGGCCGACGGCGGCACCCGCTGCGCCTCCATCACCGGGGGTTGGGTGGCCTTGCGGCTGGCGGTGAACAGGCTGCTGAAGGCGGGCGTGATCACCAGCGATCCGATCATGGATCACGTCGCCGCCGTGTCCTGCGGCATCTATGCGGGGCAGGCGGTGCTGGATCTGGACTATGCCGAGGACAGCGAGGCGGGGACCGACGGCAACTTCGTGCTGACCGGCGCGGGCCGCCTGATCGAGGTGCAGATGTCGGCCGAAGGCGCGACGTTCTCGCGCGACCAGATGGGGCAGTTGCTGGACTTGGCCGAGGCGGGGATGGCCGACCTGGTCGCCGCGCAAAAGGCCGCCGTGGCATGAGGCGCTTCGACGGCACCCGCCTGCTGGTCGCCACCCACAACGCGGGCAAGCTGGCCGAGATGCGCGCCCTGCTGGCCCCCTACGGGGTCGAGGTCATGGGCGCCGCCGAGGCCGGTCTGGCGGAACCGGAGGAGACGGAAACCACCTTCATCGGCAATGCCCGCATCAAGGCCCGCGCCGCCATGGAGGCGACCGGCCTGCCGGTCCTGTCCGACGACAGCGGCATCTGCGTCGATGCCCTGGGCGGCGCGCCGGGCGTCCACACCGCCGACTGGGCCGAAACCGGCCAGGGGCGCGACTTCCGCATGGCCATGCAGCGCACCTGGGACGCGCTTGAAGCCGCGAAGGCCCCCGCCCCGCGCCGCGCGCAGTTCCGCTGCACGCTGGTGCTGATGTGGCCCGACGGGCATGACGAGGTGTTCGAGGGCGTGCTGCCCGGCCAGGTCGTCTGGCCTCCGCGCGGGGTTGAAGGGCATGGCTACGACCCCATCTTCATGCCGGACGGGCATGGCGTGACCCTGGGGGAAATGCCGCCCGCGATGAAGAACAGCCTCAGCCATCGGGCGCGGGCGGTGGAGCAGATGATAAGGGGCAGCTTTGCATAGGATCTCGACCGGATCGCCCTTCGAGGCGGCCATGGGCTATAGCCGCGCGGTGGTGAAGGGCCCCTGGTGCTTCGTGTCGGGCACCACGGGCTATGACTATGCCGCCATGACCATGCCCGACGATCCCTGCCAGCAGGCGCGCAACTGCTTTGCCACGATCTTCGCCACCCTGGCGGAAGCGGGCTTCGCCCCCGCCGACATCGTGCGCGTCCAATACACCGTCACCGACGCCGCCCTGGTGGAAGCCATCGCCCCGGCCCTGGCCGAGGCCCTTGGCAACATCCGCCCCGCCGCCACCATGGTTGTCGCCGGCCTGATCCGGCCCGAGATGAAGGTCGAGGTCGAAGTCACGGCGATGCGCGCATGATGATGCCGGGGCCGGACAGCTTCGCGACGGAAGACTGGCGGGCCGGGGGCTTCGGCCTTTACGTCCACTGGCCCTTTTGCGCGGCCAAGTGCCCGTATTGCGACTTCAACAGCCATGTGGCGCCCGCCGTGGACCAGGCCCGCTGGGCCGCCGCGCTGTCGTCCGAGATCGCCCGGCTGGGCGCGGAACTGCCCGGCCGTCACCTGGGCAGCATCTTCTTCGGGGGCGGCACGCCCTCGCTGATGGAACCTGAAACCGTTGAGTCCGTCCTGGGCGCCGCCCGCGCCGCCTGGAGCTTCGCCAACGATATCGAGATCACGCTGGAAGCCAATCCCACCAGCGTCGAACGCGGGCGTTTCCGGGGCTTCGCCGAGGCGGGCGTGAACCGGCTGTCCATGGGCATCCAGGCGCTGAACGACCCCGACCTGAAGCGCCTTGGCCGGATGCATTCCGTGGCCGAGGCCCGCGCGGCCTTCGACGTGGCGCGGGCCTGCTTCAGCCGGGTCAGCTTCGACCTGATCTATGCCCGCCAAGGCCAGACGCGGGACGCTTGGCGGGCGGAACTGCACGAAGCCCTGGCGATGGCCGTGGATCACCTGTCGCTTTACCAGCTGACCATCGAACCCGGCACCGCCTTTGGCGCGCGGGCGGCGGCGGGCAAGCTGCGCGACCTGCCCGACGACGACCTGGCGGCCGACATGTACCTTGAAACCCAAGACATCTGCGGGGCGGCGGGCATGGCGGGCTACGAGACCTCGAACCATGCCCGATCCGGCGCGGAAAGCCGCCACAACCTAGTCTATTGGCGGCAGGGCGATTGGGCGGCGGTCGGTCCGGGCGCGCATGGCCGCATCACCCTGCCCGGCGGGCGCTTCGCCACCGAGGCGCATCGGACGCCCGGCGCTTGGCTGCAATCCGTGGAAAGCCGGGGAACGGGCGAGTCGCTGCGCGAGTTGGTGCCGATGGATGAACAGGCGACCGAATATCTGCTGATGTCCCTGCGATTGAACGAAGGGCTGGACGAGGCCCGCTACGCCCGCCTGGCGGGCGCCCCCCTTGATCAAGGCGCGGTCGGACAGCTGGCCGATCTGGGCATGGTGGAACGGGCAGGCGGACGGTTGCGCGCGACCCTTGCGGGCCGTCCGCTGCTGAACGCCATCCTGCGCGAACTGGCGGCCTGAGATGCGGCCCCTGTGGTATGCCATCGGACTGCTTGCCCTTGCCCTGGGCATCATCGGCATCGCCCTGCCGGTTCTGCCCACGGTGCCCTTTCTGCTGCTGGCGGCGGCGGCCTTTGCCCGCTCCAGCCCGCGTCTGGAACGCCGGATCCTGAACCACCCGACCTATGGCCCGCCCGTCCGGGCCTGGCGCGAGCGCGGCGCGATCAGCCGGCTGGCGAAGATCTGGGCCACGCTGGCCATGGCCTGCGGGGTGGGCTTCAGCCTGCTTGTCGGAATGCCGCTGTGGGTCGTGGCGGCGCAGGCCATGATCTGCACCGCCATCGCCGCCTTCGTGGTGACGCGGCCGGAAGCCTGACCCATGACCGAAGTCCCGTTTCGCGACCGGATCGCCGGAATGGGCGCCGTTGATCTGGCCCGCCGCCTGATCGGCGCCACCCTGACGGTCCGCGGCGCGGGCGGCACCGTGATCGAGACCGAGGCTTACCGCCGCGACGACCCCGCCTCGCACAGCTTTCGCGGCCCCACGGCGCGCAACGCCTCGATGTTCGGCCCGGCGGGGCACGCCTATGTCTATCGCTCCTACGGAATCCACCTGTGCCTCAACGTGGTGGCCCGACCGGGCGAGGCGGTGCTGATCCGGGCGCTGGCCCCGGCAACGGGCGTGGACCTGATGGAACGGCGGCGGAACAGCGCGCTTTTGTGCAACGGCCCCGGTCGGCTGGCCCAGGCGCTTGGCATCCGGCCCGAGGATGACGGCGCCCCCTTCGACGGCCCGGACCTGTTCATCACCCTGTCCCCCGTCCTGCACGGCCTTCTGGCCGGACCGCGCATCGGCATCAGCCGGGCGCGGGATCTGCCCTGGCGCTTCGGCCTTGCCGGCGCCCGGGGCCTCAGCCGTCCCTTTCCCCCGCAGGCGGCCGGGCCGTGACGGGCCGTTCCACCATCGCCAGCGCGTCGTCGGCCAGGGGCCGCTGAAGCGCGCGGGCGACCGGCCAGGGGGCGGTCATCCAGGTCTCGATCTCGTCCGGTTCCGTCAGGATCACCGGCATCGCCTTGGGGTGAACCGGCCTGACCACCGCATTGGGTTCGCAGGTCAGAAAGGCGAACAGCTGATGCTCGCCCCCGCGCGGGGTCTTCATCGACCCGCGGGTGCCGGTCCACGGCGTCCAGATGCCCGCGAAGAAGAACAAGGGCTGCGTTCCGTCCAGGGCGAACCAGTGCAGGGGCTTGCGCTTCGTGACCGGATCGGGCCTTTGGCCGTATTCCGAAAAGGCCGTGGCGGGCACCAGGCAGCGGTTTCCGGTGCCCAGCCAGCGGCGCCAATGCGGACTGGCGGTGTTGCGGATGTTGGTCACGCCCGCGTCGGGCGCATCGGGGGCCTTCAGGAACTGCGGCGGCGTGGGCATTCCCCAGGTCAGCCGCGCCAGCTCTCGCCCCCGGGGCGTGTTGCGCACCACCGGCGCGGGCCGGTCGGGATAAATGTCCAGCGCGGGTTCCAGATTGCCCAGGCTGTCGCGCATCGCGCCCGCGATGTCGCGGATCGCCTGCTGGTTGGTGGTCAGGCTGTACAGGTTGCACATGGCGGGCGTTCTCCTTGGTCAGCCGGCATGTCCCGGTGCGGCCCCCGCCCCGCCCCCCGCGGGATCAGTCCGAGGTCTGGAAGCTCAGCAGATCCGCGCTGATTTCGCAACGCAGCCCGTCGGGCGCGTAATCCGTCACCACCTCGCAGTCGGCCGTGCCAGACAGGCCCGCCCCGATCAGGCGCGAACCCGATCCGAAGCTTTCCGGCTGGCTGACCGGGGGGCCGCCCTCCTCGGTCCAGGTCAGAACGAAGCGGTCGGTGCCGCGGGCCGACCGGGCGGTTCCCCAGTCGATGCGCACGGTGCCGCGGTCGCCGGACAGGGCGCCGTACTTGGCGGCGTTGGTGGACAGCTCGTGCAGGATCAGCGACAGCGACAGCGCCGGGCGCGGCCCGATGGCCAGGGCCGGCCCCTGGACCCGGAAGCGCGTGCCGCCGTGGTCGTGCAGCGCCAGGGCCTTCTGGACGATCTCCTCGACCGTGGTGCTGCTGGCGCGGCCTTCGATCAGGATGTCGTGGGCGCCGGACAGAACCCGGATCCGCTCGCTCAGCGCCTTGGTGGCCGAGGCCAGGTCGTCGGCCGAGCGCAGCGTCTGGTTCACGATCGCCTGGACCATCGCCAGCTGGTTCTTCATGCGGTGGCTCAACTCGCCCAGCAGCATCTGCCGCCGCTGATCCTCGTCCACGCGCTCGGTCACGTCGAGGGCCTGGACGAAGATGCCGTTGATCGCATCGGAATCGTCGCGGATCGGATGATACAGGAAATCCAGGAAATGCTGCTTGGGGGTCGCGCCGGGGTGGCTTTGCAGGGTGATCGGGATATGGCGCCCGACATGGGATTCGCCCGTCTGGTAAACCCGGTCCAGGATGTCCACGAAGCCCTGGGCCACGACCTCGGGCAGGGCCAGGCGCACGGGCCTTCCGATGACATCGCGGTTGCCCACCAGCCGCAGGTAATCGGAATTGGCGAAGCGGAAGATGTGGTCCGGCCCGCTGAGCAGCGCCACGGCGCCAAGAGCCACCTCGAAGATCTGCAAGAAGCCGCTGCGTTCGACCCGCTGGGCATCGCGCAGGGCGACGGCGCGGGTGGTTTCGGTGCAGGGGCAGAACATGCCCCGCACCGCGCCCGAACGGTCGCGCACCGGCGTATAGGAAAAGGCGAAGTTGGCCTTTTCGGGATAGCCGTTGCGGTGCATGGTGAACTGGATGTCCTCCATCGAGGTGCTGATGCCGTTATAGGCCGCCGCGATGATCGGCTCGACCTGGTCCCAGATGTCGAACCACAGATCCTTGAAGGGCCTGCCCAGGGCCGCGGGATGGCGCCGCCCGCACATGGCCGCATAGCCGTCGTTGTAAAGCGTGATCTGCTGCGGACCCCAGACGATCAGCATCGGCTGGGCCGACACAAGGGCCATGCCCACCAGCACGGCCAGTTCGTCCGGCCAGCCCGAGGGGGGGCCGAGCGGATTGCGGGCCCAGTCCAGCCCGCGCAGCAATGCACCACAGTCTCCGCCGCCCTGAAGGATCGGCTCATTCTCGGCGTCAATCATATCACAATGGAAATTGAATGTTTTCCGTTTCCTAGACGGGGTTTCGGTCCGCCGCCACTAAACTTTTCTTAGCGGCCCCCGCTTTGGCAGAATGCCGCCCCCCGGGTCTGCCCGACCAGGATCAAGCCGCTTCCCGGATGTCCCCGGAAGGCGCCGGTTCAGACGGCCCGATCCTTGCCTTTCTTGTGCGATTTCAACGATGAACCGTGAAGCGGCAGGATCGCCGCGCTTGCATGGGCCCCCGGCCCCGCGCCCCAGGCCGCGCATCCCCGCCGATAACGGCGATGTCAGGGAACGCATGGCGCGATGCTTTGTTGTCCCTCACCGGTTGCGGGGGAAGACATGTCCGAGGATCAGAAAACCACGTTTCTTCCCATTGTCGAGGAAACGCTGTCCCTGACAAGCCGAAAAGTGGTCACCGGCCGGGTGCGAATCGCGACCCGGACCGAATCCGTCGACCAGATCCTGCCCGCCGATCTGTCCAGTATGGACGTGGAGGTGACACGGGTTCCCGTGGACCGCAAGATCGACGCCGCGCCCGGGATCAGGACCGAGGGCGACCTGACCATCATCCCCGTTGTCGAGGAGCGGCTTGTCGTCACGCGGGAACTGTATCTGCGCGAGGAAGTTCATGTTCGCCGCGTCGAAAGAACGGACACCATCGAGATACCGGCGACCACCCGTCGCCAGACCGTCCAGATCGACCGTCTTCCGCCCGGGGGCGACGACGCCGGTCCGGCCCAAATCCAGAACAAGGACGATCAAGATGACCTATGACAACGAAGCCGGCACCACGGGAACGACCTCTGTTTCGGCGCTGTTCGACAGCGAGACGGATGCGCAGCGCGCCGTGGACAGGCTTGTGCAGGCCGGCATTCCCTCGGCCAGCATCCGCATGGTTGCGGGCGGATCCGACACCGCCGCCGCCACGGCCGCGGGCACCGACAATCGCGACAAGGGCTTCTGGGACAGCCTTGGCGACTTCTTCTTCCCCGACGAGGACCGCTATACCTACGCCGAGGGCCTGTCGCGCGGCGGCTATCTGGTGACGGTGACGGGCCTTGCCGCGTCGCACTACGACACCGCCCTGGACATCCTGGACGACGAGGGCAGCATCAACCTGGACGAGCGCGAGCAAAGCTGGCGCGCCGAAGGCTGGGGCGGCTACGAGGCCAGTTCCTATGCCACCCGGACCGGCGGGACCGCCGAACCCTCGATCAGCGGCTATGACGCCGCCGGCCTGCAAACCGATCGCGACGCCGCGCGCGATTACGACACCGCGGGCACCGGCGCGACCGGCACGGGCACGGGCATGGGCACGGGCACGGGCGCGGCCCGCACGGGCATGGGCACTGGCACTGGCACTGGCACGGACGAGTCGATCCCGGTGATCGAGGAACGCCTCCAGGTCGGCAAGCGCGAAACCGCCCATGGCCGCGTCCGCGTCCGCGCCTACACGGTCGAGCAGCCGGTCAACGAAAGCGTCGAACTGCGCGAGGAACGCGTCGAGATCGAGCGCCGGCCGGTGGATCGTCCCGTTGACGCCGGGGACACGGCCTTCCAGGACCGCACCCTGGAGGCCGAGGAATACCGCGAGGAAGCGGTGGTCCAGAAGGAAGCCCGCGTGGTCGAGGAGATCGGACTGCGCAAGACCAGCGACACGCATCGCGAAACCATCTCGGACACCGTCCGCCGCACCGAGGTCGAGGTCGAGGACGACCGCACGGACCCGAACCGCACGGATGTGAACCGCACCGATCTGGATCGCGACCGCACCTGACGGCTTTTCTGCCGCAGCCACCGATCCCCGCGCCATCGCGCGGGGATTTTTCATGCCCCTTCCGCCCATCCCCTGCGCTTCAAGCCTCCTCCCGGCGGCCCGTTCGGATACCCGGAGCGATCGTCGCCGCGGATGCCGCCGTTGCGGACCGTGTGAACCAGCCCCGCCGCCCGCGCGACGGCGCGTCGCGGACCGCCTGCATGAAGGGTCCGGGGTCGCGGCGGAACGCGCCGCGCTTCAGGTCGCGGGGCACCGTCAGGCCCGGCGTCGCTGATTGACCATGTCCCGCAGGCCGGTCCACGGGGAATGACGATCCTTATTGCCGGCCACCCGTTTCCGGCAAGATGCCTTTGCGCAGCCGTCCGTTCCAGGCGCTTGCGGAAGACGGTTTCGGGCTGGCCGGGCCCGGCGATGATCGCCGGCGGCCTGAACGGGGACGGCGAAACTGGGATCGCGCAGGTCCGCCCCCGCCAGGGTGAACTGCGCGGACGCCCCGGCGGCCAGGCAGATAAAGATCGGCCCGTTCAGGTCGCGCGACTGGACGGGCCTCAACCCGTGCTTCATGGGATCGAAATCCGGTCCCATGTTGTTGACCCGGATCAGCCGTCCGCGCCCTTCACGATCACCACGTTCTGGGCGCCGACCATCAGCGTCGCATAGTTGCCCACCTTGACCAGCTGCGCCGCCGGAACCGCATCATCGCCGTGGGAACGCCGCAGTTCGCCGCGGCCCTTGCCATCCGAGGGCCATGCGGATCTGGCCCATGCGCCGCTGGTCCATTACGACAGGAACCACAGGACCAACCGGGTCGAATGGCTGGCGATCCGGGGCGGTCCCGCGCCGGTGGGCCGGGGGCTGTTCGTGAACAACCCCATGATCGCCCTGCAAGCCGCGCAGGACATTGCGTCTTCGGTCCCGTTCCGCATGGTGATCCATCCTCGCGCCTCGGCCGGGGCGCGGCTGTTCGCCAGCTGGCTGCTGCGCGACGCCTCAGCCGGTGGGGCGCAGGTCGGCTGACACTGGCGTCATGGCGGGATAGATCCGGTCGGTCTCGTCGTGAAAGCGGCGCAGTTCCCGGATGCGCCGGTCCTCGGACCAGCCGAGGGCGGCGGCGGCGAGGCGGGACAATTCCTCGGCCCGGCCGCGGCCCCCGTCGGGATCAAGGCCACAAGGCAGGCGGCGGCGGATCAGGTCGTCCAGACGGGTGACATGTTCGGTCCTCAGGATCCGCGCGATGTCGCCGTCCGGTTTCGGGATCGTCCCCGCGGCAGGCGCCCCGCGCCGCCCCAGCCGCCGTTCCACCGCCCGCGCCGCCATCCTCGCCGCGTGGCGGTGCAGCATGATTGTCGATCCGGTGACGGCCAGCAGGTTCGGGCGGCCCGGCTCCTCGACCACGCGGACCGGCAGCACGGTTTCCCGCCCGTCCAGGGTCGAGGTCGGGCGCACCCCGCACCAGCAATGAACCACATCCCCGCGCGTCAGGTCCAGGCGCGGGAACAGGCGGTTCGCCTCGGCCAGGATGTAATCGACCTCGGCATCGGTCACGCGGATGTCGTCGGGATCGTCGCGGACCACCGTTTCGGTCGGGCCGATGAAATGCAGGTCGCGCCAGGGAAAGACGTAAAAGGGTTCTCCCTTGCTGGAAAACGCCTCGAGCCCCTGGCCCCGGAACCCTTCGGGCAGGCGCACCATCACGTTGACGCCCTTGACGCCCAGCACGCGCGGCCCGGTGCCCCCGCCCGGCACGCGGTCGATCCAGGGACCGGCGGCGTTGATCACCAGACCGGCCGCCACACGCGCCTGCGCCCCGGCCTCCGCGCGGTCCTCCGCGCGGTCCTCCAGCGCCACCCGCCAGCCGTTCCCTGCCCGCTCGATCCCCGCGACGGCGGTATAGGTCCGCAGGGTGGCGCCGCGCCGTTCGGCATCCAGCGCGGTATCGACGCAGATCCGCTCGGGCCAGGCATACATGTATTCCTGAAAGGTGCCGATCCCGGTCAGCGCGCCGCCCAGTCCGGCGGCCATGGCGCTTTCGCCGGCAGCCCGGGCCACCGGTTTGCGGCGATAGGACAGCGGCACCCTCCAGCCGCCCAGCGCCTCCATCAGCCGGAATCCCAGATCCACCAGCCAGGGCGGATAGCGGTCGCCCCTGCGGAAAGGGTAATGGAAGCGGTGCCGGGTCAGGTGGCCCGGCATGTCGCGCACCAGTTCCGCCCGGCACCGCATCACCGCCCGCGCATAAAGCAGCCGACCGATCATGTCGCGCGGCCGGAAGGCCATCTGCCACAAGGGATAACGCGCGGCCAGATAGCCCAGACCGGAGTAAAGCATCCGGCTGGACCGGGACGAGGTGCCCGCCCCGATGTCCCCGCGGTCCGCCAGCAGCACGCGGAACCCCCGGGCGGCCAGTTCGCGGGCGGTGGCGCAGCCCACGGCCCCGGCGCCGACGATCACCACGTCGAAGCGGTCCCCGTCCAGATCGGTCAGCGCGGTCCGCATGATCAGGCCGCCCCCGCCGCGACCGAGATCGCGCGGTCCAGCGACAGCCGGCCCACGGCCCGGCCCGCCTTGTCTTGAACCTCCAGATGCTGGACGCCCCGGGTCATCATCTGCCGCATCGCATCGGTCAGCGTCACGTCGGACCTGACCATGATGCCCGGCGCCAGGCCGTTGATGCCCAGCGGCTCCATCACGGAAGCCACCTGCACGACCTTGCCGCGATCCACATGCTGGACGAAGTTCGCCACATAATCGTCGGCCGGGTTCAGCACGATGTCCTGGCCGGTGCCCTGCTGGATGACCCGTCCGTCGCGCAGCAGCGCGATGCGGTCGCCGATGCGCAGCGCCTCGTCCAGGTCGTGGGTGATGAAGACGATGGTCTTGCGGACCTCCTGTTGCAGGTCCAGCAGCACGGTCTGCATGTCGTAGCGGATCAGCGGGTCCAGCGCCGAATAGGCTTCGTCCATCAGCAGGATCGGCGCGTCGTTGGCCAGCGCGCGCGCAAGCCCCACGCGCTGCTGCATCCCGCCCGACAGCTGGCTGGGATACTTGTGTTCAAACCCCAGCAAGCCCACGCGTTCGATCCAGCGCATCGCCACCTTGTTGCGCGCGGTCCCGTCCACCCCTTGCACTTCCAGGCCGTAGCCCACGTTCTCGATCACGGTGCGGTGCGGCAGCAGGCCGAATTTCTGGAACACCATCGCCGTCTTGTGGCGGCGGAAGTCGCGCAGGGCCTCGGGGGTCATGCCGACGACATCCTGGCCCTCGATCACGATCTGGCCCGCGGTCGGGTCGATCAGCCGGTTGATGTGGCGGATCAGTGTGGACTTGCCCGACCCCGACAGGCCCATCACCACCTGGATGGCGCCTGCGGGGATGGAGATGTTGATGTCGCGCAGGCCCAGGACGTGGCGGTGGCGGTCGTTCAGTTCCGCCTTGGTCATGCCGCGGTTCACGGCATCCACGTAATCGGCGCCGCGAGGGCCGAAGATCTTGTAAAGATTGCAAATCTCGATCCCGATGGGTTCAGACATGGTGGCCCCCCCGATGTTTCTGCAAGCGGCGGCCCCAGGCCTGGCTGACGCGGTCGAAGACGATGGCGATGCCGACGATGGCCAGCCCGTTGAACAGGCCCAGCGTGAAATACTGGTTGGAAATCGCCTGCAACACCGGCTGGCCCAACCCCTGAACGCCGATCATGGACGCGATCACCACCATGGCCAGCGCCATCATGATGGTCTGGTTGATCCCCGCCATGATCGTGGGCAACGCCAGCGGCAGTTCCGCCTTGACCAGCCGCTGCCAGCGGGAGCTGCCAAAGGCATCCGTGGCCTCCAGCACCTCGCCATCGACCTGGCGGATGCCGAGGTTGGTCAGGCGGATCATCGGCGGGATCGCATAGATCACCACCGCGATCAGGCCCGGAACCTTGCCGATGCCCAGCAGCATCACCACCGGGATCAGATAGACGAAGGGCGGCATGGTCTGCATCACGTCCAGAACCGGGTTGACGAAGGCCTGCACCCGGTCGGACCGCGACATCAGGACGCCTACGGGCAGGCCCACCGCGATCGCCATCAGCGTCGAGGTGAGGATCATCGAGATGGTCTTCATCGTGTCCTCCCACATGCCGAAGGCGCCGATCACGGCAAGGGTCAGGATGGCGCCCATCACCATCTTGGCGCTGCGGCTGGCCAGCCAGGCCAGGGCGGCGGCGATCAGCATGACGATCGGCCAGGGGGTGCTGGTCAGCAGGTCCTCGGACCAGTTGAGGAAATGGCGCAGCGGATCGAACAGGCCTTCGATGGCGTCGCCATAGCTGCGGGTGAAGGATCTGAAGCCATCGTCGATGGCCCGTTTCAGATCGCGGAGCAGGCCGTTGTCGATCTGCGGGAATTCGTCAAACCACGTCATGGCGACCTCATGGATTGGGTGGTGCTACCACAAGCGCGCGGGCGGCGCGGGCCGCCCGCCCTTGGTTCACAGGGCGTCCTTGATCCTTTCGGCCGCTTCCGCGCTGACCCAGCCCGTCCAGATCTCGGGGTGGGTTTCCAGAAACCGGAGCGCGCCGTCCTCTCCGGTGGCCTGGTTGTCGGTCATCCAGGCCATCAGCGCGTTCACGGTCTGGTTCGACCAGCCGCGTTTGGACAGGTATTCCATGACCGCCGGATCGGTCTTTTCCGAAAAGTCCTTGGCCACCAGCGTCAGCACCTCGTCCGCGGGCCAGTTGTTGGGCTTGGGATCGGCGCAATCGGCAACGGCGGTGCAACGGTCCCATTCGGCCTGGTCCAGCGGCACGCCGAAATCCACCTTGACCATCTGGTACTTGCCCAGCAGCGAGGTCGGCGCCCAGTAATAGCCGATCCAGCCCTCGCCCCGTTCATAGGCCCGCGCGATCGAGCCGTCATGGCCCGCCGCCGATCCGGTATCGACCAGTTCGAAGCCATGCTCCTCGGCCTTGAAGCCCTTTGCCAACTGGGTGGTGATCACGGTGCCGCCCCAGCCCTGCGGGCCGGTATGGATGGCGCCCACGCCCTCCTCGCCGGTGCCGGGGAACAGTTCGGGATGTTCCAGCACGTCGGCCACGGTTCTGATCTCGGGATACCGGTCCTGGACGAACTTCGGCATGAACCAGCCCTGCACGCCGCCGTCCGACAGCGACTTGCCGACGGCGACGATGCTGCCCTCGTCCATGCCCTTCCTGAACAGTTCCGGCATCAGGCCGACCCAGCCTTCGGGGATGATCTCGGGCTCGCCCTTTTCCACCAGCGAGGTGATGGCGGGCACCGTGTCGGCGATGATCACCTGGGCGTCGCAGCCATAGCCCTCGTTCAGGATGAACTGGTCCAGGCTCGCCAGAACCTCGGCGCTTTGCCAGTTCATGCTGGCAATGGTCAGCGCGCCGCATTCGGCCAGGGCCGCGCCCGACCACAAGGTCAAGGGCAACGCGAGGGTGGTGGCAAATGTCAGTTTGTTCATGGTTCTTCCCTGTCGGCGGCCCTTCCCGTCCGATGCCGCCGGGCCGCCGCCGGGGCCGGACCGCGGGGATTTCATCTAATCCTTCGCCGCGTCGGCCATGGCGCGGGCCTTCGCTGTCGCGGCTTCAAGCGCGGCCCGGATGGCCGCGGAAAAGCCCGCCGCTTCGGCGGCCTCGATCCCGGCCGCCGTGGTGCCGCGGTAATCGCGATAGGCCGCCAGCAGCGCGGGCGCCTCCGCGATGCGTCCCGCCAGCATGGCCGCGCCGCCGCAAACCGCGGCCTCGGCCGCGCGCCAGGCGATGTCGGGCGGCACGTCCTGGCCGGTCATGAAGTCCGCCATGGCGGCCGCCATCAGCGCGGGATAGGCCGCGCCCGATCCGGGCAGGGCGGTCATCAGGTCGATCTGCGGTTCCCGGGGAATTTCGTCCGAGGTGCCGATGGCCGACAGGATCATCGTCACCGCCTGCCGGTCCGCGTCGGTCACGCCGCCGTCGGCCCACCAGGGCGACCAGGATCGGCCGATCCCGGCGGCCGCGTTGGGCATGGCGCGGACGATGCGCCCGCCGCAGGCCCGCAGGCGATCCGCGCCCACCCCCGCCATGAAGGACAGAACCAGCTTTCCCTCGGCGCGCAACCGCAAGGCGGGCCAGTCCTCGGGCCTGACCGACACCACAACGACATCCGACAGCGCCGCCAATTCGGCAGGGTCGCGCGCCCATCTGACCGGGTGCCCGTGGTAATCCGGGCGCGGGCCGCTGCGGTTCGCGATCACCATCCGGTCCGGCGCCACGATACCCCCGGACAGCAACCGGCCCCCCAGGGCCGATCCCAGCCATCCCGTCGCGCCGATGATGCCGATCCGCATGCCTTTTCTCCCCCCCCCCTTGGTGCCGGGCGTCGCGGCCCGGGCCTTTGTCACTGGCTACAATCCCGCCCCTCGCCTTGCAACAAAATGTTCATGACTGTCATCCTAAAGTTCATGAAAGCGCATCATATATGCACAACAGAACCCGCAAACGACTTTCGTGAACATGCTGCGCGATACCTAAATCCGGCACGGACGCCTTGTTCGGGGCGACCATGGGGCATCGGGCGAATCGGCGGATCGGTTCAAGCGACCTTTTCAGGCCTGGGCGCGACGGATTCCGGCATTGAATCGGGCGATCTCACGCGGTTCGGGCTCTCGGCCCGAGTAGATCTTCACATAAAGCGGAATGCGCGCCAGCCGCGTCTCGATGTCCTCCTGGGCCTGCATCGAGATATAGCCGATCTGGACCAGATAGATCGTGCGCGCCCGCACATCGGCCTCGACCGGGTCATGGCCCCAGCGGGCCATCATCCGGGTCAGCGCGTCCAGCCGCGCGTCGTCCGCGGCATGAACCCGGGCTGCCACCTGCTCGTCCTGCAAGGCCCAGCTCCGCACGGCGAATTCCAGGCGCGAATCAAAGACATTCGCCGCCAGAAAGCAGGTCAGCACGTTCAGCATCGCCTCGGACACGCTTTCGGCGTATTGCGTGGTGGCGTCCACCAGGGGCTTGGTGGTGCGGTCTTCCCAGCCGTCGATCAGGGCGGCCAGCAGCGCCTCGCGGTCTTCGAAGAACCAGTAGAAGCTGGTCCGCGACAGGTTCAGCCGCTTGGCCAGCGGCAGGATCTTCACGGCGTCGATGCCGCCCTCGATCAGCGCCTGATAGCCGGCGTCAAGCCAGCCTTCGCGCGATCCGCGCCATCCGGTTTCTGGTGCATGTGCCTGATCCATGTCCTTGTCGATATGCAATCGAACCCCGTCCCACAAGTTGAATGTGCAATTTTGGGTGCCTTGCGTTCACGCATGATTTTTAACTTGACGCATGTGAACATTTCAGGGAACGTCCTGTCAGCGCATTCCACCTTCTTCGCAGGCAGTCCATGTTGAACGATCCCCTTCTTCAGCCCTTCCAGCTCAAGCACCTGACGCTGCGCAACCGGATCATGATCACCAGCCACGAACCGGCCTATCCCGAGGACGGGATGCCCAAGGACCGCTACCGCGCCTATCACGTGGAACGCGCCAAGGCGGGCGTGGCGCTGACCATGACCGCCGGATCGGCATCCGTGTCGCGCGACAGCCCGCCGGTCTTCAACAACATCCTGGCCTGGAAGGACGAGGTGGTGGGCTGGATGCGCCAGCTTGCCGACGAATGCCATGACCACGGCTGCGCGGTGATGATCCAACTGACCCATCTGGGCCGCCGCACCCGCTGGGACAAGGCCGACTGGCTGCCGGTGGTCTCGCCCAGCCACGAACGCGAGGCCGCGCACCGCTCCTTTCCCAAGAAGATGGAGGACTGGGACATCGCCCGCATCATCGGCGATTACGTCGATGCCGCCGAACGGATGAAGGCGGCGAGCCTGGACGGGCTGGAATTGCAGGCTTACGGGCATCTGATGGACCAGTTCTGGTCGCCGCTGACCAACGACCTGGACAACGAATACGGCGGCAGCCTGGACAACCGGCTGCGCTTCACCTTCGACATCCTGCGCGGCATCCGCGACCGCTGCGGGCCGGACTTCCTCGTGGGCGTCCGCTACACCGGCGACGAATGCCTGCCGGGCGGCTTCGACGCGGCGGACGGCATCGCCATCTCGCAAAAGCTGAAGGACAGCGGGCTGGTGGATTTCCTGAACGTCGTGCGCGGCCATATCGACACCGACGCGGGCCTGACCGACGTGATCCCCGTCCAGGGCATGCGCAACGCCCCGCACCTGGAGTTCGCGGGCCAGATCCGGCGGGCCACCGACTTCCCGACCTTCCACGCGGCCAAGATCCCCGACGTGCCCACCGCCCGCCACGCCATTGCCGCGGGTCTGGTGGACATGGTCGGCATGACCCGCGCCCACATCGCCGACCCGCACCTGGTCCGCAAGATCGTCGAGGGCCGCGAGGACGACATCCGCCCCTGCGTCGGCGCGAACTACTGCCTGGACCGCATCTACCAGGGCGGCCTGGCCTTCTGCCTGCACAACGCCGCCACGGGGCGAGAGGAAACGATGCCCCACGCGATCCCGCCCGCGCCCGCGAAGAAGCGCGTGACGGTGGTGGGCGCCGGTCCCGCCGGCATGGAGGCCGCCCGCGTCGCCGCCGAGCGCGGCCATGACGTGACCGTGTTCGAGGCCGCCGACCGGCCCGGCGGCCAGATCCGCCTGACCGCGCTTCAGGAACGGCGGCGCGAGATGATGGCGATCATCGCCTGGCGGCAGGCGATGTGCGAGAAGCATGGCGTGTCCTTCCGCTTCAACAGCTTTGCCGAAGCGGACGACGTTCTGGCGACGAACCCCGACGAGGTGATCATCGCCACCGGCGGCCTGCCCCATACCGAGGTGCTGGCCGAGGGCAACGACCTGGTGGTCTCGGCCTGGGACATCCTGTCGGGCGACGTGAAGCCCGGCCAGAACGTGCTGGTCTATGACGACGCGGGCGACCATGCCGCGCTGCAAGCCGCGGATCTCATCGCGGCCACGGGCGCCAAGGTCGAGATCGTGACCCCCGACCGCGCCTTCTCGCCCGAGGTGATGGCGATGAATCTGGTGCCTTACATGCGCAGCCTGCAACGGCGCGACACCACCTTCACCGTGACCTGGCGGCTGCGATCGGTCGCGCGCGACGGCAACCGGCTGCGCGCCACCCTGGGCAGCGATTACGGCGACATGACCCGCGACCGGATCGTCGATCAGGTGGTGGTCAACCACGGCACCCGGCCCCTGGACGAGCTTTACTTCGACCTGAAGCCCTTGTCCTCGAACGGGGGCGAGGTCGATTACGAGGCGCTGACCACCGGCGCGCCGCAGGAGGTTCGCAAGAACCCCGATGGCACCTTCCGCCTGTTCCGCATCGGCGACGCCGTGGCCGCCCGAAACACCCATGCCGCGATCTACGACGCGCTGCGTCTGGTAAAGGACATCTGAAACATGAAGATCCTGGTGCCCGTGAAGCGGGTGATCGACTACAACGTGAAGGCTCGGGTGAAGGCGGACGGGTCCGGCGTCGATCTGGCCAATGTGAAGATGTCGATGAACCCGTTCGACGAGAT